>LNFM01002078.1_pt1 | contig 143863 bp, 117 predicted proteins | sample 596031 | NCBI WGS metagenome assembly LNFM01 (sample SAMN04254537, study PRJNA301005) | activated carbon metagenome | isolation source: dual media filters at the Ann Arbor, Michigan drinking water treatment plant | place: USA: Ann Arbor
AACTTCTCGGGGTTTTCGGCCAGGAACTTGCGCACCGCGGCCGTCATGGCCAGGCGGATGTCGGTGTCGATGTTGATCTTGCGCACGCCGAACTTGATGGCCTCCTGGATCTCGGACACCGGCACGCCGTAGGTTTCCTTCATCTTGCCGCCGTACTGGCGGATGACTTCCAGCAGGTCTTGCGGCACCGAGCTGCTGCCGTGCATCACCAGATGGGTGGTCGGAATCCTGCGGTTGATTTCCTTGATGCGGTCGATGGCCAGGATGTCGCCGGTGGGCTTGCGGCTGAACTTGTAGGCGCCGTGGCTGGTACCGATGGCGATGGCCAGCGCGTCCAGCTGCGTGCGCTTGACGAAATCGGCGGCCTGCTCGGGGTCGGTCAGCAGCTGTTCACGCGTCATCGTCGCGTCGGTGCCGTGGCCGTCTTCCTTGTCGCCCTTCATGGTTTCCAGGCTGCCCAGGCAGCCCAGCTCACCTTCCACCGTGACGCCGGTGGCGTGCGCCATGTCCACCACCTTGCGCGTAACCTCGACGTTGTAGTCGTAGCTGGCGATGCTCTTGCCGTCGGCTTCCAGGCTGCCGTCCATCATCACCGAGCTGAAACCCAGCTTGATGGCGCCCTGGCAGACATCCGGGCTCTGGCCGTGGTCCTGGTGCATGACCAGCGGCACCTGCGGCCACTGTTCCACCGCAGCCTGGATCAAATGCTTGATGAAAGGCTCGCCGGCGTACTTGCGGGCCCCGGCGCTGGCTTGCAGGATGACCGGTGCGCCCACCTCGGCGGCGGCCATCATCACGGCTTGCACCTGTTCCAGGTTGTTGACGTTGAAGGCCGGGATGCCGTAGCGGTGCTCGGCGGCGTGGTCCAGCAACTGGCGCATGGAAACGAGGGGCATCGGGTTCTCCGGAAGTTTGGAAGGCATCGGGCAGGCCGGCGGGGGCCTGTGGCGCGCGTAACCACGCCGTAACTGCCCTGATTTTAGGCCCGGGGTCGGCACCGCCCGGGCTTTCTTGCTGCAGGTGGCAAGGCGGGAACTGGGGGCAGATCGTGCCGCTTTTCGCGCTCAAGCCGGGGCGGGGCCGCGCCGACACTGGCGCCCTGACCCGGCGTGCCTGCCGGGAGATCAAGAAAGTTGTCATGGCACGCATCGAAATCGCCCCGCTCACCCCCTGGATCACCCGCGCCGCCGTGCGCCACGGTGCCGACTTGCCGGCGCAGCTGATGCAGCACCTGGGCGTCAGCCGCCGGCGCGCCGTGCACGTGCTGCGCAAGCTGGTGGCGCTGCAATGGCTGACCGATGAGGGCACACCCCGCAAACCCCTTTTCCGCCCCGGCCCGCTGCGCCAGGTGGTGCAGCGTTACGCCATCGACGGCCTGCAGGAAGACCTGCCCTGGCGGCGCGACTTCGCACCCTTTTTCGCCCTGCCGCCCGAGGTGGCGCGCATGGCACAACACGCCTTCACCGAGCTCCTGAACAACGCCATCGACCACAGCGGCGGCAGCCAGGTCACCGTGTCGATGCGACAGACACCGCTGCAGCTGCAGTTGCTGGTGTCGGACGACGGCGTGGGTCTGTTCGAGCGCATCGCCGGCAGCTTTGCGATCGACGACCCGATGCTGGCCATGTTGGAACTGGGCAAGGGCAAGCTCACCAGCCAGCCGCAGCGCCACAGCGGCCACGGCCTGTTCTTCAGCAGCCGGCTGGCCGACGTGTTCGACATCCACGCCAACAACGCCGCCTTCCAGCACCGCGCCTGGGAAGCGCAGAGCTGGCGCGCCGGCAAGGCCAGCGCCGCGAACAGCCGGCCGGGCACGTCGATCTACTGCGCGATTTCACTGGACACCCCGCGCACGCTTGACGGCGTGCTGCAGGCGCACAGCGACAGCGGCGTTGGCTACGACTTCGCCCGCACGCGCGTGCCACTGCACCTGATTGCCGGCGGCTCCAGCGAAGCCACCTTGCTGTCGCGCGCCGACGCCCGCCGCGCCAGCCAGCGCCTGGCCCAGTTCGCCCGCGCCGAACTCGACTTTGCCGGCATCAGCCACATCGGCCACGGCTTCGCCGACGAGCTGTTCCGCGTCTACGCCACCGAACATCCGGGCGTGGACCTGTTGCCGGTGGGCATGTGCCCGCAAGTCACGGCCATGGTCGACAGCGTGAGACTGCAAGCAGCCTGACCGGAGCAGCAGCGACTGACCAAGCTTCCCGCCACGGAACCGGCTCTGCCGGTCCGTTGGCGGACACCCCCCTCGGGGGGCCGCGAGCGCCAGCGAGCTTGGGGGCTCAACTGACCTGGCAGACCTTCAGCATATTGGTGCCGCCCGGGTAGCCCATCGGTTCGCCACAGGTGATGGCGTAGGTGTCACCTGGCCGCAGCACGCCCCTTTCCACCAGCAGCGCCTCGGCCTTCGCCAGGGCCTGGTCGCGGTCGGTCATCTTGGGCATCAGCAGGGGCTGGACGTTGCGGTAAAGCGTCATGCGGCGCTCGGAAGACACCTGCGAGGTCATGCCGTAGATCGGCACCTTGATGTTGTGCCGGCTCATCCACAGCGCCGTGCTGCCGCTTTCGGTGAGCGCGATGATGGCCTTGCAGCCCAGGTGGTGTGCGGTGAACAGCGCACCCATCGCAATGCTCTGGTCGATGCGGCCGAAGCGCTTGTTGGTGAAGTCGGTCTCGATGGAGATGTCCTCGGCCCTTTCGGCTTCCAGCGCAATCTGCGCCATCTGCTCGACGGTTTCGACCGGGTACTTGCCGGCCGCCGTTTCGGCGCTCAGCATCACCGCGTCGGTGCCGTCCAGCACCGCGTTGGCCACGTCGGACACCTCGGCGCGGGTGGGTACCGGCGCCAGGATCATGCTTTCCATCATCTGCGTCGCGGTGATGACGACCTTGTCCATCTCGCGCGCCATGCGGATCATGCGTTTTTGCAAGGCCGGCACGGCCGCGTTGCCCACCTCCACCGCCAGGTCGCCACGCGCGACCATGATGCCGTCGCTGGCGCGCAAGATGGCTTCCAGCTGCGGGATGGCTTCGCTGCGCTCGATCTTGGCAATCAGCGCCGGCTTGTGCCGCGTCGCCTCGCCCGCCACGTAGGCCAGCTGGCGCGCCATTTCCATGTCGGTGGCGTTTTTGGGGAAGCTCACCGCCAGGTATTCACACTGGAAGGACACCGCGGTCTTGATGTCCTCCATGTCCTTGGCCGTCAACGCCGGCGCGGTCAGGCCGCCGCCGGCCTTGTTGATGCCCTTGTTGTTGGACAGCACACCGCCCACCACCACCCGCGTGTGCACTTCTTCGCCCAGCACACGGTCCACCGACAGCTTGATCAGGCCATCGTTGAGCAGCAGCGTGTCGCCAGGGCGCAGGTCGCGTGGCAGTTCCTTGTAGTCCAGGCCAACGCCGCCGATGTCACCGGGCTCGGTGCGCGCCGCGTCCAGCACGAAGCGCTCGCCGGCCACCAGCATCACCTTGCCTTCGGCGAACTTGCCCACGCGGATCTTGGGGCCCTGCAGGTCGGCCATCAGCGCGATCGGCTTGCCCACCTTCAGCGCGGTGCTGCGCACCAGCGCAGCGCGGTCGATGTGGTCTTGCGCCGTGCCGTGGCTGAAGTTCAGTCGCACCACGTCCACACCGGCGCGCATCAGGCGCTCCAGCACCTCGGGATCGCTGGAGGCAGGGCCGAGGGTGGCGACGATCTTGGTGGCACGGGTCATGGGCGAAACTCCGGGAGCAGGCAACAGCCGCGATGATTATGGGTGCCCCACCCCTTGGCCCAGAACAAACCGGTTACGGCTTCGTGGCCGTCGCTCGACTGCACTCAGCCCGCGGCGCGGCGCGACAGGATTTCAAACGCCGGCAGCGTCTTGCCCTCCAGCACTTCCAGGAAGGCACCGCCGCCGGTGCTGATGTAGCCCACCTTCTTTTCGATGCCGTACTTGGCGATGGCCGCCAGCGTGTCGCCACCGCCGGCAATGCTGAAGGCGTCGCTGGCGGCAATGGCACGGGCAATGCCTTCGGTGCCGTGGCTGAAGCTGTCGAATTCGAACACCCCCACCGGGCCGTTCCAGACCACGGTGCCGGCCTTCATGATCTGCTCGGCCAGCATCGCGGTGGTCTTCGGGCCGATGTCCAGGATCAGGTCGTCAGCGGCCACTTCGGTGGCGGCCTTGACCGTGGCCACCGCGTCGGCCTTGAAGGCCTTGGCCACCACCACATCCACCGGGATCGGCACCGCCGCGCCGCGTGCTTTCATCGACGCGATGACGGCCTTGGCCTGGTCCAGCAGGTCGGGCTCGGCCAGGCTCTTGCCGATGGGCAGGCCCTCGGCCAGCATGAAGGTGTTGGCGATGCCACCGCCGACGATGAGCCCGTCGACTTTGCCCGCCAGCGCCTGCAGGATGGTGAGCTTGGTGCTGACCTTGCTGCCGGCCACGATGGCCAGCAGCGGCCGTTTCGGCGCCGCCAGCGCGCGCGTGGTGGCATCGATCTCGGCGGCCAGCAGCGGGCCGGCGCAGGCGATCTTGGCAAACTGCGCGATGCCGTAGGTGCTGGCTTCGGCGCGGTGTGCGGTGCCGAAGGCGTCGTGCACGAAGATGTCGCACAGCGCGGCCATCTTGCGGCTGAGTTCTTCGCTGTTTTTCTTCTCGCCCTTGTTCAGGCGGCAGTTTTCCAGCAGCACCACCTGACCCGGCGCGACGGTGACACCGTCGACCCAGTTCGACACCAGCGGCACCTCGCAGGCCAGCAGTTCGCCCAGGCGCACAGCCACCGGTGCCAGCGAGTCTTCGGGCTTGAACTCTCCCTCGGTCGGGCGCCCCAGGTGCGAGGTGACCATCACCGCCGCCCCCGCCGCCAGCGCCATGCGGATGCACGGCACGCTGGCGCGGATGCGCGTGTCTTCGGTGATGCGGCCGGAGTCGTCCTGGGGTACGTTGAGGTCGGCGCGGATGAAGACCCGCTGGCCCTCCACACGGCCCTGGGAAATCAGGTCAGCCAGGCGGATCACGTTCATCGCGGGCACTTTCAGCGTCAAAAGAAGGCGAATTCTAAGGACGCCGCCGAAGGGGTCTTTACCAGCCCAACCCCAGCTTCAAGGGCAGCAGCACCGCCATGCCACTGAGGATGGTGCCCAGGATGTCGCGCCGCCACCAGAAATAGGCTGCGCCCGCCGCCACGGCGTACAGGCGCGCGTCCATCCAGGTCTGGATCAACTGGCCCTGCAGCAGCACCACTTCGGGCACCACCACGGCAGCCATGGCGGCCAGCGGTGCGTAGCGCAGGCCCTGGCTCAGCCAGTCGGGAATGGGAATCTCACGCCGCGTCAGGAAGAAGAAGCCCCGCGTGGCCAACGTCAGCACAGTGAGGCCGACGACGGCGACCACCCCTTCGAACAGGCCCATCGTCATGTCTTGTCGTCCACGGGTGCGGGCGCCTTTTTGGGTGTGCTGTGGTCGATGAGCAAGCCCATGGCCACCGCGGCCGCAATCGCCACCACGATGTTCAGCTTGTAGGGCAGTGCATAGGCTGCCACCGCCGCGCAGCCAGCCACGGCACCCGCCACCGCCGTGGCCTTGCCATTCAGCAGAGAAAGCCCGATGCCCAGCAGCGCCAGCGTGCCGGCAAAGCCAATGCCCCAATGCACGGGCACGCTGTCGGCCAGGAAGATGCCCAGCAGCGACGGCACCTGCCACGAAGCCCAGTTCAGCGCCACGCCGCCCCAGAAATAGGGCAGCTGTTCCGGTGCCGGTTTGGGGTCGGGAAAACGTCGCATGAAGAGCACGTAGTTCAGGTCGGCCGTGAAATAGGCCAGCCGAAGCCGCATCGCCATCGGGTAGGGCAGGAAGTAGGGCCGCCACGCTGCACTGAAGATGACGAAGCGCAGGTTCACGCACAGGGCTGTGGCCCAGATCACCCACACCGGGGCGCCGCTGGCCATCAGCGGCAACACCGCCAGCTGCGCGCTGCCGGCAAAAACCACCAGCGACATGAACACCATCAAGGGCAGGGGCAGGCCGCTGTTGCCCATGGCCACGCCAGTGATCAGGCCCCATGCACCGATGCCGAGCGCTGTGCCCAGCATGTCGCGCGCGCCGCGGGAAAACTCGGGGTGGCGCCAGATGGGCGCGGCTACTGCAGTACTCACCGGCCCGATTGTCGCCGGGCTGGGCGGGCTCAGCCCTCACGCGTGAAATCGCGCTCGGGCCTTCGCCAACCATTCGGGTCCTTCCGGACCCTCATGTGCGGGCTCAGCGCTTGACGACGCTGCCGCTGCCGGCGACGCGGCTCTTCACCGCGGCATTGCCGGTGTAGCTGACGTCACCGCTGCCGGCGATGGTCACGCTCAGCGACTTGTCGGCATTCACCGCCGCGTCGCCGCTGCCGGCGATGCTGACCGTCACGTCGTCGGCTTTCATTTCGCTCAGGCGCACGTCGCCGCTGCCGGCGATGCTGACCTTGAGCTTCACCGCGCTGCCGCTGCCGGCCACGTCACCGCTGCCGGAGATCGAGATACCCAGCTCATCGGTGGTCAGGCCCGTCAGCCGGGCGTCACTGGATCCGGACAGCGCCAGTTTCAGCACGGGGGTGTTGAAGGGCTCGAGCCTGATGTCGCCCGAGCCCGCCGCGACCAAGGCGGTGAGCTTGGGCACGACCACGCTCACACGCACCCGAGACCGGCTCGACAGGCTGTGCCCCTTTTTCCAACGCACCAGCAGCGTGGCGCCCCGGCTGGTGGACTCGACCACCGTTTCCAGCAGCGGCAGCAAGTTGTCATCGGCCTCGACCTGCACCGACTGTTCGGCACCCTGACGCACGGTCAGGTCCATCGAACCGCTCAGCGCGATGGCCTGAAAGCTGTCGACGGTGCGCACTTCGGAAGTGGAACGCCCCGAACCTTGGGTGTTGGCGTGTGCGGCGTGCGGCAGCAAGGTCAGGCACAGCAGGGCGGGGGCAACAAGGTGGGCCAGGGTCTGGCGCAGGCTGGGATGCATGGGGAACTCCGGTGCTGATGGCGTGCCCGCACTGTGCCGCCAAGGCCGGCGGCTGGCGAGCCCCAGGCGACAGGCTGCAGGTAAAAGCGACAGGACGCAGCGTTTGCGGCGCCGCTTGGGGCGGCGGGCGGCCGTGGGTTCCAGCCGGCTTGCCGGCTCGCGACTACTGTTTTTTGGTCGGTGCCTTGGCCGGCTTCTTTTCACCGGGCTCGTCGGCCTCGGTGACTTCGGCGGCAGCGACTTCGGTCGGCGCAGTCTCGGCGCTGGGCGGCACCGGCTCGATCTTGTTCTCGGCCATGTATTCGCTCATCTCTTTCCAGCCGGCAAAGATGGCGGCCTTGTCGGCACGTTTGTTCAGCGCGTAACACTGCTCCACCGAGCGCGCGGCGTGGCGGCAGCCGGCACCGATGGCCCTGCTTTCCGCTTCGCGGCGGGCGGCCAGCACGCTGGCCGGTTCGATGCCCAACAGGTCGCACCCGGTCAGCCACAGCGGGGCCAGGGTGACGAGGGTGAGGAGGCTTCGGCGCATGAGCAAGGTGAACAGGGCAGGACGGAGCTGGTGCCTGTCTTATCGGCCGCGGCAGCCGGGCGCTTGAGCGGCCGCCTTCAATCCACAGCCAGCGTATGCCCTTGCAGGAACTCGCGCGCTCCGATGCGGCGACCGCCGGGCAGCTGCAGTTCCAGCAGCTGCAGCGCGCCTTGCCCACAGGCCAGCACCAGGCGGTCGCCCGCCGCTTCCAGCACCTGGCCGGGGCGGCCGGCGCCCGGGGCCAGCGCCGCCCGCCACACCTTGACGGCCTGCCCCCCCAGCGGCAGCGTGCAGCCGGGGAATGGGTCGAAGGCCCGGATGCGGCGCTCCAGCTGGTCCGCGGGTGCGGCCAGGTCCAGCGCCGCCTCGGATTTGTCGATCTTGTGGGCGTAGCTCACGCCGGCTGCGGGCTGCGCCTGTGGCTGCAGCGCGCCCTGCCCGGCCAATTCGACAGCCTGCACGATCAACCGTGCGCCAAGCGCGGCCAGCCGGTCGTGCAGGCTGGCCGTGGTGTCGTCGGGCCGGATGGCCATGCGCTCGATCAGCAGCATCTCGCCGGTGTCCAGGCCGCTGTCCATCTGCATGATGGTGATGCCGGTCTCGGTGTCGCCGGCTTCGATGGCGCGGTGGATCGGCGCCGCGCCACGCCAGCGCGGCAGCAGCGAGCCGTGGATGTTCAGGCAGCCCAGCGGTGGCAAGGTCAGTGCCCAGGCCGGCAGGATCAGGCCGTAGGCCGCCACGACCATCAGCTCGGGCGCGGCCTGGCTGAGCGCTTCGCGCGCGGCGCCGGCTTCGTCGGGGAATTTGCCGTCCAGGCGCAGGCTGCGGGGCTGAACCAGCGGCAAACCGTGGGCCGATGCAAACTGTTTCACCGGTGACGACTGCAGCTTCATGCCGCGTCCCGCCGGGCGGTCGGGCTGGGTCAGCACCAGCACGATGTCGTGGCCGGCAGCGTCCAGCGCCTGCAGCGCGACGCGGGCAAATTCGGGGGTGCCGGCGAAGGCCAGTTTCATGTGGATGCGGTGCGGCTCAGGGCGTGCTGTGCTCAGCGGTCGCGCAGCTCGTCGCGTGTTTTCTTCAGCAGCTTGGTGCGGATGCGGTCGCGCTTCAGGGCACTGAGGTACTCGACGAAGACCTTGCCTTGCAGGTGGTCCATCTCGTGCTGCACACAAACGGATTGCAGACCTTCCGCATCCAGCTCGAAGGGCTGGCCGTCGCGGCCCAGTGCTTGCACCTTCACCCGGGCGTGGCGCTCGACACGGTCGTAGATCTGCGGCACCGACAGGCAGCCTTCTTCGGCCACGGCAAAGTCGTCGCTGCGCCAGGTGATCTCGGGGTTGATCATCACCAGCGGCTGGTCGCGCTGTTCCGAGGTGTCCATCACCAGCACACGTTCGTGCACGTCCACCTGAGTGGCTGCCAGGCCGACGCCGTCGTTGGCGTACATGGTCTCGAGCAGATCGTCCACCAGCTGGCGGATGCGCCCGTCCACGGCCGCCACGGGGCGGGCGACGGTGTGCAGTCGGGGGTCGGGGTAACGCAGGATGTTCAGGCGGGCCATGTCAGGTCGGCGCGGGTGCAGTGAATGTGAGGGTGGAGAAACAGCTCGCAACAGCTGTGGACCGCAGACAACGCCGGGTGCCGTGAAGGGGTCCACGGCAAGCGGCTGGCAGGCTCACTTTGTTTGCGGCATCAAGGGTTTACGGGCAGAATCTGTGAAACCATATGAGCATTGTCGCCGCAGTGCAGGGGGTGTTTCGGGCCGCAAGGCGCACAGAACACCCCAGGACCCGCAAGACCGGCAGCACCGGCCTTCGGCGCGGGCCTTGGCCCCGTCCACCTGCAGCTTTGGCTTGCGGCATTTTGGCATCGACGACCCCGCCGCCCGGAGAACACCCAGCGTGATGAGCCTCAACGAACTCCAACGCCGCCGCGCCCTGCTCCGCATGGCCGCGCTGGCTGGCGCGGGCACCGGGCTGATGGCCGCCGCGCCCAACGCGCTGGCCCAGACCAGCCGCCTGCCGATCACCCCCGAGTGGCGCGAAACCGCGCAGCGTGTGGCGCAAGCCGGCGTGCCGCTCGAGGACCTGTCGCCCAACGCCCCCGACTCGCACACCGTGCAGCCCGGTGACACGCTGTGGGGCATCTCGGGCCTGTTCCTGCGCAACGCCTGGCGCTGGCCTGAACTGTGGGGCATGAACCTGCAGGAAATCCGCAACCCGCACCTGATCTACCCAGGGCAGGTGCTGCTGCTGGAAAGAATGGACGGCCGCGCCCGCCTGCGCTTGGCCGGCAGCGACGGCGGCGCACCCACCAACACCGTGCGCCTGTCGCCGCGCGTGCGCAGCGAACTGCTGGACAACGGCGCCATTGCCGCCATCCCGCTGAACCTGATCGGGCCTTTCCTGAACGAAGCCGTGGTCTTCAACGGCAACGAACTCGACAGCGCGCCGCGCATCGTGGCCACGCAGGAAGGCCGCGTCATGGTCTCGCGTGGCGAAACCGCCTATGTGCGTGGCGACCTGGGCGGCGCACGCGACTTCCGCCTCTTCCGCGAACTGGTGCCGCTGCGCGACCCCATCACCACCGAAGTGCTGGGCTACGAGGGCCGCTACGTCGGCACGGCGCAATACACCCGTGCCGCTGAGACGGCGCCGGTCGCCGGCCGGCCGCTGCTGGTGCCGGCCACCTTCCGCGTCACCAGCACCCGGCTTGAAGCGGTCGTGGGCGACCGCCTGTCACCGGTGCCACAACAGGAACTGGTGGCCTACGTGCCACGCGCACCGGCCAACCCGGTCGACGGTCGTGTGGTGTCGATCTACGGCGACGGCCTGCGCGGCGGCCAGAACCACGTCGTGGCCATCAACCGTGGCCAACGCGACGGCATGGAGCGTGGCCACGTGCTGGCGCTGTGGCGCACCGGCACGCTGGCGGTGGACACCACTTCGCGCGACAAGGCCGCGATGCGCCTGCCCGACGAACGCCACGGCCTGCTGTTTGTGTTCCGTGTCTTCGAACGGGTGTCGTACGCACTGATCCTGAACGTGCAGGACCCGGTGCGCGCCGGCGACCGCTTCACGCAGCCCTGAAGCCGGCGCTGCCGGCGCCTGCTTTCACCTTCCGCGCCACCCGTGCTGAGTGCCGAAGAGTTTGCGGCCTGGTTCAGGCTGCTCGAAACACCCACGGTCGGGCGCAGCACCGCGCGCCGCCTGCTGGCGGCCTGCGGGTCGCCCCAGGGCGTTTTCGCCACCGGTTTCGACGGCCTTCGTGCCATTGCCGGCACAGCGACGGCGCAGGCCCTGGGGCAGCTGCCGCCGGGTGAGCACGCCAGTCGCCTGGCAGCCGCGCAAACCTGGTTGGCCGGCGGGCCCGACCGCCACGTGTTGACCCCGGGCGACAGCAACTACCCGCCGCTGCTGCTGCAAACCGCCGACCCGCCGCTGCTGCTGTACGTGCAGGGCAACCTGGCCTGCCTGCAACAGCGTGCGCTGGCCATCGTGGGCAGCCGACACGCCACTGCGCAGGGGCTGGCCAATGCACGTGCTTTTGGTGCTGCGCTCAGCCAGCAGGGCCTGCTGGTGGTGTCCGGGCTGGCGCAAGGCATCGACGCCGCGGCGCACGAAGGTGCGCTGTCGGGTCCCGCCGGCACCGTGGCCGTGGTGGGCACGGGCCTGGACCGGGTCTATCCACCTGCCCATCGCGCACTGGCCCAGCGCATCGCCGCGCAAGGCGCGCTGCTCAGTGAGTTTGCGCCCGGCACCCCCGCCCTGCCCGAGCACTTTCCACAACGCAACCGCATCATCGCCGGGCTCACCTTGGGCACGCTGGTGGTCGAAGCCGCTGTGCAGTCGGGGTCGCTGATCACCGCCCGCCTGGCTTCAGAGGCCGGGCGCGAGGTGTTTGCCATCCCCGGCTCGATCCACGCGCCCCAGGCCAAGGGCTGCCATGCATTGCTGAAGCAGGGTGCCAAGCTGGTGGAAACGGCCCAGGACATCCTGGAAGAACTGAGCCCCGGCTCGGGTCGCCAGCTGGGCCTGCCACTCGAGCCCCCAGCGGACGAGGCCAACGACCCCTTGATCGAAGCCCTGGGCCACGACCCGGTGACGCTGGACGCGCTGATCGCCCGCACCGGGTGCCCGGCCCCCGAGCTGATGGCGCGGCTGATGACCCTGGAACTCGACGGTCGGGTGGCCCGGCTGCCCGGCGGCTTGTACCAGAGACTTCATCAGGGCTGACGCATCCCGGACAGTGTGCGCACGCTCACACGACCCGCCTGGCGACCCCTTGCACAGCCGGCCGAACACCGCTGGACCCTCGGGTATAGTGGGTCGATGTTCGATGTGCTGGTCTACCTTTACGAAAACTACTGGCGGCCCGATGCCTGCCCTGAGCCCAAGCAGCTCAAGCGCAAGCTCAGCGCGGTGGGCTTCGAAGCCGAAGAGATCCAGGACGCCCTGCGCTGGCTGGACGGGCTGGCCAGCAGCGCCGAAAGCTGCACCGGCAGCCCGGTGCAAGGCAGCATCCGCATCTACACCGACCAGGAACGCGAAATCCTGGGCGAAGAGTCGCTGGGTTTCATCACCTTCCTGGGTTCGGCCGGCGTGCTGTCAGCCGCCATGCGCGAGATGGTCATCGACCGCGCGCTGGCCGTCGGCAACGGCCCGATGGACCTGGAAGACCTGAAGATCATCGTGCTGATGGTCTTCTGGAGCCTGGGCGAAGAGCCCGATGCGCTGATCCTGGACGAACTCTTCGTCGACTCAGAAGACCGGCTGATCCACTAGCTGAGCAGTCGGGACGCGTCCACGTCCAGCTTGGCCAGCGCACTGCGCGTGGCGCGCACGGTCAGGGCTTCGTCCTGCGCCGGTACGATCAAGCCGGCTTGCAGGTAAGACGCCAGGCGGTGCTGCTGGAACAGCACACAGCGCCCTTGCGGCGTGACAAACAGGCTCAGCTGCTTGCGCAGGCCGTGCCAGGTCAGCTGCACGGGTTCGGTGTGGCCGCCGCGATCCAGCATGTACCAGCTGCCCACCTGCAGCTCACGCGCCCAGGCCACCATCGCCGGGGTGGGCATGCTGCCGCCTTCGAGCACCACTTCGAGTTCGCTGCTCTGGTGGCCCGACAGGTCGAGCACCATGCTCTCGTCGATTTCGACATCGGCGGCGTCAGGCAGCAGTTCTTCCAGCGTTTCCAGCTGCTCCATCAACTCGCGGAGGCGTTCGTCGGGGATGACCGCCGCCTTGGCCGTGAAAGCCGCCGCGAGCGAGTTGTTGAGCTGCTGGATGTGCTCGTCCTGCTTGGCGCTGTCCATGCCCGCCGAGACCATGCCTTCGCGCAGGCTCTTCAGCAGCAAGGGCAGGCGCCGGATGACCTCGGCCCGCTCCTCGCGCGTGACCTTGGCGCTGGCGCTCCAGATCAGGTCGGCCGCGGCGCGTTTCATCGCCCGCGTCTGTTCGCCCTGCGCGCTGTAACGCACGGCGGTGGTGGCCAGCACGTCGGCCCAGACGTGGAACAGGAACTGGCGCACGCCTTCCTGCACCGGCACTTCGTTGAGCATGCGGCGCAACTCGATGGTGTACTGGATGGCCAGCGTCTCGCGCTGTTCGACCTGCTGGGCCAGCGAGACACCCCGCTTGGTCATCTCGTTTTCGTTCTTGAAGTAGTGCTCCAGGAACTTCTCGAATTCGATCAGCACGGTCTGGAAAACCCGCCGGCCGGTGTCGGGGTAGGCCTCGACCACCTGCACGATGCGCTTGATCTCTTTTTCCAGTGCCGCACCGACGCCGCTGGCGGCACTGTCGAAACCCATCACGCAGGCGCCCATGCGGTCGATCAGGCGGCGCGCCGGGTGGTCGATGGTGGCGAAGAAGTCGGGCTCGGTGACGGCCACGCGCAGCACCGGCATCTGCAGGCGCGCAAACCACACGCGCACGGCGGCCGGGATGCGGTCTTCGGTCAGGATGCTCTGGAACAGCAGCGCGACGATCTCGATGGTGGCGCGCTCTTCGGGCGAAGCCGCCGCCTTTTTCAGCACCTGCTTGCGCTGGTGCAGTTCTTCCAGCAGCACCGGCGTGGTGACCGGCGGCTCGCCGCGTTGCGTGGTGGGCGCCAGCCGCTGGCGGATGCCCTGTTCGGCCGAATCGATGGCCCGTGCCAGCCCGGCCGACAAGGCGGGGCCGGGTTGCTGCAGCGGCTGCGAACGGGTCGAACTGCCGAACTGCGGCACATGGCGGCCGATGAGCCGGTTCAGCCGGCCCAGCACCGCTTCGGCGTGTTCGCGGCTGCGCGCCAAGGGCGCCGCGCGCGTCATCATGCGGGTCTCTTCGCCCACGCTGCCACGGCCGCCTGATTGACCGCCGCCACCCCAGCCGCCACCCCGCCCGGGGCCGGCAAAACCGGCCGAGCTGGGGTATTCGGAAGGTGCACCCAGGCCCATGGCGGCCGACGAAGCGCCGTCGCCGGCAAAACTGCTGCCCGGCGCAGACCAGCCCATGTGGGCATTGGGGTGGGTGCGTGAACGCCGGATGAAAGGCCGCAGGTCGACCTCGGGCAGCACCTTCTGCTCCATCAGCCAGCGGTTGGTCTCGTGGTAGGCCTCTTCCACCAGCACGGCAATCTCGTCGTGCAGGATCGGCTGCATCTCGCGCCAGCCTTCCAGGTTCAGGCCGGCCGCACGCCAGGCGTCGAAGGTGATGCGCGACAGCACGTGGGCCCGCAACATGTCGTGCGGGTCGAGCTCGGTGCGGCCTTCGAGGTGGGCCACCCGCGAGCGCAGGTCGGCAAATTCCCATGAAGCGCGGTCCATCACCGCCAGCGCCAGGCGCGAGGTGACGATTTCGAGCTCGATCGTGTCGTCGGGCACCAGCGTCAGTGCATCGCGGCCGTTGCCCGGCGGTGGCAGGTCGCCGGGGCCGGAAGCCGACACCCCGTGCTGCAGCACCTTGCGCAGGCCCACCACCATGCCGCGGTGCCAGCCCTGGGCGCCTTTCATCAGGCCTTGCACCAGGTCTCTTCGGCGTTGGAACACCATGTGTTCCGAGGGCTTGTCCAGCAGCGTACGCGCGCCGTCGATGACCGCCTGCACCAGGCCCGTCAGGCCCTTGACCAGCTCTTCGGTGTAGAGCCGCCGCGCCTGGCCGGCAATCGAGTCGGGCGAGGCGCTGGTGGCCATGTCAGGAGGTGCGGAAAACCGGAGTGTTAATCCGAACCACTCTACACCACTGCCCCGGCGTTCGGGTCGTTCGGGTCACCGTCTTTGGCCCCTACCTTGATCAGGTCCTCGCGCTTGACACCCAACCACATGGCAATGCCGGCAGCCACGAAGATGGAAGAGTAGATGCCGAACAGAATGCCGATGGTCAGCGCCACGGCAAAGTGGTGCAAGGTCGGGCCGCCGAACAGCAACATGCTCAGCACCATCATCTGTGTGCTGCCATGGGTGATGACGGTGCGGCTGATGGTGCTGGTGATGGCGTGGTCAATGACCTGCGGCGTGTTCAGCTTGCGAAAGCGGCGGAAGGTCTCGCGCACGCGGTCGAAGATGACCACCGACTCGTTCACCGAATAACCCAGCACCGCCAGGATGGCCGCCAGCACCGCCAGCGAAAACTCCCATTGGAAGTAGGCAAAGAAGCCCAGGATGATGACCACGTCGTGCAGGTTGGCGATGATGCCGGCCACCGCGAACTTCCATTCGAAGCGGATCGCCAAGTAGGCCATGATGCCCAGCACCGTGACGGCCAGGGCCAGCGCGCCATTGGTGTAGAGCTCTTCACCCACCGACGCACCCACGGCTTCGGTACGGGTCAGCAGCAGCGGCTCCTTGCCGTCGGCCGTGGTGCAGCTGGGCCGGCTGACCTGTTCGCCCTGCGGCGTGGTGTACTGCTTGGTGCCCACGGTGCCACTTTCGGCCGTGCACAGCTGGGCAAACACCAGGGTCGAGACTTCGGTCTGCTTGACGTCGCCCCGCACCGGCAGGCGGATGAGCACATCACGCGAGGTGCCGAACTTCTGCACCTGCACTTCACCGAAGCCCATGGCTTCGACGGTGCCGCGGGTTTTGTTGATGTCGGCCGCCTGTGCGTACTCGACCTCGAGCAAGGTGCCGCCAGTGAATTCGATCGACGGGTTCAGGCCACGCGTGGCCAGGAAGAACACGGCCAGTGCAAAGGTAAGGAAGGAGATGACGTTCAGCACCAAGGCATGGCGCATGAACGGGATGTCTTTCTTGAAGCGGAAGAATTCCATAGCAGATGCTCGTTCCTAGACTGGGTTCAGCTTGGTTGCTTCGACAATCGCCTTGCACTGCGACCCACACCCACGTACTCAATCCCCAACGTTCTCATCAACTGAGGTTCGTAGAGGTTTCTTCCGTCAAAAATCAGTGGTCGCTTCAGTTTGGACTTCAAACCTTCGAAGTCAGGAGTGCGGAACTCGCGCCACTCGGTAATGATCAGCAACGCGTCGGCGTTCTCCAGCGCGGCCTCAGCCGAAGTTACGACTTCCAAGCCTTCGACCCCTGCAAGCACGCGACAGGCCTCCGCCATTGCGACTGGGTCATATGCGAGTACACGTGCCCCCCGCCGCGAGAGCTCCCTGATCACCGTAAGACTGGGTGCTTCTCGCATGTCATCGGTGTTGGGCTTGAAGGCCAAGCCCCAGACGGCAAAACTGAGACCCGTCAAGTCCTCACCAAACCGCGACACCACCCGTTCCACCAAGATGTGCTTCTGGGCGGTGTTCGCTTGTTCGACGGCATCGAGCACCCTAAGGGGGATCCCGTGATCCTTGCCAGTACGGATCAGCGCCTTGACATCCTTCGGAAAACAAGACCCCCCATAACCCGTGCCCGGGTACAAGAAGTCGGTGCCGATACGAGGGTCGCTGCCAATGCCCCTGCGGACCCATTCAATGTCTGCGTCCACGGCATCTGCCAGTCGTGCAAGCTCATTCATGAAGCTTATTCGGGTGGCCAACATGGCATTGGCTGCGTATTTGGTGAACTCAGCACTTCGAACATCCATGACGATCAGCCTGTCGTGGTTGCGCATGAATGGCGAGTACAAAGCCCTCATCAACAAGGTAGCGCGCTCGTCATCGCTGCCGACGACAATTCGATCCGGCTTCATGAAGTCGTCAATTGCGGCGCCTTCCTTCAGAAACTCGGGATTGCTCACCACCGCAAATTCAAGAGTCAGATTGCGCTGGGTCAACTGCTCCGCGATCGCAAGGCGGACCTTGTCCGCGGTGCCGACAGGCACCGTGCTCTTGTCGATCACGACTTTGTAGTCCGTCATGTGCTTGCCAATGTTCCTGGCAACTGACAGCACATACTGCAGATCGGCAGAACCATCTTCATCAGGCGGCGTACCCACTCCGACGATTTGCAAGGTGCCATGCGCAACTGCCCTGACTGTGTCGGCCGTGAACTGCAGTCGAGCAGCAGCCACGTTGCGTTGAATCAGTGCATCCAGACCGGGCTCATGGATGGGCACCTCGCCACGATTGAGCATGTCGATCTTGCGGACATCCACATCGGCGCAGAGAACATGATTGCCCATCTCCGCCAGACAGGCGCCTGTGACAAGTCCCACGTAGCCGGCACCAAAAACTGTGATCTTCAAGAGAGATCCTTCCGCGGTTCAGACTGATTGACCTGGGTGCCAATTCGAGCCTACAAGCTCGTCACTTCTCAAACGCCCCGACGTGCTCTGCGGCAGCTTTTCCGCCGTCGGGCCGCCAGACCTGGCCGATGGACACCGACTTCAGGCGCTTCTGGCGCCCGTACCAGAAGTTCACCAGGCCGCGTGAAAACACCACGGCCGAGAACATGCTGGTCAGGATGCCCAAGCAGTGCACCACCGCAAAACCCCGCACCGGCCCCGAGCCGAAGGCCAGCAGGGCGACACCGGCAATCAGCGTCGTGACGTTGGAGTCCAGGATCGTGCCCCAGGCCTTTTCATAGCCGGTGTCGATGGCCACCTGCGGTGATGCGCCATTGCGCAGCTCTTCGCGCACCCGTTCGTTGATCAGCACGTTGGCGTCGATGGCCATGCCCAGCGTCAGCGCAATGGCCGCCATGCCGGGCAGCGTGAGCGTGGCCTGCAGCATGGACAGCACCGCCACCAGGCACAGCAGGTTGAAGGCCAGCGCCACGGTGCTGAAAACCCCGAACAGCAGGTAGTAGGCGCACATGAACACCGCGATGGCGATGAAGCCGTAGAGCACGCTGTCGAAGCCCTGCTGAATGTTCTCGGCGCCCAGGCTGGGGCCGATGGTGCGTTCTTCGATGATCTCCATCGGCGCGGCCAGTGCCCCGGCACGGGTGAGCAGCGCCATGTCGGCGGTTTCCTGCGGCGTGAAGTTGCCGGTGATCTGGAAGTCGGTGCCGAACTCGCCCTGGATGGTGGCGACGCTGATCGCTTCGCCCTTGCCCTTTTCGTACAGCACGATGGCCATGGGCTTGCCCAGGTTCTCGCGCGTGGCCGTGCGCATGCTGCGGCCGGCCACGTCGTCCAGGCGCACGCTGACGGCGGGGCGCTGGTCCTGGTCGATGGTGGCGTTGGCTTGTTTGAGTTGTTCGCCGGTGGCGATGACATCGCGCTTCAGGCCCACCGAGCGCGGCGTGGTTTCGCCCACCGACAGGCGTTGCGGCACGGTTTCTGCCGCGGCGCCGCTGTCGGTTTCGACCAGGCGGAACTGCAACGTGGCGGTGCGGCCCAGGATGTCCTTGGCTCGTGCCGGGTCCTGCACACCGGGCAGTTGCACCACCACACGGTCCAGGCCCTGTTGCTGGATGACCGGCTCGGCCACGCCCAGTTCATTCACCCGCTTGTGCAGGGTTTCGATGTTCTGCAGCAGCGCTTGCTTGCCGATCTCGGCAATGGCCGCCTGCGACAGCTTGCCCACCAGCAGCGCACCTTCGGTCGCCGGCTGCACCGTCCACTGCATCGAAGGCAGGCGGTCGACCAGCAATTCGCGCGCGGTGTTGGCCACCGTGGCGTCGGGCAGGTTGACGGTCAGGCCGTCGGCTTCACGCGTGATGCCGGCAAACCGCACGCGCTTTTCGCGCAAGGCGTTGCGGGCGTCGCTGCCGTAGGTGTCCACCTGCTGCTTCAGCGCTGCGCGCATGTCCACCTGGAACAGGAAGTGCACCCCGCCGCGCAGGTCCAGCCCCAGGTACATGGGCAGGGCCCGCACCTTGGCCATCCATTCGGGCGAACGCGACACCAGGTTCAGCGCCACGATGTAGCGCGGGTCGTCGGCGTCGGGGTTCAAGGCCTTGGAAATGGCGTCCTTGGCCTTGATCTGCGTGTCGGTGTCGGCAAAACGCGCGCGCACCGAGTTGCCGTCGAACTGCACGAAGTCGGCATTGATCTTGGCCGCGGTCAGCGCTTCCTGCACCCGCGGAATCAGGCCGGCGTCGACCTTGACGGTGGCCTTGCCACCCGACACCTGCACGGCCGGCGCCTCGCCGTAGAAGTTGGGCACCGTGTACAGCAGCCCGACCAGCAGCGCAAAGCCGAGGATCGCGTACTTCCACCAGGGGTAGCGGTTCATCGAATGTTCCTTGGCCGACCCGCGCTGGCGGCCAGGGCCGCTTCAGACGCCGGGCCCGCAGATTACTTGAACGTGCCCTTGGGCAGCACTTGCACGACGGCGGCGCGCTGCACCTGCAGTTCCACGTTGTTGGCCACCTCGATGTGCAGGTAGCTGTCGCCCATCTTGGCCACACGGCCCATCACCCCGCCGGCGATGATGACTTCGTCGCCCTTGGCGATGGCGTCGATCATGGCCTTGTGTTCTTTCTGCTTCTTCATCTGCGGCCGGATCATGATGAAGTACAGCACCACGAACATCAGCACCAGCGGCAGCAGGCTGAACAGCGTGGATTCGGCACCACCGCCAGAGGCAGCGCTTGAGAGATGAACACGATGCGCGGTCCTCAGAAAACGGGCCCGGACAAATCTCGGGCGGAACCCGTGATTCTAGGCGGCTGCTTTGGCCCCGCCGCCGCCGGGCCCGGCCGGGGGCGGCGCGGACACCCACACCCGCACGGCTCGACGCCAGTGCAAGGCCTGCAGGCAGGCCCCCGCCAGCACCTGCAGCAGCAACGCGACCAGTCCGCCGCTGAGATCCGTGTTGTCACCGAGGGGCCAAGACCGCGTCTGCCGCCTTCGGCATCTCCGACCCCGCGCGGGCCAGCCGCCAGCCGAACCAGGCCCCCAGGCAGCCCAGCACGGCGTCGGTCAGGTCAGGCACCTTGCCCGGCAACAGCAGTTGCCCGGCTTCAAGCACGAAGGCCAGCATGAACACCGGCACCAGCCAGAGGCCAGGCCGGCCCGAGCGCTGGCGCACGGTCCACACCCCCACCAGCAGGCCGCCGGGAAGGAACACCAGCAGCTTGCGCAGGATCTCGCTGAGCGCCACAAACTCGCCGCGGAACAAGTAGGTGCGAAAGGGCACCCGCGTCGTGGCTTCGACCACGCTTGCCACGCCAAAACCGTCGACGCTGAAGTTGAATGGCAGCCACAGGGCCACGGTGGCCGTCAGCACCCACATCCCGAACGCCAGCCGGATGACACGGGCCTGATAAGCCGGGTCGGCCTGCCGCAGCCGCCGCAACCACGGCAGGGCGGCCGCGCCCAGCGCCACACCCACGCCGGCCAGCAGCACGTCGGTGCTGTCGGTCACCCGCGACAGCACAAACAGCTGCGCCAGTTCCAGCGCCGCCGCACAAAACAGGCCCAGCCGCAGCACCTGACCCATGCTGCGTTGGCGGCCGTCCAGGCACCACATCAGGCCCACCGGCACCCACAGCGCGACGTCGCTGAGCAGGTCGTACCACCACTGCGCATCGGCCAGATTGGCGTTCACAAAAGGCAGCAGCAGCACGCGGCCGTCGCGCCACTGGCGGCCCAGTTCCACCGGGCTCACCGACAGGTCCAGCGGCATCAGGTTGTAGGCCAGCAGCAGGAACAGGTAGATGCCCAGCCAGCGGTGGCTGCGTTCGCCCAGGCCCCGCGCCTGCGAAATGCCCAGGTGCTGCTGCCGCACCCGCGTGCCGAAGGCCACAAACAGCAGCAGCCCGGCGGCCGAGCCGATCCATTGCGCCACCACGTCGGTCCACGAAGGGTCACGCGGTGGAAAGAACACCTGCGAAAACTCCACCGCCACCGACAAGCAGGCCACCAGCGGCCAGATCAGCAGCCATCCCACCCAGCGCGCGCCGGTGCCCAGCCCGGCATGGGCCACGGCATAGGCCAGCCCGAACGACAGCGGCACCAGCAGCAGCGTGTTGACGGCGATGTCGACCCGGCTGTAGGCCTGCCAGCGGGGCCATTCCATGTCCAGAAAACCCTGCCAGGCCGGCCCCAGCGGCTGCGCTTCCCAGTTCAGCGGCGCCAGGCTGCCGTAGACAAAAAAAGCCAGGTAAGCCAGCAGCAGCCCGGCGACCTGGCGGTCCACACGTGGCATGCGGCCCGCCGCGGGTTTCAGACCAGCACTTCGGCGTACACCGGGTGCCCCAGAAACCCTTGCGGGCTGGAACTGGCGCCGTAGGCCCCGGACTGGAACACCACCACCAGGTCACCGATCTGCGCCGTGGGCAGGTCCATGCGGTCGGCCAGCAGGTCCAGCGGCGTGCACAGCGGGCCCACAATCGACGCGTTTTCGCGGTCGGCGGCGCCCATGCGGTTGCCGATGCCAACCGGGTAGTTCTTGCGCACCACCTGGCCGAAGTTGCCCGATGCCGACAGGTGGTGGTTCAGACCGCCGTCGGTGACCAAGTAGACCTGCCCGCGCGAGACCTTGCGGTCGACGATGCGCGTGACGTAGATGCCGGCCTCGCCCACCAGGTAACGCCCCAGCTCGATCACGATGCCGGCCTGCGGCATCTCTTGCTGTGCCCGTTCGCAGATGGCGGCCAGGTTGGCGCCGATGGGCGCCAGGTCCAGCCGCTGTTCGCCCGGAAAGTAGGGAATGCCGAAGCCACCGCCCAGGTTGAGAAACTTCACCGGCGTGTGCGCGTGCTGCGCCAGCCGCAAGGCCAGTTCATAGCTCTTCTGCTGCGCTTCGCAGATGGATTCGGCGCGCAAGTTCTGCGAACCGGCAAACAGGTGGAAACCTTCGAAGGCCAGGCCTTCGCGCGCGATGAAGGCCAGCACCTCGGGCACCACTTCGGTGTCGACTCCAAACTGCTTGGGGCCACCGCCCATCTTCATGCCCGAGCCCTTGAGCTCGAAGTCGGGGTTCACACGCACCGCCACCCGCGCCGGCAAGCCGAGTTCGTGCGAAGCCGCGGCCAGCACCGGCAATTCGCGCATCGATTCCACGTTCACCAGCACACCGGCGGCCACCGACTGCCGCAGTTCGATGTCGCGCTTGCCGGGGCCGGCAAAGCTGATCTCGGCCGGGTCGGCACCGGCATTCAGCGCCACCTGCAGTTCACCGGCCGAAGCCACGTCGATGCCGTCCACCAGTCCGGCCATGAACTGCACCACCGCCGGCATCGGGTTGGCCTTCATGGCGTAGTGCAGCTTCACCTGGGCCGGCAGGGCCGCACGCAGATGCGACACGCGGGCGCGCAGCAGGTCGCGGCTGTAGGCATAAAACGGCGTCTGGCCGACACGCGCGGCCAGCGTCACCAGGTCCATGCCACCCACCACAAGGTGGCCGTCAGCAGATACCGGATGTTGGTTCATCGCGGCATGTATCGGCGTTCGGCGCAGGGCCGGTGTTTCTTCCAGCATCAACTCACTCCACTTGTCGTTTCAACGGCCTGCAAGGCAGACCTGGTCGCCCAGGCAACACGCGACCTCCAGTACGAACAACTTGTGTCGAGAGGAACGCTCATTTGAACGGCGTCACCTGGCCCGAGGTGCCTGCGGAGCCCGGCAATTGAGCACATGCAGCGCTGCCAAAACGGTGGCAGCGGCGGAACAATTTGCAGTATGTCATCGGCTTGAAGTGAAGCACGATCGAGCCTCCAAGCGAGCCGTGACGGATTGCTGGCAATGCTCTCCCTTAGAGCATTTCGCGTCCGCGCCATTGGCGATCAACGGCACGACTCCGCCGCACTTCCGCGGGCTAACAGTTTGTCGCGGAAATGTGCTCAAGGGCGAATGCCCCTGACCCGAAGACACGTCATCGAGGTTCGCCGTTCGTGATCAATTCCCTCTACTTTTCCCCTGCTCTCATCGACCCTGTCTGGAAGAATCATTGACATGAACTCCCCTGTGGAAGGCGAGCATTCGCCCCAAGAGGCTGCACCTGCCGCCTGCACGACCCGTCGAGAGACGCTGCAGTTGCTGGTTACCTGGGCTTCGACGACCGGTCTCGTTGCCTGTGGCGGGGGCTCTGGCGCCGCTGACACTGCGGCGCCGATCGCAAACTCACCCGCGCCGACGCCTGCACCGACGCCTGCACCGGTGGCCCCCACCCCAGCGCCTTCGCCTGCACCCACGCCAGCACCGCTGCCATCGCCTCCCCCTCCGCCTCCATCGCCGCTGCCACCCCCACCCCCACCACCTCCTCCTCCGCCCGCAGGGCCGGCTCGACCCGGGCCGATCGGCTTGCTGGGCTGGCGCATCCTGGACCAGTCGAAGCTGGTGATGTTCCGCAGTTTCAACGGAGGCAGCCGCTACCTCAGGTACATCAAAAACGTGGTGCTGGGGGCCAACGAAGAAATCGACTTCGTGGCCGACAGCCGCGTCAGTTCGGTCACCGGCGCTTTCAACGCGCCCAGTTACTCGCTCACCTGCGACGGCGTCGTGATTGCCACGGCCAACCCAACCGCCGGCTCGGACCATTCCACCTTTGCGGTTGACCTGAGTGGCATTGCCGATGGCTGGCATCTGTTTGACATCGTGCCCAGCACAGGCAGTGAAACGCCTGTCCCCATGTGGATGTACGTGCTGAAGAGCGGCACACCAGCCCCCCAGACCTGGGCACCCACCCAGTCGGGCAGTTTTGGCCATCTGCGCGAAGACAAGTGGGTCGCCAAGTGGGGGCGTGTGCCGGCGGAGATCACCGCAACGGGTTGGCCCATCAGCTTGCGCGAGACCATTCCCTTCGACTACTCCGTCAAACCGGCTGCACTGTGGCGAAACGACCTTGCGCCGTGCATCAATGGCGACCCGCCGTATCTGCACCGGACGGAGACTGGCATCCTGACCTGCCTCGGGAACCACGCCTACGCGTGGAACAACATCACGGCGAAGGTACCCCCTGTGGTGGTGCGCGACGGCCCACGCGGCGTGGGCACCATCGTCGGCGCCACGCACGTCGAGATGGGCAGCGCAGCGCCTGTTGAGACGGGATTGCGCGGCAATGTCTACTTCACCGACTCCTGGCGCGTGGGCAAGGTCAAACCGAATGGTGAAGTGGTCACACTGGCCGGCCACCGCCACACGCTTGCAGGGCTGGAACTGGTCGGCGACTGGTCCGCCGTGCCAGTCGACCGCCAGGGTTTCCACGAGCTCTGGGGTTTGACCTGGGACAAGCGCACGTTTCCCATCAATGAAAGCGCAGCCCGCATCCCTTCGGAGAACAACGAAAGGCCGCACATCACCGGTGTGGTGGCGTATGTGTCGGACACCCAGAACAACCGCATCTGCAAGTTGCAGTTCGACCCGCGCAGCCACGCCACGCCGCCCAAGATCACCGAGTTCATCGTCGGCCTGAACGACCCCTGGGACGTGGTTTACAAGGACGGCGTGATCTATGTCAGCGAGAGGCTTTCGCATCGCATCGCGGCCTACGACGCGACTTCTGGCGCCTACATCCGCACCGTGATTCAAGGCGCCGCCCTGTCAGGGCTGGACAGGTTCCGCACGGTCTATTCGCTGGCCCCTCTCGGCACCATCCGTGCGCAGCCCTGCGTGGCCCCAGAAGGCCTGTTCGTGATGGACGACTGGCTGTACTTCGGCAGCGTTTCCATGCAACAGGTGAAGCGCGTGCACCTGACAAGCGGCGAAGTGCGGGTGTGCGCCAACCTGGATGACCTGCCACCCAAGACCAACTACCTGAAGATCGCCGTGAGCGACGGCACCTTCGGCCCCAGGGGCACCGTCTTTGCGTCGACCTGGGACGTCGAACAAGGCGGCGGGCCCTATTGCTTCTTGCCCGACGGCACCCCGTGGCGCATCTGGGCGGCCGGCAGTCACCCCTTCACGGAAGGCCGCGGGGGTGAGTGGCGGGGGCTTGGCTACTCCACCGCTGTGGGCGTGAGCTCGGGCCGCCTGCTCTGCGCGAGTGCCGACTACGGCCTGGTCGAGCTCAGCCTGGCCAAACCCAGTGACCCGCCCATGATCAACGACAAGCTCTACGAGTTGGGCAAGGTCGAGTACGAAGAAGCGGGCTATCGCCTCACCCATGGCGTCGATGGCTATGGTCAGTTCGGCTACCTGTTGCCGTGGGGGCGCAGCACGGCCATTGACTACTACCTCACCCAACACGGTCACCGGCGGGGCAGCACTTGACCATCGGGCCTGGCCCCTAAGCGAGAAGCCTTTCACCTTTCGGGCCGCAGCGTGGACAGCGCTGCGGCCTGTCTCTTGGCGGCTGCCTAGAATCGCGGTTTTAGGTTCCCTTAGAGAGGCGCGTTCAAGATGGATGTCACCGGCGAAGTCATCAATGTGCTGGCAGAGGTGCTGAGCCTGGGCAAGCGCGCGCAGGGCTTTGACCTGGACACACCGCTGTTGGGCGCCATTCCTGAACTGGACTCCATGGCCGTCGTGTCTTTGCTCACCACTTTGGAAGACAGGCTGGGCATCGTCATCGACGACGACCTGGACGGCAGCACATTTGCCACGGTGGGTTCGCTTGTCGCGTACGTCAACGACCGGTTGGCGGGCTGACATCCGCGCCGCGAGGCGGCGTCGCCCGCATGCACAAGCACGTGACAGCGCCATTCGAAGCCCTCTTTCTGCCATCGTCCGCCAACGGCGCGCTGGAGCTCTTTGCCGTCCATCACCCTCCTCAGGGCGAAGTGACGCGAGGATTGGTGGTCTATGCGCAGCCGTTTGCCGAAGAGATGAACAAGTCCCGGCGAATGGCTGCCTTGCAAGCCAGAGCGCTTGCTGCTTGCGGCCACGCGGTGCTTCAAATCGACTTGTTCGGCTGTGGCGACAGCGCAGGCAACTTTGAGCAGGTCAGCTGGGACCGTTGGATCAATGATGTGGTGGATGCCAGCTTGTGGCTGCTTCAGCGGCACAGCTCGGCACTGAAGCAAGAGGGTCAGGCGCCCGCCCTGTGGCTGTGGGGCCTGCGCTCCGGCGCATTGCTCGCATCGGCAGCGGGCGCAAGACTCAACACCCAGGGGCACAGCCCCAACTTTCTGCTGTGGCAATCTGCTGTGAATGGCAAAGCCGTTCTGCAGCAGTTTCTTCGACTCAAGACCACGGCGGACATGATGGCTGGTCGGCCTGGCACCGGTACCGCTGTGCTTCGCCAGGAGATCGCTCTGGGCGCGACTGTCGAGGTTGCGGGCTATGCACTGAACGATGCCCTGTGCAGTGGCCTTGAACAGGCCGAGTTGATCGCACCGCCTGGCACAGGTCAGCTGGTGTGGATGGAGGTCAGCCCCCGAGAAGGCGCAACACTCGGTCCAGCTTCGCTAGGTGCTTTGGATGCCTGGCAAGAGCAGGGGTGGGCCACCGCCGCCCAAGTCTTGCAGGGACCCGCGTTCTGGCAAACGACCGAAATCGAAGACGCGCCAGAACTGTTGCGAGCCACCACCGCCGCGTTGTTGGCGGCCGGGGCTGCTGCATGAACCCCAGCAGCCGCGTGAGGGCGATCACGTTTACTTGTGAAGGCGACACGCTCCTGGGCGTTCTGCACGAACCTTGCGGCGAAGCGAAGGCAAGCGGTGTCGGCGTGCTCGTCGTCGTTGGTGGGCCGCAGTACCGGGTGGGCAGCCACCGCCAGTTCGTGTCGATGGCCCGCGCCATGGCCGCTGAGGGGCACACCGTGCTGCGCGCCGATGTGCGTGGCATGGGCGACAGCACTGGCGACATGCAGTCCTTCGAACATCAGCAGGCCGATGTGGCCGCCGCGGTCAACACCCTGCTCGACCAGGCGCCTTGGGTGCGGCAGGTGGTGCTGTGGGGCTTGTGCGACGGCGCTTCCTCTGCCTTGTTGTACCTGCATGAACACAATGACCCCAGGGTCACCGGCCTGTGCCTGCTGAACCCGTGGGTGAGGTCAGAGGCCAGCCTGGCACGAACCCGTGTCAAGCACTACTATGCCCAGCGCCTGACCCAAGGCGACTTCTGGAGAAAGTTGTTCACGGGCCGTGTGGCAGCGGGCGCTCTCGTCGAACTGGGGGCAGCGGTTCGCAGGTCCTTTTTTGGCAGAGCCCGTACGGCCGCCAAAATCGCAAGCGGCACCCACGCCCAGTGCAAGTCGACGTTGCCCTACCAGGCCCGCATGGCGGCCGCCTGGCAAAGTGCACACCGGCACTTGTTGCTGGTTCTGAGTTCTGACGACTACACGGCAAAGGAATTCATGGAGTACTTGGCCACTGACCTTCATTGGAAGGGCGCAATTCAGCGTCCCGGGGTAACGACCGTCACCCTGCCTGCGGACCACACTTTTTCAGCATCCGAAGCACGTCTGAGCCTGGAGAAGGCAGTCCTGCAGTGGATCAACGAAACAGGAGGCAGCCCATGGAACACACCAACACTGCCACTGCATCGTCAAGCGAGGAACGTGGCGTGAGTACCCGACTCGCATGCCGCCAGTGCGGCCGCAAGATCATCAGTTGGCTTGCGTTGGCGCTGGCTTGCGCTCCGGGAATCTCCTCTGCACAGGCCGCACCCAACATCTGCGGCTCGTTGCAAAACGCCTACGGCCCTTTTGACTACCGCACGCAAAAAGAAGCGCTGCAGATTGTCGAGCAGTACCACTTCCTGCCCCAGACCGAAGCGCTCATTTCAGGCCGTAGCAAGAGCGGGAGCTCACTGGGTGGCAACATCGACTACACCCTGCGCGCGTCGCCCAATCATCACCGCGCCCTTGTCGCGATGATGCGCCTGGGCGAGCGCTACAAGCAGCCAAAGGTGCCGGGCGCTGACCACACCGTGGCGTGTTACTTCGACCGTGCCGTGCGCTTTGCGCCCGACGACCACATCGTTCGCATGCTCTACGCGGGTTTCCTGAACAAGCAGGGCCGTGCCCCCGAAGCCGAACGCCACCTTGAACTGGTCGGCTCCCAAGCCAACGAAAACGCGTTCACGCTCTACAACCTGGGCAATGTCTACCTGGAACTCAAGAACTACGACCGTGCATTGACCTATGCACACAAAGCCCAGGCCCTGGGCTGGCCGCGCAAAGACCTCGAAGACAAGTTGCGCGCCCTCAACAAGTGGACCGATCCGGTTCCGTCGGCACCGGCACCTGTGGCTTCCGCTGCTTCAGGCGCTGCTTCTGGTGCTGCTTCGGCCTCTGCACCTCAGTGAGGACAGGCTTGAAACGTGTGCTGATGGTGGCCTACCATTTCCCGCCCCTGGCCGGCAGCAGCGGGATCCAGCGCACGCTGCGTTTTGTTCAGCATCTGCCCGCCTTTGGCTGGGAACCGCTGGTGCTGACTGTCACACCCCGCGCCTATGAACGGACCAGCCCCGACCTGGACGCCGACGTCCCTGCCGGCACCGTGGTGCACAGGGCCCTTGCGCTGGACACAGCCCGTCATCTGGCCGTGGGTGGGCGCTACGTGGCCGCCCTGGCGCGGCCGGACCGATGGATGAGCTGGCAGTTCGACGGAGTCCGCCAAGGGCTGCAGATGCTCCGCAAGTTCAAGCCCCAGGCCCTGTGGACCACGTACCCCATCGCCACTGCGCACAAGATCGGCGCTGCACTTCAACGCCGCAGCGGTCTGCCCTGGGTTGCGGACTTCCGCGACCCGATGGCCCAGGACGACTTCCCTACCGACCCCAAGACCTGGCAGCAATACAGCCACATCGAAGCCCAGGCGGTTGGGCAGGCACGGCTGTGCACGTTCACCACGCCGACGGCAGTGCGCCTGTACACACAGCGCTACCCGGACGCAGCGAAGCGGCTCATGCTGCTTGAAAACGGCTACGACGAAGAGACCTTTGTGGCTGCTCAAAGTGCAGGGTCCGGTTCACTCAACCCTGGTGCGGTGACCTTGCTGCACAGCGGCATCGTCTACCAGTCCGAACGGGACCCGAGCCACCTGTTCGCCGCCCTGCGAACCTTGACGGACACTGGCGAGGTCGTCTCAGGCCGTCTGAAAGTGCGCTTCCGAGCGGCGGTGCATGAGGATTTCATTCACGCCCTGGCGGCCCGCCATGGTGTTCAGGATTTCATCGAGGTATGCCCGCCCGTGCCCTACCAGGAAGCCTTGCGCGAAATGCTGCGCGCAGACGGCCTGTTGGTGCTGCAAGCCGCCAACTGCAATGCGCAGATTCCGGCCAAGATCTACGAGTACGTGCGAGCCCGCCGACCGGTGCTGTGCCTGTCCGATCCGGCTGGCGACACCGAAGCCGCACTGCGCGGCGTGGGCATTCAAGCCCATGCCCGCCTGGACGATGCGGCCGCCATCCACGTGCTCATCGCTGACTTCCTGAAGGCACTTGGCCGCCAGGACCTGGGCCTGTACCTGGCTGGCGACGCCGCCGTGGCCGGTGCTTCCCGGCGCGGAAGAACCCAGTTGCTGGCCGAGCAACTGGACCGGATCGCGCGTCCCGTTTGAATGTCAGTCCGCAGCGCGCTGGGCATCACGGCCGCCACCCGGATGGTGGTGTTCGTGATCGGCTTCGCCACGGTTGTCATCGTCTCGCGCCTGCTCACGCCCGAAGAGATCGGCATCTTTTCGGTCACGGTGGCCCTGGTGGGTTTGGGCCATGTCTTTCGGGACTTTGGTGTTGGCCAGTATCTCATCCAGACGCCCGAGGTCACGGTACAGCGCCGTCGGGCTGCCTTCACGGTGACCCTTTGTTTTTCGTGGTGCATCGCGCTGCTTCTCCTGCTGCTGCACCCTTGGGCTGCCCGCTTCTACGACGACCCACGCGTGGGCAGCGTGCTGTTGCTGCTGGTGGTGAACTTCCTCATCCTGCCCTTTGGCTCGCCCTTGCGCACGCTGCTGCAACGCGACATGCAGTTCAAGAAGCTCGCGGTGGTCAACCTCAGCAACCACCTGGTGCAGTCGGGCACCACTGTCGCCACGGCCTGGGCGGGTGCCAGCTACATGAGCATGGCCTGGGGCTCGGTGGCGGGCAACATCGCCAATGTCGTGGTGCTGTTGATCATCTCGCCAAAAGGCGCGCTGGACTGGCCCACCCGCCAAGGACTGGGTGAAGTCTTGCGCTTCGGCTCCAAGGCCAGCACGGCGTCCTTTGCAACGGCAGCGGGTGGCGCCGCGCCCGACCTGATCCTTGGACGTACCCTGGGCTTCGAGGACGTGGCCTTCTACAGCCGTGCCAAGGGGCTGATTGGCATGGCGCTGGACCAACTCATGTACGTGGTCAACAGCGTGTACACACCGGCATTTGCCAAGGGCGTGCGCGAGGGGGGGAACGCCGCTGACCTGTACGGCCGCACCGCGGGTCTGCTGCTGGGCCTGACCGTGCCCGTGATTGCCTTGCTGGCGGTCTTGTCGCCCGCTCTGATCCTGTGGCTGTTTGGCGCGCAGTGGGAACGCTCGGGCAGCCTGGGCACGCTTTTCTGCCTGTTCGCGCTGGTGACAGCCCCCTTCACGCTGGCAGGCACGTCCTTGATGGCTTCAGGCCACGTCGGCGCCATGATGCGGTCCCGGCTGGTGATCGAAGTTGCACGCATTGCCGTGCTGTTGAGTTCGATCTGGCTGTCGCTGGAGGCGGTGGTGGCCTGCCTGGGCCTGGTCTACCTGATTGAAGCCGTGCAGTACATGGTGACGCTGCGAGCCAGCATCGGGCTGAAGGTGGGGGTGCTCTGGCGACACATCTGGCGTTCGTACGCGCTGGCGTTGATCGTGGCAGCAGGGCCATTGGCCCTGGTGTTGACGCCGAAGAGCCTGTTGCCCTTGCCGCTGTGGCTCTTGCTCCTCACCGCCGGCCTGCTGGGCGTCGCGGGCTGGGCAGTTGGGCTGCTGGTCCTGGGCCACCCCTTGCGTGCCGAAGTGGCACTGGCCGCACGCAGCCTGCTCGCACGTGTGCGCCGCCGCCGAGCCGAGGACCGATGATGGAAGCGGTCCCTTTGTCAGAGATCGATCCCGTGCTGGCAGCACGGGTGGCCAACGACGCCACACATCACTTCAAACTGGACGGGCTACCCGCGCTGACAGCCGCCTGGGCCATCCGCAATCCCTACTCGCTCGTGCTGCGGCTTGAGCTGACACGTGGCGACTGGTCGTGCCGCTTCTTTGCCAAGCTGGCCAAGGGGCCGCATGTTTCCAAGACCGCCCTGCGTGAGCAGTTGAAAACTGAGTACGAGGTGCTGATGCGTCTGACGGCTGCGGCAGTCCCGGCTGCAACGGCAACTGCACCAGCGGCCTCGGTTGTACCCTTGGCCTTCTACAGTGACTTGCCATCGCTCGTGACCATCGAGGCGCAAGGGTGGACGCTGCGCAAGGTCTACGCGCAGCATGCCCGTGTGTGGGGGCGCAAGGCGTGCCGCCAGCGGCTGCTGGCTTCGGTGCAGCTGTGCGGCAGTTGGCTGGCGGAGTTCCACCGCCTCACTGCAGTCGGCAGCGGCGACTTCGAGATCACTGCCCTGCTGGACTATTGCCGAGTCCGGCTCCACAAGTTGCAGTCGCTGCACCCCGGGGTTCTGAGCCCCCAGGAGGTGCTTGCCATCGAAGCGGCGGCACAGGGCCTTTCGACCCGCCTGGTGCCCGGCACGCTGCGCCTTGCGGGCAGGCACAATGACTTTGCCAGTCACAACATCATCGCCAGCCCGAAAGGGGGCATACGTGTGCTGGACTTCCAATCGTTCGATGTCGGTGCCAGTGCCTTTGACGTGTGCAACTTCTGGTTCGAGCTTGAACTGCTGAAGTTCGATCCTTCGTATTCCGCCCAGTTGTTGACACAAATGCAGCGCGCCTTCTTGGCCGCGTATGGCCCAATCTCGACCGATCAACCCGACTTTCAGCTGGCGCGCCTGCGTTACGCGATCAATCGACTGCTCAATGAGCTGGATGGGGCCAAGGGCCTGCGCCGCCTGTCGCCCCGTTGGCGGCGCTGCGTCAAGGGCACCCGGGCCTGGCTGCTGGCTTTTGCCGCCAGCCGTCCGATGCTCGATCCCGTGGCGTGACGATCAGCGACTAGAACCAGACCCACACGATGAGCTTCGTCGGCAGCATTGCCCTTCACTCGGCCCCCACTTCCCTTCCCAGCTCGGGCATCAGCCGGGCTTTCCACGGCGGGCGAATCCATGCCGGCGGAGCCACTCGGGTCGAGGACGTGGGCCAAGCCATTTGCCTGCTGCAAGGCCAGCCGGTTTTTGCCGACCCGCAACTGGCGGCGTTGGCACTGCAAGAAGGTGACGGCGCAGCCTGGTTGCAGGCCTTTGCGCGGCACGGCATCGAAGCCCCGTCACAGGTCCGGGGTCGATTTGCGGTGGTCGTCCTGCTGCCGGCAGAGCAGCGTGCATTCATGGCCACCGACCGCTTTGGCACCTGGCCCGTGTGTTTCAGTGCCGACGGTGCAAGCCTGCATTTCTCGGATCGCGCCAACACCGTACCCTTGGAAAAGAAGCGGCTTTCACCGCAAGCGCTGTTCGACTACCTGTACTACCACTGCATACCCGCGCCGCAGACCGCCTTCGAAGGTGTGAGCAGACTGCCCGCCGGGCACGCAGCCGAGTGGAAGGCAGGCCTGCTGCGGGTGCACCCGTACTGGCGCCCCCACTTTCAGGAAAACAGACAGCCTGACCTGGAGAGCAGCAAACGCGACTTCGTCGACATCGTGGCACGTGCGGTACAGCGCGAAGCCTCGGGCGGAGGACGAGTGGGCGCATTCCTGTCGGGCGGTACCGACTCGTCCACTGTGTCGGGGTTGCTGTGTCGCACGCTGGGCGAGCCGGCAGACACGTATTCCATTGGCTTCGACGCCACGGGTTACGACGAGATGGAATATGCGCGGATTGCCGCGCGCCACTTCGGCACACGTCATCACGAGTACTACGTGACACCCGACGACCTGCTGCAGGGCATTCCCAAAGTGGCGGCCCACTACGACCAGCCGTTTGGCAATTCTTCAGCCGTGCCCGCCTGGGTGTGCGCCCGCAAGGCTCGTGAAGACGGCATCGACAAACTGCTGGCGGGCGATGGTGGCGACGAACTGTTCGGCGGCAATGTGCGTTATGCCAAGCAGCATGTGTTCGGCCTGTACGACCGCGTGCCTGCGCTGGTGCGCCACCAGGCGCTGGAACCTTTCTTCGGCTTGTCTGTGGCGAAAAACACCCCGCTGGTGAAAAAAGCGGCCAGCTACATCGAACAAGCCCGGGTGCCCATGCCGGACCGCATGCAGATGTACAACCTGCTGTGGCGCCTGGGCCCTGAAGTGGTGCTCGAGCCGGCCTTTCTGAAGCGTGTGAACCTGGACGGCCCGGCTGACGCGCAACGCAGCTTCTGGGGGCAGGCTGACGCGGGCACATTGCTGAACCGCATGCTGGCATTCGACTGGAAATACACCCTGGCCGACAACGACCTGCCCAAGGTCATCGGCACCACCCAACTGGCCGGGCTGGAGGTGGGCTTCCCCCTGCTGAGCGATGAGTTGCTGGAGTTCTCGCTGCGGCTGCCGACGGACTGGAAGCTGAAGGGCATGAGCTTGCGCTGGTTCTTCAAGGAGGCCCTGCGGGACATCCTGCCGCACGAGATCATCGTCAAGCAGAAACACGGCTTCGGCCTGCCGTTCGGCGTGTGGGCCTGCTCGCACGCGCCGCTCAGGGCCATGGCCGGCGATGCGTTGCACACCCTGGCTGGCCGCGGCCTGGTGCGGCCGGACTTCATCAAGACCTTGCTCGAGACCCACTTGCCAGCCCACCCGGGCTACTACGGCGAAATGGTGTGGATCCTGATGATGTTGGAGTTCTGGCTGCGCGAGCACGACCCGGGTTGGACATTGGACGCGTGAGTCAGCCGCGTCGGCCACCGTTGCGCACGTCTCAGCGCCCTTCATGTCCAAGCGTCTTGTCAACCGGCGCCACCTGACAGGGTGGCTGCTTGCGGCGGCCTCCACGCCTTGGCCCGCCCGTGCAAAGAGCCGCGTGCTGGAAGTGGGGCCCGGGCGTGACCTGAAACAGCCCTCTGACGCGGCGCGCCTGGCGCGTGACGGCGACACCGTGGCTGTGGACGCAGGCGACTACACAGGCGACGTGGCCGTGTGGCGGCAGGACCGCCTGACCTTGCGCGCGAGTGGCGGGCGGGTGCGCCTGCGGGCCGCCGGGGCGGCAGCAGAGCGCAAGGGCATCTGGGTGATCAAGGGCGGCACGGTGCTGGCAGAGGGTTTTGACTTCAGCGGGGCGCGTGTGGTCGACCGAAACGGCGCCGGCATCCGATTCGAGACCGGCGCGCTGACCGTCAGGCAGTGCCGTTTCATCGACAACGAAATGGGCCTGCTGAGCAACCACGACCCCCAGGCACGCCTGGTGGTGGACAGCTGCGAGTTTGCACACAACCGGCGGCCCGACGGGCACAACCACAACCTCTACGTCGGTCGCATCGCCCACCTGATCGTCACCGGCAGCTACTTTCACCACGGCCACATCGGCCACCTGCTGAAGTCACGCGCAGCCGTGAACCACATCTTCTACAACCGACTGACCGACGACGGCGGCCAGGCCAGCTACGAACTGGAGTTTCCGAACGGCGGTGTTGCGGTGGTGGTGGGCAACCTCATCGGGCAGAGCGCCGGCACGCAGAACCGACGCATGGTGGCCTGGGGCGCCGAAGGTCTGCATTGGCCAGAAAACGCCCTGGTGATGGCCCACAACACCTTGGTGAACCAGCACCCTGGCAGCGGCGAATTCATCAAGCTGTTTCGCACACCCGGTGTCACGCGCCTGGTCAACAACTTGTTCGTGGGCCCCGGGGTGCTCCGCCTGCCTGACGAGGTCGAGGCAAGGAACAACCCTCATCTGGACCTGGACACCGTGCCAGGCCATGCCTGGGGGGACTTCAGGGTGCGACGAGACCTTGCCGGCGCGGTGCACGCCGTGGCCGCAGAACCCTTCGGGGTTCTGGCGCTTCAGGTTCAGCGGCAATACCGCCATCCCGCCGGATCAGAACCGCTGTCTGCCCCACCTGCCTGGGCAGGGGCGGTGCAGTCGCTGGTCGACTGAGGCAGTACCTCACACGGCGGAGTCCCCCGAGGTCAGGGGGGTCACTGGCCGAAGTTCGCGCGGGTCTGCGGCAGCGACTACCATCAAAAGTCGATCAAGTGCGCCGCCAAGTGCGCACGAAAAGTGGCTTCGGCACCTGTCCTCGCGGGCCCCCATTGCGCCAGCGAGCGACGGCCAATCACCCTGGGGTTGTCATGAACACAAGCGAAATCGCCGCATCGGCCGTCGGCCGCGGCTGTCGCGCCGCTCTGTTGCTGGCTGCGGCGGCGTTGTTTGCCTCTTGCGGAGGTGGCCAACGCGGCGGCGAAGATGCCAACGCAGACCCTGAGGCCTACAACGCCATCCTGACCAGTGATGGCGGGCAAGTGAGTGTCGAGGGCACCTTCGAAGCCACGAAGGGCTACCTGTCGCAAGGCAAGACGGTCTTGCGCGCCCAGGGCACCGACTCCCACAGCGCCCGGTACCGGCTGCAGGTGCCCCGGGCGGGCCACTACGAAGTGTTCGCCTGGTGGCCGCAGGCGGCGACAGGTGCGGGTCTGGTGCGAACCGAACTGCGCCACACGCAGGGCTTGCAAGAAATGACGGTGGACCAGTCGACGCTGGGCGGGCAGTGGAACTCGATGGGCGTCTTTGCACTGTCGCCGGACATCGAGTCCAGCCTGACCTTCAGCGCCACGGGTGCTGCACGTCTGTATGCCGACGCCGTGCGGGTGCAATGGGTCGGCAAGGACCGGCCCGCCTTGCGCCTGGCACAGGAGAGCCTGCCGATTGCCGACAAGGACGACCCGTACACCGCGCAGTTGTCCGTGTGGGGCGGCATGGGCCGATTCACCTACCAGCTGATGGGTGGCCAGTTGCCTGACGGACTGACACTGGACGCCGGCACCGGCGTGATCAGTGGGGTGCCTGCCGAGACCGGCAGTTTTGCGCTGGAGATCCTGGCCACGGAAGAGAGCGGTCGCAGCACGCGCGGTCAGGTCTTGCTGGATGTCGTGCTGTCCAACGACACCCCCAGCTCTGTGCCTGCGCGCCCCTTCAAGCTGGAACGTGACCGCAAATCGGCCCTGGGTACCACACCCGGCAGCGGTGCTTCGCTGGGTGCCTTGCCGGCCATCGTGAGCGCCATGCCCGAAGGCAGTTGGGCCAAGGTCAATCTGAACCAGTTTTCCGATGCGTGGGTACCGGCAGACCTGCGACCGATGTACATGTCCGGGAACCCGACGCCGGCAAAGATCATCACGGCCTGGAGTTCCTTTGCTTGGGATTCGAACCGCGGCAACCTGCTCTTGTACGGCGGCGGTCATGCCAATTACCGCGGCAACGAGGTCTACTTGTGGCGTGCTGCCACCCAGCTTTGGGAGCGTGCTTCCCTGCCCAGCGAAATGCGCCAGGATGCACTGGGAAACTGGAATGCCATCGACAGTGCAGACGCCGCACCTGCATCCGCACACACCTACGACAACACGCTTTTCTTTCCGGCAATTGATCGCATGGTGGTTCTGGGTGGTGCAGCAGACAGCAACGGTGGCCACTACCTGAGGCTCAACGCCAGCGCCAGTGCGAGCAGGCCCACGGGGCTCTACCTCTTCGACCCTGCGCGTGCTCATCCCGACCGGGTCGGCGGCAGCACCGGTTCCCACGTGCAACGTGTCGCCCCCTGGCCCGAGATCGTCGGGGGGGATATGTGGTCCAACCGCGAGATGTACCTCAACACGACGGGCACTCAGCCACCGGGCGAGAGCTTCGTGAACAGTTGCTCCGCCTATTCGCGCGTGGGTGGCAAGGACGTCGGCTTCGTCCGCACGGTGAAAAGTGTCTACCGATTCACCATCAACGACGTGAACAACCCCAGCACTGACGTCTGGGAAAAGGTCGGGGTCAAGTGGTATGGCTCTGGCACCAAGGCCACCTGTTCCTTTGACCCGGAACAGCAAATCCTGCTGCGAACCGCCACGCAGACTGTGCCCTTTGTCTACTGGCCGATGGTTGGCGCCACGCCAAGCACGCGCGACGTGACTGTGGTGCCTGCAGATCCAACAGGCACCTTTTTCCCGGCGCTGGCCAGCGGCGCAGTCAACATCGCCAACTGCGGCCTGGAATTCGACCCGACCCGCAGGCACTACAAGTTGTGGTGCGGTGGTGGAGGGGTGTGGCAGGTCACGCCACCGGCAACCGTGTCGGCCACCGGTTGGTCCGTTGCCCCTGTGCCGATGGCCGGCACTGCAATGCCCGACCCCACCGTGGCGAACGGGGTGCTGGGCAAGTGGAAGTACATCGAGAACCTGGATGTGTTCATGGCCCTGCAAGACTCGGTGCAGGGCAATATCTGGATCTACAAGCCCGTGGGTTGGGTGGACCCGGGCACGGGCGGTGGCACCAACACACCGCCCACGGTGTCGCTTGCACAGCCTGGCAATGGCTCCAGCTACGCTGCAGGCACAACCATCGAAATGAGCGCCACGGCGGCCGACATCGACGGCAGCATCACCAAGGTTGAGTTTCTTGCCGGCTCGGTGACCCTGGGTGAATCCACGTCGGCGCCATACGCCTTTGCCTGGTCGGGCGCACCGGTGGGCACGCACCTGATCACGGCCCGGGCCACCGACAACAGTGGCGCCACTTCCACTTCTGCAGTGGCATCCATTTCCGTAACGGCCACTGTCAACGCACCGCCGACCGTGAACCTGCTCAGCCCAAGCGCCGGCGCGGTGTTCGCCCTCGGCGCCCCCATCGGCCTGCAGGCATCTGCCAGCGACAGCGACGGGGTGGTGCAAAGGGTGGAGTTCTACGCCGGTGTCGTCAAGCTGGGCGAAGTGACGAGTTCACCCTACGCCTTCAACTGGACCACGGCACCCGCCGGGCCTCACGTGCTGAGTGCCATTGCCTACGACGACGATGGCACGCCCAGTGTCCCCAGCAGCGTGTCGGTCACCGTCAGTCCAGGCAGTGTCAATGCGCCACCGACCGTGAACCTGCTCAGCCCAAGCGACGGCGCTGTGTTCGCCGCTGGCGCCCCCATCGCCATGCAGGCCGCCGCCAGCGACAGCGACGGAACGGTGCAGAAGGTGGAGTTCTACGCTGGCATCGTCAAGCTGGGCGAAACAACCAGTTCGCCCTATGCCTTCACCTGGACCACGGCACCGGTGGGACCGCAGGTGCTGAGCGCCATTGCCTACGACGACGATGGCGCACCCAGTGCCCCCAGCAGCGTGTCGGTCACCGTCAGCCCTGGCAGCGGTGGCACACCAACCACCGTGACGCTGCAGCGGGGCAGCGGCGCTGGAACCGCCATTGCGGACACCTACTTGTCCAGCTACTCGAAAACACGCAACTACGGCACTGCAGACGCCTTGCTGGACCTGAGCCAGTACAACATTCTGGTGCGAGCTGCCATCTTCCAGAGCGAAGGTGGGCCGGTGCCGAACGGCAGCACGATCGAGTCGGCGCAGTTGTCATTCTACAAGTGGAGCTCGTATGCGATGACCTACGGGGTGCACCGCGTGTTGCTGCCCTGGAGCGAGTCGACGTCCACCTGGAACGACCGCCTGCCCGGTACACCCTGGGCGGCGCCCGGCGGCAAGGTGGTGGATGTGGACTATGCCGGCCTGGCCGAGGCCAATGCCAGCGTGGGTTACGAGCCGGGCTGGATCGAGTTCGACATCACGGCTCACGTGCAGACACTGTCCAGCACGGTGGTGGCGGTCAACAACGGGTGGCGGCTGCAGCCCGTGGCTGGTGCGACGTCTTCGTTGAAACGCCTGTACAGCAGCGAGTACGCTGCCAACCCGGCCTTCAGACCCAAGTTGGTCATCACGTACCGGTGAACCTGCGCCGTCGACCCGCAATTTGACCATGCACCGGCGGCGGGCATGCCTGGCGGCCCTTGCAAGCGCCTGGGCATGGCCCACCGCGGGCCAGCCACCGACAAACCGGCCTGAGCCATTGCCGGGCGTGCTGGACGCACTGCTGGGCTTGCGGCCCAACCAGTGCCGGGTGCTGGGCAAGGCGCGGGTCTTGGGGGACATCAATGAGGTTGCCCGCCGCTTCGGCCTGCACCAGACGGGCCCCCGCAGCCGCAATTACTCGCTGAAGATGGTGTGGGCGCCCGAGCGCAAGACCGCACTTTTCACCGGAGCGAACCATGGCGAACCGCACCGCCTGAACGACGTGTGGGAGTTCGACCTGGCCGCGATGGCCTGGGTGCTGCTCTACGCCCCCGACAAGCCACGTGACCACAAGGGGCTGGGGCCCGACGCCAGCGACGTGATCTACCGTGACGGGATACTGATGACCGAGCGCGGCGGCCCGGCGATCATCGGCCACACCTGGTCTGGCCTGACCTACGACCCCGTCCGACGTCTGATGCTGTTCATGAACACCTGGCCAGCCGACGTGGAAGCGGCCATCCAGCGGGTGGGCGGCGATGTTGCGGTGCGATACCCAGGCCCCCCGCTTTGGGCATTCGAACCTGCTGCGGCCCGGTGGATGCCCGTTCGCACATCGGCCCCCTTCCCCAAGGCGCCGTTTGGAGGTTTGCTGGAGTACGTACCCGAGCTGCAAGGAAGCGTGTGGCACATGAACAACTGGCAGATGCGCCAGACCTGGCTGTACAAGGCCGACGCCAATGCTTGGGGCGACCTGGCGGCCAATGCAGATACCCGGGACTTCGCGCGCCGGGCCCCGAAGGCCGAACTGGTGGGCTACCACGACCCCAAGAGACGCCTGCTGATTGCGCGCCAGGGTCGTCACACCTTTCACTTCGACACCAGGACACGCCGCTGGACCGACATGGGCCCCGCTGAAGCAGTGCCCGAAGGGCATGACGCACGGACTACTTTTTGCCACGACGCAGGCACCGGGATAGGTGTGCTGTTTGACACCGTGCGCCGCGAGCTATGGAGCTATCGGCCAAACACGGGCGAGTGGGCGCTGGTCAAGCCTGAGGGGCCGCCTATTCCAACCGGCCTGCGACCTCTGTTCTATGTCGACCACTCGAGGCAGGTGCTGGTGGTGATTGACGACACCACTGTCTGGGTTCATAGGCTCTCCGACTAGCCCGATGTACCGCAATGCCGACGACTGTTGGCGATTGTCCCGAATCGCAAGTCCGCAGTCGACAACCTCATGAGCGTCCGACTCACCGGGCGGTAGCGAAGCATCTCTGGCAACAACTACCTTGACGAGTGAAGCTGCTCCACACTTATGATCCACGGTCATGGTGCGGCAAGCTGCCTGGCAGGCTGCAGGCCAGAGTCAATTCGCACGCCACCCAACTCAGAGAGTGACGTGTCCCTAAAAGTTATCAGTTCCCTATGGAGACTCCAGTGACGATGCAGCGGACTGAATTCGAGCTCAAGCCGGAGAGCGACAGTTGCGCAATATGTCGGTCTCTGAACTTATCTAGATTCAAAGCGAATGCCTCTGACGCAGAAGAGCGCAGTTTGGTTTCTATTACCGAATGCCGGGATTGCTGCTTTGCTTGGCAACATCCAACCGGACGAACGGCCGAACAGAGCATTGACCATTTTGAGAAGAATTATCTGGCGCAGGACAAAGCAATAACGAACTACTTTGATCCAGTAAAGAAGAGAGAAATATCGCTTCTTGAGCTAGATTTCGTCGCAAAGCTTCCCATCGAAGGAAAACGCCTTCTTGATGTTGGCGCAGGTGCTGGCGTTTTTGCGCAGGTGGCTGCCGAGGCAGGATGGTCGGTGACCGCAGTCGATCCGGCACTGGACATCAGTAGCCTAGCGAATCATCCCGGCATCAAGGCGATTAGGGGAACTACAGATCAACTTTCCGAGCTTGACCTGTTTGATGTCATCACAATGTGGGATGTCATTGAACACGCGACAATGCCTGTGCGAGCGATCATGGATGCCAACGCGAAGTTGAAACCCAACGGATGGCTAGTTATCGAAACCGGGAATTACAAGAGTGCTGACAGGGTGCGTAGTGGACTCAGCCACTGGATGTACCAGCTCGATCACCGGTGGTACTTCTCTCCCGATTCGATGGCGCAGCTGCTGACACAACTTGGGTACTCGGAGTTCGTGTACTCCAGCGAAGTGCTGCGCCCAGGCTGGAGTGGTAGCGCAAGTTACCCAGGCCCCTCACGATCTCAGCTCCTCAAGTCCATTGCCAAAGATCCACTGAATGCCCCTCAACACATTGCGAAGTTTCGCGATCTGAGACAGGCGAAGGGTTGGGGAATGGCTGGTCTTGGAATCTTCACGATAGCGGGAAAGAAAAGAGGCCGCGGCCAGTTGACTGGCAATCTAACTCAGCCGACCACATGAGTCCGCTGTTTATTCTGGTCCGAACAGCACTCACGAAGTATGCCAAGAACTTGTCCATCGACTCGGCGGTCGTGCCAAAGGCGCGGGCAGGACTGAATTGAACGGCGGGTATTCTGGTGCGGTCACGGGGACGCGGCCTACCGTGTGGCTGATTCTGCCGTGGTCACCCCACTTTCAGGGTGGCGTGTCCGGGGTTGTCCGACAGCTCGCGAAAGTCATGAACCAATGTAGTTCGGCCCGTCCGGTGGTGGTCGTCGATGACTGGACGAGTGCAGGCGGACTTTGGAATGAGGACATTTTCTCGCTGCGACTCCTCCTGATAGCGGATGAGACCACGCGGGCAACTCTCACTTCGTTGCTTCTGGCGCCACTAACACTGTTGCGCACCTACCGAGCGTTGCGTTCCCAAAACGTAGCGGCGGTCAACTTTCATTACACGAACTATGCCCCTCTAGGCATCGCCCTTCTCAAGTGGCTTGGACTGTTCCGCGGCCGGCTCGTGATCTCATTTCATGGGACGGATGTGAACGGCGGAAAGAGCAGTCTCGGTCGTTTGCTCAGGGCCTTCTGTCACCGACAGGCGGACTCGTTGGTCGCTTGTTCCTCCAGCTTGGCGGACCGCATGTCTACGACATTCACTGTCGACCGCAATCGCATTAGCGTTGTTCACAACGGCGTGGATGGCGAAGTCTTTCGCTGTGGAGCTACGCCCTCCAAGGCGCTTCAGACTCTTTTGCCGGCCCGCTTCCTGGTCAACATCGGATCCTTTATCCCACTGAAGGCTCATGCTGACTTGCTGCACGCCTTTGCTTTGGTCGCGCCACACTGTCCAGATCTGCACTTGTGCATTGCTGGAGCGACTGGACCAACGAAAGAACCGATTCGGGCTTTGGCTCTCGAACTCGGGCTCGGACCGAAAGTGCACTTGTTGGAAGGCCTGATTCCGAACGACGTCGCTGCACTGCTTGGGCATGCATGCCTTTGTGTGCAGCCCTCTCACTCCGAGTCATTTCCGCTGTCCTTGCTTGAGGCAGGCGCCGTCGGTGTGCCGCTTGCGGTAAGCCGTATTCCGGGACACGCTGAACTCGTCTCCGAAGGGATCAGCGGGCGGCTTTTCGACCCAGGGGTCCCGGGAGATTGCGCAAAGGTGATCCTGCAGATGTTGGCTGATCCGATCACGAGTCGAGTTATGGCAGATCACTTTGCGGTGCGGGTGCGGACCGAACTCACTTGGGAGAACTGCCTCAACCGCTATCTGACCGTTTACGGCTTGCCAAGAGACAGCTTCGAGCATTCGCAAGTGTAATACCCGGCTATAGGTAGCCGACCGCTCTCTGGGTCGTGGCCGCGGGACGGGCTAGATTTGGGATTCCCTTACCTTTACGCGAACCTGAAGCAAACAAAGCCCGATCTATTGAGCAGCGGACCGACGTCCCACAGGTTCGTTGGGGCGGAACTGCAGCCTCAGTTCCCCTCCTACCCTGGCTCTATCTTAAACCTGCCTCAATTTGCTGCGAGCCACTGCTCTCAGGATCCGAATGTACCGGCAGGCCGAGGAAATGCGCTCCGACCGCGCGAGTCAGCCGTTGGCTCCTGCGCACCTTTGGCAGTTCGAACAAAAGCATTGCCGCAGCCAGTTCCGCAGCCACAAGCTCGCGCACGTTGCGATGCATCGGGACTTGATAGAGCGGCTTCAGCAGTCCTTCCGAGACCCAAACAGAGATCATGTGCAGCAAGCCGAAGTTGGGTCGCTTGATGCCGCACAACAAGGACGAACGTCGTCGCCTGGCGCGGCGCAGGATGTCTTCGAACAAGCCTGCATCAGGCGGTTTCACCGACTCACGCAGGTGCACGACACGAACGCCTGGCAAGAGATGGAACACCACTTGGTGGTGCCTCCACCGAAACAGCAAGTCATCGTCTTCCCCGTACATGAAGAACAACGGATCGAATCCTCCGAAGCGTCTGAAGACGTCCGCCCTGACGCACCAAGCTGCAGCGTTCAGCCCCAGCCCCGCATAGCTCCCTTTTGTCTGACCCAGCACGGCATCGGACAGAAAGCCCACGAAGTGCTTGGACAGGTAGCCCTGCAGAGTCTTTTCATCCAAAGAGTGCGGATCCGGGCTGCAGTGCAGGGGCGAGACCACGCCCACGTGGGGGTGACGAAGCAGGTAATCCTGCATCTTGCCTAGGGCATCAGGCAGTACGTAGGCATCCTGATTGAGCAGCAGCACCTGCGTTGCGCCTGCAACAAGTGCATGCTTGATGCCGAGGTTGTTGGCGATGCCGAAACCCAGGTTTCGCGGCGCGCGTACCAGCTGAATCGTCGGGAATTCGTTCTTCACAAGGTCGCAAGTGCCGTCAGTGGAGCAGTTGTCCACCACGACCACAGCCGGTCTGGGTAGTGACTGCACCAAGGACTGGAGGCAGCGCCGAATCCAAGGCGCTCCCTGATACGTGACAACGACGACGTGCATCGCGGCTTTCCTTCCGTCGTCAATCCTGGCAATCAAAGGTCCTTGCATGGTCTGCGTCCAGTTCATTCTTCGGTCATCGGCTGGCCGGCCCGTGAATGCTCACCAAGTGACGGGTGTAGGACAAGAAACGCCAACCGCCGCTGCGCGCAAGGCTGCGCATGTGAAAGAGCCATGCCTCGCGCCAGCGGCCGCTTGACCGGAAGTGCTCCGAGGCATCATGCAGCGAAGCAGCCAATCGACGGGCAACGATGCCGCGCACGGGCTGCGGCGGGCGGGCCCGCAACATTCGTTTGTATAGGTCGATGTGGCAGAGCAGATAGTCGACCGACTTCGAAGCACTCAGGGGTGTGTCGTGGATGACAAAGCCGGGCCTGTCCAGAACACTGACTCGCCGGCCCGACATGGCCAGTTGGAAAGCCAGGTAGCTCCAGTGAAGGTGCGCAGGAAGGTCGAGGAACAGAGCTTCTGGCACAGTGTTGCTGCGAAACGCAGCTCCGCAGGAGGGAAGCCAGTTTTCCACGAAGAGGGCACCAAGGGGATCGGCAGGCACTTTCTGTAGGTGCCGCAGTGCGGGCAGGTCGTCAGGTCCAGCCCTTCGGAAGCCATTGACAGCGACAACATCGGTGGCTGGGTCAAGTGTCAACGCAGCCACTCTCGCATCCACGGTGCCTGGCAGGTACTCGTCGTCGTCGTCAAGGAAAGAGAAGAACGGGGTCCGGACGCTCTGACGCCCAGCCAAGATGGCACCAGGTGATCCGGGCTCTGACCGCTGGACGACACGCACGTCAGGCATGGCCTGAAGGTCCTGCACCAGCAGAGGGTCGAACCGTGAGCCGTTGACCACAACAACAATCTCGGGCTGCATCAGATTGCCGCTTCGCGCACTGGAAATCGCGCGACGAAGCGTCGTTGCACGTTCTTGCAACGCCATCGTGGGGATGATGACCGTGTGTTTCACACCCAGGCCGGCATGCAGAGCCAACATGAGCCTAGCGGCAGACGGGGGACCACCACGACGGTACTCGCGCTTCCATGGGCGCCGAACTTCACCACAGGGACATCGCCGCAGCGCGCGGCGCAGCTTGATGGCAAGCACAGGGAAGTCGCTGTGAAGCTTTTCATTGCTTGGTGGTCAAGAGTGCTTGGTGCATGCAGCCTGCGCGAGCGCACATTACCAAGCCCAGCATATAAGAGATCGTAAGTATGGCGTGCTGATCTGACCCTGCCTCACGGACGAGAGGCCTCTGGACACGCTGCGTCACACATTCGCGCTGGACTCCCATCTGCGACAGGAATCCGTCACAGGTAACTGGCGCTTGAGTGCGCCCACGGGCCGCGCGAACAGACGTGCATGCAATACTTCATCTGACTGTCTTGTGCCAGCAGTCGCCCTGCGACCAGCGTCACCCTGAACCTCCGCCCCATGCGAGAAGCCAGCTTCCTTCACGAACTCGTCCTGAGAAGCGCAGAGCGCGCACCGCAGTCCCCGGCCCTGACCTTGGGCACGGCCACGCTGACGTATGAAGCCTTCGCCCAGCAGGTGAACGCTGTGGCGTCGGGCCTGCGCAAGCTGGGCTTGCAGCGGTCCGAGCGGGTGGGCGTCTACCTGGAAAAGCGATTCGAAATGGTCGCGGCTGCATTCGGCAGCGCGGCAGCCGGCGGCGTTTTTGTGCCGGTCAACCCTTTGCTGAAGCCGGAACAAGTGGCCTTCATCTGCAGCGACTGCGATGTGCAGGTCCTGGTCACCTCGCCCGAACGTCTGCAGACCCTATTGCCACAACTGCCGCACTGCACGGCACTGCGGCACGTGGTGCTGACCGACACCCCTGCACCAGCCCCGGCACTGCCGCCGGGCGTGAACCTGCTGAGCTGGGCCCAGTTGCTGGACGCGCCGGCCGTGTCGGGCCACCGCCTGATCGACACCGACATGTTGGCCATCCTGTACACCTCGGGCTCCACCGGCAAGCCCAAGGGGGTGGTGCTTTCCCATCGCAACATGGTGGCGGGTGCGAAGAGCGTGGCGTCCTACCTCAACAACTGCGCCAGCGACACGCTGCTGGCCGCGCTGCCACTGTCCTTCGATGCAGGTTTCAGCCAGCTGACCACGGGTTTCCATGTCGGCGCGCGTGTGGTGCTGCTGAACTACCTGCTGCCACGTGATGTGTTGCGCGCCCTCGATCGCGAGAAGGTCACCGGTCTGACCGCCGTGCCGCCGCTGTACATCCAGCTTTCTGCGCTGGACTGGCCGGCGGGCATCACCGACCACCTGCGCTACTTTGCCAACACCGGCGGGCGCATGCCGCGTGAAACGCTGCAGGCGCTGCGGCAGCGGGCACCCAAGTCCAAGCCCTTCCTGATGTACGGCTTGACCGAGGCCTTCCGCTCCACCTACCTGCCGCCAGAAGAGGTGGACCGGCGGCCCGACAGCATCGGCAAGGCCATTCCGAATGCCGAAATCCTGGTGCTCAGGCCAGACGGCACCGAATGTGCCGCAGACGAGCCCGGGGAACTGGTGCACCGTGGTGCCCTGGTGGGCATGGGTTACTGGGCTGACGCAGAAAAGACGGCAGAACGGTACAAGCCGGTGCCGCCAGGGGCCGGCGGACGACCGGCCGGGCTGCAACTGCCCGAGTTCGCGGTGTTTTCGGGTGACACGGTGCGGCGCGATGCCGAAGGGTTCTTGTACTTCATCGGCCGCCGCGACGAAATGATCAAGACCTCGGGCTACCGGGTCAGCCCGACCGAAGTCGAAGAGGCGCTGTACTCCACCCAGCTGGTCGGCGAGTGCGTGGCGTTTGGTGTCGAGCACGGATCGCTGGGCCAGGTGATCCAGGTCATCGCCACGGCACCCGACGGTACGGCGAACGTCGATGTGCCCGGTCTGCTGGCCGCAGCACGTCAGCAGATGCCGGTGTACATGGTGCCCGCAGGCATCGAGCCGATGGCCGGCCCGCTGCCGCGCAACCCCAATGGCAAGATCGATCGCAAGCTGCTGGCCACGGCGTGGGCCGAGCGCCACCTTGGCGCTGCCTGAATGGCCACGCCCCGCTGGCTGGCACCCTTTCAGGAACTGGGGGTGGCGGCAGGACTGGTCTATGTGCTGAACAGACTGGCACAGCGCTTGTCGCCGAAGCTGGGGCTGCAGCTGTACGACCTGATCGAACAGCCCGTGAGTGGCGCGTCGCCGCTGGGAGCTGCACACGCTCAACATGTCCGCTTTGTCGAACTGCAGGCCGGTGCCCCCGAGCTGGCGCAGGTGCCGCGGCCGGACACCGTGAAAGGCGCGCGCTTCGAGCAAGGTGCGGTGTGCCTGGCGGTGTACCTGCGCGACAAGTACGTGGGTTACGCCTGGCTGGCCTTCCGCCAGTACGATGAAGACGAGGTGCGTTGCCGCTTTGTGCTGCTCAACCCGGAGCGCAGCGCCTTCGACTTTGACGTGTTCGTTTTCCCTGCCTATCGGCTGGGCCGTGCCTTTGCCGCTGTTTGGCACGCCACCAACCAGTACCTGCAAGCCCGAGGCATCGAAAGAACCTGCAGCCGCATCGCAGGTTCGAACGTGGCCTCTCACCGGGCGCACAGCCAGTTGGGGGCCCGCCGCATTGGCCGGGCCGTGTTCGTGACCGCCGGGCGCTGGCAGGCCACGGCATCATCTGCGCTGCCTTTTCCCTGGTTGCACCTTGGCCTGCAGGCACGGCCCACACTGGTGCTGTAGGTCCGCTTGCGGTTTGCCTCAGGGCTTCTTGCCTGCGGCCGTGCTCATGGGTCCAATGTAGCGACGGGCCACGACCAGGTTGTCGATGTACAGCGTCATGTCCCGTGGCGTGGGTTTGGTGCCGCCGTGGTAGACGTTCATCCACACCGATTCGATCTTGAGCGTGTCGGTGTCACGGTAGCGGACATCGGTTTTCTCGAACACCAGCTGACCATCGATCCAGGCGCGGAACACACCATCAGGCTGCCCCGGTGTGTTCAGGCGCACCTGCTGCTCCACGCTGTACCAGCGGTTCTTCTGCAGCACGCCGGTCGGGCCCAGGTTCCAGCCCCAGTTGCTTCCATACCTGCCGCTCATGCCTGCGTGATACACGTAGCTGCCGACGGCCCGCAGTTCGGCCACCGCCGACCCCGCCCGGGCTTGCTGGTAGAAGCTGCCGCGTGCCGACCAGCCACTGACGCCGTCCGCCCTGCGGCCGCCCCAACCGGCCTGCCCATAGGTGCCGGAAAGACCCGGCAACTTGCCACCGTCTGCGCTGGGGTTCCAGTTTTCACCCAGGCGCAGGTAGTAGCGGAAAAAGGCCTCGTCCGGCTCGGACCCGGCCAGCTTGGCCAGAGCAAGGTGGCTGTTCATGGCCTGTGTGCTGCCTGCCGCCAGCGTGACGACCATCGCGGCGCCGTCCAGGGCCTCGTACGCTTGCCGGCGCGCGCTGGTGCTCACGAACGTCAGTCGCTCGACATCCTTGTCATTCAGCCAGGCCCGAACCTGGGTCGGCGCCTCGAACCGCTCGACGAACCAGACGTCCGGGTGCCGTTCAAGGCCCCGATCAAGAGGGGTGTCCGCGGCCAGGCCCTGCTGCACCGCAGACACGCCACCACCGGGCCGCCGGCCCGCGTAAGCACCCACCGTGGCACCCGCGCCGGTCTGGCGGCCACTGGCCAGTGTCAGCACGGCCTTGTCGATCACCAGGCCCGCGCGCGGGGTCACCTGGAACAGGATCATGGCACCCACACCAGAGGCCACCTTCACTTGCGACTGCTTGCCCGAGCTCTTGAAGTTGGGGCAGGCCATGTGGGTGTCGGCTGTGGCGGCCAGTTGCTGCACCGTGCCGTCGGACCAGTGCAAGTGCAACTGCGGCGGCGCCAAGGCGGCCGCGCGTTCTCGGCTTTGAAACTCCACCGTGCCGGCACCTTGACCCGGTTCGGCACGCAGGTAGACGGCGCCCGGCCAGTTGCTGTTGCCGACCCAGCTGCGGGCCAGGGCGGTGACGTCCCAGTCCAGCAGTTGGGGCGACTTGCTGCGTGTCACCCGCACGGTCGAAAAGGGCTGATCGCCATGTCGCTGGGACTTGGCGTCCAGCCAGTCACCCCCGGGACGGTCCCATTCCAGGTTGGCCGCTGCCAGAAAGTAGTGGCAAGTCATGCCCTGCGGGCCGTCATCGGTACCCGGCAGTGGCCCGCCCGCTTGCGCTTGCACTTGCCCGGCGCCCAGCGCCAGCAGCGTGGCAAGCAGGCGGGTGTTCACGCGGCCACCTGCCCGGTTCGCTGCATGTTGTGCACCAGCCGCAGGCCGAACTTCAAGGGCGCGCGGTCCCACGGCGTGAACCGGGGAAGCTGCATCAGGTCTGCCCCCCGGCGTGCAGCGCCGGGTGCCGTGGACACCGCCGCGCGGTAGCCGGCAGCTCTCACCATGTCGGCATGCCGCGCAGAGTAGTCTTGCCCGGGCTTGCCGTTGGGATAGGCAAACAAGGTCATGGGCACCCCCAGCAGGGCTTCAAGACAGGCCTTGTTGTCCACGATTTCGGCCCGGGCCTGTTCGTCGCTTGTCTGCGCAAGGATCGGGTGGTGGAGCGTGTGGCCGCCAACCCCCATGCCTGCAGCATGCAGGCCCCGCAGCTGCGACGTGCTCATCATCAAGTCGTCGGGCAAGTGGCCGCCACAGGCTTTCGCGATGCGGGCAATGATGGGTTCGCGCTGCGCCAGGCTCAGGTACTTCACTTTCGGCAGCAGTTGGTCGATCGCCAGGCGCCGATCGGCAATGGTGGCCAGCGGGTGCACACCCAGGCCGTCGTCGGACAAATCGATGCGTGAACGAGGGCTGGACCGGACGGCTTCGATGATGCTGTCGTTCCACATGCGACCGCCGTCCAGGAAAGACGTGGCCACGAAGAAGGTGGCGGGCAAGCCGTGGCGCTGCAGAAGCGGCAAGGCGTGGGTGAAGTTGTCGGCGTAACCGTCGTCGAAGGTGATGGCCAGTGCGCGAGGTGGCAGTTCGCCTTGTTCCATGGCCGTGATGGCAGCGTCCAGCGGCAGCACGCGGAAGGACGCACGGATCCACCGCAGAATGCTGTCGAAGCGCTCGGTGTCGGCTTCCTCGGGGAACAAGGGGTCGGGGCGCGGCAGCACGCGGTGGAAGATCAAGATCGACAGGCACCGGCTGCCCGCCCGCGCCGTTGCCATGCCCCCCAGCACCTTGACCACGTTCATCACCGCAGGCTCCTGTTGGGCGGCAGGGCCCCAGGATGGAGGCTATGGACTGCCGACGGTGCTGATGCTGCCACGGTGGACCGGCTGTTCAGCCAGCGCTCGGTGACCACGACCATCACCATGATGTTGAAGGGCAGGTCAAAGTAGGCAAGGCTCAGGAAGGCGCCGCCGATGCAGTAACCCACCAGGGCCACCTGGCACATGCTGCCCAGGTGAAAGACCCAGAGCAGTTCCGGGTCGCCTCGCGCGCGCTTTCGCAGGCGCGAAGCCGTGCGCCAGGAAAAGACCCAGATCAGGACGAACAGAATCAGGCCCACCCACCCGTGCTCACCCAGCACCTGGAAGTAGATGCTGTGGGCTGCCCGTGCGGTGAGAATCTTCGCATCGATCTTGCCATCGAAGCTGTAGCCGGCGCCATAGCGATCGGCGATGGACTGGTGGTACATGGCAAAGCCCGCTCCAAGGGGCCTGCTGTTGGCGATGTTGGTTGCCGTCTGCCACGCATAGAGGCGACCCACGGCCGAGCTGTCCTCTTCGTAGGTCTGGATCGTCTGCATGCGCTCGAAGAACTGCTCGGACATCACCGCCAGCGCTGCGGCCGCCGCCAGACCGATGAGCACACCGGAGACCAGCTTCCGCGGCGCCCGCCACCACAGCACCGCCCCCATGCCGATGATGGCCAGGAACGCACCACGCGACTGCGTACCCAGCACGGCGATGGCACTGAGCACCATAACGGCGATGAGCCCACGCTTCACCCACTTGTTCTTCTCGGTCAGGAACAGGTAGTACATCAGCGGGATGGACACCAGCATGGCCAGGCCGATTTCGTTGTTGCCACCGATGAACCCACCAGGCCCCCAGACGCGCCCTCCGCCAGCGGTCATGATGGTGAAGAGACCGCCCTTGAAGCCGAAGAAGCCAAGGGACAAGGCATTGACCCAGACAAAAATGTGGATGTGGCGCTTCTCGTGCAGCACGGCAAGCGCCACCAGGGTCATCAACTGAATCTTGAAGACCTTCTTCAACTGGTCGAGCGAGTCACCCGGGAACATCGCAAAGGCCGTGGTGATGGTCATCCAGATGATGAACAGCACCAAGGTGCGGTAAGCCGCGTTGGAGGGCAACTTGACCGGGTCCTTGGTCATCAGCAAGGACAGCAGGGTGACACCGGCTGCGGCCGCCGCAAACGGCGCGTCGTACGCAAAGCCGAAGGTCAGGCGGTGCGGATTCATGATGCTGAGCCAGGTCCACAGCATCACGCCGGCCCACGGCCGCCGCACGGCGTAGATCAGCGCGGCCAGGACGATGGCCGTGACGAGGATGTCACGCATGGCCCGACATGCCCACGGCTGGTGTGGCGACTTTGCTGACGATGTAGCGGTGCTTGCCCGACCGTTCGGGCTCGATCTGCGCGACATGCTCGATGTCGACCAGCACACCGGCACCCAGCCGGGCCCGGAAGTCGCGCACGATGCCGCGGTCGGCGTCTGGCGAGTAGGCAGCGTTGGTCACGAGCTTCACATCAACACGATCCAGTGATTGCTGGATGATCTTGAACTGCTCCACCCCGTCCAGGTCACGGACGGCATAGATGAGGGCCAGACCGTGCATGACGGTGCCGTCGCGTGCCACCACGAAGTCGGTGGTGCGGCCCTGAACCTCTTTCAGCACCGGCAGCCCCCGGCCACAGGCGCAGCGCTCGCTCGTCAGCACCCCGACGTCACCCGTGCGGTAGCGGATCAGCGGGAAGTCTGGCGTGCAGAGGTGGGTGACGGTGATTTCACCCGCTTCGCCAGGCTGGGTGGGTGTGCCGTCCGGGCGCACGGTCTCGACCACGATGTCCTCGGCACTCACGTGCAGGCTTCCCGAGGGACACTCGTGGGCAATGAAGCCGGCGTCTCTGGCCCCGTAGCCATTGGCCACCGGGCAGGCAAAGGCTTCCTGGATGAGGCGGCGTTGTTCGTCATACAGGCGCTCCGAGGTCACAAAAACCACCCGGATGCCCAGATCATGAAGTGGCACGCCCGTTTTCGCAGCATGCACGGCAATCAGACTCAAACTGGAGGGGTATCCAAACAGCATGGCAGGCTTCACCTTGCGGATGGTCTGCACGTAGCGGTCCAGGTTCTGAGGTGACATCTCGAAGGCCGGCAGCAGTTGGCTTCGCATCAGACCGTCGCGCAGGCGCCGCACGCGGTCTTGCGTGCCCAACTCGATCGGGCTGCCCCAGATCACCAGTTCAGGGTCCCCGATGTCCACGCCCCACCACCGCGTGGCGCGCCACTTGGCGGCCACGTCGTGGCTGGTGCGTGAGACATCCATGAAGAACACGAGCGGCTCACCCGATGAACCGCCCGTGTTGTAACGCTTCAGCGGTCCATGGCCTTGTGCCTTGAACTGCTCCACGTTGGGTCGGATGTCGGACTTGTTCAACAGGGGCAGCTGCGCCAGGTCGGCCACGCTGCGAAGCGACTGGGGCTCGAACCCAAGACGCTCGAACAAGTCGCGGTAGTAGGGCACCCGGTGGCCAGCCGCGTGCAGGAACGCCCGAAGGCGAGTCAGCTGGTGTTCCTGAAGCTTTTGCGCCGACCACCACTGGCTGGCCTCGAGTTCGCGACGCAGGCGCACCGAGTGATGGCCCTTGATCTTCTCGTGCAAGGGAAACAGCAGCCCTGCAGCAATGGCGGTGTACACAGAAGACATGCTCATCTGCCGGTACGTGGGGCTTGTGCCAAGCTGTGGAAGCAATCTTCCAGCACTGCGATGCGACGGTCCCATGTGTTGGCTCGGGCGTGCTCGACGATGCGGTCTCGGTCCCATTGGGTGGACAAGGCCTCGGCCAGCGCCGCTTGCAAGGCTGCGGCATCGCCGAAAGGCACGATTCGGCCCAGGTGCCCCTCACTCACCACTTCGGCGTTGCCACCCACATCGGTCGCCACCACCGGCAGGCCGCAGGCCATGGCCTCCAGGAAGACATTGGCCCATCCTTCATTGGAAGTGGCCAGCACGAAGGCATCTGCCGCGCTGAGGGGCACGCTCAGCTTGCCGGGCGGCAAGGGGCCGGTGAACACCACATGGCCGGCCATGCCCAGGCGCTGCACCTGGTCGCGCAACTGAGCACCCATGTCACCTTCAGGACTGGGACCGCCGACCACCAGATACTGCAAGCCTGGGAAGCGCTTGACCAGCGCGGGCAGCAGTTCGATCACGCGGTGAAAGCCCTTTCGTTCGACCAAGCCGCCCACGGAGATGAGCACGGGGGCGTCAAGGGCAAGACCCAACGCTGCACGCGCTTCATCACGCGGAACACGCCGGAACCTGTCCAGGTCCACACCGTTGCCGATGACGCGAATGTGGTCGCCGGAAACACCCTCCTTCATGAAGAGCAAGCGCAGGGAGTCGGATACGCTGAAGACCTGTGTGGCCGAACGCACGGCCTGCACGGCAAGCTCTTTCAGCCCAGGTGTACGCAAGTGGCGCGTTTCGGTGCCCCGCAGCGTGATGGTGACGCTCAGGCCCAGCCATCGGCCCATGAGCACCGCTGCGTAGCCGCAAGGGTAGGCAAAGTGAGCATCGAGGATGCCAAGATCATGCTCGCGTCGCAGGCGCCGCATCAACAGTGCCGTGCACAGTGCCATGGACACCCCGTCCAGGTTGCGCAGGACGCCGGGCAGTGCCAGGAATCGCGGGAAGTGAACCGTCACGCCTTGCTGCACTTCAGTGCGCGGCGACTCCGGTCGGTAGCCGGGGCGAAAGTGGCGGATCAGGCCCTGCAGGGGGAACCAGGGCTGCGGCGAGACCACCACGGTGGGTCTGAAGTCTTGGAGGCGAAACATGCGCTCCCGAATGAAAAGCCCCACGGTCGGCTGCGTGCTGCTGGGGAACAGCGATGAAAGCACGGCCAATCCTGGCAGAGCCGCACGGCCCGGCGAGTCGGTGGCACTGCCTGAGACCCGCACCTCAGATTGCACGCTGCGCCCCGCTCAACTCAGCGCCAGACAGCGCTGCACGTCGCCAGACCACCCATGCCAGCACAACCAGCGGCAACAGCACCATGCAGGCCTGCAAGCGCAGTCGCACACCTGCAAGGGCCAGACGCTGCGACTCGTTTACGGGCAGTTGCAGCACACGCAGCTTGGGGAGCAGCCCAAGGGCCACGGCGGCCAGTTGCTCTGCAGATCGGCCCAGGGGCGCGAACCAACCGACCCAACTCGATTGGTCGTAGGCAAAAACCGCCGTGCCCCACCACATGTACCACTCGTTCAGGCCCTTTCGGTAGTAGGACAGGTGCCGACTTTCATGCACGAAGCCCGACCTGACGTCTGACCGGATTCGCATCAGTCGCATCGGACGATCGAGCTGCAGAGCTTCCCGCAATGCCATGGCCGACATCGGCTGACCTTGCGCGTCCTCGAACCAGGTGTTGTTGAATATGTCCAGCGCAATCCAGCGCGCCCCTTGGCCGTCCCAGACCTCATTGAAGATGTGGCCGTGGCCGCCAAAACCGTCAAAGGAAAAGGCCCAGGGGCGTGTCGACAGGCCTGCTGTGTGCGCCAGGCCGGTGAACACATCCACATAGTCTCCGCAATAGCCACGGCCTTCGGAGACGATGAGATCGTGCGTGCGTTTCAGGCCGGCCTGTATGGGTTCACTGTGGCGTTTGCCCCCTTGCAGCAAGTACCGGGCGATCGACTGCGCGCTGGCCCAGTCGTCCCCCGGCACGCGAAGGTTCTGGTCGTGCACGATGGCCGCAAACATCGAAGGGAGTGGACCCGTGTCAACCGCGAAGTCGGAAGGCCGATCGGCAGGTGTCCACTGGGGTTGAGCGGGCCTGGGGTCGTACAACATGGCATTGCGCAGGCGCACCAGTTCGCTGGAGCTCAAGACATGTGGCGACAGAGACAGCAAGAGAGCGCCCAGCGTCAGCACGCAGACAAGCAGCACGCCGAGCTGGAAGCGCCCAGGCGGGCGAGTGCCTGTGTGGGTGGATGGGTGCACGGGGCCCGTGCTCATCACGCAGCCCGTATCACCAGCAGAGCCCCTCGACTTTGCCTCGAATGCCTTCACGGCCGCCCATGTTGACGACGTCGACCAGTGTCTGGTCGTCGCGGCAGCCGCGACGAAGGGCAGCCAGCACGTCAGCATTGTTCAGTCCCACCACCAGCACGTCAGACTGCGCAATGACCTTGTCCAAGTCAGGCTGCAACAGTTCACCGATGTGCGGCAGGTGCATCTCGATGTAGCGTTTGTTGGCACCCAGCAAGCGTGACAGGTGCACTTCGGGGTCATAGATGGTCAGCTGCAAACCCTTGCCAATCAACAACTCGGCCAGGTTCACCAGCGGGCTTTCGCGCAGGTCATCTGTGCCCGACTTGAAGGACAGCCCGACAAATCCGATCCGCCGCTTGCCGGTGGCCAGCACTTTGCTCAGTGACAACTCCAAATGGCGCTGGTTCGACGCAAGGATGTTGCCCAGCATCGGCATCTCGACATCCAGACGCTTGGCCAGGTAGTTGGTGGCTCGCAGATCCTTGGGCAGGCAGCTGCCTCCAAAGGAGAATCCCGGCTTCAGGTAGGCCTTGCTGATGTTGAGTTGCGTGTCCTGGCACACCAGGTCCATGACCTCGAACGCATCGACACCCAGCGCCGCACAGAGACGCGCGGTCTCGTTGGCGAACGTGATCTTCAGGGCATGAAAGTTGTTGCAGCAGTACTTCATCATCTCGGCGCTGCGGACCGATGTCTCCAGGAACTTGCACGGCAAGTGGCCAAACAGCGCTCGCAGTCGCTCGAGCGGCAGGCTGTGGTTGGCACCGACCACTGTGAAGGGAGGTTTGTCGTAGTCGCGGATGGACGACCCTTCACGAAGGAACTCCGGCTGGAAGCAGAGGTGGAATCCTTCACCGTCCTTCAGGCCAGAAGCCTCTTCGATGATGGGGCGAAGCACGTCTTCCACGGTGCCAGGCACCAAGGTTGAGCGGAAGACCACGACATGCGGAGTGGACTTGTGCCGCAGCGCGCCACCCAATTCACGTGCCAGGCGCAACACGGCCCCCTGGTCCTGGCTGCCGTTGGCGGCCGAGGGCGTGCCCACGCAGACAAGCGAAATCTCGCTGTCGGCAACAGCCTGCGCAACGTCTGTGGTGACGCTGACGCGCCCGCTCGCGGCCACGGCCTGCATCAGGTCGACCATGCCTTCTTCCACCACAGGTGTTCGACCGCTGGCAATGAGCTCCAGTTTGCCGCTGTCAATGTCGACACCGATGACCCGGTGGCCGTCGCGGGCCAGGCAAGCCAGCGACACGGCGCCGACATACCCCAGGCCAAAGATACTGATGTTCATGAGGAAGTCCTTGCGGTATCAGCCCGCTGCGATTGCTTCTGAGAGTGGGTGCGCAGGCAACCTTCGATGATGCCGTCCAGGCGCTGCATCGAGCGTGGCCAGGCGTGGTGACTGAGCATTCGCTCACGTCCTGCCAGGGCCAGTCGTTGACGTTCGCCTGCATCGCCAGTCACCCGTAACACGGCGGCAGCAATGTCCTCGGGGCTGTCGGCCACCAGCAGGTGGGTGGGCGCTTCGGCGTCCACACCACCAGCGGCCACGGTGCTGGTGACCACGGGCACACCCATGGCCATGGCTTCCAGGATCTTGTTCTGTGTGCCGCGGGCAATGACCAGCGGGGCCACCATCAGTGCCGAGCCGCGGATGTAGGGGCGCACATCGGGCACCGAGCCGGTGACGGTGACACCCGGTCGCTCGCCCAGCTGTTTCATGGCCGGGGACGGGTCGGCCCCCACGATGAGAAGCTTCATCTGCGGGCGCTGCTCACGCAGCAGGGGCCACACCTGGTCGCAGAAACGCTGCATGCATTCCTGGTTGGGGTAGTAGTCCATGCGGCCGATGAAGCTGATGGTGTCAGCGTCGTAGTGGCCGTCGGTCGGGCTGAAGAATTGCGCGTCCACGCCATTGGGGAACCAGTCGGTGGCAGCCCCCGTTCCATAGCCGTTGAGCGTTTGCCACTCGGCGCGCGTGGTGGCGGTGCACAGGTCGAAGCGTCTGGCCAGGCGCTTTTCGGCCCACAGCATCTTGCTGCCCTCCAGCGTGTAACCCAGGCTCAGCGGAAAGGGTTTGTAGTTGGCGTATTCGAGCCACTTCTGCGAGTCCATGTCGCCGAAGTCCAGGATCTTGGGCACATCGCTGACGTGTTCGACGTACTGCGCGACCGACGAGCAATGCACGAAGATCAGGTCCCAGCGCTGGTTGGCCAGCAGCTGCTTGACCTTCGCAGCCAGCTCGCCGCTGTAGAAGTAGCCCATGGACGAGGGTGTCAGCAGCGGCAGCCGCACGATCATGCGTGCAAACTGAAGCGGCTCGTTCACGTGGCCCATGTGAAAGGCCGTGCAATGCGATGCGATGCCGGCGCCTTCCTCTGCTTCAGCTGCCGAGCGTGACAGTGAGCAGACGGTGACGCTGTGCCCGGACGCCTGCAGGTGCCGGATCATGTTGAAAGGCCGGATCTTGCCTCCCCGCTTGGGCGGGTAAGGAAAACGGTGGCACAGGTAGAGGATGTTCATGCCGTCACGCAGCCACACGTGTGGGAGTCAGGGCCAGGCGGTGCAGCTCGTCCGCCACGTCGGTGTGCGAGCGGCGGTCGAGGTAGATGCGCGACCACACTTCCAGGTTCAGCAGCGCCAGCAGGGCGTCGGTGCCGTCGGCACGGCTGGCTTCGTGGTCGGCCACCAGGGCGCTGACCACCGTGGGGTTGAACAGTCCACGCCGGCGCACCACTTCAGGCGACAACAACTCGCGCAGCACGGGCGCGAGTTCGCGCTTGAGCCAGGCGCCCATGGGCGTGCCGAATCCGCGCTTTTTTCGGTGCAGGATGTCCTGCGGCAGCACATCGGCCAGCGCCTCTTTCATCAAGTGCTTGAGCGTGCCGCCTCGCACCTTGGCCTGTGCCGGAATGGCGGCAGCCATTTCCACCAGTTCGTGGTCGAGCAGCGGCACGCGACATTCCAGCGACACCGCCATGCTCATCTTGTCGGTGAGCATCAACAGGTCGTCGGGCAGCTGGGTTTCGGCATCAACGGCAAAGAGGCGGTTCAATTCGTCGTCGGAACGGGCCATGGCAAAAGCCGCGCTCAAGGCGTCGGCGCCACGCGGCGGTTCGGCCAGCAGCAGCTGGCTCACGGTGTCGCGCGCGACCACCTGCACGTAGCTGCGATAGCGTTCGTCGGCGCCCATTTCGGCGCTGGCGATGAAGCCCTTGGCCAGGCGGGCCACGTTCAGCCACTTGTTGTGGCGGTCGGCCGGCAGTCGCTGAGCTGCCAATGAGGCGGCCTTGCGTGCCCAGCCCGGCAGCGCACCGTAGCGCCGGGCATAGTGGCCGCCCAGGTAGCGCCGGTAGCCGCCGAAAAGTTCGTCTCCGCCCACCCCGGACAGGATGACCTTGACGTCCTTGCGCGCGAATTCGCTGACAAGGTAGGTGGTGATGAAAGCCGAGTCGGCCAGTGGCTCGTCCATGTGCCACACCAGCTTGGGCAGCAGTCCGACAACATCGGGTTTGACCACGATTTCGTGGTGTTCGGTCTTGAAGAGCTGCGCCACCTGGCGCGCAAAGGGCAGCTCGTTGTACAGCTGCTCGGCCGCGCCGCCCTCGAAGCCGATGGCATAGGTGCGGATGGGCTGCGACGAATGCCGTGCCATCGCGGCCACGACTGCGCTGCTGTCCACCCCGCCGGACAGGAAGGCACCGATGGGCACGTCACTGACCATCTGCATGTGCACCGCGCGGTCGATGCCTGCACGCACACGCTCTACCCACTGCGCATCCGACTGCGAGTGGTCAGTGTGTGCTGGCAGCTGCCAGTAGCGCCATTCCTTCACCTGGCCACCCTGCACCGACAGCAGCGTGGCCGGCGGCAGCTTGCGGATGCCCTTGAAGATGCTGTGCGGCGCAGGCACGTAACCCAGGTGCAGGTAGTCGGCCAGCACCTCGCGGTTGAGCTCGGTGGACATGCCCGGCAGCTGCAGCAGGGCCTTGGCCTCGGTGGCGAAGGCCAGGCGCTGCGCAGTTTGTGCCACGTACAGGGGCTTGACACCGATGCGGTCCCGGCCGATCAAGAGGCGCTGCTGACGTGCATCCCACAGGGCGAAGTCGAACATGCCGTTCAGCCGCAACACAAAGGCATCACCCTGTTGTGCATAGCCGTGCAGGAGCACTTCGCTGTCCGAACCGGTCTTGAAGACGTGGCCCTGGGCCTGCAGCTCAGTCCGCAGTTCCCGGTAGTTGTAGATTTCTCCGTTGCACACCAGCCAGATCGTGCCTGCGGTATTGGACAGTGGTTGGTGGCCGCCCGCCAGGTCGATGATGGACAGGCGGCGCATGGCAATGCCGGCGGCGCCGTCGATGTGCATGCCCTCGTCGTCGGGGCCGCGGTGCGTGGTGACGTCGCCCATGGCCGAGAGCAGACGGGGCTCGACGGGGCGGCCGTCCAGGTGGATCAGTCCGTGGATGCCGCACATGGCTTCAGGCCCCCATCGCTGGCACCGGGCGGCCACGCTGAGCCAGCGCACGTCGGTAGACGTCGGCGTAGCGCGCGACGCTGTTCGTCCAGGTGCGTTCCTGTTCAACGAAACGGCGGGCCCGGGCACGCAACTGCGGCCAGTGTTCACGTTGCGCGAGTGCAGCTTCGATGCCCTGCTCCAGCGCTGCGGCGTCGCCGGCCGGGCACAGGTAACCGGTTTCACCGTGGCGCACCAGTTCACGGTGACCGCCCACGTCGCTGGCCACGAAGACACGGCCTTGGGCCATGGCTTCCAGCGGTTTCAGCGGCGTGACCAGTTCGGTCAGCCGAATGGGCAGGCGCGGGTAGGCCAGCACGTCGATCAGCTCGTAGTAGCGCTGCACCTGGTCGTGGGGCACACGGCCGGTAAAGATGACGGTGTCTTGCAGACCCGCCTTCGCCACCTGCGCCTTCAGCGCAGCTTCCTGAGGGCCACCGCCCACCAGCAAGAGGCGCAGCCTGGCGTGGCGGGGCTTCATGCGCGCCACCGCCTCCACCAGCAGGTGCAGACCTTCGTAGCCGTAGAAGCTGCCGGCAAAGCCGATGACGGTGGCACCTTGCAGGCCCAGGCTTTGCTGCAGCGCCGGGTCAGGCGGCACGCCGAACTGGAAACTGGCCACGTCCACGGCGTTCGGAATGACGGTGATCTTGTCGGCCGCGATGCCGCGTGAGGCGATGTCTGCGCGCAGGCCTTCGCAGATGGTGGTGATCTGATCGGCATGCCGGAGCGCAAAGCTCTCCAGCGCGCGGCTGATTCGGTAGCGCGCACTGCCCTCGGTCGTGGTGCCATGGTCCACGGCGGCGTCTTCCCATGAGGCGCGCATTTCATACACCACCGGCAGGCGATGCGCACGCGACTGCAGCAGTCGAACCCACAAGGCCGGCAAGGCGTTGAGCACGGGCGAGTGGGCGTGGATGAGATCGGGCTTGTCTTGCTGCACCACCTGGGCGATGCGCGCCGCGGTCAGGCGCATCTGGGCCAGCAGGCCAATGCCCGGGGGGCCGGGGGTGCGGTACAGCTTGAAGCCTTCGACGGTCTCTTCAAGCACACTTCCGGCACCGTGTTTGGGCGTGGTCAGTTGCAGCGTTTCCCAGCCCAGGCGACGTTGCTCGCGCAGGATCGCCAAGGTGCGAAACGTGTACCCGCTGTGCAGCGGAATGGAGTGATCCAGCACATGCAGGACACGCATCAGGCCAGGGCCTCGGCGGCAGTGGGCGTGCGCGGGGCCGCCACGGCATTGCTGCCGTCGATGCTGTTGCGCAGGAAGGCTTCGAACATCATCAATGTCCACAAGGGCGAGCTGTAGTCGTAACTGCCACTCTGGTGGCCGTCCACCAGGTGACGCAGGTAGCCTTCGTTGAAGTAGCCCGTGGACAGCAGCCGTTCACCCAGCACGGCCTTGCGCACGCGCTCGCGCAGCGGGCCGCGGAACCAGCGGGCCAATGGCACCGAGAAACCCATCTTGGGGCGGTACAGGATGTCGTGCGGCAGCGCGGGTTCCATGGCCTTCTTCAGCAGGAACTTGCCTTCCTGGCCCCGCACCTTCATGCTGGACGGAAGGGTGGCGACCCACTCGATGAGCTCGTGGTCCATCAGCGGCTCACGCACTTCCAGCGAATGCGCCATGCTGGCGCGGTCGACCTTGGTGTTGATGTCGCCCACCAGGTAGGTCTTCAAGTCCAGGTACTGGATGAGGGCCAGCGGGTCGTCCGTTCCGGCCTTCGCCGCGTGGTGCTCGAAGACCTTGCGGGCGTTGTAGCCGCCCAGCTGGCGCTTCATCTCGTCGCTGAAGAGCTGGTCGCGCATGGGGCCGCGCAAGATGCTGACCGAGTGGAAATAGGCTTCGACCGAGCTGCGGGCCATGCCCTCGAAGGTGGTCTTTGCACGGAACATGCGCGGCGCCCAGTCGGCCTTGGGGTACAGGCGGCCCAGCGTGCCGAACAACGGTCGCCGCAGGCCGGCTGGCAGGGCGCTGCGCAGGCGCTCTTCCATCAGGTGCATGCGGTAGCGGCGGTAGCCGCCGAAGGTCTCGTCACCCCCATCACCCGACAGCGCCACCGTGACACGCTGCCTGGCCAGCTGGCACACGCGGTAGGTGGGAATGGCCGAGCTGTCGGCATAGGGTTCGTCATACAGGTGCGCGAGCGTGTCGATCAGGTCGAAATCGTCGCTGCCGACCGTTTCCAGGTGATGGTCGGTCTGGTAGCGATCGGCCACCGTCTGCGCAAAGGCCGACTCGTTGAACTGCGGGTCATCAAAACCGATGGAGCAGGTGCGCACGGGTGTGTCCTGCAGCCCCGCCATCACCGCCACGACGGCACTGCTGTCGACACCACCGGACAGGAAGGCGCCCAGCGGCACTTCGGAAATCAGGCGCAGGCGCACCGACTCGCGCAGCCGCGTGTGCAACTCGGCACAGGCGTCTTCCACGCCGATGCGGTTGTCCAGCGTGAAGCGCACGTCCCAGAAGGGCTGCGGCTGCGGTTCAGGGTCGCCCCGCCGCCACAACAGGGTGTGGCCGGGCGGAAGCTTCTTGGCCTGCCGGAAGATGGTGCGCGGCTCGGCCACGTAGCCCAGAGCAAAGTACTCTTCCACCGCCAGCGGGTCGATTTCGCGCTTCAATCCGCCGCCCAGGCCCTGGTAGGCCAGCAGAGACTTGAGTTCGGACCCGAACAACATCATGCCGTTGTCCAGCGTGGCATAGTGCATCGGCTTCACGCCCATGCGGTCACGCGCCATGAACAGCGTCTTGCGATTGCGGTCCCACAGCGCAAAGGCGAACATGCCCCGCAGCCGCTTCACGCAGTCCACGCCCCAGGCTTCCCAGGCGTGCACGATGACCTCGGTGTCGCTCTTGGTGTGGAAGACATGGCCCAGCGCCTGCAGCTCGGGCATCAGGTCCTGGTAGTTGTAGATCTCGCCGTTGAAGACGATGCAGACCGTGCCGTCCTCGTTGAACAGCGGCTGCTGGCCGGTGGCCACGTCGATGATCGACAGGCGGCGGTGGCCGAAGCCCACACCGGGCTCCAGGTGCACGCTGCCCTCGTCGGGGCCACGATGGAACTGGGCGTCGTTCATGATCAATCGAGCGATCGTGGCGCGTGTCAAAGACGCCGGTGATTCCGCACATGACTTCGCTTTGGCTGAGTGAATGGAGGGGCGGCCGCGCTTGCGTCGCGCATCGGCGGACACTGAAAAAGTCAGGGCGCCAGCGCCGCAACCAAAATGCCAGGGGTCAGATACTAAGGCGCTTGGCGTGCAGGAGCGTCAAAGGCGGCAGGGAAAGCGCCAGACCCATGACATCCCGCACGCCCTTGTCAGGACCATCGGCCTCGCTTCGCTCACCGCATGGTGGACCGAGCGCGCAACTCGCGCAGGTAGACCTCGGCGTAACGACTCACCATGGCGTCAATGCTGTGGTGGCGTTCGACGACCTCCCGCGCCTGCAGGCCCCAACGCTGAGTCGCGGATCGATCGGTGAACATCTGCACAAGCGCAGCGGCCATTGCCTCGACGTCGGTGGTGGGCACGAGCATGCCCGTTTGCATAGGCTTCACCAGCTCGGCGTTGCCGCCGACGGCCGTGGCCAGTACAGGCAACCCGCTGGCCATCGCTTCCAGGATCGTGTTGGAGATACCTTCGGCCATTGAAGGCAGCACAAAGGTGTGCAGGCCCCTCATGACTTGCGGTACGTCGTGCCGCTCGCCCGCGAGCCACACGCGTTCACTGGCGCCAGCTGCGCGGACCATGGCTTCCAGTTCTTCGCGGGACGGACCGCTGCCCACGATCGCCAATCGCCCATGTTCTCGCAAGGCGGGGCTGAGATCGCTGGCACGCAGGAACGACTTGAGCAGGAGAGCCTGATTCTTCACGGATTGAAGTCGGCCAACAGTCCCGACAATCCAGCAGTGGGCAGGGTCGAAGGGGCAGCCCGGCAGGGGCGCCGGTGCCACAGGCACGGGGAAGAACAGCTTGGTGTCGACGCCGTTGTAGATCTGTTCCACTCGGTGCGCCGCAATCCCGACCCGCTCAAGCAGGTACTGGCGGAGATCTTGCGACACAGTGATGTAGCGGTGCACGGTTGGCGAGTACATGCGCCTCAGCCGCTGAAGCTTGCGGTTGCTGCCGTCAAGGTCCTCGACATCGCGCCCATGTTCGCCATGGATGCGAACTGGCACGCCAGCCAGAAGGGCAGGCAATTGCAGTTCCAACGCAGCCAGATTGCGACTGTGCATCACGGCGGGTCGCAGTTGACGCAGAAGCCGCCAAACCTGGGGGTACAGCTTGACTGCGTGACCGGGCGGCTTGTGCAACTCGTGGTAGGTCACATCAGCCCGATGAACGCGGACGGCAAACGCGGGGTCCACCGAATCGATCGCCAGGATGGCGTGGCGAAACTGCCCCGGAGGCATGTGGTTGATGAGGTTGACCACGCCGTTCTCCAGGCCCCCGGTGGCAAACCGGTAAAGCACGTGGAGTACAAGCGGCGGTGGCTCCCCGGTGCGGCTGGCCATAGGAGCCGAAGACCTCGCTCAGCTACAAGCGCCAGACGCGCAGGCCCGCGCCCTGCAGTTGCCGTTGGTCAAAGGCGGCTTTGACATCGATGAAGACCCCGCCTTTGACGACTTTCTTGGCCAGATCGTCCGTCCCCATGGTCATGAACTCCCGGTGGGACACTGCGGCCACCAAGGCGTCGGCACGAGGCAGGTCTTCCCACCGCTGCAGACGAACGCCGTACTCGTGCATGGCTTCCTCTGCGTCGGCCTGAGGATCCGCGACCAGCACTTCAACACCATAGCTCTGCAATTCGCGGATGATGTCGATGACCTTGCTGTTGCGCAGGTCGCCGCAGTTCTCCTTGAAAGTCAGTCCCAGCACATTGACGCGGGCGCCTTTGATGTAGCTGCCCGAAGCAATCATCTGCTTGATCGTCTGCTCTGCCACGAACTTGGCCATACCGTCGTTGATACGTCTGCCAGCCAGGATGACCTGAGGGTGGTAGCCGAGCATGTCGGCCTTGTGCGTCAAGTAGTACGGGTCCACGCCAATGCAGTGCCCCCCCACCAGGCCCGGCTTGAACTTGAGGAAGTTCCACTTGGTACCAGCGGCTTCCAGAACTTCGCTGGTGTCGATGCCGATCTTGTCAAAGATGATGGCCAACTCGTTCATCAACGCGATGTTCAGGTCGCGCTGGGTGTTCTCGATGACCTTGGCCGCCTCGGCAGCCTTGATGGAGCTGGCGCGATGCACACCGGGAACAATGATCTGCTCGTAGAGCTTGGCAACTCTGTCCAAAGTCTCGTCGGAGTCGCCAGAGACGATCTTCAGAATCTTGGTCAGGGTGTGTTCCTTGTCACCAGGGTTGATGCGCTCGGGGCTGTAGCCGACGAAGAAGTCCTCCTTCCACTTCAAACCCGACTCGCGCTCAAGGACAGGGATGCACACCTCTTCAGTTGCACCGGGGTAGACAGTGGACTCATAGATCACCGTGACACCTTTTTTCATGTGGCGTCCGACGCTAGTGGACGAGCCAATGAGGGGGCGGAAGTCAGGGATATGCGCGTCGTCAACGGGGGTTGGGACAGCCACAATGATGATGTCCGCTTCAGCCAGCATGACCGGGTCTGCGGTGTAGACCGCATGCTTGGCAAGTCGCATCTGCTCATCGTCAAGCTCTCGTGAAGGATCAGTGCCGCTGTTGCAGGCATCGACCTTGTGCTTTGCGATGTCAAAGCCAATGGTGCGCATGTGCTTGCCGAATTCAACAACAAGCGGGAGCCCGACGTAGCCGAGCCCGATAACCGCCAAAGTTTTCATGGCCTTCAGTTCCATAGTTGTGGACAGATCCTAAGTGTCGAGAGACCAGATGTCGGAACTCAGGGTCCGCTTCGATAGGACACCAGCTGAGCTTGCAGTGCGGGCCAGTGGGCGCGCATGAATTCATCCAGTCGCGCTCGTGTTTCAGGTGCCGAGGACCCCTCTGTGAAGAGAATGATGCGGGCCCCATCGTCGCCCCGTCCGGACAGGCGCCCCCAGAGCAAGTAAGTCACCGCCCAAGGGTCGCTGGGCGTGAACCGGCCATCAGCCCAATGGACCTGGCGAACCTCCAGCCGCCTGCGATGAGTGGCAGAAACCGCAACCGAACCCTGCAGCATCTCGGTCTCGTTCCAGGCCAGGACCTGTCCCCCCCCAAGGTCCATTTCGCCAAGCCTGCTTCTGGATTGCTGCCAGAGATGATCGTCCGAGCGTGCCAGCACATGCTGCGACGTGACGAGCTTGCGATCGTTGCCCTGATTCCGGAAGTAGGCGACGTGCACGGTGACCAAGCTGTCGCCGACCTGGTAAGTGCGCACCGCCAAGGAAGATGGGTTGACGCTGATTGGCTCCAACACAGGAGTGGAATCGCTGACTTTCACCCCAGGCAAGTCGGGAAGAAGAAACGGCGCACCTGAGCCAGAAACACCGGAAGACTTGGCCCAAGACTCCACCGCGTGCGGCGCGACCAACACCAAGGCAGCAGACAGCACCACCGCGGGGAACGCCAGGGCAGACTTCTCGGCAGTTTGTGTCTTGGGAGGTGTGGTCTGCACAGGCTGCTGGGACGGCTCTGCCCATCGGGCCCCTATGAAGAACATCAGGCCGATGACGACGCCGAAGAACACCCAGCCATAGACCAAATGGTCTACGCCCACGGCCAGCTTGTTGTTGGAGAGGTGGCCCAGCATCACGATGAAGTAGGCCCGCAACCAGTTGGCCAGAAGCGGCACAAGCAAGGAGATGGCGCAGAAGGCAAGGCGGCGACGCAGGGTGCTGTAGTTCAGGTAGGCAAACAGCGAACCCACCATGAACGACGCAATCATGTAGCGCACGCCGCTGCAGGCCTCCACCACCGACCAACTGCCTGTGGGAATGACAAACTGAAGGCCTTCGCGGTAGACAGGAACGCCACTGAGCTGGATCGCGAAGACCGTGAAGTCAGCTGTCCACTCCATGAGCGCTGGCAACATGAACTCGCCAATGGGAACCATGAAGAAGAGAAAGGCCAGCGGAAAGAGCAACTGCCGCGCCACTGGCAGGCCCAGAACGGCAGGCACTGACAGAACCAGAAGCGACACAAAGGTCAGGTGTGTCACCGCATTGACGCTGACCAGGTCACCCAGCAACCACACGAATGCCACGGCGGCCATCGGGAGCAGCATCCAGGGTTGCGGCTTGGGTTCGAGGGGCAGCAGCCGCTCACGGTCTCGCCAGATCAGCCACAAGCTGATGGGCAGAACCAGGAATGCATGAGCGAAGGTCTCTGACCGGTACCAGATGCCCACCATCGAGCTCAAGGTCTCGCGGTAAAGCAGCATCATTGCAAGCAGGACAACGCACAGCGATATCGCTGGCGTGCGCCATCGACTCCACGGCAGAGACATCGGGAGAACGAAGCTCATGAAAAGCGACGAGCCCCAGAGCCGGCCGAAGGCCAAATTCGGTTGAAACTGTTCACGTCCACGATTACAGCAGGTGGCATCGAGTCATCTCTAGAACAAAACACGACATTCGGCACAACGCCATTGCTTCTATCAGGGCAGGTCGGGAAGTCACCCGTGCCAACTCTCCATCCTTCCCCGACGGCCGCCTCCAAAGCCGATCCGCCCCGCTAGCCTAGGTTCCGCACCACGTGCGGCCCCAGCCAATTGGCAAAGCCCACCGGCAGCTTGCGCCAGGTCTTGATCATCAGCTGGTACTTAGGGTTCGCCGGGTTGTTTTGCGGCACGGCGTCGCGTTTGTACAGCTGGTACTCGTAGTGCAGCGTCTGCGGCTCGAAGCCCCAGTTTTTCTTGAACGCAAAAGGCCCCGTGCCTTGTTTGCTGCGGCCGTAGTCGAAGACCTTCAGGCCGCGAGCGCAGGAACGGCGCATCAGTTCCCAGTACTTGAAGTCGTTGGCGGCCAGGTCGCGGGCGGCTTCGTCGTCCCCGGCGTAGTAGGGCAGCACCTCGTCGCGGAAGTAGAAGCTCATCACGCTGGACAGCAGCTGGCCTTCGGGGCCGGTGACGGTGAGCACTTCGCAGTCGCTGCCAAACTCCTGCTGCAGGGCCTGGAAATAGCTCTTGGACAGCGCCGGTGTGCCGTGGCGGTGCACATTGCTGGCGTACAGGCTGAAAAAGCGGTCGACGCTGCTGTCGATTTCGCTCTTCAGGCCGTTTTTGATGCCCTTGCGCACCATCGCCCGCTGCTTGCGCGGAATGGCCAGCATATTGGCTTCTTCGTCGGGCAGGATGGCCTTGCGGAAGGTGACGTACAGGTCCTGCGCCGGCCAGTCGGGGTGCTGGCGCGTCAGGTTGCGCAGTTCCAGGTGCTGCACACCCAGTTTCTGCGCCAGGGCCTGCGCTTCCCGCACCAGCGCGGCCGCGCTGGCTACGTCGTTGGCCGCCACGCCGCCGTAGGCCGCAAAGGGCAGGCTCGTCAGGGCGTTGCCAAACAGCAGGCTGTTGACGTGCGCCAGCGGCAACACGCCGGTGATGTGCCCATCGGTGCGCGCCAGCAGGTAGTGGGTGTCGTGCCGGAACACGCTGCGCATGATGCGCTGCCAGCCGGCACGGTGAAAAAACGTGGCCTGGGGGCAGGCCATCACAAAGGCGTCCCACGAGTTGCACTCGCGGGCGTCTTCGAGTTTCAGACGCTCGACCTGCAGCACGCGGCGCCTCTAGCGGGCTTCGGCCGCTTCACGGGCCAGGAAGATCTGGTCCATGCGGCCCCAGCGGAAATCGACCAGCAGCGACTGCAGCTTGGCTTCCATGCGCGGGATGTTCACGTAGTGCCGGAAGCGGGTCTTGGCGTCGATGCCGGCCACGCGCGGTTGTTCGCTGTCGATTTCCCAGGGGTGGAAATAGAAGATGGCCGACTCGCGGTCGACGGTGTTGATGCGGCGGATCATCCAGCGCGAGATGCCGTAGGGCAGCAGCCGGAAGTAACCGCCGCCGCTGCTGGGCAGGTTGCGGCTCATCATGCGCAGCGTGGTCACCGGCACCTCCAGCAGGCCGCTGGCCACGCGGTAGGCAAAACGCGGCGAGTCGGGCATGCCGTAGTGGTCGTGTGCGATGGGGTAGATGCTGCTGCTGTAGGTGTAGCCGGCACGCGCCAGGTGTTCGAAGGCCCACAGGTTGCCTGTGCCGATGGAGAAGCTGGGGGCGCGGTAGCCCTTGACGGCGACACCGCCGATATCTTCGAGCAGGTGTTTGGCGCGGGTGATGTCCTGCAAAAACGCGGCCGGGTCGAGGTCGCTGGCCCGTTCGTGGCCATAACCGTGGCTGGCCAGTTCGTGGCCGCCTTCGACGATGCGCTTGACCAGCTGCGGGTAGCGTTCGGCCACCCAGCCCAGCGTGAAGAAGGTGGCCTTGGTGTCGCGCTGCGCCAGCATGGCCAAGATGCGCTCGACGTTGCGTTCGACCCGGCATTCGCGGGCATCCCATTCGTCGCGGCGGATGTAGGGCGCAAAGGCAGAGACCTGGAAGTAGTCTTCCACGTCGATCGTCAGGGCATTGGTGAGTGCGGGGGCCAACATGAGCCTTGAAGGATCACCCGGTTCCGGCTTGCAACCAAAGGAACAAATCGGCGGCAATGCGTTCTGCGGCACGGCCGTCCCAGTACTCGGGCACCCGGCCTTGCTTGCCGCGGCCGGCCAGGATTTCTGCAACACCGGTGCGGATGGCCTGCACGTCGCGGCCGACCATGGTGTTGGTGCCCTGCTCCACCGTGATCGGGCGTTCGGTGTTTTCGCGCATGGTCAGGCAGGGCACGCCCAGCGCAGTCGTTTCTTCCTGCAGCCCGCCGGAATCGGTCAGCACCAGCGTGGCGCCGGCCATCAGGCCCAGCATCTCCAGGTAACCCTGGGGCGGCAGCAGCACCATGCACGCAGGGTCCAGCAGGTGCTGCAGGCCGAAGCGATCGATGTTGTTGCGCGTGCGCGGGTGCAGCGCAAAAACCAGCGGCAGTTGTGCCGCCACTTCGCGCAGCACACCCAGCAATACGGTCAGCGTCTGTGCGTCGTCAACATTCGACGGCCGGTGCAACGTGACGACGCCGTAACCCCTGGCATGCTGCAGCACGGCCGGGTCGAAGCCATGCGCCTGCAGCGTGGCCGCCGCGGGGCGCGCCGCTTCACGGTTGGACAGCAGCGAGTCGATCATCACGTTGCCGGTGAAACACACCCGCTCTGCGGCCACGCCTTCGCGTTGCAGGTTGGCCAGCGCGCTGCGTTCGGTGGTGTACAGCCGGTCGGCCACCTGGTCGGTGAGCACGCGGTTGATCTCTTCGGGCATCTTGCGGTCGTAGCTGCGCAGCCCGGCTTCGATTTTTCACCGCCACCAGCGTGCAGGCCAGCGTGGAGTTCACGTCGCCCACCACCAGCACACAAGAGGGTTTGTGTTCGTCCAGCGCCGGTTCGAAGCGTTTCATCACCTCGGCGGTCTGCACGGCGTGTGAGCCCGAGCCCACTTCCAGGTTGATGTCGGGGCGTGGCAGTCGCAAGTCGGCAAAGAGCTGGTCGCTCATGCTGGCGTCGTAGTGCTGGCCGGTGTGCACCAGCAGCGCCGACAGAGGCGGCTGGTGGCTGGCCAGCGCGCGCAGGATGGGCGCCATCTTCATGAAGTTGGGGCGCGCACCCACGATGCACATCACGGGGCCCATGGTCTGAACACTATTGGCTGCACTCATTTGGACTCTTCACCCGGTTTTCTGACCGCAGACACCAGCTTCTGCAGCATGTTCAGGGTCTGCACGTTGATGCGCTCCAGGCGCAGCAGGCTGCGTTCCAGCCGCTGCAGCTGGTCGCCGCGCTGGTCGGCGGTGAGCGCGGCAATCTGCTTGCTCATGCCGTCGGCTTCTTCGCTGGACAGCTTGAGCTGGCTCAGGTCCAGGTCGAGCTCGGCGCCGGCCAGGCCGCCGGGCATGGAAGGTTCGCCACCCGACAGCTGGTGTGCGGGAGCGGGTCGCGAAGCGACGGCGTTTTCCTGCTGGAACTCGCGCACGACTTCGGCCAGGTCTTCAGCGGTGAGCGCTGTCCGACCGGCCAGGAAACCTGCCAGCAACAGACGGTCGCACACCGCATTGATGCGCCGCGGAATACCGGCACTGGCCTTGTAGATGCCTTCGAATGCCGCTGGCTCGAAGCTGGGCTTGCCCTTGGAGCCGGCGCACTTCAGGCGGTGTTCGATGTAGCCACGGGTTTCGTCGGCGTCCAGCGGGCCGATGTGGCAGGTGGCCGCCACACGCTGACGGAACTGCTCCATCTCGGGCCGCTGCAATATCTCGCGGAACTCGGGCTGGCCCACCAGGAAGCTTTGCAGCAGCGCCTGGTTGCCGAACTGGAAGTTGGACAGCATGCGCAGCTCTTCCACCGCACGCGGCGTCAGGTTCTGCGCCTCGTCCACGATCAGCAGGCAGCGTTTGCCTTTGCTGGTCTGGCTGATGAGAAAGGCTTCCAGTGTGATGAGCAGTTCGCTCTTGGGGACGTCCTTGACGCGGAAGCCGAAGGCCGCGCCCACCATGCGCAAGGTGTCTTCCGCGCCCAGCTGCGTGGTGACCAGGTGGCCGGTGATGACGTTGCTGCCGTTCAGGCCTTCGATCAGGCTGCGCAGCACCATCGTCTTGCCGGCACCGATTTCACCGGTGATGACGATGAAACCTTCGTTGCGCGACACACCGTATTCAAGGTAGGCCTTGGCCCGCCGGTGCTGCTTGCTGGCGAAATAGAAACTGGGGTCGGGGTTCAGCTGGAACGGCTTGGCCGTCAAGCCGTAGAAGGCTTCGTACATGGTGTCAGAACCGGTGGCTCAGCGAGGCTGAGATGGCGGCTTCGCGGTAGGGCGAGCTGGTGCTGTTGAACACGGTGTAGCGCAGCGAGGCGGAAGCCGAGGTGCGGCGGCCCAGCCGTTGCCCCCAGCTGAGCGACAACGACTTCAGGTCGGTGCCGCTGCGCGTGGGCGTCGCTTTGGTCATCAACTGCGAGCCGGAGAGAGACACACTGCTTTCAGGGCTAAGCCGGTAGGAGGCATTCGCCTGATAACCGTGCTGGCGGACGGATTCCCGCGCAGCGGCGGTGGCGGAAGGGTCGATTACCCGGTTGGTGGTGGCATGGGCCTGCAGCGACATCGCCACACGACGGCCGGCATAGGCGGCGCTGACTTCGTGCCTGTCCTGCAAGGTCACGGCAGTGTTCAGAAAGCCGCCCGCCACTGTGGCGCTTGGGTCCAGCCCTTGGGCACGAAGAAAGTCCAGCACCAGCAGTTCTCGCAGTGCAGGGTCGGGTTCAATGGAGACAAACTGCCGGTCGAAGACTTGGAAGAGCGTCACTGGCGCGCCAAGTCCGGACCTGTCGCTGCCACCAGACGAGTCACGGCTGCTGGTGAAGGCGAAAGAGGTGGACGCCAGACGGTGTTCCACCACCACGCGGTGCGAACGGCCGAAGTAGCGCTCGTCCGCATCGAGCTGTGCCCGCGTGCGTGGCGAAGGGCGCCAGGTGATGCCACCGCCATAGTTGTTGTAGGTGGTGCGCGAGATGCTGGCCACGTCGTTGGATTCCTGGCCGCCACGCACGGTCAGTGTCAGGTCGGCATCCACGTTGTAGAACAGCGAGGCCGAGTAGCGGTCGCTCTGGCTTTCGCTGCCGGCGCGGTAGTCCACCTGCTGCGTGGAGCCCGTGAGTGCCCAGCCCAGGGCGGTGCCACGCAGTGCAGACGACAGCGTGGCACTGGCACCGACTTGGGTTGAATCAGCGGTGATGGAACGGCGGCCGTTGGTCGCGCTGCCGGTCAGCCGGACGTCATAGCTGACGTCGGAGAAGAGCACGCCCCGGACATAGGGCGACACGGTGAGCGTGCCCACTTCGATGCGGTTGTCGTTGTCCAGCGCGCTGCCATCGACCGACTGTTGACCAAAGGGATTGGCGGCCTGCTGCGAGACGGACGATGTCACGTCGACATACAGCCATCTCTCGATGAGCTCGGCCGACAGATTGGCGGACAGCCGGTTCTGCACCTCACTGCCGTTGTAGTCGCGCGAGTGTTTGGACAGGCCCAGTGCATAGCTGAGTGAGCCCACGACACGGCCCGACCGGCTGCTCAGCGTGAAGCCGGGCCTCAACTCGGCCACCAGGTCACCGTTGTCGCGGCCACCGGTGCTGCTGTTCACCACGTAGCTGAGGGTGCTGTCGACCGTGGCATTGAAGCGGATGCCCTGGGCTTGCGCAGACGGCGCGACCCAGGCCCCGGCCAGCAGCGCGCAGCAGGCCGCTGCCGCCGCGCGCGCCGGCAGTGGCTTGAGCATGGCAGTGCAGCGGAAACGGAAAACCGACATGGGCACGAAGTTCAAGCCGATCGGTGCTCGGGTGCTGCCGCTTCGGGCGCCGCGCCTCCCGGTTGCGAAGGTGCACCTTCGGCGGCGGCGTCGGCCGGCCGGCTGCCATAGCCGTAACCGTAGCCATAGCCATACCCGTAGCCATAGCCGTAGCCATAACCTTCACCGTATCCACCGCCAGAGCCGCTGCGGGCCTTGTTCAGCAGCATCAGCTTCACGGGGCAGGCTTCGATGGTCTGCAGCGCCTGCTTGACGGTGCCTTGCAGCGTGCGGTCGGCGTGCACCACGATGACCACCTGGCCCATGTGGGTGGCCAGCACACGCGATTCGGTGGTCAGCAGCAGCGGCGGCGAATCGAAGATGATGATGCGATCGGGGTAGCGCGTGGCCATGTCGTCGAGCAGTTGCGACATGGCGTCGCTGGCCAGCAGTTCGGTGGCACGCGGGTGCGGCGAACCGCTGGGCAACAGGGTCAGCTTGTCGACGTTGGTGCGCAGCAGCACGCTGGCCATGTCGGCCTTGCCTTCCAGCAGTTCCAGCAGGCCGGGGCCGGGCGGCAGGCCCAGCATGCGGAAGATGGACGGGCGCGCCACGTCGGCGTCGACCAACATCACTGTGTGGTCGAGTTCGGCCGCGATGCTCATGGCCAGGTTGATCGAGGTGAAGCTCTTGCCTTCGCCGGGCAAGGCGCTCGTCACCATGATCAGGTTGCCATGTTTGACGGTGGCGGCACCGCGCCCCATGGCGTTGGCGATCAGCGGGCGTTTGATGACGCGGTACTGGTCGGCCATGTGGCTGCGCGGCGCATTGGGCGTGACGATGCCCACCGACGCAATGGCGCTGAGGTTCAGGTCGACCTGGCGCGACTTGTACAGCGGTTCTGCTTCGGGGCCGGTCTGGAGCGAACGCTGGAAGACGGGCGAGACATCGGAAGCAGGCGCGCCAGCCGGTGCGGCGGCTGCGGCGGGGCCGAAGGGCGAAGCGGGCTGGGACAGCTGCGGGTCGGGCTCGGGAATCTCGATGCCCGCCTGGCGCAGTTGTTCGAGGCGCAGTGCCGCTTGTTCGATGAGGCTACTCATGGTTTCAGCCCCCAAACCTGGACATCAAGGACATGGTGATCAGACCGGCGGCAAACAGGCCCACCAGGCCGCCCGAAGCCAACACGAAGCGGAACAGGCTCATGCGGTCGCGACGGCGGTCGTCATCTGAAGTCAGCAGCGTCACCACGCCCAGCAAGGGCAGCCCGGTCTGCTGGCGCAGGTCTTCCGCACTGGCGAAGGTGGGGCGCATCTGGCTGGCTGCAAAGGAGAAGAAAAGGCCCGCGCCCAGCGACACCAGCAGCACGGCAGGCAGCAGCAGCAGGCGGTTGGGCGACACTGGCTTGGGCGCCACACGGGGCGGATCGATGAGCCGGAACTCGGCCACGCCCGAAGCCACGTCCAAGTCGCCGGACATGATGGCCGACTGGCGTCGCGCCACCAGGTCTTCGTAGCCCTTCTTGGTGATGGCGTAGTCACGGTTCAGTTGTGCGGCTTCGGCCTCGACCTGCGGCGCAGTCTTCAGCGACTCTCGCGCCTGCGCCAGGCGGGCCGTGAACTCGGCCACGCGCGCCTTCAGGGCGGCAATCTGCACTTCCGACCCGGCCAGCACGCGGCTGAGTTCTTGCACGGCTAGGCTGGAGTTCATCGAAGAAGGACCGGGGCCATTGGCCGCCGCGGTAGCCAAGGCGGCCTTGCGCAGTTCCTGGGTCTCCTTCTTCTTCTGGTCTTCCAGGTCCTTGATCAGGCGGCGCGTGCTGGCAACGTCAGGGTGTTGTTCGGTGAATCGCTGGAGCAAGGCGTCGAGGTTTTTCTTGTGGCCTTCGATGCGGGCGTCCAGTTCAGGCGTGGCCACCGAAATGTTCGACTCCTGCAGCAGGCTTTGGGTCGCAGTATTGCCGCTCTGGCCACGCTCCAGAGACAACTGCTGCTTCGCGGCGTCGCGTGCGTACTCGGCCTCACGCAACTGCAGGCGAGCGGCGGCCAGTTGGGAGCCCAGTTCGCCCAGCCGGGACGAGAGGTCCTTGCCATCGTCAGGTTGGTTTTCGATGTTGCGCAGCCGGAACTCTTTCAAGCGCGCCTCGGCCTCCTCAAGCTTGGACTCGAAATTCTTGATTTGCTCGTTCAGAAAGGTCTTGGCCGAGTCGGTGTCCTTTCGGCTTGCACCCAGACCAGACTCGACGAAGATCGACACCATGGACTGGATCACCCGCTTGGCACGCTCAGGTTCCGAGTCGCGATAGGCCATCGAGTACAGATTTGCGCCTCCCGCCACCCGTATCTCGATACCCTTGGTCAGCTTCTCTACCAGGGCTTCCTGGTCGCCCTTGGACTGGCTCTTCAGGTCGAGGTCGGCCATGCGAATGAGCTTTTCCAGGTTCGGCCGGCTGATCAGCGTGCGACTGAGCATGGACACCTGCTGTTCCACATTGGGCTGCACCGCCAAGCCACTCATCAGCGGCTTCAGGATCGAGTCGGTGTCCACGAAAATGCGGGCCGAGGCTTCGAACTGGTCGGGAATCTTCCACACCGCCACCACGCCAACTGCGGCCGCCACCCAGGCGACGACAAGCCCCGGCCAGCGGAACTTCCACATGCCGCGCACGATGATCAACAGCTGCTGGACGATTTCTTGCATGCGGGTTCAGACAGACCGTGGCGGTTCAGGAAGTCGATGAAAGTGACCAGACCCTTGTCGCGACAGCAGGCCCGGCGGCCTGGCGACTCGGGTCAGGACGGTTCAGAACAGGCTCTGCGGGATGATCAGGATGTCACCCGGTCGCATCTCGACATTGGCGCTGGTGTCGCCGCGTTTGATGAGGTCCTTGAGCCGGACCGCATACTGCTTGTTGCCGTCGGAGGTGCGCTGGATGATGGCCCGGTTGCCATCGGCAAAGTCGGTGAGGCCGCCCACGGCGATCATCACGTCGAGCAGCGTCATCTTTTGCTTGTAGGGCAGGAACAGCGGTCGCGCCGCTTCGCCGACGACCCGGATCTGCTCGCTGAAGGGACCGACGAAACCCGTCACGATGACCGTGACGATGGGGTCACGCACGTAGGTACCCAGCTTCTTTTCGATGTCGCGCGCCAACTCGGTGGAGGTTTTGCCCTGGGCCACCAGTTCGTCCACCAGCGGCGCAGAAACCTTGCCATCGGGCCGCACTGGCACAGACAGCGACAACTCGGGGTTTCGCCAGACGATGATGTTCAGGTTGTCGCCGGCGCCGATGACGTAGCTGTAGTCAGCGGTCTGGGCGGTGGCCGGGGCCGGGGGCAGGTTGGTGGTGGAGCAGGCTGCCAGCAGGCCAACAGCTGCAAGGCCCATCAAGGTCGAAAGTTGGCGGATGAGCTTGTCGCAAAGGCGGGTCAATTGGAGCTCCTGATGGAATGATTCTTCCGGGCGTCGAAACCAACAAACCTGGCGCCGGACAGTGGGATCTGCGCCAACACCCAAGTGGCTGCTTTTCCGCGACTCAGGATCATGTCACAGCATGATCTCCACTCGACCCGGCCGTTTCAATGCTGGGTCTTGAAACAAAACTTTGTCACATCAGCAGCATCGCGCCAAACGGCAGGCTGTCAGCCCCGCTCTCCCACCTGGCTCTGCGCCCGACCCGTTCGGACTGCGTCGCGGTTGAGGTTGGACTAGAGCTGCTGCAACAGCTTGGTGACCTCACCCTGCGCGCGGAACGCACTGCCCAGCTTCTGAAGTTGAAGCAACTCTTCTCGGGCCAGCGCTTTGTCGCCAGCCTGCAGAGCCAGCCTCGCCAGGCCCAGCTTCAAGTTCGCATCGCCCGGCGCCATCTCAATTGCACGTCGCTGCACGGCCAGTGCCTGCGCATGCTCCTTGTTCACAGCAAGAGCACGAGCCAGCGTATCCATCATGGCGGGTTGGTCGGGCGCCAGTTCGACAGCTTGCTGGGCGTACTGAAGCGCGCCTGGATTGCCGGTAGAGGCCATGACATAGGCCAGGTTGTTGAGAGCGAGCACATGTCGTGGATCCTGGGCCACGACCCGTTTGAGGCGGCTTTCAGCGACCTTGATCTGCCCGGCGCCTATCTCCCGCATGGCCACCCGGAACTCGAAGTGCGAATCCTTGGGGTGTTGACGCAGCCATCCATCAGCAAACTTCGTGGCTTCAGCAGTCTTGCCAGTCTGAGCAAGCAGGTTGAAGTAGCGACCGGCGAGCTCAGAACTTCCAGTGCGCGTCACACCTTCCCGCAGGACAAGGATTGCCGCTTCGGAATCACCTGTTCGCTGGTGATAGCCCGACTCAAGCGCGTACCCGATCGCCTGAGTGGGTTTTCCTTGGCGCTGACGGCGCACGTAGTCCAGCGCGCTCTGTTTGCGGCCGGACGCCACCAGCAAGTCGACAAGCATGTTCTGCGCCGCAGGCATGTCCGGCTCAAGCTCCAGCGCTTTCTTGACCGCATTCTCGGCAGCATCGGACTTGCCCTGCAACTTGTAGACCTCGGCCAAGCTCAAGTAAGGCTTGCCCGACGTGGGCAGCGCTGAAGCCAGCCGTCGAAAGGTGGTGGAAGCTTGCTCATACTCCCCCGCCTGTATCTGTGCTGCACCTGCACCTTCCATGATGCGCGTGTCGCCGGGCAGTGCAGCCAGTGCCTCTTGCGCGTGCGTCAGCGCATCCTTGAACTGACGCTTGCGAACAGCAAACTCCATCTGACTCAGGCGCGCGTCGACCAGCAGCGGACTCGCCTGGACAGCGCTCGCATAGAGCTTGCTGACATCAGGCGCGGGCGCACCCGATCTTGACTTCAGATCCGCCAGGGCAAGCAGCGCCATCGAGTTCTGAGGTCGTGCGCGCACTTCAGCCTCAAGGCGCGCGACGGCCTGCTCGGGCTTTCTCTCCTGAAGGTCCAGCGATACGAGACTGGCAAGCGCACTAAACAAGGCGGGATCCGCGCTCCAGGCCTCTTCGAACGCTTTCCGGGCCGCCGGCAAGTCCGACCGGGCCAAGTACACGCGTCCCCGGAGTTCTTGCACCGCGCCACCTGTCGGCCGCTTTTTGGCCATGACATCCAGGGTCACCAAGGCGGCGTCGAAATCGCGACGCCCCAACTGTGCCGCAAACAGCGCTTGATCGGCATAGACATCGGAGGAGCTGGCAGACAACTGCCGCAGGTCGGCCATCGCATTCTGGGCATCGGCTCCAAACAGGCGGCTTGAAAGCGCTGCGGCTCGAATGCGCACATCGTTCGGCTTGAGCTTTGCTGCACGCTGAAAGTAGGCCTCCGCGGCAGCCATGTCGCCGGTCTTTATCGAAGCTTCTCCCGCAAGCGACAGTGCAAATACAGAGTTGCTGTCAGGTGTCAAGAGCGGCCTGAGCGTAGCCAGGCCTTTGGCGTACTGACCCAATCGGATCTCACCCGCAGCCAGGTTCTCGCGCGCGACTTCCAGGCCGGGGTTCTGTGCCAACGCCTTTCCAAAGTGCGCAGAAGCCTGAACGATCGCCCCCATTGCCGCCTCAACACTCCCCGCCAACATGAGGACTGCAGGATTGTCAGGGAACGTTCTCAGCAAGAGCTGCGCGCGTTCGCGAGCGATAACCAGATCGCCCTTCAGCAGACCCAACTGGGCATCAACCAAGACTGTCGCAGGATGAATCGGGTTTGCCCGTTTCATCACTTCGGCTTGCTTGACAGCTCCTTCAATGTCGCGAGCAGCAGCCCGGGAACTGATGATCGCAGCATGGGCCGGCATGTAATTCGGCCGAATGGTGATCGCCTTCGAGTAGGCAGCTTCGGCTGCAGCTGCATCACCGCTCACTCTATGGAGATCGCCACGTAGATGCCACGCCTCGTGCTGGGACGGCTGCGCCCGCAGGATCTGTTCGACCAATGCGGTGGCTTCGAGGTACTGTTTCTTGGCCGCCAACATGCGGGCGCGCATCAAAAGTGCTGATGCCTGTGTCGGCTCTGACTTCAAGGCCCTGTCCAGCGCCAACTCAGCTTTCGCGACCTCGCCAAGAGCCTGCCAGGTCTTTGCCACCTGCAAACTCACCATCGACTGCGACTCAGGCGCCGCCAAAGTCACATCAGAAAAAGTCTGGATCACTCGCTTGTAGTCTCCGCTCTCGAACAGGGCTCGGGCGAGCAGCGGCGCGACCCGGTCCGGATCTGCGCCGGCAAGCTCTGGACGGCTCAACTCAATCACAGCGCCTTCGGAGTCACCGGTTCTCATCAGAAGTTCGGCAAGCAGAAGTCGAGCCTGCAAACTGCCAGGGTCGCGCTGGATCGCCGCCTTGTACTGGATGGCGGCACCAGCCAAGTCACCCGCCTCGGAGAGCTTCTGCCCCGAGGCGAGCAACTCTTTATCGCTGCTCGGGTTGCACCCCGCCAGAGCCAGCAAGATCAAAAGAGCAAAAATCTCAAATCGCGGCGCTGATGTGGTCACGAGGGGGATGTAGGCCATTTGAAGCTCAGGGTTGTGAGGCAGATCGGAGCGATGGCTGCGCTAAAGCACGGTATCACGCGATCGCCGAGGATCACACGCCACACCGTCCACACTTGGAAGTGGCGCGAACCCGCGCACGAAATCTACTGCCGTCGCCGACCCCATGCCACCACGCCATCGTGCCCGATCCCATCAGGCGCCCTGGGGTCATTCATCTAACAAGACCTTGCACGGGAGAACGGGACGGCTTAGGTTGATGCAGTGAGCACTGGCTGAACTTTGTCGGCAACCTTTACATAGCAGCCCTTGCGGGTGGCGGACACCAATCGTAAGTTAATGATTTATAACAACTTTCCGAACCTGGTACGCTCTTCGCTATCAACTATGCCATGTCGCTGTGCACCCAACAAACCGAGCAGACCCACTGCTGATTTGCTGTCTAGCGCCCTTCGTCGATTTTTTTGGAGGTTACTGATATGAAGAACGTTTTTTCAAAGATCGCATCGGCAGCTGCTCTCGCGCTGGTTGCCAGTTCGGCTCAATCAACACTGCTGTTCGAAGTTTCACAGTTCGGCGGAACCGTCGGCAATGAGCTGAACCTCTGCGACAGTTCCACGCTGGCTGGTTGCACGCCCGGTGAGTTCCTCACCGTGATCAACGATGCAGGCGACAAGCTGGTGACGTTCCGCGGGCGTGTTGGCGACTACTTCGTCAGCAGCACGTCGACCGCCAGCAACACCCCCGGTTCCACTGACGCCGCGATCGTGAGCACGACCTCTCTGACGGTCACTCGCGTTTCGTTTGACGGTGGCGCAGGCGCGCAACTCTTCATCGGTGTCCGTGCATTCAACTTCTCTCAACCTGACGGTGAGCTGAAGTCCCTGACCGGCTCTTCAGGCATGTCCAGCCCTGGCGGCCTTGGTTCGGGTGACATCGTGTCCTCGTTCTGGGCTGACCCGGACAACCTGGGCAACAAGCTCAATCTGTTGACCTGCAGCTACTCTCTGGCCCCCGACGCAAGCTGCAATGCTGGCAGCCTGGTCTGGAGCGATCCGGCAGGCTCGGGTGGTGGCTTGTTCTCGCTGCGCAGCGAACACTCCTTCAAGCTGGCAGTCGGAAGCCAGTTTGAGGGTTCGACCTCGCTGATCGCTGGCCGGATTCCCGAACCCATGACCGCCTCGCTGGTTGGCGTGGCGCTGCTGGGTCTGGCGCTGGCTTCCAAGCGCAAGGCCAAGACCGCCTGAGGTTGAGCCTGACAGTGGCCTGCTGAAAAGCAGGCTAAATTCAAGACCCGAGTCAGAAGCTCTTCTGATTCGGGTTCTTCTTTTTGTAGCGTCGATGTTGCTGTTTGGCCGCTGCGCGCGCAGGGCCAACGCACCCGGTTCTTTGCCCCCTACGGCAGGCAGACAAGAGCTTCCGTGAAGGATTCTTCGGATCGGTGCCCGGCCGATGGTGCGGTGCAGGCAAGTCCCTCGGGCTTGCGTACTCTCCAGGGTTGCGTCCCACATCGCTGATCTGACAGTAGCGCCGCGAGCGGTTCACTGGCCCGCCGGCATGCATGCCCGATCTGCCGCCTACCGTGCACCTGTACACCCACCTGCTCTTTGCTCGTCCCGCCGGACGAGTGCCCCCCCCGATCGCGGGGATTGTTGCGCTTCCGGACCGGCTCTTACAGTCGTTCGCAGGTGGGGACGGGCTCCGGGGGGCCGCAGCCCCATCGGCCAACCGGCAAGTTGACCTCTCGTCGGGCTGTGTTGACGGGTGCTCACGCGCGGCCACCTGCGCGAACTGACGATCGACATGATTCGGATCTTCAACCACTACGTTCACCGCTCGGCACTGCGCGGCATCGTGTTCGACGTCGTCCTGGTGCTGCTGGTGGCCATGGTCGCGGTCGGATTCAACGCGGGCGGAATCGAGCAGGTGATGCCGATGGCAGGCACCCATGTGGTGTCCTTTGCCGCCTGCCTGCTGGTCATCAACAGCGCATCAGGGCTGTACGAAACGGCAGCGCCCATTACCGCAGGGCGATCGATGGCGCGGGCCCTTGTCGTGATCCTGGTGGCGCTGCCCCTGACATATGCGATCTTCGGTCTGCTGCCTTCCGACATCACCTCTCGTGGCAACGTCCAGATTTCGGTGATGGCTGGTGTCACGGCGCTGGTCATCCGTCGCGCCTACCTGGCCCACACCTCTGCCACACCTCAGCGCCGGACCAGAATCTTGATCTTCGGAGCGGGGCCTGCTGCTCAGGTGGTGGCCCAGACCCTGGGCAAGGCAGACCCCAATGCAGACATCGTGGGGTTTGTTGCCGGCCCCAACGAAAGGGAAACCGCCGTTCCGGCTCATGAAATCCTGGACCAGATCGACACCTTGCCACGCTTGGCGCATAAGCTGGGCGTCGACGAGATCGTCGTGGCCCTGACCGAACGCCGAGCTGGCAGCATGCCACTTCGACAACTGCTCGACTGCAAGGTTTCAGGCACCAAGGTGTACGACCTGAACACGCACTTCGAGAAGACCTTGGGTCAGATCCGCATCGACTTCCTCAGTGCCAGCTGGCTCATATTTGGCGACGGCTTCAATCAGGGCGCCTTGCGAACCGCGGTCAAGCGGGTCTTCGACACCTTCAGTGCCACGGTGCTGTGCATCGTTTCTGCGCCGCTGATGGTTTTTGCTGCCGTTGCCATCAAGCTCGAAAGCCCGGGCCCGATCTTGTACAGGCAAGAACGAGTGGGACTGAACGGCAGAACGTTCAGCATTGCCAAGTTCCGAAGCATGCGGACCGATGCCGAGAAGGACGGCAAACCCCGATGGGCCAGTGCAAACGACGATCGGGTCACCCGCATCGGACAGATCATCCGACGCCTGCGCATCGACGAACTTCCTCAGCTCTTCAATGTGCTCAGAGGTGAGATGAGCCTGGTCGGACCACGGCCTGAGCGGCCCTTCTTCGTGGAACAGCTGACGCAGGAGATACCGTTCTACGCGCTACGCCACAGCGTGAAGCCTGGCGTCACCGGGTGGGCCCAGGTTCGCTACCCGTACGGCGCAACGGTCGAGGACTCTCAGGAAAAGCTCCAGTACGATCTTTACTATGTCAAGAATCACACGCTCTTCCTGGACCTTGTCGTGTTGATGGAAACAGTTGGCGTTGTCCTGACAGGCAAGGGCGCACGCTGAGTTCCAGTGCCACCGCTTGTGCTTGGCTGGAGAACTGTGTCCAGGCACCAAAAGGGCTAGGTCGCCTCCATGGCCACGAGCACTGAAGAAGTCGCCGCCTACGGCTACGGACTGGCTTTCGTCGCCTACGCCGCCTTTGCTGCTTGTTTGACGATCGTCGAGCGGCCGCTGCAAGGTGACAGGCGTGCTGGCTGGCCCCTGTTGGCTGCGCTGTGGTCATCGGCCATCTGGGCCGGGGCCTTGCTGCTGGGTCAGTTCTGGAACGACATGGCCCCGGAGTGGGTGGCTCAGTTTGCCGACCTGGCGCGCTACACCTTCTGGTTCATCTTCCTGTTCGCCTTGTTGCCCCGACCAGGCAATGCTGAAGACGCCCATCCTTCAGCGGTGTTGCGCTTGGCCGCTTTCGGGTGCGCCGGACTCGCCGCGGCCCTGACGGGCGTAGAAGCACTGACAGGCGCCGATGTCTCGCGCTTGAAGATCGCAGCATCGCTTGTCTTGCCCGTCAGTGGACTGCTCATCGTCGAACAGTTCTTTCGCAACCTGAGCGAGGACTCGCGGTGGAACGCCAAGCCCGTGTGCCTGGGCCTGCTGTGCGTGTTTGTCTTCGATGTCTACCTGTTCGCAGAGGGTCTGCTGTTCGGCGAGTTTGACGCAGACGCTCTTCAGGTGCGTGGTGCCGTGCATGCGCTTGCCGTGCCATTGCTGATCGTGGCTTCTCGCCGCGGGCCGGATTGGATCGGCAAGATTCACGTGTCCAGGACCGCAGCGTTCTACTCCGCCACGTTGGTACTGGCGGGCCTGTACCTGCTCTTCGTCTCTGGCGTCGGCTATTACGTCCGCTTCTTCGGCGGTTCCTGGGGCCGCGCACTGCAGCTCAGCCTGCTGGTGGCGGCTTTTGCCTTCCTGGGCATGCTGATCTTCTCTGGCGCACTGCGGTCCTGGCTGCGCGTGTTCGTTGGCAAGCACTTCTACAGCTACCGATACGATTACCGCGAAGAATGGCTGCGATTCACGGCCATGCTGTCGGCCAAGCGCACGCCGCAGGAAATGGGCGAGATGATCGTGCGCGGACTGGCCAAGATGGTCGAGTGTCCGGCGGGCAGTCTGTGGACACGCACCGGCCCCGACACCCCGTTTGCGCAGACCGCCGACTGGAACATGCCACGGGTCACGCAGACCGAACCCGCAGACTCGTCACTGTGCGAGTTCCTGCGCACCAACGGATGGGTCATTGACCTCGACGAATTCCGCTCGTCGCCCCGTCGCTACGGTTCACTGGCCCTGCCAACATGGCTGCTGGGCGCCCGGAACGGGTGGCTGGTGGTGCCACTGCTGGTGGGCGAAGACCTGCTCGGCTTTGTGCTGCTGACCCGCCCGATCACGGCCATCAAGCTGAACTGGGAAGTGCTCGACTTGTTGAAGACCGCAGGCCGCCAGGCCGCTGGCTATCTGGCCCAGATGCAGGCCACCGAAGCCCTGCTGGACGCGCGCAAGTTCGACGCCTTCAACCGCATGTCAGCCTTTGTCGTGCACGACCTCAAGAACATCGTCGCTCAACTGTCCCTGATGCTGAAGAATGCGGAACGGCTGCACGACAACCGCGAGTTCCAGCAGGACATGTTGTTGACCGTGGAAAGCTCGCTTGAGAAGATGCGTCGGCTCATGCTGCAACTGCGCGAAGGTGCCACACCACCGGGCGGTAGCCGGGGCGTTGAGCTTTCCCCGATCCTGCAACGCCTGGCGAAGATGGTGCAGAACCAGGGGCGTGAACTGCAGTTGGAAGAAGCCGATCGTTTGTCCACCCGCGGCCACGAAGAACGTCTCGAGCGGGTGCTGGGCCACCTGGTACAGAACGCCCTGGACGCAACACCACCCGAAGGACGAGTATGGATACAGGTGCGGCGATTCAGCGGGCAAGTGAAGGTCGAAGTGGGTGACAGCGGGGTCGGCATGAGCGAAGAGTTTGTGCGCACTCGCCTGTTCAGGCCCTTCAACACCACCAAAAGAAACGGCATGGGCATCGGGACCTACGAGAGCTTCCAGTACATCCGCGAACTCGGCGGCACGATCGACGTGCTCAGCCGCCCCGGCGAAGGCACGACCATCACCGTCTTGCTGCCGGTGTTCGAGGCGCAGCATGGCTCCGACTTGGTTCGCCCAGGTGCAGCATGACGGCAATCGACACTCCCTTGCTGATCGTTGAAGACGACCTGGCGCTGCAAAAGCAGATCAAGTGGACACTCGACCGTTTCGAGTCGGTCACGGCGAGTGACCGCGAAAGCGCACTGGTGCAGGTGCGTCGTTACCAGCCCGCGGTGGTGACCATGGACCTGGGTCTGCCGCCCGACCCCGACTCGGTGTCCGAAGGCTTCAAGCTGCTCGAACAGATTCTGGACATCGAGCCCACCACCAAGGTCATCGTGCTGACCGGTCAGAACGACCAGTCCAACGCGCTGCGCGCGGTGGCATTGGGCGCCTATGACTTCCTGGCCAAGCCCTTCGAACCCGACGTGCTGAACCTGACCGTCGATCGGGCCTGTCGCCTGGCCGAACTGCAGGCCGAAAACCGTCGGCTGCAGGCCCTGCATCAGCCCGACGCGCTGGCCGGGCTGATCACGCGCGACACCGAGATGCTGCGCATCAGTCGCACCATCGAGCGTGTGGCTTCCAGCGATGCCACCGTGCTGCTGCTGGGCGAAAGCGGCACCGGCAAGGAAGTGCTGGCCCAAGGTGTGCACACCGCCAGCAAACGTGCAGGCCGCTTCGTGGCCATCAACTGCGCGGCCATTCCCGAGAATCTGCTCGAAAGCGAACTCTTCGGCTACGAAAAGGGCGCTTTCACTGGCGCAGGCAAGACCACCCCCGGCAAGATCGAAACGGCCCACAACGGCACCTTGATGCTGGATGAAATCGGCGACCTGCCGCATTCGCTGCAGGCCAAGCTGCTGCGGTTTCTGCAGCAGCGCACCATCGAGCGCCTTGGCGGGCGCAGCGAGATTCCGGTCGACGTGCGGGTGGTTTGCGCGACCCACCAGGACCTGAAGAACCTGATTGCCGAAGGTCGCTTCCGCGAAGACCTGTACTACCGCCTGGCGGAGATCGTCATCAACATCCCGCCGCTGCGCTCGCGCAATGGCGACGCCGTGCTGCTGTCGCATGCTTTCCTCAGGCGCTTCGCACAGGACCAGCGGCGTGGGAACCTGAACTTCACTGAAGATGCCTTGCAGGCCATCGAGCAACACCCCTGGCCTGGCAATGTGCGCGAGCTGCTCAATGCCATCAAGCGGGCTTCGATCATGGCCGAAGGCGACCGCCTGAGCTGTGACGACCTCGGCCTGCCAGCGCCTGTGGGCGCAGAGAGCACTCGCGCTTCCGAGCTGGACCTGCGTGCTGTCCGCGAAGCGGCTGAACGGCAGGCCATCGTGGCCGCACTGGCACGCACCAACGGCAACATCGTCAAAGCCTCCGAACTGCTGGGCGTCAGCAGGCCCACCCTCTACGACCTGATGAAGAAGCTGGCGATCAAGTAGCCAAACGCTTGACGCTGCCATTGGCCCCAGGGCTTCTTGGGGTTCGCCATCTCGCGGTGCTTCACTAGACTTGTTGTTCCGCCCCTTCCTGCCAGCCCGAGACAAACGCCATGGTCAAGAACCCGCCCAGCCCTTTGCGACTGTCCGTCACGGCTGCGCTCATCGCAGCACTCCTGACCGGCTGCGGTGGCAAGTCAGAGGAAGAGCTCGAGGCCTCTGGCAAGCAACTGCTCGAAACCAAGGACTACGCTGGGGCGATCATCCAGTTCAAGAGCGGCTTGCAGCAGGCACCCGACTCGAGGTCGCTGCGCCTGCAACTGGGCAAGGCCCTGCTGGAAAACGGCGACCCGGTGTCGGCACTGGTCGAACTGCAAAAGGCGCAGGAGCTGCAGGCTTCGGACAACGAAGTCGTTCCCGCGATTGCGCAGGCCATGGTGCTGGTGGGCGACGAAACGAAGCTGCTGGCCCAGTACGGCAATACGCGACTGAGCGACAAGTTGGCCTCCGCCGATCTGCAGGCTTCGCTGGCCACGGCGCACCTGGTGCGGGGCGATATCGACCGTGCGCGCGCTTCCATCAGCCAGGCCTTGCTGGACCAGCCGGGGCACTTGCCCGCCACCGTTCTGCAGGCCCGTATCAAGGCTTCCGAGGGTGACTTCGATGGTGCGCTGGCGCTGCTGGACGCGGGTCTTGCCAAGAACAGCGGCGACGCACGTGCGGGCTTGCTGCGCGGCGAGATCATCTGGCAGTCCAAAAGAGACCTGCCCGCCGCCCTGGATGCCTTCAAGAAAGTGCTGGCAGCGAACCCCAAGTCGGTGAGCGCGCACACGTCCAGCATCTCGATCTTGAACAGCCTGGGCAAGAAAGAGGAAGCCAAGTTGCAGTTGGCTGAACTGAAGAAGGTGGCACCGAACCACCCGGAGACGCTGTTCTTCGATGCCCAGACCCTGTTCGCCGATGGTGAATACAAGGCCTCTCGCGACGTCATCGACCGGCTGCTGAAGATCCTGCCCGAACATGCACGTTTGCTGGAACTGGCCGGGGCTGCGGAGTACCGGCAGAAGCAGTTTCCTCAGGCCGAGGCCTTTCTGCTGAAGGCCCTGAAAAACGCGCCTGGCCTGATGCTGTCGCGCCAGCTGCTGGCGCAGACCTATCTGCGCACCAACCAGCCGGGCAAGGCGGTCGATGTCTTGCTGCCGGTGGTCGAAGGCAAGTCCCCCGATGGCACCAGCCTGGCACTGGCCGGCGAAGCCTGGATGCAGATGGGCGAAGTCAAGAAGGCCGAAGCGGCCTTTGCGCTGGCTTCCAAGGTCGCCCCGGATGACCCGAGGGTTCGCACCTCGGCCGCCCTCGCGCAGATGGCCCGGGGCAACGGTGGCGCAGCCATCGGGCAGCTCGAGGCCATTGCCGCCGACGACAAAGGGCCACGCGCCGACATCGCGCTGATCAGCGCCCGGCTCAAGCAGAACGACATTGCCGGTGCGCTGAAGGCCATCGACGGCCTGGAAAAGAAAACCCCCGACCGGCCCATCGCCCACAACCTGCGCGGCCGGGTGCTGCTGCTCAAGCGCGACCTGGAAGGTGCTGCCAAGTCCTTCGAGATGGCCTTGAGCAAGGACCCGCACTACTTTCCCGCCGTGGCCAGCCTGGCGGCCATGGACTTCAGTGCCGGCAAGGTGGACGCCGCGCGCAAACGTTTCGAAGATTTGACCAAGGCCAAGCCCAAGTCGCATGAAGCCTGGATGGCGCTCAGTGAACTGGCCGTGCGCACGGGCGCGCCACCCGAGGACGTGGTCAAGCACATGCGCGACGCGATCCGTGCCAATGCCGGCGAACCGGCTCCGCACCTCGCGCTGATCAACCATTACATCAGCGCGGGTGACGGCAAGTCGGCGCTGACCGCCGCGCGCGAAGCCACCGGTGCCCTGCCCAGCAACCTGGTGGTGATGGAAGCACTGGGCCGCTCGCAGCTCGCTGCCGACAACGCGGAACAGGCCGTCACCACCTTCAGGCAGTTGGCCGCGCAGCAGAACACCAACCCGATGCACCAGGTGCGGCTGGCCGAGGCCCTGCTGGCCAACAAGGACGCCGCCGGCGCGCGCCGGGCGCTGAACCAGGCCCTGGAAATGAAGCCCGACCTGATCGTGGCCAAGCGCGCCCTGGTGTCGATTGCGCTGATGGAGAACCGTCCGCAGGACGGCATGTCGATGGCGCGCGAGATGCAGAAGCAGGCCCCGAAAGATGCCAACGGCTTTGCGCTCGAAGGCGACATCGAGATTGCGCGCAAGAACCCCGACGCGGCCGTGGCGGCCTACCGCACGGCGATGTCCTTGAACAAGTCGACCGAGGTCTTCGTGCGCCTGCACACGGCACTGCGCCTGGCGGGCAAGAGCGGCGAAGCCGAGCGCCTGGCTGCCGACTGGCTGAAAGACCGGCCGAAGGACGCCGCCTTCCGCTACTACCTGGGCGACGTGGCGCTGAGCCAGAACCAGATGGCCACGGCCGAAGGTCACTACCGCGCGGTGCTGGAGATGCAGCCGCGCAATGCGCTGGCCATGAACAACGTGGCCTGGCTGATGGTCCAGCAGGGCAAGCCAGGGGCCGTGGCCGTGGCTGAAAAGGCCAATGAACTGATGCCCGGCAAGCCGCCGCTGATGGACACCCTGGCCACGGCGCTGGCGGCCGACAACAAGCTGCCCAAAGCCATCGAAATGCAGAAAGCGGCCATCGCCCGCAGCCCGGCCGACCCGTCGCTGAAGCTGAACCTGGCCAAGCTGCTCATCAAGTCGGGCGACAAGGCCTACGCGCGCGCAGAACTCGAAGACCTGGCCAAGCTGGGCGACAAGTTCCGGGCCCAGGCCGAAGTGGCCGCCTTGCTGAAGACGCTGTGAGCGGCAGCTAGCCGATGCAAGCCTTGCCGGGGCGGCGCCAGGCCCTGAAGTGCGGGCTGCTGAGGGCTGTTGGCCTTCTGACCGCGCTGGCCCTGCCCGCTGTGCCGGCTCGCGCCGACCTGGCTGCCGTGATCGCCGCGGCCAAACCTTCGGTGCTGCCGGTGGGCACCTTCAACGCCACGTCGAGCCCGCGCTTCACCTTCCGCGGCTCGGGCTTCGTGGTCGGCGACGGCAACCTGGTGGCCACCAACTTTCACGTGCTGCCCGAAGGGGCAGAGGCCGACAGCGGCCCGACGATGATGGTCATGGTCAGCCGCAGCGGCGACATGGGCCAGTTTCGCCGCGCCAAGGTCGTGGCCACCGACCGGGCCCGAGACCTGGCGCTGTTGCGCTTCGAAGGTGCGCCGCTGGCGCCGCTGGTGCTGGAAGAGCCGGCCACCGCGCCCGAAGGCCTGTCGGTGGCGCTGATGGGTTTCCCGATCGGCGGTGTGCTGGGTTTTGCCGCCGTCACGCACCGCGGCATCATCGCGTCGGTGACCACGGCAGCACTGCCGGCCACCACGGCGGCCCAACTCGACCCACGCGCGCTGATGCGGCTGCGCGAAGGCAACTTCGAGATCTACCAGCTCGACGCCACCGCCTACCCGGGCAACAGCGGCGGGCCGGTGCTGGACGCCGCCAACGGCCGTGTGGTGGCCATCGTCAACATGGTGCTCATCAAGGCCGGGCGCGAAAGTGCGCTGAGCAACCCCACCGGCATCAGCTACGCGATACCGGTGCGCCACCTGCACGATCTGCTGAAGACCGTGCGCTGAAAGCGCGTCACACGCGGTAGTAGCCGCGGTACCAATCCACGAAGCGGCCGATGCCGGTGCGGATGTCGGTGGCCGGCGCAAAGCCGGTCCAGGCCGTGAGTGCGTCGACGTCGGCATAGGTGGCCGGCACGTCGCCGTCCTGCAGCGGCAGCAGGTTCTTCTGCGCCTTCTGGCCCAGCGCGTCTTCGATGCAGCCGATGAAATCCAGCAGCGGCACCGGGTCGTGGTTGCCGATGTTGAAGACACGGAACGGAGCGTTGCTGGTGCCCGGGTCGGGCTGGTCTGCCCGATAGGCGGCGTCCGGCGTGGCCACGCGGTCCAGCACACGGATCACGCCTTCGACGATGTCGTCGACGAAGGTGAAGTCGCGCTGCATGTTGCCGTGGTTGAACACGTCGATGGGCTTGCCTTCGAGAATGGCCTTGGTGAACAGAAAAAGCGCCATGTCGGGCCGACCCCAGGGCCCATACACGGTGAAAAAGCGCAGGCCCGTGGTGGGCAGGCCGAACAGGTGGCTGTAGGTGTGTGCCATCAGCTCGTTGGCCTTTTTGGTGGCCGCGTACATGCTGACCGGGTGGTCGACGCTGTCGTGTTCGGAAAACGGCATGCGGGTGTTGCCGCCGTAGACGCTGGAGCTCGAGGCGTAGACCAGGTGCTGCACCTGGCTGTGGCGACAGCCTTCCAGGATGTTCATGAAGCCGACGATGTTGCTGTCGACGTAGGCGTGCGGGTTCTTCAGCGAGTAGCGCACGCCGGCTTGCGCGGCGAGGTGGATGACACGGTCGAAACGCTCCTGCGCAAACAGGGTTTCGATGCCCGGTCGGTCGGCCACGTCCATGTGCACGAAGCGGAATGCCGGGTGCGGCGTCAGCCGCGCCAGCCGGTCACGTTTGAGCTGAACATCGTAGTAGTCGTTCAGGTTGTCCAGGCCCACCACCTCGTCGCCACGCGCCAGCAGGCGCAGCGTGGTGGTCATGCCGATGAAGCCGGCAGCGCCGGTGAGCAGGATTTTCATGGGGGCGGTCGCTTGGAACTGCTTGGCAGGGCCGGCGCACTCGGGGGGGGGGTGGCGGCTGCGGTGCGGCACGGGAAACCGTACTCGAAGGATTCTGGCACGGGGGTGGCGGGCGCTCCGACCCTCGGTCGCCGGCCCATGGCGAGGTTTTCACGCTTGCGACCCTGTCAGGGGCAGCCCTCTTGCGCCCTTTCAAGTGTCACGCTATCTTGTCACTTAAATGTGTAATTCATACGTGACACTTCTCGGCGCGCTGCGGCGCCCGTTCGGGCGGCCCGCGACATGAGCGTCCTGGCCCTCAGCCTGAACCACCACCACACGCCACTGGACCTGCGGGGCCGCCTGGCCTTCCGACCCGAGCAGTGTGCGGCCGCCTTGCACAGCCTGCGCAGCCGCTTCAGCGCTGCGGCGCCCGAAGCCGCCCTGCTGTCCACCTGCAACCGCACCGAACTCTATCTGGTGGGCCCCGCTGCTCAGGCCGAGATCGTCGAGCCGGCACTGGCCTGGTTGGGCGAACAAGGCGCGGTGGAGCCGGCGAAGTTGCGCGAACACACCCGCGTCGTGCATGACGAACAGGCGGCCCGCCACGTCTTCCGCGTCGCCGCCGGGCTGGACTCGATGGTGCTGGGCGAACCGCAGATCCTGGGCCAGATGAAGTCTGCCGTGCGCGAAGCTGGCGCTGCAGGCACGCTGGGCAGCACCTTGCACCAGCTGTTCCAGCGTTCCTTTGCCGTGGCCAAGGAAGTGCGCACCCGGACCGAACTGGGCGCCCATTCGGTCAGCATGGCCGCCGCCGCGGTGCGGCTGGCCGGCGAGCTGTTCGAAGACCTGAGCCAGCTCGACGTGCTGTTTGTCGGCGCGGGCGAAATGATCGAGCTCGTGGCCACCCATTTCGGTGCGCGCCAGCCGCGGTCGATGACGCTGGCCAACCGCCGGCTCGACCGGGCGCAGCTGCTGGCCGACCGCCTGCGAACTCAGACCAGGACCCCCGTTCAGACACTGGCACTGACCGACCTGCCCCAGCAGCTGCACCGCTTCGACGTCGTGGTGTCGTGCACCGCCAGCTCGGTGCCGCTGATCGGCCTGGGCGCGGTCGAACGGGCCATCAAGCAACGCAAGCGCCGGCCCATGTTGCTGGTCGACCTGGCGGTGCCACGCGACATCGAACCCGAGGTCGCACGCCTGCACGACGCCTACCTGTGCACCGTCGACGACCTGGCCGCGCGCGTGCGTGTGGCCGGCGACCGCCGGCAGGCCGCCGTGCAGCAGGCCGAGGCCATCGTCGACGCAGGTGTGCACGGCTTTGCGCAGTGGTGTGCGTTGCGCGGGAGCGTGCCGCTGATCCAGGCCCTGCAGCAGCGTGCCGACGCCTGGCAGCACGCCGAAGTGCAGCGTGCCAGCCGGCTGCTGGCACGCGGAGAAAACATCGACACCGTCTTGCAGGCGCTGGCCAGCGGGCTGGCGCACAAGATGATGCACGGTACGCTGCGGGCGCTGCAGGACGCGGAAGACCCGGCTCAACGCGATGAGCTGTCGCGCACGGCAGCACGGCTGTGGCTGCGCCAGGCCGGAGAAGGTCAGCGCGCGGCTTGAGTCGGATGTGGGAGCAGCTGGCTGGCCACGGGCCAGCCCACGGTCAGCCGAAACCTGAGTTCAGGCCCGCAAGGCCAAGGGTTCGGCGTCGGCATCGGCGCCAGCGTGGGCATCACGAACCCGTTGTGCAGCCAAGGCCGGTGCCAGGTTCAGGTCCGCCGGGCACAGATCAGCGCCCACCTCTTGGGCCAGTTGCGGCCGCAGGATGAACAAGGGGCCGCCCACCATCACCAGCAGCTGCTGATTGCAGGTGGCGGCACGCACGGCGCTGATCTGCAGGCGCAGCCAGTCGAGTTGCACCTCGCCGCCGACGGAAAAGCCGATGACATCGAAGTGCCGCTCGCGTACCCGGGCAGCGGGCGCCAAGGCCACGTCGCCCACCCCACCGGCCACGTGCCAGCCAGCGACACTGAAAAACTGCGCCACGATCGACAGACCCAAGCTGTGCTGCTCTTGCGGCGCCTGCGCCAACAGCAGCTGCAGGCCGGTGTCGGCGGCCACCGGCCGCAACCAAGCCCCAGCAGGGAAAGCACGCAAGAGGCGCTGCAACTGGCCCACGCCCAACGTCACCGAGGCGAAGTCGCATCGGTCGTCGCTCCACATCGCGCCCAGGCTGCGCGCGGCTGGCGCCATCAGGTCCAGGCACAGCGCCTGGGCCGACAGACCCTGCTGCCGCAGCGCTTCCAGCCGCGAGACGATGGCCCGGTCTTCACCCAGCATCAGATCGGCAGTGAAGGTGTCGACGTCCCGCTGCGTCACCTGCAGCGGCGTGCGACGGTGCGCACGGGCCAGGCGGGGAATCAGTTCTTGCTGCAAGGCACGCACGAGCGTCGCGCCGTCGACACGGGCCGGGCGGGTGCCGGCGTCCGACGCGGCGACAGAAGTGAAAACGGTCATGGCGTGGCCTTCAGGTGGCTTCGCGGCAGCCCCCGGTGGGTGTGCCTGAGAAACATGCTCGGCCACGCCGGCGAAAGTGTCAATTGCGATTTACGTCAAGCATCCTAGACATTGACGGACACTCAAACGCCGGCCGGCTCAAGGTCGGACAGGAATCGCGCTGTTGAGCCGATAGCTGCCGTGGTGATAGTTCTCGCCGCTGGTCTGTTCGTAGTCCACCGCCAAGCGCAGGATGCGACCGTCGGGCGCCTGCTCGACCTCGAGCACCTCCACCCACCCGGTGGTGCCTGGCGCACAAGAAAAATCGACACAACTCACACCTGCCAGGCCCGCCGGCGCAGGCAGGGGGCGAGCATCCAGGTACTTGCCAACAGCCAAGGCACCACCATCAGGCATGCGCAGCACCTGTCCCCAGAAGGGATCGAACAAGTCGAAAACGCGCAAGAACCAGCTGCCCGGCTGGATGCCCTCACCGGCTGCGATCACTTCACCTCCGCCGCCCGAGAGTCTGACCTTCTCGTCGTAGACGAACGAGCGGAATCGGCTCAAGTACAGGACCCCCGACAAAGCGGTGTCACCCGCCTTCACCAGCACCCGGATCGGCTGCGATCTGCCCAGCGTGTCGGTGACCGTCAGCTGCAACGTCGATCGCCCATACGGCCTGGGCGCACCGGGTGCGTATGCGACGGCGGTCGAAGGCGCATCAGGTGAAGCCAGGATCAAGGGGTCGCCGTCCAGTTGCTCCCATCGCCAACTGGCGATGCTGGCGCCGTCAGTGGCAGCCGTGGCGCTGACGGTGGCGGGATGGTTCGGAGACGGCACAGCGTAGAAGTCGAACGGGATGCTGAGGGTGAGTGACGGCGGTGTCGTCACACCTCCCGCTCCACCGGTGAGCGCTATCGCACCTCCGTCGGCCAGCGCGAACGAATTGCTGGCCGACCAGTCCACACCATCATGCGAGAACTGCAGGTGGTAGGTGCGACCGTAGCGCAAGGGCCCCAGCGGCCTGAACAGGTAGACGGAGCCAAACCGGGTGGCTTCTGCCGGCACGGACCAGCTGGGCACCACTGGGGAGTCTTCGTTCACGTCGAAGAAACGCCACCGAAGTGCCGCCTGCGAGGCCGCCAGCGGTGATCCAAAGCGCAACCTGTACAGCGCATTCCCCGACATCGCCGGTGGATCAGGAAGCACCGGACGTTCAAACACCGCATCGACTCGATGCGCTCCCCGCACAAAGTCCGGATGCCGCTCGAGAAGCACTTGAAGCTCAGACGCGGCGAACCCATGGGGTGGCCGTGGGCCATCGAAGTCGATGTAGGGCACCTGCGGACCTGGGGTGTACCGGTAGGCGACCGTGCGGCGGCCGTCCCAAGTCAGGCTGGCTGCCGCCGGTGGAAGGTAGATTGGCCCCTCTTCGACCAGCTGTCCGCCAGCTGCGCGCAGCTGGTAGCTGCCATCGGGGCCAAAGGGCGTCAGGTTTTCACTCAGTTCGAGCGTGGCGCCAAAACCAGCCCGGACCAGAACCCGGCCCTGCGTGAAGCGCTGACCCGGCAGACCGGTGAGCGGCTCAGGGGTGCTCACAACCAGGCGCCCTGCACTGCCCGCATCGAAGATGTAGGCCATCGTCGTCGAGATGCGTGCCTCGTCGTAGCGGATGTCTTTCGTGAGATCGAGCCGGCGCACGCTGACCCGAGCCGTGGGCAGCGGCAGGCGGATATCGAAGATCAGGTTCTCGGACGCTGCCGACCGGACGCGCGTGCGTGACGAAACAGCATCGGCATCCCAATCCACCTGCAAGGCACCTCGCAAAGCGGTGTGGGGCCAGGACTCGCCAAAGGCAAAGCTGTCCTCCAGGTCCAGCCCCAGGCTGCCGTCGATGCTGACACTCAAACGCAGGCGAGAGCCCGAGATCGAAGAGGCGCTGTCGGTCACGGCCACCCGCAGCTTGCCCTGCAAACTGCGTTGGATCACCGGCATGGCGCAGCGCTCGAAGCTCACGTCGATTTCGTCGCCGGCGCCGACGTGGCCGTCGCCATCGAGATCGGTTCGGGTCACCGTTGCCCGGCCATTGCCCATGCACAGGAAGCTGACCGAGCCTGCCGTGCCAGGAATCGACATGCGATGCGTGACGTCGACGGCCAACTGCGCCAGGTTCAGCGAATAGGCTGCGGTCGAAAGCACAAACTCCGCTGCGGTTGACGCACCCGCCGTGGAACTGAGGTTGCTCCGACCGATGGTCATGGTGGGGTCATCGGGACCCGCCGCAACGGGCGGGCTTTCACCGGGCCCGGAGGAGCTGTCGCCGCCACCGCCGCCACAGGCCATCAGTGCACACGTGCAAGCCAACAGCGTCCAGCGCCTCGCATTCATCTTCATCCACGACCCCTTTGCTCTGCTTGCCATTGCAACTGGCCTCGACTCATCTTGCCACAGGCGCGTTGAAACAACTCACTCAGATGGTCAGTTAGCTTTTCGTGTGGTCCTTGACCCGAGTGAAGGCTCTCAGGTCGTCATGTGCCCTTCAGCCCTTCCAGGCTGCCGGCACGCAGCTGCTCACGCAACGGCCCCAGGTCCACCGGCCGTTGCAGCAGCTTGGTGAAGGCCTTGGCCGTGCCGGGTGGGCCCACGTACAGGCCGCCGGCCAGCTGGCCGTGGCGCACCACCAGGCGCCACCAGGCGGCGTCGCCTTCGCGGGCGTGGAAGTCTTCGTCACCTTCCCGCGCCACGATGTCACCCTGGCTGCGCAGGTCGATGCCTTCGCACTTCAGCTGCAGCACGATGCGCGGCGTGGCGTAGGGCAGGTCTTCGCCCAGGATGGCGGCCGCCGCCGTGGCCGCATGGGCCGCGCCGATGGGCCACAGGCCACGCGGTGTGCCTTTCAGGTCGGCCACGTCGCCGACGGCAAAGATATGCGGGTCGGATGTGCACATGCGTTTGTCCACCCGCACGCCGTTGTCGCCCAGCGTCAGGCCGGCGTTGGCGGCCAGGAAGCTGTTGGCCTGGATGCCCAGCGCGGCCACGAAAATGTCGCCACGCACGCGCGGCCCATGCGCCAGCTGGGCTGCCTGCAGCAGAGGCTGGCCTTCGTAGCCCGACACCGACACGCCCGTGGCCACCTGGATGCCGATGCTTTCGAGGTAGGCCTTGAGCATCGCCCCGCCCTCGGCGTCGAGCTGCGCATTCATCAGGCGGTCGGCCCGCTGCAGCAAGGTGACCTTCAAGCCCAGGTGATGCAGCGCATCGGCGGCTTCGACGCCCAGCACACCACCACCCACCACCACCGCACGTTTGGCCTTGCCGCGCATCACGTAGTGCCGGATCGACTGCGCGTCTTCTGCCGAACGCAGCACAAAGGCGTTGGCATGTTTCATGAAAGCTTCGTCGGGGTGCGTGGAACGGGCCCCCGTGGCCAGCACCAGGCGGTCATAGGGCAGCACCTGTCCACTCGCCAGATGCAATTGCTGCGCTTCGCGGTCGATGCGCGTGGCCACCACGCCGCGGTGCACCTGCACACGCTGTTTGTCGGGCCAGTCCGGAGGCACCAGCAACAGGCCTTCGAGCCCGGCGCTGTCGTAGACCAGGCGGCCGATGCCCATGCGGTTGTAGAAGGCAAAGGGTTCGTTGCCGACGACGTCGATCTGCAGGCTCGGGCTCTGCCGCCGCAGCGCGTCGGCCACGCCCATGCCGGCCACGCCGTTGCCGACGATCACCACCCGCTGCAGGCCGGCGGCCAATGCCTTGTCCACCTGCGGCGCCTGTGCAATGGGAATGACCTTGGGAGCCGGCGCGCTGTGCGGGTCGCGGTCGATCAGCACCGACCCCTTCACACTGCACATGCAGGCCAGCCGCGCGCGGCCTTCCAGGCCCATGCGGCGCAGCGTGGCCAGTTCGTCTTCGCCCGGCGGCGACAGGTGTTCGGCGCCTTCGCACACCGCCACCGCGTCGGCACCGCAGACGCCGGCCCGGCAGCCGAAGTTGATCTTCAGCCCCGCACCTTCGATGGCCTCCAGCAAGGTGGCGTCGGGCGCGACCTGGAAGGTGATGCCGGACTGGCGGTCGGTGACCTCGGTGCCCGCGGCGTTGTCGCCGCCAGCCAAGCGGTCTTTCAGCGACCGGCCGGCGCCGAACTGCGTCTTGCCTTCCTGCACCGTGGCGGCACGCTTCACCGCCGCTTCCTTGCGCTGAGTGGCCAGGTAGCGGCGTTCGGCGTGCAAGCCGCTGGCCGCCAGCACGGCCGCCAGCACCACGCCGGTGTACTGCGACACGGTCTGCAGCCACGGCAGCGCCGTGGTCGCCGAACCCGTCAGCAGCGTGCTGGCGGTGCGCACCACCAGCGGGCCGGCAAACCAGTAGAAACACGCCAGCGCCAGCGCACCGAAGGCCAAGGCCACCCGGTAGGGGCTGGTGGGCGCGTAGGCCACCGCCAGGCCGTAAGCGCCGGCCGACGCGCAGCAGGCGCCCAGCAAGACCAGCAGGTACAGCGCCGTGCCGTAGCCCGGTTCCGGCCCTTGCAGGAAGTACCCCAGGATCAGCCCTGGCAGCAGCCCCATGAACAGCCGCCGCTGCGCCGCGTGGCGCGGGTCCTCGTCGTAGATGTCGCTGAACACCGCAGCGCGCGGGTTGAAGTCGTAGCAGCTTTTCTGGCAACCCACACAAGGTTGGCAATAGCCGTTGCGCACCACGATCAGCGGCGCCTGGCCGTAGGTGCGCTGCACCGGTGCCAGCGGGCAGAAGGTGCCACACCAGCCACTGCGGCCCTTGAAGACGGCACCACCGGCAAAGGCCAGCACGAGCACGCCGACGATGCCCAAGCCCACCACCAGCCCGCTGTGGTTGAGCAGCGGCACACGCATCGACACCGCGGCCAGGAACAGCAGCACGCTGATGCAGAAGGCCGCAGTTTTCAAGCCGGCCGGCAGGTCCAGGGCGCGTGTGAAACCGCCCAGCCGCGGCAGCTGGTTCAGCGTGGCCATCGGGCACACCTGGCGCCACAGACCCGGGGCGATGACCAGCAGTGCCGGCACGACCGGAATCGCCAGGCCCCAGAACACCAGCAGGCCGGTGGCGGGCCGCCAGATCAACAGAGCCACCAAGCTCAAGGTCAGGCCGAGCACCACGGTGCGTGCCATCCACCACACGGCCATCGGCGCCCGCGGCTGACGCTGGGTGTAGTTGCGAAAGAACTGGGTCGCCGCCTTCAGTTCACCGGCACCGGGCTCTGCGGCAGCGGCAGCTGCCTGGCGGCCGGCGGGCACGATCGGGATCGCTCGCGAGGGCGTTGGGCTGGCCATCAGTCGGCCGCTTGCAGGCGCCGCAGACGGGCCGCCACATGGGCGCCCAGGTCCCGCAGCAGCTGCATCGCGATGCGGGGCTGCCAGGCGGCCAGCTGCTGCAAGGCTTCGGGCGTGATGCGCAGCAGCTCGGCCGAGCCGGCGGCCGCCACGGTGGCCGTCACGGCACTGGGCGCGCCGTCGAGAAAGCTCAGCAGACCGAAGACCTCGCCCTCGCCGCGCACGGCGCGCGGGGTGCCGGGACCCTGAAGTTCCACCTGGCCACTGGCAATGAAGTGCAGCGCACGGTCGCTTTCCCCCGCCCGCACCAGCACCGCGCCGGCCGCAAAGCGGCGCCGCGCCGCAAAGCGGATCAGCTGCTCCCAGTCTTCGCCACTCAGGTCGGCCAGGATGGCCTGGGCCGGCTCGGCAGCAGGCGCCGAGGCGGCGGATTCCGGCTTGGCCTGGTAGCTGAAGAAGTCGCTCATCGGGCTCTCCTGCGCGGTGCTGCTGGGACTCGGTTCTTGCATGGACCGCCTGTGGCCAGGCAGCGCTGCTGATGCGATGGATGCGCTCGCGGCTTCAGCCAGGCGGTGGTTTGTCCACCGCGTCGGGAAGACCCCGCAGCGCGTTCTGACCCCGGCGCGCCGCTGCAGCCAGTTCTTCGACCAGACGCAGCAGGTCACGGCCTTGCAGCGCCTGGACTGGCACGCCCAGGCCGCGGGCCAGGGCTTCTTCCAAGCTGGCACCCGACTTGGTGGGCGCAACACTCGGCGGCATGACGGGCGCTGGCGCCGCAACTGACACTGCAACTGCCGGGGCGGGGTTCGTGGACCGCAACACCGGTGGCGCGACGCGAATGCGGGTCATGTCCAGCCCCGAGTCTTCCGACGGCGGCGCCGCGCGCAGGATCTCCGTCAGGCCAACTTTTTCGTAGCCGCCACCCATCGCCAGCATCGCGGCCGGGTCACCACCGCGCTGGGGCGCGTTGCCCATGGCGCCGGCACTGCGGGCGGCGGGTGTGGATGCGCGATCGGGCGCGGGCGCGGGCGCGGCCACTTGCACGGCCGCTGGCCGATCGGCCATCGGCGGGCCCGACACCAGGATCTCGAAAGGCCCCAGCGCGAAACGGTCCCCATTGCGCAGCAGGTGTTCACCGGCCATGCGCGAACCCGCGTCGTTGACGAAGGTGCCGTTGGTGGACAGGTCGCGCAGCGCCGGGCCCGCGGCGGTGCCCACGATCTCGCAGTGGCGCGCTGAAATGGCCAGCGTGCGATCGGCAACGGGCCAGCCATTGCCCGGGTCGCGGCCGATGGTGAAGCGAGACAAGGGCTCGGGCAGCTTCACCTCGACGGCCAGCTTGTCGGCCAGCTCAGCCCCTTTGACAACCTTCAGGGTCCACATCGTTGACGGTCCTCCACCGTGTCTGCGCCCGCTGACGGGGACTGCAAGATGATGCCTGCGCGCGCCGGTTTCCGGTCACGGCTGCGCGGCCAAACGCGCTGCGGCGCCGTCGATCGCGGCCTTCAGTTCGGCATAGCTGTGGTTGACCGGGAACTGCGGAAACTGCGCCACGATACCTGGCGGCGGATGAATGAAAAAGCCCGCATCGGCGGCGCCCAGCATGCCGGTGTCGTTGAAGGAGTCACCGGCGGCAATGACCGTGTAGTTCAGGCTTTGCAGCGCCTTGACGGCGTGGAACTTCGGGTTCGTCTGGCGCAGCTGGTAGTTCGCCACGAAGCCGTCGGCGTCCACCACCAGGCGGTGGCAGAACAGCGTGGGCCGGCCCAGCTGGTGCATCAAGGGGTCGGCAAACTCGTAGAAGGTGTCGGAAAGGATGACCACCTGGTAGCGGCTGCGCAAGTCGTCCAGGAAGTCACGCGCACCGTCCATCGGCGCCATGCCGCCGATGACGGCCTGAATGTCCGCCAGCTTCAGGCCATGCTGGCGCAGCAGGCCCAGGCGAAAGCGCATCAGCTTGTCGTAGTCGGGCTCGTCGCGTGTGGTGCGGCTGAACTCGGCTATGCCGGTGCGCTGGGAAAAAGCGATCCAGATCTCGGGTACGAGCACACCTTCGAGGTCGAGGCAGACGATTTGCATGGGGGAAGCTTTCCTTGGCGTTGGCAAATCGTAGCCGGCTTGGCGGCCTTCCAGCGCGGCACCCCGAAAGGCGTCAAACCTTGGCGGCGTCTGCGGCCGGCGCCTGCAGGCGCGTCCGCGTGCGTGTCCAGGCCTTGCGAAGCAGGTGGGGCACGATCTGGTACCAGGGCATGCGAAGGCCGTGTGATCGCACGTACAGCAGCCAGCGCGCCAGGCCGGTGGCGGCCGAGTCGCAACTGGGGTGCGGGGGCCGCAAGGCAATGGCCAGCAGAGCAGGCATCAAGGCCTTGGACGGCCAGCCGCGGGCCAGCGTGCCCACCCGCGGCGCCCACTCGGCGGGCGGGGCGGTGCCGAAGAGCCGGCGCACCTGCACCAGCACGTGGAAGAGCGCCGTGCCGAGATGCAGTTCCTGGGCGCGGTCAAAGAGCTGGGGCCAGAACCCGGGCTGCTGGCCGAAGTGCAGCAGCAGGTCGTTCAGGTCGAGCAGGTCGCGCAGGCCGGCAGAGAAGTCACCTTCCTGCATCAGGTGCACGGCACTGTGCAGCACCATGTCCACGGGGGCCAGCGTCGCCAGTTGAGAACCCGGCTGCAAGGGCCGCGCCGCCCGAAGCAGCAGGCTGCCGTCCACCGCAAAGCGCGAGGTGGGCGGTGTGATGGTGTGGTGCACGTCCAGCCAGGTGTGGCGCCAGACGTGCTTCAAGGGCGGCAGCTCGTGCATCCACTGGCGGTAGTAACGCTCGTCGTAGGGGTCCAGTGCTTCGTGCACCCAGCCCGCAGCCATCAGCGACAACTCGGCGGCGCCGATGGCAGCCTTGTCGACCAGGATGTCGACGTCGGTGAACAGGCGGCCGCGAGCAGGCGGCAGGTCCAGCGCCACATAGGCCGCGCCCTTCAGCAGCACCACGGGGCCGGGCACGTCACGCAGCGCGGCGCGCAGGCGATCAGTTTCCCAGCGCACCTGCTGGCGCTGGCGTTCGGCCAGCGCAAGTGCGCCGTTGAGGTGGTGACGTGGACCTTCGGGCACGCCGCCCCACCAACCGCGGTCCTTGTGAAGTTGGGCCAAGCGACCGTGGAGCCTGCAACATCGGGCCTGAGTTAGCAGGGTCTCCCACTGGCGCGGGCTAAATTCTGGCCTGGTGCGTGCAAGCCACACACCTGACAGCAGATCTTCACTCATCGAGATTCAAGTGACAGTGCATCGAACGCACCCAGTGCGTCTTCTAGGCGACCGTACACAAAGTCGTAGCAGCCACAGGCGGCCACCAGGGACGATGTTGCCTCGAAACCCGCGCGGCCGAGCACACCGTAGTTGAAGCTGTTGCGAGCCAGGTCCACCACGGTGTCTGCCCTGTCACGGACAGTCAGCTGTGCTTCAGCGCCAGCCTGCCATCGTGGAAAGACTACCCACGCGACTCGCGCCGGGTCATCCATGCGCTGTACGTGCTCCGGATCGGCGCGCATGTGAGCAACCGTGCCCTTGTTGGTGTTGTAGGCGGGCGTGTTGAACACCGCCGCAGGTTCAAACGTCTGTATGACTGCAATTGATTCGTTCTTCAAGCTCAGCGCGCGGCCCAGTGGCCAGACCCCGCTTCCGTCCAGCGCAACCAACGCTATCTCGTCTGAAAGAAGTCGCCACCCACGGTTCACCAAAGCGGCGCACAGCGTGCTCTTGCCCGAGCCAGGCGGCGCCGGCAATATGACGGCACGACCGTGCCGCTCCACAACTGCCGAGTGGATAAGCAGGTAACGGAGGCTGTGCGTGGAGACGCACCAGTTCATCGCCCACTCCAGCAGCGCGAACGCATGGCCGAGCGGCAGCGGCTGAAACGGCTTCGCGCCGTCATACTCGAAACGAACTTGAGGCCGGATGTGACGCCGCAGTCCACGCATGCGGACAATCCGCACATCGAAGTCACAGAACGCTCCCTCCGCGATCAGCGGGTATTGAGCGTAGAGGCGCCCCACGCCTTCCTGAACCGGTGGACAGTCGGACCTTATCCGGTAGGCAAAGGGACCTGTTCGAAAGGAAAGCCCGGGCCCCGTGAGTCGCAAAGCAAGCTCTTTGGAAGAAAGCTCACCAATCATTCCCCGCACTCTATGCGCACCAGCCAGCCACGCGCGAGGAACTCCTCCACGATCGAGTCAACGCGCTCACGCAGCTCATGGACCGCTGGAGTTCCAATATCCGAAGCGAGGTCATCGACCAACTGATCGATATACCTTGGGCCGTCTTCAAGACAGGCCAGGGCGGCCGCCTCCAACACGTCGACAGCGACAGTTTCTCCGGAGACAGCTTCAAAGGCGACGCAGCCCGAGTCGATGATGCGCCAATGCAGGTCCAGGATTGGATTCAACCGATATGCACGCGCCAACTCAGGCCGCATGTGAGGGCCGGGTGCCGATGTCAGGGCTCGGATGAGAGATAGTCCCTAAAGAGAGTCAAAGCCTTGTCCCTGAGGTCGGCGGTACTGGAACCGCCAGGCAAGGGGTTGATGTTTTTGTACAGGTCAACGACCTGTGAATTCTTGTAGGCGAAGGGCAGCCGCTTGTTTGCGTTGAACAGCGCAGTCAGCCAATGAGCTTCGTCAGAATTCGGATAGTTGTGAATGATGTCTGCGCACTGTCTGAATGTTGGTCCAGAGCCCGGGTTGGTAATTGCAAACACTTCCCAGAACCTCAGCTTGGTACCGCTGATCAAACCGCTGTTGGCACACTTGTCGTAGGTCAGACCGCAACCGTGCCCATTTGACCATCCCGAGCCCCACTTGCTCTTGTCCTTGTAGTGGGAACACTTGTGGCCCTTGATGGGGGGCACCGTGCCCTCGGCTGACCCAATGATCGAACCCACAGCAGAGGCCGTTGGGTGGTAGTTATGACTGCTGCCCGCCTTCTTGCAGTGCGGCCGGCTGGTGGCTTGGGCCGAAAACGGCAGGCCGACACCGGCGATGGCGCCACTGGCACCCACCGCGCGTAGGAGGCGGCGGCGTTGCAGGATGGAGCCGGCAGCATCCATCGGCGCTTCGGCTTCGGGCTGCCCCTGGGCTTGGTTCGATCGAGACTGGTCATTCATAAGCGGCACCTTGGCAACGGACTGGCTGGCGGAAATCACAAACCTACAGGGATGCAAGCAATCGCCATGCCCTTTGGGAAAACTCCAGAAATTGTGAAACAAATCAAAGGCTTGGGCAAACTACAAGCCTGATGCTCACAGGCTCTTTTGCTTTGCGGGACCGAACTGTAAAGTTCTCCCACACCCGAAGCGACTGCAACTGGCCCCCAAGCGGATATCGACGAGCCTCTGAAACGCACGGTGAGAATACCGCCGATGGCCTGCAGGAACGACCCCGCTGGCCTGGTTTCCCCCCGTTCCGGGGAGTCAAAACCCGGCGGTCCTGCGCAATAGTTGGCCCGCGCTGTAGCCAGCCCGTGGCCTTCAGCTCACGGCGCGGATCCCCACAGCTCCTTCAGCCGGCTGTCCCGCCCGCAGGACGTGCGGTAGTACTTGTAGCGCACCGGGTTCTTCAGGTAGTAGTCTTGGTGGTAGGCCGGCCGGCTCGATCGTCGTGACGATGGGCTGCGGGAAGGGCTTGCTCTTGTCCAGTGCCCACTTGGACGCCTGCGCCGCCGCGGCCTGTTGCGGGCCGTGCGTGAAGATGGCCGTGCGGTAAGGGCTGCCGGCGTCGCAGAACTGACGGTCCTTGGTGGTGGGGTCGATGGTGCGCCAGTACTTTTCCAGCAGCTGTTCGTAGCTGACCTTGGCCGGGTCGAAGACGATTTCCACCGCTTCGGCGTGGCCGGTGCCGTTGCCCGAGACCTGCTGGTAGGTGGGGTTGGCCACCGTGCCGCCGATGTAGCCGCTGGTGGTGGACAACACACCCGGCACCTTGTCGAAATCGGATTCGACACACCAGAAACAACCGCCGGCGAAGGTGGCCTTGGCCATGCCGGCCGGCAGCGGCGCCGCCGCTGCAGTTGCCGGCTTCTGCGAAAACGAGCCGCCGGCCCAGCTGGCCAGCGCAACGACAGCAGCCACCGCCGCCCAGGAGCTGAGCCCCTTCATGCCGCCTCCGGCACAAAACGCAGCGCCACGCCGTTGTTGCAGTAGCGCTTGCCCGTGGGCCGCGGGCCGTCGTTGAAGACGTGGCCCTGGTGGCCGCCGCAGCGGGCGCAGTGGTATTCGGTGCGCGGCAGGATGAGCTTGAAGTCGGTCTTGGTGCCCATCGCCTGGGGCAGCGGGTCGTAGAAGCTCGGCCAGCCGGTGCCACTTTCGTACTTGGTCGTGTGCGCAAACAGCGGCAGGTCACAGCCGGCACAGTGGTAGGTGCCCGCGCGTTTTTCGGCATTCAGCGGGCTGGTGTGCGGCGGCTCGGTGCCTTCCTTGCGCAGCACCCGGTAGGCGGCGTCGCTGAGCCGCTTTTTCCATTCGGCGTCGCTCAGCTCCACGCGGTCGGCGCGGGTGGGGGTGGATGCCGCGTCGGCGGCGGTTGCCGTGGCGGCCGCTGCGCCGCCCAGGCCCAGCCCGGACAGGACGTTGAGGAAGCTGCGGCGGGACATGGTGTTCTCCTGGTTCATGCAAGGCTGTCGTGCCAGCGGCGCCGATCTTTCATCGGCGCCGGGCAGCTGCTTCACTGGGCCTGCGCCAGCGGAACCCGGATCTTGCGCGTTTGCCCATCCCGCCACACCGACAGGGTCACCGTCTCGCCCGGCTGGCGGCTTTCCAGCTGGTTGAGCATTTCGTCCAGGTCGGCCACCGCTTCGTCGTTGACGGCGGTGATGACGTCGCCCATCACCACCTCGCCGCGGTTGCCGCGCCTGAACGGCTGCAGGCCGGCCCTGGCCGCGGGTGTGCCACTGCCCACCTGCACGATGGCCACACCCTTGGGCAGCTTCAGCGCGCGCTGCAGATTGGCCGGCCCGGCCGTGATGCCCAGCGCCGGGCGCACGAAACGGCCGTCGCGGATGAGCCGCGGCACGATGCGGTTCACCTCGTCCACCGGAATCGCAAAGCCGATGCCGGCACTGGCGCCGCTGGGGCTGGCGATCTGCGTGTTGACACCGATCAGCCGACCGGCCGAATCGAGCAAGGGGCCGCCCGAGTTGCCGGGGTTGATGGCCGCGTCGGTCTGGATCACACCTCGGATGGTGCGCTGGTTGAAGGAGTCGATCTCGCGGTTGAGCGCGCTGACGATGCCGGTGGTCAGCGTCTGGTCCAGGCCGAAGGGGTTGCCGATGGCGTAGACCCGCTGGCCCACCAGCAGGTCACGGCTGCTGCCCACGGCGATGGGCGGCAGCTTGTCCTTCGGTGCGTCGATCTTCAACACCGCCAGGTCGCGGTCGGGGAAGGCGCCCACCAACTGCGCGTCGAAGCTGGTCTGGTCGGCCAGCGTCACCCGCGCGCCATTGGCGCCCTGGATGACGTGAAAGTTGGTCACGATGTGGCCGTTGCCGTCCCACACGAAACCGGTGCCGGTGCCACGCGGCACCTGCTGCACATTGGCCGAGAACATGTCGCGCTGCACACCCAGGCTGGTGATGTGCACGACCGACGGGCTGGACTTCTTGAACAGGTCCACATGCACCAGTTCGTCGGCGGCCAGCGGGCCGCGCGGTGTGATGGCCCGCGGCACCGCATCGGCCTTGCCTTGCACCAGCGTCGGCGTCAGCCAGGCGGCGCCCGCCGCCACAGTGGCCACGACGGCAAGGAACCAGGCGGTGGTGATGGACGGCAACTTCATGACACGGACCTCGGCAAAGGCTTGGGGACGAAGCCATGCTAGGTGGGTTTCATTGCTGCCATGTCAAGACCCGGCACCGCCGGGCGCTGTCGGGAACGGCCCGATCAGGCGACGGTGTAGGCCGCCGCCGCGGTGGCGATCAAGGTGCCTTCTTCGTTGACCAGGCGCATCTGCGTGCTGCCGATGCGCCCGCCCAGCCGCATCACCTCGGCCGTCACCGTGAATTGCCGGCCCAGACCCTGGCGCAGGTAGTCCACCCGCAGGTCGATGGTGCCGACCTTGGTGAAACGGGCCATCACCTGCTGCACCTTGTCGTGCGGGTGGCGCGCCGCGATGCCCACGATGACCGCCAGCCCACCCATGTGGTCCAGCGTGGCCGAGATCACACCACCGTGCAGACGGCCGTGGGCGTAGTGGCCCACCAGTTCGGGCCGCATGTCGAAGGTGGCACGCACGTCGCCCGGCTGCACCGACACGATCTTCAGGCCCAGCGTCTGGTTGAAGCTGATCTTGCGCTCGAACAGGTCGACCAGCGCTTCGTCCACCAGCGCCTGTTCGGCTGCAGTGCGGGGCTGCAGATCACTGGCCGTCATGCCGCGTGGCGGGCGTGCAGGCCCAGGCGTTGACGCGCTTCGGCGGGCGATGCGATGTCGCGGCCGGCGCGGCGCGCGCACGCGGCCAGGGCCTCGATCAGCACACCGTTGCCGGTGGCCCGTTCACCACCCGGCAGGTAGAAGGTGTCTTCCAGGCCGGTTCGCAGGTTACCGCCCAGGTCGGCGGTTTTCTGGTGCACGGGCCAGATCTCGGCGCGGCCGATCAGCGTGGTCTGCCACACCGCACCTTCGGGCGCATAACGCGGCAACAGCGCCAGCAGATCGGCGTCACACGGCATGCCGCTGGCCACGCCCATGACCAGGTTCACTTCGGGCACACCGCTGAAGAGGCCGGCCTTCAGGTACATGGCCACGCTGCGCAGGATGCCGACGTCGAAACACTCGAACTCGGGGTGCGTGCCGCAGGCCGCCATCACGTCCAGGAACTGCTGCACCTTGGCCACCGGGTTGTCGAAGACCATCGGCGGCCAGGCCCATTCGCCGTTGTCCTTGATCTTCAGGTAGTTCAGCGTGCCGGCGTTGCAGGCCGCGATCTCGGGCTTCACCCGTTCCAGGCAGGCCTTGGGGCCGCGTCAGGTTGATGATGACACCCGGGCAGGCGGCGCGGATGGCGTCGCAGACGGCCTGCGCCACGTCGGGGTCCCAGCTGGGCATGTGGCCGAAGCCGGGCTCCTGGCTGCGCAGGTGCACGTGCATGATGCTGGCACCGGCGTTGAAGGCGTCGCGGGCTTCGGCCGCCATCTGTTCGGGTGTGACCGGCACCGGGTGCTGCTGCGGGTTGGTCAGCACGCCGGTCAGCGCGCAAGTCAGGATGGCCTTGTCGGCGGGTCTGCTCATTCGGCGATCTCCAGTTCCACCAGCACGGCGCCAGCGGCGACCGGGTCCTTGGGTTTGACGTTGACGGACCTCACGGTGCCGGCGGCGGAGGCGTTGAGCCACATCTCCATCTTCATCGCTTCCACACACACCAGCGGCTGGCCGGCGACCACGGAGTCGCCCACTTGCACGCTGACCTGCGCCACCACGCCGGCCACCGGCGCTCGGGCGCGGCGCGGGTCGGCTGCGCTGTCGGTCCTGGGATAGGCCGATGGTTCTTCGAAGGTGAACACGGCGCCTTCCAGGCCCAGGTGCAGCCGGGCGCCGTCTTGCAAGGCGGTGATGCGGCGCTGCACGCCGTCGATGGCGATGCGCGCGTGTTGGCCGTTCCAGGCCAGCACCCGCACGGCGGCGTCGGGCGCGCGTTGTGTGCGTCTCTCGCCCTGGCATTGCAGCGTCAGGTCGAAAGTCGACACGCTGGCTGGCCGCTGGCCGCCCTGCCCAGCCAGCAAGGCGGCGGCGATGCGCCACGCGGCCTCGGGCGGTGTGGGGCGCAGCAACAGCGGCTCACCCTGGGCGGCCCATTCATCCAGGCGCGTGGTACTCAGCTCCGCCGCCGAAAACTGCGGGTGCTTCAGCAGATCGCGCAGGAAGCGGCCGTTGTTCTGCAGGCCCAGCAGCGGCACGTCTTCCAGCGCGCGGGTCAGGCGGCGGATGGCGTCTTCACGGTCGCTGCCGTGTGCGATGAACTTGGCCACCATCGCGTCGTAGTAAGGCGTGACCTCGCTGCCTTCGGCGATGCCGTGGTCGATGCGCAGGTCGGAGTTGTCGGGTCGCCAGCCGGCCACCCGGCCGGTGTGCGGCTTCCAGCCGTCGTACGGGTCTTCGGCGTACAGGCGCGCTTCGATGGCGTGGCCGGTGAAGGTGATCTGGTCCTGCGTCAGCGGCAGCGGCTCGCCGCGCGCCACACGCAGTTGCCACTCCACCAGGTCCAGGCCAGTGATGCATTCGGTCACCGGGTGTTCCACCTGCAGGCGGGTGTTCATTTCCAGGAAGTGATGCTTCAGATTGGCATCAACGATGAACTCCACCGTGCCTGCGCCCTGGTAGCCCACGGCCAGTGCAGCAGCGACGGCGTCACGCCCCATCGCGGCACGCATCGCCGTGTCGACCACGGGCGACGGCGCTTCTTCGATGACCTTCTGGCGACGGCGCTGCGCCGTGCAGTCGCGTTCGCCCAGGTGCACGGCGTTGCCATGCGTGTCGGCGAACACCTGCACTTCGATGTGGCGACCTTCGTCGATCAGGCGCTCCAGCATCAGCGTGCCGTCACCGAAAGCGCTGCTGGCTTCGCGGCGCGCGCTGGCAATCGCTTCGGGCAACTCGTCGAAGCTGCGCACCAGGCGCATGCCGCGGCCGCCACCGCCGGCCACGGCTTTCACCAGCAAGGGCAGGCCCAGCTGCCGGGCTTCTGCGGTCAGGCGGTCGTCGCCCTGCTCATCGCCCAGGTACCCGGGCGCACAAGGCACACCCGCTTCGAGCATGCGGCGTTTGGCCAGCGCCTTGTGGCCCATGGCGCGGATGGCCGCAGGCGGCGGGCCGATGAACACCAGGCCGGCGTCGGCGCAGGCTTGTGCGAAGTCCGCGCGCTCTGACAGAAAGCCGTAGCCCGGGTGCACGGCGTCGGCCCCTGTCTGGCGCGCGGCCTGCAGCAGCGCCGCGATGTGCAGGTAGGAATCGGCGGCCGGCGCGGGCCCGATGCAAACCGCCTCGTCGGCCTGCTGCACGTGCAATGCACCGGCATCGGCATCGCTGTAGACGGCCACCGTGCGGTAGCCCAGGCGGTGCGCGGTGCGCATCACGCGGCAGGCGATTTCACCGCGGTTGGCGACAAGGATCTTGCTGAAGCTCATGGCGCCCACTTCGGCTTGCGCTTCTGGATGAAGGCCGTCGTGCCTTCGATGCCCTCGGGGCCCAGCGCGGCGGCGGAAAACACCTGCGCCGCTTCCTGAACCAAGGATGCCGGCGACTGGAAGCGGGCTTTGGCCATCAAGGTCTTCGTTGCCGCGATGGCACCCGGCGCACATTGCAGGATGTCGTGCAGCACCGCGGCCAGTGCAGCGTCCAGCGCATCTGCTGCGAACACCCCGTGCACCAGGCGCAGCAGCAGCGCTTCCGGTGCATTCAGGCGCCCGCCGGTGACGGCCAGGCGACGCGCTTCGGCGTAACCCAGGCGTTCAACCAGAAAGGGGCTGATCTGCGCCGGCACCACGCCCAGGCTGGTCTCGGGCAGGCGAAAGACCGCCGTGTCGGACGCCAGCGTCACGTCGGCCACACAGGCCAGGCCGAAGCCGCCGCCCATGCAAGTGCCTTCGACAACCGCCACGGTGGCGATGCCGGCGTCTGCGAAGTCCACGCACAGGTCGCCGAAAGCGGCGTTGGTCTCGACCAGCACGTTCGGGTTGGCGGCCAGCTTCATGCGCGCCGCGGCCATGTCGGACAAGTCGGCGCCGGCGCAGAAATCCCCACCGGCCCCACGCAGCACGACGACCCGCACTTCGCCGCGCATCCGCGCCTGTCCCAGCACCGTGCGCAACTCGCGCACCATGGCCAGCGACATCGCATTGCGCACCTCGGGGCGGTTCAGCGTGACGTGCAGCACCGCGCCATCGTGGCCGTCGCGCCGCAGCGCGAGCGTCTTGAAGTCGGCCAGCTCGACGCTCACGACGCTTTGCCAGGCAAGGTGCCTTCGAGCTTGCAGATGATGCCGAGCATGATTTCGTCGGCACCGCCGCCGATGCTGATGAGGCGGCTGTCGCGGAAAGCCTGCGAGATGGGGTTGTCGGCCGTGAAACCCATGCCGCCCCAGTACTGCAGGCACGCATCAGTCACTTCACGCGACAGCCGGCCGCATTTCAGCTTGGCCATGCTGGCGAGCTTTGTCACGTCCTTGCCGCTGACGTACATCTCCACCGCGCGGTAGGTCAGCGCGCGCAAGGCCTCGACTTCGGTGCGAAGTTCGGCCAGGCGGTAGTGCACCACCTGGTTGTCCAGGATGCTCTTGCCAAACGCCTTGCGCTGGCGGGTGTAGTCGATGGTCTGGTCGATCAGGCGGTCCAGGCTGCGCAGCGATCCGGCTGCGCCCCACAGGCGCTCTTCCTGGAACTGCAGCATCTGGAAGGTGAAGCCCAGCCCTTCCTGGCCGATCAGGTTCCGCCTGGGCACCCGCACGTTGTCGAAAAACAGCTGCGCGGTGTCGGAACTGTGCATGCCGATCTTGTGGATCTTCTGCTTGCTGATGCCGGGCGTGTCCATCGGCACCACGATCAGGCTCTCCCGTCCGAGGTGTTGGCCAGCAGGCAGCACCAGTCGGCCTGCAGGCCGTTGGTGATCCACATCTTGGTGCCGTTGATCACGTAGTCGCCGCCGTCGCTCTTGGCCGTGGTCTTGATCGACGCCACGTCGCTGCCCCCACCCGGTTCGCTGACACCCAGGCAGGCCACCACGTCGCCGGCGATCGTGGGCACCAGGAATTCCTTGCGCAGCTCGTCACTGCCAAAGCGCGCGAGTGCCGGTGTGGCCATGTCGGTGTGCACACCTATGGCCATGGGCACACCGCCGCAGTTGCACTGGCCCAGCGCCTCGGCCATCACCATGCTGTAGGAAAAATCCAGGCCGGCGCCGCCGTATTCCTCGGGGTACTTCAGGCCCAGCAGCCCCAGGTCGCCGAGCTTTTTGAAGACCTCGTGCGCTGGGAACTGACCCTTGGCTTCCCACTCGGGCACGAAGGGGTTCAGTTCCTTGTCGCAGAACTTGACGACGGTGTCTTCCAGCGCACGGTGTTCGGGGGTGAACTTCATGTTTGTCTCTTTCGGAGTCGTTCAGAAGCGGGCGACACCAAAGGTGTTCGGCCGCAGTTGTCGGTGTTCGGCTGCTCGTGCCAGCCCCAGGCACAGGCCCAGGATGCGGCGTGTGTCGCGTGGGTCGATGACACCGTCGTCCCACAGGCGGGCGGTGCCGAAGAGCACGTGGCTTTCGGCATCGAGCCGGTTGCGCAACGCGTCGCTCATCGCGGCCAGCGCTTCGTCGTTGGCGGGCAAGCCCATGCGTTCGAGCTTGGCGCGGTTCAGGATGTCCATCACCTTCGCTGCCTGCGCGCCGCCCATCACGGCCGTGCGTGCGCTGGGCCAGCTGAAGATGAAACGCGGGTCGAAACCGCGACCGCACATGCCGTAGTTGCCCGCACCGAAGCTGCCGCCCAGCACGATGGTGAACTTGGGCACACGCGCATTGGCCACCGCCTGGATCATCTTGCTGCCGTGTTTGATGGCACCGGCCTGTTCGGCCGCCTTGCCCACCATGTAGCCGGTGGTGTTCTGAAGAAACACCAGCGGCGTGCCGCTCTGGTCGCACAACTGGATGAACTGCGCGGCTTTCGTGCTGCCGGCCGGCTGGATGGGGCCGTTGTTGCCGATGAGGCCCACCGCGTGGCCGTGCAGGCGTGCGTGGCCGCACACCGTGTCTGCCGCGAAGGCCGCCTTGAATTCGAGGAAGTCCGAAGCGTCGACCAGGCGTGCGATGACTTCGCGCACGTCGTAGGGTTCGCGTTCGTCGGCGGGCACGATGCCCATCAGCTCGTCGGCCGGGAACAGCGGCTCGGGTGCGTCGACCGCAGTGGGCACCTTGTCCCACGGCAGCTTGTCCATCAGCTCACGCGTCAAGGCGATGGCGTGGGCGTCGTTGTCGCTCAGGTACTCGCCCAGGCCGGTGACTTCGGCGTGCATCTGCGCGCCGCCCAGTTCTTCGTCGCTGGCCTCTTCACCGATGGCCGCCTTCACCAGCGGCGGCCCGGCCAGGTAGATGCTGCTGCGGCCCTTGACCAGCACCACGTAGTCGCTCAGGCCCGGCAGGTAGGCACCACCGGCGGTGGACGACCCGTGCACCACCGCGATCTGCGGAATGCCGGCGGCAGACAGCCGCGCCTGGTTGGCAAAGGTGCGGCCGCCGTCGACGAAGATTTCGGCCTGGTACATCAGGTTGGCACCGCCGCTTTCCACCAGCGCGATCAGCGGCAGCTTGTTCTGCGCCGCCAGTTCCTGCGCGCGCAGCGCCTTCTTCAGGCCCATCGGTGCGATGGTGCCGCCCTTGACCGCGCTGTCGCTGGCGCTGATGAGCACCTGTTTGCCCGACACCACGCCGATGCCGACGATGCTGCCGCCACCCATGACACTTTTTTTGCCATCGTCGTCATGCATGCCCAGCCCGGCCAGCGGGCTGAGTTCCAGGAAGGGCGAGCCACGGTCCAGCAGGCGCGCCACACGCTCGCGCGGCAGCAACTGGCCGCGTTTGTCGAACTTGTCGCGTTTGCTTTCGCTCTCGGCGACGACCTTGGCTTGCAGGGCCTGCACTTCGGCCAGGCGCTCGGCCATGCGGGCGGCGTTGGCCACAAAACCTGGCGAACGGGGGTCGATGGCGGACGGCAGCTTCGGCATCACTTCAGCACCTCGGGCGTCACCGCCCGGTGGAAGCCGTCGAAGGGCAGCGACTTCGATTCGCTGCCCAGCGGAAAGATGTCGCTGCCCAGCGAAGCCGCGCCGTCGATCTGCAGCGTGACGCCGGTGATGAAACTTGCCGCCGGCGACAGCAGGAAGACGATGGCGCCACTGACCTCGGCTTCGACACCCATGCGCCGCAGCGGCACGTGTTGCTTGAGCTTCGGGATGATCGACTTCATCGCGCCGCCATAGGTATCCATGCCCGAACTGGCGATCCAGCCCGGCGCGACCGCGTTCACCCGCACACCCGCGTGGGCCCACTCGAAGGCCGCCGTCATCGTCAGGTTGCTCATGCCCGAGCGTGCCGCGCCACTGTGGCCCATGCCGGGCATGCCGTTGCGGAAGTCGGCCGTCATGTTGACCACCGCACCGCCGTGCTGCTGCATGCACTGGTTGAAGAGCTCGCGCATCATCAAAAAGCCGCCGGTCAGGTTGTTGGCCACCACGGCGTCGAAACCCTTTTTGCTGATGGCCAGCAGCGGCGCAGGAAACTGCCCGCCGGCGTTGTTGACGAGGCCTGTCACCGCGCCGTGTGCGGCAATGACCGCGGCCACACCGGCCTTCACGGCTTCTTCGTCGCGGATGTCGAAAGCCACCGTGTGGCAGACCCCGCCATCGGCCGTGATCTCGGCCTGCACCGTTTCCAGCTTGGCCTGCGTGCGCCCGCTGATCACCACGGTGGCGCCCAGGCTGGCCAGTTCGTGCGCCACGCAGCGGCCGATGCCACTGCCACCGCCGGTGACCCAAAACACCTGGCCGGCGAACAGGCCGGGGCGGAAGACGCTGGCGTAGTGGGTGGCTGGGTTCATCGGGCAGTGCAAGACCTTCGCGGCGGGCCGCAGGACCTGCATTAGGCTGCAGGGTGACGTTAACGTCAACCCGATGACACATGGGTGAATTCCCGCATGTTTGCGGCAGCGGTCGCAGTTACGATGCCTGTCAACCCACATCCCCGTGCTTCGAAGGAACCCTCCCCCATGGACATGCAAGCCTGCACCGAGACCCTGCGCACCAAGATGGGCGCCGCCAGCGGCCTGAACGCCACCTTGAAGTTCGACTGCGGCGCCGACGGCGTGGTGGTGCTCGACGGCAAGAGCGTGCCGAATGCCGTGCACAACAACGACATCGAAACCGACTGCACCGTGGCCATCACGCTGGAGAATCTGGCCGCTTTGCTGACCGGCGAACTGGAGCCAGCCACCGGTTTCATGATGGGCAAGTTCAAGGTCAGCGGCGACATGAGCGTGGCCATGAAACTGCAGCGCGTGGTTTGACCGTGCTGCAAGCCGTCGCCCGCAAGAGAAGCACGGCCTCGGCACAAGAGGTCGTCGACGCGCACCGCGACGAAGACACCGGCGAGCTCTTCGGCATCACCGAGCTCTGCACCGAGTTCGGCATCACGCTGCGCAGCATCCGCTTTTACGAAGACAAGGGCCTGCTGGCGCCGCGACGCATCAACGGCACCCGGGTCTACACACGCCGCGACCGCGCGCGGCTGGCGCTCATTTTGCGCAGCAAGGCCATCGGCGCCAGCCTGGCCGAGATCAAGCACTACCTGGACCTGTACGGCGCACACGGCGAAGGCCGTGTGCAGCAGATGCGCTTCGTGCTGGACCGAACCGACGCCGCCATCACCGAGCTGGAAACCAAACGCGCGCACATCGAGGCCACGCTGGCCGAGTTGCGTGTCATCAATGCCACGGTCAGGAAACACCTGGCGGATGTCGCCCACCCCCGAGGCGCCGAAGGCGCCTCCCCCTCGAGGGGGCGCGCCCAGCGGCCCGGCAAAGCCGGTTCCGCGGCGGCCGCTGAATGAACCACTTGCGTCGGAGAACGCCATGAGTCACGCCTACATCTACGACCACGTGCGCACGCCGCGTGGCAAGGGCAAGAAGGACGGCAGCCTGCACCAGGCCAGCCCCGTGTGGCTGCTGCGCACGCTGCTGCAGGCGCTGCAGCAGCGGCTGCTGCTGGACACCGCGCTGGTGGACGACGTGGTGCTGGGCTGTGTCACGCCGGTGGGCGAACAAGGTGCCGACATCGCACGCACCGCGGTGCTGGACGCCGAGTGGTCGCAGACCGTGGCCGGTGTCACGCAAAGTCGCTTCTGCGCATCGGGCCTGGAAAGCGTGAACCTGGCCGCCGCGAAGGTGGCCAGCGGCTACGAAGACCTGGTGGTGGGGGGTGGTGTCGAAAGCATGAGCCGCTGGGCCATGGGCAGCGATGGTGGCGCCTGGTTCATGGACCCGCGCATCAACCAGAAACTGGGCTTCGTGCCGCAGGGTGTGGGTGCCGACCTGATCGCCACGCTGGAAGGCTGGGGCCGTGCCGACGTGGATGCGTTTGCGCTGCAGTCGCACCGCCGTGCCGCCGCCGCCCGCGCGGCCGGCCATTTCGGGAAGAGCCTGGTGCCGGTGCGTGACATCGCAGGCCTCTTGATGCTGGACCGCGACGAAACCATCCGCGACAACGCCTCACCCGAAGCCATGGCCAAGCTGGACGCCAGCTTCGCGGCAATGGGCGCGATGGGCTTCGACGCCACCGCGCTGCGCAAGTACACCACCGTGGAACGCATCGAACACGTGCACCACGCCGGCAACAGCAGCGGCATCGTCGACGGTGCGGCGCTGATGCTGGTGGGCAGCGCCGAAGGTGGCGCAAAGGCCGGCCTGAAACCGCGGGCCCGCATCCGCGCTGCGGCCGTCATCGGCAGCGAGCCGACCATCATGTTGACCGGCCCCACACCCGCCTGCCGCAAGGCACTGGCCAAGGCCGGCATGGCGGCGTCGGACATCGACTTGTGGGAAATCAACGAAGCCTTTGCCGTGGTCCCGATGAAAACCGCACGCGACCTGGGCGTGAACCTGGACCGCGTCAACGTCAACGGCGGCGCCATCGCCATGGGCCACCCGCTGGGCGCCACGGGTTGCATCATCCTGGGCACCTTGCTGGACGAACTGGAACGCAGGGACCTCAGCACCGGCTGCGCCACCTTGTGTGTCGGCGGCGGCATGGGCATCGCCACGGTGATTGAACGGGTGTGAACATGGACAACGCAGTGAACCTGACCCTGGGCGATGACGGCATCCTCGTGGCCCTGATGGATTTGCCGGGCCGGCCGATGAACGTCGTCAACGACGCGCTGATGGAGGGCGTCGCCGCTGCCGTGGCGAAGCTGGCGGACCCGGCCGTCAAGGGCCTGATCCTGAGCAGCGCGAAGGCCGACTTCTGCGCCGGCGGTGACCTGGACCGCATGTCGAAATGGGCCACGCCCGATGAGCCCTTCGAGGCCAGCATGGCCATGAAACATGTGCTGCGCCAGATGGAGTTGCAGGGCAAGCCGGTGGTGGCGGCCATCAACGGTCACGCGCTGGGTGGGGGGCTTGAACTGGCACTCGCCTGCCATGCACGGTTTGCCATCGACGACGCGCGTCTGAAACTCGGCCAGCCCGAAGTGAAGCTGGGCTTGCTGCCCGGCGGCGGTGGCACCGTGCGGCTGTCGCGGCTGGTGGGCATTCAGGCGGCACTGCAAATCTGTGGAGAAGGTGCCGACCTGAACCCGGCGAAGGCGCACACCTTGGGCCTGCTCGCCGGCCTGGCCAAGGACCGCGACGAGCTGATGGTGCAGGCCCGCGCCTGGATCGTCGGCAACCCGAAGGCCAAACAGCCGTGGGACCTGCCGAAGTTCAAGTTCCCGGGTGGCGACAGCAAGAGCCCGGCGATGGCGCAGCTGTGGGCCATTGCACCGTCCATCGCCTCGGTGAAGAGCCAGGGCAACTACCCGGCGGTGCAGCACATCATGAGCAGCATCTTCGAAGGCGGCCTGCTCGACTTCGATGCCGCCAGCATGGTGGAAAGCCGCTACTTCGCGGCCTGCGTGATGTCGCAAGAGTCGAAGAACATCATCCACACGCTCTGGTACCAGCTGAACGCCATCAAGAAGGGCGCCTCGCGGCCTGCGGGCCCAGCGCCTTCGAAGGTGAAGAAGCTGGGCATCCTGGGCGCCGGCATGATGGGCGCGGGCATCGCCTACGTGTCGGCCAAGGCCGGCATCGATGTCGTGCTGCTGGACACCACACAGGAAGCGGCCGACCGCGGCAAGACCTATTCGCAGGGCCTGCTGGACAAGGCCGTGAAGCGCGGCCGCAGCAGCGCTGACAAGCGCGATGCGCTGCTGGCGAAGATCACGCCCACCGCCGACTTCGCCCTGCTGGCCGGCTGCGACCTGGTGATCGAAGCGGTGTTCGAAGACCGCGCCATCAAGGCCGACGTGACCCGGCGTGCCGAAGCCGTGCTGGGTGCCGACGCCGTTTTTGCGTCCAACACCAGCACGCTGCCCATCAGCGGCTTGGCACAGGCCAGCCAGCGGCCCGCGCAGTTCATCGGCCTGCACTTCTTCAGCCCGGTGGACAAGATGCCGCTGGTGGAAATCATCGTCGGCGACCAGACCGACGAAACGACGCTTGCGCGGGGCTTCGACTACGTGCTGCAGATCGGCAAGACCCCCATCGTCGTCAACGACAGCCGCGGCTTCTACACCAGCCGCGTCTTCGGCACCTACGTGATGGAAGGCATCACGATGCTGAAGGAAGGCGTGCACCCCCGCAGCATCGAAGCCGCCGGCCTGCAGGCCGGCATGCCGATGCCGCCGCTGGCGCTGCAGGACGAGGTGTCGCTGTCGCTGGGCTTGCACGTGGCCGACCAGACGAAGAAGGACTTGGCCGCCGAAGCGTCAAGTTCACGCAAGGCCTACACCGAACACCCCGGCATGGCCGTGGTGCGGCAGCTGTGCGAGATCGGCCGTGTCGGCAAGAAAGTGGGCAAGGGCTTCTACGACTGGGGCGACGGCGGCAAGGTGCTGTGGCCTGAACTGACCCGGCACTTTCCGGTGGCCCCAACGCAGCCGCCGCAGCAGGAACTGATCGACCGCCTGATGTTCGCGCAGGCCAACGAAGCGGCGCGCTGTTACGAGGAAAAGGTGCTGCGCTCGGTGGCCGACGCCAACGTCGGCAGCATCTTCGGCTGGGGCTTTGCGCCCTTCCACGGCGGTGCGCTTCAGTTCATCAACGCGATGGGCGCGGCGGCTTTCGTGAAGCGCTCGCGCGAACTGGCGGCCAAGTTCGGGTCGCGCTTCGAACCGGCGGCCGTGGTCGTGCAGATGGCAGCCAGCGGTGGCCGTTTCGCCGACTGAACTGGCGGCAGCGCAGGCGCTGCTGGTGCCCGCGCTGGCGCAGCGCGGCGGCTTGTGTGTGCTGACCGGTGCCGGCATGAGCGCCGAAAGCGGCATCGCCACCTTTCGCGATGCGCTCACCGGCCACTGGGCGCGCTTCGACCCGATGGAACTGGCCAGCCCCGAAGGCTTTCGCGCCAACCCGGAACGGGTCTGGCGCTGGTACGCCGAACGCCGCGAAGGTGTGCGCAGTGCGTCGCCCAATGCGGGCCACGTCGCACTCGCCGACTTCGCACTACGCCACCCCGGCGTGCTGACCCTGGTGACGCAGAACGTCGACGACCTGCACCAGCGCGCCGGCAACACCGACGCGATCCAGCTGCACGGCGACATCCTGGAAGACCGATGGCTGGACCGCTGCCCGCGCCACACGCGCGGCGGCAATGCCTGCGACCCGGCCGGGGCCACGCCAGGCAAGCCTCCCAACTGCGCCGAATGTGGCAACACGGTGAGGCCCGGCGTGGTGTGGTTCGGCGAAGCGTTGCCGCCCCATGTGCTGAACGCAGCAGAACAGGCAGCAGACCACTGTGCCGTGATGCTGGTGGTGGGCACCTCGGGTGCCGTGTGGCCCGCTGCAGGCCTGGCGGGCCGTGCACGACGGCAGGGTGCGCAGGTGATCATCGTCAACCCGGCGAACAGCGAAATCGACGCTCAGGCCCACTGCGTGTTGCGCGGCACCGCGGCCGAGGTGCTGCCGCCGTTGCTGGCCTGAACGGCGACGCGACAACCGTCGCGGCAACCCCAACGTCCTGTCACACGGCCGCGCTGCAATCGCCCCATGGCGCAGCAGCTTCCCCCGGGCTTTCGCGCCCTGATCGCGGCACAGTTTTTTTCGGCGCTGGCCGACAACGCCTTGCTCATCGTCTGCATTGCGCTGCTCATCGAGCGGGGCCTGCCGGCGTGGTGGGCGCCGATGCTGAAGTTCTGCTTCACCATCGCCTACGTGGTGCTGGCGCCGTTCGTCGGTGACCTGGCCGACGCCGTGCCCAAGGGCCGCCTGATGATGGCCATGAACGCCGTCAAGGTTCTGGGTGTGCTGGGCCTGCTGACGGGTCTGAACCCTTTGCTGGCATTGGCTGTCGTGGGCGTGGGTGCCGCGGCCTACGCACCGGCCAAGTACGGCCTGGTGACCGAACTCGTGCCCGCACCGGCGCTGGTGGCGGCCAATGGCTGGATCGAGGTGACCACCGTCTGCGCCGCCGTCTTCGGCGCCGTGGTGGGCGGTGTGTTGATCAGCCCTGGCCTGATGCCGTGGCTGGCAGCACCTGCCGACTGGACACCCAGCACCCTGGGCCTGTGGCTGCTGCTGGCGCTGTACGCAGCGGCCGCGCTGCTGAACCTGGGCATTCCCGACAGCGGCGCTCGTTATGCGCGGCAGAGCCGCCACCCCTTGGCCATGGCCAGTGGCTTCTGGCGCGCACAGCGGCGCCTGTGGTCCGACGAACTGGGTGCGCTGTCGATGGCGGTGACGACGCTGTTCTGGGGCGCGGCAGCGGTGCTGCAGTTTGCCGTGCTGCGCTGGGCCACCGACGTGCTGGGCCTGCCGCTGAACCAGGGCGCCTACCTGCAGGCCGCCGTGGCTGTGGGCATCGTGGCGGGTGCCATGGCCGCCGGGCGCTGGGTGCCCCTGTCGCGCGCAGAGCGTGTGCTGCCGCTGGGGGTGCTGATGGGCGTGGCCGTGCCGCTGGCAGCCCAGGCCGGCCAATGGTGGATGGCGCTGCCGGCCCTGCTGCTGGTGGGCGCGCTGGGTGGCGCGCTGGTCGTGCCGCTGAACGCGCTGCTGCAGTACCGCGGCCACGTGCTGCTGAGCGCCGGGCGTTCGATTGCGGTGCAGAACTTCAACGAAAACGCCAGCGTGCTGGTGATGCTGGCCGTGTACGCGGCGCTGCTGGCAGCGGGACTGCCCGTGAGCACCTTGATGAGCGGCCTGGGCGTGCTGGTGGGCCTGTGCATGGCCGCGCTGTGGTGGCGCCAGCTGCGCGCCCAGGCCAGGGCCGTGGCCTAGAAAAAGGGTAAGGCCGGGCGCAGTGCCGCGCTTGTGCTCAGGGCTTGTGGTGCCAGCGACGCCAGGTACACCGATTCGATCTGCTGCGCGATGCGGCCCCAGTCGAGCGGGCTGGCCGTCTCGCGGGCCTGCGCGCCCATCGCGCGCACCCAGCCCACTTGCCCGGTCAGGCGCTGCGCGGCGGCGCAGAAGCCGGCCTGGTCCTCGAAGGGCACCAGCAAGCCGTTGTCGCCATGCCGCAGCAACTGGTGCGCTGCGGCGCAGTCGAAGGCCACCACCGCCAAGCCGCTGGCCATGGCTTCGGTCAGCACGTTCCCGAAGGTTTCGGTGGTGCTGGGAAAGAGAAAGAGGTCGGCCGAGGCATAGTGCGCCGCCAGGTCCTCGCCACGCCGCAAGCCCGCAAACACGGCGCCGGGGCAACGCTGTTGCAAGCTGGCTCGTTCGGGTCCGTCACCCACCAGCACCAGCCGCACCGAAGGGTCGAGGGCGCGCATGCCTTCGAACGCCGTCAAGAGCGTGCCCAGGTTCTTTTCGGCCGCCAGACGCCCGACACACATCACCACCAGGTCGGACGGGCCCGCGCCCCACTGCGCGCGCAGCGCCGCGCTGCGCCTGGACGGATGGAAAAGCCGCGTGTCGACACCCCGCGACACCACACGCAGGCCCTTGAAACCCTGGCCCTGCAGATCGGCGCGCAGGCTCTCGGTGGGCACCATCGTGCAGGACGTGCGGTTATGGAACTTGCGCAGGTAGGCCATGATGGGCTTGCCCAGCCAGGCCACCCCGTAATGTCGGCTGTAGGCGTGAAAGTTGGTGCGAAAGTCGCTGACCGTGGGCAGCTTCAACTGCCGCGCGGTCTGCAGCGCCGACCAGCCCAGCGGCCCTTCGGTGACGATGTGCACCACGTCTGGCCGTTGTGTGCTCCACAGTCGCAACAAGGCCCGCTTGGATGGCACACCCATCTTCAGCTGCGGGTAGCGCGGAATCGGCAAACCCCGCATCAGCACCTCGGCATAACGGTCCTGCTGCGCAGCCTGGTCGGCCAGGTCCTGCCGCAGGCGCACGAGTTGCATCTCGTGGCCGCGTGCATGCAGGCCTTCGACCGCCCGGGCGATGGTGGCGGCCACGCCGTTGACTTCGGGCGGGTAGGTTTCGGTGACCACCGCCACCCGCAAGGAACGGCGGGCTGGCACGAAGTGGTCGACTTCGATGTCCAGCGTTTCATGCGCCACGGTGTTGGTCATGCGCCGATGGTGCCCTCGCCGCGCAACAGTTCGATGACAGCGGCGCAGCATCGCCCGATCACCGATTCGACACCAAACCGTCATGCCGTGTTCACCGCAGCCCGTCACCATGCTGTCACCTTGCGGCCGGTGCCGCGACCGGGGAGCGTGTCGGTGAACGGTTTTGTGCAGACCCTGAAGACTCAGCGCTGGGACGACCATCGCTACTACCACCAGAGTTACATCAACCAGGCGCTGCATTTCGTCAGCGCCTTGAGCTTTCTGGTGGCCTACGTCGTGGTCTTCTTCGACCCCGCCACCGCCGCGCTCATCGCCTGGGGCATTTCGATGACCACCCGCCAGGCCGGCCACTTCTTCTTCGAACCCAAGGGCTACGACCACGTCAACCAGGCCAGCTTCGAACACAAGGAAGCCATCAAGGTGGGCTACAACCTGAACCGCAAGGTGGTGCTGCTGGCCGTGTGGGTGGCCTTCCCGCTGCTGCTGTGGCTGGCGCCTTCTTTGCTGGGCCTGATCGAACCGGCCACCAGCTGGCAAGGCTGGTTGCACGACGTGGGCATGGCCTGGCTGGCGCTGGGTGTGGTGGGCCTGCTGTTCCGCACCGTGCACCTGTTTTTCCTGCAGGGGCTGACGTCCGGCTTGGCCTGGGCGACGAAGATCCTGACCGACCCTTTCCACGACGTGATGTTGTACTGGCGTGCACCGCTGCACCTGCTGCGCGGGGAGCTGCTGGACCCGATGGATCACGTGCGCGGCAGCCATTGAGCTGGCGCCTGCTGCGACGGTGGCTGCAGGCGGTGTGCGGTGGGGGCACGCGCTGTGGCGGTCTTCGCTTCGCTTCGACTTCGCTGCGGTGCTCGGCACGGGGTCGTGCCGCGTAACTCGCTTCGCTCCCTGCGGTCGCTGCGCTCAGACAGACGCGGCAAGTCAGATGACGAAGCGCGCTGCGCGCGCCGACCCCGCACCTGCGCTCCTCGCCGCCCCAGAGCGTGCCCCCACCACACACCACCTGCCGCTGAAGCAGCCGTGGCTCTCGGCAAGTTTCAACCCCAGCGATGACGCAGCATCTCGCGCAGAACCTCGCGCCGGATCGCCTTGTTGGAACTCTGCGCGTCGTGCCACCACCAGCCATCGGCCAGCATGGCCTGGGCCGCCGCCACGAAGCGCTGGCACACCGCTTCGAAGTCGGCATCGCTGAAGTTGTGGCTGAAGATCAAGCGGCCGGTGCCCACCCAGCTGAGCAGCAGGCCCTGCTGCCGCAGGTAGAACTGCAGCATCCAGTTGTAGCGTGAAGGGCGGGTGTAGAACACGGTCCAGATGCTGGTGAGGTTGGCCACCCGCACCGGCAGGCCGGCCGCTTCGAGCCGCTGGTTCAGCAGCGCTGCACGGTTGTTCCAGCGGCCATCGATGTCGACGTAGCTGCTGCGCACCGGTTCGCTGTGCAGGCGCTCAAGAAACACCTGCATCGCCCCCATCACGTAGGGGTGCGAATTGAAGGTGCCTCGCGCAAAACACAGGTCGGCGGGACGCGCTTCGCGGTAGCGCTTCATCAGCTCGGCCTTGCCACACACCACGCCCACCGGCAGTCCACCACCCAGGGTCTTGCCGTAGGTCACCATGTCGGCTTTCACGCCGAAGTACTCCTGCGCGCCGCCGGGCGCCAGGCGGAAACCCAGGAAGACCTCGTCGAAGATCAGCACGATGCCACGCTCGCTGCACACCTGGCGCAACTGCTGCAGCCAGGCCGTGTAAGCGGCCTTGTCGAAGTTTGCGCTGCGCCCGCTGTCCACCAGCGTGCTGTCGCCAGGCGCGGACTTGTTGGGGTGCAGCGCCTGCAGCGGGTTGACCAGCACACAAGCGATGTCCTTGCGCTTCTTCAGCACGCGCAAGGTGTCGGCGTCCATTTCTTTCAGCGTGTAGGTGCGGCCCGGTGGCAGCGGGTTGCCGGGGCCGGGCTGCACGTCTTCCCACCAGCCGTGGTAGGCGCCGGAGAAACGCACCAGGTACTTCTTGCGTGTGTGATAACGCGCCAAACGCACGGCCTGCATGACGGCTTCGGTGCCGCTCATGTGGAAGCTGACCTCGTCCAGGCCGGAGATGGCACGCAGCTGCTCGACGTTCCAGGCCACCGCCGGGTGGTAGCTGCCCAGGATGGGGCCCAACTCGGCCACCCGCGCGCTGCCTTCGGCGATGCAGGCCTTGTAGAAGTCGTGGCCGAAGACGTTGACACCGTAGCTGCCGGTCAGGTCGATGAAGGTCTGGCCGTCCAGGTCGGTGACTGTCACGCCGTGGGTGCGCTGCACGAAAGAGCCCAGCGCCAGGTGCTGGCGCAGGTAGGGGCTGTACTGGAAGGGCACACGGTAGGCGCCGGTGAACTGCAGGTCGGACAGACCTTCGCGGGCCTGCTTCGTCAGCGCCACCGATTGCGGGTGGCGGCTGCTCAGTTCGTGTGCCAGTCGCATGAAGCCAGCGCGGCGCCGCAACTGCACGTCGGCCGGTGCACCGTCGCTGCCGAAAAACTGCGCTTCATCGTAGGCATACCCCGGCACCAGCGCGGCCACCCGTTTGGCCATGCGCGAATGGCCGGTCAGCGAGGGGTGTTTGGCCAGCGACAGCTCCAGGCGCTGGCGCGCCAGCGGGTAGGCCAGGCCCACGGCGGCCAGTGCCAGGGCCGTGGGCACCAAGAGGTCGTTCATGGCTCGTGTTCTCGTCGATGCAGATCCGCCGCTTGTAGCGGCACTTGTTGACAGTGACGTGAACAGGCGGCGCTTGTCGTGCTGTCATCGAAAGGTCGACGGGTGGACATGCGGCCGTCACGACACACCCCGAGCATCCGCTCAGCAGGTGATGGCACCTGTCGGGAGCCACTTGCATGAAAGTCTGTGTCATCGGTGCGGGTTACGTGGGCCTGGTCACTGCGGCCTGCCTATCCGAAATGGGCAACAGCGTGGTCTGCCTGGACGCCGACGAACAGAAGGTCGACGCACTGCAGCGCGGCCACATTCCCATCCACGAACCGGGCTTGGCGGAACTGGTGCAGCGCAACGTGGCCACGCGACGCCTGAGCTTCACCTGCGACGCCGCCGTGGCCGTGGCACACGGCACCATCGTCTTCATTGCCGTGGGCACACCGGCTGCCGAAGACGGCTCTGCCGACATGGCGCACGTGCTGGCCGCAGCCGCGACCGTGGGCGAACACATGCTCGACTACAAGGTCGTGGTCGACAAGAGCACCGTGCCCGTGGGCACGGCAGACCGCGTGCGCGAGACCATCGCCGCGCAACTGCGGCGTCGTGCTGCCCTCTTGCCCTTTGCCGTTGTCGCCAACCCCGAGTTCCTGAAAGAAGGCGAAGCCATCGACGACTTCATGCGGCCCGACCGGGTCATCGTCGGCTCGGACAACGAGCAGGCCACCCTGCTGATGCGCGCGCTTTACGCCCCCTTCCTGCGCAACCGCGACCGCATGCTGGTGATGGACGTGCGCAGCGCCGAGATGAGCAAGTACGTGGCCAACTCGATGCTGGCAGCACGCATCAGCTTCATGAACGAAATGGCGGCCTTGGCCGAAGGCCTGGGTGCGGACATCGAACAGGTGCGCCTGGGCATCGGCAGCGACACCCGCATCGGCACGCACTTCCTGTATGCGGGCTGCGGTTGGGGCGGATCTTGCCTTCCCAAGGACGTGAAGGCGCTGCGCCACATGGCCGAAGAGGCCCGGGTCGAGATGCCATTGCTCGAAGCCACGCAGCGCATCAACGACCGGCAGCGCCATCTGCTGTGCGAACGCCTGGTGGCCAGGCTGGGCCCCGACTTGAGCGGACACCGCATCGGCGTGTGGGGCCTGGCCTTCAAGCCGGGCACCGATGACATGCGTGAAGCCACCAGCCTGGTGGTCATCGAAGAACTGCTGCAGCGTCATGCCACGGTGCAGGTGTTCGACCCGGTGGCCATGCCGGGGCTGGCCAGACGCTGGCCCGAACGTGCGGGTCTGGAGTTTGCGGCCGACCCGATGGAAGCGGCCAAGGGCTGCTCGGCCCTGATCGTGGTGACCGAGTGGCGCGAGTTCCGCAGCCCGGACTTCCGCGCGCTGCACGCGGCCATGAAACGCCCGCTGCTGCTGGACGGCCGCAACCTCTACGACCCGGCCCTCTTGCATGAACTCGGTTTCGAATACGTGGGCATCGGGCGCGCCGGGGCGGCCGCCACGCCTGTCGACCTGTCGTGGCAGCGGGCATCGGCTGTTGCCGTGGCGGCCTGAACCGGACGTGAGGCTGGCCTCGATCAGGGACAAGCTGCTGCTCCAGGAAGACCTGAACTTCCTGCTCACCAACCGCGTGCCGCGCCATGCGCTGACACGTTTCATGGGCTGGTTCTCGAAGATCCGGCACCCGCTGGTGTTCCGTGCTTCACTGACGGTATGGCGGGCTTTCACCGACCTGGACCTGTCGGACGCCAGGAAGACCCGCTTCGACAGCCTGCACGATTGCTTCACGCGCGAACTGAAGCCCGGCGCACGCAAGGTGGACATGGCGCCCGAGGTGCTGGCCAGCCCCAGCGACGCCATCGTCGGTGCCACCGGTCGCGTCGAACAAGGCCTGGTGCTGCAGGCCAAGGGCTTTCCTTACCGCATGGCCGATCTCTTCGGCCGCGCCGACGCGGCCGCGCCCTTCGAAGGTGGCCACTACGTCACGCTGCGCCTCACGTCCGCCATGTACCACCGCTTCCACGCGCCTCACGACGGCACCATCGAACACGTTCGCTACATCAGTGGCGACACCTGGAACGTGAACCTGGTGGCGCTGAAGCGGGTGCAGCGGCTGTTCTGCCGCAACGAACGTGCTGTCATCCAGCTGCGCCTGAGCGATGGCACGCCGATGGCGCTGGTGCCGGTGGCGGCCATCCTGGTGGCCAGCATCCGGCTGCATTTTCTGGACGTGCTGCTGCACCTGCGCTGGCCGGGCCCGAACGAGATGCCGTGCCAGGCAGCCGTTGACAAGGGCCAGGAACTGGGTTGGTTCGAACACGGCTCGACGATCATCGTCTTCGTTCCACCGGGCTTCGAGCTGGCGCCGGGCGTGGCGCCAGGGCAGAAGATCCAGCAAGGGCAGGCGCTGCTGCGACGTGGGCCGCCAACCCCAATCTGAGGCTGCCATTTCACGGCCGCGTCACGCAGTGCCCCAACCATGCACGGCATGAAAAAGGTCGACTTGGTGTGGTTCAACGCGGGTGGCGGCCACCGTGCGGCGGCGCAGGCGCTGGAGCAGGAGATACTGGCCCAGGGCCGGCCCTGGCAGGTGCGCAAGGTCAACCTCACCGAGGTGCTGGACCCTTCCGCGCTGTTCAAGCGTTTCACCGGCATCGAGCCTGAAGACCTGTACAACAAACGCCTGGCCAGCGGCTTCACTTTGGGCCTGGCGCAGGAATTGAAGCTGCTTCAGGCGCTCATCCGCATCGGCCACCCGAGCCTGGTGCAGCGCCTGCAACAGCACTGGCAGGCCACGCAGCCCGACCTGGTGGTGTCGCTGATCCCCAACTTCAACCGCTGTCTGCACGACAGCCTGCAGTTGGCAAGGCCCGGGGTGCCCTTTGTCACGGTCATGACCGACATGGCCGACCACCCGCCCAGCTTCTGGATCGAGCCCGGCCTGCAGCAGCACGTGGTCTGCGGCACCGCGCACGCGGTGCAACAGGCGCTGGCTGCCGGCTGCCCGCCGCAGCGGGTGCACCGCAGCAGCGGCATGATCCTGCGGCCCGAATTCCATGTCGCGCCGCGCCTGGCGGGCTCCGACCGCGTGACGGCGCGACAGGACGTGGGCCTGGACGGCCACACGCCCACCGGCCTGGTGCTGTTCGGCGGCACCGGCTCGCGGGCCATGAAACGCATTGCCGCGCGTCTGCCGCGCACGCCGTTGATCCTGATGTGCGGCCACAACCTCGCGCTGGCCGAGGAGCTGCGGGCACTGCCGGCCACCGCACCGCGTGTGGTCGTGGGCTACACATCCAACGTGATGCGCTGGATGCAACTGGCCGACTTTTTCATCGGCAAGCCGGGCCCGGGTTCGCTGAGCGAAGCCGTGCAGATGGGCCTGCCGGTGATCGTGACCCGCAATGCCTGGACGATGCCGCAGGAACGCTGGAACACGCAGTGGGTGCAGGACCATCAACTGGGGGTCGTGCAGCGCAGTTTTGCCGATGTGCAACAGGCCGTGGACCGGGTCACGCAGCACCTGGACGACTACCGCGGCCGGGTGCAGGCGGTGCAGAACCGCGCCGTGTTCGAGGTGCCTCGCATCCTGCAGCGCATCCTGGACGGCAGGCCGGTGCTGCACAGCGCTGACGTCGGCGTGCCCACCACGTCATGGGTCTGACGCGGCCTTGTCACTGCGCCGTCGTGCCGCATGTGCACGATGCCGTCTGCCATGCGACGCGACGCCTTTCCCGCCCCTTCTGACGAAGAACCGGCACTGCCGGCCGGCAGCGCCGACGACAGCCTGCGCGTGCGCACGGTGTGGATTTCCGACCTGCACCTGGGCACCCCCGGCTGCCAGGCTGCAGCCTTGCTGGACTTCCTGCGCACGGTGGACTGCGAGACGCTGTTCCTGGTGGGCGACATCATCGACGGCTGGCAACTGCGCCGCAGCTGGTACTGGCCGCAGGCCCACAACGACGTCGTGCAGAAGCTGTTGCGCAAGGCGCGCAAGGGCACCAAGGTCATCTTCGTGCCCGGCAACCACGACGAGTTCGCGCGCAAGTACCTGGGCCACAACTTCGGCGGCGTGGACGTGGTGGAAGAACACATCCACACACTGGCCGACGGCCGCACGCTGTGGGTCACTCACGGCGACCACTTCGACGGTGTCATTCAGTGCGCCAAATGGCTGGCCTACGTGGGCGACTGGGCCTACGAACTGACCTTGCGCATCAACCGCCACTTCAACTCGCTGCGCGCCAGGGTCGGCCTGCCCTACTGGAGCCTGAGCAAGTACCTGAAGCTGAAGGTCAAGCGTGCGGTCAGCTACGTGGGCGACTTCGAATCGGCCGTGGCCCGCGAAGCCCGCTCACGGGGTGTGCACGGCGTGGTCTGCGGCCACATCCACCACGCCGAGATGCGCATGATCGACGGCATGCTGTACTGCAACGACGGCGACTGGGTGGAAAGCCTGACGGCGCTGGTGGAACATGCCGACGGCAGGCTGGAAATCGTGGACTGGTCGATGCGCGCGGCTGGCCTGCCCACCAGCCCGACTGCCTTGGCCGACGCGGCACTGGCGCCGGCTTCGGCTCCGGCTCCGGCCTGAGACCCGGCTGCTTTCAACCGGTGGCCTGTGCTGCCTGGGCTTGCGCGTCGCCCACGGTCGCTTTCATGTGCGCCAATGCCGCTTCGAACAGGCTGCCGGCGTCGATGGGCTTGGCCAGGTGCCCGTTCATGCCGGCACTCAGGCACAGCTGCCGGTCTTCGTCGAAGGCGTTGGCCGTGAGCGCCAGGATGGGTGTGTGGCGGTTGACCGAGTCCGCACGGATGGCACGTGTGGCATCCAGCCCGTTCAGGTGTGGCATCTGCATGTCCATCAGGATCAGCGCAAAGGTCTCTGTGCGTGCCAGCTCCAGCGCGGCCTGGCCATCGCCAGCCACCTGAACCCGCAGCCCCGCCTGTTGCAGCATCAGGGCCGACACCTCGCGGCTGACCAGATCGTCCTCCGCGATCAGCACTTGCGCGCCGGCGTGCGCCTGGCGCAGCGTGTCTCTGGTCTGGGCCAGACCGCGCCCCGGCTGAGCTGCAGGCAGCGCCGCGGCGCGCAGCGTGACCGTGAACCAGAAGCGGCTGCCCTGGCCCAGCACGCTGTGCACGCCGATCTGGCCACCCATCATCTGCACCAGTTGCCGGCAGATGGCCAGGCCCAGCCCAGACCCACCGAAGCGGCGTGTGGTGGAGTTGTCGGCCTGCTCGAAGGGCAGGAACAAGCGCTCCAGACCTTCGGGGCTGATGCCGATGCCGCTGTCGCTGACCTCGAAGTGCAACTGCAGGTCGGTGCCCAGCATCTGCAGGCAGCTGGTGCGCACGTGCACCGTGCCTTGCGACGTGAACTTGATCGCGTTGTCGACCAGGTTCAGCAGGACCTGCTTCAAGCGCAGCGCATCGCCTGAAACCACGCGGTCCGCCAGGCCAGGCGTCGTCTCGACCACCAGCTGCAGGCCCTTTTCTGCAGCCCTTTGTGTCAGCAGGTGCAGCACACTGTCCAGCACCTGGGCGAGCGGAAAGACCCGCAGCTCCAGCGTCATGCGCTCGGCCTCGATCTTGGACAGGTCGAGGATGTCGTTGATCAGGTTCAGCAGATGCTGGGAAGCCTGCACCGCCTTGCCCAGTTGCTCGCGCAGCACCGGGTCTTCGGCCCGCTCCAGCGCCAGGCCGGTCATGCCGATGATGGCGCTCATCGGCGTGCGCAGCTCGTGGCTCATGTGGGCCAGGAAGCTGCTCTTGGCGCGGTTGGCCGCTTCGGCGCCGGCCTTGGCCTCGGACAACGCCGCGGTGCGCTCGGCCACCAGCTCTTCCAGGTGGTGGCGGTGGCGTGCCAGCTCGGCTTCGGCCTGCTTGCGGTCGGTGATGTCGCGGCACACCGCCAGCACCGAGCGCACGCCCAGCGCCGGGTCCAGGTCGGGCACCACACGCCAGCTGATCGTGCGCAGGCCCTGTGCGCCTTCCATCTGGAACTCGGACTCGTGCGCATGGCCGGACTTGAAAACGCCGTGGATGGCTTCGTCCCAGTAGCAGCACAGGGCCGCAGGGAAGCCCAGTTCACGGTGTGTGCGGCCGACGATCTGCGCCGCGCTCATCGGCACCAGGGTCGTGATGTTCTCGGACACAAACAGGTGCCGGCCTTCTCGGTCCAGCCGCATGATCACGTCGGGCAGCGACGCGATCAGCGTGCGCTGTTCTTCTTCGCTGCGCTGCAGCGCGGCCTGGGCCACGTGCTGTTCGGTGATGTCCTGCACCATGCCCACCACCCGCGTCGCGGCGCCCTTCGCGTCACGCTCGCAGATGCGGCCGCGGTCCAGCACCCAGAGGTAGTTGCCGTTGCGGTTGCGCAGCCGGTAGCTTGCTTCGTATCGCTGCCGCTTGCCTTGCAGGTGATCGGACAGGGCCAGTTGCACCCGGGCGCTGTCTTCAGGGTGGATGTTCGCGCTCCAGCTGTCCAGGTGAGGCGCTATCTCGTCGGGCCCATAACCCAGCATGCGCTTGAGCTGCGGGCTGAAAAAGACCTCGCCGGTGAGCACGTCCCAGTCCCACAGGCCATCCAGCGCTTCGTTCAGCGCGAACCACAGCTGGCTTTCGCGCTGCTTCAACTCGACCTCGAGGGCCACGCGGCGCGTGATGTCGCGTGCCACCGACAGGAAGTATTCGCGGCCGCCGTCGACAAAACAGCGGGTGTTCACCTCAACCGGCACCTCGTGGCCCTGCGCGTGGCGATGACGTCCGACAAAGGTGAAGCAGGGTGTGCCCCGGATGACGGCGGCAATGTCGCTCCACTGCGGCAGTCCGGTCACGTCCTTCTGCAGGCTCAGCACGCTGTGGTTCAGCACCTCGCCGCTGGAAAGTCCCAGGCTCTCCCAGGCCAGGCGGTTGCCCCACAGGATGTGGGACGTTTCGGGGTCCAGCAGATAGACGGCATCGGGCAGGTGCTCGAACAAGGCGGCCAGGGTCGGGATGTGGGGGGCCATGTTCATGCTCGAAGCTGGGGCCACGGATGCTAGCGCCCCAAACGTGCGGACCTGCTGATCTGCATCAGCGGGTTTCCAGGCACGGGTGGTTTCCAGCAAGCCTTCAGGCCGAAGCCGGCAGCACCGTGCCCCGGCATTCGCCAAACCCGATGCGCCGTGCGCCGTCGGCCATGCAGGCACCTCGCAGGATGACGGTGTCGCCGTCTTCGATGAACGTGCGCTGCTCGCCGCTGCTCAAGGTCAGCGGCTGACGACCGCCGCGGCTGAGCTCCAGCAGCGATCCGCCCTGAGCCGGCTCGGGCCCCGACAGCGTGCCGGTGCCCAGCAGGTCACCGGTGCGCAGGTTGCAGCCGTTCACCGTGTGGTGCGCCACCAGTTGCGCCAGCGTCCAGTAGGCGGCACTGGCGTAGTTGCTCCCGGCCAAGCGGTCACCAGGGTGTTGGGCCTTTTGCATCTTCTGCGTCTGCAGCCAGACCTCGAGTTCGATGCTGATGGCACCGGCTTCGCGGTTGTGCGCGCTGTCCAGGTAGGGCAGCGGCTGCGGCTGGCCCGCGGCGCGCACAAAGGGCTGGCGGAAAGGCGCCAACGCGTCCAGCGTCACCACCCAAGGCGACACCGTGCTGCCGAAGTTCTTGCTGAGGAACGGGCCCAGCGGCTGGTATTCCCAGGGCTGGATGTCGCGGGCGCTCCAGTCGTTGAACAGCACCAGTCCGAAGAGGTGGTCTTCGGCCTTGTCCATGCCGATGCGGCTGCCCAGTTCATTGCCGTGGGCCACGATGGCACCGAGCTCGAGCTCGTAGTCCAGCCGGCCGCTGGCTCGCAGCAGGGGTTCGGTGGCGTCGGGCAACTTGACTTGGCCCATGGGTCGGCGCAGCAGCTGCCCGCTGACGCCGATGGATGAACTGCGCCCGTGATAACCGATGGGCACCCAGGTGTAGTTGGGCAGCAGCGGGTTGTCGGGCCTGAACATCTTGCCCACCGTGGTGGCGTGGTGGATGCTCGTGTAGAAGTCGGTGTAGTCGCCGATCTCGCAGGGCATGGCCATCTGCACGTCGGCCTGCGGCACCAGGCAGCTCTCCAGGAAGGGGCCTTGTTCGCTGTCGGCCGCGAGCGCAGCGCTCAGGGCCGCACGCACCGCGCGCCAGGCCGGTCGGCCCAGGCCCATGAAGGCGGCCAGGTCGCCGGCTGCCAGCGGGTCCAGCAAAGGCGCCACTTCATCGCCCCAGGGGCACAGCTCGGCGGCCAGGCGGAGGTCGAGCACCTGGTCACCGATGGCCACGCCCACGCGCAGCGCTTCTTGCTGGCCTTCGCCCTTGCGGCGAAAACGGCCGAAGGGCAGGTTCTGCACCGGGAAGTCGGTGTCCGGCGCATTGGCCGATTCGACCCAGCTGCGCAGCGCGGGGTCGTGGGTGGCATCGAGCAAGCTCATGGCGTGAACGTGTCCTGCAGGTCGGCCCAGCAGTGGGCATAAGCGCGGTCGAGCTGGCCGCCGTCCATGGCCCAGGCGGTGGGCACGAAGCGGTAGCGGCTTTCGAACATGAAGGCCAGTGTGTGGTCCAGCTTGTGGGGCGCCAGCGGCGCGCTGCTGGCCTTGGCAAAGGCTTCGGCGTCGGGGCCGTGCGGCACCATGGCGTTGTGCAGGCTGGCGCCACCGGGTTTGAAACCTTCGGGCTTGGCGTCGTACTGGCCGTGCACCAGGCCCATGAATTCGCTCATCAGGTTGCGGTGGTACCAGGGCGGGCGGAAGGTGTCTTCGGCCACCATCCAGCGCGGCGGAAAGATCACGAAGTCGCAGTTGGCGGTGCCGGGTGTGTCGCTGGGGCTCGTCAGCACCGTGAAGATGCTGGGGTCGGGGTGGTCGAAGCTGATGCTGCCGATGGTCATGAAGTGCGCCGTGTCGTACTTCAGCGGCGCGAGGTTGCCATGCCAGGCCACCACGTTGAAGGGTGTGCCCTGCTGCGTGGCGCGCCACAGGCGGCCGCCGAACTTCTTCACCATGTCGTACGGGCCGGGCTCGACCTCGAAAGCCGCCACGGGCGCGAGGAAGTCGCGCGGATTGGCCAGGCCGTTGCTGCCGATGGGCCCCAGCTCGGGCAGGCGGAAGAGGGCGCCGTAGTTTTCGGCGATGTAGCCGCGGAAAGGCGCCTCGGGGCCGTCGCTGCAATCGATCTTGAAAGCCAGGCCACGTGGCAGCAAGGCCACTTCGCCGGGTTTGACGTCCAGCAGGCCCAGCTCGGTGGTGATGCGCAGCGCACCTTGCTGCGGCACCAGCAGCATTTCGCCATCGGCATTCACCAGCGCACGCCGGCCCATGCCGCGGTTGGCGGTGTAGACCAGCGTGGCCATGCCGGTTTGTGCGTCGGCGTCGCCGTTGGCCACCACGGTGTGCAGGCCGTCGATGAAGTCGGTGGGTGCGGTGGGCAGCGGGAACGGCGCCCAGCGCAGCGGGTCGGGTGGCACGGCCACGCCTCCAGCGGCACCGGTGGTCCAGCCAGGGAGCGGCAGCGCTTCGTAGGCGCCGGTCACCACACTGGGCTGGCGGCGGTACAGCCAGCTGCGGCGGTTTTCGGCGCGGGGGGCGGTGAAGGCCGTGCCGCTGATGAGTTCGGCATATAAACCTTTGGCCGCGCGCTGCGGGCTGTTGCGGCCCACCGGCAGCACACCGGGCACGGCCTCGGTGGCGAAGTGGTTGCCGAAGCCGCTTTGGTATTGCACGTCACTCATGCCTTTGACGGGTCTTCGGGTGACAGGCCTTTTCGCGCCGCGGCCAGCGCCTGGGCCAGCACGTCGAGGTCGCCGATGTGGTTGGCCAGCAGCAGCACCAGGCGTGCGTTGAGCAGCCGGCTCTGTTCGTCGCTCAGGCCGCGGTGGGTGTCGATCAGCTGTTCGTAGAAGTCGTCGCCTGGCGAAAACGCATGCAAAGGCGTTTGACCGGGTCGGCCGAAGTTGGCTTGGGTGTTCAGGGTGCCGATTGCGCGCTCCTTCACGGCTTCAGGTGTGACCGGTGGCCCGGGCCAGTGCGGCTTGCAGCGCCGCCGCGTCCAGCTGGCGCCTGCGTGCGGCCACGTGCTGGTCGGGGCGCAGAAGATACGCCGTGCCAGGGCGGCCGTCGAGCCGTTCCTGCACACGCTGGCGGCTGTCGACCAGCACGGTGGCACCGGTCGGTGCGTCGCCGTCTTCCTTGGTGATCAGCAGCGTGTGCACGGGCACGGGCTGCTGCGACAGGCTGGCGATCAGCTGGCGGGTGGCCAGCGGCAGCGCCGCCACCGCGGGCACGAAGAGCACCAGCACGAAATGGCCGCCGGTGTGCGCCAGCAGCCAGCTGCTGTGGCCCTGGTGCTGCACCGGGGCGTCGACCAGCGGCGCTCCGGGGTGCATGGCGCCTTCGAAGGTGTCGGTGTCCGGTGTGTTCAACGGCGAAGCGTTCAGGTGCGCCGGCACCGACAGCCGCCCGCTGTTGACCAGCGCACGCGCAAAGGGGTGTTCCTGCGCCAGCGTCAGCACGGCGTTGCGGAAGTCCTGGCTGACCGCGCTCTTGGGCGTGATGAAGTCGGTGCTGCGGGTGCTGTTCATCAGGTTTTCTTCGGCGGCGGCCACACGCTCGCTGTTGTAGCTGTCCAGCAGCGATTCGGGCGCCAGGCCGTCGATCACGAGCTTCAGCTTCCAGGCCAAGTTGTCGGTGTCCTGGATGCCCGAATTGGCACCACGCGCACCGAAGGGGCTGACCTGGTGCGCCGCGTCGCCGGTGAACAGCACGTGCCCGTGGCGGAAGGCCTGCATGCGGCGGCACTGGAAGGTGTAGACGCTGACCCACTCCAGCTCGAATTCGCGGTCGGGGCCCAGCATCTGCCGGATGCGCGCGGTCACACGCTCGGGCTGTTTTTCGGCCTCGGGGTCGGCGTCCCAGCCCAGCTGGAAGTCGATGCGCCAGACATCGTCGGCCTCGCGGTGCAGCAACACGCTCTGGTCGGGGTGGAACGGCGGGTCGAACCAGAACCAGCGCTCGGCCGCGCCTTCGGCAAACATCGGTGACTTCATCAACACGTCGGCGATCAGGAAGCGGTCCTTGAAAACCTGGCCTTCCATGTCCAGGCCCAGCTGGCGGCGAATGGGGCTGCGGGCACCGTCGGCCACCACCAGCCAATCGGCATGCAGCGTGTAGCTGCCGTCGTCGGTTTCCACCGCGACCAGGGCGCCATCCTCTTGCGGCGTGACGGAAGTGACCTTGTTTTTCCAGCGCAGCTCGATGTTCGGCAGCGCTGCTGCACGTTCGACGAGGTATTCCTCCAGGTAATACTGCTGCAGGTTCACCATGCCCGGGCGGCAGTGGTCGGCCTGGGGCAGCAGGTTGAAGTTGAAGACCTCGGCTTCGCGGTGGAAGGTGCGGCCCACGTTCCAGGTGACACCCTTGTCCACCACCGCTTGGCCGCAGCCCAGGCGGTCCAGGATTTCCAGCGTGCGTTTGGCGTAACACAGCCCACGCGAGCCGACGCTGACGGTGTTGTCATCATCGAGCAGCAGCACGGGCAGGCCGTGCTGCGCCAGGTCGATGGCGGCGGCCAGGCCCACGGGGCCGGCTCCCACCACGATCACCGCATGGCGCGCCACACGGTCGGGCGCGTTCAGTTCCGAAGGCTTGCGGTAGGCAAAACGCGGGTAGGTGTAGGTGCTGAGCATGGCGCAACCTGTCGACCCATCAGGCCGCGAATTCTTTTTCGTGCATCCACGCCGCGTGTTTGGGCGCGCGTTTGGTCTGCGCCCATTCGTCGAGCATGGCCCACTTCACGTCGTCGAGCTTCTTTGTCATCTCGGCCGTGGTGGTGTCGGCGGCCAGTTCCAGCCGGTGGCCGTTGGGGTCGAAGAAGTAGATGCTCTTGAAGATGGTGTGGTCGGTGGGGCCGATGACTTCGATGCCCGCCGCCTGCAGGCGCTTTTGCGTGGCCAGCAGCTCTTCCACGCTGCCCACCTTGAAGGCGATGTGCTGCACCCAGTCGGGTGTGTTGCCGTCGCGGCCCATTACCGGGCTGTTGGGCAGCTCGAAAAAGGCCAGCACGTTGCCGCCGCCGGCGTCCAGGAACACGTGCATGTACGGGTCGGGCGCGTGGGTGCTGGGCACCTGGTCTTCGGCGATGGCCAGCACGAAGTCCATGCCCAGGTGCTGGACGTACCACTGAACGGTGGCCTTGGCGTCGTGGCAGCGGTAGGCCACGTGGTGGATGCGCTGGATGGGCATGTCGGCCTCCTTCAGCTTTCCAGCGTGCGCCACATCTCGATGTCACGCTCGGCGGTCCAGATGCGCGGGTCGCGGTGGCCCGTCATCTCGTCGTAGCAGCGTGTCACGTCAAAGGGCATGCAGTGCTGGAAGATGACCCAGTGGCCGTAGGTCGGCGACAACTTGGCCATCGTCTCTTTGTAGACGGCGTTCAGGTCCTTGCCGGCCTTGACACCGGCTTCTACGCTGTCGCGCACGTCGGCAATGAAGTTGCGCGTGCCTTGCAGGCCGGCGGCCACCGCTTCGGGGGTGGTCAGCGCCGCGCCGCGGCCGGGCACCAGCTGCGCGGGCTTGAGCGCGGCGATGTTGTCCAGCGTCTGCGGCCAGTCCTTGAAATAGGCGTCGCCGGCGTAGGGCGTGGCGTCGAATTCCACCAGGTCACCGCTGAACAGGATCTTCTGCTGCGGCAACCAGGCCACCGTGTCGCCCTTGGTGTGGCCGCGGCCCAGTTGCAGCAGCTGCACCTCCAGGCTGCCCAGCCACAGCGTCATCTTGCCGGTGAAGGTGAGCGTGGGCCAGGTCAGGCCGGCAGGCACACTTTCGACGTTGCGGAACAGGCGCGGGAAGCGGCCGATCTCGCTGGCCTTGTCCTGTTCACCGCGTTCGACGATGAGGTCGCGGGTGTCCTGGCTGGCGATGATGTGTTCTGCGCCATAGGCGCTGGCGCCCAGCACCCGCACCGCGTGGTAGTGCGTCAGCAGCACGTACTTGATGGGTTTGTCGGTGACCTCGCGGATGCGGCGGATGACGTCCTGCGCCATCACCGGCGTGGCCTGCGTGTCCAGCACCAGCACCGCGTCGTCGCCAACGATGATGCCGGTGTTGGGGTCACCTTCGGCCGTGTAGGCGTAGGCGTTGTCGCTGAGCTTGCTGAAGGTGACCTTCTTCTCTTCCAGGTCGGCCTGCGAGGCAAAGGTCTTGGTGCCGGCCGGGGCCGCTTGAGGGGTGTTCATCTGCGTTGTCTCCGCTTCGATTGTTTGATATTGTCGAATCAATTCGTTTTAGTGTAAACCCCTGACCCGGTCTGCCCAAGCCAAGCACCCATGAGCCAACGTGGCATTCAAAGCATCGAAGTCGGCGGCCGTCTGCTGCTGGCCCTGGCCCGCGCCGGCCGGCCGCTGGCGCTGAAAGACCTGGCGCCCGCCGCCGACATGAGCGCCGCCAAGGCCCACCCCTACCTGGTGAGCTTCGGCAAGCTGGGCCTGATCGAACAGGACGCCACCACCGGCCACTACGGCCTGGGGCCGCTGGCCATGCAGCTGGGGCTGATCAGCCTGCAGCAGTTCGACCCCGTGCGGCTGGCCACCGCGCGCCTGCCCGAGCTGGCGATGGCCATCGGCCAGACCGTGGCCATTGCAGTGTGGGGCAGCCACGGGCCGACGATCGTGCGCACCGAAGAAGCGCCGTCACCCGTGCACGTGACGATGCGCCACGGCGCGGTGATGAGCCTGCGCGGCACCGCCAGCGGCCGGCTGTTTGCGGCCCATCTGCCGCGTGAGGTGGTGATCGCCGCGGCCGGCCGCGCCGTTTTCGACAAGGCCATGGACCTGGAGCTGGCGGCCATCCGCCAAGCCGGCTTCAGCCATGTGGTGGATGCGGCCGTGCCGGGTGTCAGCGGCCTGGCGGCGCCGGTGTTCGACGGCAGCGGCACGCTGGTGCTGACGCTGACGGCCATTGGTGCGACGGCCAATTTCGACACCCGACCCAATGGCGTGCCGGCGCGTGCGCTGAAACTGTGTGCGCTTGAACTGACGGCCCAACTGGGGGCAGGTGCTGGCGCTGCGGCTGCAGTGGAATCAGCCGCCGGCTGATTCCGCCCAGCTGTCGCGCAACTCGCGCTTCAGCACCTTGCCGATGGCGCTGCGCGGCAGCTCGGCCACCAGGCGCAGCGCGTGCAGGCGCTGGGTCTTGCCCACCTGTGCATTCATCCATTCGCGCACGCCATCGGCGCCCACACTGGCGCCTGCACGCAGCACACAAAAGGCCACTGGCGTTTCGCCCCACTTGGTGCTGGGCACACCGACCACCGCCACGTCGGCCACGTCGGGGTGTGCACGCAGGATGGCTTCAAGGTCGCTCGGGTAGATATTGAAACCGCCGCTGATGATCATGTCCTTGCGACGGTCGTGCAGCGTCAGGAAGCCGTCCTTGTCGAAACGACCGACGTCACCGGTGCGGATGTAGCGCCGGCCCTCGGCATCGAACCATTCGGCGGCGCGGGTCAGCTCGGGCTGCTTGTGGTAACCCGTCATCATGCCCGGCGATCGGCCGACGACTTCTCCACTTTCGCCGGATGCCACTTCATGGCCGGCCTCGTCGATCAGGCGGATGTCGTGCCCTTCCACCGGTTGACCCACGGTATGCAGTTTGTCCGCGTGCAGATGGGCGTGCAGGATGCAGGTGCCGCCGCCTTCGGTGAGACCGTAGTACTCGGTCAAGGCGCCGGGCCAACGCCTCAGGATGTCGGCCTTCAGGTCGGCATGGAAAGGTGCACTGGTGCTGAACTTGGCGCGAAAGGCGCTCAGGTCGAAGCTGTCGAATTCCGGATGTGCCATCAGCCGCTGGTACTGCACCGGCACCAGCATCGTGTGCGTGGCGCGGTGTTCTTGTGCCAGCTGCAAGTAGCGCAGCGCGTCGAACTTCGGCATCAGCACCGCGCAGCCGCCGTAGGCCAGCGTCGGGATCAGGCACACCAGCGTGGTGTTGCTGTACAACGGCGTGGCGATCATCGTCACGGTGTCGGCGCCGTAGCCCGAAGCACCAGCACGCTGGATGTGCGCCCAGCGCATCGCATGCGGCTGCACGATGCCTTTGGGCGTGCCCGTGGTGCCTGAGGAATAGATGATGTTGAAGGGCCAGCTGGGGTCGATGGCCACCGGCCTGGGCGGCTCACCTTCGGGCTGCAGCCAGTTGTCGAGCACTGCGCCTTCCAGGCTCACGGTGGGTGCGGGCCAGGCCACCTTCAGCGAACGACCTGCCTCATCGACAAAGACAAAAGCAGCGTCCGCGTCTCGGGCCATGTCCTGCAACTGCGCCGGTGTCGAGCCCGGGGCCAATGGGGCCACCGCAAGGCCGGCACGCAGCGCGCCCAGGAAGATGCTCAGGTAGTCCAGTGAGGTGCCTGCGCACACGGCCACCACACGCCCCGGGCCCAGGCCGTGCTGTTGCAGCGTGAGCGCCACGCGGTCGGTGCGCGCCTGCAACTGGCCATAGCTCATGTGCTGATCGCCGCAGTGCAGCGCCATGGCCTCGGGGCGCTGCCGCGCGTGGCTGGCGATCAGTGAAGGCAGGTCCTGAAACGACGCGGGTGAAGTCATGTGGGGTACGCGGTGGACATCGAAGCACACGGTACCGCAGGGCCAGGCGATTCGGCATCAGCGATCACCCCGGAGCGACACGCCGGCGCGCAGGCTGCAGAACACAAGCCAGAAACGCCGAAGGCCCGCACGCGGCGGGCCTTCGGCACTTTTTCTTCGTTCGTCTTTTTGCTTTTTTTCAGTGATCTTTGGTTGCGGGGGCAAGATTTGAACTTGCGACCTTTGGGTTATGAGCCCAACGAGCTACCAGGCTGCTCCACCCCGCGACTGAGCCTCACAGTATAGCGCACCTGACGCACTCGCGCTTGCTTGGCACTCCGATCGGACACGTGCAGTCGAACAGGGCCGCCAGAAACAACGAAGCCCGCAGTGCGCGGGCTTCGTCTCTGAGTGGTTGCGGGGGCAAGATTTGAACTTGCGACCTTTGGGTTATGAGCCCAACGAGCTACCAGGCTGCTCCACCCCGCGCTTGATCTTGTGCTGGCGCTTATTCGGCCTGTTCAGCCGGCGCAGCTTCGGCGACGGGTTCCGGGCGGTCGACCAGTTCGACAAAGGCCATCGGCGCGTTGTCGCCAACCCGGAATCCCATCTTCAGGATGCGCGTGTAGCCGCCCGGGCGCGCCTGGTAGCGCGGGCCCAGTTCGTTGAAGAGCTTGGCCACCACATCGCGGTCACGCGTGCGGTTGAAGGCCAGGCGGCGGTTGGCCAGCGTGGGGGTCTTGCCCAGGGTGATCAGGGGCTCGACCACGCTGCGCAGCTCTTTGGCTTTGGGCAGCGTCGTCTTGATCGCCTCGTGCATGATCATCGAGTTGCACATGTTCCTGAGCATCGCCAGGCGGTGCGAGGTGGTGCGGTTCAGTTTGCGGGGGCCGTTGCGGTGGCGCATGGTGCTTCTTTCCTGTCTTTATTGAACCCCAGCCGTATCAGGTACTGGGGGTTGCACACGGGCCCTGATTCAGGACCCTACCGTTGATGACAGAACGCTGGAGTCTCAGCGTTTGTCCAGACCCTGCGGGGGCCAGTTCTCCAGCCGCGCGCCGAGCGTGAGCCCGCGCGATGCCAGCACTTCCTTGATTTCGTTCAGGCTCTTGCGGCCCAGATTCGGCGTCTTCAGCAGCTCGGTTTCGGTGCGCTGGATGAGGTCGCCGATGTAGTAGATGTTTTCGGCCTTCAGGCAGTTGGCCGAACGCACCGTCAGTTCCAGTTCGTCCACCGGGCGCAGCAGGATCGGATCGAACGGCGTCGGGCGCGAAGTCTGCTGCGAAGCGCTGTCGAAGGCCGGCGTCGGGTCGATCTGGGCGAAAAACGCCAGTTGTTCGACCAGGATGCGGGCACTCTGGCGGATGGCTTCTTCGGGTGGGATCGAACCGTTGGTTTCGATCTCCATCACCAGCTTGTCCAGGTCGGTGCGCTGTTCGACACGGGCGTTTTCGACAGCGTAGCTGACGCGGCGCACGGGCGAAAACGAAGCGTCCAGCACGATGCGGCCGATGCTCTTGGTGGTTTCATCACCGTAGCGCCGCAGGTTGCCCGGCACATAACCACGGCCCTTTTCGACCTTGATCTGCATGTCGAGCTTGCCACCTTGCGACAAGTGCGCAATGACATGCTCGGGGTTGATGATTTCCACGTCGTGCGGGGTCTGGATGTCGCCAGCCGTGACCGCGCCTTCGCCTTCCTTGCGCAGAACCAGCGTCACTTCGTCGCGGTTGTGCAGGCGGAAAACCACGCCCTTGAGGTTCAGCATGATGTGCACGACGTCTTCTTGTACGCCGTCGATGGCCGAGTACTCGTGCAGCACGCCGGCAATGGTCACTTCGGTGGGCGCGTAGCCCACCATCGACGACAGCAGCACACGCCGCAGCGCATTGCCCAGGGTGTGGCCGTAGCCGCGTTCGAAGGGTTCGAGCGTGGCTTTGGCGCGATGGCCGCCGAGCGGCTCAACCTGGATGGCCTTGGGCTTCAGAAGGGTGGTTTGCATGAATGTCTTTTGTTCCTGTCAATACCCTCGGCTCGTTACACCGATAAGGCTGTAGGACCGCGCCGGGCTGGGGATGGATCGATTCGCGCCCGGCACACGAAACGAAAGTGAAAGCGCTTCGACACGGCGGCCGAAGCGCCCGCTCTTCTGGCTTATCGCGAGTACAGCTCGACGATGAGCGCTTCTTTGATCTCGGCGCCGTACTGGTCGCGATCGGGCACCTTCTTGAAGACACCTTCCATCTTGGTGGCGTCGACCGACACCCAGTCGGCCAGGCCGATGGACTGCGCGAGCTTCAGCGCGTCTGTGACCCGCAGCTGAGCCTTGCTCTTGTCGCGCATCGAGACGGTGTCGCCAGGCTTGACCTGGTAGGACGGGATGTTGACGACCTGGCCGTTGACCATCAGCGCCTTGTGCGACACCAGCTGGCGCGCTTCGGCGCGCGTGCTGCCGAAGCCCATGCGGTAGACGACGTTGTCCAGGCGGGTTTCCAGCAGCGCCAGCAGGTTGGCACCGGTGTTGCCCTTGCGGCGCTCGGCTTCAGCGAAATAGCGGCGGAACTGACGCTCCAGGATGCCGTACATGCGCTTGACCTTCTGCTTTTCACGCAGTTGCAGGCCGAAGTCGGATGTGCGCGAGCCACTGGTGCGGCCGTGCTGGCCGGGCTTGCTGTCGAACTTGACCTTGTCGCTGATCGAGCGGCGTGCGCTCTTCAGGAAAAGGTCGGTGCCTTCACGGCGGGAAAGTTTGCCCTTGGGGCCAAGAAGTCGTGCCACGAATGTGTCCTTGTGAATCGTTCTGACGCGGCAGACGCAACTGGAAGGCTTTCCAGCGGCGCCCCGCGCGAGTCTGGCGGCGGCAAAGCCATGCGCGCAGACGGTGGGCTTGTTGAAGACCGGGGCCTTCAGGAAAACGGCCGGTTCGCAGCAAAGTGCTCACCGGCTCGGGAAACTCTCTATTCTATCCGCAACCGCAGAAGTCCTGCTCGTCGCCGGCAGCCATCAAGTGGCCGCCGCGGATCCGGCTCTGCCGGGCCGCCAGCGGCGCCCCCTGGGGGGAGCGCCGAAGGCGCTTCGGGGGGGTCTTAGATCCTCCGGCGCTTCTGCGGCCGGCAGCCGTTGTGCGGAATCGGCGTCACGTCGCTGATGCTGTTGATGCGGATGCCCAGCGAGGCCAGTGCACGCACGCTGCTTTCGCGGCCGGGGCCGGGGCCCTTGATGCGCACGTCCAGGTTCTTGATGCCCTGCTCTTGCGCCGCGCGGCCGCACACTTCGGCAGCCACCTGGGCGGCAAAAGGCGTGCTCTTGCGCGAGCCCTTGAAGCCCTGGCCACCACTGGAAGCCCAGGCCAGCGCACCACCTTGACGGTCGGTGATGGTGATGATGGTGTTGTTGAACGACGCATGCACGTGAGCGATGCCGTCCGCAACGTTCTTGCGGACCTTCTTGCTCACGCGGCGCGCGGCGGTATTGACGGGTGCCTTGGCCATGTCTTGTGTCTTTCAGTGTTGCTGCGGCAGCTTACTTCTTCAGCGCAGCGGCGCCCTTGCGCGGGCCCTTGCGGGTGCGGGCGTTGGTGCGGGTGCGCTGACCACGCACGGGCAGGCCGCGGCGGTGACGGAAGCCGCGGTAGCAGCCCAGGTCCATCAGTCGCTTGATGCTGATCGAGAGTTCACGACGCAGGTCGCCCTCGATCGTCATGCGGCCGATTTCCTCGCGAATCTTCTCGAGGTCGGTATCGGTCAGATCCTTGATCTTCTTCGAATACGGGATGCCGACCACTTCGCAGATCTTCTGCGCGGTGGAGCGGCCAATGCCGTAGATCGACGTCAGACCGATTTCGGTGTGCTTGTGGGGCGGGATGTTGATACCGGCAATGCGTGCCATGGTGTTCCTCTAAATCAGCCTTGACGCTGCTTGTGGCGCGGGTCGGTGCA
>LNFM01000232.1_pt1 | contig 143775 bp, 123 predicted proteins | sample 596031 | NCBI WGS metagenome assembly LNFM01 (sample SAMN04254537, study PRJNA301005) | activated carbon metagenome | isolation source: dual media filters at the Ann Arbor, Michigan drinking water treatment plant | place: USA: Ann Arbor
ACTTGCAAATGGTACACGTGTTCATGCATAAGACGCTACATGAACACGCACGAAATTGAAATGCTATTCCGCACGAAATGGTCAATAACGCACAGAATGACACAAAATGCGTGAAATAGTTTGAGCGCTTTCGCTTTAGTGGATTTGGTGCTTTACTTCCGTATTCAGCGTTTGACGTAAAATTGCGGTAGAATTACGATTTACTCTGAATATTAAACCGATGTAAAATATCGGCTTAGTTCTGAGACGCCCGCACTTGGTAAGTGAGCGATAAAGATCATGATCAGATGTCCTTCATGCCAGACGGCAAATCTTGATACATCTCGTTTCTGCGACGAATGCGGATCGCGATTGATCGCGGCCCCGGTTGAGGTGAGCGAGACGCCTGCGTATGTTCCGCCTCCCTCGGCGGGATCGTTTCCTCGGCCTGTGAGCGTTACCTCGATCGGAATACCTCCCGTCGCTTTTGAAATGGAGAACGCAACGCCCATCATGCCGGCCAAGGGGGGTAACTCGGGTGTTGCCCACGCGTCGCTCGTTATCGAAAGGGGCGATGTGCCCGGTACCGAGTTCAGACTGACAAATGACGAATCAACGATCGGTCGTTGGGATGCGGACAATGGCGTTTTTCCGGACGTCGACCTCGACGCACACGATTCGGATGCCAAGGTCTCCCGTCGACACGCCCGTATCGTTCGCAATAACGGCTCGTACTACATTGAAGATCTCGGTTCGACGAACGGTACATATGTTAATCGTGGTCGACGACTTTTACCGGGAAATGCTCAGCTTTTACAGGACGGCGATGAAGTGATCGTCGGCAAGACTTTTTTACGATTTCAGATCTCGCATTAGCTTAGAAAAACGGTTTAGAAACTAAGAGACAATGGCACTCTGTCATAAATGTGGCTATGAGCTGGCGCACGAATCGGGATTTTGCCCGATGTGCGGAGCCATGCTTAATGTTGATAAACCGGCGGTCGCTCCGGATGATCCGGACGAAATGATGGCTCGTATGTTCGATAGTGCTGCTGGGCAGGAGCTGCGAACAGAAGCGATAATTGAGCCCTCCAGTGTGGAAGAAGCAGTTGAGCGTCCCGACATCGATCTGAACACCGACGTCGTCGATGTTTCGGACGAGACCACTATTGCGACAGAGAAGACTCTGGAACAGGTCGTCGAGGGACAGAGTTCGGATGAACTTGGTCCGGAAACTGATGAGGCGACGGGATCGGAGCCGGAAATACACGCGTCTCCTGACACACAAGAGCCTGAGCAGCAGGAATTAGAGGCGGCTCCCAAGGAAAGTGATCGTGATGAAGCATCGCTTGATGTGGGCGATGCGATGTCCGGGTCCATAGAAACACCTGAAGCTGTCGAGCCAATGACGGCGGATCCGGAAATTGAGCTCGCTGCCGCGGCTGACCTAGAAAACGCTCCCGATCCGGCCAAAGTTAGCACGAGTGATTTCGAGGGTTTGGACAACGAAACGATCCCGACAGCGGATGAGAGCGCGATACAGACCGCACATTCCCTTGGCGGCTCGACGAGCGGGAAAAAATCTGCGCTAAAGCCGTTGGCGGAAGGAACGGTGCTCAATTCGCGTTATCAGATCGTGCGCAAGATCGGTGGCGGCGGGATGGGTGCGGTTTATCTTGCCTGTGACCAAAACTTAGGCGGCGTCGAACGGGCCGTAAAGGAAATGGTGCAGTCAAGCATCGAGGAAGAGCAGCAAAATAAGGCGGTCGAAGATTTTAAGAGGGAATCGACCATACTTTCGACCCTCGACCATCCTTCGATTCCAACGATCTACGATTACTTCTTTGACCATTACGAGGGCCGCTTTTACCTCGTGATGAAATACATTTCCGGCGGCGACCTTGCTGGAAGGCTGCGTTCAACACCTGGCGGACGGATCGACGAGAAGACGGTCACAGAATGGGCGATACAGGTCGCTGACGTTCTCTCCTATCTTCACAATCTGCCGGCCACCATCGTCTATCGCGACCTGAAACCCTCGAATATCATGCTCGACGGCTCGACGGGCAGGGTCATGCTGATCGATTTTGGCATTGCTCGCTCCATCAATCAGGCAGAAAAGGGAGTGACAGCGGTCGGGACGATGGGCTACGCTCCTCCCGAGCTGTTTTCCGGCCAGGTCGAACCTCGTTCAGACATTTACAGTCTTGGGTCGACGATGTTTCACCTCATGACGGGAGCCGATCCGCAGAATAATCCGCTGCTGATCTTTGATTTTCAAAAGAACCCGCGCCCGCGCCAAATTAATCCGCAAATGTCCGACCAAATGGAGCGGATATTGATGCGGGCGGTCGAATACAAGGCAGAAAGCCGTTTCCCAAGTGCCGATGCTCTGAAGCGGGCTCTCGTTGAACATTTGGATAATCTTAAGGCGGGACAGGTAACTTTCGGCATCTCGGAAGCTCCGGCGTCGGTCAGTCTTGCTAATCAGTTTGTTTTCTGCGGTTTCTGCGGGCAGCAGATCGTCGCGACGGATCTATTTTGCGCGTTTTGCGGAGCAAAGCAGCCTATCGCTCAACAAGGCGTTCACGCGGACATCTATCCTCGAACCGGAGCTACGGCCAAGCTTGTTATCGACGGAACTTCAGAACTGGACGCGCCGGTGTTCTCGCTCGAGCGAAACGAGAATCTTCTCGGACGGCGAGATCCACAGTCGAATATCTTCCCCGAGGTTGATCTTTCTAAATACGACCCACAAACAAAGATCTCGCGGCGCCACGCCCGTATTTGGCGGGATGGCGGGAACTTTATGGTCGAGGACCTTGGCTCGTCCAACGGAACATTACTGCTTGCGGGCATGCATGATTCCATTCGCCTGATTCCGCGGCAGCCTCACCCGCTTGCGAGCGGCGACCGGCTGCGGCTTGGTGACACGACATTACATTTTTTGATGAGTTAGGACGTTTTTCGGATTAAATATGCCTTCAGCCGCGAAAGCGACAATTTCAAAAGATAAAACGCCTGGCTCAGAAACAATAGTAGGTTTTTCGGTAGAAGAACTTAAAGCACCGTTCCTGTTGAGATGTGCCGCGTTTAGTATCGATTATATGCTGCTGGTTTTCTTGCCTGCAGCGTGGTTGATGCTGGGTGCTTCGACGACAGGCGGCATCGGAACTACGGTTTGGAGCGTGGCGATCATCGTTTTTGTTGCCAACTTTTTGATCTTTCCGCTCGCGACCGGGCGATCGCTCGGGAAACTTTTAACGGGTTTGACGGTCGTTAATATTGACGGTACAAAGGTTCGGCCGGGCAAGCTTTTGTTCAGAAATACGCTGGGTTATCTAGTCACGGCCGGAACAGCGGGCATCGGATTTCTCATTGCGGCGCTAAATACTTCCGGGCGTAGCCTGCACGATATTTTGTCCGGCACGGTTGTTATTCGCGGGAGAAAGACACAGTTATAGATCACGGAAATATGGCCCATCTCGTCGTCAAACATGCCAACGGAAGTTCGGATCAATTCCCGATAGCAAGGCTCCGCACAACGATCGGAAGGTCGGCTAGGGCGGATCTCTGCATAGCTGACGCTTTTGCATCGCGGCTGCATGCGGAGGTGCGGCAGGAAGGGGATAACTTCTGGCTCATCGATCTTGGTTCAGCCAACGGCACCCGCCTAAACGGCACGCCGGTTAATGGAACCTTGCCGTTGCAATCGGGTAGCGAGATCCAGATCGGTGAAACTCGTATCGTTTTTGAAAGCGACATTAGGCCCCCGATCAGCTTTAGTTCGACGTTGATCTCAGATGGAACGCAGTCGCTTGACCCGTCCCAGACGATCTCGTTCATGGGCCGTCGCAATCCGACGACTGAGATACTCGATTCCTCGATGTCTGCATCGATGGGCAGCCGGAATAATCTGCTCGGGCTCATCAGTAAGGTTGGAATTGCGCTTCTTTCGTCAAGCGGGCTTGATGACACGCTCAATCAGGTAGCGACCCTTGTTTTTGAGGCCGTCCCGGCAGAACGTGTGGTGATAATGCTTCGCGATGAAAAGAGTGATGAAGAAATGGTCATCAAGGTCGCTCGTCATCGTGGCAGCGACACGAAGATCGGCGAGGTTCGCGTCAGCCGTGCGATCCTGAGCGAGGTCATGGAAAACGGGAAGTCGGTCCTGACTTCGGACGCTCAGCAAGACCCGCGTTTCGCGAGTCAGACGATCATTTTGCAAGGAATCCGCTCAGTCCTGGCGGTTCCAATGTGTGTCGACGAAAGGCACGTTTTCGGTATCATTTATGCCGACAGCCCGACGACGCAGTCGACATTTACCAGCGATCACTTAAATATTCTTACTACACTCGCCTCGGTCGCATCGATCCGGGTCGAGAACGCGAGCCTGATCGACGAGCGAATCAATCGTGAGCGAATGGAGCGCGAATTAGAGTTGGCGACTGAGATCCAGCAGCGGTTTCAGCCGGATGGGCCGCCAACTATCGCGGGATACGACTTTCAGGGTATATCCTTCTCTTGTTATGAGATCGGCGGCGATTATTACGATTTTATCCCTCGGCATAACGGGCGGATGCTTGTCGCACTCGGAGACGTTTCTGGAAAAGGCACTTCCGCTTCGCTCTTGATGTCGAGCCTCCACGCGGCGATCCACGCACAGGTCGCAGCCAAAACGCCGCTTGCCGAACTGGTTACGGCCGTTAACGTTTATCTCACGAATAATACGCCTACAAACCGCTTCATCACATTGTTTGTGGCGGAGCTTGAACCGACAACTGGTGAACTCACGTTTATTAATGCCGGACATAATTCACCGCTCATCGGCAGAGCAGACGGCAGCATCGAACTGGTCGAATCCGGCGGGCTTCCGCTCGGACTGATGGATTTTGCCGAGTATGATGTCGGCCACGCAAAGCTTAACCCCGGCGACGTTCTGTTTATTTATAGCGACGGCGTATCAGAGGCGAATAACCTAAACGAGGACGAATTCGGAATGGATCGTTTGAAGCAGGTCATCAGCACCAATGTTTCTCGTTCGGCTTCAGGCATTCGCGACCGCGTGGAAAGCGCTCTTTCTGACTTTACCGGGACTGCGGCTCCTAATGACGATATTACGTTGGTTATCGTAAAGCGACTTTGATCTCTCTCGCTATTCTGCGGCTCGTTTGCCCCACGTCTGCTCCTCGATCGTTCGAAAGTGGACGACGAGGTAAGGCTGATCGAACGGTGATTTCCTACACGTTAAAACTTGTTGACCATCCTCCGTTCTATCGCGTAAACTAACGGTAAGGCGTTTCCCTCGCCTCCCCGCCATGCCGTATTTAAAGAAGAAAGTTAGTTTGATCTTCCTGGTCATTGTTACCCTGCTTTTCGTAGGGTTGGTACCATTGTTGTTCACTGGTTGGCTGCTTTCAGATAAGAGCGGTAAAGAATTGCGCTCCGCCGAGAATCGCTATCAGATACAACTGGTACAAGAGAAAGCAAGGCAGATCGAAATGTTTGGCCAACGGGTCAGCTCGACAGTTGCCAGCCTGGCGAACGGTCTCGAGATCGCTGGCGACCTTAAGGTCGTTTCAGCTCCGCAGACGGAGAAGAAGCTCGGTGCGATGCTCCGCGAGAATCCCGACGTCGTCGCACTGTACCTGAAGCCGGCGGGTGAAGAGTCACTGATCGTATTCCGGGCTGAACACCTGACGCGAAACGATGTCGAAACGATCGCTGCCCGGGCCACGGAAACAGAAGGCAGATCTCGGGTGCGCGTCGGCGAGCCGATGAAGGTCACTGGTTCCGGGCAGTTCGTCATGCCGTTTACCAGCGAAGTATCCATAAATGGAGCTCCGGCGGCTACGATCGTAGCGATCGCGTCTCTGCAACCAGTTTCACAAAGCATCGTCGGGTCGGGTACGGCAAAAGAAGAAGACTTGATAAAGGCGGGGCTTCCGATCGTTTTTGTGGTCGATCGGGCAGGGGAAACTCTATTTCATCCGGATCCTGCCGTCACCGCCGCTAGGCGGCCGATGGGCGAACTAAAGATCGTTCAGGAGTGGCTTGAATCGGGCTTGCAGATCCAGTCTGCTTTGGTTCCATTCTCGGCGGTTCTGAACGGGAGTTCCAGCGACATGATCGGGGCATATTCGACAGCACATCTTGCAGATGGCTATAACGTCGGTGTGATCGTTATGCAGGATGAGGCTCGTGCTCTCGCATCGGTTGGCGAGATGCGTACGCAGGCGTGGCTTATCAGCATGGCGTTTGCGGTACTAGCATTGATCGTCGGCTTTGTAGGGGCGAAGGTCATGACGACGCCGGTGTTACGTCTCGTGAACGCAGCCAAGCTCATTGCCGCAGGTGATTTCTCCACTCGGGTCGAGACGAGCAGCCTTTCGGAGATCGGAACGCTCGGCGAATCGTTTAACTTCATGACCGACAAGGTCGAGGAGCAGATCGCAAAGCTTGCCAAGGCTGCCGAGGAGAACCGCGAGCTTTTCGTCGGTACGGTAAAGGCTCTGGCTGCCGCGATCGACGGTAAAGATAAATATACACGCGGCCATTCCGAGCGTGTTTCGCGGATCTCGGTCGCTATTGGCCGACAGATGGGCTTACCCGCTGATGAACTCGAAACGCTGCGGATCAGCGCACTTCTTCACGATGTGGGCAAGATCGCGATCGACGATGCGATCCTCAAAAAGCCGGCGGCCCTAACCGACGAAGAGTTTGAGATCATGAAGACCCATCCGCAGAAGGGCTATAAAATCATGTCGCAGATCCCGGCGATGAAGGAGTTTTTGCCGGGTATGTACATGCACCATGAGATGGTGAACGGAAAAGGTTATCCGCAGGGGCTGACCAGCGAAGAAATACCGCTTCAGGCCAAGATCGTTTCGGTAGCCGATACTTTTGACGCGATGACGATCGACCGTCCGTACTCCAAGGGCATGGAACTGCAGCCCGCACTGGAGCAGCTCCGGAGTTTTGTCGGAACGCGTTATCAGTCTGACGTTGTCGAGGCGCTGATCCGGGCATGCAGTGCAGGAGAGGTCGCGAATGGAATTGTGCGCCAAATGGCAGCGATCCGGGCCGCCGCGGCAGAAGAAGAGCAGAAGCCGGCCGTCAGGCTGGTCGCATGATCTGAAAATCATGGGCGAAGAGCAGGTACAAGAGGTCTGGCAAGTCGAGGCAAACGGCCAGATATTTGAAGCAAGTTTTGCCGAAATGACCGAATGGATCATCGACGGCTCGCTGCTTCGGATCGATCGTGTCAGAAAGGGAAATCTGCGCTGGATCGAGGCCGGTAAAGTGCCGTCGCTGATGGCGGTCTTTAACGCGAAAGATAACGGCCAGCCCGTATCACCGCCGGTCGTTTCGACGACAAAGCTCGGCCCGACGGTTGTACCAGGTTCAGCGTCATCAACTTTTAACAGTCAGGCTCACTCGCAAATAACGACAAGTACTCCCGGCGAACAGGTTTGCAGCATGCACGCTGACCTTCCTGCTGTATTCGCCTGCAAGACCTGCTTTAACAACTTCTGCAAAACGTGCCCGAATTCTTACGGCGGTACGGTCAAGATCTGCCCGTTTTGCGGTGCGATGTGTGAACCGATCGCGAAGCAGGAAACAAGCCAGCCGCAAGAGGTCTACTATGCACCCGTAGGAAAGTTCGGGTTTGACGATTTTGGCGAAGCTCTTCGATATCCGTTCAAGTTTATGCCGAGTCTCGTAATGGGCGCAATAATGTTCATGTTCCTTTCCGTCGGGCAGACGGTCGCCTCGGTCGGCGGCATCTTTATGATGTGGGGAGCGATCGCGTGTGCCTTGGTTGCGAACACTCTGACCTTCGGCATCCTTGCAAATACGGTAGAAAACTTCTCGCAGGGCAAGATCGGCGAGAATTTCATGCCGTCATTTGACGACTTCTCGCTGTGGGAAGACGTGGTGCATCCATTTTTCCTGATGATCGGCGCTTACTTATCGTCCTTCGGGCCATTGATCGCGGTCATTATCATTGGATTCTTTGTTATAGTCGCACCGGTCAGGGATGAGATAAATGAGGCTCAGAAGAAGGCACTGACCTCAGTGAATTCGGAACTGCCCTTCGCGGCCAACGCTGCTCGTCAGAGCGAAAAGGTTCGTGAATTGGTCAACAATGATGCTAACCGGCAAAAACAACTCGTCGAAACGATCGAGGCGGGCGAAACACCCACTGACGAGCTTGCGACCCGCCAGGCTTTGATCGATGCTGAAGAAGAGGAATTTCGGCAGCTCGAGAATATCATCCAGGAACACCGAAAAGGACAACTGGAATCGGTCGTGGGGAAGTCGCCGGAGACCGAAGCAGCCGACCAAATGGCGTTCATTCAGATGATCGCCGGCCGCGGCCTCGTGTTGCTCGCCGTCGCGGGCATCTGCTTGTTGTGGGGACTATTCTACTTCCCGGCAGCGTGCGCCGTTGCCGGTTATACTCGTTCGTTCGCCGCAACTATTAACCCAACGGTCGGGCTGGATACTATTAAGCGGCTCGGTGTCGACTATATCAAGATCCTGGTAATGGCCCTGATCATCGCCATCGCGGTCGGCTTCATAAGCGGCGTTCTGAATGCCGTCCTTGCTCCTTTCGCCATGCCGCGGGTCGGAAATATCCCCGCATCCGCGATCGGAGCCCTCTTCGGATTCTATTTCTCCATCGTATTTTCGTGCGTACTCGGATTCGCGTTGTATAGATCGGCGGAGAAATTGAAGCTTGCTCGATAGTTTCGAAACTTCCCAAGCCCGCAGTTAAGCGAGCTCGCTACGCCACACAGAATGCTTATCGGGCACGCTCGTGCGCGGGCTTGTGTAATAGCACTCGTTGTCCACCGGTCAATATTTTCCTATACTCTTTAGTTTGCGGATGGTGCGGTCGGGTTATCTGTATGGCTTTTTTTTGGCGTAGGAACAAAGAAGATAAGTTTTCGAGTTCGGTGCTGGGTCTCGACAAGTCGGTCGAGGAACTGAAGGCACAGGAGGAGGCGGTTGAGCGGGAGTTGTCGATCCGCTTTTCGAAGGCGATCGAGAAGACGCGGCATTCGATAAATAATCGCCTCGACACGATCTTCGAGGGGCGGAAACAGATCGACGAAGCGTTTCTCGACGAACTCGAAGAGATGCTTATCTCGACCGATATCGGCGTAGCGACGACGGTGCAGATCCTTGACAGTATTCGCCGGGGCGTTTCTCGTCAGGAGATCAATGATCTCGACGCTTTGAAGCGTGAGATGATGAAGCAGCTTCTCGGCATTCTGCAAACATCGACGGAGAAAGGAGTTGCGGATGAACGCACGATAGATGCATCGATCAAGCCGTACGTGCTGATGGTAGTCGGCGTCAACGGCGTCGGCAAGACGACCACGATCGGTAAGCTCGCTCAACGGATCAAGGACGAGGGAAATGACGTTCTGATCTGCGCTGCTGACACTTTCCGAGCCGCCGCAAGCGACCAACTCGAGATATGGGCGGATCGTGCAGGAGTTCAGATCGTGCAGCAGAAGCAGGGGACTGATCCTGCGGCGGTACTTTTTGACGCACTCGCCGCCGCGAAGGCCCGGTCATCAGATGTACTGATCGTAGATACGGCAGGACGTTTGCACAACAAGGCGAACCTGATGGCAGAGCTCGAAAAGATGAAACGCATCGCCGGCCGCGAGGTCGCGGGTGCTCCACACGAAACTCTGCTTGTGATTGACGCTGTCACGGGACAAAACGGCCTCGAACAAGCACGCCAATTCATGAAAACCGCCGACGTCACGGGAATAGCTCTGACAAAACTAGACGGCACCGCAAAAGGCGGCATCGCCGTTGCGATCGCAAAAGAATTAAACCTGCCCATCCGCTACGTCGGCATCGGCGAACAGGTCAAAGACCTGATGGTATTTGACGCGGAAAGCTATGTTAACGGACTGTTCAATTGATCCGATTTGCTGACTGAGACTGAAGAATTTCACCTTGAGATGACTCGGCGTTCGCTGGATAGAGCGGCCGAGGGAATTGGCCACGTCTCGCCGAATCCGCTTGTAGGATGTGTAATAACCTCCAGGAACGGCGAGATCGTCGGTGAGGGGACGTATATCTACGACAACCTTATCCACGCCGAAGCGATCGCGCTGGAAAAAGCGGGTGAGAAGGCCCGCGGCGGGACCGCCTTTGTATCTCTCGAGCCCCACGACCATCACGGCAAGACTCCGCCGTGTACCGAGGCCCTGATCAACGCCGGCATAGCACGCGTTGTCTGCCCGATCGAAGATCCGAATCCGTTAGTATCCGGGCGAGGCTTTGAAACGCTGCGTAAGGCTGGCGTTGATGTTGTAACGGGACTTTTAGCCGACGAGGCCGCTCGCCTAAACGAGCAGTTTATCTGCTGGCATCAGAAGAAACGCCCGTTTGTGCATTTAAAACTCGCAATGTCGCTCGATGGGCGAATTTCGCTAGGGAAAAGTGTCTCGACCGCGATCTCGAGCGAAGCAGCGGGGGTTCGTGTTCAGGATCTTCGGCATTCGCACGACGCGATCCTTGTCGGTGGAAACACAGCAGCGGTCGACAACCCGAGTCTCACTGACCGAAGCGGAAAAAAGCGACGCCGTCCCTTAGTCCGCGTTATCCTGGACAACAGGCTTAGAACGAGCGTCGATTCGATTGTTGCGAGCACGACCGCAGCTGCTCCGACCATTATCTTTACGAACAGTGAAGATGGCAGAAAGATCGATGAGCTCACTGAAAAAGGAGTTTCGGTGATCGTGAGCGAAACTGGTGCTCGCGATCTGAAGTTTGTTCTTGAATCGCTGAGGCAAATGGACATTCAAAGCGTCCTTGTTGAAGGCGGAACCGAGATCGCCGGCGCATTTGTTGATGCTCGCCTGATCGATAAGGTTACGCTGATCGCCGCTCCATTTATTGTCGGCGGCCATACCGCTCCGGTCGCTATCGGCGGAAACGGCGCACGATCTTTGGAAACCGCGCTTCACTTAAACGATCTCTTTGTTGAGAACGTTGGTCGTGACGTTGTGCTGACGGGATATCCGTCGTTTTAACCCCATAAGATGCGACCAAAGAGATCTCTCGGCCAGAATTTTCTCAGGGATGACGACGTAGTTAGGCGAATCGTCGCCTCGCTCGATATTTTGCCCGACGACACAGTCGTCGAGATCGGTCCCGGACGCGGAGTTTTGACCGAGCGGCTCGTCGAAACCGGAGCATCGATAGTCGCGGTCGAGATCGACCGGGAACTGATCCCTGTTTTGGAGCGGAGATTTGCGGACAAAGACAAATTTCAGGTTATCGAAGCTGATTTTTTAACGGTTGATGTCGACGCCGTTATAGGTTCTATCCCGCCTGAACGGCTAAAGATCGTTGGCAATCTTCCTTACTATATTTCCACGCCGATAATTCAGCGACTTATCACCTTTGGCGCTCGTTTCGATCGTGCCGTGTTGATGCTGCAGCGGGAAGTTGTCGAACGGCTGACCGCTGAGCCGGGAAACAGCCATCGCGGCTTCATTACCGTACTTACGGAGAATTCGTTCAAGACTAAGCATCTCTTCGATGTTCCGCCCGAGGCATTTTTCCCAGCACCTAAGGTTTGGAGTTCGGTAATGAGCCTGATACCGACGGGAGTGGACATTAGCGATCATGCGAAGTTGTCGCCACTGCTAAGTGCGGCATTTGCGCAGAAGCGTAAGACGATCCTGAACAATCTCAAGACCTATTCGCCAAATGCCGGAGAGCTTTTGCAACTCTCCGGCATTGAGCCGATCCGACGTGCGGAAACCTTAACGCTGGCGGAATGGAAGCAACTCTGTTCCGCCATTGACCAATATCAGTGATCATTGCAGCCCAACGAAATCAAGCTCAGCAAGATTCGTCGCTGGCGTGACGACCTGGGCGCCAAAGCGATAGCGTTTCGAAGCCACTGAAACAATGTACGTCTGGTTTGGGACAACACTTTCGAACGCGTAAACACCAAACGAACTCGTCGTAACGCGGCGGGTTGCTCCGGCGGGATCTGTCAAAGCGACGGTTGCGTTCCGAAGGCTCTGTCCTTCAGGTGTAAACACCCTGCCCGAGATCGTTATCGCAGAACTTTCCGTCGCGGTTCCAAATACAGTGAATTGCACCGCGGGACTTACAGAAAAACCACCTATCGCCCCGGGATCCTGAACATACCATCTTGCGAAATAGGTCTGGTTCTGTACCGTTGTGCTATTCGGAATAGCCACAACAACTGAGGCCCATCCGTTTCCGGCACCTGTGTTCTGAGTATTCGTCTCAACTCTCGCAAAGCTGCCGGTCGTTGGAACGCTTGCACCCAGACCCGGATCTGCCGAATCAATAACAAGAGTTGCCGGCGCATTTCCAAGAGCTCCAAATAGAGAGACCGTGAACTGCGTATTTCCAACAATTGGGGGCGAAATGGCCTTGATCTGCGGAGTGATCGATGCCGAGCCCGCTCTTCCACTGCCGGTAACGGTCGGCTTTCGGTCCGATTCCATATAAAGTATCGGACGATCGAATCTTTCCGCTTCTGCTGCCACACGGGGATCGGTGAGCGGCCGCCGCAAAAAGGCGACCAGGTCAGCCTGCTGATTGGCGTTGAGGCCCAGTGGCCTGATCAGTGCGACAGGCTTGTTTGGTGCGTTAAAATCGCCGCCCCGATTGTAAAAAGCAACGACCTCGTTTAGTGTCGTGAATCTGCCGTTATGAAAGAACGATCCACGCAGTTCGACGTTTCTCAAACTCGGTACGCGAAATGACCCGCGGTCATTGTTGTTGCCCGTTACCTCAAAACGCCCCAGATCGTCATTTTGTGGTCGCACACCGATATATCGGAAGGAATTGTCGGTAAAGAGATTTCCCGCATGACAGACGTTACAGCTGCTCGCATTAAAAACGCCGCGCCCTCTTTGCTCCTGATCGGTCAGAGGAGCGATGCCGGCGTTTGCTAAGTCAATGGGCGCTCGGTCGCTGAATTGTGTTCGCTGATAAGTTGCTATTGCTAAAGCGATGCGGGCCGGGGTTACTTCCGGTGTTCCAAAAGCCTCCTGAAACAACTCAGGATATGTTCGGCCGCTAAGCCAGTTGGATAGCGAGGTCGGGACGGAGGAACTAAGAGCGAGTGGCTTCGAGAGGGCTATCTTCGCGGCGGCATCGGTTAATGTACGCCCACTGTGTGCCATTTCGACGGTTGATGTTTGAGGGCCCATTGCCTGGTTTTCGAGTGCTCCCCCGTTATTCAGGATGATCGCATTCGTTATCGGATCGCGGAATACGTTATTTGCCCGGCCATCCCAAAAAAGCAGATTTGGATACGCCGAATTGATATGGGACATCGATTTTCGGTTCGTGACCTGCTCATTCAACCCGAACTCCGATTGGAAATAGGTACCATCTGAGTTGTTCGAAGGCACGCCTACCGAGCCTCGAATATCGTCTCCAGTATTCAAAGTGCCATCGGGGCCGGGATGCGTCGAAGCAGCGGCGAGGGTGACCGATCGCGGATCCGTGCCGCCATTTGCCGCATGATGACACGTTCCGCAGGCAACAGTTCCGGTCGATGATAGCTGCTCGTCCCAAAACAGGGCCTTTCCGAGAAATGTCTTAGCCGCGGTAACCGGATTGCCGGGTGGCATCGGCGGTGGTTCTAGCGCAGGGACCGGGCCCTGCTGTGCGGTACCAGTGCGGCTGCCCGCGTCGGAATCGCTGAACTGACTCACGACAGCTCCGTTTTCAGCACGCACCCAATAGAACAACTGCTGTCCAGCGGGTGCTCCGAGATCAAAGAATGTGTTCGCCGGGGTGATGCCGACCTCGGTCGCTGATGAGATATCAAGAGTCGCTGCCCTGAACACACGGTAGATGGTTGCATTAAGGACGGGATCCCAGTGGAGGCCGATCTTTAAATTGTAAGAGTTGTCCGAAGCCGTAAGTCCACCAGGCGCCGATAAACTTGTGGTCTGCCCTTTTACTTTGCTGACCTTCATCATATGAAAGCCGGCAAAAAGGCACACAATTATAACTAACATCGATATCTTGATGTATCTCATTCAACCTCCACGAGCGGTGAAATCCGCTGCTATTTCCTTGCTGCTATCCTCGTCTCGCCCTACTTAGGGCTGAAAAAATGTCCAAATCTTTTCCGCAAATGGTTGCGGCACCTAAAAAGCCTTGATTTCAGGTTACTTGTTGAGATACCGATGACCTCGGCCGCCTCGTCGAGCGAATACTCCTGCGAATAAACGAGCGAGAGAGCGACGCGATCTTCCGGATTTAGTCCGGCCATCATCTTGTCTATTAGCTGCTCGGCGATCAGTGAATTATCCGCGGACGCCGTTCGGCCGTCGGCGATCGTTTCAACAAACTCCGCCTCCTCGTCACTCATCTCGGCAAAGAGACTTTCGCTCTTGCGCCGCCGTCTTCTAAACTCGTCGTAACAAACATTTACAGCTATCTTTGCGAGCCAGCTTTTTAGCGATGAATCGCCGCCACGAAAGCGACTGAGAGAGAAATACGCTTTCGTAAACGCCTTCTGCACCGCCTCTTCGATGTCCGCTTTCTCCCGAAAAAACTTTGCAACTATCCGCGTGATCGTCCGTCGGTGCCTTTCAAAGATCTGCTCATACGCCGATCCGTCGCCTGCGAGCACTTGCTGGACGAGTATCTCATCGGACGTTATGTCGTTGTCGTGCATCTCGATCCCGAGATATTCTGCGTTCGTCTGCACTGAAATGTTTAGAACCTCGTCGAGCATTTTCGTTTAAATCTCTTTATGTTCAAAGTACCCGTATCAACGCGGTCGTCCTGGGCCTTCGAGTCTATAGTTCGCTGGTACGGTAAAGAGGTTCGGGTTCGGCTCGCCGAGTTTGATGTTGACAAGCTTGAATACATGCTCACCGGCGATAGGGTCAAGACTTCGCGACATGACCATCACCTGTAGTTCCTTTGAAAACCAACGTTCTGTGTAGGCTTTCATCGCTTTGTCATTTCCAAAGCGGCCGGCCGGTATCTCGAAGGAGGTTCGAGTCCCTTCGACGGCGATGCCTTCGATGGTTTTTGTGCCGAGGCTTTCTTCATTGGTTCCAGGCCTAAGGTCTAGTGGGCCTGGGCCTGGCCCCAGCGGGCTTCGTCGAGCGACCTTGTTATTAACATCAAGGAATATCTGCTGCCGAACTGAGAAATCATTGATAAAGATCAACGTCTGCGGCTTGTTATCCGGTCCGACCACGGAAAATCCCGCGACGTGTTCAAGCGGCTGTTCACGCCGCGTGCGTCCCTCGCCGTCGCGATAGAAAGCTCCTCGTCGCTCCTTAGTCGCGGTGGTTCCGTCGAAAAGTCTTTTGGTATCTTCGATAACCGTTTCAGCGGAGAACGGAGCACCCTTGACAAGCCTGTCTCCAAATCTAGCTTCAGCACCAATGAAACGTGCATTTGGAGCCTCGGGCGGCGGCGGCGGTTTCGGTCCGTCGGGCCGCGGCGGTAGGCGGCGAGTCTCAGGTTCATTCAGGCGGCCATCACCATTCTTATCCATATCTGCAAAGACCTTCCGGACGATCCGTTCGAATTCCTCTCGACTGAAAGTGCCGTTCGGATCCGCTATATCGTTGAAGAAGAATGGAGGCAGCATTCTCTTGCCGTCATCGGACGGCCGCGGCGGGGGCTGTCCTGGCACACCACCGGGCCGCTTTGCCTCGCCTTGGTCGAGCGTCTTATTACCGTTGCGATCAAGGGCGGTGAAAGTGCGTTCAATGGCCGCTTCGAACTCTTCAGCCTCGATACTGCCGTTACCATTCGTATCTATCGAGGCCACCCAGCCTCCGGGCTGACGTGGTTCAGGCGGACCTGGCCGCTGCGGCCGGTCGGGACGCTGTGCCAAAATGCCCGTTGTTAGAAACACTAGAACTAAAGTGAAAAATATTGATCGTCTTTTCATAATTAAAACTCCTAACACCGGTCTATCTTATAAAGCGGATCGCGTGGGTTTGCCCGTCATCGCCCACCACGACCTCGGCATCGATCAGGCTCGACGGCTTATCGACGTTTGGTACCACGCCTAGACTGACCATCATGGAACTCGGAACTTTTACACGAATTACCTGCCCGCTTTCAGGTCCGCCAGCGTGGCTGAGAGCGATGAATTCCGTCGAAACCTTCTCTGTCTCACCCGCCTTGGATTCGATCGTTCTTTTCGCTTTCGCGTAACCTGCTGATCTTTGCGGTTGTTTGACCACACGCTTGTTGATCGGGGCTTCTCCGGTCGTGCTAACCGAATTTTCCGATCGCACTTGGTCATTAGAAACGGTCGGCCCACTGAGATTTTCATCCTTCTTTTCCGCAAAGGTTGGCCTTGCGTCCGTTATCTCATTCTTCAGTGCGGTACGATCTGACGAGATCCAGACCATGCCTACGGCAACTACGAGAGCCGCGAGGGCTGGTACCGCGAATGGAAAGAAGCGGCGCCATAATGATGTAGGCGGCCAAGGAGAGGCCGCAGGTGAATTCTGCGCGATATTTCTTTTTACGGCCCACCATGTGGTGGGAGAGGTCGAGATCTCCTCAATGACCGATTCATCGACTACCGTATCGGCCATCAATCTGGTCAACACCATGTCGATCTGCTCGTCCGTAAGTTTATTCTTCATCGTATACCTCAGAGCCCTTTTGGCTTATTGTCACGTAAAAGACGCGCGCGAAGGCGTCGCGGTTTCAAATATTTTTTGAAACCGCGACGCGTTTGAAAGGACAAAGAGGAGTTAGTTACTCTCCTCGGCGAGTTTTTCAGAACGTGGAAAGATGAGTGACAGGATGATAGAGAGGAAAATTGTTACAGTGATAAAGCCCAGCGAATACGAGATGGGAAATTTCCCGCCGAACGCATCATTGAGCCAAACCATTTTAAGCCCAACGAATACGAGCACTATCGCGAGTGCGTATTTTAGGAGGTAGAACTTATCGATCACACCGGCAAGCATAAAGTACATCGACCTTAAGCCAAGGATCGCGAAGATGTTTGAGGTGAAAACGATCATCGGTTCGCTGGTAATGGCAAAGATCGCAGGTACACTGTCGACGGCGAAAATGATATCCGTCGCCTCAAGGAAAAGCAGGGCGATAAAAAGCGGTGTCGCGTGCCAGCGGCCGTCGATCTTTGAGAAGAAGTTCTTGCCGTCCAGTCTAGGCGAAACTGGCATGAACCTTCGAAATATCCTGATCAGGAAGTTCTTTTCCGGTTCGATCTCCTCATTATGAGCGAAGAACATCTTTATACCGGTAATGATCAGGAACGCTCCGAAGAGATAGATAACCCAGTGAAACTGCATCAGAGCAGAACCCATAGCGATAAAGATCGCGCGGAATATCAATGCCCCGAGAATGCCGTAGAAAAGGACGCGGTGCTGGTATTTCGGGGGTATCGCAAAATACGCGAAGACCATCACGAAGATAAAGATGTTATCCACCGAGAGCGATTTTTCGACGATATATCCGGTCAGGAACTCGAGCGAGACGTTCCAAGCTGCTAGATCCGGAACAAATGCCGGATTAGCGAGTAAACGCTCGTCCTGAGGGAATTTCCAGAGGGCGTATCTATATAAAAGGAAATTGAAGACGAGCGCGAGGGATACCCAGACTACGCTCCAGATGCTCGCCTCCTTAAACGAAACCTCGTGTGCTTTGCGATGAAAGACGCCCAGGTCGAGCGCGAGCATCAGCAGGACAAAGACGAGAAATGCCCCGTAAAACCACCAATATTCTGCAAAAGGAAATAGATTCATAGTAATTACCTAAGGTTAGTGAGTGCTCAAACGAGCTCAGTTAAACCCTTTCGCCTCCTTTCGCTATTGAATTTGGTTTGACCTGATCTGGGTCTGCCATAACGTCAGTAAGGATCTTTGCAATGTGTTTTACCGTGTCGATCTCTTCTTCGCAGATGCGCTCACCCCCAGCCTCGAAAGTGCCGTTTCCGCCCGACATTTCGGCGACGGTTGCACATCGCGAAAGGATGTCGTACTTGGCCGAACGTGATTCATCTTCGGGATGACTCGCCAAATGATCACGGAGGCCGTGAAGAGCCGCCTTAAAGAATTCGTCCTCGGGACGTATATCAAGCCAACGGGCAAGCGTGCGGAGATTCTGTTCAGATTCGGGTATGTGCATATCAACGACAGAGGAGAAGATCATCTGTCGCTCGCGCTTAGTAACCCTCCCATCTGCCCATGCTACTCGCACTAGCGGCACCAAACGCAGCAACTCGGAATCGCTGATGCCGTCAGACGAAATGCGAGCCTGATCGGTAAGGATCTCAGCGATACGCTTTTCTGACTGATCGAGCGTTTCCTGCTCGTTTTCGCCGAGGCGGTGAGCTCGCCAGAGGCCAAATGTATATTTCTCACTAAATTCGCCGATGAACTTGATCTGCTGATACAGGTGAGATACAAGTGCGGCACATTCGCCCGAATCCATCATGCGGCAGACGTCCGTGATCTCATCCCACCAAACCTCGATATCGCGATGGTGTGGTTTGGAGTGCAGTCGCTGCATTAGAACCGCATACGCAGACTCGTTTTCGAGTAAGCCGTATATCTCAGCAGCCCGCAAAATGTAGTCTTGTTCATGTCGAGCCACGCGACCATCGGTCCACGCGATCGATACGAGCGGTGACAAGAAAAGCAGTGCGGTCTCATGCCTTTCATGGGTTTCGAGACCCAAAAGGCATTTGACACGTTCGGTGTGTTCCAGAAATTCCTGCTCGGCTTGCCTGCGTCTCTTGTACGCATCTAGCCCAGCTTTAACATAAGCTTCCATAAGTTTCGTCCTCCTACGCGTTCTCTATCCGCGAAAAGGAAAAAGACCCATCGCGGATGTGTTACCGCGATAGGTCTCGAAACTTATTTCCCACGCCGGTCAGCTAACAAAAGCCAACGTATTGACGACATCAGGAAGCCTTTTTTTACTGCAAGGCGTCTACTCCCCTACCGAACCTAAAAGAGAATATTTCAATCAAGACTTTTTTGTCAAGTATAATTCGTAGATACTCGCACGAAGCACGGTTAAAAATGTTATTCTCTTCCTTCAGCTTTTAGGAGTTAAATTGGGCAAAATAGAGATCATACCGCTTGGCGGCATTGGCGAATTTGGGATGAACTGCATGGGAATCCGTTACGGCGGCGAAATGATCGTCGTTGATGCGGGCATGGGTTTTCCTGAGGAAACGCCTTACGGGGTCGATATTTCGATACCGAATTTTGATTTTCTCGAAGAATATCGCGACGATCTTACCGCTATCATTCTGACACACGGCCACGAAGACCACATCGGGGCGCTGTCCTACATTCTCAAGAAATTTAACCTGCCAGTTTACTCTTCGCGCTTCACTTTGGCTCTGACTGAGAAGCGCTTGGATGAGTACAACATGATGAACGATGTGCTCCTGCATCGCGTTAAGGCCAAAGACCGAATCAAGATCGGCGTATTTGAGATCGAGTTCATCCATGCGTCGCATTCGCTGGTCGAATGTTTTTCGCTCGCCATCCATACGCCTGTCGGAACGATCATCCACACCGGCGACTACAAGATCGACGACACGCCGGTGATAGGGAAGCCCTACGATCTCGAAATGCTCGGCCGCATTGGTGACGAAGGCGTTCTTGCTCTGCTTTGCGACTCGACAAACGCCACGGTCCCGGGTCGAACTCCGAGCGAACAGGCGGTAATTCCTGCATTCGAAGAGATATTTGAGCAAACGGAAGGGCGTTTGTTCGTTTCGACCTTTTCTTCCTCGCTTCATCGGCTTCAGATCGTTTTTGACATTGCTCGCAAGTACGGACGACGCGTTTGTGTGCTCGGGCGGTCGATGCAGAAGAATGTCGAGATAGCGTCGGGCATGGGGCTTCTGAACATTGTCGGCGACACGATGATCGAACTTAGCGACGCACGCAAGCTCGATGACGACGAGATCTGTTATCTCGTAACGGGTTCGCAGGGCGAAATGCGGGCTGCCCTTTGGAATCTCGCTACCGGCGTTTACAAAGGGATGGAGGTAGAGAAAGGCGACACGGTCGTGCTTTCTGCCCGGATCATTCCCGGCAATGAAAAGAGCATCAGCCGCCTGATCGGCAATCTCTACAAACGAGGTGCGAATATCATCGAGGAAAAACGCCGGCTCGTCCACGTCTCGGGTCACGCTTCGCAGGAAGATATTCGCATCATGGTTGAGACCTCGAAGCCCAAATTCGTCATCCCGATCCACGGCGAATACCGAATGCTCTTCCGCCAAAAGGAATTTATCAAAAACCACGTCGCCGGATACAATGACGACAACATCGTGCTCATCGAAAACGGCAATGTCCTCGAGATCGACGAGCTGAGCTGTCAGGTCGTCGAGAAACGCGAACTTTATAAGACCTTCATCGACGAAGAGTCGATGGAAGAGATCGAGTACGAAACCGTTCGCGAGCGAAAGAAACTCGCCTATGGCGGCGCCATCTCGTTGGTCGTTGCCCTCGAGAAGAATACGACAAAAATACTCGGTGACCCGCAGATCACTTTCGAAGGCGTCGCCGGCATCGACCCGATAAATGGGTTCGGCAAGGAAGCTCGAGATTCTATTGTCAAAGCCATCACTAACATGAAGCCCGAGCACGTCCGCGACCGCACGATGTTCAAGGAAAACCTACGGGTTCATCTCAAGCGTTTCGTGCAAAAAGAACTCGGATCGAAACCTGTTATCGTAACGACCGTCGTCGAGATCTGATACGAGGAGCTAACCATGTTACGTACTATTACTCTCTTTGTTTTACTCTCACTATTCACCACAGTTGCCGTTCCCGCCCAAACTTCCAAAATAGATAAGCTGAGAAAGGCGGCAAATGAATCACTTAATAAGGGCGACAGATCGGTAGAAATTAGTCTCCTCTCCGGAATCCGGACAAAGGGAAGGATAACTACCGTCGAACAGGAATCGTTTACGGCGATCATAGAGCAAACGTCTGTTGCGGAAGCTTTTAAGTTCACCGAGGTTGATTCCATCAAACGCCCGCGGAAGGGGCTGAGCACAGGGGCGATAATCGGCATCGTCGGAGCAGCCGTCGGTGGTGCGATCCTCGCCGGCGTTCTCCTGAAACGCTGTCGAAACGAGCTGGGCTGCGGTGCGGGCAGATAAGCGAGAGATTTTCGAATGAACTGGAACACCAAAAAAGTTTTCCTAACCGGAGCGTCGAGCGGCATCGGCGAAGCGCTCGCGATTGCGCTTGCGAAGAAAGGAGCCACGCTGGGGCTTGTGGCCCGTCGCGAAGAGCTGCTCAACGACCTGAAAACACGATGCGAAGCGGCTGGCGGTAAGGCAGTTGCTCTGCCTTGCGACGTAGTCGACCCGCTTGCGATCCAAGACGCCGCAAGGCGGTTTCGCGAAGAGTTCGGACATATCGACATCATGATCGCAAACGCCGGCATTGGCGGTAATGACGAGAAGACGCGTGCCTATGAGCCCGATTCGGTCAAGAAATTGATCGATATCAACCTGCTCGGGGCCGTAAACTCGATCCACGCGGTCATCGGCGACATGATCGAGCGTAAAAACGGCCATCTCGTAGCAATTTCGAGCCTCGCGGGCTTTCGCGGGCTTCCAAAATCGGCCGCGTACTCCGCGAGCAAAGCCGGGATGACCGCGTTTTTCGAAAGCGTGCGGCTTGACCACGCCAAAAACGGCATCGACGTGACGATAATCCAGCCCGGATTCATCAAAACGCCGCTCACGTCGGGCCGTTCGAACAAAATGCCGTTCATTCTCGAACTCGACGAAGCTATTCCGCATTTCATCTCGGCCATCGAACAGAAAAAGAAGTTCCACGCGTTCCCGTTCCCACTCTCGTGGGTCGTAAAGCTAGGCCGAATAATGCCCGCGTGGCTCTACGACAACGTCGCGGGCAGGGCACGTTACCGCGAATAGGCCCGGTCGCGTTACTGCCGGGCCTTTTAACCGGCTGCAAACGTATAAATGATGCCCAGCAGCCCCCCGCCGAGCACCACCAACAGGACATCGACCTTAAATCTGTACAAAACCACAAACGCCGCGACGCTGACGGCGACCGCGAACCAATTTAGCGTGCCCGGCCCGCTGTCGTAGATAACGGCGAGGCCGAAAACGAGCGCGAGGTTTAGGATCACGCCCACGACCGCAGCGGTGACGCCCGAAAGAGCGCCGGTCAGCAGGCGGCTGTTTCGAAGCTTCTCGATATACGGTGCACCGACGAAGATAAATAGGAACGACGGCAGGAAAGTCGCGTAGGTCGTCACCAGAGCTCCGACGATCCCGCTTACCAGCGGCGACATTCCGGCGACAGGATTGTTCCACGCGGCCATAAATCCAACGAACTGCAGCACCATTATCAAAGGCCCCGGAGTTGTTTCGGCAAGTGCAAGGCCGTCGACGGCCTGGGTCGGTGTTATCCAATTGTACGGCGCGGCCGTTACGGCCTGGGTCACGTATGCGAGCACGGCGTACGCTCCGCCGAAGGTCACGAGTGCCGATATCGAGAAGAATTTATACTCCTCGACGTGCAGATTCTGCGATCCGTTCCACGCGATAAGTGCCAGAAAGGGAAGTATCCACAAAATGGCGCCGACGCCGAGTATCTTGAACAGCCGAAACCTATTCGGAACGGTGTGGTCCTGAACGGTGTCGTCCGAAAGTATCGGTTTCCGGTCCGCTTCCGGTGAAATATCGGTGGCATCTGGCTTCTTTTCCGCGGCAATGAACGACGCGGGCAGAAAATGCATTCCCACGAGCCCTACAATCGCGGCGGCGAAGACGATCAACGGGAAGGGAACATTGACAACAAAGATCGCGACGAAGGCAGCGGCCGCAATGCCGTAATGAACCCAGCGTTTCAAGGCCCTTTTGCCTATTTTCAACAGCGCTTCGACGACTATCGCGACGACGACGGGTTTAAAACCGGCAAGAGCTCCGTCGACGGCGGGCAAGTGCCCGAATGCGGCGTAAATATACGACAGTACGAGCAGAATTATCACCGACGGCAGGACGAAAAACACGCCCGCGACGATGCCGCCGAGCGTTTTGTGCATGAGCCAGCCGATATAGACGGCGAGTTGCTGAGCCTCTGGGCCGGGAAGCAGCATGCAGTAGTTCAGAGCGTGCAAAAACCGCGATTCGCCCATCCAGCGACGCTTTTCGACCAGCTCTTTGTGCATGATCGCGATCTGCCCGGCCGGCCCGCCGAAGGAAATAAACCCCAGCTTCAGCCAAAACCGAAAAGCCTCGGCAAAAGGGACGTTCTGGACATCGGATCGCGGTTCATCTTTCATGTTGATCAACGTCTGCGTCTTCGGTCGACGAACTCCGCAAGAATTATTCCTGAATTACCACGAACAAAGATTCCTCGCAGAGCCCGCGGAGATTAGGACGCAGAGCATTTACTTCCGGCGCACTATCGCATCGAGCGAGTACCTGCCTGCGCCGACTATCAGCAGGAAGATCGAGCTGAACAGCATTGCCAGATCGGTCCGCGACTCGTGCAGAAAGCCCCAAACGCCATAATACGAGACCTTTCTGAGGCTAAAACCGAGGAATTCGTGGCCCAGAAGAATCGGCAGCTTGGTCGTGAAGAGCGCCGTGAGCATTATCGCGATCAGCGGAACCGCAGCAACTCGCGTCAGCAGCCCAAAAAGCACGAGCGCCCCGCAAACTATCTCAAAAACCCCAACCAGCGGAGCCACGACGTCAGGATTTGCGATCGGTATCTTAGCAAAACGCCCCGCCCCGACCTCGTCCGCGAACAGAAACTTCTGAAATCCCTCCGAAACAAAAACAACTCCCACAATAAACCGCACCAAGACCGTCGCCGCCGGAGCATTGCTCGCCATTATTCGCTGCAAGATAGTAGTCATGTTCGTGTACGAACCATTCTACACGACTTCCTCGCAGGTCATTCAAGGAGAATTCATGCCCTAAACGCGTAGCAGACACACCACCTCAACAAAAGGAGCGTCCGGAAGAGCTTCCGGAGCGTCCGGAAGTGCTCCCAGAGCGTCCGGAAGTGCTCCCAGAGCGTCCGGAAGTGCTACCAGAGCGTCTGGAACTGCTCCCAGAGCGTCGGGGAGTGCTCCCGGAACGTCTGGGAGTGCTCCCGGAGCGTCTGGGAGTGCTCCCGGAGCGTCTGGAAGTGCTCCCGGAGCGTCTGGGAGTGCTCCCGGATCGTCTGGGAGTGCTCCCGGGGCGTCTGGAAGTGCTCCCAGAGCGTCTGCAAGTGCTCCCGGAACCGCTAACGCGGGCTTTCGTCGGGTAAACTGAGGGCGCGGAAGGTGCAGAGGAGTGCGGTGACTCCCAGGATGCAGCGGAGGTAGTTTAGGCTGACCCACCAGTTTGCTGTGGTTGTGATCTCGGTGGCGGACATTGCGGGGATGTCGTAGGTGAGCCGCATGATGTTTGGTACGAACCACGCAAAGGTCACCGCGACAATGAAAACTGACATTCCGCTGCCGATAAGACGCCATTTGCGATGCTGCGGCGACGTATTAAAGCTGGTAAGGAGCGTCGCGAGAGCGAAAAGCCCTGCGAGCGGCGTCATATATATCCAAAACTTCGGCCCCGCACGTAAAGCGAACTGCGGATTGGCCTGATAGAGTTCGAAATACTTGACCACCGAGTCCGGCGCCCCGCCCATCCACATCGGGATCACCACAAACGTCTCATAAAGCCCCGCTCCGATCTCGATACTCAGCAGAGTAACGAATATCCATAGGATCATCATTGAAATTTTCATAAAACCTCGCGGAAAGAAATTGGCCGTCGATATCTAAGGCGTTTATTGGAGGGTATCTGTATCAGATGGCACGCGGGTTTTTGATCTTTGAACTTTGGCCTTTGATCTTTGATCTTGAAAATTGCCAAATCGGGTTTGATGACCGACAATCTTCCTTTGCCTCGCGATGAATCTGCTTCAAGCCATTATTCTGGGGATCGTTCAGGGGCTGACGGAATTTATTCCGATCAGCTCGACCGCGCATCTTGTTTTTGCTAGCCGGTATACAAATCTGTACAACGGCGACGCCGCGATGACGACGGCGACGATGGCTGTTATTCAGTTAGGAACCCTTGCCGCCGTGTTTGTCTATTTTGCGAGCGATGTTTGGGGGATCTCGTCGGCGTTTGTTCGCGATCATTGGAACTTTGTCTTTAACCGCCGGAAAATGAGATTCTCCGGCACCGACGGCAGCCGCCCGATCTTCCTTTCACCGGAAGCGTGGCTTGGGTGGCTGATAATCATCGGGTCTATTCCTATTGGAACCGTCGGTCTGCTATTTAAAGACTTTATCGAGGGTCCTGGGACAAAGAATCTGTGGTTTATCGCGACAATGCTGATCGCGGTGGCACTTCTGCTGACGCTCGCCGAATGGCTCGGTTCACAGCGAAAGACGATGCGGAATCTGGGAATCTGGGACGCGGTGATCGTCGGCTTTGCACAGGTTTTGGCGCTCATGCCCGGAGCGAGCCGTTCCGGTTCGACGATAATGGGCGGGCTTTTTGCCGGCCAAACCCGCGAAACCGCCGCACGGTTCTCATTTCTCCTCTCAATACCCGCGATCACGGCTTCCGGACTGCTCGAGCTTAGAGAAGCGTGGCACATTCTGCCCGATGAAAGCTTTGTACCGCTCCTCGTCGGCACGATCGTCGCTGGCGTAGTCGGTTACCTCGCGATCTGGTTCCTGATGTCATTCCTTAAGAAGAACACAACCGGTATTTTTATCGCTTACAGGATAATCCTCGGCATCGTTATCCTCGTCCTGCTGTGGCAGGGCGTGATCGATCCGGTCGTGCAGTGAGATTTGCCACGAATGAACACGAATTACACGAATTTGCTTTTTGTTCTTTCTTTATTCGTGCCATTAGTGTTAATTCGTGGCTAAAGTGAGATTTGCCACAAATGAACACGAATTGCACGAATTGGCTTTTTGTTCTTCCTCTTATTCGTGCCATTAGTGTTAATTCGTGGCTAAACTTCTTGTGAAAAAACGCTGGACAATACGTAAACACGACGCCGAGGCGGTGAATAGGCTTGCGAGTGAGTTGCAGGTTAAGCCGCTGATCGCCGCGCTTCTTATTGCACGCGGGCATGATACGGCTGAGAAGGCGATAACGTTCCTAAATCCCTCGATAGAGCATCTCCACGAACCGTTTCTTCTCAAAGGGATGCGAGAGGCGGTCGATCGCATCCAGAAAGCGGTAGATAACGGCGAGAAGATCATGATCTGGGGCGACTATGACGTGGACGGGACGACCGGAACTGTTCTGCTGCGCAAAATGCTGTCGCTGCTCGGTGCGGAATCGACGTTTCATGTTCCGAATCGCTTTACCGAGGGTTATGGGATCAACATTCCTGCTCTGGAACAGGCGAAGAAGGACGGCGTTTCGCTTGTGATCAGCGTGGATTGCGGCATTCGGAGCTTTGATCCGCTCGAATGGGCACGTGATAACGGACTCGATGTCATCGTGACCGATCATCACCTTTCCGACGAGATCCGCGGCAATCCGCCTGCCGTCGCCGTTGTCAATCCCAACCAAACCGGCTGCGAATATCCCGACAAAAACCTCGCCGGCGTCGGCGTCGCGTTCAAACTCGCTCACGCTCTGCTCCGTGAGAACGGAATGGAAGCCGAATTTCCGCAGTTTCTCAAGATCGCCGCCATCGGCACTGTCGCAGACGTGATGAATCTGACCGGCGAAAACCGTGCGATCGTTCGTCTCGGACTCATCGATCTGCCGAAGACCCCGAGTTTTGGTATCAAGGCCTTGATGGAAGTCGCGGACTGCCGTTCGGACATGACGAGCTACCATATCGGTTTCCGAATCGGTCCGCGAATTAACGCCGCGGGCCGGATGGACATTGCACGGCACGTTGTCGAGCTTTTCGAGGCTCCGGATTTTGGAAAGGCAAGGGAACTCGCCAACCTGCTCGACAGCCGCAACCGCGAACGCCAGCAGGTACAGCAGAAGATCACTGAACTCGCGTTAGCCGAGACAGCGAATCGGGACGGACTGCATTTCGTCGTCGTTGCGGGCGAAGGCTGGCATCAGGGCGTGATCGGGCTCGCGGCTTCGCGGATCGCGGAGAAACTTTATCGTCCGACGATAGTTTTATCGATCAAGGACGGTTTTGGACACGGAAGCGCTCGCAGTATTCCGGGTTTTCATTTGCTCGAGGCTCTTGATAGCTGTTCGGATATTTTCGAACAATACGGCGGCCATGCCGCAGCGGCCGGTATGAAGATCAAGATCGAGAACATCCCAGCTCTCCAAGAAAAGATCAATGCATACGCTGCGGAGAAGCTTGCGGGCGAAGAACTGACTCCTGAATTGAAGATCGATGCGCTGGTCACCAGTCGAACGCTCGGGATCGACCTCGTCGAGAGCCTTGTTGATTTCGAGCCGTTTGGTGCGGGGAATCCGAAGCCGATATTCGTCACGCGCGACCTCGTTCTTCGTAACGAACCTTACGTGATGAAAGAAAAGCATCTTAAGATGATGCTTACCGGCGAGGACGATCGAGTGTTCGAAGCCGTCTGGTGGGATGGCGTCGAGAAATCAAAGGGGCAAACTCTCAAACCTGGTTCACGCATCGAATTAGCCTACGTCGCAGAGGCGAATACGTGGCAGGGAAACACCCGTCTGCAACTTGTAGTCGAGGATTTAAGAGCAGATAATTGACCAAGGTGGCAGCTTCAAAACCCAACAACTTAAAAGCGAAGTATCGAGTGCGTTCACAGATGCCGCTCTTTTTTCGCGTGGGTGCTGTGATCGCTATCCTGATCGCGATCGGCGTAGTTGTGATCGGCGTCTATCGCGAACGCTCGAGGGCCGCATTCAATCTAAAAAGCGAGCACACAAAACTCTCGACCGATGTCGTTTCAGAAGTCAGCGGCTACGAACGTCTTGAGTCTGAAAACGGGGTCGCCAAATACCTGATCAAGGCCGATTTCGCCCGCACATTTTCGGATCAGCATCTTGAACTACAGAATGTGTATTTTGAACTCTACGACGAGGCCGGAACTAAGGATTACAACATGTCCGGCGAATCAGGCCTTTACATCCCGGAAGAAGAAAAGAACTTTCACGCATATCTAAAAGGTAACGTAAACATCGAAACGCGTGATCGGTTGAAGCTAAAAGCCGAGGACCTTTCCTATTCCACGCGAGACGGCAAGGCAGAGGTCACAGGGAAACTGGAGTTCGAGCGCGATAATGTTCGCGGACACTCGACCGGTGCGACCGCTCTGCTAAATGAAAAACGGCTCGATCTTGCTCAGGACGTACAGATCGAGACTTTTGAGGGCGGAAATACTGCGGAAACTCGCGTTAAGTACGCGCAGATGAACTCTGGCCACGCGATGTTCGATCAAATAGCCAACAGGATCGATCTGGATTCTAACGTCGCGATCAAGGTCGACACCGTCGGACGCTCCACGAACATCAATTCTGCAAGAGCGTCGGTCAACTTCATAGCATCTTCGGACGAGGATCGCAGCCTAAGAACATTCGAACTATTCGACAGTGTCCGTATCGTTTCGAAAGATGCCACTGGCTCGTCCGCTACAACGGAATCAGGCTATGCTCTTTACGACAAGCCAGCCGACAGGTACGAATTGAAGCAAAGCGCCCGAATCGAGCTGACATCCGGCGAGCGAACGTCAAAGCTTAACGCGGATGAAGCGGTCTATGAACAGACTGCGTTGAAAATTGCGTTAACCGGAAATGCTGAGGTAGTTCAGGGCGACGATTTCCTAAAGGGGAGCAATATCTTTGCAGACCTGTATGCCAGCCGCAAGATAAAGAGTGCCATCGCGCGCGGTAATGCTTCGGGCAAGCAGGTTTCGAAAGAATCTGTGCTCGATATTTCCGCTCCCGAGCTTAATGCCGACTTTGCCGAAAACGGCGATCCGCAGAACGCGAACGCTATCGGAGCAAGTCGCGCCCAGATGACGCCGCTCACCGATGCGTCCTATACGAGCGTCATTGCGGATGCGGGACGCGGGATCGGAATTCTGTTCAAAGCGGGCGAACTCATGGATACATTCCGCACCGACGGCCGTACTACGATCCAACTAAATGTCCCTGCTCGAGAGCCTGATTCGGCGAACAAGAAACTCTCGGCAGATGCTGTAAAGACTACTTTCGCCGTGAACGGAAAGGACATCAAGAAAGCCGAAGCTGTTGGGAACGCTGAGCTTTTGATCGAACCGATAGCGGCGAACGCTCGAAATTATAGAACTGCGATCAATGCTCCGCGATTTGACTGCGACTTCTTTCAGAGCGGCAATAACGCTGAACTCTGCACCGCATCGAAGAAAGTAAAAGCGGTCAGAACGCCTTCGGTTGCGGTCGATGGTAAAGGTGCCCAGACTATTACCTCTGAGGTGCTGATAGCCCGTTTCAGCCCGAAGTCGAACGACGTCGCTGTACTGGAAGCGAGTGGTAACTCCAAATACAACGAGCTTGATCGCAACGGCCTAGCGGCGGAAATGAGTTTTACCCAGGCTGATGAGATTATCCGGCTCAGAGGCGGTGAACCGACGGTTTGGGATAACCGAGGAAGGGCGAAAGCTCGTGAGATAGACATCGATACGCGGAACGAGAGATCCGCCCTTCGCGGCGGAGTAAGCACGACCTATTACAGTAGAAAGCAGATCGGGCAATCGACGCCGTTCAGCAAAAACGATACTCCGATATTTCTGACCGGCGACGCCGCGGAATTTGACCACCGAGCTGAAACAGCCGTTTACACCGGCAATGCGAGAAGTTGGCAGGAAAATAACTATGTGCGCGGCGACCGCCTAATGCTCGACCAGCGAAAGGGGACATTTCTTGCCCAGGGCAACGTTCAGAGCCAGATCTACACGGCGAAGCTCAGACAAAAGGGAAAAGAAAGCGACGTTCCGACATCGGCGTCCGCGGGATCGCTCGCTTTTGATCGAAATCAGCGTGTGCTACAGTACCGAACTGCCGTCGATATTCGACAGGGAACCGATCGAATCACTGCCGAATCGGCCGACGTTTACCTGAACGAATCAAACGACCTGATAAAGACCATTGCCCAGAATAAGGTCACGATAACCCAGGCTAACCGTAGGGCGTCGGGAGACTGGGCCGAGTATTCGGCTGAGCTTGAAACGGCTGTTTTACGAGGCAGCCCGGCAACCGTTTCAGATCAGGAAAATGGCTCGACGCAGAGCGGGCAGATAACCCTCTCGATGCGCGAGAATAAACTTGTTTCCGAGGCAAAAACAAAATCGTCAACGCCGACGCGAAATCGTTCCGTTCATAAAATTAAGGAATCTAAGCCCTGATGACCAGTTCTAACGGTAACGCCGCGTCAAACGGATCACACTCCGAACGCCAGGCCGGAGCTCTATCAGCCGCGCATCTGCAAAAAACTTATGGCCGCCGGCGTGTAGTCGACGATGTGAATATCATCGTGCACGAGGGCGAGGTTGTCGGGCTCCTCGGGGCGAACGGAGCCGGTAAGACCACCACGTTTTACATGCTGGTCGGGCTAGAGTCGACCGAAAAAGGTTCCATCGACCTAAATGGACTCGATGTTACCAAACTACCCATGTACCTACGGGCCCGGCTCGGCCTGGGTTACCTTCCGCAGGAGCCTTCTGTATTTCGCAAACTCACAGCCGAGCAAAATATACTTGCCGTCCTCGAAACTACGCAATTGTCGCGTCAGGAACGTTTTGCTAGACTAGAGGAGTTACTCGAAGAGTTCGGCATCACCCATGTAAGAAAGGTAAGGGGCGACGCTCTGTCCGGAGGCGAACGGCGCCGTGTCGAGATCGCTCGCTGTCTGGCTACGTCACCGCGCTTCATTCTTCTCGACGAGCCGTTCGCCGGCATCGACCCGATCGCCATCGACGACATCCGCGAGATCATACTCTATTTGAAGCAGCAGGGCATCGGGATCCTTATTACAGATCACAACGTCCGCGAAACACTCGACATTACAGACCGTGCTTATATCCTCTCGGACGGTCAGATACTGAAGGACGGTAATCCTGATGAGCTCATAGCCGACCCTGACGTTCGAAGGCTGTATCTGGGTGAAAGATTTACGCTTTAGCCGTCAGCTAGTCTTTTCCTTTTCTTACTGAAATCGTTATAATTTGGCTTAGGAAAGTAATTGCAGCCCCCAACGCGATTTCCGGTAGAAGTACGTTCGCACGGAATATGTCGTCCCTAAGATTAACCGCTCAGCTTCAGCAGAAAATGGTGCTCACGCCGCAGTTGCGGCAGCGCATCGAGATGCTTCAGATGAACTCTCTCGAACTGAACGACCTGATCGAGACCGAACTCGTCGCAAATCCAGTTCTCGAAGAGGTTCAGCCCGGCGAAGAGGTGCAGGAGATCGGTTCGAGCATCCTTGATCAGAACTCGAGCGGTGAGGACGCAGGGCTGGATAATTATGCCGACAGGTCTGCCGACGCCGTATCCGAGGCCAGAACTGACCAGTTGGGCGAGTTCGAAGGGTCTGTTCGTGAAGGCGCGGGGCTCAATGGGAATGAAGAAGGTTCAGGCAGCGATCTCGACGGCGATGATGACATGCACCCGGAAACTGCGGATGCCTTTGACGAGATCGATTACGGACGGGAATTTCAGGATTATCTCGACCCTGGATATCGAACACAGGAGATCGAGTATAAGGATGACGCTCCGAGCTTTGAGCAGTTTCTCTCTCACTCACCATCTTTAAGCGAGCATCTCGAGTGGCAGCTTAATCTGCTGAGCCTTGATGAGGTTTCGGAACAGGCTGCGATCGAGGTTATCGGCAATCTGGACGAAGACGGCCGGCTGGTGGGTACGACGGTCGCGGACATAGCTGAATCGGTCGGCTGCTCGATCGAACGGGCCGAGGCTGCACGCAATGCAGTAATGCAGCTCGACCCGGTTGGCTGCGGAGCCTTTGACATCAACGAATGCCTGCTCGCCCAGCTTGCCGCGATCGGCGAGGTCGATTCGCTGGCTTGTGATCTCGTTAAAAATCATTTCGAAGACCTGCATCCTTCGCGTCTCCAGCACCTTTCAAAAGCAACGGGCATTGACGTAAACAAACTCGATGCCGAGATAGGAAAGATCAGAAAGCTAGACCCGTTTCCAGGGCGTCGGCACGCATCCGAGGATTCGATCTTTGTTTCGCCCGAGGTGTACGTCGAAAAATTGGACGACGACTACGTTATCTATTTCGCAGATGATGGTAGTCCGCGGCTGCGAATAAGCCAGACCTATCACAGCATGCTCGATCAGGCCGATACGACGAAAGAAACCAAGGACTTCATTAAGGAAAAGGTTCGTTCGGCTGTAGATCTGCTCCGAAACATTGAGCATCGACGCCAGACGATCTATCGGGTTGTCGAATGCATTGTGTCGCGACAGAGAGACTTTCTCGACAAAGGAGTCGAATTCATCAAACCCATGATGCTGAAAGATGTCGCAGAAGACATCGGCATGCATCTATCGACGATCTCCCGCGTCGTTAATCGCAAGTATGCCCATACGCCGCAGGGCGTTATTGAACTTCGCCGGTTTTTTAGCGAGGGCATGCTTAATGAGGAAGGCGAAGAAGTATCGACACGCATCCTCAAACTGCGAATAAAGAAAATGGTGGAGGACGAAGATACGAAATCACCACTTACTGACGATCAGATCGCAAAGATACTGATCAAAGAAGGAGTTAAATTGTCCAGGAGGACCGTGGCCAAATATCGAGACCAGATGAACATCCCTGGCTCGAGGGAGCGAAAGACCGTTATATGAAAATTGAATTCACCGGAAGACACCTAGATTTCACACCAGCACTGAAAGCTCATGTTGAAGAGCATTTTGAAAAAATAGAGCATCTTTTCGACGGCCGGCCACCGAAAGTACACGTCATTATCGAGGTTGAACGTGGTAAACATCGTTCGGAGATCGTGATCAATTGGCGAAACGAGGTGCTCACGGCCGAAACGAGCGTCTCCGACATGTATCAGTCGTTGTCGCAGACCATCGGCAAGATCGAGAAACAGGCTCGAAAGCTAAAGGACAAAGTCATCGATAAATCGCATAAAGCGAAAAGAGTCGCCTCGGTCACTGCTCCGAGCGATACTGCTGATCTCGCAGCGCCGTTTAGTCCCGAGATAATTGAGGTCGATGGCCGCGACAGCAAGCCGATGTCGCCCGACGAGGCGGCTGCGGCACTTGACGGCAGCGATCAACAGTTTGTCGTATTTCGAAACACCGAGATCAACGGCGTTTCAGTGATCTTTCGTCGAAAGGACGGGCACTATGGCCTCGTCTCGCCTTAGGACGATACACGGTGTTCTGGTTCGGGTTTCGGGAACCGGGATTTTACTTATCGGTGACTCGGGAACGGGGAAAACCAGCTGTGCTCTGAGGCTTATTGCGGCCGGACATCAACTCATAGCGGACGATGTGATCGAACTAAGGGTTAAGGATGGAGGACTGGTCGGCAATCCTCCCGATGGCTTCGGCGGCGTCGCGAACGTCAGACCGCTCGGCCTCGTCGACCTCAGGCTGGCCTTTGGAATAACTGCGGTAGCCGAGAGTTCTCCTATCGATATCGTCATAAGGCTGACGCCTACAAATGATGAGAAAAGGGAACGACGGTTTGAAGACTTTTATGGCTTTCCAGTGCTGTTTTATGACCATCAGCCCGATAGAGATGGCGAGCTCACTACTTTTGTTGAGGAGATCGGTGCCTCAGAGGCATTTATAAGGTCTCATTGATCGAACCCAATTTATGGCGGCAAGAAAGCAAGGTGACAACCGTGATCTTCCGGCCTTCGTGATAATCACGGGGCTGAGCGGTTCGGGCATGAGTTCGGCTACCGACGCGCTCGAGGATCTGGGATATTTTTGCGTCGATAATTTGCCGCTGTCGATGTTATCGACCTTTGGTCGTCTTCTCGTCCCTGCCGACCGGCGAAATCCGTCGATCGAAAAGGCGGCCCTCGTCATCAACATTCGAGAAAGGCATTTCCTCAACGACTTTCCGGGTGAACTAAAGAAACTAGCAAAGCGAAATCTGACGCCGTTCGTCGTATTTTTCGAGGCTTCCGACGAGGTTTTGCAGCGACGTTTCTCGGAAACGCGTCGTCCGCACCCGGCTGACACGGGTAAAGGCCTGCTTAGCGCCATCCGCGGTGAAAGGCGGGCCTTAAAGGAGATACGCAAACTAGCCGACCTGATAATTGACACGTCGGACCACACGGTACATACACTTCGCCACTTTCTCGTTCAGAAGTTTAGCGGATTTGATGATGGCGTGCCGATGAAGGTCGAGGTGATGAGTTTTGGCCACAAGTACGGCAATCCGCGGGCGGTCGACCTTATGTTTGACGTCAGACATCTGCCAAATCCATATTTCAACAAAGATCTGAAACATCTGACAGGCGATGACGCTAAGATTGTTAAGTTTCTACTGGAAAAGCCGGAAGTAACCGAAACGATAGATCGATTTACTGACCTTCTGCTTTATTTACTCCCGAAGTATCAGCGCGAGGGCAAATCGTATTTGACCATAGGCGTGGGATGCACCGGCGGCAAGCACCGTTCTGTGATGGTAGCAAACAGCCTGCGAAAAGCCCTGCGCAAAGAGGGTTTCGACACAGCTGTGAGTCATCGCGATATTCAGAAATAACGGATATGAAACGAATAGGAGCAGTCATAATTTCGCATGGTCAGGTTGCAAATGAACTTGTTGCGGCGGCCGAGGCGGTAGTAGGTGATGTAACTGACCTCGCGGCGGTCTCCATCGGTTGGCATGATGACGTTGAGATGGCCCAGAACGAGATCAGGCGTGCGATAAAGACGGTTTCGTCCGGTGCCGGAGTTCTGCTGCTAACTGACATGTTTGGTGGAACCCCTACGAACATTGCAGCGATGTTTCTAAAGGACAGCGAAGTTGAGATCGTGACCGGCGTGAATCTTCCGATGGTTATCAAGGTTGCTTCGAGCAACCGCGAGATGACTCTTCAGCAACTCGCAAAAGAAGTCGAGGAACAGGGAAAGGAGGCGATCTGCAGGGCTAGTATCCTGCTTTCGCCGCAGAAGATCTCAAAAGATGGTTAGCCGGTCCGTACCGATCGTTAACGCGCTGGGCCTGCACGCCAGAGCTGCGGCTCAGCTTGTCCGGCTGGCAGCCGGGTTCGCGTGTACGATAACCATCGTTCGGGAAGATCTGGGGATCGAAGCAAACGCAAAGTCCATTCTAAGCGTTTTGCACCTCGCGGCTCCGCTGGGAACAGAGATCACCCTGATCGCCGATGGTGCCGATGAAGAAGAAGCTGTTTCGGCGATCGAGGCACTTTTTAGAAAGGGTTTCGGCGAATTGTAATTTTTATGCAGCCAGGAATTGGAAAACACGTTGGGATTTTGGGCGTTCCGCTGGGCTTCGGGGCCGGTAAGACCGGCAGCGAGCTAGGTGTGAACGCGATGCGCCTTTCGAAAATACGGGGGCACAATCTGGCCGAGCACATTCGCGAGCTCGGTTATAACGTAGCCGATCACGGTGATGCAAAGATCGTTCAGCCCGACGACGATACCGACATCAAGAATCCAAAGCATCTTTCCGAGATGCTCGCGTCAAGCGGGAACATCATGGGTGCCCTCGATGAGATACTTAGCACCGGAGCCATTCCGGTGATCCTTGGCGGTGATCATTCCATCGCAATTCCGACGTTTTCGGCGATCTCGGCACATTACCGGCGGAATGACAAAGAAATAGGCCTGATCTGGTTTGACGCTCATGCTGATATCAATACGCCTGAATCGTCGCCTTCCGGAAACATTCACGGAATGCCACTGGCAGTTCTGCTTGGTCACGGCCATGAAGAATTAACCGGTCTAGGTGGAGCATTTCCAAAATTGAATCCGAAGTATCTCGCCCACATCGGAGCCCGCGACATCGATGTCGGTGAGCGTGAACAGGTAGAAAGGCTTGGCCTGCGAAATAATTTCTTTACGATGAGCGACATCGACCGACGCGGGATGAGCGCCTGTGTTGCGGATGCGATCGCGATCGCCTCGCAGGCCCCGGGCGGATTTGCGGTCACATTTGACGTCGATGGGATAGATCCGCGTTTCGCTCCCGGTTCCGGAACGCTGGTCCGAGGCGGTGCAACTTACCGCGAGGCTCACCTGACCCTGGAAATGATAGCCGAGACCGGCCTAATGAGATCTTTTGAGATCGTCGAAGTTAATCCGCTGCTCGATCAAAGCAATATCACCGTTGAATTGGCTTGCGAGCTCATTCTTTCTGCTTTAGGAAAAACGATCTTATGAAGACTCGTGTAGGCATCATTTTTGGCGGGCGTTCGGGTGAACATGAGGTATCCGTCCGTTCCGCCCGAACCGTGATCAAACAGATCGATCCGAATAAATACGAGGTCGTACCGATCGCGATCTCAAAAGATGGCGTTTGGTTAAGCCCGGCAGATTCGCTGGATCTTTTTGATGAGCCAACTCGTGGGAGTTTCATCGAAAGATCCGGCCCGCCTTCGGCAACGCGTTTCTGTCTCTCGGGCGATTCGCAGATCAGGGGTTTGATATCGGTCGAGGGCCATGAAATGCTGGCGCTCGACGTTATTTTCCCAGTGCTGCACGGCACTTTTGGTGAAGATGGGACCATTCAGGGCTTGTTCGAAATGGCCGACCTTCCGTATGTCGGCTGCGGCGTGCTCGCGTCGTCGTGCGGGATGGATAAGGTCTTCATGAAAACACTCTTTCGCGATGCAGATCTGCCGATGTGCAACTACGTCTGGTTTCTGCGTGAGGAATGGGAAAGCAATCGCGAGACAGTCTTGACCCAAGTTGAGGCAAAGCTGGGCTTTCCTGCCTTCGTAAAACCTGCGAATCTCGGTTCGTCCGTCGGCGTCTCAAAAGCGATCGACACAGCTAGCCTTGCCAATGCCATTGACATCGCCGCCCGCTACGACCGGAAGATAATAATCGAAGAAGGTCTGGAAATGCGCGAAATAGAATGTGCTGTTATCGGAAATGATGATCCTGAGGCTAGCCTGCCGGGAGAGTATATCATTCGGGACGAGAGCAAGAAGTTCCTTGACTATACCGAAAAGTATTCGGGAACAGGGAATAATGAGTTCGTCGTTCCTGCTCCAGTTTCCGACGAATTATCCGCGAGGATCCAGAAGATGGCGGTCAAGGCCTTTAAGGCGATCGACGGTTCAGGCCTGGCTCGTGTCGATTTTTTTCTGCGTAACGACAACGGAGCTCTTCTCTTAAACGAGATAAATACTCTTCCCGGCCTTACCGATGCTTCGGGCTTTCCAAAAATGTGGGCCGGCAGCGGCAGATCGTTCACCGAGATCATTGACCGGCTGATCGATCTGGCAATCGAGAGACACAAGGACAAGCAGCGTAATCAAACGCAGCGATAAATATTTTGCTAGCTGGACTTGGGCGCCTTGTATCCTTTGCGCGTCCTGATCGTAAGGTTTGGTCTCTCGACCCGCATTTCGAGGGACCGCCATTTTCCGTCTTTCTTTGTATTGGCGGGATGAAATGCTACCGTGTACTGAGAGCCAAGCTCCTCGACAATCCGCTTGAACGCATCCCGCATCGCAACTCCGCCGGGCGTGGCAACGAATCTGCCACCGGTTTTCTCAGCAAAATTCTTTAAGGCTCCCTGATTTTGCGGCCGACCGCTGCTCCGGTCGTTTGGCGATGACATGTCAACCGTGTAGATCGTCGCGTTAACGGCTGATGCAGCTTGCAGGGCCTTGTCCGAATTTTTCTTACTGATAGTGTCGGCACCGTCAGACAGGACGATGATAGCCCGGCGGCGTTCTTCGCGTTTTGAAAGAACCTCGGCCGCAAGGAATATTGCATCGTTTAACGCAGTCATTCCGTCGGCCTTAAGATCGTAGAAACTATCTCGCAGATCCCGGCTGTTCGAGAAATCCTGAACCATTGTGACCTTCGAGTCAAAATTATAGATCGCCGCGTTATCATCGATGCGCAGTCCGTTTAGAAACTGGATCGCGGCCGAACGGGCGAGGCTGACACGCTGCTCCATACTTCCGGAGGTATCTATCAAAATAACGGCGGCAAAAGGAGTCTCCTCTGAAGAAAAGGAAACTATCTCTTGTTCTACGCCGTCTTCAAAAACCCTGAAAACCTTCTGTGACAACCCACTCACCGCCTTTCCCGCCCCGTCAGTGATGGTTGCATTCATTACGACGATCGATGAGTCAACCGAAATTATCTCATCGTCTTTTTGCGCGAAGACGGAAGTTATGAGAGTCAGTAAAAAGAAAAGAGAGAGCAGTTGTACTCTGAGAGGCCTCATTTATAAAAGCGAGGGAGGACGTAGCTATTTTGATAATTTCAGCAGCCTCGCGATCTTAAGGACCGCGTTAGATGCTTGAATAGCTGCCGCCGAGACCGTAAATCGGGTGGTCTTTCTTAGTTCTTCAAGCAGGTCTTTTGTTGTCGATTTGAACGTTTTGACTACCTCGCCTTTTTCCGGAGCCGAACTGTACGGCAGATCTTTGTCATCATCATCGCCTCCGCCGAGATCACTGCGGATCTTTTTCACCAGTTTTTCGACCGAGTTGAGTTTGTTAAGCTGCATTGGATCGAGACGGCCGGTACTCGCGTATGCCTTTTCGACCTCTTTCGTTAGCCTTAGAGCTTCTTCACCGCGCTCGATCATCTCCGCAAAGTCTTTCTTTTCCTTGTCGATGCGCAGCTTGACAAGCGTCTCTCGAAAGCTTTTTGGCTGATCGGTATTATCGTCTTCGGTTTTGGGAATTATCCGGCTCGCATTATCCGCGCTTTGCGAATATGCGGGTCCGCTCGCGAATAGCAGCGCTGTAAAGAATAGGATCGAGACTAGTATGTTGCTGTTTCTCATCCAAAAATCCTAGGGTTTATCCGGAACTGGGTCGGGCGACTGGCCCGTGACCATTTCCACTAGTTTCGCCAGAAACTCGTCTTCGGCCGCTCCAGAGCTTCTGACGGTTACCCATTCAGAAGTCAGGCCATTTCCGGCTCGGCCTTCAACCTTGGCATTGACCGATACGTTGTTCTGTATACCATCGATCGCCTGTACCTCAATGATCAGAGTGTATTGTGCTCGGGTCCAGGAAGAGTACGAATTCTCCAGAATTCCATATCGGTTCAGCTCATTTTGGGTAATGACCGCACCCTTTGCAAACACGAAAGGCTGCGTTATGATGACGCCATCTTTTGGACGCGACGAAGCTTCGTCTACCACAAGCTTTTTCTCGCGAAGAACGTCAGCCACCATACCTATCAAAACGTCACGCCTCGAAGTCAGTTTGTACGGGTTGGGAAGCTGAGCTCGGACCTGAGTTTTTCCCTTTCCCCAGTCGAAAGCTCGAGTCACATCGTTCCCGCGGGTTGTGACCTTATTGCCTTCTTCCTTGATGGTCTTGGTCTGACTGTCCACGCCCTTCTGGCCAAAGACGGCTACCGAAAAAAGCATGATCGAGATGATCGGGAAAAATCTTTTCATTACACTCCGAAATATAGCAAAAAACGTGGCTTAATCCAATGGCTATGATGTGAGAGCTTTCGACCGCGTTGCATTATTGTCGGAGCCTATCTCCAACGAGCCTTATACCACTCGATCGTCTTCGCGAGGCCTGTTTCGATATCGACGAGCGGCCGCCAGCCAAAGTGGGTGGAGACCTTCTTTGACGATAAATACTGAGCGTCGATCTCATTTTTGATCTTCGTAGCGAGCAGTATTTCAGGCGACAGATCGGCAGATCGGCCCATTAGCTCGACGATCTTGTTGACGAGATCGAGCATCGAGATCGGCTCGCCCGAACCGAAATTGAATGCTTCGCCCGCAGCTTTCTCGATGTTTTCAGCGAGAAGCATGTAACCTGCGACAATGTCGGTCGTATAGATAAAGTCGCGAACCGGCGTGCCGTCAGAGCGAATGATAGGCCGTTCGCCGGCAAGAACGGACAGGATCGTCCCGGGAATGATCCGCGAGAGATTTCCGTCGGCAGGCCCGTAAATATTTGCCGAGCGGGTCGTTGCAACTGGAAGCTCGAATGTCTTGGCATAGGATGTCGTCAGCAGATCGGTACATGCCTTAGAGACATCGTATGGGAAGACCGCGTTGAGCTTGAAGTCTTCGGAGTAGGGAAGTTGGTCATGCGACCCGTACGCTTTGTCACTAGACGCTACAACGATCCTCTTTACGGTCGGGCTCAGCCTGCAGGCTTCGAGCAGTAGGTACGTTCCGCGAATGTTCGATTCGAAAGTGGAGACGGGCGACCGGTTTGCGGCTCCGACTAGTGCCTGAGCGGCGAGATGAAAAACGGCGTCAACATCGTACTCGTTTAGTATGCGAGACATCAGGGGCAGGTCTTCGACCGAGCCGCGAACGACCGTCACTCGGTCGCGTAAACCTAAGAGATCTAGAGAGTTTCGCTGCGTTTCATCACGTTCCAGGCAAACTACGCTCGCACCTTTTTCGACGAGGCCCAAGACAAGATTTGCCCCGACAAAGCCGCTCGCACCAGTAACAAACGCGATCCTATTCTTCCAAAATTCGCTCATTTTCTACCAAACCTTCCACGGCGCTGATCGCTGCCATATCTCTTCAAACTCCAGATTGTCCTTGAACGTGTCCATGCATTTCCAGAACCCTTCGTGCCGAAATGCGAGCATCTGCCCGTCATTGGCGAGTCGTTCAAAGGGCTCTCGCTCGAGTATTGAATCTTCGCCTAGAACGTCAAATATTCGTTGATCAAAGACAAAATAACCGCCGTTTATCCATTCTCTCAAAAGCGGTTTTTCGCGAAAGCGTACGACATGGCCTTCGTCGTCAATATCGACGATGCCGAAATTCGAATACGGATGAACCGTTGTTATCGTCGCGGTTCGGTCGTGTTCCCGATGAAATTGCAGCAGACGGTCGATCTTCACATCAGCCAGACCGTCACCGTAAGTCACGAAAAAGTCTCTCTCGCCGTCGAGCATGCTCTGAACTCGCTTCAGTCTACCACCGGTGTTAGTGTCGAGTCCGGTTTCGACGCATTCGATCGTCCAATCGTGGTCAAGTCGGTCAAAATGATCGCGGATCTCGTCACCTAAATACCCTAAACACAGCACAAACTCAGTTACGCCATAATGAGCAAAAATGCTCATAAGGTGCCAGATTATCGGCTTTCCACCGATCTGCACCAGGGCTTTGGGGACTGAGCGGCCATGCTCACCGAGCCGTGTACCACGTCCGCCGCATAGAATGACAGCTTTCATTTCTTGTCGTTATTTAGCTCCCAGACCTTGGCATACTTAAGGAAAACACCGTACGCCGTCATTCCCGCGATTATCATACCTCGAACACCGTCCCGAAATCCTTGTTTAAGAATGTACGTTCGAATGAAGGCGGCGATAGCTTTACCGAGAATGCCCGCAGAACCTACGGTCTTCCCCGAATTGACCAAATGTTCGGCCGCCAGGCTTGCGTACGAATCGGTCACCCTATGATGCTCGCTCAAATCGCGTTTTGTGTAATGAAGAAGTTCGCCGGAAAGCGTTTCTACCGTTCCATTGACTCGTGCCGTCTGATGCGGTGCGACGCCGTCCCAATAGCTCTTATCCTTACAGTAGAGCCGCATCTGATAGTCGGGGTACCAACCCGAATGCAATATCCAGGCTCCCAAATACTCGGTCTTTCGTTTGATCCGATAGCCCGCTGCCAGTTCCTCGGTGGGAAGCGTTCGCAAACGCTCGATCGACGCTCGAAGTTCAGGGGTTACCCGTTCATCGGCGTCGATCCAGAATATCCAGTCGCCCGAAGTTTGCGAATCAGCAAACTCGTGCTTGTCTTTATAGCCGTTCCATTCACGGTTGAAGATCTTCTCGGTGTATTTCCGGGCGATCTCGACCGTTTTATCCGACGAATCGGAATCTACGATCACGATCTCATCCGCCCAGTCGACCGTTTCGCATACGGCTGCAACGTTGTGTTCCTCATTGCGAACAATGATCTTTGCCGAGATCTTCATCCGGAAGATTTTCGCAGACTTCCGGTGAAAGCGGAAATCTACCTCGGGATCGGAACCGGCGAATTGACCGTGATGTTGTTCGCACGGAACACCGTCGATGTCACACGCTGGATATCGGCAATGGCTTTGTTATGGTCAGTTTCGGCACGAATCTCGGCATTTCGTGCATTCGTTAGAGCGTTTTCGCGTTGGAAAAGTAAGAAGGTCGTAGAGCGACCGGCATCAAAGAGCTTTCGTTCGCCTTCCAGCTGGATCTCGGCGTTTTCGCGAGCCCGGCGAGCCGTAAAGACTCGCTGTCGTGTAGTTTCGACCGCTTGCACGGCGTTTCGAACCTCAACGATAACTGCCTGTTCCTGGCCGCGAGTCTGTGCCTGAAGTCTATTTTCGGTGATCAGTGCTCCTTCGAGATCTGCCTTCGCAGTGCGGTTTCTCAGTGGGAACGAGATCGTGACACCTACCGAGAAGTTCGGCGAGTCTGTCCGAAACTGATTAGCAAGCGAGCGGCCAAATCCGCCAAAAAGGTAACCAGGCGACGCCGGGATCACAACGCTTGGATTGGTGATCAACGGAAGTCCCAGCGATGCACGGGTTGAGTTTAATCCGTTGAGCAGCAGCAGTTCGCCCTGCGAAGTGATCAGATTCGTCGTCACGGTCGAGCTACTTCCGCTACGCGCTAGTCCGTCGAGCGAGAACGTGGTGTTTAGATCGATCTGTGGCTTCGTCTGATTTCGAAAGTATTTTATATCCTCATCGTTGATGTCCCGCTGGAGTTTTAGGCGACGTAGTTCGAAGCGATTGTCCATCGCATCTTTCATCGCTTCATCGAGACTCGGCGGTCCGGGCGTTATTACGGGACTGTCCGTCGGCACCAGCGACTGAGACCAATCGGGTGAGCTTGGGTCTTTTAGCATCAGCTGCTTCAGAGCATTTTCAGAGCTCGCGACCGTCTGCGTGGCAAGTAACAGTTCACCTTCGCGGTTTGCAAGTTCTGTTGCGATCTCGGCTTTGGCGAGCGGGGCAGCAGCCCCAGCTTCGATCCTCGCTTCGACCTGGCGCAAATTTTCGCGGGCGAGATTTACGTTGGCGACCTGGTTTTGTTGATTTCTAAGAGCGAAAACGAAATCCCAATAAGCACGCTGTACTGCAGTGATCGTCTCCGTAGCCCGGAGCCGAAAGTCTGCATCGGTCTGCTCAAGTCGTTTTCTTGCGATCGTCACCTGACGCCGCGTGTTGTCGATACGAAAATTCCGGGCGAGCGGCTGGATGTACTGAATCCCGAAAGATGACGAATATATCGCACTTCCGCTGCTAGAAAGAGATCCGGAACTCACCTGAGCCTGGGCAAAGGCGTTCTCCGTTCGCTGGTTATTAAAGAAGACTTGATAGTTTCCCCCGCCCCGTTCGAGGTTCTTTGAGAAGCTCGAATTCACACGGAAATCATTTGTCGCCGACGATCCGGTCGTCGAATTTCTCGAGTAGTTGGGATTGATCGAAAACACCGGGTCATAGATACCGAGAATCGATCGGACCTGCGTTTCCTGAAAGCGAACGTCATCTCGAGAAACCTCGATATCGTTATTACTCTCGAGTGATCTGCGGATCGCCTCATTGAGTGTCAACGTTAGGGTTTGGGCCGACTGTACGCCGATGCGCGAAAGCTTCGGCGGCTCGGTCTTCGTGTTCAGGGCTTTCGCCACTTCAGTATCAGGCTTCTCAAGGACCTTGGTTGACTGAGGTTCCTGAGTTATCTTTGCTACCTGCGTTACTTCCTGCGGCGCAGCCAGAGCCGCAACCGCCGAACCAGCGACGATCAGGGCGAAAGTTGTAAGAAAGCGAAATCGCAAAAATGGCATTATAAAGGGCTCCGACGTAAGTACCTGATTTTATTAGTTATTGAGAAAAACTCAAATCCATACTACGACTTTCAAAATGGCTTTGTTTCAACTATCTGCGACTGAGGTCACGCGCTCCGATTCATTGTGTTATCAATATTTTTGGATTATTCTGTAGAAACTTCATACAAGCATTTATTCGGAGGAAATTATTTAACTATGGCTATAAAAGTAGGCATAAATGGATTTGGACGCATTGGCCGGGCGGTAGTTCGAACCTGGCTAAACGATGATGATTTTGATCTCGTCGCTGTAAACGATCTTACTGACACAAAAACACTCGCTCATCTGCTCAAATACGACTCGGTAATGGGCAATCTCACTAATGATATTTCTGCCGATGGTGACACCATCAACGTTGACGGAGACAGTTTCAAAGTATTTTCCGAAAAAGACCCTTCGCTTATTCCATGGGAAGAGGTCGGTGCCGAGATCGTTATCGAGTCAACGGGCCGCTTTACTAAGGCGGAAGATGCCAGCAAACATTTGCGGGGCAGCGTAAAAAAGGTGATCATCTCCGCTCCGGCGAAAGGTGAGGACGTGACGGTCGTACTCGGCGTCAACGAGAATATGTATGATCCCGCAAATCATACGATCATCTCGAACGCCTCGTGTACGACGAACTGTCTTGCTCCGGTCGCCAAGGTCATTCATGAGAACTTCGTGATCAAGAATGCGCTCATGAATACAATTCATAGTTATACAAATGATCAGCAGCTGCTCGACCTGCCGCACAAAGATCTGCGACGTGCTCGGGCCGCGGCTCTTTCGATGATACCTACGTCGACAGGTGCGGCGAAGGCAGTGGCTCTTGTCATTCCGGAGCTGAAAGGCAAATTTGACGGCATTTCGGTCCGGGTACCGACCCCAAACGTCTCGCTCGTCGACGTCGTAATGAATGTCGAAAAAGCGACTTCCGCCGAGGAGGTGAACGAGGTACTCAAGAAAGCTGCCGGCGGGGCTCTGAAAGGTATTCTTGCGGTTTCTGAGGAGCCTCTCGTTTCGATCGATTTTAAGGGTAACTCACATTCATCGATAGTCGATGCCGAGAACACCAAGGTTATCGACGGCACTTGCATCAAGATACTCTCGTGGTATGACAATGAGTGGGGATATTCCTGCCGCGTTCGCGATCTCGTAAAATACGTGGCTAACAAGGGGCTTTAAGCGGCTTCGAGCCGCCTAACAAAGGAGGATAAATGAGAACATTCAGGTCTATCTTTATTATTTTTGCGGTTGCAGTATCTTTTGTTTTAGTCGCGGTCGAGCGTTCCGCTGCTCAGGCCTGGGGCGAAGGCCCGGTTGTGGTTTACGATCAGCAAAATGGCGGCGGCAGAAGCCAGTCATTCTCGATCGGAGAATTCCAGAATAACCGTGGCCAGCTCGGGTCACTCAGAAACGATTCGGCGGCGTCAGTTCATGTTGCCGATGGTTACCGCGTCAGATTCTGTGAAAATGAGGGCCGAAACGGCACTGGCCGGTGCGAGGAATTCGGGCCCGGCTATCATAACCTTCGCTATCAACGGATGGCATCGTACATTCGAGTCTGGACCATTGGCGGCGGATGGGGCGGCGGCTCAGTTGGCGGCCGTGGAGTTACGGTTTACGACGATCGCGATTTTCGGGGACGTTCGCAGACCTTTGGTCCTGGGCGTTACCTTAACAATACCGGCTCTCTTGGAGCGATCCGCAACGATGAAGCTTCGTCCGTGATCGTCGAGCGAGGTTTCCGTGTTCGTTTTTGTGAAAGTGAAGGCACGGGCAACGGTGGTGGCCAGTGTGAAGAACTAGGCGAAGGCCGTCACAATCTTCGCCTGAATGACGAAGCGTCGTATATCGAGGTCCGTCGTGAAGGCGGTTGGGGCGGCGGCGGATGGGGCGGCGGCAACTCCGGCGGAGGCTCAGGCAACATGGTCATCGTTTATTCCGAACGAGATCAGCGAGGAGACGAACAATCGTTCGGCGTCGGAACCTTCCGTAATGATCAGCGCGGCCTCGGCAACATCAAGAATGATGACGCAACCTCGATCTACGTGCCGCGCGGCTATCGTGTCCGTATTTGCGACAACGATGGAAGTTCACGCGGCAGCGGCCAGTGCGAAGAGTACGGCCCCGGCTCGCGTAATCTTCGTTACAACGACAGAATGTCCTACATCCGGGTTTGGAGAACGATCTTCTAATGTCAAAAAACTCGCTCAATCTCAGTCTTATCGCCCTTGTTCTTGTGGTACTTGGTTGTTCGTGTCCGAACCGACTTCGAGAATTGACCGAAGATCGTTCGACACCGGCTCCGAGAAGTACGCCGGGCTCAACGCCGGCTTCGACGCCAGTAACATCCAAGGGCGACTACTCGCTTTCGCTCGAGAAGTACAACAAGATCAAGGTTGGTATGCCGCGGGCCGAGGTTGAAAACACTCTCGGCGGCAAAGGCACAGAGATCAGCAGTTCGGTCGGCGGCGGAGTCAAATTTTCGGTAAATAAATGGGAGGGCGAACGCTTTCAGTCAATCATTCTCTCGTTTCGAAACGATAAGGTGATGTCAAAATCACAAGTTGGTTTAAAGTAGAACGCAAGACTTGCAACCACGAAATTGAACGAATGGACACGAACAGGTAACGTTTCGTGGTTTTTTCGTGAAGTTTCGTGGTTTTTATTAAACATAACCTTGATTAAGTTTTAAGATGAACAAGAAAACAATAAAAGACGTCGAGATCGGCGGTAAACGGGTTTTTATCCGTGTAGATTTTAACGTTCCGATAAAAGGCGGTGAGATACTTGACGATACGCGGATCCTAGGAGCTCTGCCGACAATTCGTTATGCGGTCGAGAAGGGAGCCAAGGTCATACTCGCATCCCATCTCGGGCGTCCACTAAAGGATAAAAAGAAAGCGGAAGAGAAGGGACAACCGTACGACGCCTCAAAATATTCGCTACAGCCCGTCTACGATCATCTTCTTAAGACCGGTGGTTTTAAGATAGCTTTCGCAGAAGACTGTATAGGCGAAGCAGCATCGGATAAGGCTGCGGAACTGAACGATGGCGAGGTACTTCTTTTAGAAAATCTTCGACTGCACGCAGGCGAGGAGAAAAACGATCCAGAATTTGCCAAACAGCTCGCGAGTCTCGCCGATGTTTACGTCAACGACGCTTTTGGCACAGCACATCGTGCCCACGCATCGACCGAGGGGATCACCCACTACATCGATCATTGTGTTGCGGGCTTGCTAATGGAAAAAGAACTTAACTTTCTCGGCAAGGCTCTTAACGCCCCGGACCGCCCATTTGTGGCAATACTCGGCGGTGCAAAGGTTTCGGATAAGATACCGGTGATTGAATCCCTGATCAAAAGAAATGTCGATAAATTACTTATCGGTGGTGCGATGGCGTATACATTTTTCAAAGCACAAGGCTTTACGATAGGGAGGTCGCTCGTCGAAGACGATATGATGTCTAAGGCCTTGGAGATCGAGCAGATGGCAAAGGACGCGGGCGTGGAATTGCTGCTGCCGACCGATCATCAGGTCGTAGATTCGTTCGATCCGCTAAATTCTCGAAAGACGATCCCGATAGATTTCACAAACGCAGGCCTGGTAGGGCTGGACATCGGAGTTGAAACTGCGGCGATATTTGAAAAGGCTCTCGAGGGTGCGAAGACGATCGTCTGGAACGGCCCGATGGGCATGTTTGAAGAAAAGCCTTTCGATGAGGGCACCGTTGCAATAGCCAAAGCCGTAGCTGCGGCGACGGATGCTGGGGCGACATCGATCGTCGGTGGCGGTGACTCAGTATCGGCTGTAAATCAAGCGGGCGTGCAGGATCGTATCAGCCATATTTCTACCGGAGGCGGTGCAACGCTTGAATTTTTAGCCGGCGACGAACTGCCCGGTGTCGCAGCACTAGACGACCGATAAGCTCACAAAATGAAAAAGACGGTCACCGAAATAAAGGACATAGTTCTGATCGTCATCGCGATATTTTGCGCGGGGTTCGGCTTGAAGGGGTTTCTGCTCTCCAGCCGCTTTATCGATGGCGGCGTGACGGGTGTTTCGATGCTCCTTTCCGAAATTCTCGGTTTGCCTCTTGCTGTGTTGATCTTTGCGATCAACGTACCGTTTATAGCCATCGGCTACCGGCAGATCGGAAAAAAATTCGCTGCTAAGAGTGCTTTGGCGATCACTGGGCTCGCACTCTGCCTGTTTTTTGTCTCATTTCCAGACGTCACTCCAGACAAACTCCTTACCGCAATTTTTGGCGGACTCTTTATCGGAGCAGGAATAGGCCTCGCCATTCGAAGCGGAGCTGTTCTGGACGGAACGGAGATCGCGGCGCTGCTGATCAGCCGCAAAAGCCACCTCCTGCGAGTCGGCGACATCATTTTGATCCTAAACGTTTTCATCTTCATTGCGGCCGCCTTCTTTCTGGGACCTGAGTCCGCGATGTATTCCATCCTTACCTACGTTGCGGCCTCGAAGACGATCGAGTTTATCCTTCACGGCGTGGAAGAGTACACGGCGATAATGATCATTTCTACCAAGAGCGAGAACATAAAGCAGGCGATAATCAATCGGTTAAAACGCGGCGTAACAGTCTTCAGAGGCCAGGGGGGAATGGGAAGCACCGGCGTCAGCGATGAAGATAGAGAGATACTTTACTGTGTCGTCACCCGCCTTGAGATCGGGGCCGTTAAATCGGTCGTTATCGATATCGACGACCAGGCCTTCATAACGCAGCACACGCTATCTGACGTACAGGGCGGGCTGCTAAAACGGAAAGTGATGCACTAATTACGGGTGTGTCTCGCAACTTGAGCCCTTAACGACCTGCTCGACCGTAATGCGGCAACGGCGATCTCTCCGACTCGTGTAGAACTTGAAGCAAACCTCAGAATATTTGAATATCGAAGGCGCTTCGCGAACTTGCGGCCGTATACCTCAAGATACTCTTCCCGTAGAGCTGATAGGTCGGCGATATTGTCAGGAATGACGGAGGCCGCGACGCGGGAGCTTTCGAGAGCCATCAGCATTCCGCTACCCGTAAACGGATCGATAAACGATGCCGCATCGCCGATCGAGATCAGTCCCTCGACGGGTGCAGGTTCCACCGTTCCAAAGCGGTCGATCGCAACAGCCAGCCACGGTTCGACAGCCCGGGCATTTCTAAGGGTCTGAGCGGCTCTCGGATTCCTCATAACTATCTCCCGCATTAGCAGTTCAGGATCGTTGCCTGTCGCGCGAACTTTATCCGACGCGACGACGAAGCAAAGATTGAACCTGTCGCCCACGGAATTTAGCCCGCCATAGCCCCCGGGATATGAGTAGATCTCACAAGCCCCGTCATCAGGCTCAGCCCCCGCTAGATGGGTCTTGAATGCAGTCAATGTTGGCCGAGACTTAACGAGAGGCATAACCATTCTGACTAATTGGCGGGAGCGGCCGGTACCATCGATAGTTAACCGCGCGTTGATCTCAGACCTATTTCCATTCGCATCGGTCACTTCCACACCCATTACCTTCTTACCATTCACGATCACCCTGCTCGCGGTGGTCTCGCGCAGAACCTCGGCTCCGGCCTGGTGTGCCCGCTCAAACAGCAGCTCGTCCATCCGGGAACGGCTGAGGCCGATCGCAGAACTCTCCCCGTTACTGAATACGTCGCTCCTGATACTGACCGAACGGCCGGAGTATGAATAGAAAACCGTTTCCCGAAGCTCTGCCCTGCACGCCGATTCTATAGTTGCGGTAAGGCCAAGCTCGGCGAAATGTTCGACGCATTCCGGCGAGACAAACTCACCGCACAGTTTGTGACGCGGAAACTTCTTTTGCTCGGTAAGCGCGACCTTTAGCCCCGCCCCTGCCAGACGTATAGCGAGCGAAGATCCGGCCGGGCCCGCTCCCGCTATTAAAACATCGTAAGTAGTCTTAGCATTCCTCATTTCTTTCCGCTAAGGATCAGCCTGAAAAGAGCAGATCTCTCGACCTTTACATCACGAAGACCGGCTTTTTTACCGATCTCTATCAATTCGTTGTCAGTATAGGAACGCAGTATCGAGAGCGAGCCGTCTTCGCGTGTAAGTTTCTGGAAAAGAAAGAAAGCAAGCAGGCGATAGCCAAAATAGGCTGCTACGCTTCGTCTAAGGTCGAATACAAAAACTTCATGCCTCGAAACTCGCATCATTTCACGCAAAACCTTAACCGCAACGTCACTTGAGAGATGATGAAATACTAGCGAACTGACAGCGTGATCGAATGAATCATCGGCGAAGGGCAGTTCAACGCCGGTGCAAATGAGCGGTGTAAAACCTCGTTCCGAGATAGTGCGGGCGGCTTCGAATTCTATGTCCGCTCCACAAAGAAGTTGGGCGTTCTGCACAGATAACTCGCGAAGGGTATTGAGTAGTTCTCCCGATCCTGCCCCAACGTCCAATATCGCCGTGGTTGTCGTGACCTTATCAGCGAGTGTCCGCCGAAGTGCTCGTGTTTCGCCGAACCAGCAATGGATGAACACCATTTCCCGCTGCCACCGGGCGTATTCGGCGGGAGTGTAGTCGCCGGTATCGATCCGTTCGAGCTTTTCAGTTCTGGTCCTAAATCGCTCAAACATTTGCATACCGCTTCAGCACAAGGGCGCTGTTTTTCGAACCGAAACCGATGCAGTTGCACAGCGCGGCATTTATCTCAGCCTTTCGTCCCGGCACCGGCGAATAGTCAAGGTCACACTCGGGATCGGGATCGTCAAGATTGATCGTTGGCGCGATAATTTCTGTATCGAAGGCGAAAAGTGTTGCGAGAAGCCCAGCTGCACCGCTCGCCCCCTGCGGATGGCCGACCTGTGATTTCGTTGCCGACATTGGTATCTCGTACGCCCGATCGCCAAGTGCGATCTTCACGGCCTTTGTTTCAATGCGGTCGTTTAGCTGAGTCGATGTCCCGTGCAGATTGACATAATCGATCTCGCCAGATTCCATCGCCGCATCTTCCAGAGCGAGGGACATCGCCCTCGCGGGTTCGATCCCGCTGTCGTCGAGCCGCACGCGGTGATACGCATCGCAAGTCGAACCGTATCCAGCGATCTCCGCATAGACCTTCGCTCCTCGAGCCTGTGCCGATTCCAGGGATTCGAGAACAAATAAATAGGAACCTTCAGCTAAAACGATACCCGAACGATCTTTATCAAACGGTCGTGATGCGCGGGGAGGTTCGTCATTCCACTGCCGGGTAAGTACGGTCATCAGGTTAAATCCGGCGAAGATACCAGGAGCGAGCGGAGCGTCTACACCGCCTGCGATCATAATGTCCTGCCGCCCGAGAGCAACATGCTCAGCCGCGTAGAAAATTGCGTCCGTTGAGCTCGTGCACCCTGTCGAAACGACGTGCGAAAGCCCACGCAGACCGAACGCCATCGATATCTCAGACGACAAGCCGCCGTGCGTCGAGGCCGGAATTATGTATACGCTTGCGTGGGTTTTTGGGCCGAGGTAGAAGTATTCGTAATGCTTCTCGGCAAACGCCAACCCGCCGCCGCCCGTCCCGATCTGTACGCCGATTCGCCTCCGCTCTTCCAGATCCAAGGTGGTGACATCAATCCCCGCATCCTTTACCGCTTGTTTTGCTGCGGCTAATGCTAGCGGCACGGTACGTGGAACGTGTTTTCGATCTTTTGGGTCTAGCTCGGCCTGCCAATCAAAATAAGCAACCTCAGCGGCGATCTTGACCGGCGAATTAGAAACATCGAAGCTTTCGATGCGACGAACTCCGCTCGTGCCATCGGCGAACGAGTTCCAGACAGCATCGCGTCCGACACCTATCGGCGAAACGCATCCGATACCGGTAATGACTACGCGACGTGGCCGTGAATAATTTGCGAGCATAGATTAACCCCTTGTTGTTGCTTTGAGAATATCACCGCCGAGAAATATTCCCTATGGCTTCGCATCGTGCGTCATCTTTTGATAACTTAAACTTTCAATTCTGATCAGGCACCTATGAGAAAACGCGTAATCGCCGGAAACTGGAAGATGTATAAGCTGCTGGCCCAGGCTGTTGACACGGCCCTTGAGCTAAAGCCGCTGGTCGCTAACGCGAATCACTGCGAAGTGATCGTAGCTCCGGTATTCACGGCGCTCAAGACGGTTTCTGACCGGCTCGAGGGTTCGAATATTAAGGTCGCTGCACAAAACTGTGCGGCTCAGAACGATTTTGGGGCCCACACGGGCGAGATCGCTCCGATAATGCTGAAGGACGTCGGTTGTTCGTACGTTATAATTGGACACTCCGAACGTCGCCAGTTTTACGGCGAGACTGATGCGTCGGTCAATCAAAAGACAAAAGCAGCACTCGCGGCAGGCTTAGCGGCGATCGTTTGTGTAGGCGAAATGCTGGCTGAAAGGGAAGCCGGTAATGCCGAAGCTGTCGTGCAGGCCCAGCTTAAAAGCGGGCTCGAAGGTTTGACAGTCGCTGACATGGAACGTATCATAATCGCTTACGAGCCTGTTTGGGCAATTGGTACGGGTAAAACCGCCTCGCCCGAACAGGCTCAAGATATGCACGTGGCGGTGCGAAAAACGGTCGCCTCAATGCATGGAAGGGATATTGCTGATCGCGTTCGAATCCTCTATGGCGGTTCGGTAAAACCTGACAATATAGCGTCGATCATGGCTCAGCCGGATGTCGACGGTGCGTTGGTCGGGGGAGCGAGTCTCGAGGCGGAAAGCTTCGCTCGCATTGTAAATTTTGACAGATAGTAAAAGTCATCCTTGGTGACCACTATCCCAAGCTAATAATGGTTTACGTTTTGTACGCACTTTTCTTTCTTTCGTGTCTCGTCCTGGTCGCGGCGGTCTTGCTGCAGCCAGGTAAAACGGACGCGGGTGCTCTTTTCACGAGCAATGTTTCCAGCTCGGCAATGGCACCGCGTGGAACCGCAACGGTCCTTTCGAAGATCACGATCGTTGCAGCGACAACATTCATGGTCTCGGCGCTGTTGCTGGCGATGCCCGCACTGACCGGGAACGTCTCTGTACTGTCGAGCAACCCTGAAGCTCCAGTCGAAACCCCGGTTGCTAACACGGATGTTAACGCCAATGTCGCTCCGGCTGATGCAAATACGAACGCGGCCCCCGCAGCAGATGCAAATTCAAACGCTAACACTGCTCCTGCCGCAAATGCTCCTGCTGCTAATGCCAATTCCAATGCAGCACCAGCGGGGAACTCAGCAACGGCAGTTCTTCCTCCAGCGGCACCGGCGGCAAATAAGTAGTTTTTTGAAAAGTAAGCTCAGGTGGCGTAATTGGTAGCCGCGCACGTTTGAGGGGCGTGTGGAGCAATCCGTGGGGGTTCGAGTCCCCCCCTGAGCACCATATTAGAAAAGAAGCTGTCCGATAAGGACGGCTTCTTTTTCCTTGAAGATGAGAATCTCGCTCGCTCTATCCGGTAGCAAGCAAGCTACTTGGCCTCCAGTCTATTTTTCGACGATCATCGTGCCAGTTCCCTGATCCGTAAACACTTCCGCAAGCGTCGCGTTGCGGGTTGTTCCGCTCACGATATGAGCAGACTTCACGCCGCGACTGAGGAGGTTGATCAGGCTCTCGAGTTTTGGGATCATGCCGCCAGTCGCACGCCCCGAGGCGATCATGTGGCGAGCGTCATCGACGGTGATGCGGGAAAGTTTCGTGTCTTCGTCGCCTGCATTAAGGTAGATACCGTTTACATCAGAGAGCAAGATCAATTTTTCGGCGCCAAGGCTTGCAGCGATCTCCGATGCTATGGTGTCTGCATTGATGTTGAATATCTTACCTTCATTGTCTGCTCCAAGCGAGGAGATGATCGGAAGATAGCCGCTATCGAGCAGAGTATTGATCAACCTTGCGTCCACCTCAACCACATCGCCAACGTGACCAAAATCTATCGTCTCTGTTTCCCCGGTTTCTTTGTTCAGGACATCTCTCGGCGGACGCTTTATCGCTTTTACAACACCGCCATCAACGCCCGATAGACCGACAGCTCTTATTCCACGTCGCCGAAATTGAGCCAGTATCTCGGTATTGATCTTCCCGCGAAAGATCATCTTTGCAAGGTCAAGCGTGTCGTCATCGGTCACCCGACGGCCCTCAATTACGGTTTGCACGACCCCGAGTTTTCTCGCGAGTTCGGTTAACTGCTTGCCTCCGCCGTGAATGACGCAGACCCGAATCCCAACTTCGTGTAACAGCGCGAGTTCTTCAGCAAGTGATGCGAGGTTTTCCCGGTCCTCGGTCACCTTACCCGAGAATTTAACGACAAACGTCTTGCCCTGAAATCGTTGTATGTAGGGAAGAGCCTCGCGAAGCAGATCTAATTTTTCCTGATCCATAAGCTTTCGTAATTTAGCAGTTTTTGACGCAAACCGCTATTTCGAGCACTGCAAGTATCAACTTTGCGAACTCTGCTTCCTTGTCGGCTTTGCGGGAACTTGTTCACCTCCCACAAAGCCACCAAGACGCAAGGTAGCCGCAAAGAAATCAGATTGAAATTGAAATCCTACAATAATGTATGCTTATGTATTCGATAACATTATTACTTGGATTTATGAAATCTCCATGCTATAAGGTTATTATCGAGAGATCGATTCGTGGAAAATGAAGCTTAGACCAGCCAAAATTATTACCTTTATTTAATGCTCGAAAGCGACCTGACTTTCACCGATGACTTTGGCTTATACGATCCGCAATTTGAACACGACTCTTGCGGCGTAGGCCTAATTGCGGATATACACGGCCGCAAATCCCACCAAATTGTAAAAGATTGCCTCAGCATCCTTTGCCGCATGGAACATCGCGGAGCCCGCGGTGCCGAAGAAAACACTGGCGATGGCGCCGGAATCCTTACCCAAATTCCACATAAATTCTTCGCTGACGAATGCTCTCGTCTCGGCATCGTTTTGCCTCATCCGGGCGACTACGCCGTCGGAATGTTCTTCATGCCTCAGGATGAGGAAAAGCGGACGCTATGCCAGAACATCCTTCTCAAGACGATCGAGGAAGAAGGCCAGCGATTCATCGGTTGGCGTGATGTACCGACTGACAACTCAACGCTCGGCGAAACCGCAAAGGGTTCGCAGCCGTTCATCCGTCAGATCTTTATCGGGAAAGGCGACGGCATCTCCGATAATGCCCATTTCGAACGCAAACTCTTCGTCATTCGCCGTTGGGCGAAAGAGTTGATAACTCGCGCAGAAAGAGATCTGGCTGAGCGGTTCTACGCGGCAAGCTTTTCTTCGAAGACCATCGTTTACAAAGGGATGCTGACGACCGAGCAAGTCCGCGAATTTTATCCCGATCTGCTTGATGAACGCTTTGAAAGCGGTTTGGCACTTGTTCATTCGCGTTTCAGCACGAATACTCTACCGAACTGGAACCGTGCGCAGCCGCTGCGTTACATCGCTCACAATGGTGAAATAAACACGCTTCGCGGCAATGTTAATTGGATGCACGCCCGCGAAAAGCGAATGCGTTCGACGCTGTTTGGCGACGATCTGGCTAAGGTTTTGCATGTTGTGGATGACGACACGAGCGATTCCGGAGCGTTCGATAATTCGCTCGAGATGTTCACGCTCGCGGGCCGCGAATTGCCGCACGCGATCATGATGATGATCCCGGAACCGATGTTCGACGGCGACCGGATGAGCGATGAAAAACGGGCGTTTTATGAGTTTCATTCCTGCCTCATAGAACCGTGGGACGGGCCGGCGTCGATCACCTTCACCGACGGCGAGATCATCGGCGGTGTGCTTGATCGAAACGGCCTGCGGCCTTCGCGTTATTGCGTGACGAAACACGGCCTGGTAGTGATGGCGTCGGAAACGGGCGTGCTTGAGATCGATCAGGCTGAGATCGTGAAAAAGGGCCGCCTTCAACCCGGGAAAATGTTCCTGATCGACACGCGAGCTGGCCGCATCGTCGATGACGAAGAGATCAAACATAAGGTCGCGGTCGCCCAGCCCTATCGTCAATGGCTCGACGATAACCTGATAAGCATAAACGACATACCGCATCCGCCGTTCGTTCACGAACCTGATCACGAGACGGTTTTGGCTCGTCAGAGGGCGTTTGGGTACACGGACGAAGAACTTCGGATATTGCTGGCTCCAATGTTTGAAAAGGGCGAGGAAGCGATCGGATCGATGGGCAACGACACGCCTTTAGCCGTGCTGTCCAAAAAGCCGCAGTTGATCTATAACTATTTCAAACAGCTCTTCGCTCAGGTCACCAACCCGCCGATCGACGCCATTCGCGAGGAGATCGTCACATCGACCGACACCACGATCGGCCCCGAGGATAACCTGCTCGAACCGGTTCCAGCGTGTGCGAGGCAGATCAAGCTCAATTCTTTCATTCTCAACAACGTCGAGCTCGAAAAACTACGGCTGCTTGGCGAATCTGAGAGCGAATTCGGCAAGTTCGGCTTCAAATCGATCACGCTCCCAATGCTTTTCGACCGCGAACACGGAGCCCAAGGCCTCGAATGGGCTCTCGACGGACTGTGCCATCTCGCGAGCAAAGCGATCGAAGACGGCTATGACATCCTGATCCTCTCCGACCGCCAGATGAGCGAATACCGAGTGCCGATCCCGGCATTGCTCGCCGTTTCCGCCGTTCATCACCACCTGATCCGCGAAGGCACGCGGACGCATTGCGGCTTCGTCCTCGAAAGCGGCGAACCGCGCGAGGTGCATCATTTTGCATTGCTCCTCGGCTATGGTGCCACGGCGATAAATCCATATCTGGCGTTCGAAACCATCCGCGACCAGATCCTCAATCGCGAGCTTGAGATCGATGAAGCGAAAGCGGAAAAGAACTACACGAAAGCCGTGAATAAGGGCGTTGTTAAGATCCTGTCAAAGATGGGTATTTCAACGATTCAAAGCTACCTCGGGGCACAGGTTTTTGAAATTCTCGGGCTCGAAAAGAGCTTCGTCAAACGATATTTTACTCGCACACCAACGCGGATCGGCGGCATCGGCATTGATGAGATCGCGGCCGCATCGCTCGAAAGGCATGATCGTGCATTCTTCCCCGACGCCAACGGCAAAAACCTCGAACCCGGCGGGAACTATCAATGGCGAGCTGCTGGCGAAGCTCACCGCTACAGCCCGCAGTCGATCCATTTGCTGCAAAAGGCTTGTCGAACGGGCGATTTCTCACTTTTCCGGCAATACAGCGAATTGCTCAACGATCAAACGAAGCAGCAAGGAACTCTGCGCGGGCTTTTGAAGTTCAAGACCGCGACTAACGCGATCCCGATCCACGAGGTCGAACCGGTCGAAGAAATCCTAAAACGCTTCAAAACCGGAGCGATGTCGTACGGCTCGATCAGTGCCGAGGCTCACGAATCGCTCGCCATCGCCATGAACCGCATCGGCGGCCGCAGTAACACCGGCGAAGGCGGCGAGGATGAGGATCGTTACACGCCCGCCGAAACTGGCGACAACAAGATCAGCAAGATCAAACAGGTCGCGTCCGGCCGCTTTGGTGTCACGAGCCACTATCTCGTCAATGCCGAAGAGCTACAGATCAAGATCGCCCAGGGAGCAAAACCCGGCGAAGGCGGCCAGCTTCCTGGCAACAAAGTCTATCCGTGGATCGCAAAAACGCGACACTCGACACCAGGCGTTGGATTGATCTCGCCGCCGCCGCACCACGATATTTACTCGATCGAAGATCTGTCGCAGCTCATCTTCGACCTAAAGAACGCCAATGAAAGGGCACGGATCAGCGTAAAACTCGTATCCGAAGCCGGAGTCGGAACCGTTGCCGCCGGAGTTGCAAAAGCAAAAGCCGAAGTCATTCTCATCAGCGGCCACGACGGTGGAACCGGTGCAGCGGCACAGACGAGCATCAAGCACGCGGGTGTGCCGTGGGAATTGGGCCTGGCGGAGACGCATCAGACTTTGTTGCGAAACAAACTTCGAGGCCGCGTTCGGCTCGAAACCGATGGACAGTTGATGACCGGACGCGATGTCGTCATCGCCGCCTTACTAGGTGCCGAAGAATATGGCTTCTCGACCGCTCCGCTCGTCACGCTCGGCTGCGTGTTGATGCGCGTTTGTCATCTCAATACTTGCCCGGTCGGTGTCGCGACGCAGGATCCGCGACTGCGGGCCAAGTTCTCCGGCGACCCGCAATACGTAGTCAATTTCATGCAGTTCATCGCCGAAGAAATGCGGGGACTGATGGCAGAACTTGGCTTCCGCACTATCAACGAAATGGTCGGCCGCGTCGATGCTCTAGAGGAAACGGAAGGAAGCGGACTCGATCTTTCAAAGATCTTGTTCACACCAGAAATATCTGCGGACACGCCGCATTTTCAGGAGACTCAGCAGGACTTTGGGCTTGAGAATACGCTGGATAAACGTGAATTGCTCGAAATCTGCCTTCCCGCACTGATGCACGATGCCAAGGTCGAAGCGAGCCTAAGAATCGAAAACACTGATCGAGCTGTTGGAACGATAGTCGGCAGCCATATCTCGCGAAAGTTTGGCGCGAAAGGCCTGCCCGACGATACGATAAAGCTTCATTTTACTGGCTCAGCCGGACAAAGTTTTGGAGCGTTTGTACCCCACGGGATGACGCTGACGCTCGAAGGCGACTCGAACGATTACATCGGCAAAGGCCTTTCGGGCGGGAAGATCGTCGTGTTTCCGTCAAAGGCCGCGACCTTTGCACCTGAGGACAACATCATCATCGGCAACACTGCATTTTACGGCGCGACTAGCGGTTCGGCTTATATTTCCGGAGTTAGCGGCGAGCGTTTTGCGGTTCGAAACAGCGGTGTCGATCTCGTCATCGAGGGCGTCGGCGACCACGCCTGCGAATACATGACAGGCGGAACCGTCGTCATTCTCGGCCAGACGGGAAAGAATTTTGCGGCGGGGATGTCGGGCGGTATTGCCTATGTTTTTGACGAATCCGGCGAGTTTCCAGATCTGTGCAACAAGCAAATGGTCGAGTTGAAGGTGATCGAGGATGCGGACGAGATCGAGTTTGTAAAAGACCAGGTCTTCCGCCACATCGAGCTGACCGGCAGCTCGCTTGCAACGGCGATACTGCTGGATTGGGAAAACAGCTTGCCAAAGTTCGTTCGGGTTATTCCGACCGATTACCGTGTGGTCCTTGATGCACAAAAACGCATGATCGCGCATGGTTTATCGAAAGAGGACGCCGAACTCGCGACGTTCGAGGAGGTGTCGGCGTAATGGGTAAAGTGACCGGATTTCTCGAATATTCCCGCACGCTGCCGATCCTCGGTGATGCTCGCTCGCGTATCGGGAACTGGGCCGAATTCCACGATCATCTTTCCGATATCGAACTGCAAAACCAGGGTGCTCGGTGCATGAATTGCGGCATTCCGTTTTGTCACACCGGCACGATGATGAACGGTGCGACGATCGGTTGCCCGCTGCACAATCTGATCCCCGAATGGAACGACCTCGTCTATCGCGGCAAATGGCGAGAGGCATACGAGCGGCTCGCTCTGACGAATAATTTCCCGGAATTCACCGGTCGCGTCTGCCCGGCACCGTGCGAATCGTCATGCGTTTTGGGCATCAACGCAGATCCAGTAATGATCAAAGAGATCGAGGTCTCAATCGTCGACCGTGCATTCGCCGAGGGCTGGATCGTCTCGCGTCCACCTCAAACACGATCGGGCAAAAGCGTTGCAGTAATCGGTTCCGGACCAGCCGGCCTAGCCTGTGCCGACGAACTCAACAAACACGGCCACACCGTCACCGTCTTCGAACGCGAAGACCGAATCGGCGGCCTGTTGATGTACGGCATTCCAAACATGAAGCTCGAAAAATCGCTCGTCCAAAGACGCGTCGATCTGCTCGCGGCGGAAGGCATCGAGTTTCGGACGAATATTAGTGTCGGACGAGATATTTCTGTAGGCGAATTAAACCAGGAATTCGATGCCATCGTCCTTTGCTGCGGTGCTCCGAAACCGCGTGATCTGAACATTGAAGGAAGGGAACTCAGCGGGATCCATTTCGCAATGGAATTCCTGACACATTCGACCCAAACGCTGATGGCTGAAAGAGCAATTTCCCCGATCGACGTAAAAGACAAAAACGTCATCGTAATCGGTGGCGGCGACACGGGAACGGACTGCGTTGGAACCTCACTCAGACAAGGCTGTAAAAGCCTCGTTCAGTTCGAAATAATGCCACGTCCGGCAGATCGAACAGCGACGCACGACGGCTGGCTTAGTACGGTTAGGACGTTTCAAGTCGATTACGGACAAAGCGAAGCTGAGGCCGTATTTGGTGACGACCCACGAGAATATTCTGTGTTGACCAAACGGTTTACTAGCGACGGAAGAGGCAATCTCAACGGCCTCGAAACTGTCGCAGTAAGCTGGGATGCGGGGCAATTGAACGAGATCGTCGGAACAGAAAAATTCTGGCCGGTCAATACGGTTTTCCTCGCGCTGGGCTTTACCGGCGGCGAGGACACGTCATTTTTTCACGATCTGGGGGTCAAAACCGACAAAAACAATATCGTCACCGTCGGCGAAAGAAAACAAACCAGCGTCCACAACATCTTCGCTGCCGGAGATTGCGAACGCGGCCAGTCGCTAATTGTATGGGCGATCGCGGACGGCAGAAAAGCTGCCGAAAGCGTCCACGATTTTCTCTCTCAACCCGAAGGATCGTCAGCTACTTTATCAACTCACTCATGATCGCCTTCTGAATATGAAGCCGGTTCTCGGCCTCGTCGATCACCACCGAATTTGCCGAGTCAATCACGCCATCCGTCACGATGACATTTCGCCGCACGGGCAGACAATGCATGAATGATGCGTTATTGGTTCGTGCCATTTTCTGTTCGTCAACGATCCAGTCGTTTCTCAGACCCGTTCGAAATTCAATGTCTTTATCGGTGTCCCCGTAAAACTGCTTTCCACCCCAGCTTTTTGCGTAAACAACCTCAACGTCATCAAATGCAGAATGAACATCGTTGGTAAATTCAACGCTGCCGCCATTCGCAGCCGATTGTTTTTCGATCTCAGCGATCAATGCATCATCCAGTTCATACCCTTTCGGATGGACGATCCGAAGGTCGTGACCGAATTGTGCCGCGGCGAGTGCAAAGCTGTCTGGCACCGCCATCGGCAACGGCTTAGGATGCCACGCCCACGTCATCAGTACTTTTTTCCGGCCAGCTCCAAGCTTTTCGCGGATCGTCATCATATCCGCCATCGATTGACATGGGTGATGCATCGCGGATTCGAGATTGATGATCGGGACGGTGGCGTATTTGGCGAAGGCGTTTAGGATCGGGTCGGTGCGTTCGGTTTCCCAGTCTTTTAGCTCCGCAAATGTACGAACGCCGATGGCCGAAACATAACGTTCGAGCACGCGAACAAACTCAGCGAGATGCTCAGTCTTGTTTCCATCCATGACAACGCCATCGCGATGCTCAAGCGTCCACGAAGTGCCGCCGGGTTCAAGGATCACGGCGTTACCGCCGAGTTCGTAAATACCAACCTGCATCGACGCACGCGTGCGAAGCGATGGATTGAAAAATACAAGCGCGATCGATTTGCCGTCTAGCGGTTTGTTTCGGACTTCACCGCTTTTGATCTTCAAGGCGGATTCGATCAATCCGTTGAGATACTCGGTCGAGAAATCAGTTGTAACTAGATAATTCTTCAATTCGATAGCACCTCGACCATCATGTTTATTTCGTCGACGCTGACGCACATTGGCGGCAGCAGACGGAGCACATTCGGATTACTGGATGTGCCAGTAATTATGTTTTCAGCCAGCAGCTTCTTGTGAACCGGAGAGCACGGCCCGTCGAATTCTATTCCGAGCAAACATCCTTTTCCGCGGATCGCAACAACGCCCGCAACGCCGCTCAGTGAGTCGCGGAGATGATGCTCGACGTTGCTTGCGTTCTTGATCATATCGTCCGATTCGATCGCTTCGAGGGTCGCAACTACCGCCGCCATCGCGAGCATTCCGCCGCCGAAGGTTGTACCGAGATCGTTGAGCTTGATGCCTTCCGCGACGCAATCATTTACAAGACAGGCTCCGACCGGAACACCGCTACCGAGAGATTTGGCGAGCGTGATGATGTCGGGTTGGACGTTGTCAGCGAGTTTGCTGGCGCCGAAAAACCAGTTTCCGGTGCGGCCAATCCCGGTTTGAACCTCGTCGAAAATGAGCACAATTCCGAGTTCGTAACAGAGATTTCTCAGCTCGCGGAAAAAACCCGGATCAGCTTCGGCAACGCCGGCCATCGACTGGATCGGTTCCAGCATTATCGCGGCGGTTTGTTCGTCTGCGACCGCTTTTACGCTCTCGATATCGCCAAAGACGGCGGAAACGTGGCCTGGAACATTGGGTTTTCCGAGCTCACGGTATTTGCCTAGGAATGTCGCTGATATGGAGTCTGCCGTCCGGCCGTGAAAGCCGCCCGTAAACGTGATCACTTTTTCACGCCCCGTCGCCATTCTGGCCATTCGCATGGCATTCTCGTTGGCTTCGGTTCCTGAGTTACAGAAAAAGGCCTTCGTGAGGGAATCCGGGGCGACAGAAACGAGTTTTTCAGCGGCTTGCGCTCGAATTCCCGAGTAAACGAGGTTCGAGTAGAAGAGCACCTTTTCTGCCTGCTCCTGTATCGCTTTCACGACGTGCGGATGCGAATGCCCGGTCGCACAAACCGCGTGGCCGCCGTAGAGGTCGAGATATCTGTCGCCTTCGCTTGTCCATACCCAAGGTCCGGAACCGCGCTCGACCGAGATACCCATTTTTGCATAGGTCTCGACCTGAAATTGATCTTCTATAGTCTTGATCTGTTCAAAGTTCACGATATTAAAACGGCGAAACCGTTGAAAATAGTATAGTTCACAGTACCCGTAGAAAAAACTTGAGGCAACCTCGAAACAACACGAAAAGACACGAAACAAATCGAATTGATCCGCTTCGTGTCTATTCGTGCTGCTTACTATCTAGATTTAGTGATTTGGCTTAAAAGCTCCTTCGAAAAAGATACGACATCTTAATAAAGAAGCTTCGCCCGTTGCCGCTAAAGCCCGGTTCGCGTTGGCCGGTGTAGGGGTTAAATCCGTTGTAATTCAGATCGTCATTGTACCCAGCGTAGATAGCGGTGCCAGGGCTTGGCGTCCAACCGAAGACAAATTGAGGCCGAATGCGTGTCGAGATATTCGAATAATCAAGCCGCATACGGGCAAAAACATTGCGGGTAAATTGATAGGTGGAGCGAACGCTGAAAATATTATCGTCAAATGCCACCCGCCCCGTATCGTTGCGGGTCAATCGCGAGCGGTTATAGTTGACCTGTATCTGGAATGAGGTCGTCGGCTGATATCTTACCGATGACTCGATATACGTGAGGTTTCCGGCTCCTGGGTCTTGCCGCGGGGCTGGTGTCGTGCACAGAGCCCCGAACTGGCCACACGTCTCAAACCATTGAACATAAGGCGCCGACACACGCGGATACTTCGGCCCCGCCCCAAAATCGTAATCCAGGCTGCCGTAGTTCTGGCTCAAAACAAAAAGTAGAAACCACTGCTTTGCCGGCGAAGCCTCGATGAATCCATAGCCTTCCTTCCGATGAGCCGAGCGTTCGCCACTATTTCCAAAGAATGCTCCTTGACGCGTCGCAGAACGTCGGGGGCCGAATTCGTGTTCAAAAACACGTTCGTAGCCCCACTCAAATCCACCGCCGACAAATACCTGCCGCTGGAATGCGAGCATACCCTGCGTGTTAGATTGAGCCCCCTGCGACCGCCCTTTCCAGTCATAAACGATATTCGACTGGTTAAACAGACGCTTGAAGATGATCGCATTCTTTGGCGTTCGATTGGTTTCGTATCGGACGAAAGAGTTAAGCGAATTAGTATCCGTGCGGCTGGTAAAGCCAACATCTGCTCGATAATCAGCCGTTCGGCCGCCCGCCGCAAGTTCCATATATAGATTTCGGTCGCTTCGCTGGATAAAGCCTCGATATCCGAAACCGTTGCCGGTGCGGTACTGATTCTGATCGAGATCGGGGCTGTAGAAGTTCCGTCGGGAGTTTGTGCCTAGTACCTGGAACTCAGCTACAACTTTCGGGGTCAGCTTAAACCGCCCGTCAAAACCGGCCGTATGATTATGACGGTCAACAAAGTTGTAGGTGGTCCCGAAAAACCCCAGGTTGTGATTTTGTCCAACATCACGCTTCACCCGGACCACGCCGATATCGGCATTCTCGTCCATGAATCGCTCTGTCGAGCAAACGATGCCGGCCGTCGGGTTTGCTGCGCGGCGATTTTGGCATTGGAGCAAACTCTCGCGTTCATCGACCGAATAGTTCCCAGGAGCGTTGTCCGAAGCGTACATGATGCCGAATGTATTCCGGCCTCGCCGCCCGGTCAATTTTAGAGCAACGTCAGGATCGACGATCGCTCGAGTATTGACGACGTTCATCCCGCTTTGAAAGATGTCTATGCGTTCTAGGAAGAAGGGGCGTTTTTCAGCAAAGAAGATCGGGAAGCGGACATTCGCGGTGCTGACCGGCGCGTCGGCTTCGACCTGAGCGAAATCGGGATTATATGCGAAATCAAGCGTTACCGTCGGCGAAATGCTGAACTTTGCCGTCAAACCAAGATCTGCCTTTACACCTTCGTTCACGTATCGCCCGGCGGGATTGCCGTCGAAGGTAAATCGCGAGCGTCTTCCTGTTTCGCTTAATGTCAGGCTCGGGTTGATCTCAAGCTGGCGCGTGGTTTCGACACCTTCGAGTCCTGTAATCGCACCCGACTGAACGAGAGATCCATTTACACTGCGGTTTATCGGCATCCATGAATTCAACTCGTTGTTGTTGTATTTAACACGGCGAAATAGATGCAGCCCCCAGTTCTTGTTCTTGCCGGCTTCGTATCGAAGCGACTTGAACGGAATGGCGACCTCAACATTAAAGCCATCTTCGGTCAAAACACCTTTAGACTCCATTATGATATCGACGCTGTAGTCTTCACCGCGGCCTTCGGTCATTGTGCCATCAGCCTGAATACCGAGTGGATTCCACGCTAAGGCGTAGGCCTGCCTCTTATCGTTAAAAGTGTCGAGAAAGATGATGAAATAGTCGTCGTTCCAAATATTGTCACGCCGCGCGACCGTCGCACGGATCGTGCTGCGATCCTGTTTCGCCCGAAAAGCGAGGTAGAGGTGCTTTGCGTCGTACGCCATCATGACCTCGGTGTGATGTTTTGGTGCCACGTTGTCGCCCGGTTGGGTCTGGATAAAGTCTCCAAAGAGCGCCGCGTCCTGCCATACCGCATCATTCAGAAGGCCGTCGATGACAGGCGGTGCGGTGAGCTTTGGCACACGGACGGGAGAACTTTTCTTAACGTACGCCGGGTTCGACGGTTCTGGGTTGGTAGCGGGCTCATTTTTCGGAGCATCCTTCAATGCTACTTCAAGAGGCCCGGGGGAGGACGCCTGAGCAAAAATATGATGGCTGTACGAGATCGTGCAAAGTACTGCAAATAAAAGGGAACGGTAAAACATTTTGGGTCGACTCCAAGGTATAAAACGTTACTGCAAATAAGGGGTACGAAGGTTACTTCTTGAACATAGAACACCGCCGCCCTGCGGTCCGTGACAAATTTTTATACGGAAACTGACCAGATTATGTTTCTAGTCATTTTTCACGGCCTGTTCGTTGATCCCGATTTTCGATCCTCGCCTGCCCCATTACGTGCGGAAATACTCAAAGCCGACTACAATGTCATTAATTCCAATATGAAAAAAACAGCTTTCTTCGCTTTTGTCTTATTTGCACTTGTTTCTGCTGGGTTCGCCCAGAGTAGTGAACGCGAACGTTGGGAACTTACGGCCAAGAACGTGACGATCACCCGCGATCATTGGGGTATCGCCCATGTTAAGGGGAAGACAGATGCCGATGCTGTTTTCGGTGCGATGTACGCTCAGGCAGAGGACGATTTCAATCGGATCGAGGTAAATTACCTTAATTCCATCGGCCGTCTTGCCGAGGCCGAAGGCGAACGGGCGATCTGGAGCGACCTGCGTCAAAAGCTTTTTATTGATGAACAGGAAATGAAACGCCTGTATCTCGAGAGCCCCGATTGGCTAAGAAAGCTGATGAACGCCTGGGCCGACGGACTGAATTACTACCTTGCCACGCACCCAAATGTAAAACCTCGCGTTATCACGAAATTCGAACCTTGGATGCCGCTGACATTTAGCGAGGGAAGTATCGGTGGAGATATCGAATCAATAAATCTCGGTCAGCTTCGGCAATTTTACGACGCAGGGTTTATTGCAAAAGCCGAGGAGATCGATCCGATGAAGGAACCCTTAGGTTCGAACGGGATCGCTATCGCTCCGGCGATTACGAAGGGTAAAAAGGCACTTTTGCTGATAAACCCACACACATCGTTTTTTTTCCGTTCGGAGCTTCAGATGACCAGCGAAGAAGGCTTAAATGCTTATGGAGCGTCGACCTGGGGTCAGTTCTTCATCTATCAAGGATTTAACGAACGGTTAGGCTGGATGCATACGTCTAGCTCGGTCGATTCGATCGACGAATGGGCCGAGACGATAGTTCGAAAACCGGACGGGAAGACGTTTTACAAACATGGCGGTAACGAGAAGCCGTTAACCTCAAAAGAGATCACAATCAAATACCGCGGAGCTAATGGTGCGATCGCTGAACGTAAGTTCAACGCACAATCTACGCATCACGGCCCGATCGTCCGTAAGGAAGGCGACAAGTGGATCTCGGTCGGTCTGATGAACGACCCGGTCAACGCACTTATGCAGTCTTACGGGCGGACCAAGGCGAAGAATTACGAGGATTTCAAAAAGGTGATGGAGCTGCGGGCAAATTCTTCTAACGCGACGCTTTACGCCGATGCCGACGGAAATATTGCTTACATCCATCCCAATTTCGTCCCGCGTCGTGATCCTAAATTCGACTGGACGAAACCTGTCGACGGTAGCGATCCGGCGACCGACTGGAAAGGCCTGCACGAGTTTTCCGAGCTTCCTAACCTTAAAAACCCCAGGAACGGCTGGGTTTACAATTCGAATAATTGGCCCTGGTCCGCGGCAGGCGATCAGAGCCTGAAGCAGTCAGATTATTCCCCATACATCGACAGCGGCACCGAAAATGCTCGTGGCATCCACGCTCTCCGCGTTTTGAAGGATAGAAAGGACTTTACACTAGAGTCCCTTAACACTACTGCCTACAGCACCTACATGCCGTGGTTTGAGAAAACAATGCCCGCGGTCATCAAAGCTTGGGATGGCATGGCCGGAACGAATCCGACGAAGGCAAAGCTCAGCGAACAGATCAAGTTGCTTCGTGCCTGGGACCAGCGCTGGGCGACCACGTCGGTTCCGACATCGCTCGCTATATTCTGGGCGGACGATGTTCTTCGCAAGGTTGCGGGCCCGGCTCGAACTGCCGGTATGGCGAACGAGGACTACCTCGCGACCCGGGCGACGCCAGAAACGCTACTCAACTCGCTTGTCGCCGCGAGTGATAAGCTGCAGGCTGATTTCGGCACCTGGAAAACGCCCTGGGGTGAGATAAACCGGTTTCAGAGGATCTCTCCCGACATCGTCCACCCGTTCGACGACGCAAAACCTAGTATTCCGGTCGGTTTTGTTTCTGGAAATTTCGGCTCGCTTGCGTCCTACGGTGCACGGCCGTTTCGCGGTTCGAAGAAATGGTATGGCACTTATGGAAACAGCTTTGTCGCGGTCGTCGAGTTTGGCAAAAAGGTCCGTGCCAAGGCGATAACGGCGGGCGGCGAGAGCGGCGATCCGCAGTCGAAACACTTCAACGACCAGGCGGAACGATACTCGACCGGCAGCCTTCGTGAGGTTTACTTTTATCCCGAACAGCTAAAGGAAAAGGGCAAGATATCGCGGGTTTACCGTCCCGGTTCCTAATGTTACCAAGCTTCTCGCCTGACCGCTTTCCTTTTCAGCGCCGATTTGGTAACATTCGCGTTTTGCTTGAGGTATGAAAGAGATCATTTCGACAGATAAAGCTCCCGGTGCGATCGGACCTTACTCGCAGGCGGTGAAGGCAGGCGGCATGGTTTTCTGTTCGGGGCAGATACCGCTCGATCCGGCAACGGGCGAGTTTGTGTCTGATGACGTTTCGGAGCAGACCGAACAGGTTTTGAAGAATCTCGGCGAGGTTCTCGCAGCAGCAGGATCTAGCTTTGAGAATGTCGTAAAGACGACGATCTTTCTCGCGGATATGAATGATTTTACGGCCGTCAATCAGGTGTACGGACGGTATTTCAGCGACAACAAACCCGCGAGAGCTACGGTTCAGGCTGCTCGTTTGCCGCGCGACGCTAAGGTCGAGATCGAGTGCATCGCACTTGCGTAATTTTTACGCAAAAAAACAAACGCCTGATCAAAATCAAGCGTTTGTGCAACCTATTTGCCAAGGCGAAGCTCAAATAGCCTTAAGCGGCTTTGATAATTTTTCCGGACTTAATGCAGCGGGTACAGACCTTCATACGTCCGTTACCGCCGGCGGGAAGTTGAACACGCACCGGCTGAAGATTCGGGTTGAAACGTCGTCGGGTCTTGTTATTTGCGTGTGATACGTTATTTCCAAACTGCGGGCCTTTCCCGCATACGTCGCAGCGTTTTGCCATAATATTTGCCTCTCGAAATTTACGAGGTATACAGAGTTTTCAAGAAAAACTCGAAACAAGATATATAACAAAAGCCGAAAGGCTTAGTCAAGCTAACGTTTAACATAGATAAGTTTAGAAGGAGTGAAAGCAATCGTGCAGAAAAATAGTAAAAGGATCACTGGCCTCGCGGCCCTCGCTTTGTTCGCTACGTTCTTTGCGGGCTGCGGCGGCCCGGCCCCGGCAGGCAACTCGGCCGGTGGTGTCGATCCAAACGAAACCGCGGCCAAAGTAAACGGCAAAACCATCACCATGGAAGAGGTCGATCGTGCCGTAAAACAACAGGCCCAGGGCCAGGAAGCAAAACTCTCGCCTCTCGAACTGGCAGGAGCTAGACTTCAGGTCTTACAGAGCATCATCGAGCAGGAAGTGATGTTCCAGAAGGCCGAAAAAGAAGCTCTCGTGCCGAACGAAGAAGAGGTGACGGGCGAGATAAACAAGCGCAAGACGCAGAGCGGACTCTCAGTAGAAGAGTTTGATAAGCAGATGACGCAGGCCGGACTGAACGAGAAGTCATTCCGCGAATCCATCAGGAAGGGCCTCGCGATCCAGAAACTTGTCGACAAGATCACTGCTCGAATCGAAACTCCGAAAGACAAAGAGATCACGGATTTCTTTAACAGCAATCCTGAAATGTTCGTCAAAAAACGCGGTGTCCGTCTCGCGGCGATCGTCGTCGATCCGGCGGATAGCGGCCAGGGCGATGTGACCAGAAATGCCAACGAAGCACAGCAGCGTGTGCAGGAAGTGCTCGGAAAAGTTTCGCAGCCTGCTAGCGATTTTGCGGCACTTGCTCGTGAATACAGCGAAGACGGCAGCAAATTGCAGGGCGGCGATCTCGGTTACATCAGCGAGGACAGCCTAAAACAGAACTTTGGTGAGCAGATCGCGACAGCCTTCATGAGCCCGACCTTTACGGTCGGCAGGATCACGAATGCGATCCCGCTGAACGGAAAAGCCTACATTTTTAAGCTGCAGGAACGTATCGAAAAAGACGAAAACCTCACGCTCGAAAGCCCGGAAGTTCGCCCGCAGATCCAGCAGATGCTGGTCGACAACCGCAAGCAGCTTCTGGCAGCATCGTATCAGGCAATGGCGATGAATGAAGCGAAGATCGAGAATTTCCTCGCTAAAAAGGTAGTCGACAATCCGAATGAACTGAGCGGAGCACGACCGGCAGGTTCTGCTTCCACTCCGTCCAATACGAACACGGCCGCGGCGAATTCGAATACAGCTCCGGCTTCAAATGCGAACGCGGCAGCAAATTCCAATTCTAATGCTAAACCGGCGGCAAATGCTCCGGCCGCGAACGCTTTGGCTAATAAACCGGCGGCGAACGCACCGGCGAATAAATAAGTCGTACAAGCTGCCTTGGGCTTGCCCGCCTATTTGCGGAGAAGCTATGCTTCTCCGTTTTACTACCATTTAGCTAGCGGCTATGCCGCCGCCAAAAACGAGCGAGTTAAGGCGGCGGCATAGCCGCGAAATCGTTATAACCCTCGCCGGAGAAGCAGAGCTTCTCCGCAAATAGAGCGGCGAAGCCGCCTCAATTAGATCAAGAAGTGCTTTTCAGACTCTCAGATATAACCAAGTCCTACGGCGGCAACGAGATACTCCGTGGCGTTTCGTTTCAGATCAATCCCGGCGAAAAGGTCGGCCTGGTCGGGCGGAACGGTGCTGGCAAAACGACCATATTCAAGCTCCTGACCGGCGTCGAATCACCGGACGAAGGCGATATCGTCAAGATCAACGGCCTCAAGCTCGGCCTGCTCGAACAACATGTCGAACTAGAACCCGGTGAAACCGTGCACACCGCAGCCCTTACGGCTTTCAAGCATATTCACGACATGGAAGCCGAAATGCGTAAGCTCGAGAAGGTAATGGAAACCGACCATTCCGACGCCGTTCTTGAAAAGTACGCCGATCTTCAGATCGCTTTCGAGAATGCCGATGGTTTTTCGTATGCGGCTAAAGCAGAAGCCGTTCTTCTTGGGGTCGGCTTCACTCGCGAGCAATGGACGATGGAAACGCAAATGCTTTCCGGCGGGCAGCGAAACAGGCTCGGGATGGCTAGAATGCTGCTCTCGAATTCCGACGTCCTACTGCTCGATGAGCCTACAAACCATCTTGACGTGGACGCCGTCGAATGGCTCGAAGAACACCTGCAGGCATACGATCGTGCGTACGTGATCATCAGCCACGACCGCTATTTCCTCGACCGAACAACACAGCGAATTATCGAGATCGAGAACGGAAAGGCAGTCAGCTACAAAGGAAATTACTCGAAGTTCCTCGTCGAACGCGAACTCCGTCGTGAGCAGCAACAGCGTGAGTACGAAAATCAACAGTCGATGATCGCAAAGACTGAGGAATTTATCCGTCGTAATCTTGAAGGCCAAAAGACAAAGCAGGCCAAATCCCGCCGCACTCTGCTCGCACGTATGGAACGCCTAGACGCCGTTCAGAGCGAAAAGCACGGTGGAAGTTTCAAGCTAAAAGATGTCGAGCGAACGGGCAACAACGTTCTTACGACTGAGGAACTTACGATCGGATACGGTGAAAAGGTGCTTGCGAGCAACATCAGCATCTCGCTCCATCGCGGCGGCACGCTTGGCGTCATCGGCGGGAACGGCACCGGGAAAACCACGATGCTAAAGACCCTTCTCGGCGAGATCCGCGAGCTTTCAGGCCGGGTCGTTTGGGGTACCAAAACCAATATCGGCTACTACTCGCAGTCGCTCGACGATCTGCACGAGGGCAACGAGGTCCACGCTGAGATGCGGCGTGTCGCTCCGAACGTCGAGAATGTCGAGATCCGCTCGTTCCTGGCCCGATTCCTTTTCTTTGGTGACGACATCTTCAAGAAGGTAAAAGATCTTTCAGGCGGTGAAAAGGGAAGGCTCGCTCTCGCGAAGCTCATTCATTCCCAAAAGAACGTCCTCGTCTTAGACGAGCCCACAAACCATCTCGACATACCGGCCCGAGAGGCTCTCGAATCCGCTCTCGACGAATACCCCGGCACGGTCATCACCGTCAGCCACGACCGCTTTTTCCTCGACCGGATCGCGACCCAGATGCTGTCGTTCGAATCCGATGGCTCGGTACTTGATTTCAACGGAAACTACACGGAATTTCACGACTGGAAAAAGGCGCTACCTCCGTCGACCGCTGGTACGAATAAGAGCGACCAAACGACTGACGCAAAGCCTGACGCGACATTGATAGAGTCAGAACCGGGAGCGGTAGCGACCGGGTCAACACGAGCAACGGACAACAACCTCTCCAAAAACCAACGCAACCAGCTGGAAAAGCGCGTTAAAGAGATCGAAGCTCAGATCCCAAAGCTCGAAGCCGATGCCGAGAAACTCTCGGCCCAGATGACCGATCCCGACCTCGCATCTGACTACGCCCGCCTCGCCGAGATCACAAAGAAACTCACTGACACCGAATCACAAATAAAGGACCTGTATTCCGAATGGGAACAGGCCGCCGAGCAGCTCGGTTAGATACTCGAAGGATTGCACTCGGAACATTAAACATCTATATTACGTAACAACTAAAGTCCGACCAATCTAGAGAGAATTTAATATGAGTAAGCATATCCGTAAGGGTGTAGTTGCGTTCGCGGCCGTATTATTGGGCGCGTTTTCTGTTTTTGCCCAGTCGTCGACCGTCAGCCTTTATCGCCAGCCGGCGATCAGCAAGACCGAGATCGCCTTCTCCTACGCCGGCGATCTTTGGATCGTAGCGCGGAGCGGCGGAGATGCACGACGGCTTACGACCGGGATCGGAATCGAAACAAATCCCTATTTCTCGCCCGATGGAGCTTCTATAGCGTTTACCGGCGAATATGACGGCAACACTGATGTTTTTGTAGTGCCGACGAGCGGCGGCGTCCCGCGAAGACTGACATATCATCCCGCGCCTGACCTGGTGTCTGGGTGGACGCCCGACGGCCGGAACATAATGTTCGCATCGAGCCGAAACAGCTCTGCCAACTATCTGCGTCTCTACACCATGCCGGTCGATGGTTCGGGACTTCCGAATGAGATCCCTCTGCCGATGGCGATCCGCGGTTGGCTTTCGCCCGACGGACAATCTGTCGCTTATGAACCGCTTTCGCAGTGGCAAGCTGACTGGAAACGCCACCAGGGCGGCCAAACGCAGCCGATCTGGATCGCAAAACTCGCCGATTCTTCGATTGAAAAGCTCCCGCGTCAGAATTCAAACGACAAGTGCCCCATGTGGGTAGGCGACAAGGTCTATTTCCTTTCCGACCGCAACAGTCCGACGGGAACGGTCTCGCTCTTCTCATTTGATACCAAGTCGAAAAAGGTTGAACAGATAATCGATAACAAGGGCCTCGACATAAAATATGCTTCGGCCGGCGGCGGAGCCATCGTTTACGAGCAGTTCGGCACGATCTTTACCCTTGACGAAGGCTCGAAGTCGCCTAAGAAGGTAGACATCCGCGTTTCCGGTGATTTTCCGGGCGTTCGTCCGCGATATGAACGCGTCGGACCTCGCATTTCGAACTCCGCCATTTCACCGACCGGAGTCCGTGCGGTATTTGAAGCACGCGGTGAGATAATTTCAGCCCCGGCTGACAAGGGCGACGCTAGAAATTTGACCAACACGACCGGCGTGATGGAACGCGACCCGGCGTGGTCACCTGACGGCAAATGGATCGCCTATTTTTCAGACGAATCGGGCGAATACATGCTGCACCTTCGTGATCAGACGGGCATGGGCGAGGTCAAGAAGTTCACACTCGGTCAGGCTCCCGGCTTCTATTCGGGCCCTGTTTGGTCGCCCGACAGCAAGAAGGTCGCCTATAACGACCAGCGTGTAAATCTTTGGTATCTCGACATCGAAAAGGGAACGAATACCAAGGTCGATACGAATCCATTCGGAACTCAGGACGATGTTCTCGAGCCGTCGTGGTCGCCTGACAGCAAGTGGATCACGTACGTTAAACAGCTCGACAACCGCCTGCGTGCGGTCTACCTGTACTCGCTCGACAACAGCAAGGTTAATCAGGTGACCGACGGGCTGGGCGACGCTCGCTACATCGTTTTTGATAAGAGCGGGAAGTACATATTCTTTACCGCGAGCACCAACGTCGGGCCGACCATCAGCTTTGCCGACCTTTCGGGTATCGCTCATCAGACAACCCGCAGCGTTTACGCTATTGTCCTGCGGAATGACATCCCGTCGCTGCTCGCACCGGAAAGCGATGAGGAAAAGGTCGCACCAGATCCAACGCCGACACCAACCCCGGGAGCCTCACCGGCTCCTTCGCCAAGCGGTGCTCCAGCAGGGCCGCCTGCGAAAAAAGGCCCGGAACCCGTTCGCATCGACCTCGAAGGTATCGATCAGCGTATCGTCTCGATCCCGCAGATCCCGACGCGAAACTTCAACGCGTTGATCGCCGGCAAGGCGGGAACGATCTACATTTCCGAGATCCCGCAATCCGCGACCGGCCCCGGCGTAACGATCCATAAATATGACATCGATAAGCGCAAACTCGATGAGGTCAAAGCGGGCGTCAACAACTTCCGTGTCTCGGAGAACGGCGAAAAGATGCTTTTCCAGCAAGGTCCGGCGTGGAATCTGGTTTCGACCACCATCCCGTCACGCCCCGGCGAAGGCATCGTCAAGACCAGCGACATGGAGGTTTACGTCGATCCTCGCGTCGAGTGGAGACAGATGTTCAACGAGATCTGGAGAGGAGAACGTGATTTCTTTTACGATCCGAACACGCACGGCCTCGACATCGAAAAGGCTAAGAAGCTTTATGAACCATTCCTTAACGCCGTCGCTCATCGCGACGACCTCAACTACCTCTTCCGTGAAATGCTCAATCAGATCACGGTCGGCCACATGTACATCGGCGGCGGCGACCAGGCTCGTCCGACTTTTGTCCCGGGTGGATTGCTCGGAGCAGATTATAAGATCGAGAACGGAAGGTACCGCTTCGCTCGTGTCTTCAACGGCGAAAACTGGAATCCGCAGCTTAGAGCTCCGCTTACAGCTCCTGGAGTAAACGTCAAACAGGGCGATTATCTGCTCGCAGTCAACGGCCAGAACCTAACCGCAGCCGATAATATTTATCGGCTCTTTGAAAGCACTTCGGGCAAACAGATACTTATCAAGGTCGGGCCCAATCCCGATGGATCGGGCTCACGCGATGTCAAAGTAGTGCCCATTCCAAATGACGGCGGCCTTCGCAACCTCGCCTGGATCGAAGACAATCGCCGCACGGTCGATCGTCTCAGCGGCGGCCGCCTCGGCTACGTATATATCCCAAACACCGGTGGTCCCGGGTACGCTAGCTTCAACCGGTACTTTTTCGCTCAAACTGATAAGCAAGGCGCGGTCATCGACGAACGCTTCAACGGCGGCGGGCTTCTGGCCGATTATGTCGTCGAGTTCCTCAACCGCCAGCAGCTCGCAAAGCTCGCTTTCCGCGACGGCAAGGACTGGAACGTTCCCGCGGGTGCGATCTATGGCCCTAAGGCGATGCTCGTTAATGAATTAGCGGGGTCGGGCGGCGATGCTATGCCGTGGTTCTTCAAAAAGCTCAAGGTCGGCCCGCTTATCGGCAAACGGACCTGGGGCGGGCTCGTTGCGGCTTTTGGTATACCGCCGTTAATGGATGGCGGCAGCATCCGGGCGCCGAACGGGGCAGTTTACGGCCTGAACGGCGAATGGGAAGTAGAGAACGTCGGCGTCGCCCCCGACATCGAGGTCGAATACGACCCCGCCATCTGGCGCGCAGGCCGCGATCCGCAGCTCGAGAAAGCGGTCGAATATCTCCTGGCAGAGCTTAAGAAGAATCCGCCAAAAGAATACAAACGTCCGCCGTACCCGAACTACCACAAAGGCACGCCGCTTGGCAGGCCGTAAATTCTTGGGTTTTGCGATCAATTGCCCCCAGCTTTAGCTGGAGGTTTGGTAAGAGGAAGAAGGGCTTTAGCCGAATGTTGATGTTTCGGCTAAAGCCATTATTTTGTTTGGCTCTTAACCACTAGCTGAAGCTAGGGGCAATTCATCGGACTAATATGCCCGGGCGAAGACCACGCGTTTGGCTGAGTCTTTGCCGGAGTAGACGCATTTGCCCATTTCGGCGGCGGAGTTGAAGGGGATGCAGCGGATCGTGGCTTTGGTTTCTTCCTTGATCTTTTCCTCGGTCTCGCTGGTGCCGTCCCAGTGGGCCATGATGAAACCGCCTTTTTCGATCTGGGCTTTGAAATCTTCCCAATTGTCGACGACGTGGGTGTTCTCCTCGCGGAATTTCAGGGCACGGTCGTAGAGATTGGCCTGGATCTCGTCGAGGAGAGCTTTGACGTGCTCAACGACCGAGTCGATGGCGATCGATTCTTTTGTCAGGTTATCGCGTCTGGCAACCTCGATAGTTCCGTTCTCCAGATCGCGGCTGCCGAGGCCGAGGCGGACGGGAACTCCGCGGAGTTCGTATTCGGCAAACTTCCAGCCACTGCGCTGGTGATCGGCGTCGTCATATTTGACGAGGATGCCCGCGGCCTTTAGTTCTTCAAACAGCGGATCCACCTTTGCTGAGATCGCGGCGAGTTCTTCGGGAGTTTTATAGATCGGGACGATCACGACCTGGATCGGAGCGAGCTTTGGAGGAAGCACGAGGCCTTTGTCATCAGAATGTGCCATGACGAGAGCTCCCATCATTCGCGTCGAAAGCCCCCAACTCGTCGCCCATGCGTACTCGAGCTGGTTCTCTTTGTTGACAAACTTCACGTCGAAAGACTTGGCGAAGTTCTGCGCGAGGAAATGCGAAGTTCCAGCCTGCAGAGCTTTGCCGTCCTGCATCATGGCTTCGATACACAGGGTGTCTTCGGCCCCGGCAAATCTTTCGTTAGGCGTTTTGGTTCCCTGAATAACGGGCATCGCCATCCATTCCTCGGCAAACGTGGCATAGACGCCGAGCATTCGTTCCGTTTCCTCGATCGCTTCGTCGCGAGTCGCGTGGGCCGTGTGGCCTTCCTGCCAGAGGAATTCGGCGGTACGGAGGAAAAGGCGGGTCCGCATTTCCCAGCGGACGACGTTGCACCATTGATTAATAAGCAGCGGAAGATCACGCCACGACTGGATCCAGCCTTTGTAGGTATTCCAGATGACGGTTTCCGAGGTCGGGCGGACGATCAGCTCTTCCTCGAGCTTTGCTTCGGGATCAACGATCAGGCCTTTGCCGTCAGGGTTTGCTTTCAGGCGATAATGCGTGACGACCGCACACTCTTTAGCAAAGCCCTCGGCATGTTCCTCTTCTTTTTCGAGGAAGGATTTTGGCACGAAGAGAGGGAAGTATGCGTTAACGTGGCCAGTCGCTTTGAACATGTCGTCCAGGGCACGCTGCATCTTTTCCCAGATCGCGTAGCCGTACGGTTTGATGACCATACAGCCGCGAACCGCGCTGTTTTCGGCGAGATCGGCGCGTTTCACGATCTCGTTGTACCATTCGGAATAGTTTTCTGCTCTTGTCGGTAATCCTTTTGCCATATAAATCCCCACAGTCCCAGACGGGACGCAAAGTAAAAATATAGATGATACGGCAAAATGCGGCCCCGAACAATTTTTGCCAAATTTTTGCTCACGGCTTGCTCTGTATTCGATGCGGCTCTATGCTAAAGTATCGTCTTTATGAGCGAATATCGCCTCAACTTCCAAGACACCGCGACTGCCTTTGCCGACAAGTCAGACAGCGAGCTAAAAGAGAAATACAGGCTCTTCAAACTCTTGAACTCTCCATTTTTGAATGCCATCGGAGCAACTGCTACGAGGTTTGCACTATCGATCGGCCTTCCTGTCGAAGGTTTGATCAAGAGTACGATCTTTGAGCAGTTTTGCGGTGGAGAGTCGATCGACGAATGCAGCGACACTGTCGATCGTTTAGGTAAAGCTAAAATTGGGACGATCCTCGATTACTCGGTTGAAGGGAAATCCAGCGAAGACGATTTCGACCGGACCCGCGATGAGATCATCAAGACGATCAAACGCGCCAAGAACGACCCTGATATTCCGTTTGCGGTCTTTAAGGTAACCGGCGTTGCCCCGCTCGGAACGCTTGAGCGTTTAAGCAAACGAAAGAAGCTCGACGCAAAAAGCCAGGCGAAATGCGAGAGGATCTACAAGCGCGTCGGTGAGATCTGCGAATACGCATATTCGCTCGGGCAGCCGATCTTCATCGATGCTGAGGAGTCATGGATCCAAGACGCCATCGACCGCCTGGCGATCGACATGATGGAGAAATACAATCGCGAGCGAGCTATCGTATTTAACACGCTTCAGATGTATCGCACCGACAGGCTGCAATTTCTCAAGGATTCCCGCCGACAGGCTCAACTCGACGGTTACATCATGGCGGTGAAACTAGTTCGCGGTGCCTACATGGAAAAAGAACGCGAACGGGCCGAGGAAATGGGCTACCCGTCACCCGTTTTTGAGACGAAGGCTGAAACCGACGCCGCTTTTAACGATGCTATCGAATATTGTTTGAAACATTATAACGATATGGCTTTCGTCGCAGCCACCCACAATGAAGCCAGTACGCAATTCTTAGCCGAGAAGATGCACGAGCTGCAGATACCTCACGATCATCCGAATATTTTCTTCTCTCAGCTTTACGGCATGGGCGACAACCTTTCGTACGTGCTCGCTGATAAAGGCTACAACGTCTCAAAATATGTTCCGTACGGGCCCATCGCTGATGCGATGCCTTATTTAATAAGACGCGCGAACGAGAACTCATCCGCCGCGGGCCAGGTAAGCCGCGAACTGGAAATGCTCGGGAAAGAGATCAAAAGAAGAAAGCTCGACTAAAATTCCACTATCGCAGTCCAAGCATAAGCCGAACTGACCTGTCAGACACTTCTCGATCAGGATCAGATCGCCACCGGTTGAGAGGTGCGATCTCGGCCTCGGTCAACGGGACATTTACGAGCCGGGCGACCTGCGTGCTCTCGAACGCTCGGGTTGTCAGTGCGATATGGGGGTCGCTCAAAGCCAATCGGGTGGGATCACCGGTCGCCGTCTCAGCGGTTTCGACATCGGCGAAGAAATCGCGGTACGCCGCAACGTGCCAGGTTCGGTCGTCGTGACCGGTATCGATGTCCAACAGGCGAAGCAGCGCAAACCCGGCTTCCAGTTGAAAAACAAGGAAATCACCGGGCTGGAAATTCTGAGACATAAGCCGAGATTAGCATAAAGAGTTACCTGAAACTAGAATTGAACTCGTGATTAATAGACGAGAAGGAAACCGCGGATCAATGCCGCAGCAACTGTCCGCGGACGACGCCGTTAAAGTCATCCGCTCAGGAGATCGAGTGTTCATTCACGGAGTAGCGGCCGCTCCGCGAACACTGATCGACGCCATGACCAGGCGAGCACCGGAGCTCCGGGACGTCGAGATCGTCCATCTCCATACAGAAGGCCCTGCTCCATACTCGAACCCCGAGAATCGTAAGAGCTTCCGAGTGAATGCCTTCTTCGTCGGAGCTAATGTTCGGGGCGCTGTAAGGGACGGACAGGCAGACTACATTCCTGTCTTTCTCTCAGAGATACCCGCATTATTTCGCAAAGGGATCCTGCCGCTCAACGTCGCGCTTGTAAATCTTTCTCCGCCTGACAAGCACGGATTTTGCTCACTAGGAGTATCAGTCGATATCGCTCGTGCTGCCGTAGAAAGTGCTGATCATGTCATCGCTCAGATCAATCCGCGGATGCCCAGAACACTTGGCGACGCTCTCGTACATCTTAGCGATCTTGACGTAATAGTCGACGTCGATGAGCCCTTGCACGAAGCTGTTCCACCTGCACCATCGGAAGCCGATCGTGCGATCGGAAACTACATCGCGGAACTTATCGACGACGGGGCAACGCTGCAAATGGGCATCGGCTCGATCCCGAACGCGGTGCTGGCCGCACTTGGCAGCCATAAGAACCTCGGTATCCACACCGAAATGTTCTCGGACGGGCTCATAGACCTTGTTCGATCCGGCGTTGTGAACGGGGCACGGAAAGTAACGCATCCCGGCAAGATCGTTGCCGGATTCGTCATGGGAACGCAGCGAGTTTACGATTTTATCGACGATAACCCGCAGGTTCTGATGCTGGATATTGCATATGTCAATGACACATCAGTGATCAGACGTAATCCAAAGGTTACGGCGATCAACAGCGCCATAGAAGTAGATCTCACTGGGCAGGTTTGTGCTGATTCCATAGGCACATATCAATTCTCCGGCGTTGGCGGGCAGATGGACTTTATCCGCGGGGCAGGGCTTTCCGATGGCGGTAAACCGATAATCGCACTTCCTTCGGTGACAACCCGCGGTGAGAGCAAGATCGCCGCTTTCCTCAAGCCGGGGGCCGGGGTTGTGACGACTCGAGCTCATGTCCACTACGTCGTGACCGAGTACGGCGTAGCTTATCTGTACGGTAGAAATCTGCGGCAGAGAGCCAGCGATCTGATAAAGATCGCGCACCCCGATCACAGAGAGATGCTCGAGGCTGCGGCCCACGAGCGCTTCAATGGGATTTGAAGGCCAGCACATTGTCAATTGGGGCTGAGTCACGCTCTAAGGAGGCGGAAAGGTATGGTTTCAGCAAATAACGATCAGGCTATGCTTTCGATAGCGATCGAGGAAGCGAGGCTCGGGTATTCCGAAGGCGGAATACCCATTGGCGCCGCCTTGTTCGACTCTTCTGGTGTGCTCCTGGGCCGTGGTCACAATCGCCGCGTTCAGGAAAGCGATCCGTCCGTCCACGGCGAAACCGACGCCTTTCGCAAGGCCGGACGGCAGCGGAATTATAAAGACACGATCATGGTCACAACTCTCGCCCCGTGCTGGTACTGCAGCGGCCTCGTGCGGCAGTTCGGCATCGGAAAGGTCATCGTCGGCGAGTCGAGAACATTCTCAGGCGGCATTGAATGGCTTCGGGAATGCGGGGTCGAGGTCGTCGATATGGATTCGCAAGAATGCGTCGATCTTCTTGGTAGGTTTATTGAAGAACATCCGGAAATTTGGAATGAGGATATTGGGGAAGAGTAGAACTTACCAGGAAGATCGACTGCGAATGTTAACGAAAAGCACAAAAAGAGGATAGGTTTTATTGGTGCTCCTTCCTGTTGTTAAGTGGCTCAGATCTTCCGGTGGCGTGCCTCTTCGTTAAATTTCGTGGTTAAGATCTCTCGGTCAAATGCAACCATCAGGTATTTCCGAACGCCTTTAGCTCATTCCGTGGTCACTCCGAGCCATTCCAAACCGTCCTCAGATCATTCCGAACAACTCGTCTTCTGTGCCGGCTGCGGGCTTGACTTTTTTTAGTGGGCGTGCTATCCTTGCAACGTGTTCTCGTATTCGTGACAGCATTGCATGGAAAATCTTAGTTTTCTGAAAATTCGATCGGAGCCACGCTGTGAAAAAAGGCGTCTCATTTCGACCTTCTGCTTTTTTGCATGTGAGACGAATTTTCGCTGTAAGATGTTAGTAATAAACAAGATAAGTCGTCTCATTTTCAGCACGGAGGTGAGACGGTGAGCGTTCCACTTCCGCGGCTTCGCTTTTTTACAAATGGAACGATTTTGGCCCGTAACTCGCACAGATACAATGGGTTAGCCGTTCCACTTTCAGCAAGTAAGTGGAACGTTTTAAGATGCGGGGTTCCGGGCCGGGCCGGCGTTGGGTATATCTACGCCGGACCGCGGGAAAAAGGCACAACGTGTTTACCTTTGAGGAACTTTGAACGTGCCGCTGCCTTGTCGTAAAATACTCGTTTATGGTTATACAACCGGACTAAACAATAGGAGCCATCCATTCAAATGACAACAAATCGACAAGCAGTAATAATCAGTGCGGCAAGAACGCCGACGGGGAAGTTTCAGGGTCTTTTGAAGGGCTTTACCGCTCCGGAACTTGGAGCGATAGCTATTAAGGAAGCTGTCACGCGGGCCGGGATCAGCTCCGACAAGGTTGATGAGGTGATCATGGGCTGCGTCGTTCAGGCGGGGATCGGCCAGGCTCCGGCGCGGCAGGCAGCGTTAAAAGCGGGTCTTCCGCCCGAAGTTTCGGCGTTGACCATTAACATGGTCTGCGGCTCCGGATTGCGTGCGGTCGCATTGGCGTCGCAGGCTGTGCAGTTGGGTGATGCGGAATATGTGGTCGCGGGCGGAATGGAATCGATGTCGAACATTCCATACGCGTTGCAGACCGCTCGCGAAGGTTTCCGTATGGGCAACCAGACCGCGACCGATCTGATGATCCACGACGGGCTGTGGTGTCCATTTGAGAATTGGCACATGGGAAATACCGGTGAGGTTGTCGCCGAGAAATATCAGATATCGCGAGACGAGCAGGACAACTTTGCCTTTAATTCGCACCGAAAAGCTTACGAAGCTCAGCAGGCAGGAAGATTTGCAGAAGAGATGGTCCCGGTCGAGATCCCACAAAAGAAAGGCGACCCGATCATTCTCGATTATGACGAACCGGTTCGGCCGGAAACGACGGTTGAAAGCCTTGGCAAGTTGCGTCCTGCTTTCAAGAAGGATGGCGGAACCGTAACCGCTGGAAATGCCCCCGGCGTAAACGACGGAGCATCGGCTTTGGTCGTGACTTCGGCAGCAAATGCTGAAGCCGCCGGGATCGAGCCGCTCGGACGAGTTGTCGCCTGGGCAAGTTCGGGAATTGAGCCAAAACTCATCATGATGGCCCCGGTCAAAGGTGTTCAGAACGTACTCGCCAAAGCTGGCTGGGACATGAAAGACGTCGATCTTTTTGAGCTAAACGAGGCATTCTCTGTGCAGGCTCTTGGCGTGATGCAGGAACTCGGCCTCGACATGGAAAAGGTCAACGTCAATGGCGGTGCCGTTGCTCTCGGCCACGCGATCGGAAACTCAGGCGGACGCGTTTTGACGACGCTTTTGTACGAGATGAAGCGACGCGGAGCCAAACGCGGTGTCGCCGCCCTTTGTCTCGGCGGAGGGAATTCTGTCGCTCTTGCAGTTGAGCGGGATTAGTTCATTCTTTGCGGAAGCCGCGCGTAAGCAAGGGCGAATCACGCAAGTAGAGCATATCGCCCTTGCTCACGAGCGGGCTTTTGCAACGAATCTTCGTGCAACAAATTTGAACCCGTCTCGTACGATATGGCGAGGGATATAACCATATGAACGCACACGATAAAGCACGATTGCTCGGGCTCCTGTTCTGGATCTACACGGCATTTAACATATTGATGGTAGCCGTGATCGCGGTAATTTACATCGGTATTTTTGGCATGGTGTTCTCGCAGGTGCCCCAAAAAGCGGGCGATCCGCCGCCGGAATTGATAATGACCATCCTGGTCGTGGTCTTCGCCTTTGCATTCGCCTTTGTGCTGCTTTTTTCAGTACCAAAGATCGTTGCCGGGTATGGACTTCGAAAGGAAAAGCCCTGGGCATGGATCTGGGCGGTAGTGGCGTCGATCATGGCGTGTTTGTCGTTTCCGTTTGGCACCGCGATCGGCGTTTTTGGTTTGATCTTTCTGTTCAGCGACGAAGGGAAGCGGTATTTCAATGATCCCGCGTATCGTTCTCAATTGGCTGGAACTTCAAACGTCGTACCGCCGCCTCCGAATAGTTGGCAGTAGGATGATGGAAATGCGAGATTTACAGGGCGATTCGAAGTTATCTTCGGTCGCTCGTTTGTTTTGGACAAACGATTTGATAAATTCATTCTTTAATTTTCGGATAGACGTAGGACAATGAGCTTGGTCAAACACAGACAGATCGCAGGATCGTTACTCATAATTTTCGCGGTGGTGAACATTGTAGTCGCCGGAATTATGATAACCAGGATCTTGGATCTATCCCATTCGAACCAAGAGCCAGTTTTCATAATATTCACGCGAGTTATGATAGGTGCCGTAGTTGCTACCATTCTGCTTCTCCTGCTTCAGGTATTAGCTGGATATAAAATGCTACGAAACGGTCCAGGTGCTTACGGGTGGGGTATAGCAGGAAGCGTCATTGCTATTGTATGCGGAATAAGCTTACCGGCAGGCGTCTATAGCTTGTGGGTTAATTTAAAATCAAAAGGGAATTAAACATGGCAGAAAGAATTGGTGTTATCGGTGCAGGAACAATGGGCAATGGTATTGCTCAAACGGCCGCAGGGGCAGGATTTGATGTCATCATGTGCGATATTTCGACAGAGTTTGTCGAACGCGGTGTCGCCAATATCAGCAAGAGCCTCGATCGTTTTGTGAAAAAAGAAACGATGACGGAGGAACAGAAAGCCGAAGTTCTCGGCCGGATCAAAACAACGACCAATCTCGAAGACCTTAACGACTGCACTCTGGTGGTAGAAGCGGCTTCGGAGAATTTCGAGATCAAAAAGAAGATCTTTGAGGAACTCGACCGCATAACATCGCCCGACGCGATCCTATCATCCAACACGTCCTCAATCTCGATCACCAAGATCGCCGCGGCGACAAAACGTCCGGATAAGGTGATCGGAATGCACTTCTTTAATCCGGTTCCTCTTATGAAACTGGTTGAGGTTATCCGTGGAATTGCAACATCCGATGAAACTTACGGGATCGTCAAAGATCTGTCGGAAAAGCTCGGAAAGGTTCCGGTCGAGTGTAACGACTATCCCGGATTCGTATCAAACCGCGTCCTCATGCCAATGATCAACGAATCGATCTTTGCCCTCCACGAGGGTGTCGCGACGAAAGAGTCGATCGACGAGATCATGAAACTCGGCATGAATCACCCGATGGGCCCACTTACGCTCGCAGATTTCATCGGCCTTGATGTTTGCCTCGCGATCCTCAACGTCCTTCACGAAGGGCTCGGCGATCCTAAATATCGCCCATGTCCGCTGCTCAAAAAATACGTCGATGCCGGATGGTTGGGTCGTAAGAGCGGCAAAGGCTTTTACGATTATCAGTAATTAGCAGGCAAGCATTGTGCTTGCCTTTTTCTTGTTCGCAGGTTGTCGAAATGAAGAAAATAATCCTCCTAGCCATGGCTGCAATAATGTTTGCGGCATCGACATACGCTCAGCTAAAACTAGCTCCGCTCAACATAAAGGAACGGACGCTCGCGAACGGGCTGAAAGTGGTCTCGCTTCAAGACAATTCCAGCCCGACAGTTGCGATACGCGTTTGGTACGACGTTGGCGGCAAGGACGATCCGCCGGGCAGGTCGGGGTTTGCCCATATGTTTGAGCATATGATGTTCAAGGCGACCAAGAACATGCCGAACGAGAAGATGGACCGTTTGACCGAGGATGTAGGCGGTTTCAATAACGCTTCAACGTGGGACGACTATACCAACTACTACGAGGTTGTTCCGTCCAATCACCTCGAACCGCTGCTGTGGGCCGAAGCGGAGCGAATGGTAAATCTCAATGTCGATGAAGCAAACTTCAACTCCGAACGCGAAGTGGTCAAAGAAGAGTTTCGACAGAGCGTTCTCGCCGAGCCCTACGGCCAGTTCTTTGAAAATATTGCACGGCTTTCTTATTCAGCTCACCCGTACAAACGAGGTGTCATTGGCAATCTAGCCGAACTCGACGCCGCGACGCCCGCAGATGCAAAAGCATTTTACGAAACTTTCTACAGGCCGGATAACGCTTATCTGATCGTTGTTGGGGATTTCGATCAACGGCAGTTTGATGCGTGGACCGACAAGTATTTCGGAGCGATCGCTAGGCCCTCAGGTTCGATCCCGCGCGTCACCGTAACCGAACCCACTCGGACAAAAGAGGTTCGACACGTTACAACGGGTCAGAACGTTCCGTTTCCCGCAGTAGCCATTACTTATCTGGCTCCGAAATCCAGCGACGCCGATATCGCGCCGCTTATAATGGCAAGCAATATTCTCTCCGCTGGCGAAAGCTCCAGGCTCTACCAAAGCCTCGTCTACAAGCAGCAGATAGCTCAGGAAGCGACATTGACGCTCGACAACAAAGTTGACTTAAGCCTGGCATATCTTTACGCCATTGGATCAGAAGGCTCTACCGCCGAAGCCTTAGAAAAATCATTACTTGCTGAGCTTAAATTGATCCAGACACGAGGTGTCACCGCAAAGGAACTTGCCAAGGCAAAAAATCAGGTGATTGCAGGTGAGATACAGAGCAGGGAAAACAACGACGGCAAAGCAATTGCCATCGAAACTGCGATCACCTACCAACGCGACCCGAAAAAAGTGAACACGTCCGTCGCCCGACTGCAGGCTGTAACCGCCGCCGACATTAGGCGTGTGATGAGAAAATATTTCACGGATACCAACCGCGTCGTGATCTACTACTTAAACGAAGGAGGTACGAAATAATGAAGATAGTGAGAATATCCTTCGTCCTCCTATCGCTGGCATCAATTCTGACATCAGCCGTCCCAGCTCAGTCTCAGCCGCCGATGCCGGGGCCGCCAAAGGCTGTATCGATCCCTGCTGTGGCCGAGAAAAACCTTGCTAATGGATTGAATGTAAGCGTAGTACGCCGCACAGCCAGCCCGATAGTTACCGTTCGGCTCGTCATAAAGAAAGGGGCGAACAATGAGCCTGCAAGCAAAGCGGGCCTCGCCGATCTGACGGCAGCCATGCTCACAAAGGGAACGAAAACACGGACGGCAACACAGATCGCGGAATCGGTCGAGTTCCTCGGCGGTTCGATCTTTAGCCCGGCGGGATGGCTCGGCACGTCTGTTGGTGTAACGGTTACGTCCGATAAACTGCCCCAGGCGATGGCAATACTTGCTGATGTGGTGCTAAATCCAAAGTTTGCTAAAGAGGAACTCGACCTAATCAAAACTCAGACTCTCGACGGCCTGACCTACGATCTAAAACAGCCGACATCGCTAGCAAATTATGTCGTGAGTAAATATTCATTCGGCGAACATCCGGCGACGGGTACAAAGGCGAGCGTCGAAGCGATCACTGAGAAGGAAATCTCGGATTTCTATAAGGCTAATTACAGCCCAGATTCGGCAGTTCTGGTCTTCTCGGGCGACATTGATCAGCAAACCGCTTATGCAATGGCAAATAGATATTTCAGTCGCTGGAAACGTTCGCCAAATGGAACGAAAAATGAAGCGATTTCGGAGCGCCCTAAGGGCCAAACGCCGTTATTCCGACGAATCCTGGTCATCGACCTCCCAAAATCGGGACAGGCTGCGGTGACCTATGCTAAACCAATGTCTCCTATCAGCCGTAAGGACCCGAAATTCTTCACCGCATCGGTTTTGAATTCGATCCTCGGCGGCGGTTACTCGTCGCGGCTTAATTCGGAGATCCGCATCAAACGCGGGTTGAGCTACGGAGCATTTAGCAGTTTCGTGTGGCGAAATTCTTCTGTGAATTTCAGTGCGCAGGTTCAAACCAAGAACGAATCTGCTCCGGAAGTTGCAAGCCTTATCCTCACCGAGCTGAAACGCATGGTCGAGACATCGGTCACCGAAGAAGAGTTGATACCGCGCAAAGCCGCTCTGACCGGAGGATTTAGCCGCAATCTTGAAAACGGCGGCGGACTCGCAGCCGCTCTTGGTGATCTCTACGTATTCGGTTTGCCTACAACTGCCTTGAATTCCTATGTCGGCGACATCAACGCCGTAACAAGTCAGCGGGTAAAGGACTTCGCATCAGAATATCTGTACGGCGGCGATGTGATCATCGTCGGGGACTATTCATTGTTTAGGGAAGATCTCGCAAAACGTTTTCCGGGTACAACATTTGACGTTATCAATGCGGACGATATCGACCTGAGTAAAGATAACTTGCGTAAATAACTATTTCTTCAGCTTGAGCCTGAGAACGACTGGCTGACGCAGCTTATCGACAGCAAGCTCAGCTTTTTCGTTGACGTTGTTCCACTGGCTGTTGGCGATGAAATAAAGGTCGTCATTGACCAGAACCCCGAGCGTCGGCTCGTCGAAATCGGGATGATTCGCCTCGAGTATCTCCTGAGATACGATCTGATCTCTGACAATAGATAGACGCATCACGCGATTTGGCGAAACACCATTTTGGATAGCGATCAGGCTGCCGTTGTGTTGATAAATACCGTCGATCCCGAGCAATGTAATGTTTTCAGCAGGCTTTTGCTGGACGATCTCTTTAGAGGACAGATCCACCCGAAAGATCCCTTTCGAATAGTCCGCGACAAGGAGATTCGCCCCGGCATTATCGAAAGCGAGGCCCTGAAGCGACGAAAACATGTTCGATCGCAGAAATTCCTCGATCGTGTCACCCTTCGCCGAGATCTTGTAGATTGCCGGAGCGATACTGTCGGTCGCGAAAACACTGCCGTCACGGTCAATGATCAGGTCGCCAAGAGCGTGGGCTTCGCTGGGCGGAAGAATGTATTTCTTTACCAGCTTTCCCGTCGCGAGTTCGTATTTGAATATTCCGGCCCGGCCTTTATCTTCTGCAGAAAATCCGCGCATTTGGGGGAACGCACTCGTACAAACCCATAGAGATCCGCGGGCCGCATCGACCCGCATTCCTAGAACGCTCCACAACCCCTCAGCGGGTTTGGAAAAATCCGTCGCAACGCCGTTCTTATCAATAGCAATGATCTTCCGCTGATGCACGCTCCCCATATAATATGTCTGCGTTTTCGGATTGTACGCGATGCTTTCGGCGATGAGGGTTTTGTCATCGGCTGTAAATGCTCTCTGACTGCGGCCTATAGGTTCCCGATTCTTTGCAAATAGTGCCTGTGCCGCCTTAAACCGCTCACTATCAGCTATCGGCTTAAAACTAGGATCTCTTTCGACGGCAAACGCGAGTCCCATCTTTGCGAGGCGTTCTATCAGGCTCAGAGCCTTGTCATTTTCCGCGTTCAGAACGTACGCGGTCGCTAGATTGTAAATAAGTCTCGAATGATTTGGCCGAGCGGCATTTGCGGCGATCATTTGCGTTAAGAACTCCGGATAGGCCTTCTCAGCAAAAGCTTTTCTTGCTGCGTGTTCGGCCGTCTGTGCCGTCGTCATTTCTTCCGGAGTCTGTGCAAAGCATTCGAAAGTAGCAAAAGCGCAAACGGCGACGGCAAGGGTGATGGAATGTACGGTCCTCTTCATATGATTCCTTGCTTCCTCTGGACAATTTGCAATCTAAGATGCGCGATGTCAGTTGTTAGTTTCATTGACGCCAAATATTATTAAATCCCTATCTTTCATAGGTTTGCCCTTTCGATGCCGCTTTGATTCAATTGAGGTTTAGGCGTGACCGGAAATATGCATCGCAACCTCAGAACCTTCATTGAATCGCTCCGCAGAGAGAATGACCTTGTCGAGATATCGGCGGCAGTTGACCCGTATCTTGAGATCGCGGAGATCCACCGGCGTGTGATCGAGAATGAAGGGAAGGCGCTTCTTTTTACCAAGGTAAAGGGTTCCGATTTTCCCGTCGTTACAAATCTATTTGGAACACGCAAGCGGATCGATCTCGCATTCGGTTCCAAACCTCTTGAATTCGTAAAGCGTGTCGTTCACGCCGCTGAGAACCTTTTGCCGCCAAAGCCGTCGAAGCTTTGGGAGTATCGCGACCTCGCGTTTTCCGCTCTTAAGTTCGGAACCAAGAGCGTGAGCAATGCTCCGGTTCTAGAAAGCCGCCAATCGACCGTCGATCTCGAGAAGATCCCGCTTCTCCAGCTGTGGCACGAAGACGGCGGGCACTTTGTGACCTTGCCGCTCGTTTATACCGAAAGCCCGGTCAACGGCAAGCACAATCTCGGTATGTATCGCATCCAGCGTTACGACAAGACTTCCACGGGAATTCATTGGCAGATCGGTAAGGGCGGCGGTTTTCACTATTTCGAAGCGGAGAAACAGAATAAACCTCTGCCGGTGACCATATTTCTCGGTGGTGCTCCTGCGATGATCTTGTCGGCAATCGCTCCGCTGCCTGAGGACATTCCCGAATTAATGCTTGCCTCGCTCCTGAATGACGGAAAGATCGCGACGGCGAAGAACCCGCTCGGCGAGGGTCGGCATCGACTGATCGCCGAGGCGGAATTTGCCATCTGCGGCTCGGTCGCTCCGCATGAGCGACGCCCAGAGGGCCCTTTTGGCGATCATTATGGGTATTATTCGCTCGTTCACGACTATCCTGTGTTCCGTGCGGACGCCGTTTTTCAGCGGAAGGACGCGATCTATCCTGCGACGGTCGTCGGGAAGCCTCGCCAGGAGGATTTCTTTATCGGCGATTACTTGCAGGAACTGCTTTCGCCGTTGTTTCCGCTCGTAATGCCTGGCGTGAAAGACCTTTGGAGCTACGGAGAGACCGGATTTCACTCGCTTTCGGCGGCGGTCGTAAAGGATCGATATGCTCGCGAAGGTTTATCCGCCGGATTTCGCATTTTAGGCGAGGGCCAGCTTTCTCTGACAAAGTTTTTGCTTCTAACGGACACGCCGCAGGACCTTCGCGACTTTAGATCCTTGTTCGAACACATCCTCGCCCGTGCCGAGTGGCATCGCGACCTGTTCATTTTCAGCCAGACAGCGTTCGATACGCTCGATTATGCGAGCGGGAAGATAAACTACGGCAGCAAGGCTATTCTAATGGGCATGGGCGATGCGAAACGTGAGTTGAAACGAGAGTTCTCCGGCGAGCTTCCCGCGGGCATCAAGCGGGCCGAGCCGTTTTGCGGCGGATGCTTGGTGGTCGAAGGCGATAACTACGAAAACGACAAGGATCTCGCCGCCCGTATCGCGAAAGCGGGGAAGTTTGACGACTGGCAGATGGTCGTTATCCACGACGATGTCGAGTTCGCGCGTTCTGCTGAGAAGTTTTTGTGGGCGACTTGGACGCGTTTTGATCCGGCGAGCGATATTTACGCAAAAGATGCCACGTTAAAGAACAACCACATCGGCTACGAGGCCCCGATCATCATCGACGCTCGAATGAAATCGTGGTATCCGAAGGAGGTTGAGCCGCGTGAGGATATCGTAAAGCTCGTGGATAACCGGTGGAAGGAATATTTTCCGTTTTGAGAGTCTGCCGCAGGGCGGCAACCGACTTTAGCCGTGGGCTTAAACCCACGGATGCCGTCAGTCGCTGACGCGACAAATATCTTTCTTTCCTGATTTCCGTGGGTTGAAACCCACGGCTAAATTCGCACGATCGCTACGCGATGAAAAAACCATTTCGCTATCTCCTTTTCACTTTCGCGACGCTCGCCGTCGTCGGTTTGGCGTGTCTTGGGTACGGATATTTCATTGAACCGAATCGTTTGGTCGTAAACGAGGCCGAATTAAAGATCAAAGACTGGGAAAAGGAGTTTGACGGGCTGAAAATCGTGATGCTGAGCGACATTCACGGCGGGTCTAACGGCGTGACCGTGGAAAGGCTTCGCGAGGTTGTCGCAAAGGTGAACGAGCAGAACGCCGACGTCGTGGTTTTGCTCGGCGATTACGTTTCCGAGACCGTTGAGGACGAGCCGGTGGCGAAAGTGGGGCTCAAAATGGAGATGAAAACGGTCGCGGACGGCCTGGCGGGGATGAAAACGAAATATGGTGTTTTCGCCGTGCTCGGAAATCACGACGGTTGGTACGACGACAGCGTCGTTGCGGCCGAATTCACCCGCGTCGGGTACAAAGTCCTCCGTCATGAGGTCGCGTCGATCGAGAATGCGGGCAAAAAGCTCCGTATCTTCGGCATGATCGACCACCTGAAGCTCAATAAACCCTGGAAAGAAACCTCAGCGGACGCGAAAAAGATCGTTGACGATGCTGGCGAAGGGAATCTGATCGTGCTCCAGCACAGTCCCGACCTTTTTCCGGTCGTAACGGGCGAACTGGCCATCTCCAAGGACCTGAAACTCTTCCTCGCGGGCCACACGCACGGCGGACAGATCGCTTTACCGGTGCTCGGCCGGCCCGTCGTCCCCTCAAACTACGGCCAGAAGTACGCTTATGGCCATGTACGCCAAAACAATGTCGATCTTTTCGTAACCAGCGGCATCGGCTGCAGCATTTTGCCGTTCCGATTCATGGTCCCGCCGGAAATTCGGGTTTTGACGGTGCGGTCAGGATAGCTGAAATTCACCGAGATAAACGCACCGTTGTAGTATAAGCTGATGCATTCCCATTACCTGCTCGATCTCGTGCTCGAACGTGAGAGGATACCGTCGAATGACGCTTATCCTTTTAACCTTGGCGTGCTAAAAAACTTGCGCCGGCTCAAGCTACACCCTAAGATCACCTACTTTATCGGCGAAAACGGGAGCGGGAAATCCACTTTACTGGAAGCGATCGCCGTCGCCTTGGGTTTTAACGCCGAGGGCGGGACGAAGAACTTCAATTTTGAGACGCGTGACGAGCGGCAAGACCTTTCGCGTGCCCTGTGGGTGACAAAGGGCCATCGGCAGCCGCGTGACGGCTTCTTTTTGAGGGCTGAGAGCTTTTTTAATGTCGCTACACAGATCGACGAGCTCGATCTGCAGGGCTGGTACGGCGGCAGATCGCTGCACGAGCAGTCGCACGGCGAAAGTTTTCTCACGCTGATGACCACACGGTTTCGCGGCGACGGCGTTTACATCCTCGACGAGCCCGAAGCCGCTCTGTCGCCGGCCCGGCAGCTCGCGATACTTTCGCGGATACACGATCTGGTCCGCGACAACTCGCAGTTCATTATCGCCACCCACTCGCCGATCCTGATGGCGTACCCTGACGCGACTATTTATGAATGCACCGCCGACGGGATCATCGAAACCACCTACGAGGAAACCGAACATTATCAGGTGACACGAGACTTTTTGATGAATCGAGAGAGGATGCTAGAGGTTTTGCTCGAAGATATGTAACGGATCATTGTGTGAGCAGTGTTTTATTCGCGGCTGTGGCGGCTGGAGCGTTGGTTCTTTGTCCCGTAAGCTCTCTTAGTAGAAGATGATCTTTATTGTCAGTGCCGACATTAACCCGGCTTTGTCTGGTCTTAATCTTTTCTGCCCCCACTGCTGTCATCGCTGCGGTGCGGTCCGGAATGCTATTCATTCACTCGACCACTATGCAGGACACTAAGACTCGTCAGCACGCAGTTGCAACCGCCAACAACAATTTCGGAAGAAGGACGGGTGTAATGGCTGGGATCGAGAAGCCTCTATCAAACCATTGACCCTGGTAGCTGACTTTACCAGCGGAAACAATGCTCTCGGCACCTCGAACGTAGGCCTTAGCTACAAAACGAAGGAGTCGCAAACGTTAACGTTCGCGTACTCCTTCGGAAATTCCGGCCGCGGCAATAATTTCTTCTCTGCGTACTACGGGATCATTTTCTAGTCTCTTCGAAAAGAAACGCCGCGACCTAGGGTCTATAGCCGTCGCACGAAAACGACGCTCTCGCGGAGAAGAAGCCTTTCATAAAGGCATCCTCTTTCGGCGAGATCGGCACCTGATCCAGATTAGGAACTCGGAACCACTGCTGGATGCGATAAGGAAAGCTTTCCAGCGGAGTCATGGTCATGAACTTGAACGTGCTGTTCACCAACTGATCGGTAAGAAGATTGGAGTGAAGCGAATGTCCGAATTCGTGGACCACCTGGTCGAACGACCTGTACTCATTATCGGAGTTCGGCTTCTTGTCATTTCGCGTTTTAACGCCCTGCTTGCAGATCATCTGTTCGGTGATCCACAAATTATCAGGGTTTCCGTAACCGCGAAGGAAATCGCCACTGCTATCATACGGCGACTGCGGATACGCCATCCCGATCGGTGCCAGATTAATTAGTTCTGACCACGGTTCGGCGTTTGTCATGTGAACGATGAAAGTATCGAGCTTGTTCTTAGGGTATCTCGGGTTCAAGCGACGCAGCATCTCAGCATAGACGTTCGCCACGCCGTTCATTGCTGACTGGCTCACGGCCTTTGTCGCCATGATACGGATCGTCGGATCTGCGAGCTGTATACATTTTGCCCAGCCGGGATTCGGAGTGCAGTTAGTAACGTTTGCCCTGGCCTTGAACGGATATAGCATCTCGTCGGTCGGCGGCGGGAGATTTGCAGGCGGTGGCGGGGCCGGCCGCTGAGCAACAGGTGCCGGTACAGGATTAGGGTTGCCGGCGGCGGATCCCTTCCTAAAGATACGCAATGACGAGACATTGTCGTTCCCGACGCGAGTGTTACCAAGGAAGTTGTTGTCGGAACCGAAGGTCTGGCAGGCGCCTTGAAAATCGTTGTCAGCACAGAGTTCTACCTGAACGTTCGCGCCCACGATGATCGACGAGATGCTGTCATTAGGCATTCCCATGCTTTGCGGCGTACGGAAGTCGCCTTGGTTCAGGATCTTACAGGCCCCGCCGAATTGTGAATCGTTGAAGATCGCGATCTGATTGACGTTTGGTCTGCATAGTGGACTCGTTCCGGTTGAGGCACCCTGCGGGTTTTGATTGCCTCCCGCGTTACCCTTAGGAAAGATGCGCAGGGACGAGACATTGTCGTTCCCCACACGCGTATTCCCCAGAAAATCGTTATTCGATCCGAACGTCTGGCAGACGCCCTGGAAGTCGTTGTCTGCACAGAGCTCCACCTGGACATTGGCGCCGACGATTATGGATGTAATGCTGTCATTCGGCATTCCCATACTCTGAGGCGTGCGGTACTCACCTGGGTTCAATATCTTGCAAGCCCCTTCAAATCGCCAATCGTTAAATATAGCCACCTGGTTGACGTTGGGTCTACAAAACTGGGCCGAAGCCGTTTCTGCGGCCGCGAAAATGAATCCGAGGCACAAGCCGATAAAAAGTAGTTTCTTCATATGCTTTTTCTCTCCTCTGCTGGGTTCGCGTCTACTTTCCGACGCGTGTGTATGTAAACGTCTCGTTTATATCTGGCCGTTCCAGGATCAGCTTCCTGTTGTTGTTCTCGAAGCGGATGTACCCCTGACGCATCACGCCTTCGGAATTCGGGTACTCAATGATGTTCGGCTCTAGGAGCTTGTATCCCGTCGTCCGGTTGTATTTGCCGTTCTTGTAGGATTTCCAGCTGCTTGCCCCCCAAACGATCTTGACGGTTTTATCGTCATCAAAGATCCATGATGAGCCGATCAGCAGTCTCTTGAGGCCTTCTACTCCGGTCGCCGCCGCAGCCGAAGTACTGCCGCCCGGCCCCTTGCGCGTAACGCGGATCGAAGAGACCGAATCGTTACCAACCCGCGAATTTTCCAGAAAATCATTATCGCTTACGAGTATCTCGCAGGCGCCTTTATAAAGGTCGTTCTGACAGATCTCAGCCTGTACATTCTTGCCGACGAGGATCGACGAGATGCTGTCGTTATCAAATCCCAACGCCTCGGGCGTCGCATATCCCGCGATGTCGAGCACCTTGCATTTTCCTCCAAACTTCCAATCGTCAAAGATCGCTATCTGGTTAGCGTTCGGGCGGCAATTTTGGGCAGAGACGCTTTCGGCCGCGGCAAAGCCCGCTACCACGAGACAGACGCCGATAAACGTGATTTTTGTCAGTTGATTCTTCATAATTTTCTTTTGGTTTAAGGTCTTGGTTTTATTTTGTCGTTAGCTTTCGAATGGAGACCCAAGAAGATTCTTGAGTCTCCGCCCTGGTCTACGGCCTATTGCTCACAACAAAGCTGACGCATTGACCTTGATTGGGGAAGGTGGGGTTGTTAAACCGCATCCATCCGCCGTTCTTGCACTGTTCTTTGTCAACGGGAGGTCCGATCACCGTGTCGCACTGTGAACTGTCGACGATCCCGTCGCGGTCGAAGTCGACCGAACCCGGGTTCTGATCGACGTCGCAGACATCTGGTATGTTGTCATTGTCGTCGTCCAGGTCGACGCAATCGGGCGAGTTGTCGCTGTCTGCGTCGGGCGATTTGCTCGTCGCCTGAAGTGGATTTGAACCACACGTCGTTTCGTCCGCGTCCGATTGACCGTCGTTGTCGTCATCGGTGTCAGCATTATTGCCGGTGCCGTCGCCGTCGGTGTCTACCGATTCGGTCGGGTCGGTTGGAAACGCGTCGTTTCCGTCCAGCACGCCGTCATTGTCATCGTCGTCATCGCAGGCGTTGCCGAGCGAATCGTTATCGCTGTTTTCCTGATCGGGGTTGGGTGTATCCAGACAGTTGTCAACGGTATCCGAAGTGCCGTCGCCGTCCCGGTCGTATTCCTGCTGCAGCTCGTACGCACCGATATCTGCTCCAACGGCGGCGTTCGGGTAATTAGGCAGGTCTACCGGCCTGACGAGTCCTCTTTGGTCTGTCGTCAAGGTGGAGAAGCCCTTGTCGATCGCAGGCGAAAAGGCGAGTAATGCGTGGGTGAAGGTGGCACCGCCGTTATCCTGAAGCGAGCCAAGCTGCGGATCGCCGGTTAGGTTGTTTGAGTTCAATCCGTTGAGACACGCGAGACCGCTTTCAATCAAACTGTAGGCTGCATTTATAGTGCCGCCCGTACTGCCGCAATCAATGCCGCTCGGACTATTGGCCACGATCGTATTCTCGAGCGTCATGCTGCTAATCGTGCCGCCATTAGATACCCCGCCGCCATTATTGCCGGAGTTGTCGCTAAAGGTTGAGCTCGTCAGTGTCGAAGTTCCGAGGTTGCGGATGCCGCCCCCGTTTCCGATTGTTGATGTGTTGCCGCTGACGGTCGAATTTGTCAGGTTTGCCATGCCGGAGAAGACGATGATGCCGCCGCCCGATCCAGTAGACGTGTTACCGCTAATGGTAGAACCATTTACGGTCAGGGTTCCGATTCCAAAGGTTGCAATACCGCCACCGCCGTTTCCGGCGGTTCCGTTTGCCCTGTTTCCTTCAATGACCGAGTCGTTAACGGTTACTGAGCCACCGGTAGAGTTGGTGTTATTGCTAAGTCCGCCGCCTTCGTTGTTGGCAACATTGTTTTTGATAGACGAACCGGTGATCGTGACGGTTCCCCTTTCGTTATAAACTCCGGCACCAAATGGGGCTGCGTTGCTGGTGAATGAGGTGTTAGAGATGGTTGTCGTCCTGCCAAAAACATACAGTCCGCCGCCGCTACCCGTTACGATGTTTCCGTTGAGCGTCGTGTCAGCAATAGTCAAAGCAATGCTGCTGTTGACGCCCTGAAAACCGGCACCGTTCGAAATCCCGCCGCCAAGATTTGCAGTATTCAGCGTAAAGGTCGAGTAGGTTACTGTCGTCGGACCGTTGCTGAAAACACCGCCGCCAAATCCCGCGTTGTTGCTGCTGAAGGTTGAATTTGCGATGGTAACTGTACCCTGATCGTTGTATAATCCTCCGCCAAGACTGCCGCCAGCACGGAAAGTGTCATTATTAGTTACGGTGCTGTCGGTAAGGTTGACGGTGCTGCCCGGCGAGGCGAGAATACCGCCGCCCGACTGAGCATAGTTGCCCGTTACGCGAAGGCTGCTCAGCGTCAAAGTTGATAAATTGCCGGCAACAATGCCGCCCCCGTTACCGCCGGTGAATCGGGCCGCCGTGATGGTCAAGCCTGAAATCGCGGCCGTGGCTCCGCTATCGACAAAAAACACGCGGCTCAGGTTGTTGCCCGACACCGCCAACTGATCGGCTCCCAAACCGTTGATCGACAATGTGCCGTTGTTAACGATCGTCAATTGCGTGCCGTTGAGAGTTATTGTCTGACCGCTTAACGAGGCGTCGAATTCGATGACGTCATTTGCAGCGGTCGCATTTGCCGCCGCGATCGCATCGCGCAGGCTGCCTGCTCCGCTGTCGTTCGTGTTCGTCACCGTGTAAGTCGCGGCGTGTGCCGAGGCTGTTAGTAATAGGCTCGCGAAGATTGCGAGCAATTTGAATCTCATACTTGTAATTTTCTCCATTTTTATTTCTGATCTGCTGAAATCTGCTTTGGAATCTGCCTTTTTTACTCCGCGTGTGATTCACGGTCTACGGTCTGCGATAAGGACGCTAGACAGATCAACACGGCGCCGCTTGCCAGTTCTGTCGCGTGAACTGCGTCTAGTTCGATCATTCGAAAGATGCGGCGCTGGGTGATGCCAAACAGGCGTGCTGCCTGCTCTGTCGTGAGCATCGGTTCACCGCAAACAAAGCAGGTCGGTCGTGAAAGCCCTTCCGACTCACGTATGACGTACCGGCGGTTTGTCGCAATCGAAAACTCTACTTTTCGCGTGATTTCCATTGGTTTGGCTTAGTGTTAAAAGCAATTTCTGCTAACTTAATGAAATTGCCGCTCAGGGTCTTGATTTATTTTGGATTTTTTTTGGATTTCTTTTGGATAACGCTCAACCCCAACAAACACAGGAGTTTTATCACTTCGGTGAATTTGATCTCGACTTAGCTGAGCGCCGTTTATGGCGCGGCGGCGAGGAAATTCCGCTCAAACCCAAGCAGTTTGACCTGCTTTTTTTCTTTGTAGAGAACGCCGGACGGACGACGAAGAAGGACGAATTGCTAGATGCGGTCTGGCAGGGAACTTACGTCGAGGAGAATACGCTCGCGCGAAATGTGTCGTCGCTTCGAACTCTGCTGGGAGACGGTTCAGGCGGCAAACGAATGATCGAAACGGTTCCGAAGCTCGGCTACCGGTTTACGCCGGAGGTTACGATCACGCAGCCGGCCGGAACCGCTCTTATCGTTGAAGAACAAACCGTCCAGCATTTTCGAGGCGAGGAAACCATAACCTTTAATAGCTCGGATCTGGCGCTGACAAAAGAAAAAAGGCCGGCGAGATATTTTGCTGTTTATCCGATATTGTTTCTCGCAGTTATCTTCAGTCTGGTCATTGGGGTCGGATTCTTTCTTTATCGAGATCAGCAAGCACCGCAGAACGTGGGCGACACATTGTCTGACGCTAATAAGCTGAACGTAAAAGCGACCATCACCGTTAAGAACATCACAGTTGACGCGACCAGTGAGTATGTTGAGGTTGGATTAAAGGTCCTGCCCGGAGATGTTCTCAGAGTTTCCGCGATGGGCGTCCATCAGCCGGAAGCGGGGCAAACCCTGACCCTGCAAGGCGACGAAAAAGGAGAGGTCTCGGCCAGTCATACTTTCCAAAAAGCCTATCCGGGGTCTTTAGTTGCGTGGATCGGAAGCGAAAGCGACAAGAGTAACTATTTTCAGGCCAGCACAAATCCTGCTTTCCAGGCCAAAAAGAGCGGTGAACTGTATTTGGCGGTAAATGACCTGGTGAACAGCTATGCCGATAACCGGGGCGGGCTTAATGTGGCCGTCATTTTGTATCGCCAATACAATATTTATGCGGAAGACGATGATATCGAGATGGCGTGGGGAAAAGAACTGGTGAATATTCAGCAGGCGGACACGATCGAGATCCGCAGCCGCGGCAATGTCGCATACTGGAAGAACGGTGAACTGTATGATCTTGACGGTTCAGATCATCTAACCACCGATCATCTGGCGCCCGAGCTCAATGCCCGTTCCTTGATCGGAAAGATCGGCAGCAACCCGGCATTCAAAGCCGGGAAGGATCTTCCAAAGCAGCAGAGCAATCTGAGCGGCTGGTTATTTCTGAGCGTCAATGACAGGATCCTGAACTGGTCCGGCTCCTACAAAAACAACACAGGCGAAATTTCAACCGATATTGAAGTAGTGCGTCAGGCGAAACAATTCACGCGGCCCATTTAACTGACACCGGCTCGCCATGAGGGAAAACGAGTAACGCGGATGCTCATCGATATCACTCTATTTCTTGTGGTCCTTGCGTTTGGCATCTTTCTGCTGACGCTGGCGGGGCTTTTGGTTTTCTCGGAGGAGCGGGGAAAGAACTTTCTGCTCGGTTTTGCGACCTCGGCGTTCACGCACTATCTCGAGATATCTCTTCGCATCATCGTGGGCGCGGCTTTGGTCGTTTGGGCGACCAAAATGCTGTTCAGCCCGGTGTTTTTGGTCTTCGGCTGGCTACTGATCGGCACTTCGGCTGTCCTCGCCGTCATTCCCTGGCAGTGGCACAAGCGCTTCGCCGATCTTTCGGTGCCGCCGGTACTAAAATACCCCAAACTTCTCGCAATAGTAGCGGCAGCGATGGGGTCGTTTATTCTTTTTTGTTTGGTCAATGGCCCGACCGTTTAGCAAATACGATCGGGCCCCTTGATCACATCGCGATATTCCCGCGGCTCCGGACTCCGATGAGGCGGCCGGGGTAGATGCCGAAGTCTTCTATTTCGACGGTATCGGTGGCGCCGTTCTTTCCGCGTTTGAAACGCACCTGGGCGGCGGGGATTATCGTTCCGTCACCGCGTCCGGTTTTCGGGTCGACGAGTATTTCCACGTATCCGAAAGGATAATCGACCGAGCGGGCACCTGTTCGCAGCTCGCCGAAACCGACCCATCTGTCAAAGATCGCTCTGATCCTCGTTTTTCCGTCGTGAGTGTCAAAGATCACCGCATTCAGGTCGCGCCCGAGCGAGCCGCCGAGCGTAAATTGCCCGAGGTCGTTATTCCTGATCTCATCCATCAAGGCGTTTTGCCCGCCCTGCTCGAGAGTGGTGAGATATCTCGCCGCATCTTCCGCCGGTGTGACTCTGTCTACCTTTAACGTAAAGGTGCGGGTCACGGTCCGCGTATTAAACCCCGAGCCATAAATAACCGCCGTCCCGGTAAAGGTCGCCGATCTCTGTGCAAAGCCCGATAATGCAAAAACCCCGATAATCAACGCTGTCGCAATAATATTCTTTCTTAACATATCGATTCTCCTTCCCGCCCTCAGACTATTACGTCCCGGGGCAAAAGTCTGTACAAGAACAAACAAAGGCCATCTTTTAAACCCTGCGATATAGCCTTTACCGATTTAGATGCAACCGACGAGACTTCGGATGACAAGTTTCAAGCCGTGCGAGGTAAAGGTATGCAAATGGCGGCGAGTTACGACAGAACCCGCGAAGCGGGTGACAACGGCGTGCAGCGGCGACCGGAATTCGTGCCGACATTTCTATTGCCCTCTGTCGCCCGCTACGCGGGCTTGAATGAAACTACTCGCCTTTCCCACGGGCTTACGCCCGTGGCTACATTATTTCGCCCGCTACGCGGGCTTTTCTGGAATGGCGCCCGGCTATGGGTTCACTGTCACCGGGGCGATGTTGGAAACTTCGCCGTAATCGCGGTTGCTGCGTCGCAGTTGGACGCGGATATTTAGTTGGTAGGGCAGTTTGTTGTCCTGATCGAGGGGCGTGTAGGTGACCGTGGCGGAGCGGCCGGTGGCGGTGGCGATGTTTTGCCATTTGTTCTCGCCCGCGACGGTGGCCCAGACCTGCCAGGCGTCGGATTTGCCGCGCAGTGAGACGGAGACGGTGAACGCGTAGCCCGACGAGGCGGCGACGGCCTGGATCTTCGGCTTTAGGGAACTGCTGATGCTCAGTGCGCCGCTGAATTCGCCGATGATGCCGAGCAGGGTGCCGTCGGCTTCGGAGTACGAGCTGTGGCCCTTGATCTGTCTCGCGAGTTCGCGGCTGCGGAACTCGATGCCGCACGGAACCTCGGCGGGCGGGCCGGCTAGCGCGAAGGCCGGGGTCGCCGGCGGGTCGAGACTCGCGTCATTTCCCGAGACCGAGTTGAAATATGCCGCCAATTGCGACGCAAAAGTCGCCGCCAAGTGACGCTGGGCGACCCAAAACTGCATCCATGCATTGTCCGCCGCCACCGATGCGAGCTGCGCCGGCGTGATATTGTACTTCGCCGCCAAGCCGGGAAGGTGAGCCGCGAAGATCTTGTGCCATTGGGCCTTGCCTTCCATGTTTCCTGGGTAAAAATCCGCCATGTTTCCTCCTAAAATGTTGATATCGGGCAATTATTTGGCAAAATTCTATGCCAAGCCGGTCATATTTACAAGGATTTTGTCGAATTTGCAGCGGGCAGAGTGCTCAACCCAGCGGGCAGAGTGCTCAACCCAGCGGGCAGAGTGCTCAACCCGGCGGGCAGAATGCTCAACCCAGCGGGCAGAGTGCTCAACCGAGCGGGCAGAGTGCTCAACCCAGCGGGCAAAGTGGTCAACCCAGCGGGCAGAGTGCTCAACCCAGCGGACAGAGTGCTCAACCCAGCGGGCAGAGTGCTCAACCCAGCGGGCAGAGTGCTCAACCCGGCGGGCGGCTCAGTCAGCCCGCGTAGCGGGCGGCAGCATAAAGCCACGGGCGTAAGCCCGTGGAACGGCGGAGAGGTAAAACAAAGCCCGCGTAGCGGGCGAGAGCGGGAATTATTGATATTCGGACTGACGCGAGGACATTTTGGGGGGCCCGCTGTCGCCCGCTACGCGGGCTTTCACGATCTTGGTCGCCCTTTCCACGGGCTCACGCCCGTGGCTACATGCTTCCGCCCGCTACGCGGGCTTTTGGAACTCGTTTGACTTCATTTCGCCCCGTCCGCTGCCGCCCGCTACGTGGGCTATCATCGTTTTGGTCGCCTTTTCCACGATCTTGGTCGTTCTTTCCACGGGCTCACGCCCGTGGCTACATTATTTCGCCCGCTACGCGGGCTTTTGGGTTCAATATCTTCGCTTTCGTTACCGCAGCATGGCTTTTACGCGGCTGAGATCGCCGTCGTTTTTGGCGGGGGTGAGGTTGAGGATTCGGCACATGATGTTGTAGACCTCGACATTCTCGAACGGCTCGGCGGTGAAGCCTTTTTTGAAGGCGGGGCCGTGGGCGATGAAGGTGGCTTGCATCTCCTGGTATTTATTGTCGTAGCCGTGGGCACCGCGGGGGCGTTCGGGGGCGTCGAGGCGTTTGAACCAAGGGTCGTACCACTCGTGATTGTTCGTCATCCAGCCCAATTCGCTCGAACAAATGAGAGGCGCGACGCGCGGGCCGTCGTTGTAGTTCAGCCGCGCAGGTATTTCGCCTTTTTTCCAACAGGTTGTGTGCGGCAGATCTTTGACCTTGGCGTAAATTTCCTCCAGTTTGCCGGGCTTTGGGAATATCTGGATGATCTCGCTCGTCCAAATAATGCGTTCGGTGAGCGCTTCGGTGTCGAAATGGTCGTCGAGGAAGGTAACCTTCCTGACGTCGACGTTCGCCATGCCGTGGTCGGACGTAATTATCACGTTCACTCGGTTGTCGATGCCGCGTTTCTTCAGCCCGGCCATCAGGCGCTCGATGTAGGTGTCGACCTCGTGCACGGAGTACTTCGTTTCCTCGGCATCCGGCCCGAAGGCGTGGCCCACGTCGTCGGTGTGGCTGAAATATGTCGTGATCAGCGTCGGCCGCGTCGTCGCAGGCCGGTCGAGCAAGGCGAGTACGCGATCGATTCTCAGGGTGTTGGGCATATCGCCGTTGTAGACCAGCCAATCGGTCGGAGTAATACCCGAAATTCTCGCCTCGGAGCCGGGCCAGAAGATGCTCGCCGCTCGCTGCCCCTGCTTTTCGGCCGTCACCCAGATGGGTTCGCCCAGCCACCAGCGGCCGTTCTGCACCTCTTCGCGCTTCGACATCGTCAGCGTCGTGCCAAAGTCGTAGACGCTGTTCTCCACGATGCCGTGATTCTGCGGATAGAGCCCCGTGACGACCGTGTAATGGTTCGGAAAGGTCTTGGTGGGAAAGGACGGGATCATCCATTTTGCCCGCACGCCGTTCTTCGCGAGCCTATTTAACGTCGGCGGGCTAAATTTGTCGAGATAGTCCCAGCGAAAGCCGTCCAGCGATATCAAAATGACCGTCGGCTTCAGATCTTGGGCCTTTGACGACTCGCCAACGACGCCGCCGACCGTAATTATGATCAAAAGAATCGCGGAGATGTACCTTTTCATAAGATGTTCGGGTCCCGAATGGATGTTTTTGATGTTCTTTAATATCATAATCGCAATCAAGCTTTACCGGAATCTTAAATCAAAGGAGAACTTCTCATGTCGAAAAATAAACGCGGCCTATTTGGGCTTGCACTCGTGATCATCGCAATTGCGGTAGGCGGAGCGGGCTGCGAGTTTAGTGTCGGGACCAACTCCGGATCCTCGTCAAACTCTAACTCGAACACCGCGGCGAACACTGCCGCAGCTAACACCGCTCCGGCTAACACCGCGTCGTCGGCTCCAGCCGCCCCGAAGAACATCGCCGGCAATTATGAAGCAAACGGCACTAATCCGGATGACGGAGCCGCTTACAAGGCGGACCTTACCGTGACCCAGCGGGATGATGTTTATCAATTCTCGTGGAAATCAGGCGGAAATGATTATGACGGCGTCGGCGTTCAGAACGGGAACGCAGTCGCGGTCGCATACACCACCGGAAAAGACGGGCAGGGCTGCGGCGTCGTCCTCTATAAGATCAACGCCGACGGATCGCTCGACGGAAAGGTCGGATATTGGGGCGAGAATAAGATGGAAGTCGAGAAGGCCACCCGAAAGAGCGGAACCGACCTCGAAGGCGAGTACGAGATCAGCGGCAAGAACCCCGAAGGACAGGAGTACAAGGGGAATCTAAAGATCAAGAAAGATGGCCTGGGATACGATTTTATGTGGTCTGCTCCTGATACGCTTCAGGGCTTTGGCATTAGAGCCGGCGAACTGATCGCGGTAGGCTTCGGCGGCAAGCAGTGCGCATTTGTCGGCTACGATGTTCAGGCCGACGGAACGCTGGACGGAAGCTGGGGTGGCCGCGGCGTGAAGAAACTCGGTACTGAGGTCGCGAAGAAGAAATAAAGTCGGACGTGGCGGTTTACGTTGATAATCTTCGCGATTATGGCTGGCGGCACGGGCCTTCCTGCCATCTGATCGGCGATTCGGTCGAGGAGTTGATCGAATTCGCCGAAAGCATCGGGCTGAAACGCGAGTGGTTTCAGCCCAAAAGTTCCCCACATTTTGACCTGACAGCCTTGGGCCGCGAGATCGCCGTTGCGAACGGAGCTATCGAGTTAACTCAGAGAAGCTTTGTCGTTAAACTTCGCGAGATCAGGATCACACGTGAGTCGTGGACTTGATCTAGTCTGCGGGGCCCCGGCTAATCCCACTTCTTTTTCCAGACGGTCTTTGTCTCTTCATCGAGCAGCGAGCGGCGAAACGGGACGTTGTTCATGATCTTTGTCATAACAGCGTCCCAATCGCGGTAAGGATTGTCCTTTATCCGGTCAAATCGGAGCATTCCGAACTCTGTCCTGTCGTCATTTCGAAAATACAACTCACGCGGCTCGTCCTCGCCGTCCTCAACGTAGAAATATCGCGTCACGAAATGCCAACGCATCTTCTGCTTGTCGTATTTTTTCGACCTATGGTAGGTCCATTCATCCTGCATAATCTCTTCTAGAGTAGCTGCATCCGCTCGGCTTCGTCGCCGACGTCGGCAGATGTGAACTTTCTGTACTTGTCGACCGGCGGAAACTTGCCATCCTGCCAGTCGATCGCCGCCTGCTTCGCCTCGCCGACGGTGTCGGTGATGAAATTCCAGTAAATGACCGTCGGTTCGGGCAGCGGCTCGCCGCCGAAGAGGACAAATCGCGTCCCGGCTTCGGCCGCGAAAGCAAATTTGTCGCCGGGCGTGAGCTTTGCGAGATCGTGGAGCGTGATCTCGTCGCCGCCGACCTCAACGGAGCCCTCTGTAACGTAGATAGCCAGCTCGTGCTCTGCATTTACCGGTAGTTCAACCGCCGCTGTATGCGTCACGGAGATATCAAAGTAGCTCAGTTCCTGAAATGTCGTGACCGGAGAAACCCGCCCGTGCAATTCGCCGGCGATCACGGTGACCGAGACGCCGTCGATCGCTATCTTGGGCAGAGAATCAGCAGGGTAATTGTCGAAGGCGGGCTCGACCTTTCGCTTTTCGTGCGGCAGGCCGACCCAGCTCTGCAGCCCGTGCATCCTTGGCTGCGTCGTCGCGACCTGCTCAGCGTGTGTGATGCCGCGGCCGGCCGTCATCCAGTTGACATCGCCCGCTTTGATGGACAATGCGTTCTCCAGCGAATCGGTGTGAAACGCCTCGCCCTCAAAAAGGTACGTCACGGTCTGCAGCCCGATATGCGGATGCGGCGGAACGTCGAAAAGCTCGGGTGTGACATCCTGCTGATCGAAATGATCCAGAAACACAAACCCACCAACCCGCCGCAATTCTCTTCGAGGCAGGGCACGATAGACTACGAAATCGCCCGGAAGGTAAGACTCGCTTGCGGTCAGGATGAATTCGACGGTTCTGATCATCAGATAACTCAACGGGCTTCCGGTACAGCCGCAAATCCACCATCAAAATATGCCCGAGCGAGAGCCATTGCCGGCGGAATTCCTGTCAGATGATCATAGCTCGCAGGAAGCATGAGCTTTCTGAGTATCTGATCAGTGACACCACGAGCCCTCATCGTGCGGTAGGCTTTCTCCGTATTTTCGGGGCTGACAACGAAATCCTTATCAACGTAGATCAGAAGCATCGGGCGCGTCGGGGCCCAGTCGTAAACGTCGTTCTCGTGGAGCATCCGCACAAAGGGATTGCTCTTGCGGTTGGCCTTCATATCACGCAGGAATGCGGGCTGCAGGACATTGGAAAGCTGATTCTTCGAACGCATCAGCGTCGTTGTTAGTCCGATATTCTTAATGACGCCTTCGTCCGATGGGTTTAGCCGGTAATTTAGCCCCAGAGCGTTGGCGAGCGAAGGTCTGTAGAAGGTATTTAGCTTTATGCCTTTTTCCTTGTTCAGGTAATTCGTCGCGTACGACATCAGATAGAGCCGCAAAACGAATCCGGTCTGTTCGCCTGTTTCCTGCAGCATGAATTCACGCGTCGTGCCCGACAGATCATACGGCCCGCTCGCCGGAGCACTGCGCGTGACCTGATATTCCTCGTTCATGTAAGACTGCAGCGACCGAGTCAAGGCCATCGCCACGCCGCCGCCTTCGCTGTAGCCGGTTATGTAAAGCTCGCGGCCGATGGGATAGTTCTTTTGCCTCGAAAAGGCACGTGCCGCCGAGATCATGTCCACGCCGGAACGGGCATTGACCACACTAAGCGGATAGGGATGAGCCGCTTTGTGATCGCCGAGGCCAAGATAGTCGGGGAGTATCACCGCGTAACCGCCGGTCGCAAATGCGGTGATCGCCTCGATCGTTTCCGGAGCCTCGCCTTTCCCTTTGAACCTCGACGGAGAGCGGTCGCGGTCGACGGTTGTGCCGTGGCAATAAACGACCAACCCTTTCGGAGCACCGCCGACGGGCCACGCGACGAGGCCTGTTAGATTTACCTTCTTCTTGTTTACATCGATCGATGTGTAGGTGATCTTATGCAATTCCACATCCGTCGACGCCGATGGCGGAGCGGATTCGCCGAACGCTTTCGCCATCCGTTCGTTAAGTTCGGACGCTGACATCGTTCCATTTAAAGAGGATGAAACGAGAGCCTGGCCGGAGACGGTGACGGCAAAGAGAACGAGTGTGAATAGGAAAAGTCGGAGCGTTTTCATGGTTCCCCCCTGTATTATCTTACTGTTTGATAACGATCTTAGACTTGATCGTATTGGCAATATAGCATTTTGCGTGAGCCTCGTGGTGGAGGTGGGCGATGTCTTCGGCTGTTGGGAGTTTGTCGCCGGTCCAGGCGATCTGCGGGTCGAGCGTGATCGTCGAAACCCATTGCCGGCCGTCTTCCATCGCGGTCATCTCACCGACAGCATTGTCTTCGTAAGACTCAACATTAAACCCCGCCGTCGCCGCCAACCACAAAAACGTCAGCATATGACAAGACGAAGCCGACGCCACCAAAGCCTCCTCCGGATCAACCGCCGCCTCAACCGAAAACGGAACCCGAACCGCATGCGGCGAAGAACTTGCAGGAACAGTCACCCCACCATCAAACGACCATTCGTGGCCGCGTGTGTAGCGGTTCTTTGTAAAGCTTTCGGGTGCGTCGGATTTCCAAATGATCCTTGCTGTGTAGGTTGACATAATTCTTGTGCACTTTTCGCCAATATACTACTTAGTTATGCTCACGAGTGTTGATTCCTCAAAACCAAACACTTTCTGACTGAAAAATTCCATCCCGACGTTTAAATGTACTAACGGAGGGTTTACGTGTTCACCTTCCCAGCAAGAAAATATCTCAACCTCGCTCTTTTCCAGAAGATCGGAAATGTATAGGCCCAATTGGCGTACTGATTCACGAGATTGGCGATCATACTCAATTTCAAATTCGTCGTCATCAATTGGTTCATCGTCATAAACAAAACCACAAGAACAACCTTCAAAAGATCCGGCGTACGCAACAAAGGGAAGCGTGAATTGCTTTCTCACCAGTTCTTCATGCTCTTGCAATTGCGTAGTATGAAATCCCGGATTCTGCTCGTCCCATCCAACAAGCGGTAACGGCTGAGAGGATGCGATGTAGAGTGCGTGGCACATTATACTAGGGCCTTAGTCTATTCAACCCCCTCGGAAACGGAACTGTGTCGCCTACGGGCTCGATGCCAGCCACCTTCTACAATCCCAGCCAAAACAGCATAGAGCGTTCGAGCTCCGCCATGTCGTCCGCTGACAATGACCAAGGGATTTCAAAACGAGTTTGTCTTCAATCGTGAAGATGCCTCGTTTGACCGCAGTCTCGGTAAGTAGTCCGGCTCGAGACCAATCTCTGATCACGAACTCCCCCGCTAGAAGCGATGTTGTTTTTGAAGTAAGTGAAACAAGCAGCAAATCTCGCGAAGCGTGGGAGGGACTGATAACGACCGCAGGCCGGATCTTGGAGCCTGAAAGATCCGAGAAAAGGATTCGGACGAGGACGATATCACCCCTTGAGTAACTCGGCATAGATATCGTCTTCCTCGTTGTCCCATATCTTTTTGAGGCTCGCCTCGGTCGCGGCCATCCAAAAGTCTCGATCCTCCCCGTCCGAGATCGTCACGAGAACTCGTGCGCCTTCTTCCAGTTCCGTGTCGTCTAGGGGTACGACCATCCCATTTTTAACGATCGCTTCTACAGTATGCATACGTCCAACATTATACGTCTTTCCGCAGTAAACTCCAGAACTTTAGGGCCTCAACCTATACAACATCCTCGGAAACGGAATGGTCTCGCGCACGTGTTCGATGCCTGCCATCCATGCTGTACAGCGTTCGATGCCCATGCCGAAGCCCGCGTGGGGGACGCTGCCGTAGCGACGGAGGTCGAGGTACCATTCGAACGACTCGCGCGGGAGGCCGTGGGCTTCGATCTGTTTTTCTAGGTATTCGAGATTCGCGGCGCGTTCGCCGCCGCCGATGATTTCGCCGTAGCCTTCGGGGGCGAGGAGGTCGATGCCGAGGGCACATTCGGGGCGGTCTTTGTCAACCTCGAAGTAAAATCCCTTGATCGCAGTCGGGAAGTGGTGTACGAAGACCGGCTTGCCATGCTGCGTCGAGAGATACGTCTCGTCGGGTGCTCCGAAGTCGCCGCCCCATTCGAAATTGTTCTCGAGTTCGCCTTTACTAAAACCTTCCTGCAGCATTTTGACGGCATCGTCGTAGTGCAGACGCGGGAACGGCGAATTTATCGCCTCGAGGATGGTCGTATCGCGTTCGAGCGTCTTTAATTCCTCCTGACGGTCCGTCAGCACGCGTTCAACGATCGCGAGGATCATGCGTTCGCCGAGGTCCATCATGTCTTCGTAGCCCGCGTAGGCGACTTCGGGCTCGACCATCCAGAATTCGGTCAGGTGACGGCGTGTTTTTGACTTTTCGGCACGAAAAGTCGGCCCGAAAGCGTACGATTTACCAAAAGCGGCAGCCGTCGCTTCGTTATAAAGCTGTCCCGACTGGGTCAAATACGCCTTCTGATCGTCGAAATAATCTACCTCGAACAAAGTCGTCGTTCCTTCACAAGCCGCGGGCGTAAATATCGGCGTGTCGGCCAGCGTAAAGCCGTCGTTATCAAAGAAATCACGTACCGCTTTTATCACGGTATGCCTGATCTTCAAGACCGCGTGCTGTTTCTTCGAGCGGATCCACAGATGGCGGTTGTCCATCAGGAATTCGGTGCCGTGCTCCTTTGGCGTTATCGGGTAATCGTGTGCGTTTTGAATGACTTCGAGGCCGGTGACGTCGAGTTCCACGCCCAGCGAAGACCGCGTGTCCTCCTTCACGCTGCCGGTCACGATGATCGAGCTTTCCTGTCCAAGCGAGTCCGCGAGATCGTAAAGAGCCTCGTCATTTGGCTTAAAAACTACGCCCTGAACGATGCCGCTGCCGTCGCGGATCTGAAGAAATACGAGCTTTCCGCTGGAACGCTTGTTATAAAGCCAGCCTTTTACGGTGACGGTTTCGCCGATATGGCCTTTGAGTTGGTTGATGTAGGTCTGTTTCATAGAGATCTCACGAGAACTACGATTCTAAATGATAGAAACTAACAAACAAAACGCATTTTCTTCGCGAACTTCGGGGGCTTTGCGGTAACGAACCATTTCTCACGCGAAGCGGCAAAGATTGCAAAGAAAACGCAAAGGCAGAATCTCGATGCGCGAGAATCCGCCCCGCATCGAAGCCCGATCTGCGGAAAAGGAGTGTTGACTTGCGTCCCGATAATAATCAGACTGAGGGCATACAAATATGGCGGAAGAAAAGAAAAAGAAGAAGGTGAACTATTCGACCGCCTGGGCCGAGGCTCGCAAGATCATGTGGAACGCGCGGTGGCGGCTGCTGGTGGGCAGTTTGCTGATGCTTGTTTCGCGGCTCGCGGGAATGGTTTTGCCGGCGTCGACGAAGTTTATCGGCGATGAGGTTTTCACGAACCAACGGTATGAGCTGATCAAGTGGATCGCCCTTGCGATCGGCGTATCGACCTTGGTGCAGGGAATTACCAGCTTTGCTTTGTCGCAGATACTCGGCGTCGCGGCTCAGCTTGCGATCACGAACATGCGAATGCGCGTGCAGGCTCACATCGAGCGGCTGCCGATCAACTATTTTGACTCGACGCAGAGCGGCCAACTGATCTCGCGGATCATGAACGACGCAGAAGGCATTCGAAATCTCGTCGGCACGGGGCTTGGGCAGATACTCGGCGGCATCGTGACCGCGATCATTGCGATCGGCGTGCTCTTTTATCTGAATTGGCAGCTAACGGCGGCGACTTTGGTTGTTTTGATCATTTTTGGTTCTGCGCTGATGTACGCGTTCAAGGTGCTGCGGCCGATCTTTCGCGAACGCGGCGAGATAACGGCTGAGGTTACGGGACGGCTCGGCGAAAGTTTGGGCGGAATTCGTATTGTAAAGGCATACACGGCGGAAAAACGCGAGGAGCTTTCGTTTACACGTGGTGCCCACCGGCTGTTTCGGAACATCGCCAAATCGGTCACCGGCGTTTCGGCGATCGGTTCGTTTTCCTCGATCATCATCGGCGCCGTTGCGGTCGTGATGATCCTTATCGGCGGGAATGCAGTCCAGACAGGCACGATGACGCTGGGCGATTTTCTGATGTACATATCGTTCACGTTCCTGCTCGCGATCCCGGTCTTTGAGCTGACTTCGGTCGGAACGCAGATAACCGAAGCCCTGGCCGGCCTCGACCGCATCCGCGAAGTGATGGCGATGAAGACCGAGACCGACGAAGACGCGGAAAAAGAGCCGCTGCCATCCGTGGACGGGGCGATCGAGTTTGAGAACGTTTATTTTGAATACGACCCGGGCGTACCGGTCTTGAAGGGCGTCTCGTTCCGGTCGGAAGCGGGAACGACGACCGCGTTGGTTGGTTCAAGCGGTTCGGGCAAGTCAACGATATTGAGTCTGGTGTTGAATTTTATTCAGCCTAAGAAGTCAGACCCCCCTGCGTTAGCGGGGGGCACTGACGCTGCCGCGAAATCAACGCCAGAACCTGCGACTCAACTTGACGACGACGCGAAGAGATTGCCGCCCGCTGACGCAGGCGGTTCTGACCGGTCTGTCGACGCCGGTCGTATCACGATCGACGGCAAGGACCTCCAATCCGTCAAACTCCGCGATTACCGCAGCCATCTCGGGGTTGTTTTGCAGGACAATTTTCTCTTCGACGGCACGATACTCGACAACATTCGTTTCTCAAACCCCGAAGCAAACCTTGAGAAGATCAAGGAGATCTGCCGCGTAGCGAACGCGGATGAGTTCATCGAGAAATTTCCCGAAGGCTATAACACCATCGTCGGAGAACGAGGCGTCAAGCTTTCGGGCGGACAGCGGCAACGCATCGCTATCGCACGTGCTCTGCTCGCCGACCCGCGAATTCTTATCCTCGACGAAGCGACCTCGAGCCTCGACAGCGAATCGGAAGCTTTAATTCAAGAAGGTTTAAATAATCTGCGAAAGGGAAGAACCACATTTGTCATCGCCCACCGTCTTTCGACGATCCGCAGTGCCGATCAGATCCTAGTGGTCGAAGCCGGCGAGATCCTCGAACGCGGCACGCACGACGAGTTGATCGCGATGGACGGGCGTTATCGACAGCTTTACGATAAGCAGTACCGTTTTGAACAGAATTTATTTGTAAATCCCGGCGAAGACTTCACCGGTAAAGAAAAAGAAACGCTAAGTGCGACCAAACTATAATCAAATGGCCGAAACACAAACCTATCAAAATCACACCCGCTGGTACCCGCTCGTTCATTTCGTGATCACGCCGATCCTGCTCATCAATCTCATCTGGGCGGCCGTCTGCGTCGTGATGGAATTCGAATGGTTCCGCGTTCAATATCTGCTGCTTTCGTTCGGAGTCGCCTTGCTTTCGCTCGCCGCGAGATTGCAGTCGCTCAAGGCTCAGGACCGCGTCATCAGGCTCGAGGAACGGCTGCGTTACCGCGAGGTTTTGTCGCCGGAACTCGCAAAGCGGGCGGGCGGACTTCGCACGGGCCAGATAATTGCCTTGAGGTTTGCGTCGGACGAGGAACTTCCGGCTCTGGTCGAGCGGACCTTGAACGGAGATTTCGCGTCCACAAAGGAAATAAAGCTGGCGATAAAGAATTGGCGCGGCGATCATCTGCGAGTTTAGGCATGCATCGCCCGCATTAGCTTCGATCCGACGTCTCGAAAATACAGTTTAGTCCCAAATTCCACGAACGCCAGTACCAATGCGGTGTCCGGCGGCCTATTTCTGCGAATCACGCGGGAAGATCTTTACTAGTGACTTGAGTTTCCGACTATTTTGCTGCGGGCAGACCTCTCAGCCCTGCGGGCACAGTGCTCAGGTCGCGGGGCAGAGTGCTCAGGTCACGGGGCAGAGTGCTCAGGCCACGGGGCAGAGTGCTCAGGCCACGGGGCAGAGTGCTCAGGTCACGGGGCAGAGTGCTCAGGTTGCGGGGCAGAGTGCACAACTCGCGGGGCAGAGGGCTCAGGTCATGGGGCAGAGTACTCAACTCACGGGGCAGAGTGCTCAGGTCACGGGGCAGAGGGCTCAGGTCACGTGAATTTGTTCGCTGCGGAATCACCCGTCGCGGGCCTGCGATCAATCCTGTGAGATCGCTCGGGCGAGGATCTTTTGGATGAAGGGAAATCGGCCCAGGCTTTCGGCTGAGCGTAAGGAAATACGGAACATCGGCTTGATAAAGGGCACAAAATAGGTTTTTCCGCGATTTACCGACTGAAAGGAGAACGTTCCCGCGGCTTTTAGGCACCGCTGGATCGTCTGTAAGCGAAATTCATTCGCGAACTGGTCTTCATCCAGTGCCGGAAGCCCGAGCCGTCGCCTCACGCTCAAAAAATAACCTCGTTTCTCGCCGAGCCATTCGCGTGAGGGCGGTTCGGTTATCCGATCGAGCAGCAGCGAGACCAGATCGTACGTGGGTGAGCCGATCCGGGCGTCTTGATGGTCGATGATCCGCATCTGTCCGCGGCCGTCGATCATGATATTGGCCGCATGAAAGTCGCGGTGACACAGCACGGTCGCACACGACTCGAGTTCCGACGCTAAAGTTACAAATTCGGCGCTTATTTCGGCGTCCTCGTCCGGCGTGAGCGGGGATTTTCTGTAGGTCGTGAAGTAATGCTCCTTAAAAAAATTCAGTTCCCAGAGAAGCTTCTCCGCGTCAAACTTAAGCCTCGATGCGATGGAATTTGTATCGTACGCCTTCTGAGTGACGGTTTGGATCCGCGCGATCAGGGATATCGCCTCGTCGAGTTTGCGCTTAGCGTCCGTTTCGTCCGTTTCGAGCAGGACCTCGCGAAGGATCGTGTCGCCGAGGTCTTCCTGAACGATCACGCCTTGATCGCCGTCATAGTCGTAAACATCTGCCACGGGAAGCCCGCCGGCGTGGAAAAGCCTGGTTACGTCGAGATAGGGTTGGCTGGTCGGGTCGAAAGGTTCCGGGTAAACGCACGCGATCGCGGACGAGCCGTTCCAACTGATCCTAAAATACTCGCGCGTCGAAGCATCCGCCGTCAGCGACTGGAGATCGCGGGGCTGAGAGCGTGAATCGAGGAAAGCTTCTAACCGTTTTTGGTGGTCGGACATCGAGTATTAGTTCAACGGAACAATGTAATTTTCGCCCTGCACGTAGCCTTTTAGTGCTTTTTCTGGAATTTCTTTACAGGTTCTGACCATATCCGCTCGGACGATGGCGGCGTTCTCAAAATGCTCACCCGGCTCGATCGTGACGCCGTCCGCGATGATCGTCCTGTATAGCGTCGCACCATCGCCGATCGTGACGCCGTCCCAAAGGATCGAATCACGCAGCCCCGCTGCCCCGCGAAGTACGCAATTCTCGCCGAAATGCATATTGCACGTCCCCATCATAGCTAGAGAGATGTCCAGATATCGCGGAATGGTCGATAATTCGAACCATTCTCCATCGGCGACGTGTGCCGCGATCTTTCCTCCGCTTTTAATATAAGGGATATAGATGTCGGTCACCGTGTCGGAGTAGACGCCGGGCGGGATCATGTCGAGGATCTCGGGTTCAAGGATGTGAATTCCCGTAAACATCAGCGGCGTTACGATGTCATGCTCGGTATCGCGAAGCTCTGCACCGGTCACGGGCGTCGCGTGGGGGCCAAAGTAATCTATCGCACCGTCTTTTGTGTGGACAACGGTAAACTTCTCTCGCTTGTGATTTTCCTTGAGGACCATCGTGGCGATCGCTCCGGACCTTTTGTGCGTTTCGATCGCTGCGGCTATATCGATGTCGGTGATTATCTTTCCGTTTACGATGACAAAAGTGTCGTTTTCGAGATGCTTGCGAGCGAAATCGAGAGCGCCTGATGTTCCAAGGATAGCGGGCTGCTCGACCGTATAGTCGATATTCACACCAAACCTGCTCCCGTCACCGAGAGCGTCGATGACCGACTGCGGTTGGTGGTGCAGGTTTACGACGATGTCCGTAATGCCAAATTTTGCAATATATTCCGCGACGTATCCCACCAATGGCTTACCCAGGAAGGGAATTGCCGGTTTGGTTCTGTCGATGGTCAGTGGAAAGAGTCGCGTGCCGAAACCCGCGGCGAGGATCATTGCCTTCATACAAGTCGAAATAAAGATGATAAGGGAAATCGGGATGTTTTGAAAATCAATGTTACAAAGTCGAAAGTTCAGAGGCATCCGCGTTCGACAAACTCGGCTATCTGCTCTATTTTGAAACTTACTTTCCGCTTAGCGAAACAATATGACCGAAACGATCGTCGGCAAAAATGACCGCAGAGAGATCTTCGGATGGATGATGTACGACTGGGCGAATTCGGCGTTCTTTACGACCGTCGTCGGCGTTCTCATCGGGCCGTATCTTCTAAATCTGGCCCAGCAAGCGGTAGGCGAAAATGGGGTCATCCTCGACCTTTTCTTTTTTAATGTAACGCCAAAGGGCCTGCCGGCGTTCTGCACGGCCCTGTCTGTCGTCTCGCTGGTGATCTTTCTCCCAGTACTGGGTGCGATCGCAGATTACACACACCTAAAAAAGCTCATGATGGCTGCATTTTGCTATCTGGGCGTCATCGCGGGTGCCTTGCTTTTCTTCGTTACCGAATCGTACATCGCCTGCAGCATCTTGTATATCGTCTCGACGATGAGTTTTGCTGCCGCCAATGTTTTTTATAATGCCTTTCTCATCGACATAACTTCCGAGGACCAGCGGGATAAGGTTTCAAGTTACGGCTACGGGCTTGGCTACATCGGTGGTTTTGTCATGCTGGTGCTGAATCTGCTTTTTATATCAAATGCAGAAGCCCTCGGGATATCGACGGGCATGGCGGTAAGGATCTCGTTCCTGATAGCGTCGCTGTGGTGGGGGCTGTTTGCTGTTGTCACCTTTTCACTCGTTCGCAACCGATTGCCGGAAAAATCGGTGAAGCAGAATAAGGACCTGGTCAGGGTCGGATTTCGCGAGTTATGGCAGACATTCAGGGAGCTAAAGCGGCTGCGGTTTACAATGCTATTTCTGATCGCCTATCTCTTCTATAATGACGGTATTCAAACCGTGATCCTGCAGTCTTCCGTTTTCATTTCTTATGAGCTGTTTACCTCGAAGGGCCTCGAAACCGACAATTCATTTCTGATCATTATTTTCTGTATCGCACAGTTTTCAGCATTTCTCGGGGCTCTCATATTTGAAAGGATCGCACGGTTTCTCGGTTCTAAGTCGACCATAATCCTTGCGCTTATTATCTGGAGCGGGATCGTAATATACGCATACGCATTCTTTGAAACCAAGACACAGGCGTACCTTATGGGCGGTGCGATCGGCATGGTTCTCGGTGCAGCGCAGGCTCTCTCGCGATCGCTTTACTCGCAAATGATCCCCAAAGGCCGCGAGTCGGCATTCTTCGGTCTTTACGAGATATCGGAGAAAGGAACATCATGGATGGGCCAGCTCATGTTCACGATCATCGTCGGAGCGACCGGGTCGTTTCGGCAAGCAATACTCGGGTTGATCGTCTTTTTTGTTGTTGGAACGATCGTTCTCTTGTTCACCGATACCACGCGTGCTATTCACGAAGCCGGTAACATGACGCCGGAGGAAGCAAGTAAGGCTTAATTGAAATTACCTGAGAAAACGGACTATAATGGAGTCATTGACGTGCTCGCAACCAATAATACCGAAAAAATAGTAACCATCTTCGGCGGCTCAAAATGCGGCGAAGATTCGCCCGAATACCGTGAAGCCCGCGAACTTGGCGGGCGCCTTGCTGAGGCTGGATTTACGATCTGCACCGGCGGATATCTCGGCGTAATGGAAGCCGCATCACGCGGCGCACGCGAGAAAGGCGGCCGCGTGCTGGGCATCGTGATGAATCAGTTCAAATCCGAGCCTAACCGCTTTTTGACCGACAAAGTCGCGACCGATCATTTTTATGACAGGCTGCAGAATCTCATTGCGCGTTCCGTCGGATTCGTTGCTTTTCGTGGCGGAATGGGAACCGTTACGGAGATATCGCTCGTTTGGAACAAGCTGACCACAGGCGTTCTCGAACCGCGTCCGCTCGTTCTGGTGGGCGATTGCTGGAACGCAGTCGTGGAGGCGTGGAGGTCAAACCTAGTCGTAAGCGATAAGGACCTTTCTTTTCTCGATTTTGCAGATGATGCCGAAACAGCGGCATCTTTTCTGATAGGACGTCCTGGAGAAGTTTCACGATGAATTGTCCTAAATGTAATGCTCCGTTGCTGGACGGGGCCAGATTTTGCGGTTCCTGCGGACTTGTTCTGCAAGCAGCCGCACCGCCTCCACCGGTCGCCCCAACCCCTCAAATGCCCCCGCAGTCAGGGAACGAAGCATTTCACTTTGACACCGACGGTCGCGGACAGGGCCGAGGATATACCTGGGAAATAAAGCACCAGGGAGCGTTTGCTCTGGCGGTCGTAAATTTAAAGGCGAACCAGTCAATATCCGCTGAAGCAGGAGCCATGGTCTCGATGTCAGCGAACATTGATCTCAATTCAGAACTCAAGGGTGGCGTATTCGGGGCTTTGAAACGAGCGGTCGGCGGCGAGTCGGCATTTGTGTCGACATTTACCGCCCAGGGTGGTCCGGGCGAGGTGAGTTTGGCTCCGGGAGCTCCGGGCGATGTCGCGGGCATCGAGATGCAGAATCAGGTTTTCATGGTCCAATCGAGTTCGTATCTTGCGGGCGACACGGCTCTCACGGTTGATACGAAATTTGGTGGTGCCAAGTCATTTTTTGGAGGTGAAGGCCTCTTCGTTCTTCAGGTTTCCGGTGCAGGTTTGCTGCTGGTGTCGTCGTTTGGGGCGATCCATCGCAAAACGCTGCGTCCGGGCGAACAGTACGTCATCGATACTGGCCATCTTGTGGCCTGGGAAGGCCACATGCAATACAACCTGCGAAAGGCGGCGAAAAGCGGCTTTTTCCGCAGTATGCTGAGCGGCGAGGGCATGGTTGCTGAGTTTACCGGCCCTGGCGAGATACTTATTCAAACGCGAAACCTTGCCGCTTTTGCCGGCATGCTCAAGCCTTTTTTCCCGTCGCAGGGCGGCAGCGGAGGCGGATTTAGCTTTGGAAATTAGATCAAACGCAGTCGCGATCGGCGACGTCCCGAATCCGAATGCTACCACCGTTACCGAATGGCGGATAGACGGCGTAGCCGTATCAAGAGGTGTCGGGATGGGCTCTGTCGTAATGTTCGAGCGCGGAAATCAACGCTTCGAACGCATCGCGGACGAACGCCCGAATGCTGATACCGAAATATCACGCTTCAGACTCGCGGTAGATAGAAGTATCGAAGAACTTCGATCATTGATCGACGCAGCGGATGTGACCCCGAACGGCCACCTTACCGACATCCTGAATATTCAGCTGCTGATCCTCGAACAGTCGTCTTTTGTCTCAAACGTTGAGGACGAGATGCAAAGTGCGCGCCTCACTGCGGAATCGGCCCTTCAGAATGTTCAGCTACGGTACGCCGAAAAAATGGCCAGCGTACACGACCCTCACCACCGCGAAAAGCGTCTCGATATCGAAGACGTCTGTAATCGTATAGCCGCGGCACTTTCCGGCGAAACCAGGAAGCAGCAAACAACCTATCGAGACTTTGTAGTTGCCGCTCATGAACTAACACCCTCTGAAATGGTGGAAGTATGCCGTCAGAGTCCGGCGGCGATCATAACCGAACGCGGCGGGTGGACATCGCATTCATCGATCCTGGCTCGCGAGTTCCAGGTGCCGATGGTGTCTGGAGTAAAATCCATCGAAACTAAATTTCTCGGCGGCGAAATGGTGATCGTTGACGGGCAAAAAGGCAGGATCATCGTCGATCCGTCTGAGATATCTCTTTCGACATATGCCGTTAATACTGAAATTTCGATCTCCGATGGCCCACCATCCGAAATTGGCGGCGGCGGCACACAAACCATCGATGGAACTAATATAACGATCCGTGCCAACGCAGACAGCGAGGCGGCTTTTACTCTCGCTAAGCAAGCCGGTGCTGACGGAATTGGTCTGTTTCGGTCTGAATCCCTTATCGGCAAGCCCGGCCGGATCCCGGACGAGGATGCGCAGATTAGAGCGTACAGCCAAATTGGATCGGCAGTTGGCGATCAAGGCGTCCGTATCAGGACATTTGATATAGGTATCGAACGATACTCACCAAACGGACGCCACACCGAGATCAATCCGTCGCTTGGACTGCGATCGATCCGTCTCAGCCTGCACGAACGATCGTATTTTCGCGTTCAGATCCGAGCGCTTCTTCGTGCGGCCGCACATCACGGTATCGCGATCGTGCTGCCTATGATCTCGGGCGTGGGCGAGGTTGAGGAGGCGATGGCGATGATCGAGGCCGAACGCAAGGAGCTTTCGCTAAAAGGTGTTGAACACGGCTCACCGCAGATCGGAGCAATGATCGAGGTACCTTCGGCTATTTTTACCGCTCGCGAGATAGCGGCAAAGGTCGATTTTCTAGCTCTTGGAACAAACGATCTCGTCCAATACTTGCTAGCGGTCGATCGCGACAACGATCAGGTGTCCGAACTCTATCAAACGCTGAATCCCGCCGTGATCCGTGCGCTGAGAGCGGTTATCGATGCGGCTGAGTCTTCAAGGAAGCCACTCCTTATCTGCGGCGAGATGGCAGGATCTGCATTCTACGTGCCGTTGCTCATCGGCCTCGGTGCCCGAGAGTTGAGCATGAACTCGAACTCTATCAGTCAGATACGCCATCTTATCTCAGGTATCGGCTTAGCTGATGCGCAGTCGTTAGCTGCCTCCGTCGACATCGCCGAAACCGCAGATCAGGTCGAGGCGATTCTTCGCAAATTCTACAAAGAACATTGGCAAACGCTTTTCCCAAGCGGCTTGCTTGACGCCAAACACAGATAATTCATTAAAAAACTAAAATCGTCGGGTCTTTGTTCGTTTATTTCAACGTCGCAACAGCTTGCCCGCTGCTTGCGAACAAATAAGCAAACGGAAGTGCCACTGATGAAGACGATCGTTCTCCGTAAAATATACCTGTTCGCCAGCATTTGCGTTATTGCCTTGACGCTCATCGCTGGCGAGGGTTTTGGTCAATCGAACGAAGGGAGAAGCCGCAATAACCCGTACTCACCAAGCCCGAAAGGCAAGGCCGCCAGGCGTGACGACGTTGCTCCATCCGCTTCATCCAAAAATGACGGTTCGGTTTCTTTTGTAATGCAGAAGTCAGGCCCCGTTTCTGATGACGTTGCTAGAACCGAAACGAACCGCCCGTCGATCGCACAGGCAACATTCAAGATAGCCAAGGCTGCGGATGCGAAAGCTCTGCCGCCAACTGAAATTTACAAGATCGGTATCGGCGACGTTCTCTATGTCGGCCTACGAAATTCTCCCCAGGGATCGGGATATTTTACAGTTCGTCCGGACGGAACCATAGACTATCCGCTAGGGGGCGAGAACGTCCAAGTCGCGGATCAAACGATCGATACGATCGAAGAGCTCCTGGCCGGCTCGATAACCTTGTTCAAGGAACCACAGGTCGAGGTCAAGGTTCGTCAGTATGCGAGTCACCGCATCACGGTCAGCGGAATGGTCGAAAACGCGGGAGACAAGTATCTGCAGCGAGAAGCGATGCCCCTTTTTGCAATTAGAGCTGAGGCTGTCACGAGTCCAAAAGCAACCAAGGTTTCGATCCGTCGCGGAACGCAGAACGCGGAGATTCTTGATCTAAACGACCCGCAGACGGAGAATACGCTGATCCACCCAGGGGATATCATTGAATTCATAGGAGACAGCTTGCCGATCGGAGCGAATGGTTCATACTTCATCGGCGGAGAGATCGCGAGCGGAGGACAAAAGACACTGACGAGCGGCTTAACGCTCTACCAGGCGATAGTCGCTGCCGGCGGTGCAAAGGGCGATCCTAAGAAGGCCGTTATCCGGCGCAAGAACGATAAGGGATTATTTAATGTCCAGGAGCACAATCTCAGGTCGATCAGATCGGGCAAGGCGATAGACCCGTTCCTCGCTCCCGGTGATGTGATAGAGATCGGGAATTAGCATCCATGTAACAAATTCTTTGATTGTTCAACAAATTTTGCTATACTTTCTGAGCCTTGATAATTGAGACGCGTTGGGTGATCGCTGTGATAAACAGAGGAAAGTCCGAACACCATAGGGCAGCGAGCCGGATAACGTCCGGGCACCTTGATGATGGGTGACGACAAGTGCAACAGAGAGCAGACCAGCCCCCGATCTAACGATCTGGGGTGATGGGTGAAACGGTGAGGTAAGAGCTCACCGGCGTCGGTGGTAACATTCGGCGGCCAGGTAAACTCCTCGCGGTGCAAGGCCAAATAGGGAAACGAGACCGAGCTGCCCGTTCGGGTGCCGAAAGGCGGCGTTTCCGGGTAGGCCGCTTGAGCCATTCGGCAACGAATGGCCTAGATGAATGATCACCGCCCGCTATATCCAGCGGGAGACAAGATTCGGCTTATAGACGCGTCTCATTTATTTTGGTAGCTCGGCAGTTTCTTTTCGTAAAAAACAGGAGAAGGTTTATTTATGGCTAACCGTAAAGGTGTTTTTATTGGTGCGTATGTACCCAACGAGCTTAAGGAATCGCTCAGGCGCCGGGCCGCCGGTGAACATCGCACACTCTCTCAAGAGATCACACGAATTTTGGTCGAGGCCGTTCATGGAAAAGGCCTGCCGGCAGGAAGCGTCGACCGTCGCAATGCAAGCGAAGTTCCGCGCCGCCGCGCTACCGATCCGCCTATCCGCCGCCGTGCAGACGATCTGCCGTACATTGCTCCGACTGACAAAAAATAGTCCGAAGCGAAGAGTTATTTTGTATCAGTGCTGCCCTTTTTAGGGCGGCACTTTTTCGTCTCGCAGGTTCTTTGCTACCATCTTGATAAGGATGCACCGAAATACACTAGCATTTGTGATAGCAGCCGCCCTTGGCGGTTTTGTAGCTGGTTTTTGGCTGGCCAACTCGATAAACCGGACTGCTCCGGCCGTCGCGACGGTGACCAATTCGAATTCAAACTCAGCTGCCCCGCAAACTGAACTTAGCGAGGCTGAGATACGCGAGAAAATAGCCGAAGCGGACGCGAATCCGACCAATGTGGCGTTTCAGCGTGGTCTCGGCGTATCGCTCTACCGCTACGCCGCTATGAAACAGGACATCGGGTTGCTTGCCGACTCAGCCCGAGTGCTCGAGCGGGCGAACTCGCTTGACCCGAAGGATTTTGACGTTGTTGTGGCGCTCGGAAATGCCCATTTCGACATCGGTTTCTATAAGAAGGATCTGGCCAGTTTCCAAAAGGCCCGTGACGTTTACAGCAAGGCTTTAGTCATAAAACCTGGTGAACCCGATGTAACCACCGACCTCGGCCTGACCTATTTTCTCCAGGAACCACCCGACAACGCGAAAGCGGCGACCGAACTTGAAAAGGTTGCGAAAGCAAAGCCGGATCACGACCGATCGCTACAGTTTCTCGTCCGTGTTTACCTCAAGCTCGAACGGGTAGCAGATGCTGAAAAGGCCCTTGCCAAACTCAAGACCGTCAATCCCGGCAATTCTGCGATCAAAGAACTCGATTCGCTACTTGCCCAGCAAAAAGGCGGCGCAAATTGAGAGAAGCCCTTTTCATCCTTCTAGTTATCCTTGTTCTGACGGGCTGGACCGCGTTTAGATATCGGAAAGCTATCGCCGGTGTCCTGGGCTTTGCAAAAATGCTAAAGGACGCAAAGAGCGGTGCCATCGGCAGTATGCCGACGGCCAGGCAGCCGGAAAAAGCTGCTTCAGCCTTAGTTAACTGTACAAAATGCGGGGTTTGGGTTCCGCAGAATCGGGCGAGAAAGGTCGGACAACAGTTTTACTGCTCGGACGAATGCCTGAGCTAGTCAGCTGCATCAGCGGGCAGGCTGCTTTACGGAATGAAGTTGCTCACGTACCAAGAGATCATTCGCTCGCCAAACAACAAAGCGACGATCGAGCCGATCCCTAAGAATATCCCGAACGGTAACTGAGTCTGCAGGTCGCGATCTTTGCTTTTCATGATCATGACCACGCCGACCAGAGCTCCCGAAAAAGCCCCGAGAAAGATCGTCAGCAGCGTCAGCCGCCATCCGAGCAGCGCTCCGACGCCGAGCAGCATCTTCACATCGCCCAGCCCCATGGCCTCGACGCCGCGAAGGGCTTTCCATATCGCACCGACCAGCCAAAGCGACCCTCCACCCGCAAGAGCTCCAAGCAAGGCTCCGGCGAGGCTTACAGCCCATTCCGGATAGCCAACGAGGTAGTTGACCGGGGCGAAGTTCATGTCAGAAAACCTCGCACCCTCGATAGCTATCGGATAGATGATGCGTACGGCGAGAGCGGCAACAAAAAGCGGGTACGTGATCACGTTTGGCAGGATCATGTGCTCCGCGTCAATAAAAAGCAGGGCGATCATCGTCGCAACAAAGACCAAAGCGACCGGCAGAAACGCGCTGAGTCCGATCTGCGAAAACGTCAGGACGAAAACGAGCCCTGTCACCAGTTCGACAGCAGGATATCGCCACGCGATCGGGTTCTTGCATACCACACATTTGCCGCCCAGCATCAGCCAGCCAAAGATCGGAATGTTGTGATAAGGCTTAATGCCGTTATCGCATTTCGGACATTTTGAGCTGGGAAGCAGCGAAAGCTCATTTGGAACACGGTGAATAACGACATTTAAAAAACTGCCGATCACGGCGCCCCAAATAAAGACGATCGCGTAAAGAAAGGTGTCTGGAATACCAAAATTGGCTTCGAATAAAGCGGGCATGTCGATCAGATGTGTGTTAGGTTCGCGAGCCGTCGGAGCGGTCAAACGGCAAGGACAATGATAAATCTATCTGCAGGAAAAGGAAAGGAATTTCGCGGAGCTCTCCGCAGAACTGCAAGCGGGCCGCATGCGGTCCAATCTATAGCCGACTGTGCTTGGTTTGGAGTTACTTCTTAAGAAAATTCACGAATTCGCTTTCGTTTCGCGTCAGTCCTTCAAATCTTGCGACGATCTGATCGTCAGGGGTGATGATCGCGTAAAGAGGCAGAGCGACGGTACCAAATCTTTGCTCCTGCATTTTCTGGAAGCCTTCGTACGGCTCGCCTTCGCCATCGGTGAAAAGCTTTACCCGCACAAACTTCTCAAGTTCGGCTCGCACGGCAGGCTGCGGAAACATATTCGCTTCCATCCATCGGCAATTCGTACAAGTGTAGCCCGTGAAATCGATGAAAACTCGGCGATTTTCGTCCTTGGCCTGCTTGAGGGCCGCCTGATAGTCGTTTGTTAACCAGAATAATTCGCCATTCGCGGTCTGGCCGCCGCCTGAGGAAGTTGACGCCACCTGTTTCATGGGCGGAAGGAACGACTCAATTTCACCCAACCGGCCTCCGAAAAGTCCGGTCAAAAGGTAGAAGGTCATCGTCGCAAAAAGAAACGCGTTCAAGACCCGCACCAAACCTACCCTCTGGTTATCAGAATCGTGCGCGAATTTATAGACGCCAAGCAGATAAAGAAATATCAAAATGGAGAGACCTATCCATCCGGCGATCACAACTTCCCGCGAGAAAATGCCCCAGCCCCAAACGAGGTCGACATTCGAGAGAAACTTCAGTGCCGCCCCGATCTCGAGGAAACCCATGACGACCTTGACCGAATTCATCCACGAGCCCGAACGCGGCAGGGAATTGAGCAAATTAGGCGCGAGCGCAAGGATAAAAAACGGCAGAGCGAAAACGCTGGAGAATGCAAGCATTCCGACGACCGGATAGAGCAGGTCACCGCCGGCTGCCGACACAAGGATCGTCCCGACAAGCGGCGCCGTACACGTAAACGACGTGAGCGAAAACGTCAGGCCCATCAGCAGGAGGCCGATGAATTTTCCGGATTCCTTCGATCGCGTAAATCCGTCGAGTTTGGTAAGTACGCTCGAAGGAACTCCCAGGTTATAAGCTCCCAGCAGGCTGAACGCGAAGGCGAGAAAAATACCTGTGATCAGCAGATTGACGTACGGATTTGCCGCAAACCGATTTATCCCCGCTGCTCCAAAAATGACCGCGAGCAGGATACCGAGGGCAGTGAACGTCAGAATGATACCGAAAGCATAAACACCCGCATCACGAATCGACCCTAGCCGCGAATCGGAACCGTGCTTCGTAAAATACGAAACAGTGATCGGGATCATCGGGAAAACACAAGGCGTCAGCAGCGAAAGGGCTCCAAAAGTGATCGCTAGCCAGATAAATCCCCAGATCGGCTGATCGTTGATGTTCCCCTCGGCGGGCCGCTCGACCGATCCTTGGGTGTTGCTGTTCGAATCCGGCGGCAGAGCGGTCGCGGTTGACACGCTTGCAACATTTGCGTCCGTGTCGGCCGGTGTTGGCGAAGCGGACGGCGAAGGGGTCGGGGATGAACCGGGGCTCGGTGTAGCCGTAGGGCCCGGCGTAGGAGTAGGTGACGGCGATGCCGCGGTCTTACCCGGACCTATCGTTACTGACGATGATAGCCTGAGTGTTTTGGGGGGCAGGCAGACAGTGTCGGTGCAAACCTGATATCGCATATTGATATTCAGTGTTTGCGGCCCTTCTGGAGTGCCGGCGTTGACTGTAAACGGAACCGTGTAAGTTACTCCCCCGGTGTGAGTTTCGGTATTGATGCCGAAATTCGGGTCCATCGCGACCTTGGGCCGCGGGCCGGAAACTCCGCCGATCGTAAACGGGCCTTCGCCGAGCGTGATCCGCGTCGGTATTGGCCCGCCCGCGGCCTGGGTAATGGAATACATCTTCCAGGGGGCGTCGATACTGATCGAGACACGGGCCGTGCCCTTACCACCCGCCGGAACGGTCGAAGGCGAAACGGAAACGCTGCCCGAAACGGGATTCTGAGCCGCCGACGTGAAAAAGCCCGTCAAGAGCACCAGAGTGAGCGGAACAAGTTGGCGTAGTAATTTATTCAAGATTTAGATAATACGCTGAATGAGAGATCAAGTTATTTCGGGTTAGTTTTAAGCGTAAAGCTGACTGTGATACTACCCTTCGACAACCGTCACGTCTTTCTATTTGTCGGTTGCAGCGGCGGTCTTCGCGGCCATTGCATCTGAAACGATCTTATCAGTGTCGTCCTTTTCACCGATGCGGGCGATGATCTTTCCATCGCGCCCGATCAGTACTTTGGTCGGCAGAACCTTCACGCCGAAGATCTTTTCTGCGACCGGCAGCGAAGAATCCGAATCGGCCTGAGGCCACGTGACTCCGCGGGACGTTACGATCTGAAGAGCTCGCTTTTTCGTACCCTTTATAAATTCCGGGTCGGGATCGTCATCGCCGATGGTCTCAGTGTTCATTGCGAGGATCTCAAATCCATCAGCCTTATATTTTTCGTAAAGCTTTTTCAGCTTCGGAATGTCCGCAAGACATGGCCCGCACCAGGTCGCCCAGAAGTCAATAAGCACTACCTTGCCCTTGAACTCAGAAAACTTACGGGGCTTGCCGGCGAAATCGATGAAATCAAAATCGGTAACATCGGTGGACGACGCCGACGCGACGTTTCCGCCTTTCTGCCCCTCCGCGACGGCGGCAGGTAACAGGCCATTCGCAAAAAGCGAAGTAGACAACGCGATGGCGATCAAAAACGACTTCATAACGTAAATGATTCTATCTAGCCTCATATTTATTCCATTTATACTACATTGATCGAAGATGCCCAATTGCGGGCACGGCAATTGGAGTTTGATGCGAGAGGGAAGGGAAAAGCTTGTCGCGTTTTCGGAATAAAATGGACGGCCGGGAAAGGGTATTTCCGGCCGTCCGCAAGAGCCTCACGAGAACCCGTATTTGATCAGATCAGGGTCCGCTTTTCCAGAGCCTGAGCCCTGGAACCCCTTCACCTTCAAACCGGGTTCCGGTGAGGTTAGACGGTTTAGTAGAAGGAATCGCCGTCGTTGTATATGACGTATAGCCGCATTTTCTTACAGCGGGGCGCAACATTTTTGCTGATTTATTTCTTACCTAAGCAGAATCGGTTCTCCGATGTAAATAACGCTTGGAAATAGCTAACTATTACCTTATTATCTTTCTGCTATTCACTTAAATAATTATTGCTAAAGGAAGTTAGCCGCTTTGAAACCAACTGATATCAAGGACCCCGAGTATTTCCATAAGGTTGTCGATTGCCAGTACGCGTGTCCGGCACACACGCCTGTTCCCGAGTACATTCGATTGATCGCGGCCGGACGATATACGGAAGCGTATATGATCAACTGGGATTCGAATGTGTTTCCCGGCGTTCTCGGGCGAACATGCGATCGTCCATGCGAACCTGCGTGTCGTCGCGGCCGTGTCGAGGTTGATGAAGAGCCCGTCGCGATCTGCCGGCTGAAACGTGTTGCGGCGGATAATCGAGACGATGTCATTCCTTTTATGCCCCAGGGGCCGTTTCCGTCGAACGGTAAAAAGGTCGCGTTGATCGGCGGCGGGCCCGCTAGTTTGACCGTTGCCCGCGATCTGGCACCGTTGGGTTACGAAGTCCATTTATTTGACGAACAGATCAAAGGCGGCGGGTTTATGCGTTCGCAGATACCGGCGTTTCGTTTACCCGAGCAGGTTTTGAACGAAGAGGTCGATTATATTCTGCGGCTCGGGATCCACACCCATTTCAAGCATTATGTTCCTAGCTTAAAGGAAATTCTCGAACAGGATTACGACGCGGTCTTCGTTGGAACTGGGGCTCCACGGGGCCGTGATCTTCCGGACCTTCCGGGGCGTAAGGAAGGCGATGCGAATATTCACATCGGCATCAACTGGCTCGGCTCTGTCGCTTTCGAACATACGACGAAGATCGGCAAACGCGTGATCGTCCTCGGCGGCGGAAACACCGCGATGGACTGCTGCCGCACGGCGCGTCGACTCGGCGGCGAGGATGTGAAGGTCATCGTCCGCTCGCCCTTCGCCTCGATGAAAGCCAGCCCTTGGGAAAAAGAGGATGCTCAGCACGAAGACATCCCGATCATCGACAATCACGTTCCAAAGAGCTTCGTCTACGAACGGAGCGCAGACACTCCTGTCCGCACAGGCGACGCTTCGTCGGCTGGACAAGGTTACGGTAGCAGTGTCGCCGGAGGAACCGGCGATGCGGACAAGAGCGTCCGCTCTCCGTTCAAGCTCGTCGGCATGACCTTCGAAAAGGTAGAGGCCAAGTACGACGAGAACGGCAAGCGAAGCCTCGTGCCGACGGGCGAACCCGACGTATTCTATCCGGCGGACGATGTCCTGATCGCCGTCGGTCAGGAGAACAGCTTCCCGTGGATCGAGCGTGACTGCGGTGTGGAGTTCGACAAATGGGAAATGCCTGTCGTTGATAAAGTTAGTTTTCAATCAACGCATCCAAAGGTATTCTTCGGCGGCGACGCGGCATTTGGTCCGGAGAACGTTATCACCGCCGTCGCCCACGGCCACCAGGCAGCGGTCTCGATCGACCTTTTCTGCAACGGCAAAGACGTAAAGACCGAACGCCTCTCCCCCTTTGTCAATCTTCATTCGGTGAAGATGGGCATTCACGAATGGGCATACGACAGCGCGATCGACGAGTACGACCGCCTCGCCGTGCCGCAAGCCCCGAAGGAATTCACCCTCAAGGACCGCAAAAAGGAAGTAGAACTCGGTTTTGACCCGCTTGCGGGCTACAAAGAGGCCGAGCGTTGCCTGAACTGCGACGTACAAACGGTCTTCGACGCCCCCAAATGCATCGAGTGCGACGCCTGCGTCGATATCTGCCCGACCAGCTGCATCACGTTTACCGGAGACGGAGAAGAGGACGATCTGCGTAGTCGCTTAAAGGTGCCTGCCCTTAATCTAACCCAGGATATCTACGTCGCCGACGGCCTAAAAACCGGCCGCATCATGGCCAAAGACGAAGACGTCTGCCTCCACTGCGGCCTCTGCGCCGAACGCTGCCCCACCGCCGCCTGGGACATGCAGGCCTTCTGGTACAACATCAGCAAAGCCGGCGAGGTGAAATATGGCCCGACGGTCGTAGCTAATCTAGTGCAGATAGAAAGGAATGGAAATGGCGCGGTCTAGTCCGATGTTGAGTGAAGTATGGGTGCTACGAGTCCGCAGGTGGATACCGCTCGTCTTGGCGGTGGCATGTATCGGCCTATGTTTTCTGAGTTGGAGTAGATTGAGCTCTAAATATGGTTATCTCTATGGCGTCTTTACCGATCCCCCTACACACGGCTTTGCGGCCCACGGCCCCAATCATTTTCAGTCGATCAACATTTGGTACATCATAATCAGCATCTGCTTCGCAGTGTATGCTGTAGGCCATATATTCGGCTCCCGCAGTGGAGGGTTGGTCGTACGACTGCTAGCACTGTCAGTAGCAGGATTTCAGTACTACAACATGCTTGACTATAAGTTCTACCTTCGTGATATATGGAGTCGATATGACTTCCTTGAGAACTCGGTTTATGTGGATATTGCGTGCGCAGCCGTCCTTATAGTTTTGCTTGGGACAGATATATTCGCCGCCATTCGTTCCGCGGGATCAATAACCAAAATTCCCTTAGACACAACGCAGTCGGCTCTTAGACCGTGAAAATCGCTCACGTTGGCCAATAATTCCCTCACGAAGAGCAATAATTCGAGACGAATCGCGAAAAGTGCCTCGCGCGGCGTATGGATGACGTCGACGAGGTTGTTTGTTGGCCGACTGAAGATCAAAGGGCTTTTCGCATTCGTGGGCAGGCTTAGCTTTTTCAAACAATGACGAATCTCAAAAAATATAGATTCGAGTACGTGCTTATGATCGGCGCGATAGGTTTGGGTATTACCGGCTTTTGGAATATCTTCTTCGGTCCCGAAGCAAAACCTACTTCTCACCATTTCTTTCACGTGATCACCGTGTTTGTCTGGCTGTTTCTGCTCCTCTATCAACTTAGCCTTATCGGAAAGAAACAAGTTTGGGGTCACAAACAGATCGGGCTCTCAATTCTATTTTTTGCACCTTTGCTCGTGGCGACTACGGCGATCATGACGGTGCATTCGGCCAATAAAGGGGTGATCTCCGGTAGAGGCGACCCTTTGTTTGTGCAGAACGTGATGGGGACGATTGAATTGGCGGTCCTGATCCTGTTTGCTTTTGTTGTGAGGAAAAGAAGGGCATTGCATGGAGCGTTTCTTTTGAGTACGGCGCTGGCATTCGTGGGAGTTGCAATATTTTTCTCGCTTCTCACCTTTGTCCCTCAGTTCAAGATCGAAGGCCCGGAAACCTTCTACCGATTCGCGTATGCCGCGATAACGGGTCTCGTTATTCGCCTCATCATCGGGATCCTCTTTTTCCTCAAAGACCGAAGGAACAACTGGCCTCTGCTGGTCACCGGCCTAATGCCGTTATCGAGTTTCTTGGTCGGGGCAATTCTCGAGAGCAATGACCTCATGCCGCGATCAACGGCCTTCGTGGGCTCATTTAATGAAACTATCACCTTCGGCGCTAGCTTTGTGATCATGCTCGTTTTACTGCTATCGACCGGACTTCTGAATAAGAAAGAAACGGTCGTTCAACGTCAAGGTGAACTGAGCGTTTAGCACCGATTCGAATATTTTGAGGGGTATCGAATGTCGAACGAAAGAGTTTTTGCGATGAGTTTTGCGGGCGTTTATCCACATTATGTGGCGAAGGCTGAGAAGAAGGGGCGGACCAGGGAAGAGGTTGACGAGATCATTCGCTGGCTGACGGGATATACGAAGGCGGGGCTCGCGAAACAGATCGAGAAGCGGACGAGCATGCGTGACTTCTACGAAAAGGCCCCACGGCTCAACCCAAACGCCCCGCTCATCACCGGCACCGTCTGCGGCATCCGCGTCGAAACCATCGAAGACCCGCTGATGCAAAGGATCCGCTGGATGGACAAGCTCATCGACGAACTCTCGAAGGGCAAGAAGATGGAGAAGATACTAAGAACGGCGGAGTAAGAGAGCGTGTCGGTGATATAATTTGACAAGGGTGAAAGTATGTCAACAATAGCAGAAGCAGAGAAGATCGTGTTGAGTCTTTCGGTGAAAGATCGGGCCGCGTTGGCAGGTAAGATTATCCGCTCGTTGCCTTCGCCTGGTTGGGATGATAACGATGATGGCGTTGACGAGGCATTAAGACGAAGCGACGAATTGAGGAAGAATCCTGAACTTGGGATGTCAATCGAGGAGCTTGACCGGCGGATTCGCGAGAGATTCGGATGGAAGTCATAGTTCATCCACTGGTCGATGACGACCTAGTCAGCCACATCGAGTATTATTCTCGCGAAGCAGGTGCGGAGATCGCGATCGGTTTCTACGAAGAATTTCTCAGATGTTTAGGCGTTGTCGAGGAGCGGGCGAAGGCATTTCCGATGTATACGTCTAGGCTTCGACGGATCAATTTCGATAGGTTTCCATACCACATTCTTTTTGAGGTTCTCGACGAGTCAACTGTCCACGTTGTCGTCGTTAAACACGATAGCCGTGATCCTGATTTGGGATTAGATAGATAAATACTGATGAAAACCAACGATTTCGTAGTTAGATTTGCAAACGTCAACGGCACCGGTTCGGCGTCGGCTAATGCTTTGTTTACTAAGGCGGTGTTTCGGATGGGCGTGCCGGTGACGCCGAAGAACATCTTTCCGTCGAATATTCAGGGCCTGCCGACATGGTACGAGGTCCGTGTTTCAGAGAAAGGACATCTCGGCCGCCGCGAAGGCGTTGATCTGATGATCGCGGTCAATCCGCAGTCGATGAAAAAGGATTACGCCGATGTTATGGCCGGCGGTTATTTTCTTTACGACTCGTCGAAGCCTCTGCCGCCGGGTTACGACCGCGACGACATAACGCACGTCCCGATCCCGCTGATGAATCTCTGCAACGCTGAGTTTACCGATGCGAGGCAGCGGCAATTGTTTAAGAACATCATTTATATAGGCGCCTTATCGGCATTGCTTGATCTGGAATTTTCCGTGCTCGAAGGGCAGATCGCAGAGCAGTTCAAGGGAAAGGAAAAACTGATCGAGCCAAATATTAGGGCTTTGAACATCGGTGTAAATTACGCCCGTGAGAATTTCGATTGCCCGCTCAACATCCGCGTCGAACGCCGTGATCTGTTAGGCGATAAGATCTTGTTCGGCGGCAATTCCGCGTGCGGATTAGGCGCTGTCTACGCTGGTGCGACGGTTGCGGCTTGGTATCCGATCACGCCGTCGACCTCGGTCGTTGACGCGTTTGCCAAGTACGCTGCGAAGTACCGCGTCGATCCCGAAACCGGCAAAAACAACTACGCGATCGTCCAAGCCGAAGACGAACTAGCGGCGATCGGCATGGTGATGGGAGCCTCGTGGAATGGGGCTCGATCGTTTACAGCAACCAGCGGTCCCGGCGTGTCGTTGATGAACGAGTTTTTGGGACTCGGATATTTTGCAGAAGTACCTACGGTACTGATCGACGTACAGCGAACTGGACCGTCAACGGGTATGCCGACACGAACTCAGCAATCGGACATCCTGCTGGCCGCCTACGCATCACATGGTGACACAAAACACCCGTTGCTGTTTCCGGCAAGTCCGAAAGAGTGTTTTGAGATGACGGCCGATGCGTTCGACCTGGCCGAACGCCTGCAAACGCCCGTCATTATGATGACCGACCTCGATCTAGGCATGAACGACCACATCACGGATCCGCTGGTATGGGACGATTCCCGGACTTACGATCGCGGCAAAGTCCTGACTGCAAAGCAGATGGACCGGATCTATGCTGCTCAGGCAGCCATTACTGCTTCGAACGGCAACGGCCACGACGTGCTGGATGGCAACTCCGGTTTGAATGCCGATGACGGCAGCGACGAGACCGCTGGCGAACCGCTCGAACAGTTTCGCGGCAAATTCGGCCGCTATCTCGACATCGACGACGACGGCATCCCATACCGAACCATCGCCGGAACGCATGCGACCCGCGGAGCATTCGTCACACGCGGCTCGTCCCGTGACGAATACGGCGTCTACACCGAAGACGGAGACGCCTACCGCCGCAATGTCGATCGCCTCGCAAAGAAGTGGGAAACGGCGAAGGAACTTGTACCACAGCCCGAGTTTCACTCGAATGAAGAGTATCGAATTTCGTACCCTGAATCGGTGCGTTCAGAGGATTCATCATCCGATGTTCGAAATGCAGAATTGGGAGTCATCTACTTCGGGACCTCAACATATGCGGCGGAAGAGGCTCTGGAGTTGCTTGCGGAAGAAGGAATATACCTTGACGCAATGCGAGTTCGAGCTTTTCCGTTTGGCAAATCTTTTCGTGACTTTGTAGAAACGCACGATCGTATCTTTGTCATTGAACAAAACCGCGACGCCCAATTCCGCAGCTTGATGATGATCGAATTGGGAGCAGATTCTTCAAAGCTTGTATCGGTCCTTAACTATGACGGAACGCCGATAACAGCTGACCTTGTCCACCGCTGTATCAAGTTAAGATTATGATAATATTTCCACCGTCCTCATTAGCGAATTCTCCCTATCGGCCGGGGGCCTAGTAACCATTTTGAACATGGAGGATGTATGAAAAGAGGATACTTTAACGTGTTGAATTTAATAGCCTTATTGCTGGTGATCGCCGGATCTTTCGTCTCGACTTACGCTCAGGACAGGGAAATGGGCGGGATCGGCATCACCGTATTTCAGGACAGGAATTTTCGCGGCAGGACCGCTACCTACACCAGTGACGTACAGAACCTGGACGGCAGCGGGTTCAATGACAGGATCTCGAGCATTCGCGTCGGGCCGGGTGAGCGGTGGGAAGTTTGTCAGGATGCGTATTATCAGGGTCGCTGCGTAGTCGTTTCGGGCGAGGAAAGCGACCTGCGCCGTAACTCTTGGGACAACATGATCTCTTCGTTCCGCCGCATTGGCACCTGGCAGCCGGGAACTCCGGGGTCGTCGTACATTGTTTTGTTTGACCAGACGAACTATCGCGGCAACGCCAGAAACTATAGCCAGGCAGTCGCCAACTTGCCGCTCACCGCCCAGAGCGTGACAATTGGTCGCGGCACCTGGGAATTTTGTACTTTGGCAAACTTTAGGGGAACTTGCATCAGGATCGCGCAGAGCGTTCCCGATCTGCGAACCTACTCGCTCTGGCGCCGGATCGCGTCCGCACGCCCGCTGGATGGATCGGTCACTCCAGGGCCAGCGCCTTCGGAAGGGTACATTGTCCTTTATGACCAGCCGAACTATCGGGGCAATCCGACAAATTACAACACTGCGGCGTCAAACCTCAATCGTCGTGCACAGAGCGTGACCATTGGAGCCGGCTCGTGGCAGTTTTGTGAAGGAGCCAACTTTACCGGCCGCTGCGTCACCCTTGACCGAAGCACTCCGAACCTCTCATCGGTCGGAATGAATCGACGGGTCGCATCGGTCCGTCCGGCTGACTTTGCTCAACCGGGACCTCAACCGGGATCCGATTGGTATGTCGTGCTTTACACTCAGGCGAATTACCGCGGAACCCCCACCAACTATCGCAGCGCACAGCCTAGGATAGCCAAAACGACAGGCAGCGTGACCGTTGGCCAAGGCGTTTGGGAGATTTGCAGCGGAGTTAACTATACAGGCAATTGCCGAACACTAAACTCAAGTGTGCCGAACATGACCATCTTCGGGATCTTTGGCAGGACGATCCGTTCCATCCGTCCCGTGGTTCCGCAACCTCGGTGATAAGTACCGTAGATCGGGCGTCGAAATGGTTCAAGCCGATTCGACGCCCGATTCGGCAGCCTGATCATGATGGAATTTAACGCCAAAGGGTCGCAGAACGATAAAGACGTCAGCAGATAACGGTTACCTTGGATCAGTTATGAAAAATCAAAGATTCCTCGGTTCGGTCCTCATAGTTATGGCTCTCGTCATAACGGCGTTCGCACAGTCGCCGGAGTCGAGGCCATCGCCTGTTGCTGCACCAACGATCCAGACCTCGGAACTGGACAGTAAGTTAATGGAGCGTAAGATGCCCTTTAGCGTTATCTTACCGGCCAGTTATGAAGCTGAAAAGGATGTCCATTTTCCAGTTATCTACATGATGCACGGGCTCGGTGGAAGCCATAAGATAACCAGGTTGACCTCGGCAAAATACACCGATAAGCAGCGGGTAATAATGGTCTTTGTCGAGGGTGGGAATGGATTTTATACCGATAGTGCGACAAAGGCCGCAGATAAGTGGGAATCGTACATCATCAAGGAGTTGATCCCGGACGTGGACAAGAAATTCCGAACTGTCGCTGAACGACGCGGTCGAGCAGTCGCGGGGGCTTCAATGGGCGGATACGGCGCATTAAAATTTGGAATAAAGTATCCGCAGCTGTTTTCTTTGGCTGTATCTTGGAGCGGTGCGGTTAACGTGACTTCGTTTCACGATGCAACGGATCTGCCTTCCATTCCGTCCCTAAAGCAGACGTTGACAACCGTGTTCGGTGATGGAAAGGACCGCACCGATCTTCAAGCGAACGATCTATTCAAGCTGTTCGCGCAATACCCATCAGAAAAACTCAAAGATCTGCCATTCTTCTATCTTGACTGCGGCACTGAGGACGAGCTCGGCCTTTTCAAGCCAAATCGCGATCTTGCTGGGTTGATGATAGAACGGAAAATACCTCATGAATACCGCCAGTTTCCCGGCGGACACGACGTGTTCCCGCCTAACACGTTTCCGGATCTTTACGACCTAAGTTCGCGGATTTTTGCCAAGCAACTTGCTGCTCAGGGAGCTAAATAATACATGACTTACGTTCGATCAACATTCCGCCATCCCGCATTACCCAAAAACGACCTTGGGTATACGGTTGATTATTACGAGGGCTCGCTAAGCACATTATGTGCCGGGTGCGGGCATGATTCGATCAACGCGGCTATTGTGCAGGCGTGTTGGGAAATGAATATCGAGCCGCATAAGGTGGCAAAGCTATCGGGAATCGGGTGTTCGTCGAAATCGCCAGCCTACTTTTTATCGAACTCGCACGGGTTTAATTCCGTGCACGGCCGAATGCCGAGCGTCGCGACTGGCGCGAACCTTGCGAACCGCGACCTGATCTATTTCGGCGTTTCTGGCGACGGCGACACTGCTTCGATCGGGATGGGGCAGTTCGTCCATGTTGTAAGGCGAAACCTGAACATGGTTTACCTCGTGATGAACAACGGCTGCTACGGCTTGACCAAAGGCCAGGACAGTGCGACTGCCGACGCCGGTTCCAAAAGCAAAGCGGGAAGCGTTAACCTGTTCGAAGCTATCGACCTCGCGAGCCTTGCTATCGAACTCGGGGCGACGTTTGTCGGCCAAAGCTTCTCGGGCGACAAGGATCAGCTTATTCCGTTGATGAAAGCGGCAATGAAGCACAATGGGTTTGCGTTTCTTAATGTGATATCGCCTTGTGTGACCTTCAATAACAATCCAGGCTCGACAAAATCCTACGATTACGTCCGCGAGCATGTCCAGATCACAGGAACGATGGATTTTGCTCCGATGATGAGCGAGATCACGGCTTCTTATGAGGCAGGGGATATCTCGGACATCACCATGCACGACGGTTCGGAGATCCGTTTGCATAAACTACAAAAAGATTGGGACCCTCTAGATCGGTTTTCGGTGATCGATGCGATGCTGCGAGCTAAACAGAAGGGAGAGATCCTGACAGGTTTATTGTATGTGGATCAGGATTCGAGCGACCTGCATGAAATGATCAAGACAAGTGAACGGCCTCTGAACTCACTCTCAAAGGCCGACTTGTGTCCGGGAAGTGAGATGCTTTCTGAGATAAACGCATCACTTCGTTGATACCCAATTGTATTTGGGATGCCGTTGTCTCGTTATGCTACGAAGATTCGAAATATGATCATTTCGATGACTCCACGTATTCCGTCCAATTGTAGTAATAGATCAGTTGCCATAATTGCCTCCTTTTTTTGATAAGTCGATACAAATTCGACTCGAAGAATACTTCTCTTCCTCTTTGAATGCGTTGCAAGAGCTTAAAAGCCATCATTTAATTTTTCAACCAACTGTTTATTCACATATTCGGAATTGAGCATAAGCAAGTGTCGGACTCTGCTAGAACGCGACTTTGCCCCGGTTCTGAAGCCCTAAGCAATTTAGCGGCCCTTTGGGATAGAATGAAAGTGCGGGTTGAAGTGTTAGTCATTGTTAATAAATATTTGACATTTGATTTGAAAATCGGTTAACTTACCGTTAGCGGCTTCAGCCGTCTTGCACCACAGCCCGGCTCTCGCGGGGCGCTCATCCTCAGTAACTCTAAACAGATCAAGGTCCCTCCCCGGGGATCACTATGCTCTTTCGGCCGGAACTTAGCCGGGCCCTGCTGTCTTCTCGACAATCTTGGAGAACCCCTAACAGATCATGAAACGTTTCAGCGTACTCTTTGTCGCCGTACTCGTCGGCGCTCTCATAATTTCAACCTCGGTTTCGGCCCTTATACTTAACGGCAATTTCGAATCGGGCACCTTTGGTTCGTGGACGATAACCGCTTTTCGTAACAACGGATTTAGTCAACCACCGGGTACTACGATGACAAACCTGAGTGCGATCGTCGGGGGACCCACGACCGCTCCTCTCAGTCTTTCCGATCCGCGGTCTAATAATCAGATCCAATATCCAGCCTACGGACACTATTCAGCTCGAGTGAATAGTGAACTGTCCTACTCAAGCGGCGGGTATAGCAGAAACGCCAACCGCATCACCCAGGAGCTATCCGCATACATTGACCCGGCCGATAACTTGTCCCATGTTAAGTTCGCCTACGCGGCCGTTATGGTCAATCCGGTTAGCAATCCTCACACCGCTGAAGAAAAGCCTTATTTTCGTGTGCGGGTCATTAATCTGAGTAACGGCGGCGACGTTTTGTATGATTTTGCGTCGTATGTCAATGAACCGGGGAAAAATTGGCTTCCGGGATCTGCGTTTAGCGGAGGTGAGAGTTGGAGCTATCTGAACTGGCAAGTCGTTGACCTGACACCCGGAGCCGGGCATCCCGTGAATGCCGGCGATCAGATCCGTGTCGAAGTCACTGCCGCCGGATGTTCTCTCGGCGGCCATCCAGGCTATGTATATGTTGATGAGATCACCGATAACGAGATCGCCGGGCCAACGGTGACCGCAACCGGGCCAGCGAGCGTGGTTTCGGGTAGCCCGATCACATACGACTATACATACAAGAATGGAGCCTCAAATGCAGTTAACGGAGCGGTAACGGTTACCCAGCCAGCGGGTGTTTCCTTCACATCCATTTCCGATACAACAAACTGCTCGCTGAGCGCGGGAACTGTTACCTGCAATTACAACAATATTCCTTCAGGGGCGAGCGGCAATTTTTCCGTTACGGGGAATGTGACAGCAGGCGGTGGCGGTTCGCTAGCACATGGCAACTACTCGATCTCCGCACCGGGATTTCCGACCGTCGGCGGGAGAACCGTAATAACGAATGTTATCGCTTCCGTGACGCCGTCCACGACGACTGTTACATCATCGTCAAACCCGTCGGTGATCAATCAGAATGTTACCTTTACGGCAACTATTGCTCCGGTTTCAGGCAATGCGACCCCGACCGGCAACGTACAATTCGTTGTAGATGGCGGCAATTTTGGTCCGCCAGTTCCCGTAAGTAATGGGACCGCACAACTGACGACGAGCAACTTATCAATAGGCAATCACACCGTCACGGCGAACTACAGCGGAAACCTTGATCCGAGTTCAGGCACACTTTCTGGCGGCCAGAACGTAACAACGGCCGCTACCTCAACGTCGGTTTCGACCTCGAACTCGTCAAGCACGTATGGTCAATCGGTGACTTTTACCGCTACCATCTCAACCGTGGCGCCTGGCGCCGGAACTCCTGATGGCACGGTAACGTTCTTCGACGGCGGTCCTCCGATCCCGGGCTGTCAGAACGTTCCCTTAAATGCCTCCGGTCAAGCAGCCTGTACCGTCGCCGATCTTGCGGCCGGTTCCAGGACTATTACCGCTTCGTATTCGCCCGGTCCAAACTTTACCGGCGGCGGAAACACAGTCGCCCAAACAGTGAACAAAGCCAACCTCAGTGTCACGGCATCGAGCCATACGGTTACCTATGGCGCGGCTGCACCGACTGTTACTCCATCATATTCGGGCTTTGTCCTTGGTCAGGGTGTTGGCGTATTGACCGCGCCTCCAACCTGTACGACGTCCTACGCGACGGGTTCTGGAGCAAGTGGATTACCGTATTCAACTAGTTGTAACGGCGGCGCCTCGACTAATTACAATTTCGTATTCACGAACGGGTCGGTGGCAGTCCAAAAAGCACAGCTTTCGGTCAACGCATCGAGCCACACTGTCACCTACGGAGCTTCGGCACCCGCCGTCACGCCGTCCTACACGGGATTCGTACTTGGCGAAGGAATCGGCTCAATATCCGCCGAGCCATCGTGTACCACCAATTATGCTGCGGGTTCCCCGGTTGGCGGATCACCATATTCGACAAGCTGCTCGGGCGGCGCGGCTTCGAACTACAATTTCGAGTTCACCGGTGGAACGGTCACGGTAAATAAAGCCCCTCTATCAGTGACCGCATCAAGTCACACCGTTACCTACGGCGATCCCGCTCCAAATGTCACACCGTCATACACGGGTTTCGTTCTGGGCGAAAGCGTACCCGTGGTCTCAACCCCACCTAGCTGCACAACGGCCTACACGGCCGGATCAGCGGTCACCGGCGGACCTTATTCAACGGCCTGCTCGGGCGGCACGTCTTCAAACTACGACTTCGTATTTACTGCCGGATCGGTAGCGGTTAACAAAGCCACACTAACAGCAACCGCTTCAAGCCATACCGTCACCTACGGTGATACGGCTCCGAGTGTCTCGCCAGTATTCTCCGGATTCGTTCTGGGCGAAGACTCCGCCGCCTTAACCGTTTTGCCTAGCTGCTTGACGACCTATTCTGCAGGTTCCGGCGTTGCTGGATCGCCATATTCGACGAGTTGTTCCGGTGGAGCCTCTCCAAACTACAATTTCGCCTTCGCAAATGGATCGGTCGGGGTAGACAAGGCTATTCTCGCCGTTCAGGCCTCGAGCCACGCTGTCACTTATGGAGATGCCGCACCTGTGGTCACGCCGAGCTACTCAGGCTTTGTGCTTGCAGAGGGCCCGGCGACACTTACAACCGTGCCGACCTGTTCGACGACATACACTGCCGGAGCAAGCGTAAGCGGAGCCCCATATCCGACAAGTTGTGTCGGAGGAGTCTCTCCGAACTATGACTTTGCCTACGCGAATGGCGTCGTGACGATGGACCGCACGACACTGACCGTCACAGCTTCGAGCCCGAGCGTAACCTACGGCGACTCGGTACCTACTGTCACTCCCTCGTATTCTGGCTTCCTCCTTGGGCAGGGCCCCGGGAATCTTACGGCTCAGCCGACATGCTCCACGACCTACACGCAGGGAACGGGCGCCGGAACTGCGGGACTAACAACGAACTGTTCAGGTGCGGCCGCCGGAAATTACGATTTCGTGTATGTTCCGGGTACCGTTACCGTTGGGAAAGCACTGGTCAATGTGACCGCATCAAGCCATTCGGTTTCGTACGGAGCTCCTAAACCCGCCGTGACGGCCGGATATTCAGGGTTTGTCCTTTCACAGGGGCCTAGCGATCTGACGATGCCTGCGTCCTGTTCGACAACTTACACGGTTGGATCCACGGTCGCAGGAGGTCCCTATTCGACGCGCTGCACGGGAGCGAGTTCGCCTAACTACAATTTTGCATACACTAACGGCGCCGTAAGTATGACAAAGGCAAGTGTCGTTGTGACTGCATCCAGCCACTCGGTAACGTACGGCGACGCCGCACCTGCCGTCACGCCGAGCTATGCCGGATTCCTGTTTGCGCATGGAGCCGAGCAACTCACCACACAGCCGATCTGTGCAACAACGTACACGTCTGGAACTGCAGCCCAGGCTGCAAATGTCTCGACCAGCTGCACAGGTGCTGAATCTGCGAATTACGACTTCAGTTATGTAAATGGAGCGGTGTCCGTTGCGAAAGCTCCGCTGACTGTAACGGCGCCACGCTCGACGCTTACCTTTGGCGATCTGCCTCCAACGCTCTCTCCGTCGATCTCAGGCTTTGTCCTTGGTCAGACAGCGTCGAGCCTTGCGACACAGCCGACGTGTTCCAGCACCTACACACAAGGTTCGCCAGTTAGTGAAGACGACTATCCCGTAACCTGCTCAGGCGGAACTTCCGCAAACTATACTTTCAATTTTGTCAGCGGAGGCCTCACCGTTGGCAAGAGGGAACTAACCCTAACGGCTGACAACAAAAACCGCGTTTACGGAGCAAGTAATCCATCTCTGACATCGACAGTCACCGGCTTCGCAATGGGTCAGACCCTCGCTACGAGTGGCGTTATCGGGCAACCATCGCTTTCAACGCCTGCGACAGCAGTGAGCCCGGTTTTAGGGGGGCCGTATCCGATAGTTGCCAGTGCGGGAACGCTTCAATCCAACAACTACAGCTTTCGCTTCGTTAACGGAACGCTGACGATCGACAAGGCCGTCCTTACGATCTCTGCGGCCAATACTACTCGCCCGTATGGAATGCCGAATCCACAGTTTGGCTTCCAGTACAGCGGTTTCGTAAATGGTGAAAACGCACAGACCGGCGGCGTGACGGGATTGCCGAGCTTTGCAACCGCAGCGACCATCTCAAGCCCGGTTGGAGACTATCCGATAACCGTCTCTGAAGGAACATTGGCAGCTGGAAACTACCAGTTCGTGTTCAGCGGAGCCATCCTTTCGATCACAAAGGCACCGACAACGACGCAGATCACGAATACCGGAGAGTTATCGGGCATCCGATCGCGCGTTGGAGAGTCTTACAACGTTCGCTGGGTCACCACGACACTACAGTCGATAAACGGTATACCAACCGGAATCGTTGTCGTAGCTGACGATGCCGGGGCAACCTGTTCGGCACCAGTCGAGGTCGGCTTGTGTTCCCTGACATCATCGCTCCCCGGGAATCGTAGTGTTACTGCTGCATATGCCGGCGATGGAAATTTCCATCCGAGTTCCTCAGGAGCCGCTGCCCACCCAACGGTGATCCTTATTGCGGGCAATATTAAACGGCTTATCCCTTTTGGCAACCCCGAAAACCTGCCGGGTAGCACGGTAACCATCGGAGGTTCGATCACAGGGCAGACAACCACCGACGCGAGCGGAAACTACTCGTTTGCGTCGATGGTTCCGGAAGGGAATTACACCGTGGTCCCGTCAGGACTTGGGTATAGTTACACCCCAACGGAACGTGTTTACACCGACGTTGTCGACAATATAACTAATGCGGATTTCATAGCAGGAAATGGGCCGATTGTAGTTCCGTCACCCACGCCGTCGGCGACTCCATCGCCGACACCGGGAACAACGCCGACACCAGCGGTTAGCCCTTCGCCGACGCCGGCTATTACCCCGACGCCAACCCCGGATCCAGATGGCACGCCAGTGCCGACTCCTACACCAGGCCCACAGATCGGTGGCGAAGGCGACGTCGTAGACTCTTCGGGCAGTCCTATGGGTGGTGACGGTGTTCACGGTGACGACCTCGGCGTGGCCCGCGGTTTCGCACTTGGAAATACCGAAGCGAATATGGGCATGGGCCAGTTCCAACGAGGTGACACCGCTCCGCGCGATCCTCAGACGAATCTATTCGGTGATGGGGTCATAGACGCCTCGGATGTGACAGTCGTTCGGCTCTATAGTCTGGGTATGCTGCCCGATACTACAGCCGCCGGACCGGTCGTTCCGGACGCGGCTCCGACGCCGATCGTGATCGCCGGAAATGAGCGCGTCATCAGGGCTGTCAGTGTTGGAACTCGCCCCGGCGAGGTAGTGACCGTCCAGTTTGAGATCGATTCTCAAGGAAACGAATCATCAGCCAGTTTCACGATCAACTACGACGAAACCGTGCTTGGGAATCCGATTGTATCCCTAGGGAACGGTGTCTCGTATGGAACGAATCTTGGCACCAACGTAAACGTTCTCAATGAAGGAAAGATCGGCATTCTAATCGATTCAGTTGTAAACTATGCGCCTGGAACACGCCAGATCATCACTGTCCGCTTCAACGTCTCGCCGACGGCCCAAACCGGTCTCTATCCGGTTACATTTGAGAACGGCCCGACGATAAAGAGCGTATCAAGTAACGCCGGCGTTCTATTGCCGACCATCTATCAGACGGATTATGTTCAAATCGGATCGACCGCTTCCGGTGTAGCTGTTTCCGGGCGAGTCACAAATGCCGCAGGACAGGGAATCCGCAATGCTATCGTTATGATGACGGATCCGGACGGGATTCGCAGGACCGCAACGACGGCATCGTTTGGTATTTACCGTTTCGAGTCGGTCGAGTCGGGCCGGGCCTACGTCGTAAGCGTGGCCGGCAAGCGTTATCGTTTCTCACCGCGGGTCGTTAACGTAGTTGACTCGCTGAGCGATGTTAATTTCGTGGGGCAGCAATAGCATCGCGATCTGGACAAGAAAAAAGGGCTGCCAGCACAAGTGTGCGGGCAGCCTTTTTTCATTTGAACGCGACTGGATCAAGCCGGTACCTACTCGAGGCCAACCATGTCGAAACCTGCAAGGTTTTCCGTTAGGTTGACGATCCTAGCTCCGAAGCGGAACCTTCGATTCTGGACGGTGACCATGTAGTCGCGTCCTAGTTCGAGGCCTTCGAAGGTGTAGTTGCCGAAGCTTCCTGTTGTCACCG
>LNFM01000604.1_pt1 | contig 143730 bp, 124 predicted proteins | sample 596031 | NCBI WGS metagenome assembly LNFM01 (sample SAMN04254537, study PRJNA301005) | activated carbon metagenome | isolation source: dual media filters at the Ann Arbor, Michigan drinking water treatment plant | place: USA: Ann Arbor
CGCGGCCTGGGCCGTGGTGCCGTTCGGCGCCGAGATGACGCTGGCGAACATCAACGCCGGCCTGCTCTACATCCTCGCGCTGACCTCGCTCGGCGTGTACGGCATCATCATTGCCGGCTGGGCGTCGAATTCGAAATACGCGTTCCTCGGCGCGATGCGCTCGGCCGCCCAGATCGTGTCCTATGAAATCGCTATGGGATTCGCGCTCGTCTGCGTGCTGGTCGCTGCGGGCAGCCTGAATCTCGGCGAAATCGTCGAGGCCCAGCGCGGCAACGTGCTGACCTGGTTCTGGCTGCCGCTGTTCCCGATGTGGCTGATTTATTTCATCTCGGGCGTGGCCGAAACGAACCGCGCCCCGTTCGACGTCAGCGAAGGCGAATCGGAAATCGTCGCCGGCTTCCACGTCGAGTACGCAGGCATGGCCTTTGCGCTGTTCTTCCTCGCCGAATACGCGAACATGATCCTGATCGCGGGCCTGACCGCCGTGCTGTTCTTCGGCGGCTGGCTGTCGCCGCTGCCGGCGTCGTGGGGCGACTGGCCGTTCATCGGCGCGCTCGTCGGCGACGGCATCCACTGGTTCCTGATCAAGCTCAGTTTTTTCCTGTTCTGTTTCCTGTGGTTCCGCGCCACGTTCCCGCGCTACCGCTACGATCAGATCATGCGCCTCGGCTGGAAGGTGTTCCTCCCGATCACGATCGTCTGGATCGTGGTGACCGCCACTGCCGTGGTGCTGGAACTGCCACCCTGGTTCGACCGCGCGTGACGCACCTCCAAGGGACACCATGAACGCCATCGTCAGTTATCTGAAGAGCCTGACCCTCGTCGAACTCGCGAACGGCATGCGCCTGACCGGCAAGCGCATGTTCAGCCGCAAGATCACGATTCAGTATCCAGAAGAGAAAACGCCGCAATCGGCACGCTTCCGCGGCCTGCACGCGCTGCGTCGTTATCCGAACGGCGAAGAACGCTGCATCGCCTGCAAGCTGTGCGAAGCAGTGTGCCCGGCACTCGCCATCACGATCGAGTCCGAACCGCGTGACGACGGCACCCGCCGCACCACGCGCTACGACATCGATCTGACCAAGTGCATCTTCTGCGGCTTCTGCGAGGAGTCCTGTCCGGTCGACTCAATCGTCGAAACGCGCCATTTCGAGTACCACGGCGAGGTTCGCGGCGACCTGTTGATGACCAAGCAGAAGCTCCTGGCGCACGGCGACCGCATGGAAGCCCAGATTGCGGCCGATCGCGCCGCCGAGGCGCGTTACCGATGAGCCAGACCGCGCACCGCGCCGGATCCCCGGGAGCCCGCCCGTGATCACCTTCGAAACGATCGTCTTCTACGTCTTTGCCGCGATGCTGATCTCGGCTGGCGTCCTCGTCATCACGCTGCGCAATCCCGTGCACGCGGTGCTGTCGCTGGTGCTGGCATTCTTCGCGAGCGCCGGCCTGTGGCTGCTGCTCGAAGCCGAATTCCTCGCCATCGCGCTGGTGCTGGTGTACGTCGGCGCGGTGATGGTGCTGTTCCTGTTCGTGGTGATGATGCTCGACATCAACATTGCGGAAGTGCGCGAAGGATTCGCCCGCTACCTCCCGATCGCCGCGATGTTCGCGGTGCTGATGGGGGTGTCACTGCTGCTGGTCGTCGGCCCGGCGCACTTCGGCACCGCCCAGGTGCCGATTCCGCCGCCGGTTGCGAGCGACGTCAACAATACCGAACAGCTCGGACTCGCGATGTTCACGCAGTACGTGCTGCCGCTCGAGATTGCGTCGGTGGTGCTGCTGGTGGCAATCATCGCGGCCATTGCGCTGACCTTGCGCTCGACGCGTCAGACCAAGGCGCCGAAGCCGGAATCCCAGGTGCGGGTGCGTCGTGAAGATCGCATCCGGTTGATCAAGATGGATGCGGAGAAGGGCGCGTGACTGCCGTCACCCGCACGCGGAAGGCCTGAAGCGACATGTTGTCACTGTCCCACTACCTGATCATCGGCGCCGCGCTGTTCTGTCTCAGCGTGGCCGGCATCTTCATCAACCGCAAGAACGTGATCGTGCTGTTGATGTGCATCGAACTGATGCTGCTGGCCGTCAACATGAATTTCATCGCCTTCTCGCATTTCAACCAGGACATCGCGGGACAGGTTTTCGTGTTCTTCATCCTCACCGTGGCCGCGGCGGAATCCGCCATCGGTCTCGCGATCCTCGTGGTGCTGTTCCGCAACCGGAACTCCATCAACGTCGAGGATCTGGACGCGATGAAGGGATGAGTTGGTTGCTGGGGGCTGGCCTGTGCACGCGGGCGCATAACAGGGCGGGAAAAAGATCGTGAAAGAACTGTGTTTGATTATCGTGCTGGCGCCGCTCGTCGGCGCGGTGCTCGCGGGCCTGTTCGGGCGCAGCATCGGCCGCGCCGGCGCGCACTGGGTGACGATCATCGGGGTCGGCATCTCCTTCCTGCTGTCCGCCCATGTGTTCCAGCAGGTGGTGCTCAATGACGTCGAGCCCCTGAACACCAACCTCTATACGTGGCTGGATACCGGCGGGATCAGCTTCCACGTCGGTTTCCTGATCGACGAACTCACCGCCACGATGATGGTGGTGGTGACCTTCGTGTCGCTGATGGTGCACGTCTACACCATCGGCTACATGCACGAAGATCCGGGCTACCAACGCTTCTTCTCTTACATCTCGCTGTTCACCTTCAGCATGCTGATGCTGGTGATGGCGAACAACTTCCTGCAGCTGTTCTTCGGCTGGGAAGCGGTGGGCCTCGTGTCCTACCTGCTGATCGGCTTCTGGTACAAGAAGGACACGGCGATCTACGCCAACCTCAAGGCCTTCCTCGTCAACCGTGTCGGCGACTTCGGCTTTCTGCTCGGTATCGCAGCGGTGCTGATGGTGTGCGGATCGCTCGATTACGCGACCGTTTTCCAGGCCGCGCCCGGCCTCGTCGGCAAGACGGTTTCGATCATCGACGGCCATGAGTGGTCGCTGCTGACGCTGATCTGCCTGCTGCTGTTCGTCGGTGCGATGGGCAAGTCGGCCCAGGTGCCGCTGCACGTGTGGCTGCCGGACTCGATGGAAGGTCCGACGCCGATCTCCGCGCTGATTCATGCAGCGACGATGGTCACGGCCGGCATCTTCATGGTGTCGCGCATGTCGCCGCTGTTCGAGCTGACCGAAACCGCGCTGTCGGTGGTGCTCATCATCGGTTCGATCACGGCCTTCTTCATGGGCCTGCTCGGCCTGGTCCAGAACGACATCAAGCGGGTCGTCGCGTACTCCACGCTGTCCCAGCTCGGGTACATGACCGTCGCGCTCGGTGCCTCGGCCTATTCGGCTGCGATGTTCCACCTGATGACCCACGCGTTCTTCAAGGCGCTGCTGTTCCTCGCGGCTGGTTCCGTCATCATCGGCATGCACCATGAGCAGGACATGCGCAAGATGGGCGGCCTGCGCAAGCACATGCCGATCACCTGGATCACGAGCCTGATCGGCTCGCTCGCGCTGATCGGCTTTCCGGGCTTCGCCGGCTTCTTCTCGAAGGACGCCATCATCGAAGCGGTCAAGCTGTCCTCGACGCCGGGCGCGCAGATCGGCTACTACGCCTGCCTGTTCGGCGTGTTCATCACCGCGCTGTACTCCTTCCGCCTGTATTTCATGGTCTTTCACGGCAAGGGCCGCATGGACCACCACACCGAGGAGCACCTGCACGAGTCGCCGGCCGTGGTCTGGGTGCCGCTCGTCGCGCTCGCGATTCCGTCGGTCGTCATCGGCGCAATCGCCATCCAGCCGATGCTGTTCGGCGATTATTTCGGCGCCAGCATTTTCATCACCGAAGCGCATGCCAAGGGGCTGCACCACATGGCCGAGCACTTCCACGGCGTTCTGCCGTTCATGCTCCATGGCATGATGCAGCCGCCGTTCTGGTTCGCGATGGCGGGCGTCGCCACGGCCTGGTACCTGTACATGCAGGCGCCGCACTTGCCGGCCCGTATTGCCGCCGCGCTGCGTCCGTTGCAGCGCATTCTCGAAGCGAAGTACGGCTTCGACGCGTTCAACGAGATGTTCTTCGCCGGCGGCGCCCGCGGCACCGGCGGCCTGCTGTGGCGCTTCGGCGACGTGCGGCTGATCGACGGCCTGCTGGTCAATGGATCGGCGCGGCTGGTCGGCTGGTTCTCGCAGCTGCTGCGCGGCGTCCAGTCCGGTTATCTGTACCACTACGCGTTCGCGATGATCGTCGGGTTGCTGGCGTTGCTCGCGGTGTTCGTCCACAAGGTGATCGCGTGAGCCGCCTCGCGCCGCGATCGACATAGCGGAAATCCCCATGCAACTGGACTTACCGATACTCAGCATCTGCATCTGGTTACCGATCCTCGGTGGCCTGTGGGTGATTTTCGCGGGCAGCAAGCTGGGCGAGGGCATGGTCAGGGTGCAGGCGCTCGTCATTTCGATCGCCGTGTTCCTGATCTCGATGCTGCTCTACCAGGACTTCGATCCGACGACGGCGGCGATGCAGTTCACGGAACGCATGACGTGGATCGAAGCCTTCAAGGTCGAATACCACATCGGGGCGGACGGCATCGCGCTGCCGCTGATTCTGCTGACGACCTTCACGACGATCCTCGTGATCGGCGCCGGGTGGGAAGTGATCGAGGACCGCGTGAACCAGTACATGGGCGCGTTCCTCATTCTCGAAGGCCTGATGGTCGGTGTGTTCTGTGCGCTGGATGCGCTGCTGTTCTACGTATTCTGGGAAGCCATGCTGATTCCGATGTTCCTGATCATCGGCATCTGGGGCGGCCCGAAACGCGTGTACGCGACGATCAAGTTCTTCCTCTACACCTTCCTCGGTTCGGTGCTGATGCTGGTGGCGCTGCTGTATCTCTACCGCCAGACCGGCAGCTTCGACCTCGCCGAGATGCAGGCCGTGGCGCTGACCGCGACCGAGCAGAAATACATCTTCATCGCTTTCCTGCTGGCGTTCGCGGTCAAGGTGCCGATGTGGCCGGTGCATACGTGGTTGCCGGATGCGCACGTCGAAGCACCGACCGGCGGCTCGGTGGTGCTGGCGGCCATCATGCTGAAGATGGGCGGCTATGGCTTCATCCGCTTCAGCCTTCCGATCACGCCTGATGCCGCCCATGCGCTCGATTCGTTCATGATCGCGCTGTCACTGATCGCCGTCGTCTACATCGGTTTCGTCGCGCTCGTGCAGCAGGACATGAAGAAGCTGATTGCCTATTCGTCGATTTCGCACATGGGCTTCGTGACGCTCGGCCTGTTCATGATGTTCCAGATCTACGCCAACACCGGCAACTGGCAGGATGCGGCGATGGGCATCGAGGGCGCGATGGTCCAGATGGTCTCGCACGGTTTCATTTCGGGCGCGATGTTCCTCTGCGTCGGCGTGCTGTACGACCGCCTGCACAGCCGGCAGATCAACGACTACGGCGGGGTCGTCAATTACATGCCGAAGTTCGCCGCGTTCATGCTGCTGTTCTCGATGGCCAACGCCGGTCTGCCAGCCACGTCGGGGTTCGTCGGTGAGTTCATCGTGATCCTGAGCGCCTACAAGGCCAGTTTCTGGTATGCATTCCTTGCTTCGACGACCCTGATTCTCGGTGCCGCGTACACGCTCTGGATGTACAAGCGCGTCGTGTTCGGCGAAGTCCGCAACCCCAAGGTCGCCACGCTGACCGACATCAACGGCCGTGAGGCCCTGATCCTCGGCACCCTGGCGGTGATGGTCCTGCTGTTCGGGATCTGGCCCGCGCCGCTGCTCGACATGATGCACGTGAGCGTCGAGCACCTCGTCGAGCAGGTCGCACAGTCCAAACTGAGCGTCGCCCGTCTATGAACGACATCGCCCTGATTCTTCCCGAAATGACGCTGCTGGGCTTCGCGTGCGCGGTGCTGCTGCTCGACGCCTTCATCGGCAAGCGCGTGCCGCAGGCCGCGTTCTGGTGCGCGATGATCGGCGGACTGGTCGTGCTGGCACAGCTGGCGAGCTATGTGCCGGAAACCGCGAAGTTCGGCTTTGCCGGGACCTTCCGCGTCGACGTCGTCGGCACGGTGCTGAAGTCGTTCATGGTGGTGCTCGTGCTGGTGTCGTTCTTCTACGCCCGCGAGTACTTCGCAAAGCGCGAAATGCCGCACGGCGAGCACTACTCGCTCGCGCTGTTCGCGACGCTGGGCATGATGCTGCTGGTGTCGGCGAACAGCCTGCTGACGGTCTATCTCGGTCTCGAACTGCTGTCGCTGTCGATGTATGCGATGGTCGCCACGCAGCGCGATTCAGTGATGGCGTCGGAAGCGGCGATGAAGTACTTCGTGCTCGGCGCGCTGGCGTCCGGCATGTTGTTGTACGGCATGTCGTTCCTGTACGGCGTGACCGGCACGCTGGACCTGTCGGAACTGCTGATCAAGGTCAGCGTCGCCGAAGACAAGCGCCTGCTGCTGACCTTCTCGCTGGTCTTCCTGCTGGTCGGCATTTCTTTCAAGCTCGGTATCGTGCCGTTCCACATGTGGGTGCCGGACGTCTACCAGGGCGCGGCAACGCCGGTTACCCAATTCATCGGCACGGCGCCAAAACTCGCGGCCTTCGGGATGGCGATGCGCCTGCTCGTCGATGGCCTGTGGGGCCTCGCCGAGGACTGGCAGCAGATGCTGGTGATCCTCGCCGTGCTGTCGATGGGCGTGGGCAACATCCTCGCTATCGCCCAGACCAACCTGAAGCGCATGCTCGCGTATTCGACGATCGCGCACATGGGCTACCTGCTGCTCGGTATGCTGTCCGCGACGGCTTCGGGTTATGCCGCCTCGATGTTCTACATCACCGTCTACGCGCTGATGAGCATGGGCGCGTTCGGCCTCATCATCCTGCTCGGGTCGAAGACGTCCGAAGCCGACGAACTGCAGGATCTCGCGGGCCTCGCGCGGCGCAGCCCGTGGTTCGGCTTCATCATGCTGATCCTGATGTTCTCGATGGCCGGCGTGCCGCCGTTCGCGGGCTTCTGGGCGAAATGGTTCGTGTTGAAGGAAGTCGTGCAGGCGAACTACGTGTGGCTCGCCGCCGTCGCCGTGATGTTCTCGCTGGTCGGCGCGTTCTACTACCTGCGCATCATCAAGCTGATGTACTTCGACGAGCCCGTGCGCAATCAGGCGGTTGAAGCGAGCCAGGATTTGAAGCTGGTGCTGTCGGTCAATGGCCTGGCGGTGCTGGCACTGGGCCTCGCGCCGAGCGCACTGATGTCCGTGTGCGTGTCGGCAACGCTGCCGTACCTGCCCTGGTAATGCCAATCCGCCGGCAGCCGGTCGCGGCGCCGGCAGTTCGGAAGACGCACGCCGTATCGCCGGGGCCGTAGAGAGCGGGATGCGAAGGCCTCGCTCAGGGCAGGGCCAGCGCTTCCCCCATCCGCACGGGCACGCCGTTGGCGAGTGCAGGTCGCCACGCCGGCGCACCCGGCGGCAACAACAGAATCACCGTCGACCCCATGTTGAAGCGGCCGAGTTCGGCGCCCCGCGCATAGTGCGCGGGTTCGGCGAGCGCGAGCCGGTTCACACCGCGCGCATCGCGCGCCAGCGCCGGCACGTCGCAGCAGGTCAGCTCCATCGAGCTGACGAGCATCGCGCCGACCATCACGATCGCGCACGGACCCCATTCGCTGTCACAGGCGAGCACGATCCGCTCATTGCGGGCGTAGAGCTTCGAAATGACCTGCGACGTGCGGTCGTTGACCGAGAACAGGCGGCCGGGCACATAGCTGACGCTGTTCACGCTGCAGTCGAACGGTGCATGCACGCGGTGATAGTCGCGGGGCGACAGGTAGACGATCGCGTAACGGCCGCCGCGCACCTGCGTGTCCAGCGTCCCGTCGCCGGCCAGCAGATCGCGCGCAGCGAAAGTCTTGCCCTTCGCCTGCAGCAGCGCACCGTCCGTCAGCGTGCCGAGCTGGCTGATCGCGCCGTCCGCCGGGCTGACAACAGCGCCCGGCGTGGCGTCGACCGGCCGGGCGTCGGTCCGCAGCGCACGGGTGAAAAAGCGGTTGAAGCTCGCGTAACCGGCCTGTGCGTCGAGCGCCTCGCCGAGGTCCACGCGGTACGCCGCGCAGAAGCCGCGGATCGCGGGTGCGACGAGCGGCCCCTCGAGGCGGGTCAGCCAGTGGACGAGATCGGACAGCGCGCGTTGCGGCAACAGGTGCTGGGGCAGGACGCGCAGGCGGGTGAACAGTGAGGTCATAGGCAGTCCGTAGATTCAGGGCGCGTCACGGCTGACGGGCACCGCCAGCGTGTGTGTGCTGTCACCGCAGTGCAGTGCCACCGTTACCGTGTCGCCGGCGCGCGGTGGCGCGGCAACAGGCCGCATCAGCATCGCGTGCAGGCCGCCGGGCGCGAGTTCGACGCTGGCGCCGGCGGCAATCGTCAGCCGGGCCAGGTGTCGCATGCGGACCTGGCTGCCGTCACGCACGTTCTCGTGCAGCATGCCCATCGCGAAAGCCGGACTCGTGACGCCGTCGATCACGAGTGGGGCCGCGCCGGTATTGTGCAGGCGCATGTAGACCGCGATCGTGCCCTTGCCGGGTGGCGGCTCGCGTATCCACGCCTCACCGACCGAAAGGCCGTCGCAGGCCTGGGCGCCTGGCGCAGCCAGGGCCACGGCCAGCAGCATCTGCCGGACGCGATGTCCGCGAGCCGGTCGGTCGACGCTGGCGTCGAGCGTTGGAGCGGGCGGGTGGACTGAGGTCTGATTGGGCATGGCCATCCCTGTGCGTGGTGTTCCCGGCGTTTGCATGCGAGCGCTGCGCGACGCTCGCCGCCGCCACGGCGCCTGCGTCATGGCAGCTGTGCGACGAAGGCTGCGATGGCGCGAAACCTGTCGGCAATCGCCTGTGCTTCGTGCGGCAGGCTGATGGCGCTCAGAACGCGCAGCTGCGGGTCGATCAGAAAGATCGAAGCAGTGTGGTCCATCGAATAATCGGCGCCGCCGCCAGGCACGCGGGCGTAGATCACACCGAGCGGACGCGTCAGCGCCGTCAGCGCCTCTTCGGGGCCGGTGGCGGCCTTGAACGTCGGGTCGAAATACTGCACGTACGGTCCCAGCGTGGCCGGCGTGTCGCGCTCGGGATCGATGGACACGAACAGGACCTGGCCGTCGGCGCCGAACGCCGGGTCACCCTCGAGCTTTGCCTTCACCTGCTTCAGGACCGCCAGCGTGCCCGGACAGACATCCGGACACTGCGCGAAACCGAAGAACAGGAACGTCCAGTGGCCACGCAGCTGCGCTTCGGTGTAGGGCTGGCCGTCGCTGCCGATCAGGCTGAAGGCCCCGATCTGCGGCGGATCCGGCCACAGCAATCCCGGCACGTCGGGCCGCTGCTCCGTTTTCCACACGGCGAACAGCAGGCCGGCGCTCAGCGCGGCGAAGGCGAGCAGGGCCAGGAGTGCGTTCGATTGCGAGCCGGGCGGGGCAGTGGTCATCGGGCCATTATACCGGACGGGCACTGTCTCTCCGTGGTCAATCGGGCGCGCAGCGGGGCCGATGACCCGCTCCCCCGACCGACGGACGCGGGGCGCATTGAAAGCTTTTCGAAAGGATGGACACTAAACTAGGCGGGAGCCCACGCCCGCGCGGCGACGCCGAAAGTGACTTCAGCATGAACGACACCAGCAGGCCGCCGACCAAACTCGGCAAGTACGAAATCAACCGCGAGATCGGGCGCGGCAGCATGGGCATCGTCTATTCGGCCTTCGATCCCTATATCGATCGGCCCGTCGCGGTCAAAGTGGCCATGGCGGATGCGCTGAAGGACCGCGATGCCGGCGAACGCTTCCGGCGCATGTTCTTCAACGAAGCCCACACCGCGGGCATGTTGCGTCATCCGAATATCCTCGACATCTTCGATGCCGGGGTCGATGACGACAAGTGTTACATCGTGATGGAGCTGATCGAGAACGGCGACACGCTGCGCACCTATTGTCGCAGTGACAATCTGCTGCCTGTGAACCAGGTCGCGGAGATCCTGTTCCGCTGCGCGAAGGCGCTCGACTATGCCCATCGTCAGGGTGTGATCCATCGCGACATCAAGCCGTCGAACATCCTGCTGACGCAGGACATGGACGTCAAAATCGCCGACTTCAGCATTGCGCACATCAACCGCACCGACATGTCGCAGACGATGCCGATGGGCTTCGTCGGATCGCCGCGCTACATGTCGCCGGAGCAGGTGCAGGAGGACATGATCACCAGCCAGACCGATTTGTTCTCGCTCGGCATCGTCGCCTACGAAATGCTGACCGGCCATCATCCGTTCGGCGGCGAGACCTTTTCGAGCCTGATTCATCGCGTGATCAACGAAGAGCCGACGCCGATGACGCAGTTCCGACCAGATCTGCCGCCGATACTCGAACGCATCGTCGGTCGCGCGCTCGAGAAGGTGCCGGATCGCCGCTACCGGATGGGCATCGATCTGGCGTCCGATCTCAGCATGACCTTCACGCACCTCGAACGCCCGCAGGAGGACATCCCTGCGCGCGAGAAATTCGAACTCGTGAAGCGCCTCGATTTCTTCCGCGGCTTTCCCGACACCGAGATCTGGGAAATCATTCGCGCGAGCGTGTGGCAGGAAGCGGATACGGGCGAAGTCCTCGTGCGCGAAGGCGACATCGATGATTCCTTCTACATCATCATGGCCGGCACGGCCGATGTATCGAAGGAGGGCATTGCGCTGCACAGCATCGGCGAAGGCGACTGCTTCGGCGAGATGGGTTACCTGTCGAGGATCCGGCGCACGGCGACCGTCACGGCCGCGGGGCCCGTCTCGGTGATGAAGATCAACTCCACCCTCATCGAACAGGTCACTTCAGACTGCCAGCTGCGCTTCTACAAGGTCTTCGTGCGTGTGCTGATCGAGCGCCTGTCGCGCACCACCGATCGGGTCGTGCGCGGCTGAGCCGGCAATGTCAGCGACGGGGCCCACGCGCGAGGTAGCGCGCCATCAGGGTCGTCGTCGAGCCATCGTGGGCGGCCGGGCTGCCGGCGGCGAGTTCCTCGAGCAGCCGCGCCGCGAGCTGTTTGCCGAGTTCCACACCCCATTGATCGAACGAATTGATCTGCCAGATCACGCCCTGCACGTAGGTCTTGTGCTCGTACAGGGCCAGCAGCGCGCCGAGTGTTTCGGGCGTCAGCTCGTCCATCAGCAGCATGTTGCTGGGCTGGTTACCCGGTTGTTCGCGGTGCAGGGCCAGCGCCGGATCGGTGCCTGCCGCCGCCAGTGCATCGAGTGAACGGCCCACCATCAGCGCTTCCGCCTGCGCGAAGCAGTTGGCGACCAGCATGTCGTGATGGGGCGTCGCCGAGCGCGGGTGGCGCAGCGCCAGGATGAAGTCCACCGGTACCAGTCGCGTGCCCTGGTGCAGCAGCTGAAAGAACGCATGCTGCACGTTGGTGCCGACGCCGCCCCAGACGATCGGTGAAGTCTGGCCCTGCACGAGATCGCCGGCGAGCGTGCGGCGCTTGCCGTTGCTCTCCATTTCGAGCTGCTGCAGATAGTCCGGCAACAGTGTCAGGCGGTCGTCGTAGGGGACGATCGCCTGCGTTTCGGCGCCGAGAAAATTGGTGTTCCAGATGCCCGTCAGCGCCAGCATCACCGGTGCGTTGCGCGCGAGTGGCGCCGTGCGGAAATGCCGGTCCATCGCGCGCGCGCCGGCCAGCAGGCGCTCGAAGCCCTCGAAGCCGACCGCGAGCGCGATCGGCAGTCCGATCGCCGACCACAGGGAATAGCGGCCGCCCACCCAGTCCCACATCGGCAGCACATTGGCCGGCGCGATGCCGAAATCGATCGCGCGCTGCGGATGCGCGCTGATCGCAAAGAAATGGGATGCGATCGCCGCCTTGTCGGCGAAGCGCTCGAGAATCCAGGCTTGTGCGCTGCGCGCGTTCAAGGCCGTTTCCGGCGTCGTGAATGACTTCGAGGCGACGATGAAGAGCGTCGTCGCCGGGTCCAGGCCGCGCAGGCAGCGTTCGATGTCGCCCCCGTCGACGTTCGACACGAAGTGCACGCGGAGGCCGTCGCTGTGCGAATAGCGCAGCGCGTCGCAGACCAGCTGCGGCCCGAGGTGCGAGCCGCCGATGCCGAGATTGACGACATCGGTGATGCGGTCCCCGCCGTGACCCCGCCAGCTGCCGCCCGCGATTTCGGCGACCACTGACGCCATGCGCGCGAGCGTGTCCCTAATCGCGGGCCCGACCGGCCGGCCGTCGACGCAGCCGGATTCATCGAGCGGATCGCGCAGCGCCGTATGCAGCGCCGGACGGCCTTCGGTGGGATTGACCTCGGCGCCGCGAAACAGGTCTTCGATCTTCGCCGGCAGGCCGCGCTCGTCGGCCAGTTGCAGCAGCGCCTGGCGCGCGTCATCGTCAAGTAATTGCTTGGAGTGGTCGAAATAAAGGCCAGCGGCTTCGATGGTGTAGTCCGCGGCGCGATCCGGGCTCGCGAAGAGGGCGTCGAGCCGGCCCTGACGCAGGCGTCGGGCATGTTCGTTCAAGGTCTCGAGTATGGTGCGCATGTCCCTGCCTCAAGCGGTGGCTGGAGCGGGCGTCGAGGCCGCTCACTGACCATGGTCCGGGTTCGGAAGTTTCCTGTAAGCATTGATTCTAGCGTGATATTCTTCATTCCGGCAGATTTATTCCAGCACCCAGGAAGGGACCTCGTGAGCCGATGAGCAACGCGCCGCCGAGTCGACTTGGCAAGTACGAGGTGCTGCGCGAAATCAATCGCGGCAGCATGGGTACCGTCTATCTGGGCCATGACCCCTATACCGACCGTCCCGTCGCGATCAAGGTCGCGCACGCGGAGCAGTTGCAGGACGAGGAGTCCGGTGACCGCTACCGCAAGATGTTCTTCAACGAAGCGCACATGGCGGGGCGCCTGACGCACCCGAATATCGTCGCGATCTTCGACGCCGGCGTCGATGAAGAAGTCTGCTACATCGTGATGGAGTTCGTCGAAGGCGGCCAGACGCTGAAGTCCTTCTGCAAGGCCGACAACCTGTTGCCCGTCGAGAAGGTCGTCGAAGTGGCGTTCAAGTGCGCGAAAGCGCTCGACTATGCGCACAAGCAGGGCGTGATCCACCGCGACGTGAAGCCGACCAATATCCTCGTGACGCGCGACATGGACGTCAAGCTCGCCGATTTCAGCATCGCGCACCTGACCAAACTCGATTCCACTGAAACAATGCCGCTGGGCCTCGTCGGTTCGCCGCGCTACATGTCGCCGGAACAGGTGTGCGAAGACTTCATCACCAATCAGACCGACCTGTTCTCGCTTGGCGTCGTGATCTTCGAACTGCTGACCGGCCGGCACCCGTTTCTGGCCGACAACTTCTCGCGCCTCGTGCAGCGCATCCTCAACGATCCGCCGCCGAAGATCACAGAGCTGCGTGGTGGCATCACGCCGGATCTCGAGCGCATCGTCGAGAAGGCGCTCGCGAAGAACCGCGACGACCGCTACAAGATGGGCGGTGAACTCGCCGCCGATCTCGCGCGGGCCTACGACAGCCTGCTCGAGCAGCCGCAGGTCAACATCACGGAGCAGGAGAGGTTCGTCGCCGTCAAAGCCCTGGACTTCTTCCAGGGTTTTCCGGATTCGGAAGTCTGGGAAATCGTCGCCGCCGGCAAGTGGCAGGATTACGCCGATCGCAACGAGATCATTCTCGAAGGCGAACTCGACGACTCCTTCTACATCATCGTCCACGGCGAAGTGACGGTGCGCAAGAACAACAAGGATCTGCGGTCGCTGTTCGCCGGCGACTGCTTTGGCGAGATGGGCTATCTCGCGAAAACCAAGCGCACGGCGACGATCACCGCGCGCGGCCCGACCTCGCTGCTCAAACTCAATTCGAGTGTGATCGGGCAGGCGTCGCTGAACTGCCAGGTCCGTTTTCTGAAGGTCTTCCTGCGCACGCTGATCCACCGCCTGTCGGTGACCACCGAGCGCATGTCCCAGGAGCTCTGAGCGATGCGCACGGCGGCTCGCTGCTCGTTGGCGCTGGCTTGGGCCATCGCGACGAATGCGCAGGCGATCGACCTGGCCGACCTCACGCTGCCGCCCGGCTTTCGCATCGAACTCTATGCCGACAGCGTGCCGAATGCGCGACAGATGGCGCGCGGTGACGATGGCGTGCTGTACGTCGGCACGCGCAGCGCGGGCGCGGTCTACGCGGTGATCGATGCGGACGGCGACTATCGTGCCGAGGCGGTCAAGCGGATCGCCGGCGGCCTCAATATGCCCTCTGGCGTCGCCTGGCGCGACGGCAGCCTGTACGTCGCGGAAGTGCAGCGCGTGCTGCGTTTCGACGACATCGGCCGCCGGCTCGACGACCCGCCGTCACCGGTGATCGTCGCCGACGACCTGCCGGACGACCGCCATCACGGCTGGAAGGCCATCGACTTCGGCCCCGACGGCTTCCTCTACGTGCCGGTGGGCGCGCCCTGCAACGTCTGCCTGCGCGATCCGCCGTATGCGACGATCCAGCGCATGCGGGCCGACGGCAGCCAGCGCGAGACGTGGGTGCGGGGCGTGCGCAATTCAGTCGGCTTTGCGTGGCATCCCGCGACCGGCGAGATGTGGTTCACGGACAATGGCCGGGACATGCTGGGCGACGATGTCCCGTCCTGCGAACTCAACCGCGTGACGCAGCAGGGCCAGCACTTCGGTTTTCCGTACGTGCACGGCGGCGATGTGCCTGATCCCGACTTTGTCGCGCCGGCAGACGCGCCGGATTTCGTGGCGCCTGCCGTCAAGCTCGGCGCGCATGTCGCGCCGCTCGGTGTGTTGTTCTACACGGGGACCCAGTTTCCGGCGGCCTATCGTGGCTCGCTGCTCGTCGCCGAGCATGGATCCTGGAACCGCAGCGAACCGGTCGGCTATCGCCTGGTGCACGTGAGTCTGAACGGATCCGACGTCGTGCGTCATGAAATCTTCGCGAGCGGATGGCTGCGCGACGGGCAGGTCAGCGGCCGCCCGGTCGATCTCGAACAACTGCCCGACGGATCGGTCCTCGTGTCCGACGATGACGCCGGCGCGATCTATCGCATCAGCTATCAGGGCACCGATGACTGACTCCCGCCACGCCGGCGCGGCGCGTCATCTCGACGTGCTGCGGGCGACTGTCGACTTCGACAGCACCGATCAGGCAACGCAGGCGATGTTCGAAGCGTGGGCACAGCGCGAGACCTGGCGCGCGCGCAGCGAGGCACTGCCGCTCGTGGTCGGCGTCGACCCGGCGCGCTTCGAGACGCTCGATCCGGAGCGCGCGGAAGCGGCTGAGCATCTGTGGCGCATGCTGGCGAGCGGGCTGAAGCTCGATCCGGACCGCGATTCGGCGGTGTCGCCATTGCACGTTCGTGCCTGGGCACAGGCGGCGGGCATTGCACTGCCGCGCGCGCTGGGCCGGCTGCTGGACTTCATCTCGAGTGTATTGCCGCCGGCTGCGATGCCCGATGCACAAGCCGACACGGAGCTGCTGGTGCTGCGCGCCCAGGAGCGCGAGACCCTGCTCGGTGCGGCGCTGATGCTGGTGACGAAGGAACCTGCGTCCTGCATCGGCGACGACGGGCGCCATGACAGTCGACGGATTGCCCGGCTGATTCTCAGCCGTTCGTTGCTGTGGTTTCCACTCGGGCCACCCCTGGCCTCCGCGGCAGAAATCGAAGCCCTCATCGGGCGTTGGATCGACGGCGCGGGCCATCGCTGAACCGCGCCGGATTGCCGTTCCTCGCGCGCCCTGCATGACAGGACGCTCAGCCTTTCATCTCATCTCAGCGGCACACGCCTCAGACGGCATTGCCACGCCGACGCAAGGTCACCAGGCCCGCGACCGCACTGCCGAGCAGCCACACGGCGGCCGGCACCGGCACGGCCTGCAACTGCAGATTGCCGTCCGCGCCCAACAGCTGGTCGCCGACGCCGGCGAGCTGGCCGCCGACCGACGTGATCCCGTTGACGGCGTTGCTGCGCAGGTCGAGCGTGAAGATACCCTGGGCCGCCGCGATATCCGGATCGAAAATCGCGCTGTTCTGGCTCTGCACGACGATGTCGAGCTGCGCAAAGCCCGACAGCAGCAAGGGCGCCGACACCGCACCGCCTGACACGACGTTGCCCGACAGCAACAGCTCGCCGTCGGTGAAGCCGACATCGGACACGAAGTTGAAGTCGGGGCTCGTATCGAAGTACATCGACGCACTTCCGCCAGTGATGGCGGAGGTATAGCCGCCTGCGCTGACCGAGGTCACTTCTTCTTCGAACTGCGCCACGACGGTGATCTCGTAGCCGGCACCGAAGCCCGAGGTGTTCAGGCCCGGCGCGTTCTGCACCACGCCATCGAGCTGATGTGCCGTGACATAGGACTGGTAATAACCGGTGAAGCGATCGCCAATCACCGGCGCCGCCGTTGTCCCGACATTCGTCGCGGCGGCCTGAATCAGCGTCGCGCCGACCGCGAGGTCGTACAGGTTGAAAGCCGCCACGATGTCGCCATCGCCGTCCGATACGGCTGAGTTGTTGTAGTCGGCCGCAATGTTCTGCGCAAATGCGCCGGGTGCAGCCATCGCCAGCAGCGCACCGGCACTCGCAAGTGCCGTCAGTCTTGTTTTCTTCATGCTATTGCTCCTTGAGCGGTGTTTCTCGAAATTCCCAAGGGCAATCGATCCCTCGGGAACACATGCGACGGGTGCCGATGCAGAAGAGGCCGATCGGCATCGAATACGTAGCGAGTCGCGGCAACACCATAGTCAAGCTGCGTACCTGAGGATGTGCGTCAACGTACAGAGCGGAAGTTTTTTCAGCTGTAATTTCTACACTCGGAGATCAGCGTTCAAATGTCCGGAATGCGCAGATCAGGAACATGTGGCGTCGCACTGCACGCGTCGTTCGCCGCCTCGGAAGCCATCGCGAACAACCATCGCCGGGCTGCGCGGTTCACGGAGCAAGCTCCTTACCTGCCACGGCATCCAAGGCGAGTTCGCACGCCATGTCGGCAGCTTGCCCATCCTGAATGGACGTCGGTCCTACACGCGCCGGATCAGTCAAACGCTCGGTACGTGGCTGGACGAAGGCGCTAGCCGGAGTGGATGCCATGGTCACCAGCAACAGGCCGGATGCAACGCCGGCACGGAATCACGGACTACGCGAGGGAGAAATCGAGATGGAAGACGCCCTGCACGCTGTTGACGACAGCACCGACCTGCCGTCGCTGGACGAACGTACGCTGGCTGCGTTTCATCTCGGCATCCGCCGCGAGGTGACGAAAGGGCCGGACCCTCGCGGACTTCGCCGTCGCGTCATTTCCTTGTGGGGCCAGTCGGAGCCGATGACGAAGCTGTTCGGGATGATCGACCGGGTGGCGCCTACGCGCGCCAATGTGTTGATCATCGGCGAAAGCGGAACCGGCAAAGAGGTCGTGGCCCAGCGGCTGCACCAGCAATCGAAGATCAGTCATTGTCCGTTCGTTGCGGTCAACTGCGGGGCGATACCGGTCAATCTGATTGAGGCGGAACTGTTCGGTCACGAACGTGGAAGCTTCACCGGCGCCGTGCGGGATCACAAGGGCGTGTTCGAACGCGCGACGGGTGGTACGGTCTTTCTCGATGAGATCACGGAGATGCCCGTCGAGATGCAGGTCAAGCTGCTGCGGGTGCTGGAGTCTGGTGCTTTCTATCGTGTCGGGGGCAATGAGGAAATCGCGGCCAGGTGCCGCATCGTGGCGGCCACCAATCGCAGCCCCGAGCAGGCCGTGCAGGAAGGCGTATTGCGTGCGGATCTGCTGTATCGCCTCGCCGAATTCCCGCTGCGCTTGCCAGCGCTGCGGGAGCGCGGTGCCGACGTCGAGATGATGGCCGGACGCTTCCTGGTTGAACTGAACGTCGAGTACGGCGAGAACAAGCGCTTTTCGGTGTTGTCGACCCGCTTCCTTCATGAACACACCTGGCCCGGTAATGTGCGCGAATTGAAGAACTCGATCCATCGCGCCCACATCCTCGCGGACGAGGAACTGGAGCTGAGTGCTGCCGAGTTCTCGCTCGAGCCGGTGGCATGTCCGAAGCATTGTGTGGCGGTGCCTATCGGCACCTCGGTGGCCGACATGGAGCGCGTGCTGATCACGGCAACGCTGTCGCGCTGCGAAGGCAGCAAGCGCCAGGCTGCCACGATCCTGGGGGTCAGTCTGAAGACACTTTACAATCGCCTGCACGACTACGAACGTCTCGTGCGCACCGCCAGCACCCACGCAGCCTGAACGGCTGAACGCCAGTATCGATCGCCGCCCGCGCGAAACCCGGGAGCGGCCTGACAGATCCCGGGTTCCACTGCGTTCCACCCGCGCTACACCGAGGATTCGTGACTTGCCAGTCGCGCGACGACGGAGCGCGCGCGACCCATGGAGAGGACATCGCAAGACGGCCCGGCAGGGCGTCATACTTTCCCGGGTGAGGCTGGCGCAGTCACATCCCGCCTGTGAGACCCCGGTAGCAGTGAGCGCCGCAGGCTCAGGGCTTGGGGACGCGCAACGTCTTGCTGACCATCAGGCAGCCGGAGACCGCAAAGGGCAGCACCAGCAGATGCAGGGTCGTTCCACCGATCGGGATGGCGCCCAGGGTGTCAGCTGCCACCCCGGCAATGAGGCACAACAACGGCACGATGCTGGTGGGAATCGGCGTCCCTTCGAAGTAAGCGACCTTGCCCTCGTCGTCCGCGAGGCCGGCGGCGGACACGTTGTAACGGGCGAGACGGCTCAGCCCGCACAACATGAAGAACACCAGGATCGCGGCGTCGGGTGCGCTGTCGAGCCCCGCGGCGAAGGCGATGGTTGCCGGCGCCACGCCAAAGGACACGATGTCGGCGAGCGAATCGAGTTCGCGGCCGAACAGGCTGTGCGTCTGGCGCCAGCGCGCGACACGGCCGTCGAAGAAGTCGAGCACCAGTGCAGCGACGACCAGGACGGTCGCCAGGTAGAGCCAAAGCACGCGGTCGTCGCGCGCATGCATCACTGAGAGCATCACCGCGCCCATGCCGCAGCCCCCGTTGGCCAGCGTCAGCACGTCTGCGAAGTGGAAGCTGCGGATGAGGCTCAGGTGACGCACTTGGCAGGCCCGGCGTCAGCATTCGACGTTGGTGTCTTCATGTGTTCACAACTGGGAAGACACGAACAGGGCGGCTGACTCGAGCAGCCGACGATGCGGCGGTCGTGCCCGCCAGCGGACTTCGTCCACGCGACTGGCTTGCAGCAAATCCGCCTCGAAAATCGCAACCTGCTCATCTGCGAAGGCCTTGTCATAGACGTTCAGATTGGCCTCGTCATTGAGGCGAAACGATCGATTGTCGAAGTTGGTCGAGCCCACCGACACCAGCAATTCATCGATGATCATCACTTTGCAGTGGAACATGGTCGGCTCGTATTCATGGATTTCGGCACCCGCCGCGAGCAATCGCGCCCAGCGGGCCTGTGACGCGAGACGCACGACGCGGCTGTCGATGTGGCGCCCGGGGGTGATGATCCTCACGCGTACCCCGCGGGCGAGCGCATCGAGGATGACTGTCAGGGTCAGACCGTCCGGTATGAAATAGGCACACGCGAGGTCGACTCGCATCTTCGCGGCAGTCAATGACATCAGGTACATCAGGTGCATGCTTTCGCTGCCCCCGGACGGCGAACTGCTGAACATCTGGGCGGCCATGCTGCCGGCGGATTCAAGTGGTGGGAAATAGTCCCCGCCGTGCAGCACCCGCCCGGTAGCCTTGATCCAGTTGTCGATGAACACCGCCTGCATCTGCGCAACGACAGGGCCGACTGCGCGAAAGTGTGTGTCGCGCCACTGCGTTTTGTCTTCGGCATCGCCCTGCCACTGATCCGCGATCCCGACGCCGCCCGTGAAGCCCACACGCCCGTCGACTATCAGCAGCTTGCGATGCGTGCGGTTGTTCATGCGCCCGAGGCTGTACCAGGCGGGCCGGTGAAACCGGCGGACTTCGACGCCCGCGTCCCGCATGGAGTCGACCAGCGCGTCGTCGAGCTTCAGTGTGCCGACCCAGTCGAGCAGGACGTGAACCTTGACGCCCGCGCGGGCGCGGCCCGACAGCGCATCCGTGAACTGGCGGCCAGTCGCGCCTGACCAGTAGATGAAGGTCTCGAAACAGATGCTGTGCCGGGCGCTGTCGATGTCGGCCAGCATCGCCGGAAAGATGCGTCGGCCATTGACCAGTGCCACACAGTGGTTGTCCTCGCTCATCGGGGGGCCGAGCAGGACATTCATCACGCGCAGATGGTCGGGTTCTCCGGTCGAGTAGAGGCGCTGCACCTGGTGGCGAATCCGGCGCTCGCCGGAGACGAGATTCAAGCCTGCCAGCACCACCAACAGCACGACTGTCGCGGTGACCAGCACGACCGTCACCATGGTCGTGCAGTCCTGTCCAGTCGCTGTCGGGCGCTGCAGCCAAGGGGGAGGGCACAGGTCCGATGCGGGGAGCGCGATGCGCGAATGTCAGCCGATTGCGCGACGGAGAGCGGATCGCATGCCATTCGATACATCCGATTGAAGAGCCTGTTGCCGGGCGGCGGCCATCGCGCCGTCGCCCGGTTGCACGGTGTGCGGGATGTCCTTCTGCTGGCTAGTGCGGTTCGGGGTGCTGCGCTTTGGCCATTTCTTCACACTGCGTCTGGGCGTCGCCGCGCAGCGGCTCGCATTTCTCCATCGCCAGCGTGTACTCGGCGTCCTGTACTTTCTCGGCACGCTCGTCGACCGCGGTTGCCACTTCCTCATTGGCATCGACTGCGGTCGTGGTGGAGGTGTGCTTCAGCTCCGCCTGCTTCACGCAGACGTCGTGTTCGTTGCCAGTCACGTCATCGCACTTCTGCTTCGCCAGCGCGAGCTCCGCGTCGGCGATGTCCACTCGCGCTTCGGCGCGAGCCTCGGCGGTATTCTCGTGCCGCGCGTTGGCGTTGGCTTTGGCGGTGACGAGGCGCAGTTCGGCTTCCGCCTCACAGACATCCTCGGCGTTGTCTTCCAGCGCATCACACTTCGCGAGTGCGACCTTGTGGTCGGCCCCGGCCCGTTCGACACTGGCTTCGTAAGTGGCTTCGGCCACGGAATCTTCTGCGCTGGCGCCGGCGATGCAGAGGCCGAACGTGGCGACGATCGCGAGACAGAGGCGGGTTTTGATCATTGGACAGGCTTTCCTGGTTGACGTGGTGAGGGATGGCAGGCGTTGGCTCCATGCCCATGCACGACAGACGCAAGTCGCATGCCATTCATCCGCCGTCACGTGGCGATGCGTTGTCGTGCGTACCTGCCGACGGCGGCTGCGTCGACAGCTCGTCCTGGATCACGCTGAGCGTGCCGTCCGCCTCCATGTAGGCTTCGCGCACCTGCGCCAGTTCATCGATGCCCTGTTTTCGCAGCTCGATCATCAACTCCTCGAGCGTCAGGAGTTCGCGACGCAGTGCCTGCCGAATGGGACGCCCGCGTTGCACCAGTCGTGTGGCGGGTTCGCTGATGAACCAGCGGACGGCAGGTATCCGATCGCTGAGCCAGGCCACCGCGTAGTTGATGGACAGAATGGTGGTGATCATCACCAGTCCGTCGAGCGGGCCTGCGGACAGCGGCGTGAGGGTTTCCACGGCGATGCCACCGGTCATGATGGCGCTCAGGAAATCGTGCGGCGAGGCGGTCCCGAGCTGCCGTTTCGGGATGAGGCGCACGAGAAACACAATCACGAGGTAGCCGGCGCCGGCCAGCAGTGCGGCGGTCAACAGCGGGGAAATGTTCATTGCTTTGAACCCCATGCTTGAAAAAAATACAGAGCAGGTCGGCAACTTTTGCGAAGAAGCCGGGTGAACCGCGGAGTAAGTGCGTGTGGCGGCCGCCGTCGGCGCGGATGGCACGACCGTTGCGTTGACCTTTTCGCAAGGCGGCGCGAACAAGGATGCAATCCGTTAGCAAGAAACGGGCGCAGCGCCGGCCAACGTTCGAATTGCCGATTGTCAAAGAGGAAGGGCCCTGTGCGAAATCCGCTGACCAAACTGCTGTTACTCATGGCCGGTTACTGGGCCACTGCGGCGTTCCGGCGCCATGTCAAAAACAAGGCGGAGCAACGCCAGGAGCACGACCTGCAAATCAGCACGTGGGAAGGCGAGGGTGGTTCCCCCGCGCCGTCGCACGCAGCAGCGATTGACGGAAAAGCATGAGTCATCGCTGACCGTGGCACGGTGCAGCGGAACGGTCGACTGCGTTGGCGCCGCGCGCCGCGGGATCGCATCTCGCGGCTGGACCTGACGCCGATGAATCAATCACCGCTGGCGCAAGATCGGTCTTCGAGCAGGCGCAGGCAGGCGCGGTGTGTCGCTGCGGGCGCGGTGTTGACCCGATTGGCCGTGTATTCGCTCGCCCTGCTGCTCGTGGCGTGCAGCCGCGGGACGGTCGAAGGCGCCGCTGCGTCCTTCGGGCCATCGCCCCACTTGCCCCGGCCCGTGCAATGGCGGCTGCCAGTCGTGAACATCGCGCCGGCAGTGGGCTGGTCGCAAGGGGCCACGCCCACACCGGCGCCGGGCACGGTCGTCAGTGCCTTCGCGGACGGGCTTGCTCATCCGCGCTGGTTGTACGTGCTGCCCAACGGCGACGTGCTGGTAGCCGAAACCAATGCACCGGAGCGCCCGCTGCGCCAGGCATTGCTGGGATTCAAGGGATGGATCATGGCCCAGGTGATGCGGCGCGCAGGTGCCGGTGTCCCGAGCGCAGACCGGATCAGCCTGCTGCGCGACGCCGACGGTGACGGCGTGGCCGAGATTCGAAGCATGTTCATCGAGGGCCAGGATTCGCCGTTCGGCATGGCGCTGGTCGGCGACGACCTCTACATCGCCAACAGCAGTGCACTGGTCAGGATCACCTACGTCACCGGTGATCTGAGGGCGCGCGCGCCGGCCACGCTGGTGTCACCCTTGCCCGGCGGCCCGCTCAATCATCACTGGACCAAAGGCCTGGTGGCAGCTCCGGATGGCACGACGCTGTACGTGTCCGTCGGTTCCAACAGTAACGCCGCTGAGCACGGCATTGCGTACGAGGATGGACGTGCGGCGATCTGGGCATTCGACAGGCTTGGCGGCACGGGCCGTGTCTTCGCGTCGGGACTGCGTAACCCGGTCGGCATGGCCTGGCGCGGGCCGGTGCTGTGGTGCGTGGTGAACGAGCGGGACGAACTGGGCCCGGATCTCGTGCCGGACTATCTGACCGCCGTGCGTGACGGCGGCTTCTATGGTTGGCCGTACAGTTACTACGGATCGCACGTCGACGCGCGGGTCGAACCTGCCCGGCCCGATCTCGTGGCCACCGCCATCAAGCCCGACTATGCCCTCGGCGCGCACACCGCGTCGCTTGGCCTGGTGTCCGCCGCGGGCAGCCGGCTCGGGGCGGGTTTCAGTGAAGAAGGCATGTTCATTGGTCAGCACGGATCGTGGAACCGTACGCCGCGCAGTGGCTACAAAGTGATATTCGTGCCGTTCGCGTCCGATCGGCCGAGTGGAGCGCCGGTCGATGTGCTCGTCGGCTTCGTCAACGCGGCAGGAGAGGCACGCGGACGACCCGTCGGCCTGGCGGTCGATACGCGACACGGGCTGCTGGTGGCTGATGACGTCGGCAATGTGATCTGGCGGGTGACGGCAGCGCCCCCCGGCAGTGGCGGACAGCGCTTTCCGACATCGATGCCACCCTGACAACGGACCTGTCCGCAGAGCCGTCGGCATCTCGTGCGACTCCTGATCTGTCCATGGTTCATAGCGCCGCCATCTGCCGCCGATCAATGTGCGCAAACGTACCGAACTGGCAGCATCAGCGGGGTAGGGTCGTTCGCCTTAGTCGTGACGATGTCTGACGCCGCTGTCTTGCGGGCGTCGCGTCGGCACTGATGCATAACACCTGCGAAAAGTTCGTCACGGAAGAGGTGTCGTCACCTCCTGAGCAGTTGTTCCACAACCTCCAGCGACGCAGGAAAATCCGATGAAGAAATCACCCCCCATCGCCGCCGCGGCGAAGAAGCGCTCGAAAGCCGAAGGCACACAGGACGACCACGACCCACAGCTCGAACAGGCCGCTGCTGTCCAGAAGGTAGCGGCATCGGTGCCGGTCAATGTCCTGACTGCGACATCGTTCGGGCGCGAGTACGCTGCGAATCCTCCCGTGGGCCCGCACTGCGAGGTGCCGGCCGTGGTGTCCGCCAGCACCTTGAGCGAGAACAACGACAGCGCCAAAACCGGCGCAGCGATGGACGCCGCGCGGTCGGATGCCTCGGGTCAGCGCCTGACCACCAATCAGGGAGTGCCCGTCGCCGACAACCAGCATTCGCTGAAGGCCGGGCTGCGCGGTCCGACCTTGCTCGAAGATTTCATTCTGCGCGAGAAGATCACGCACTTCGACCATGAACGGATCCCCGAACGGATCGTGCACGCGCGCGGCTCGGCGGCGCACGGCTATTTCGAAGCCTATGAACCGCTGACGTCGCTGACGCGCGCGGCCCCGTTCCAGGCCAAGGGCAAGCGCACGCCGGTGTTTGCCCGCTTCTCGACCGTCGCCGGCGAGCGTGGCTCGGTCGATACGGCGCGTGACGTGCGCGGCTTCGCGGTCAAGTTCTACACCGATGAAGGCAACTGGGATCTGGTCGGCAACAATATCCCGGTGTTCTTCATTCAGGATGCCATCAAGTTCCCCGATCTGATTCACGCGGTGAAGCCTGAACCGCACAACGGCATGCCGCAGGCAGCGTCCGCTCACGACACGTTCTGGGACTTCGTGTCCCTGTCGCCGGAGACGACGCATACGCTGATGTGGGTCATGTCCGATCGCGGCATCCCGCGCAGCCTGCGCATGATGCAGGGTTTCGGTGTGCATACTTTCTGGCTGGTGAACGCGGACGGCTATTCCCACTTCGTGAAGTTTCACTGGAAGCCGAGCTTTGGCACCCATTCGCTGGTCTGGGACGAGGCGGTCCGGATCGCCGGTGCGGATGCCGACTTCCACCGACGCGACCTGTGGGATGCGATCGAGGCCGGGCACTATCCCGAATGGGAGCTCGGTTTTCAGATCTTCACCGAAGCCGAGGCCGACGCGTTCAGTTTCGATGTGCTCGATGCGACCAAGCTGATTCCTGAAGAACTGGTGCCCGTGACGCCGGTGGGGCGCATGGTGCTGAACCGCAATCCGGACAATTTCTTCGCTGAAACCGAGCAGGTCGCATTCTGCACGGCTCACGTGGTGCCGGGGATCGACTTCAGCCATGATCCCCTGCTGGCAGGACGCATTCATTCCTATCTCGATACCCAGATCACCCGGCTCGGCGGCGTGAACTTCCATGAGATCCCGATCAACGCCCCGCTGGCCCCCGTCCACAACAATCAGCGTGACGGTCTGCATCGACAGGCGGTGCCGCGCGGGCGCGTCGCCTACGAGCCCAACTCACTTGGCGGCGGTTGTCCGTTCCAGGCCGGCGGCGCCGGCTTCGTGTCCTTCCCGCAACCGGTGGCTGGTGAAAAGCTGCGCGGCAACCCGGAGAAGTTCGCGGATCACTACACGCAGGCCACCCTGTTCTACGCAAGCCAGACCAGCGTGGAGAAGGCGCATGTCGCGGGTGGCTTCCGTTTCGAACTGAGCAAGGTCACGGTGCCGGCGATCCGCGAGCGGATGCTCGCCTCCCTCGTCAACGTATCCGCCGAACTGGCGGCAACGGTGGCCGCGGGGCTGGGGATGCCCGTGCCGCCGGCGTTGCCGCGTGCACTCGAGCACCCGGCGACGCCTGAAGTCACCACGTCAGGCACCCTGTCGCTGACGGCACTGCCCGGCGCCGAGGGGATACGCACACGCAAAGTCGCACTGCTCGCCGCAGACGGCGTGCAGGGTGCCTCGCTCGCCGTGGTGCAGGCGGCACTGGCCGAGGCGGGTGCGGTCAGTGTCGTGATCGCGCCGCGCCTGGGGCCGGTGCGCACGGCCGATGGCGTGGCGCTCGAGGCCTTGGGCACGTTCGAGAATTCGCCCTCGGTGCTGTTCGATGCGGTCGTCCTGCCCGATGGTGAAGCCGGGGTGTCGCTGCTGGCGCAACTGCACGAGACGCTGGAGTTCGTGACCCTCCAGTATCGCTATGGGAAGAGCCTGCTCGCGCTCGGCAAGTCGATCCGCCTGCTCGATGCGGCCGGTATTGCCGCTGCCACGCCGCGTGGGCCGGCCGAGCCCGGCGTGGTGCTGGCCAGCAGTGACAAGGCACTACCCGCCGATGCGAAAGCTTTCATGGCCGCCATCGCCAGGCATCGGCATCCGGAGCGTGAAGCGTGAGCGGCGACAGGCTGACGCGCCCGTCCAGCGGCCAACACGATGTCAGATTGGCGACTCGATGCACTGACGCAAGCGAATGAACGGCGGGCCCTTGCCAGGGCCCGCTCGCCCCTGAGCAGCCCGCGCCATCACATCGACGCGAAGTACGCGGCATAAAACGCCACCCAGCAAGCGCACAGCACCTGCATCCGGGCCCGCATCGACCAGCGTGACACCAGCGCGCGATTGACGCCGGTCACGAGCGCGATCACCAGCAGAAAGCGCGGCAAGCGCAGGAGCGGCGTCATCAGCAGGAACGGCCACAGCGCCGCGTGCTGACTGCCGGCGGCCCACGCATAGAGCTTGTAAGGCACGCCGCTGAACGAACCGGCGAACGCCGCCGCGAGTCCGCTCTCGGCATGGCGCCGGGCGGTCTCGAGGATCAGGCTGTCATCGATGGCCGGCAGTGCAAGCAGTGCAACGCGTGCACCTGCCGGATCATCGGCAGCCCACAGCCACATCACGAGGCCACCGGGCACCGCCGCGAGCGCCGCGACGGCAGCTGCCGCGGCCGCGCGTCGCCAGCCGGATCTCACCGCGATGACGCTGAGCGGGACATCGACGACCACGAACAGCAGAATCGCCTCGGCGCAGGACCACAGCGCGACGAGCGCGAGCGTCACGTATGGAAGTAGCGGACGAAGTGGAAGAAGACCGGGGCGGCAAAAGTCACGGAGTCCATGCGATCGAGCGCGCCGCCGTGACCGGCGATCATCGTGCCCCAGTCCTTCGCGCCGAGCGAGCGTTTCACCGCGGACAGCACGAGGCCGCCGAGAAAGCCGCTGATCACGATCACGAAGGACAGCGCGGCCGCGCCGAGGAAGCTGAAGGGCGTGATCCACCACAGCAGCGCACCGACCACCGTTGCTGCGAGCCCGCCGCCGACGAAGCCCTCGACGGTTTTCGACGGGCTCACGCCCGGCGCAATCTTCCGTTTGCCGTAGAGCTTGCCGAACACGTACTGCAGCACGTCGCTCAGCTGCACGACGGTGACGAGGAAGAACAGCAGAAAGGCACTGTCATAATCCTCGAACTCGAGAATCAGCAGTGCAGGGGCATGGCTGATGCAGAACACGGTCAGCATCAGGCCCCACTGGATCTTCGAGGCACGCAGCAGGAAGTCGTCCGTCTCGCCGCGCAGGACCGACAGCACCGGCAGCAGCAAAAAGGCGTACACCGGAATGGCGATCGTCAGCATCGACACCCATTCGACGCCGACCAGGAAGTACTGCAGCGGAATGAACAGGTAGAAGGCGGCGGCGATCGCGCCGTGGTCCGAGGGCCGGGCAGGTGTCAGCGACAGGAACTCGCGCAGGCAGTAGAACGACACCAGGGCGAACATCACGAGGGTGACCACCTTGCCGAACGCGAACGCGAGCGCAAACAGGGCAACCATCACCCACCAGGCCTTGATGCGCGCCTTGAGGTTCGCCACGGTCTCGCGACCCGCTTCCGTGGTGACCCGATACGACAGCACCACGCCGGTCACCGAGGCCAGCAGCAACAGGCCCGCCACCCCGCCGAACAACCACCACATGCGCGTATCCATCGTGAGCCCTCTAGTGTGCTGTCTCGTCGTGAACGTCGCAGGCCCGCGTCGGGCGCGGATCGCGCGAGCCGGCGCACGCAGGCGCCATGGCGGGAACGCACATCGACGTGGCGCGGTGCGAATCCTGGCGTATCGCGAATGTCATCGGGGTCTGTCGCCCGGGATCAGGACAGCGCGATCACGGCATCGCGCGCGCGGGTCAGAAAATCCGCCTTGTCTTCATCGGGGCCCAATGCGAGCGGCTCGCCAAAACGCACTGCGCAGCTGATCGGCACCGGCAGCAGGCTGCCCTTGGGCAGGGCCTGCCGCAGGTTGTCGAGATAGACGGGCACGAGTTCGACGTCGGGATACTCGCGGGCGAGATGGTAAAGACCGGACTTGAACGGCCCCGGGATGCGCTCCGCGCCGCGCGTGCCTTCGGGAAAGAGAATCAGCGAGTCGCCGTCGGCGAGCGTCGCGAACAGCGGGGCGAGCGGATTGCCGGCGTCGCGCTGTTCCCCCTTGCGGTCGATCAACACGGCATTCAGCACGCGCAGCGCGACATGCCGTCGCAGCACGCCGGTGCCCCAATAGTCCGCGGCGGCCACGGGATGCGCGCGCGCGCGCAGGGCGGGTGGCAGCGCCGCCCACATCAGGATGGTGTCGAGATGACTGGTGTGATTCGCGAAGTAGATGCGCTGGCGGGCCACTGGCGCGCATCCGATCCACAGCCCCTGACCACCGACCAGAAAGCGCGTGAGGGCGAGCAGCAGCAGCCGAATCATGCGTTGGCTTCCAGTTGGCGCGCGAGGTGCTGTGTGCGCCGGACTATCGTCCACGCCGTGCCGAGCGCGATCAGCGTCATGCCGCACGGCAACGCCAGCGCGCTGCCGAGGTAATGCGCTTCGAGACCCGCGAGCAGGGCAGTGAGCGTGAGCGCCGCCATGCGGTGCGGTTTGGCCATCGGGCCACTGAAGTCCTGCGTGAAGCCGAGCGTGCCGCCGAGCGCGCGGACATAGGCGGTGACGGCGGCGAGCAGAGACGCGAGCAGGCCCAGCCACAGCAGGCCGGCGGCAGCGCCGAAGGCCGTCAACAACAGGCTGTCTTCGAGCCGATCGGGCATTTCGTTGTACAGCGCGCCGAGCGCCGACTTGCGGCCGCCTTCCACGGCGACCAGGCCATCGAGCATGTTGCAGAGCAGCCGCAGCTGGATGCCCACCGCCGCCAACCCGTACAGCAGCGGATAGGTCGGCGCCGCCAGGACAGCGAGACTGCCCAGTGCCGCGCAGCCGATGCCGATGATCGAGATCTGATCGGGGGTGATTCGGGTGCGCAACAGCCGCGCCGTCAGCGCCTTGACCCACGCCCGTCCGCGCGTGTCGAGGGGGCGCCGATTGGTGGCGGTCGACTCGGTCTCCATGCTGTTCTCTTCGCTCGCGGGCAAGCCCGGTCCAATTCGTGCATTGTAACCACGGCGGGCGTCGTCACTCAGCCCTCGGAGCCGTATCGGCCAGAACTCGCGGTGCTGTTGTCGGCCCGGGCACCGGCATCACCGACGAGCGGCATCAGGCGATCAAGCAGAGAGCAGGGAGTCAGGCTTTGATGAAACATTTCGCAGCGGCCTACGCCGGTACCTTGCTCGCGATGACCGCGCTCGACCTGGTGTGGCTCGGCCTCATCGCCAAGCCGCTATACGCGCAGGGCATCGGGCATCTGATGGCGCCGACGCCGAACGTGCCCGTTGCCGTGCTGTTCTACGCGCTGTATGCGCTGGGTCTGGTCATCTTCGCGGTCGCTCCGCAGTTCGCCGGACCGGGCTGGATGAAGACCTTCGCGATGGCGGCGCTGTTCGGCTTCTTTGCCTATGCCACCTACGACCTCACCAATCTTGCGACACTGCGCGACTGGCCGCCGCGACTGGCACTGATCGATATCGCCTGGGGCACGGTCGTGAGCGGCGTGTCAGCGCTGGGCGGCCGCCTGGCGATGCAGTGGGCGAGCACGCGCTGAAGCGCCCGCTGCCGGCGCAGTCACTACCCCGCCCATGTACGGCTGAGGTGGTCGTGCAGCCGGTCGAACTGCGCAGCAGGCCCTGACACGGGCCGACGCGCGTTCGCCGGTGAGTGCCCGCGCTCAGCGCGCCGGCAGGCCCTGCGACAACACAGCCCGAAGCCGTGCTTCGAATCGCGCATCGAAGCCGACGGCCGGATCGGTGAGCAGCACGCTGCGGCCGATCACGGCCTCCGGAAACAGCATCCGCGTGTCGTCGAGGGCGAGCCAGCCGGGCGTGCCCTGTTGCTCGGGCCACGCCGCGATCGGCTGTGCCTCAGTGCCAGGTTCGGCGCGCGCGGGATGGCGGCGCAGATAGTCGAGAATCTCGCGATAGCGGCTGCCTTCATAGTCGCCGGTCGAGACTGCGGTGACCCCGATGATGCGCGCGCCGATGTCGTCACTGAACATGGCGACGATCGTGCTGCGCCGGGCGCGCCAGCGCCAATCGGATGAGATCACGATGCCGATGGCGTGAAAGTCGCGCATGACCGCTTCGAACCGCTGCAGGCACGGTGGGTGAAATCGCCCTCTCGGCGCCGATTCGGGCCGCAGGACGCCATCGAAATCGAGGAACAGGATCATTGAGCTCATCATTTGCGCGCAATCGTCGCGAAAAGGCAATGTCGGCAGGCGTCCGGCCCGCGGTGATCCCGGTTCCGGCCTCGATGTCGAGTCCGGAGCCCGCCCCGGCGGGCAGCACCCCGCCGGCACCGAAGCACAGGGAACCCCGCACCACGTGGCGGCCAAACGCACCTGCCTGGCCAATCACGACCTTTCGACAACACGGCACCACGGCCGGCGCGGCGCGGGTGATCACGCTCGCCTCGCCGACGTGTGCCCCGACGATGACAGGCAGGCCGCGGGCCGCGGCGGCGGTCGCCGTGTCCAGCGCGCGCAGCAGCCCACTCACCTGCGATGCCGTCCTATTCGTCAGGCCGCGCACGGGGAACAGAAGAGTGCAGACCATCAGGACGATCGTGCAGTGCCTGCAATGGCGACGAACGGTGTCAGCGGCCTGGGTGATCACGTCGATTGCATGCGCCTTGCCGGTGGTGGAGGGGGAGATGCTGGCGAGACTGCGATCGCTATCGCCTGCGGGCTGCACGCAGCAGCATGTGAAAGCTGACCAGCGCCGGAGGGGGTGGGCACGGATAGCGAACGTGCCCTATCGATCCGCGAACGTTCGTCATGCCGGATTCCGGGCGGGCACCATGACTGGGTTGCGATGTATCCGCTCCATCCTGCGGCGGCAAATATTACACAGCGAACACAGCTGCCGGCCCGAAAGCGGGGATTAACGCCCTGGAATTATCCGTGTCGATTGGCACGCGACTTGCCATCTCCTCACCGTCACGGCGGCGCGATTCTCTTTGCAGCTGGCCTTGAATCCTGGAGCGGACAAACGAACAAAGGAGTTTTTGCAATGGAAGATCAGTCAACCCATGTTTATAAGCAGATTGAACTCGTGGGTTCATCGCCCGACGGTGTTGACGCTGCGGTGACGAACGCGTTGGAGCGGGCATCGCAGACACTGCGCAATTTGCGATGGTTCGAGGTGGTCTCGATTAGAGGTGGGATTGAAGATAATTCAATCCGGGAATGGCAGGTCACGTTGAAAGCGGCATTCGTTCTCGAGTGAAAGTCCAGGCTCTGCATCCTTCGATGACTCCGCGTGCCGGCCGTCAGCGAAGTCCGGCGAGGTGGCTCGTGGGTCGAGAACAACCCCGGCCGTGCGCAGAAACGGCGATACGTGCCATGGAAAGCTTGGCCAGGGCACTTCCCCTGGCACGTCCTCGAGCATGGTCAGTGGGACCGACTCTCCAAAACCCGGTGTCTGACAGCACTTGCGGGCAACCCTCCCCACTGTGCATCCCCGTCCTCGACGAACGCAGGAATGCCTTCGTGGCGAATACAGGGATGTCTTCATCTCATGGGCGATGACTGCGTGCACTCGCAGTCTGGTGGCGGTGACGCCGACTGGGGCGTCACCGTCATTCCTTTTCCGGTGTCAGTGCGCAGGAGTGACGACGGGGTGGTCGCGGGAGGGCACCGTGCTTGACCGGAAGCGCGGTCTCCTCAGGCATTGTTCACACCGCGCTCGATAAAGACTCAACGGAAAATTGCACACCGGTGCCGACGTCGGCGAACGGGCGGGCACACCTGCGGTCAACTGACGGCTGGCAACTGCTGCACGCGATGTTGCAGGCTGGCCGGCGGTGCGCATCCACCCACAGAGAATATCGCGCCTCCATTTACGCGTACCTTGCCGCGACCGGTTCCACGTCACAGCGCGTACGAACGACGACGACCTGCGGCCGCCCCAGCCTGCGTCATCAAATACGGCGATCCAACACAGCGGGCTGCAGCCCTTTTTGCGTAGAGCGACAGGCTTTACGGCAGCGGCGGCCGAAGATCGCGATTCCCTTTCTTGAACTCTTTGAATTGCCGCTCCGCCTCTTCCTTGCTGATCCCTAAGGCTTCCTCGATCCCCCCTGCAAGCTGTTCGCGCCGGCCATCGATGCGATCGAGATCGTCATCGGTCAGGTCACCCCACCGCTCCCTGAAGGTGTCCTTGAATTGCTTTCAATTGACTTTCACCGTATCCCGGTCAATACGGCTTCCTTTGCTGGTTCATCGCGCCGTTCGACGCCCAGCACCTTGATGACGAGAGAAATTCCGGAACCCTCAAGGGGCCCGATAATGACGCGGAGTTCTGATCAATTCGACGATCGCGAAAAGCAACGGCGCGCCAAGCAACCACATCGGAAGATAGGGCATGTTGAAAATCCTTTGTGCATGATTGTCTGTCTGCAACAGTCTGGCGACTTGCGCGTGGCGGCGATGTCGGCCGCAAGTGTCAAAAGAGATTCCGCACTCACCCGTTCGCTTGGGCGAAAGGGCCGACACGGCCCACGCGCGATCTCAGATCGTCGCTAGATGGGGGAGGCTGAAAGAGATCTGCCGGAAGCGCTGAATTTCCATTTCGGCATCCGCGTGCCGTTCGCGTTCATCGGGTCGGCACACGGAACCATGCCGCGTAGAGCGCGGGCAGGAACAACAGGGTCAACACGGTGGCAGCGATCAGGCCGCCCATGATCGCAACCGCCATCGGGCCGAAGAACACGCTGCTCGACAGCGGGATCATCGCCAGCACCGCGGCAAGCGCGGTCAGCACGATGGGGCGAAAGCGCCGCACGGTGGCTTCGACGACCGCGTCGTAAGGGCTGCGGCCATGCGCGAGATCCTGCCGGATCTGGTCGATCAGGATCACGCTGTTGCGCATGATCATGCCGAACAGGGCAATCGTGCCCAGCATCGCGACGAAGCCGAAGGGCTGGCGGAACAGCATCAGGAAGCTCGCCACGCCGATCAGGCCCAGTGGCGCGGTGAGGAACACCATGCCCGACTGCGAGAAGCTCTTCAGCTGGATCATCAGGACCGTCAGCACCACCATCACGAACAACGGCATGCCGACCATCACGCTCCGCTGCCCCTTGCCCGACTCCTCGACGGTGCCGCCAATGTCGACGCGATGGCCGCGCGGCAGACCGGCGGCAATCGCGGCGATGCGCGGCGCGAGCGCGGCCACGACGTCCGGCGGCTGGATGCCGGCGTAGATGTCGGCGCGCACGGTGATGGTCGGGACATGGCTGCGCCGCCACAGGATGCCGTCCTCGAAGCGGTATTCGACAGTCGCGACCTGCGCGAGCGGCACGTTGTCGCCACGGGTGGTCGGCACGCTGAGGCTGCCAATGAGGTCGAGCCGTTGGCGCTCGCCCGGCGGCCCGCGCAGCACGATGTCGATCAGATCCGTGTCCTCGCGAAAAGTCGCCGGCGACACGCCGTTGACGGCGGCGCGCACGATCTCCGACACCGTGGCCGTGCTCACGCCGAGACGGCGTGCGCGATCCTGGTCGATGCTGACGCGAATGATCTTCGAGGGCTCCGCGGTGTCGAGGTGGATGCCCGCGGCATAGGGATTCTTGCGCAGCGCAGCGGCGATCTCCTCGGCCGCTCCGCGCAGCACGTCGCGATCCTGTCCGGACACGCGGTACTGCAGCACGTAGCCGACGGGCGGGCCATTCTCGATGCGATTGATCCGCCAGCGCAGATCGGAGAACTCGCGGGGCATGATCTCCAGCAGCTGCGTCCTGATCCGTTCCCGCGCCTCGTAGTCATGCGTGTTCAACACGAACTGCGCGAAACTCTGCGCGGGCAGTTGCTGGTCGAGCGGCAGGATGAAGCGCGGCGCGCCGCTGCCGAGATAGGCGGCGTAGCTGTCGAGTCCGTCGAGCCGGCCGAGCACAGCCTCGAGCCGCTGGGCCGCCGCCCCTGTCTGGTGAATCGACGCGCCTTCCTCGAGCTTCAGATCGACGAGCAGCTCTAGGCGCGTGGAATCCGGGAAGAACTGCTGGGGCACCTTGCTGAACAGCACCACGCTGCCGGCGAAGATCAGCGCCGTGACGGCAAGCGTGAGCCAACGCTGGCGTACGCAGAAGCCGACGGTCGCCCGCACGCCGCGATAGAAGCGCGTGTGATAGACCGCCTGGCCGTCGTGGACCGGCCCGTGGCCGGCCGGGCCCTTTTCCGGCAGCAGCCAGTAGCCGAGCAGCGGCACGAACAGCACGGCGGCGGCCCAGGACAACAGCAGCGCAATCACCGTGACCTGGAAGATCGCAATGGTGTATTCACCGGTCGAGCTTCGGGCGGTCGCAATCGGCAGGAAGCCGGCGGCGGTGATCAGCGTGCCCGAGAGCATCGGGAAGGCCGTCGTCGAATAGGTGAAGCTCGCAGCCTGCAGGCGGTCGAAGCCCTCTTCGAGCTTCACCGCCATCATCTCGACCGCGATGATGGCGTCGTCCACCAGCAGCCCGAGCGCGATCACCAGCGCGCCCAGCGAGGTCTTGTGCAGACCGATGTCGAAGACACTCATCGCGGCGAAGGTCATCGCGAGCACGAGCGGAATCGACAGGGCGACGACGAGGCCCGTGCGGACGCCGAGTGACACGAAACACACCGCGAGCACGATCAGCACGGCCTCACCCAGGGCCGTCACGAACTCAGAGATCGACGCGCGCACGGCGGTCGGCTGATCGGCGAGCCGCGCGAGGCTCATGCCGAGCGGAACATCGTTGTTCAGCAGATCGAACTCGGCGTCGAGCCGTTGGCCAAGTCGGATGATGTCACCGCCGGGCTCCATCGACACCGCGATGCCGATGGCGTCCTCACCGTTGAAGCGCAGCCGCGGCGCCGGTGGATCCTCGAAGCCGCGGTACACGCGCGCGACATCGCCGAGACGAAACGTGCGACCGGCATATTCGATCGGCAGCGCGCGCAGGTCCTCGACGCTGGTGAGCCCTCCGGTGACGCGCACGTAGATTCGATCGGTCGTGGTGTCGAACGCGCCGGCAGGGACGATTTCGTTCTGCTGCGCGAGCGTCTCGCTGATGAGCCGCGGCGGAATGCCGAGCTGCGCGCGGCGCGTGTTCTCGATGTCGACGAAGATGCGCTCTTCCTGCAGGCCAATGAACTGCACCTTCGCGACGTCCGGAATGCGCAGCAGGCGGTCGCGGATGCGCTCCGCGTAGTCCTTCAGTTCGGCGTAGCTGAAGTCAGGCCCCTGCAGTGCGTAGATATTGCCGAAGGTGTCCGCGAACTCGTCGTTGAACGACGGGCCGACGATGCCGGCCGGCAGGGTGTGGCGGATGTCGCCGATCTTCTTGCGCACCTGGTAGTAGGTCGCCGGCATTGTCGAAGCTGGCAGGTCCTCACGGATTGCGATGAAGATCTGCGATTCGCCCGGCCGCGAATACGAGCGCAGGTAATCCAGCGCATCGAGCTCCTGCAGCTTGGCTTCGATGCGGTCGGTGACGAGACGGTCGACCTCCGCGGCGCTCGCGCCCGGCCACTGTGTGCGCACGACCATGATCCGGAAGGTGAACGGCGGATCCTCGGACTGCCCGAGACCGAAATAGGACCACACGCCGCTGACCGCGAACAGCAGCATGAAATAGGTGACGAGCGGGCGATTGGCGAGTGCCCACGCGGAGAGGTTGAAGCGTGTCATGCGCTAGAGCGCCGCTTTCGCCGCGCGGTCGATGGCCTCCACCGGCATGCCGGCAACCAGCCGGTGCACGCCGGCGGTGACGAGCCGATCCTGCGCGTCGAGGTTCCCGGTGATCAGCGCCTCGCCGTCCAGAAAGCGCAGCACCTCGACCGGCACTGCCTCGACGGTCTGTTCGCGGCCCGTGCCAATCACCCGCCACACTGCCGCGCCTTTGTCAGGAAGCTTGCCGAGCGCGGTGGACGGCACGCGAAAGCTTCGCTCACGGGACTCCGCGGTGACCATCACGGTTGCCGTGGCGCCGAGTTGCACGCGTTCATCGGGTTCGAGCAGCGTGATGCGCGCCAGATGCGTCCGTGTGGCTTCATCGGCCTGCGGGTCGATATCGCGGACCCGGCCGGCGTAGGCGTGCGTCGGATGACTGAGCAGTTGAATCAGCAGGCTCGGCGCGTCGCGCAATGTGTCCAGCCGGCCTTCCGGCACATTCACGTGTACCTCGCGTTCGCCGTCTGCCGCAAAGCGCACGACCGGCTGTCCGGCACTCACCACGTTGCCCGGCTCGGCGAGCACCTGCGTGATGACGCCAGCGGCATCGGCGCGCAGATCCGTGTAGCGCGACTGGTTCGCCGCCAGGTCGTACTCCGCTCGCGCCTGCTCGACGCGCGCGGCCGCCAGCTTCGTGATGTTCTCGCGCTGATCGAGTTGTGAGGCGCCGACGAACTGGCGCTCGCGCAGATCGCGATAGCGCTGCTCCTCGGCGCGGGCGAGTCCGAGATCCGCTTCCGCCGCGGCGAGACGGGCGCGGGCCGCGGCAACCGTCAGGCGCGCGTCCACCGGATCGAGGACCGCCAGCACCGTGCCAGCCTCGACATGAGCGCCCATGTCGACGTGCCGCTCGGCAATCTTGCCCGGCACGCGAAACGCGAGGTCTGCCTCGACCCGCGCATGGACGGCGCCCGGCAAGGCCTGATCGTCGGCGGGACCATGCAAAGGCAATGGCGCAGCCACCACCACGGGGCGTGGCATGACGCGAGGAGGTTCGGGTTGCGTGCAGGCCGCCAGTGTCACCACCGCCAGCACCAGCAGCCTGGCCTGACGGTAGCCTGTCATGGCTGAACTCCGGGTCGGACTTAATAATGAACCGGATAGTAGGCTAAATCGCAGGGGGAAATAAACGTGCGGCATCGCGTCCGGTCGGCGCCGGTGCGAGGAGCGCTGCAACTTCGGCACATGAATGGGTTCGCCGGATGCTGCGGTCGGGCCCGGGAGCCGGGAGGTTCGACTCAAAGTCGTATCAACGGCGCTCGAGGCTGACTTGGTACTCGCGAGCAACAAGGGTCATGACGACATTCGAAACCATCGGGCCACCGCGTCGCTTGCGGTGCAAGGGCATTGTCCGGCGCTTTTGGGCAGCGCGATCGCGGCCTCTCGTAGCCCGGATGAAGCGCAGCGAAGTCCGGGATCGCGGCGGCGCCGCCGCTCATCCCCGGCACCCGCGCCTCGAAGGCCGGCTGCCGCGGCTCAACGCCGTGCAGACTCCCGCTCCCGGATTTCGCGATGCTGCATCCGTGCTACGACCAGCGGGACCGCGCTTTCACGAAGCCGGCTGAGGCAGGTGCTTCATGACCGTTGGGCTGACGCAGGAAGCCCAACATGGGTGTCTCGGTTTGCACCCGCTCAAGCCGGGTGCACCGGTCCCGGTCGGCGGCATTTTACAGCTCGTCCCGGCGGTGCTAAGGAACTTCTGAAATAAGTCCCCGATATGATCGAGCAGGTCCATCCGAGATGCGTGAGCGGCCGAGGAGCAAACAACTGACCCTTGGCGACGGCTTCGATGCCGATAATCGGGCACCGATTTTTTTGCTTAAATGAGTCTGCCCGTTTTCCCTCTGTTCCGACCAAGCACACAGGTTTTACCGCAATGGACAAGTTCAGCTCTATTCAAGCCCGCGCCGAAGCGCGCAAGGGTGGCGCAAAATCTCTCGCCGCGCTGCTGCCATCGGTCTTGAGCAGGGCGCAGCTCGCCAAAGTCGGTGACGATCGGTTCCTGTCGATGATGTGCAAAGTGGTCAATCAGGCCGGCTTCAATTGGACGGTGATTGAAAACAAGTGGCCACAATTCGAAGCGGCCTTTTTCAAGTTCAACGTGAAGAAACTCGCAAGCCTGAGCCCGGACGAGTGGGACGGCTATATCAAGGACACGCGCGTAGTCCGCAATTGGCAAAAGATCAAAGCGCTTCGCGATAACGTTGATTTCGTGCGCGAAGAGGCAAGCCGGCATGGCTCCTTCGCGAAATTCATCGCGGGCTGGCCGGCAGACGATCAAGTCGGCCTGATGGCCTATCTCAAGAAGCATGGCTCGCGGCTTGGCGGTTCCTCAGCGCAATACTTTCTGCGCAATATGGGTTACGACGCCTTTATCCTGACGCGCGACGTCGTGCGCGTGCTGCAGAATGCCGGGGTTGAGGTCAAAGACAATCCGGGTGGCAAGGCGGAACTGCAGCGTGTGCAGGACGCGTTCAATCATTGGCACGGTGAAACGGGCTTGCCTTACGCTCACTTGAGCAAGATTGCGGCGTGTTCCAGCGGCGAAAATTATCCAGCCGAAGTGATCAAGTAACAAACGACTCCAGGACGCACTGTGTAGATCTCCAGGCTTGACCTGACGGCCTGCCACTAAATGGCCGAGCGTGAATACGCTCAAGTCGTAGGTTGGGCTGACGCAGGAAGCCCAACACGAGTGCCCGCATGGCGTATCCGTTCGATGTCGAACACGCTGCGGAATCGGGCCGTTCCGCCGCGGTGATTGGGGGCGCTGACAGGCCGCTCGTTGGGCTTCCTTCGTCAGCCCAACGGTGATGAGGCGCTTGCCTCGGCCGGCCTGATGAAAGCTCCATGTAGCCCGGGTGGAACGCAGTGGAACCCGGGATCTGCGGTGTCTGACAAGATGCTCCCGGGTTCCGCGCTGCGCGCTCCACCCGGGCTACACGAGCGCGCCGGATACGCACTTTCGCAGCAACCTGCGACGGAGACGGAGTTGCCAGCCGCGATTGGTCAAGCGTGATAAGCGTCGACGGGCGAATGTGCGCTGGCGTCTGTCATCAGGTGCCCGCGTGGGGCAGGCGGCTGTGCAGAGCTCTGCAGCGGTGTACTCGAACGATGGCGCCAGTAGAGTCCAAAAATTCTTCTAACCTATTGAATAGACGATATAGATCGTCGCTTATTTCTCATGCATGCCCCTAACGTTGCCCCGATGGCGCTACCGCGACACGCCGCGATGTCCTTGGGTCGCGCGAACTCGCGCTTCCGGAAGACCGGGCAGAAGGAGGTGGTACGCGGAGTCTGAATCGGCCTCCAACGGGTAGTACGAATATGTCGCGGTGGGGATTATAGGTAAATTCGCTAAATTACTGTGGCGTTGTAAATTAACTAATATGCCTATAGATTATCCGCATGAACCCAGTCAACAACCCCTACGCCCCTGGCGCGGGTACGCCACCGCCTGAACTGGCCGGCCGCGACGAGTTGCGCGAGGCCGTGCGCATCGCCACCGAGCGCATTCGCATCGGGCGTCCCGCCAAGAGCCTGCTGATGGTCGGTCTGCGTGGGGTTGGCAAGACGGTGCTGCTGGACCGGATGCGGGATGACGCAGAGGCTAACGGTCTGCACACGCTCCGTATCGAGGCGCCTGAAGGGCGCTCGCTGCCCGCCATTCTCGCGCCCCAGTTGCGGCAGGCCCTGCTGCGGCTCTCGACAGTCGAGCAGGCCAGCGCGCTGGGCAAGCGGGCCTTGCGCGCGCTGGCCGGATTCGCCAAGGGACTCAAGCTCAAATATCAGGACATCGAAGTCGGTTTCGACTTCGAGCCTGAGCCGGGCCTGGCTGACAACGGCGATCTGGAGCACGACCTGCAAGCCTTGCTCGAAGCCGCGGGCGAGGCAGCGCGCAGCGCGGGCACTGCGCTCGTCCTCTTCATCGATGAATTGCAGTATGTCGAGGAAGAACAGCTGGCGGCGCTGATCACCGCGTTGCACCGCGTCGCACAGCGGCAGCTGCCGGTGATCATGGTCGGCGCGGGCCTGCCGCAGCTGCCCGGTCGGATGGGGCGCGCCAAATCCTATGCCGAGCGGCTGTTCGATTTTCCGCAGATTGGGCCGCTGAACAACGCCGAGGCGGGCAAGGCGATCACCGTGCCGGCGCGTGAACAGCAGGTGGAGTTCGAGCCGGCGGCACTAGAGCGCATCGTGCGCGAGACCCAGGGCTATCCGTATTTCCTGCAGGAATGGGGCAAGCACGCGTGGGATGTCGCGAGCCAGTCGCCGATTACCGAGCGGGATGTCGAACGGGCTGCCGGCAACGCGGTAGCGGCACTGGATGAGAGCTTCTTCCGCGTGCGCTTCGACCGCCTGACACCCTCCGAAAAGATGTATCTGCGTGCGATGGCCGAGCTGGGCGCGGGGCCGCACCGCTCCGGCGATATCGCAAACGTGCTGAAGCGCAAAGTGACGTCGCTGGGCCCGACGCGCAATCAGCTGATCGCGAAGGGCATGATCTGGAGCCCGAACCACGGCGACACGGCGTTCACCGTGCCGATGTTCGACCAGTTCATGCAACGCATCATGCCCGGGGACGAGTGGCGCACGGTGGGTTGAACCCGGCGCGCGTTTGCGGCGTCAACACGGGGATGAAGTCTTGTCGGCCCACGCGCCGCCGAAGAGGACAATGACGAAGACAAATAGATAAACTCAACCACAGACCAGCCTCAAAGGCAGGCTTCTCCCCCTCGCTCATGGTTGAGCAGGCACAGGGGCTCCGTTTTAGTCGGCGCCAACACCCGCCCTCCGGCGCCCCGGAGATCAAGGGACTTCGGGTAGCTCGCCAGATCTGGATAACCCGGCAGAGTCATGGCTCGTCAAAAGAACAACAGCAACGCTTCCAACGGTTCCTCCGCCAACCTCGGCTTCGAAGCCAAGCTCTGGCTCGCCGCCGACAAGCTTCGCAACAACATGGACGCGGCGGAATACAAGCACGTCGTCCTCGGCCTCATCTTCCTCAAGTACATCTCCGACACCTTCGAGGAACATCGCGCGAAGCTGTTCAAAGGGGAGGGCGACTACGCCGGAGCCAATCCCGAAGATCCGGACGAATACAAAGCCGAGAATGTCTTCTGGGTGCCCACCGACGCCCGTTGGCCCCACCTCCAGGCCAACGCCAAGCAGCCCACGATCGGCAAGACCGTAGACGACGCCATGGTTGCCATCGAGCGCGACAACCCGCGCCTCAAAGGCGTGCTGCCGAAAGACTACGCCCGCCCCGGCCTCGACAAGCACCGCCTCGGCGAACTCATCGACCTCATCGCCACCATCAGCCTCACCGCCGCCAGCGAGGGCCCTGATAACGAAAGCCGCACGCACCGCTCAGTCGATCTGCTCGGGCGCGTGTATGAGTATTTCCTCACCCGCTTCGCCAGCGCCGAGGGCAAGAACGGCGGCCAGTTCTACACCCCGTCCTGCGTCGTGCGTTGCCTCGTGGAGATGCTGAGCCCGTACAAAGGCCGCATCTACGACCCCGCCTGCGGCTCCGGCGGCATGTTCGTGCAGTCGGAAAAGTTCGTCGAATCGCATGGTGGAAAACTGGGCGACATCTCCATCTACGGCCAGGAGAGCAACGCCACCACGCGCCGCCTCGCGATCATGAACCTCGCTATTCGCGGCATTGAGGCCGACATCGGCAAGGAACACGCGGACACCTTCCGCAACGTGCAGCATCCCGATCTCCGCGCCGACTTTTGTCTGGCCAACCCGCCGTTCAACGACTCCGACTGGTTCCGCAAGGACGACGACGTGCGCTGGCAGTTCGGCGTGCCGCCAAAGGGCAACGCCAACTTCGCCTGGGTGCAGCACTTCATTCATCACCTTGCGCCCCAGGGCATGGCCGGCTTCGTCCTCGCCAATGGCAGCATGTCGTCGAACCAGTCCGGCGAAGGCGACATCCGCCGCGCCGTGATCGAGGCGGACCTAGTGGACTGCATGGTCGCGCTCCCCGGCCAGCTCTTCTACAGCACGCAGATCCCCGTCTGCCTGTGGTTCCTCGCGAAGAATAAAAGCGCCGACCACACGCGCGGTTTCCGCGACCGCCGCCAACAGACCCTCTTCATCGACGCCCGCAAACTCGGCACCCTCATCGATCGCGTCCACCGCGAGCTGACGGACGCAGATCTCGAGAAAATCACCAGCACCTACCACGCCTGGCGTGGCGATGTCTCTTCCCCCTCTCCCCTCGTGGGAGAGGGCCGGGGAGAGGGGGCCGCAACCTACGCCGACATCTCCGGCTTCTGCAAATCCGCCACCACCGCAGAAATCGCCGCGCATGGCTTTGTGCTCACGCCCGGCCGATACGTGGGCGCCGAGGAAGTCGAGGACGATGGCGAGCCCTTCGAGGAGAAGATGTCGCGCCTTGTCGCCGAGCTGAATGCCCAGTTTGCCGAGTCTGAGAAACTGGAGCAGGCCATCAGAGCTAATCTGAGGGGGCTGGGTTATGGCGGGTGAAGTTTCAGCAACCGACGCTGCAACCTATCCACGCGGTTTCTCACGAGATACCGATTGGAAGTGGCCAATGGTTCCCGCTCGCAAGCTCGTCACGCTGAACTACGGGCGTGCGCTGAAAGCCGACACACGCAGCCCCGGCAAAGTACCGGTGTTTGGGACGAACGGGCAATGCGGCTGGCACGATACGCCGCTTGCCAAAGCTCCCGGATTGATTCTCGGCAGAAAGGGCCAAGGACCGCTCGGCGTCGAATGGTGTGACAAAGATTTCTGGGTGATTGATACTGCTTACTACGCCAGCACTCTCACGCCCGACATTGACCTCAAGTACTTCTACCATCTGGTGAAGTATGTCGGACTGAATCATCTTAAAGACGGGACATCAAACCCGACGCTCTCGCGAGATACCTTCGGCGCGCAGTTGTTCCCGCTCCCACCCCTCGCCGAGCAAAAAGCCATCGCGGCGGTACTTGGGGCGCTGGACGCCAAGATCGAGTTGAACCGGCGGATGAACGCGACGCTGGAGACGATGGCCCGGGCGCTGTTCCAGAGCTGGTTCGTGGATTTCGACCCCGTCCACGCCAAACTCGACGGCCGCGTCCCCGCCGCCCTCGATCCCGCCACCGCCGCCCTCTTCCCCGAGCACTTCCAAGACTCACCGCTTGGCCATATCCCGAAAGGTTGGGACACAGGTTCAATCCTTCGGCAAGCTGACTTGTTGAGTGGCGGAACTCCAAAGACCGATGTTCCTGCTTATTGGAACGGCGATGTGCCGTGGGCCAGCGCGAAGGATGTTTCCCAATGCGGTGAAACCTTCCTCGTGTCCACCGAGCGAACTATCACCAAGCAAGGCGTTGAGGAGAGCTCCACGAAGATAATTCCCGCCAATGCAACGGTCGTTGTCGCTCGTGGCGCGACAACTGGACGGCTCACCATGTTCGGCCACGCGATGGCAATGAATCAGACTTGCTACGGTCTGCGCTCAAAGCTCGGTGCGCCCTTCGCGCTCTATTGCAACGCACGCCACTTTATCGAGCGATTGGTGCAAGGCGGTCACGGCGCCATCTTCGATACGATCACAACGAGCACCTTTGAAGCTACCGATGTTCTGCTCGCTCCTAAGGAAGTCCTGATCGCCTTCGACAAGCAAGTGACGCCGCTATTCCAGCAAGTTCACGCCAACCTCCTGCAATCCGGCACCCTTGCCACCCTGCGCGACGCGCTGCTGCCGAAGTTGCTGAGCGGGCAGTTGAGCGCGGCCCAAACTCCAATCTGAAATCGCCATGCCCGCAAAAAAGAAACGCAACAGAAGGGTTCACTCCGTTTCAGATGAGCTGATTCACAAGTCACGGGAGGCTGCCCTCGCCGCCGTGCAGATCTTCAACAACCCCCAAATCACGTTCAAATCAGAGATGTTCATCGTCCTGATGAACATTGCGTGGACCTACATGCTTCACGCTTACTTCCGCAAGCACGGCGTCGAATATCGATACTTCGAACAGAAGGGAGCGAACCGGCGCTTCGATCGCACAGCGAAGGGGGCCTACAAATTTTGGGAACTGGAACGGTGCCTGAATGAAAATCCGAGCCCGGTTGACAGAGATGCGGCAAACAACCTTCGCTTCCTCATTGGTATTCGGCACGAGATTGAACATCAGATGACCAGGAAGATTGACGCGTCGTTTAGTGCGAAATTTCAAGCGTGCTGCCTCAACTACAACGAGCACATCAAAAAGTTCTTCGGCAAGGAGCATGCGATCGATAGGCATCTTTCCTTCAGCCTCCAGTTCTCCTCGATTACCAAAGACCAAGTAGCACAGCTGGAATCGCTGCCAGCCCTTCCAGGGAATATCAAGTCGTTCGTCGAAGGATTTGAGGGGAAACTAACGGAGGAGGAATTTAATAGCCCTAAGTTTGCCTACCGAGTGCTCTTCGTTGCAAAGACGGCCAACCGCAAAGGGCAGGCCGACGAAGTCATTGAATTCGTGAAAGCTGATTCTGAGTTGGCCAAAAAGGTTAACCAGAAATACGCGCTTATCAAAGAGACCGAACGGCCCAAGCTCCGCCCGAAGACGATCGTGGGCACGATGAAGAAGGAGGGTTTCACCAAATTCAACATGCACCACCATACCCTCCTCTGGCAGGACAAAGATGCGAAGAATCTGGCCAAGGGACTCGGCACCAGTGTCGAGGGAACTTGGTTTTGGTATGAGCCCTGGTTGGAGCAGGTGAGGGAACACTGCAAGGCGAACATCGCGTTATACAAATGACCCTCAACGAATCCATCGTCGAAGACGTCGCCCTCGCATGGTTCGGGGAGCTGGGCTATGCGGTCGGGCACGGGCCGCATCTCGCGCCCGGCGAACCGGCGGTGGAGCGGGATTCGTTTTCTGAGGTGGTGCCGGTGACGCGCTTGCTTGAAGCTTTCCAGCGACCGAATTCGGCGACCTGATCATGGCCACAACCTCCCAACAGATTGATCTCTGGCGCTCTGCCTCTTCTGAACACCAGCGCCTGGAGTTCAAGGAGGCCAAGAACCAGTTCGATAACCGACGCCTTTACGAATACTGCGTCGCGCTGGCGAATGAAGGAGGCGGGCATCTGCTGCTTGGTGTGACGGACAAGCAGCCGCGAGTGGTGGTGGGAACTGCGGCTTTCAATGATCCGGTAGCGATGGCGGAGAAGCTGTTCGGGGCCGTGGGATTTCGCGTGGACATCGAGGCGGTGGCGCATCCGGACGGGCGGGTGCTGGTTTTCCACGTGCCACCACGGCCACGAGGCACGGCATATCATCTGGATGGCAAGTATCTGATGCGGGCCGGTGAGGCGCTGGTGCCGATGTCTGAGGACCAGTTGCGGCGCATTTTTGCCGAGGGTGGACCGGATTGGGTGGAGGAGCACAGCAAAATCGGACTGGACGGGCAGCAGGTGGTGGAATTGCTGGACACACAGGCTTTCTTTGAACTGATGAAGCTGCCATATCCGACGGACCGCGCCGGCGTGCTGGACCGGTTGGCAACGGAACGGTTGATTGACTCCGACGGCACCCACTACGCCATCCGCCGGATCGGGGCGCTGCTGCTGGCGAAGAAGCTGGCCGACTTTGATGATCTCTTCCGTAAGGCTCCGCGTGTGGTGGTCTATAACGGAAACTCGAAGCTGGACACCAAACTCGACCAGGTGGGCACGAAGGGCTATGCGGTGGGATTTCAGGGCTTGATCCGTTTCATCATGGGTCAGCTTCCGCAAAACGAAGTGATCGAGGATGCGCTGCGCAAGGAAGTGAAGTTGGTGCCGGAAGTGGCCATCCGCGAAGTAGTGGCCAATGCGCTGATCCATCAGGATTTCTCCATGACTGGTGCCTCGGTCATGGTGGAGATCTATGCGAACCGGGTCGAAATCTCGAATCCGGGCGAGCCGCTGGTGCCGGTGGACCGGTTCATCGACGGCTATCAGTCCAGAAACGAACGGGTGGCCGATCTGATGCGGCGGATGCACATCTGCGAGGAAAAGAGCAGCGGCATAGACCGGCTAGTGCAGGCGGCGGAGGCATTCCAACTGCCCGCGCCTGCTTTCCGGGTCGGCTTGAAGCGCACCATCGTCATCATCTTTGGCCTCAAGCCGTTCGAAGACATGGATCGGGATGACCGCGTGCGCGCCTGCTACCAGCATTGCTCATTGAAGTGGGTGATGTCGGAACGGATGACCAATCAAACCCTGAGAGAGCGGTTTCATTTACCGGAAGCCAAGGCGGCCACGGTTTCGCAGGTCATATCGGCAGCGCTCGATGCCAAGGTGGTCAAGCTGGACGAGAAGGCAGGAGGCTCCCGAAAGTTTGCCCGCTACCTGCCCTTCTGGGCCTGATCTTATTTAAACGCACGCCATGTGACCCCGTGTCAGGCTCCCGAAAATTTCGCAGAATCATGGGTTTGCTTATTTAAGCCCATTTTATGAGCCTCAACGAATCCATCGTCGAAGACGCCGCCCTCGCATGGTTCGGGGAGCTGGGCTATGCGGTCGGGCACGGGCCGCATCTCGCGCCCGGTGAACCGGCGGCGGAGCGGGATTCGTTTTCCGAGGTGGTGCTGGTGAGGCGTTTGCGTGAGGCCATTTGGCGGTTGAATCCGGCGATTCCCGGGGAGGCGCGGGAGGAGGCGTTACGCAAGGTGTTGCGGGTGGGCACACCTGCGCTCACGCAGACGAACCACGCCTTCCACCGGATGCTGCGCGACGGGGTGGCTGTGGAGTATCCCCGGCCCGATGGCAGCATCGCGGGCGATCATGTGCGACTGGTGGATTTCGAGGACGCGCAGGCGAACGACTGGCTGGCGGTGAACCAGTTCACGGTAATCGAGGGGCAGCACAACCGCCGGCCGGACATCGTGGTGTTCGTCAACGGGTTGCCGCTGGGGCTCATCGAGCTGAAGAACGCCGCGGATGAGGACGCGACGATCTGGAGCGCTTACACCCAACTGCAAACCTACAAGGCGGAGATTCCCACGCTGCTCCATTACAACGCGGCGCTGGTGGTGAGCGATGGCCTGCAGGCGCGCATGGGATCGGTGACGGCGAATCAGGAGTGGTTCAAGGTCTGGCGCACGATAGACGGCGAGGGCGACGCCCCGAAGACAGCACTGGAGCTGGAGGTGCTGGTGCGCGGGGTGTTCGAGCAGCAGCGCTTCCTTGACCTGCTGCAGCATTTCATCGTCTTCGAGGAAGACCCGGACTCCGGAGCGCTGCACAAGATCGTCGCTGGCTACCACCAGTTCCACGCGGTGAATGCGGCGGTGGAGGAAACGGTACGCGCCAGTGGGATGCTTGATGCCGGCAGCGCGCTGCGCGAGAGCGCGGGCCACTACTGGGCGGGCCGGATGCGCGGCGGCAAGCCGGGTGACCGTCGGGCGGGTGTGGTGTGGCACACGCAGGGCAGCGGCAAGAGCTTCTCCATGCTCTTCTTCGCCGCCCGCGTGGTGCGGCATCCGGCGATGCAGAACCCGACGCTGGTGGTGCTGACCGACCGCAACGATCTCGACGACCAGCTGTTCGGCCAGTTCCAGCGCTGCGCGGACATCCTGGGCCAGACGCCCGTGCAGGCCAGCGGCCGCGAGCATCTGCGCGAGCTGTTGAACCGGGCGAGCGGTGGCGTGGTGTTCACCACCATTCAGAAGTTCATGCCGCCAAGAAGTGAAAGCGTGGGTGAGGCGATGCCCGAGCTGAGCGCGCGGCAGAACATCGTCGTGATCGCCGATGAAGCGCACCGCAGCCAGTATGGGTTCGGCGGTAGGGTCAATGAGAAGACGGGCGAGATGTCCTACGGCTTCGCCAGCAACCTGCGCGATGCCCTGCCGAATGCGTCGTTCATCGGCTTCACCGGCACGCCCGTCGAGAAGACGGATGCGAACACGCGGGCGGTCTTTGGTGACTACATTTCCATCTACGACATCCAGCGAGCCGTTGCGGACAAGGCCACGGTGCCGATCTATTACGAGAGCCGCATCTCGAAGCTCGCCCTGAACGCCGCCGAGCTGCCGACACTCGACTCGGAGTTCGAGGAGATCACCGAAGGCGAGGAGCTGACGAAGAAGGAGAAGCTCAAGTCCAAGTGGGCCGCGCTGGAGGCGCTGGTGGGCGACCCGAAACGCATCGCGCTGGTGGCCGCGGATTTGGTGGTGCATTTCGAGAAGCGCGTGGAGGCGATGGACGGCAAGGCGATGATCGTCTGCATGAGCCGCCGCATCTGCGTGGATCTCTACAACGCGCTGATCAAGCTGCGGCCCGAGTGGGAAGCGGAAGCGCTGAAAGTGGTGATGACCGGCAGCGCCGAGGACGGCCCGGCGTGGCAGAAGCACATCGGCAACAAAAAGCAGCGCCGGGACCTGGCGAACCAGTTCAAGGACGCGAAGAGCCCCTTCAAGATCGTGCTCGTGCGCGACATGTGGCTGACCGGCTTCGACGCGCCCTGCCTGCACACCATGTATGCCGACAAGCCGATGCAGGGACACGGCCTCATGCAGGCCATCGCCCGCGTGAACCGTGTATTCCGCGACAAACCCGGCGGGCTGGTGGTGGATTACCTGGGCCTCGCCGATCAGCTTAAAAAGGCACTCGTTACTTACACCGAGAACGGCGGCCAGGGCAACCCGACCTTCGACACAGCCCAGGCTATCGCCGTGATGCTGGAGAAACACGGCATCGCGTGCGACATGATGCATGGCTTCAACTGGGACAAGTGGACCAGCGGCACGCCGACCGAGCGCCTGCAACTCATTCCCGCCGGGCAGGAGCACATCCTCGAACAGGATGACGGCAAGGGGCGCTGGATTCAGGTGGTGATGGAGCTCTCCCGCGCCTTCGCCCTCTGCGCCGCCAGTGATGAAGCGACGGCCGTCCGGGACGACGTGAGCTTCTTCCAGGCCCTGCAGGCCGCGCTGAACAAGCAGAGCAGCAACAACCGGAAGACCCCCGAGCAGGTCGACGCCGCCATCCGCCAACTTGTGAGCAAGGCCATCACCACCGACGGCCAAGTGATCGACGTCTTCACCGCCGCCGGCTTACCCCGGCCGGATATATCAATCCTGAGCGACCAGTTCCTCGCCGAAGTGCGCGGCCTCAAGCACAAGAATGTGGCCGCGGAACTGCTGGAGAAGCTGCTCAAGGATGAAATGAAGGTTCGCGCCAAACGCAACCTCGTGCAGAGCCAGGTATTCAGCGAGAAACTCAAGAAGACGCTCAACGCGTATCACAACCGCGCCATCAGCACGATGGAGGTGATCGAAGAGCTGATCAGAATTGCTAAGGAACTCGACGCCGCCACGAAGCGCGGCGAGGACATGGGGCTGACGCACGACGAAATCGCCTTCTATGACGCACTCGCGGCCAACAGCAGCGCCGTGCAGGCGATGGGCGACGACAAGCTGAAGCTTATCGCGGCGGAGCTGATCACTCAGGTGAAGAAAAGTGTGACCATCGATTGGACGCTCCGTGAAGGCGCCCGCGCCAAAATCCGCGTGATGGTCAAACGCATTTTGAACAAGTACGGCTACCCGCCGGACTTGCAGGAGGAAGCAGTGAAGACGGTGCTGCGGCAGGCTGAGTTGTTGTGTGCCGATTGGGTCTGAGCGGCTAATCGAGCAATGAAATAGGATGATTCGGAGCCCGTGACGACCGACATCGGCCGTGCCTAAGCAGACCACATTCTCGCTTGTAACGACTCAGTTGCGCCCAGGTTCTTTAGAAGCTCTGGCCGTACAATGGTAGTAGCCGCTTCCAGGTAAGGAATGCCGATGCGCTCATCGAACACACTGTCAAAGAGCAATTGCTGCTGGTCTGCTGCCTCAACGGCATTGCCGGCAACGGAAGCCCATGGTGTCATCAGGTGAATAGATTTCACGAGCATCCGGCGAAACTTCTGCCGCATGGCAGTCAACCAGTAGGCGTTGTAGTGCCACATGCCGGACCGCAATAAGGGATAGTCACTCGCCTGTTCCAGCAACCACGCCAACTGCATCAGGAAACGCAGATAAGATGCGAAACCAACCACGCTCGATTCGGTCCACGAGCGTCGGTGGGGCGATGATTTCAGTGCTTGAGCCACGCGATCAGGATCGCCGAGCAATTTAAGAGTCTGATCAATGTTGTCTTCGCCGAAGTACCCGTCGTCGAGGAACCAAAGGAATGTGTCAATATCGTCGTCCTCGTTGCGGCGGCGCACGAGCTGTAAGAATTCCTCGAACAAACCGTGGGCCCGTCCGCCGTTCTCGCCGCACGGCTGCCACCTGCCCTGCAACCTGGCCAGGGCCATGGCGGGCAGTAGGAGCGGATAGTGTTGTTCACGAAAGCGGGTCACGGCGGGGTCGTCGAGAATGACGCTCGCATTGTCGAGGCTTGCATCCACGATCATCGGTGCGTAACCAATCGTCGCGGCCAATTCGCGAAGCGAGTAGTACGCCAGCAGAAAGTCGAACTGGTCGCGGGCGACTGTCTCTGCGCCATGCGGCGGCTCAGCTTCGTGGTGCCTGAGAAGCCATGCAAGCCGTCGTTCGCCGCCCTTCGACTTCATGAATCGACGGTACTTCGCATCGGCCTTGTCTGCCTTTGCTTCCACGTAGAAGGTCTTGACCAGCGAGTCGATACGATATTGCCCGATCCGCTCAGTGCTCACAGGAATGAGGCCAATTCGGTAAATGGAAGGACGTAGGATGCCGTTGGTTTGCAAATGCTGCTGTGCGTTTGTTGCATCACCGGCTGGAAGGGTGGATCGCCGGGAAAGTCATTTTGTTCCACCACGTCATCGTTGTCGGCATGCAGAACGCGTGGCAGAAACGTGGGTGGCTTGCCGGACCGGGCGACGATGGCAGCGGTCATCCGTTGGTTGTCAGCGGCGAGATCCTTCAGCGTTTGGCTGCCGGGAACCAGGTCTTTTAGCGATCGGAGCTTTACTCGCGCCAACGTGCCCGCCACTGCCAGAGGCAATCGAAGTATGCCGACGCTGAACAGCTCCTGCGCGAGCTTCGCAAGTTCGCTGCCACTGTGCGCTGGCGCAAACAGCAGCATCCGGATATCCCCCCCGGACACGATGCTTGGCAGCTCTGTCTCGAGGTCCAGCAGTGCCCTACGTGCAATTACAGCCCCTAGCGAATGACAGCAGAGGACGACGCGCCGATACTGGAAAGGCTCACCCCTGGCGGCGGTTATCAGCTGTTGAGGCCCGGCCGTTGCGCCGAACAGGTTGGCCACCGGCGCTGTCAGCAGCGCGCCAAGGAATTTGCGCAGCTGTGCGGCACTGAACGCTGCGGTCTTGCGCAGGCTGTCGTAGCCGTAATAAATGAAATCCGCCGAATAGCCTGCGTTGATTGTCGAACTCGGAAACCCGAACCAGGTTTCATTTGGATCGCCCGACCAGCCGTGGATGAATACACAGGCTGTTCTTGGGGTCCCCTCGACATCGATGTGCGCGAAACTGCGCCGGCCCCACTCTACGCCCTCACTGCTCTTGAGTGGCTCAATCCGCAGTCTGTTTTTTGTTCCATGTAGCATGGTCGTACGCCTGCAACTGCAACCACCGAGGATGAGGTGGAGTTGAGCATGATAATTGGCGGCAATCAATCGCGCTCGGCTCGGCGGTATGGCCAGCATTCATTGCAAGCACAAATCGATCGATATTGCTCGTCTAGGCGCCAGGTGTGCGGGAAGGGCATCGCGGTTTGAATCGCGGCAATGGCGGTCTAATTCTTCCGCGTCGGGAGGTGGCCGCAAGCCCGGTTGACCGCGGCCACCATGTCCTGGAAGGGTAGGGCAGGCAGTCCCTAAGAACTGCTGGGCTTAATCCGGTCCTTGTGGGAAGTAGGGATTCGCACACTTACAGCCGGAAGGCGTTGACCCTCCCATCAAACGCAAACCCCTCTGTTTCCTCCCCTCTCCCACCCTCGAACACCCGCCTAAAGAATTCCTTCACCGCCGAATTCTTGATACCGGGTCCCCAAACCTGGTGTTCTTTGCCGACACCCTTGCCGCGGGTGACGTCAATGTATAGCGCGTTGGGGGAGTCGAGATTGTCGAGCGTCTTGCCAAGGCGGGCGTAGTTGACGGACTCCGACCATCCCAGCACTTTGTCGTTTTCGTTGATGGTCGCGTAGACGCGCTGGCCGGCCACGATTTTGCTCACCCAGTCGGCGTGGGTAGCGCTGTCTACATCAGCCTGACAGAGGACGACGTTCGTGAATATCCGAGTCTCGGCGGCATAGTCGTTACTGATAACGTAGTTTTGGAAGAGGTAGTTGCCCAAGCTGTAGCTCATTAAGTTGAGCGTGATGTCGCAGTCGACCAAGGCATCGCGGTTGAATGGGTCCTCAATGGAGTAGTGCCCAATCTTGTCCAACGCGCTGTCGAGAGCGCCGAAGCTGGCTTGGGCGATGCGCCGTGCGTATCGATACTCGTTCCACTTCACCCCGCCGGGACTAGAAGGCCAACTGAAGAGGACGACTTCAACGCCATAGCGCTTCTCCAAGGTCAGCCCCTGCTCCAGGGATTCCGGAAACGTCTTGTTGAATCCATGAATGAAGAAGACGGCGTGCTTACCTGATTTATTGCAGCGTTGGCGAAGCTTCAGGTATTCAATCTTGCTGGGCAGCCTGTCAGGGTTGAGCTTGTCGGGCTCCGGCACGATCTCCACCTTCCACTCGCCCGCATTCTTACTGGCATGGGCGAGGCGGATTTCGTTGGGGCCCTTTTGGTTCGGCGCTTCGCCGAAGGCGGTATGATCGGTCTTGCCGTCGTTGACGTGGCGGTTAGTCATGATGAGCATAGCTGACTCCTTGCATAGCCTTGGAATTCGCGGACACTGGGCTGCATATTGCAGCGGTGCGCTCAAATATGGCCTCGCCAGTAGGAATCGAACCTACATCTGGCCCTTAGGAGGGGCCCATTCTATCCGTTGAACTATGGCGAGGTGGCGGTGAAGTCTAGCGCTGCTCAGCGCTTGCGATCATTCCCTTTGGCCCAGGATTCCTTGAGGCTGACGGTGCGGTTGAACACGGGGCGGCCGGGCTGGTGGTCGAGGCGGTCGGCGCAGAAGTAGCCGAGGCGCTCGAACTGGAAGCGTGCTTCGGGCGCGGCGTGGGCGAGTGAGGGTTCTAGCTTGGCGTCGGCGATGACGGTCATCGACGTCGGGTTCAGGTGCGCGCGGAAGTCGTCCGCCGAGCCCGGGTCTTCGATGTCGAAGAGCCGGTCGTAGAGGCGCACTTCGGCGTCCACCGCGTGCGCGGCCGACACCCAGTGGATGGTGCCCTTGACCTGCCGGCCGTCCGGCGCGTTGCCGCCGCGGGTCGCGGGGTCGTAGGTGCAGCGCACGGTGACGACCTCGCCGTTCGCGTTGCGCTCGAAGCCCGTGCAGGTCACGAGGTAGCCGTAGCGCAGGCGCACTTCGCGGCCCGGCCCGAGGCGGAAGAACTTCTTCGGCGGATCCTCCATGAAATCTTCGCGCTCGATGAACAGTTCGCGCGAGAACGGCACCGTGCGCGTGCCGAAGGACTCGTCCTTCGGATGGTTCTGCGCCGGCATGTCCTCGACCTGGCCTTCCGGATAGTTCTCGATCACGAGCTTCAGCGGGTCGAGCACGGCCATCACGCGCGGCGCGCTGCGGTCGAGTTCCTCGCGCACGCAGTTTTCGAGCACGCCGACGTCGATCGTCGTCTGCTTCTTGGTGATGCCCACGCGCTCGCAGAAGTCGCGCAGCGCCGCCGGCGGATAGCCGCGGCGGCGCAGGCCTTTGAGCGTCGGCAGGCGGGGGTCGTCCCAGCCGGACACCAGGTTCTCTTGCACCAGCGCGAGCAGCTTGCGCTTGCTGGTGATGGAGTAGTTCACCTCGAGCCGCGCGAACTCGATCTGCTGTGGATGGGCGAGGTCCGGGAGCTGGTCCAGCACCCAGTCGTACAGCGGGCGGTGGTCCTCGAACTCCAGCGTGCACAGCGAGTGCGTGATGTGTTCCAGCGCGTCGGAGATGCAGTGCGTGTAGTCGTACATCGGGTAGATGTGCCACGCGGCGCCGGTGCGGTGGTGCTCGGTCCGGCGGATGCGGTAGAGCGTCGGGTCGCGCAGGTTGATGTTCGGCGACGCCATGTCGATCTTCGCGCGCAGCACGTGGGCACCGTCGGCGAACTCGCCCGCGCGCATGCGGGCGAAGAGCTCGAGATTCTCCTCGACGCTGCGCGCGCGGTAGGGGCTGTCGCGGCCGGGCTCGGTCAGCGTGCCGCGGTACTGGCGGATGTCCTCGGCCGACAGGCTGTCGACATAGGCCTTGCCGTCGCGGATGAGCCGCACGGCGTAGTCGTGCAGCTGCGTGAAATAGTCGGACGCGTGGTAGTAGCGGTCGTCCCAGCTGAAGCCCAGCCAGCGCACGTCGTCGGCGATGGCCCGCTCGAACTCCTCGCTCTCCTTCTCCGGGTTGGTGTCGTCGAAGCGCAGGTTGCAGGTGCCGCCGTAGTCCCTGGCGATGCCGAAGTTCAGGCAGATCGACTTCGCGTGTCCGATGTGGAGGTAGCCGTTGGGTTCGGGGGGAAAGCGGGTCGCGACCCGGGTGTGACGGCCGCTCTCGAGGTCGGCGTCGATGATGTCGCGGATGAAATTGCTGCGCGGGGAGGACGTATCCATGGTTCAGACTTCGGGACTCTTGGCCGATGTTGGGCTGGAAGCGCGCATTGTCGCATAGCTGGCGACGGCCCGGGCCGGCGGCGCGAGAGCGCAGGCCTCGGTGCGGGTCTAGTGCCCTCGCATCGATGTTACAATGCCTTACAATGTCAGCGGGGCCGCGCGCTCGGGGCTGAGCCCCTCGAGCCACCATACCAGCAGTCTTCAAACCGGTTCGGAGCCAGATAGAGTCCAGCATGGGTCAGGGTCAGGAGCGGCGGCGTTACGCCCGCATCCCGATGAATCTGGAAGCGCTGATTTCCATCAGCGGCAGGCCCCCTATTGCCTGCACGGTGAAGGATTTCTGCATCGCGGGCATGTTCATCCAGACCGACGAGCGCCAGCTGCGCTTCATCAACATGCACGACCGGGCCGCGCTGTACTTCGCGCTGGTGGTCGGCGGCGAACGCAAGGACCTGCAGCTGAACCTGCAGGTCTGCCGGGTCATTCCGGCTGGCCTGGGCGTGGCCTTTCACGAACCCGATCCCAAGACCATCGGCATGCTGCAGGGCCTGGCCGCGCTGAACCCGGCCGCGGCGGCGCCGGAATCGATGGCGGACACGCACAAGCGCTTTGCCCCAGAGTTCGGCCGCATCCTCCCGCGCCTGTCGGCGCTCGTCGAGTCCACTGCCCAGCTGATGACCGACGAATTCGTGCGCCAGCTGGGCGACGCGATGTTCGTCGCGGCCCGCGACGCGAAGACCAACCGCGAAGCCACGCTGTACACCGACGCGCAGAATGCCGTGCGCAGGCGCGCGGACACGATCAAGAAGCAGGTGCCCGAAATCCTGGCGAAGGCGGCCGCCATTCTGGGCAATCCGCTGACCGATCGTGCGACGCCGTCCGAGGTCACCTCGCTGTCGAACCTGTCGCTCGTCGACAAGGAAGAATTCGAGGAATTTCTGTCGGTGTCCGAAGTGGTGTCGGAACTCGAAAGCAAGTTCAAGGAACCGCTGCGCGCGCTGTCGCGGCGCCTGGGCGTGCTGGCACGGCGGATCATGGACGACAGCGGCAACCCGATCGGCCCGGCCGTGGTGTGCAATGCATTCGCCGAGGCCATGAAGGGCCTGCTGACGACCAAGGCCACCAGCGACATCGCCTACAAGGGCCTGCGTCGCACCATCGAACCGCATCTCGGCAAGCTGTACGACGCCGTCAACCAGCTGTTGATCGACAACGGCATCCTGCCGGTGATCGAGCAGGACAAGCTGGGTTTCAAACCACTCGGCGCCGCTGCCGGGCGCAAGACGAATCCGCCGGTCGCGCCGGTCGAACGCACCGGCAACCCACGCCTCAGCGACACGTTGAACCCGCTGCCAGTCCCGAACCAGCCGCCGCCTGGCCCGTACGAACGGGTGGCCGCGGCCGCCGCCGGCAGGATGGGCCAGATGCCCGGTGCACCGATGGCGCCCGGCATGGCCCCGGCGGGGATGCCGCCGGGCATGGCGCCAGCGGCGGGTCAGGGCATGCCTGCGGGCGGCCCGCCGGCCGGCTATGCGCCGCCCGTCGGCGGCGTTTTCCCCGGTGGCGTCGCGCCGGCGGCACCCGTGATGCCGGCCGCGTTCGGCGGCACCGGCTATCAGCCCGCCGGCGGGATCCCGATGATGCCGGGCGGTGCCGTCACGGGCGCTTCGCCCGCGTTCCCCGGCATGCCGGGCGGCGGGGGCTATGGTGGCGGTGTCGGCCTCGATGCGACCTTCGGCGGTTTCGGCTACGGCCCGTCGGTGGCCGTGCTGCCGAGTTTCGAACAGGCCTATCACACCGCGCAGGCCCAGCTCGCGCTGCGGCGGCAGGTGGCACCGGAATTCGCGACGGCACCGGCGCCCGGTGGCCAGTACTTCAGCAGCACGCAGCTCGCCAACGGACTCACCAGCCTCCAGCACGCGCTGCTCGACGACGCAGAGCCCGAATTCTTCGACGTCGACTACATCAAGCAGCGGCTGTCCGCCGTGCTGGCCGCCGAAGGCTTCGGCGACCACGCGATCGGGCAGTCCGAGAGCGACGCAATCGAAGTCATCGTGAGCCTCTTCCAGGCCCTGCTGCACGACTCGATGCTCGCCGATTTCGCGAAAGGGCAGTTGAAGCGGCTGCAGCCGTCGGTGCACAAGGGCGCGCTGATGGATCAGGAGTTCTTCTCCTCGACCCAGCATCCGCTGCGCCAGCTGCTGAACCGCGTCTCGCTGCTGCGCCAGGAGCAGGGACCCGAAGGCCAGCAGTACAACGCGCGCGTGCGCGGCCTCATCGACGGCATCAACCGCGATTTCGACGGCAACCCGGAAGTCGTGATGCCGGCGGTCGCCGAACTCGACGACATCCTGCGCGAGCAGCGCCGCCGCTACGAGGAGAACGTGCAGCAGGTCGTCGCCGGCTGCAACGAACAGCAGATCGTGCTGCGCGAGCGGCGCGAGAAATCCGGCCTCAAGCCCGGCGAAACCACCGCCTCGCAGCAGGAACTGCCGCCGGAGTGGAACCGCTGGCTGAACCGCTCGAAGAGCCTGCGCGTCGGCGATCGGCTGGTGATGAACGCGAACACGCGGCAGGCCGCGCTGGTGACGCTGGCGTGGATCGGCGACGACTACAATCCCTATGTCTTCGTCGACCAGCGCGGCACCAAGTCCTCGACGCTCACGCTGCAGCAGGTCGCGATGTACCTGCGTCGCGGCCTGCTGAAGCCGCTGCAGGACGACGGCGCGGCCGCGGTCGACCGCGCGCTGTTCGGCGTCGTGAACCGCCTGCACGAACAGGTCGCCGAACAGGCGAACCACGATCAGCTGACGGGCCTGCTGAACCGCAAGTCGTTCACGCACGCGATCGACGAGAAGCTGCCGCTGGCCGGCAAGACCGATGCCCCGGCGGTGCTGTGCCAGGTGGCGCTGGACAACCTGAAGGCCATCAACGAACGTCACGGCGTCGAGGCCGGTGACGGCGTGCTGAAGCGCGTCGCCGAGGCGATGCAGGCGCGCTATGGCAAGAAGGCGGTGACGCTGGGCCGTCTCGGTGGCAGCGAGCTCGCCCTGTACTGGGAGCGCGGCGGGCTGCAGACCGCGTACAAGGAAGTGCAGGAACTGTGCGCCACGCTGAACCTGATCGAATCCCTGCAGGAAGGCGACGTGATGGCGCTGAAATGCGCCGCCGGGCTGATGGCAGTCGAGGACAATCTCGCGAAGGCCGACGATCTGCTGAATCTCGTCAACGACGCCTGTTCGTCGGCGCGCGCGATGCCGGACAAGCCGATCTTCATCGCCGGCAGCGACAACCGTCATCGCAAGCATCTCGAACAGATGACGACCTACGTGGCCAAGGCGATCGAGCGTGATCGCCTGGCGCTGCTGTACCAGGAAGTGCGCGGCATCGGCCGCACCGCGTCGCCGGCGGCCTTCGTCGTGGTCAGTGCCGAAGATCGCAATGGCAAGCTCGTGCCGCCCACGCTGTTCAGCCAGGCCGCGGCGAACTCCGAGCGCGCCTACGACGTCGACCTGTGGGCGCTCAAGCACATCCTGGCGTGGATGGCGCGCAACGAAGACGACGTCGAACGCTTCAGTGCCTTCATCGTGCCGCTGTCGCGCGCCGCGCTCGACAGCGAAAGCCTCGCCAACACGATCATCGCCGAACTGATGCAGACGGCGGTGCCGCCGTCGAAGGTGTGCTTCGAAATCGCCGACAAGGACGCCGTGGCCAAGCTCACCGAGACCGCGGACCTCGTCAATACGCTGCGCGAGTTCGGCTGCCAGTTCATCCTCGGCGAGTTCGGCGGTGCGCGCACCAATTACGAATACCTGAAGGAACTGGCCGTCGACTATGTGTCGATCCAGCAGGATTTCATCGACGAGGCGCGGCAGAACGCGAAGGACTTCGCGATGGCGAAGTCCATGAACGAGCTGATCCATTTCATGGGCAAGCTCACGATCGCCCGGCAGACTGCTGAAGCGAGTGTTGCCGACGTTGCCAAGGACCTCGGCATCGATTTCATTCACGACCAGACCCGGGCCACCCGGCTGGTGATCACGGCGGACGCATGAGCGAACATCCGGAGAAAATCGGCAAATACGACGTCATCAGCGTGCTCGGTCGCGGCGCGATGGGCGTGGTGTACCGCGGTCACGACCCTTACGTCGATCGCCCGGTCGCGATCAAGCTCGCGACCAACGCCGATGCCGACAACGAAGGCGTCGCGCGGCGGCTGTTCATCAACGAGGCGCGCTCGGCCGGACGTCTCGATCACCAGAACGTGCTGAAGGTCTACGAGGCGGGCGAAGATGCCGGCCAGCCGTACATGGTGATGGAGTACATCGACGGCGGCGATACGCTGCGCAATTACTGCCGCAGCGATACGCTGCTGCCGATTCCGACCGTCATCCGCATCATCCGCCAGGCGGCCGATGCGCTCGATTACGCACACAAGAGCGGCGTGCTCCATCGCGACATCAAGCCGGCGAACATCATGCTGACGAAGGACGGCGTTGCGAAGCTCGGTGACTTCGGCATCGCGCGACGCCTGGGCGCCGATCAGACGCAAATCGTCGGTTGGTTCGGATCCCCGCTGTACATGTCGCCGGAACAGGCGCGCGACGCGGAGATCACGCCGCAGTCCGATCTGTTCTCGCTCGGTTCGGTGTTCTACGAAATGCTGACCGGCGGGCCGCCGTTCGCGGCCAAAGGGCTGACCGGCCTGATCCAGAAAGTCTGTCATGAGGATCCGACGCCGCTGACGCAGGTACGCCCCGAGCTGCCGGAGCAGCTGTGGCCGATCGTGCGCAAGATGCTCGAGAAGGACATCAAGCGGCGCTACAAGACCGGTGCCGAACTCGTCACCGATCTCGATGGTCTGCTCGGAGATGTCCGCAACCTGCCGCTGATGCTGACCGACGAGCAGAAGCTCGAGATGCTCGGACAGCTGTCCTTCTTCCGGGATTTCGGCAAGGGTGAATTGAAGGAAGTGGCGAAGGTCGCGACCTGGCGTCGCTTCGAAACGGGCGCAGCGATTTTCTCCGAAGGCGAGAAGGAGCGGGCGTTCTTCGTGATCGCAGAAGGCGCGGTGTCGATCTCGATCAACGGCGTGCGCATCCGCGATCTCGATCCGGGCGACTGTTTCGGCGAAATGGAATATCTCGCCGACGGCGGCCGCAGCGCGACCATCACGGCCAACCGCGACACGACGGTCGTGAAGATCGATCGCGACTTCAAGGACTGGGCCTCGCTGCCGTGCCAGCTGCGGCTCGGCAAGGCGTTTCAGGCGGTGCTGATCGATCGCCTGCGCCAGACCACGCGCGAACTCGCGAGCGCCCTGCGGCGCTGAATCGCCCCGGGCGCGCTCAGCCGAAGCGCAGCGCCGCCACGCCCGCCCACACGCCGGCCATCAGCACCAGGCTCAACAGCACGGCGGCGGAGCCCAGATCCTTCGCGCGCCCCGAGAGCTCATGGCGCTCGATGCCGACCCGATCGGTCAGGGCCTCGATCGCCGAGTTCAACAGCTCGACGATCAACACCAGCACGCAGCTGCCGATCAGCAGCGCCAGATCCAGCCAGTTGCGTGCCAGCCAGAAGGCCACCGGCAGCAGCACCACGCTGAGCGCGAGTTCCTGCCGGAACGCCGCTTCGTGCCGCCACGCGGCGCGAAAGCCGGCGAGCGAATAACCGAACGCCCGCCATATCCGTTCGAGGCCCTTGACGTCACTGGCCACGATGCGCGTCCTCAGAGATTCGCGATGACCGCCCGCGCATAGTCGCCGGTGGACAGCTGACCGCCGAGGTCGCGCGTGCGCGTGGCCTTGTTCGCGAGGGTTTTGGCGAGCGCTGCGCGCAGCTGCGCCGCGAGGGCGTGCAGCGAACAGTGTTCGAGCATCATCGCCGCGGCGAGCAGCAGCGCGGTGGGATTGGCGATGCCCTGGCCCGCGATGTCCGGCGCCGACCCGTGCACCGCTTCGAACATCGCGGCGTCGTCGCCGACGTTCGCGCCGGGCGCGAGCCCCAGGCCGCCGATGAGGCCGGCGATTTCATCCGACAGGATGTCGCCGAACATGTTCGTCGTCAGGATCATGTCGAACTGCGCGGGGTTCAGGACGAGCTGCATCGCGCAGTTGTCGACGATGCGTTCCTCGAGTTTCACGCGGCCTTCGTATTCCTTCGCAATGGTCGTGACGGTTTCGAGGAACAGGCCTGTCAGTGCCTTCAGGATATTCGCCTTGTGCACGACGGTGATCTTCTTGCGCCCCGTTGCCACCGCGTATTCGAACGCGTACTTGCTGATGCGCTGGCAGTTCTCGCGGGTGAGGATGCCGGTGGCTTCGGCCACCGCATGCGGGTCGTCGCCAATCTGGATGAAGTGTTCGACGCCAACATAGAAGCCGCCGGTGTTCTCGCGGATCAGCACGATGTCGACGTCCGGAAACTTGCCGTCCGGCAGCAGCGAGCGGGCGGGCCGCACGTTCGCATAGAGTTTCAGGGCTTCGCGCAGCCGCACGTTGATGGACCGGAAGCCGCCGCCGATGGGCGTGGTCAACGGGCCTTTGAGCGTGAGGCGCGTCTGGCGCATGTTCTCGATCGTCGCCTCCGGCAGCGGATCGCCGTGGCGCTCGATCGCATTGAGGCCGGCAAGCTGCTCGTGCCATTGAAAGGGCGCGCCCAGTGCATCGAGCACCTGGAGGGTGGCTTCGACGATTTCGGGGCCGATGCCGTCGCCGCGAAGCAGGGTGCAGGGAATCGGCGTGAGAGGGGTGGCTGTCATGCGCGGACCTTGATGCGTGATGAGGTGGAAGCCTGTGTCGTGTGCGCGTTGCAGCCGCGCCCGCGAGCGGCTTCGAGTATACCGGATGCTCCCGCAGATTCTGCTGCAGTGCGGGCCGCTTGCGCGACCGAGGTCGCTGGATATAATCACACCTGTAAATCCATACAGGTATTGTCGCGATGACCGGGAAACTCACTGCCCGCCAGCTCGAAGTGCTCGACTTCATTCGCGATGCCTTGAAGCACGGCGGTCTGCCGCCAACCCGCAGTGAAATCGCCGTGGCGCTAGGCTTCCGTTCACCGAATGCCGCCGAGGAACACCTGCGCGCGCTGGCCCGCAAGGGCGCTATCGAACTGCTGCCGGGTGCTTCGCGCGGCATCCGTGTCTGCGCCGAGCCGGTCGAGGACAGCGGCCTGCCCGTGATCGGGCGCGTCGCCGCGGGCCAGCCCCTGCTGGCAGCGGCCCATATCGAGGACCTGCTGCAGATCGATCCCGACGCCTTTCATCCGCGCGCTGATTACCTGCTGCGCGTGCAGGGCTTGAGCATGCGCGATGCCGGCATCCTCAACGGCGATCTGCTCGCCGTGCATGCCACCGCCACTGCCGACAACGGCCAGATCGTCGTGGCCCGGCTCGATGACGAAGTCACCGTCAAGCGTTTCCGCCGTCGCGGCCAGCGCGTCAGCCTGCTGGCCGAAAACCCTGATTTCGCGCCGCTCGAAGTCGATTTGCGCACGCAGACGCTGACGATCGAAGGGCTCGCGGTCGGCGTGGTGAGAGTGAATGTCAAATGACCCTCGAAGAGCTCATGCGTCGCGCCCGGCTGTGGCGCGCCGGCGAAGCGTCCGCCGAGCCTGGCCTGCCGACGGGCTTCGCCGCGCTGGACGCCGCGCTGCCGGCGGGCGGCTGGCCGTTTCCGGGGCTCATCGAGATTCTCTGCGGCCAACCCGGCAGTGGTGGCCTGCGTCTGATGCTGCCGGTGCTGGCGCGCCTCGCGCACGAGCAACGCTGGCTGATCTGGGTCGCGCCGCCCTATCAGCCGTATGCACCGGCCCTGCAGGCCGCGGACATCGATCTGCGGCGCGTGATGGTGGTCGATGTCGAGACGGCGGACGGCGCCGCCGCGCCTGGCCTGCCGGCCGGGCGGCCGGGCGCGGCGCGGGCGGCAGGCGAAGGCAGCCAGGTGCTGTGGGCCTTCGAACAGGCGCTGCGTTTTCCCGGCTGCGGCGCTGCGTTGCTGTGGCCCGGGCCGCTCGAAGCGCTGACCCTGCGGCGTCTGCAACTGGCCTGCGAAGCGGGGGGCACGCTGGGTGTGCTGTTCCGCGCGGGCGAATGTGCGGAGCAGTCCTCGCCCGCCGCGCTGCGCCTGCTGTTGACGCCACAACCCGCGGACGACGCGCTCGACATCACCATCCTGAAATGCCGCGGCAGTCTGCGTGCACGCGAATGCCGTCTGCCGTTGTGAACGGATGCCGCCGCGGCCACGGCGCGCATCAGCAGTCCCGGCACCGCTGCCCGCGGTGTCGCAATGGCCACCCGATCAGCATGACGACAACAACAAGCCCGAGGATGCCCCGATGAATCCACCCGACCACTTGCGTCCCCTGCAGCGCCTCGTCCATCCGGCGCCGCGGACTCCGCAACTCAGCGCCGCGCCTGCCGCGGGCCCGGCCGCCACCCCTGCCGCCGAACTCTGGCTCGCGATCCAGCTGCCGCAACTGCCCCTAGACCTCGCGACCAGTGGCCACGCCGAGCGCAAGCCCTGCGTGCTCGTCGAAGGCAGCGGTGCGCGCCAGCGCGTGACGCTCGTCAACAGCGAAGCGGCCCGGCTCGGCATTCGCGCCGGCATGGCGCTCGGGGCCGCGCATGCGCTGGGCGAGGTGACGGCGCTGCAGCGCATGCCCGCGATCGAGGAGCGCGCGCTGGCGCGGCTGTGCGCCTGGGCTTATCAGTTCACGCCGGTCGTCAATGCGGTGGGCCCGGACGGGCTGCTGCTCGAAGTGCGCGGCAGCCTCGCGCTGTTCGGTGGCCTGCACGGGCTGCTGACGACGCTGCGCCGGGGCCTGCGCGAACTGGGCATGCGCTCGTTCGCGTTTGCCGCCGCGCCCACGCCGCTCGCCGCCACCTGGCTGGCGCGCGGCCGTCAGCCGGCCACGGTCGACAGTTTCGCGGCCCTGCCGGCGGCGCTGGCCGTGCTGCCGCTCGACACGCTGCGCCTGCCGGTCAGGCAGCTGCAGGATTTCTACGGCATCGGGGTGCACACGATCGGTGAATGCCTGCGCCTGCCGCGCGACGGACTCGCGCGCCGTTTCGCGCCGGACCTGCTGCGCGATCTCGATCGCGCGCTGGGCCGCGAGCCGGATCCGCGGCCGGCGTTCACGCCGCCGGAGCGGTTTTCACAGCGGCTCGATCTGCTGTGGGAGATTCATCACGCGCAGGCGCTGACCACCGGCATGGAGCGTCTGCTGCACGAACTCGGCGGTGTCTTGCGCGCCCGCTCGGCGGTGATTCGCAGCCTGTGCTGGACGCTTCATCACCGCGACGGCACGACGGTCCCGCACCGTCTTTCGCTCGTCGCGCCAAGCCGCGATGTCGCGCATCTGGCGCGGCTGACACGTGAGCACTTCGCGCGCCAGCGTCTCCCGGCCCCTGTGCGGGGCTTCGAACTCGAAGCCGCCGACTTCGAAATCCAGACCGCCGTGGACATCGAGGATCTGTTCTGTCGCGGGCCGCGCGGCGAAAGCACCGACGAGCGTTGGCCGCAGTTCGTCGAACGCTTGCAGGCGAGACTCGGGCCCGATGCACTGAAGGAACTGGCGGCGATGCCCGATCACCGTCCTGAAAGATCGATGCGGATGACCCCGCTCGGTGCCGCGCCCGCCGCCGACACCGTGGACGGGACAGTGCGGCGGCGCCGGCCGCGGCCGCTGTGGCTCACGCGCCAGCCGCTGCCGCTGGCCGAGCAGAACGGTCGTCCGGCCCTGGGCGGTGCGCTGACGCTGGGCCCCGAACGCGAACGCGTGCAGGGCGGCTGGTGGGAGGGCGCGGATCTCGCGCGCGATTACTTCGTCGCCCGCGATCCCCGCGGCACGCGCTGGTGGGTGTTCCGCGAACTCGAAGGCCGTCGCGGCTGGTATCTGCATGGCGTGTTCGAATGAGGGCGCGACGGGTGCTGCGTGCACCAGGTCTCCCGCATCCAGTGCGCGCCGGTGCTGTCATGCACTGACCTGCCCGGTGAATCCGCCTGGCGCCGACGTCGGCGCCAGCGCCTGATGCAAAGCACTCGACCTGCGACCGCGCGCCGCACCCAGGCCGTCAAGCTTGCGAGGCACGCGGTTGCGAGAGCGGCGCACGCGATGCCACACGGAAGCGCCGCCGAGCACGGCGAACGCACGCGCCGGACGAGGGCAGGTCGCCGATGTCTGCGCGACGGCACCGGGCGTCGTGACGGCTCGCTCGCCGACCGGGCGTGCTGCCGCGTGGCGGCACGCCACGGGCGAACCCGCTCCGCTGGCACAGCCCACCTCCCGGCGCGTAAAGTCCGATCACCGATGAATGAATTCGAACTGAGCTATCGCACGAAGGACGGCGTCGTCACGCGCGTGGTGTTCGCACGCGACGCAGAACTCGCTGAACTGCAGGCGCCGCTCGAGGCGGAGGAGGTCATCGTGCGCTCGTTGCGGCGGCTCGGCCCGTCGTGCCAGCGCTCGAACCCGACGCACTGGCCACAGCGGCGCTGACGATGGACGAGGCGGCGGTCCTGCGGCTCGGCGTCGCCGACGGTGAACTCACCCGTGCGCTCGCCGATCTGCTCCGCGCCTACGGTCTGCACCTGCGCCACCTCGACAGCGGTGATATTCCCGGCAGCTACTGGGGCGACTGCGAAGCCGGGCTGCGCGGCCACGAACTCTTCGTGCGTGCCGACACGCCGCTGCACTCCGCGCTCCACGAGGCCTGCCACTACATCTGCGCCGACGACGCGCGCCGCGGTGCGCTGGACACCGATGCGGGCGGCGACGTGCTCGAAGAATGCGCCGTGTGCTACCTGTCGATCCTGCTCGCGCCGCGTCTCCCGGGCGGCAGTGCGGCACAGATGTTCGCCGACATGGATGCCTGGGGTTACAGCTTTCGTCTCGGGTCGGCACGCGCGTGGTTCGACACCGAGGCCGACGACGCGCGCGACTGGCTGTGCGAACACGGCGTGATCGACGCCAGCGCCCGGCCCACTGGCCGCTGCGCGGCCGGGCACCGCGCCCCGGCAGTCGCGTCTCCCGAACGGGAGCCTCCAGCAGCGGGCGCGTAGCAGCTGGGTGAAAGGCGATGCGCGGCCGTTGTCCGCACGGCGCGCGCCCCTCAATCATTCACTCGCCCTGATCCCGGCGCGACGACACCGCCGTGTGAGCATGGTCTCCCGTCACCCGGATTTCGCTGCGCTTCATCCGGGATCGCGGCGGCGCCGCCGCTCATTCCCGGCACCCGCACCACGCCGTCCGGCTGCCGCGCTTCAACGCCGTGCAAACCACCGACCCCGGATCGGATTCCGCGATGCTGCATCCGGGCTACGCCAGGCGATGCCGAGCTTTCATGATGTCCGGCGCAGCAGGCGCCACATCAGAGCTCGGAGTAGCCCGGGTGGCACGCTGTGGAACCCGGGATCTGCGGCGTCTGACAGGCCGCTCACGGATTCCGCGCTGCGCACTGTCCCCGGGCTACACGAGGGCGCCGGACAGGCACTTTCACCGCAAGCTTCGAGTGGCGCGCGTTGACGCCCGAACATATAGGCGCAGCGCGCTACCGACGGGTACACTCGGCCGGACTCCATCAGCGGACCCGCGAGCCCATGAGTTATCGTCTAGGCGTCGACGTCGGCGGCACGTTCACCGATGTCCTGCTCGTGCATGAAACGAGCGGGGCGATGCACACCGCCAAAGTGCCATCGACGCCGAGTGACTCGTCGATCGGTGTGCTCCGCGGCATCGAGCGCGTCTGCGCGCACGCCGGCATCGATCCGACCGACATCTCGCATGTGATGCACGGCACGACGGTCGCGACGAATACGGTGCTGACCGGCAGCGGCGCGCGCGTCGGCCTCGTCACCACCCAAGGCTATCGTCAGGTCCTGCAGATCGCGCGCTCGTTCGTGCCCGGTGGTCTGGGCGGCTGGGTGATCTACCAGAAATCCGAGCCGATGGCGCCGCTGGAGCTGACGATCGAAGCGGACGAGCGCGTCGGCGCGCGCGGCGACGTGGTGCGGCCGCTCGACGAAGCTGCGCTGCGCGTCGCACTCGCGAACCTCCGTGAACAGGGCGTCGAGGCGCTGACGGTCTGTCTCATCAATGCGTTCGCGAACGGGGCGCACGAACAGCGCGTGCGCGAGATTGCCCGTGAGGTGATGCCGGGCGTGCCGGTGTCGATCTCCAGCGACGTGATTCCCGAGATGCAGGAATACGAACGGACGGTGACCACCGTTGCCAACTCCTACGTCCGGCCCAAAGTCGAAACCTATGTGCGCAACCTGGAAGCGGAGATCGGCCGCCGCATGGGCAACGCACGGCTGCGCATCCTGCGCTCGGACGGCGGACTGGCGTCGAGCGACGCGGCCGCGAACTATCCCGTCAAACTCCTGATGAGCGGTCCGGCCGGCGGCGTGTCGGGCGCGATCTGGGTCGGCTTGAACGCGGGCTTTCCGAATCTGCTGACCTTCGACATGGGCGGCACGTCGACGGACGTCGCACTGGTCCAGGACGGCCGCGCGAAACTGCGCCGTGAGACCACCGTCGGCGATGTCACCGTGCGCGCGTCCTCGATCGATGTGCGCACCGTCGGCGCGGGCGGCGGCTCGATTGCGCACGTGCCGGCACTGACCCGCGCGCTGCGGGTCGGTCCGCAGAGCGCCGGCGCCGAACCCGGGCCCGCTGCCTATCGCAAGGGCGGCACGCTGCCGACGGTGACGGACGCGAACGTGGTGCTCGGCTATCTGCCGCAGGTCGCGCGGCTCGGGGGCGACCTGGAGATCGATGTCGGTCTCGCCGAGGCGGCGGTGCAACTGATTGCCGATGCGCTCGGCGTGTCGCTGCCGACGGCCGCCGAAGGCATCTACAACATCGTCAACGAGAACATGTACGGCGCGCTGCGCCTCGTGTCGGTAGAACAGGGTTTCGACCCGCGCGACTTCGCGCTGATGGCCTTTGGCGGCGCCGGTCCGCTGCACGCGAACGCGCTGGGCCGGCTGCTCGGCGCGTGGCCCGTCATCATCCCGCTTGGCCCCGGGGTACTGTGCGCCTATGGCGATGCGACGACGTCCGTGCGTGAGGAATCCTCGCGAACTTACGTGCGACGCTTCACCGAGGCGGACGCCGACGGGTTTCGCGCGGCGCTCGCCGAGCTGGCTGCCGCCGGTGCGCAGGCACTCGACGCCGAAGGCGTGCCGCGCGCCGAACAACGCACGGGTTTCGAAGTCGACGTGCGTTACCACGGGCAGGGCCTGCTGCTCGCGGTGCCGGCGACCCCGGCCGATGCCGACGACGGTTTCCGCGCCCTTGCCGCACGCTTCGACGCGCTGCACGAACAGCTCTTCACGTTCACACTCGATACCGAACACGAGTTCGTGAACCTGCGCGCGGTCGTCGAAGCGCAGCCGCCGCGCATCTCGGCCCGGCGCATCGACAGCGGCACGGCCGACGCATCCGCCGCGCTCGCCGGCGAACAGCGCGTGCGCATCGACGGCGCGCCGCACACGGCACGGATTTACGAACGCGCGAAACTGCGCGCGGGCAATCGCGTGGCAGGCCCCGCGATCGTCACCCAGATGGACACGACGACCCTGATCCTGCCCGGCCATGCCGGCGAGGTCGATGCCCACGGCAACATCCTGATCCGGCCCGAGGTCTGAGCCATGCCCGCACGTCTCATCGAAACCGGCCAAGCCCTGCAGCGCGTGCCCGTCGATTCGATCACGCTCGATATCCTCGAGAACGCGCTGAAGAACGCGCGCTTCGAAATGGACGCCGTGCTGTTCCGGACCGCCATGTCGCCGGGCATTCGGGAACAGCACGATGAGTTTCCGCTGATTGCCAATCGCGATGGCAAGATGATCGTCGGCCAGTTCGGGTCGTTCATTCACGGTTTCGTCGACGCCTATGACGGCACGATCGAAGACGGCGACGTGTTCCTGACGACCGATCCCTACAGCTGCCGCGGTGCGATCAGCCATGCGAACGACTGGCTGGTGCTGCTGCCGGTCTTCAAGGACGGCCGGCTCATCGCGTGGGGGGCGATGTTCGGCCACATGACCGACATCGGTGGCAAGGTGCCCGGCAGCCTGCCGACGGATGCGCGCCAGATCTACGAGGAAGGCATCGTCGTGCCGCCGGTCAAGATCTACCGTCGCGGCGAACTCCAGGACGAATTGCTGAAAGTGATCCTGCACAACTGCCGGCTCCCGCATTGGAACCGCTCGGATTTCAACGCCATCGTCGCGGCCTGCCGCACGGCCGGCCGGCGCTGCGTGGAGTTGTCGCGCCGCTTTGGCGACGACGTCTTCTATTCCGCGATGGAGGATCTGCTCGACCGCAACCGGCGCGCGATGCACGCGCTGATTCAGCAGTCGATTCCGGAACGCAAACAGACGTTCGAGGACTACATCTGCGATGACGGCATGGGCATGGGGCCGTACCGCATTGCGTGCACGATGTGGCGGGAAGGCGAAAAGGTGATTTTCGACTTCGCCGGCACGGATCCGCAGTCCGTCGGCTCGATCAACTTCTACCTGAACGAAGAAATGTTCAAGATGTTCTGCGGCGTGTTCATGATCATGGTGTTCGACCCGCAGATCATGTTCAACGACGGCTTCTACGATCTGATGGAAGTGCGCATTCCGGCGGGATCGCTGCTGAAGCCGCGCCACCCCGCTGCGCTGTCCTGTCGCACGCACGCGCTCGGCCGCATCTTCGATGTCATCAGCGGCCTGCTCGGACAGGGCAATCCCGACTTCCTGTGCGCCGCGGGCTTTTCGGACAGCCCGCACCTGATGTATTCGGGCTACGACCGCAACGGGGAGTGGTTCCAGTTGTTCCAGATCGGTTTCGGCGGCATCCCCGGCAAGCCTTTCGGTGACGGTGCCGACGGCCATTCGCTGTGGCCGAACTTCACCAATGTGCCGAACGAATTCCTCGAAGCCTACTTTCCGCTGCGCATCGAAACTTACGAAACGATTGCGGACTCGGGCGGCGCCGGCCGGCACCGCGGCGGCAACGCGCTGCGCGTGGCGTACCGCTTCCTCGAACCGGGCGAAATCTCGATCCACGACGATCGCTGGCTGACCTATCCCTGGGGCGTCAATGGAGGCGCGCCCGGCAGACGCAGCCGCAAAGTACTGCAGCGTGTCGACGGCAGTCACGAAATCCTGCCATCGAAGTGCGATCGCATTCGCGTGCAGGAGCATGACCTGCTGCTGTTCGAAACCTGGGGCGGCGGTGGGTGGGGCGATCCGCTTGCCCGCGAACCCGAACTCGTCGCGCGCGACGTGCGTCGTGGCCTGCTGACCCGCGAGGGCGCCGACGCCTACGGCGTGGTGCTGGCGGACGACGGGCACGTCGATGCGGCGGCGACGACAGCGCTGCGCGCGGCGCGCACGGCCTCGCGCCCGCCGGCCGGCGTTTTCGCGCGCGGCGGCAGCCTGGACGAACTGAAGGCGCGTTGCCTGCTGGAAACGGGCCTGCCGCCGCCGCTGCCACCCAGCGCGCCGCGCATGCCGCGCCCGCCGCGTACCAGCTGAGACATCACGGCACAGGCCGCGGCAGGCAGGCTGCGGCAGCAGGGTCAGCCTGGACAACGCCGCCACTTTGAACAGGCGGCCGTGCAGCCTGCCATCACGCGCGTTGCACGGGCCGCGCCGGGGGGCAAGAATGAGCCGATCATCCAGGAGGAGCCGCCGATGAATACCGCCGCGCAGCAGACCCCGCCCGTGAATCCCGTCCTGTCCCGTATCGCCGCGATCGTCGGCGTCGAACACTGTACGGTCGACCCCGTCGAGCGGCAGTTCTACTCGACCGATCTGAGTTTCCTCCCGGGTGAAATCGCCGCGATCATCGTGCGGCCCGGCAACACCGAGGAACTCGCCGCTGCCGTCGCCGTGGCCGCCGAGGCCGGGATGGCGATCGTCGCGCGCGGCGGCGGGATGTCGTACACGCGTGGCTATCAGCCCGAGCGGGCCGACACGCTGCTCGTCGACATGCGGCGTATGCAGCGCATCCTCGAAATCAACACCGAAGACATGTACGTCCGCGTCGAAGCGGGCTGCACCTGGAAACAGCTGTACGAGGCGCTGCTCGAGCGCAATGTGCGCACCCCATACTTCGGCCCGCTGTCGGGCATGTACGCCACGATCGGCGGCGCGCTGTCGCAGAACAGCCTGTTCCTCGGTTCCGGTCTCTACAACACCGTCGCGGAAAGCGCGCTCGGCCTCAAGGTGGTGCTCGCGGACGGCAGCGTGCTGCAGACGGGATCCGCCGCGCATCGGCACAGCAACGCGTTCTGGCGCCATTTCGGTCCGGACATGACAGGCCTGTTCACCGCCGATACCGGCGCTTTCGGCATCAAGGCGGAAGCCACGCTGCGTCTGATCGAAGCGCCCGCCGTCACGATGTTCATGTCCTTCGGTTTCGATCAGCTGGCACCGATGCTGACGACGCAGACGGTGCTCGCGCGCAAGCGCCTGTGCGCCGAGTGCTACGGTTTCGACCCGTATTACAACCAGAGCTTCGAAGGGCAGGGCTTCACGTTCAAGGAAGGGCTCGCCGTGCTGGCGGATGTCGCGCGCAGCGAAGGCGGGATCAAGGGGCTGTGGAGTTCGTTCAAGGTGGCGACGGCGGGCAAGACCTTTCTGCGTGACTGCAATTATTCGCTGCACATGACCTTCGACAGCTATGACAAGGACGTCGCGCACAAGGCACTCGCCACCGCCCGCGAAATCTGCCTGCAGCACGGCGGACGGGAGATCGACAACACGCTGCCGACGGTCTTCCGCGCACATCCGTTCGCCGGCGTTCGCACGGTGCTGCTCGGCGCGGCCGGCGAAGTGTGGATCCCCGTGCACGGGTTCATGCCGCTGTCGAAGGCGGTCGAGGTCGGCAATGCCACCGAGGCGTTTTTCGCCGAACATCGCGCGCTGATGGAAAAGCACGGCATCAAGAGTTCGTACCTGACATGCTTCGCCGGCACCGAGTTCGTGATCGAGCCTTCGCTGTACTGGCACGACGAACTCGGCGATTTCCGGCTCTCGCTGATTGAGCCTGAATTCCAGGCCAAATGGCGCGACATCCCGGCGGATGCCGCGACCCGCGACGTCGCGCTCAAACTCCGCGACGGATTGCGCGATCTCTACGATCGCCATGGCTGCTGCCACCTGCAGCTCGGCAAGTACTATCCCTACCAGGAAATGATGGCCAACGAAGCGCTGCGCGCGCTCGTGCAGGGGGTCAAGGACGTCGTCGATCCGGACCGCCGCATGAACCCGGGGTCCCTGGGGCTGCGCTAGCCGGCCGCCATGGTGCGAAGCGGAGACTCGTTCCCCCGATGCCCTGTGAGCGGCGGATTCGAGCCTGAGCGGGGTGGACGCGCGCCGTCTGACACCGGCGCGCGACGCCCGTGTCCGGTGATTTACAATCCAGTTTCATTTGAGCGTACCCGCCGATCTCCGTGACCACATTCATCGACCCTCGCAGCGCGCCAGTCGGCGTTTTCGATTCAGGCATCGGTGGCTGGTCCGTGCTGCGGGAAATCCGTCGCGAGTTGCCAGCTGAGCCTCTGCTCTATGTCGCGGACTCGGCGTTTGCACCCTACGGCGACCGCGCGCCGGCGGACATCGCCGCCCGCGTGCATGCGATCGCGGAGTTCCTGATCGACAGGGGCGCCAAGGCGCTGGTCGTGGCCTGCAATACGGCGACCTCGGCCGCGGTGAATTCGCTGCGGGAAAGTCATGCCATCCCCATCGTCGCGATGGAACCCGCGGTCAAACCGGCCGCGGCGCTGACGAAATCGGGCGTGATCGGCGTGCTTGCGACGCAGCGCACCGTCGACAGCGATCAGCTTGCCCGGTTGCGCGAGAATCACGGCCGCGAGATCGCGGTGCTCGCGCGGCCGGCGCCCGGCCTGGTCGAATGCATCGAAGCAGGCGAGTTCGACAGCGAACGCCTGCAGGGTCTGATCGAACGTTACGTGCGGCCGCTACTCGCCAGCGGCGCGGATGTGCTGGTGCTGGGCTGTACGCACTACCCCCTGATCCGCGCCCTGATTGAACGCGTGGCCGGGCCCGGATGCGTCGTGATCGACCCGGCGCCCGCCGTCGCGCGCGAACTGAGACGGCGGCTCGCTGCGGCGAACCTGCTGGCCGACGGCGGGACAGTGTCACCGAAGGTCTTCACGACCGGGACCGCTGACGCGATGCGCGCGCTGCTCGCGAGGCTGGGGGAACAGACGGTGTCGCCGGTTGCGGTCGAGATCCCTGCGCGCCGGGACGAGCGCTCGGGTGGCGCAGCGGCTTGATGCAGGTCCTGGCGTACGGCGAGTCGCAGTTGGCGTGGACGCAGCGCGCAAGCGCTGCGCTGATCGTCACGCGCCGAGTATCTCTTCGAGCGCACCCAGCAGAATGTCGCATTCCGCATCGGTGCCGATCGTGATGCGCAGGAACTGATCGATCCGCGGCTGCGCAAAGTGGCGCACGATGATGCGTCGTTCACGCAAGCCCTGCTGCAGCGTCGCCGCGTCGCGCGACGCGTGCCGCGCGAACACGAAGTTCGCGCCGGACGGCAGCACCGTGAAGCCGAGCCTGCCCAGTGCCGCCGTGAGCCGGTCGCGGCTGGCGATGATTTTCAGGCGCGTGCGCTCGAAGTAGTCACGGTCCTCGAAGGCGGCGATGGCGCCGGCGATCGCGAGTCTGTCGAGCGGATAGGAATTGAAGCTGTTCTTCACGCGCTCGAGGCCTTCGATCAGGCCCGCGTCGCCGAGCGCATAGCCGACCCGCAGGCCAGCGAGCGAACGCGACTTCGACAGCGTTTGCGACACCAGCAGGTTCGGGTAGCGCCCGATGAGGCTGACCGCACTTTCGGTCCCGAAATCGACATAGGCTTCGTCGATGATCACGACGACATCGGGCTGTGCCCGCAGCAGCGTTTCAATGGCGGCCAGCGGCAGGGCGCGGCCCGTCGGCGCATTCGGATTCGGTACGATCACGCCACCGCAGCGGCCGTTGTAGCCGGCCAGCTCGATCGCGTAGTCCTCGTCGAGGGGCACGGCTTCGTAGTCGATGCCGTAGAGCCGGCAATACACCGGGTAGAAACTGTAGGTGATGTCGGGAAACCGGATCGGCGCCTGCTGCTTCAGCAGCCCGAAGAATGCGTGCGCCAGCACTTCGTCCGACCCGTTGCCGACGAAGACCTGGTTGCTCGACAGCCCGAAGTTGCGCGCGATGGCGGCCCTCAGCGCGTCCGCGTTCGGATCGGGATAACGCCGCAGCCCGTCACCCGTTTCGCGCCGGATCGCCTCCAGCACGCCCGGCGCCGGTGGATAGGGGTTCTCGTTCGTGTTGAGCTTGACGAGATTGTCGATCTTCGGCTGCTCGCCCGGCACGTACGGCGAGAGCTGTCGGACGGTATCGCTCCAGTAACGGTTCATGGTGTTGCAGGGCCCGGTTTTTCGCGCACGACTTTCATGCTGTCGCCGTCGACGCGCCACATCCTGAGGTCGCTGCCGACGATGAACAGCGGCGTGTCGTGCGTGAGGCTGAGGAATACATGTGTCTCGAGCGGCGCGTCGGCGAGAGTCGTGCGCAGCGCCAGCCCCTGCACGCCGTCCGTGCTGGCGGCCAGGGCCAGATCCGCGAGCGGCGCGGCGGCGCAGGATTTCGACAGCGCTTCAGTGTGTTCAATCCGCTCGCCGTCGGCGCTGATGCTGTAGCGGACATGTCCGCCCACCATCATCGTGTCCGGCTCGTTCGACGCGGCGATCGCGTAGACGAGCATGCCCTCACCGTCCGGATCGGCGAGTGCCAGGGTGTTGTAACGTCCGTCGCAACGCGTGGCGGCATCGCGGGCGACCTGCAGGCGCGCGGTGATCTGCGCCCGTTCGTCGATGCTGAGCGCGGGCGACGCGGCGCGCTCGAGCGAGGGCAGCAGCAAATCGTCGAACACGGCGTCGATTGCCGCTTCATAGCCGTCCGCGCCGGCGCGCACGAAGCGCACGCGCAGCGCCGGCACCTGCCCGGTCGTGATGAAGCCGACGAGCCGCTCTTCGTCGGGGTCGAAGTTGTCGCGGACCAGGTCTGCCGCGATGGCGGCGCGCCGATCCTGCTCGTACATTTCGCGCCCCAGGCGCGCAGTAGCCGCGTTGTCGAAGTGGCGTTCGAGCGGCGCGGCGCACACCGGGGCAGCCAGGCAGGCTAGCCACGCAAGAAACGGGGCCGACGTCGCAAATCTCACGTTCAATCGCTCGAGTAGGTCTGGCCGGTCGCCATGAACACACCGCTGGCCCGTACGATACGCGCTTCGCCACGCCAGATGTAGCAATTGGCAAATGCGAGCGTGCGCCCGCGCCGCTGAATGTCGGTCGCCGCTTCGAGCCAGTCGCCCTCGACGGCGTTGCCGGCATAGTCGAGATTCAACGACACGGTGACGAAGCCCGACGCGGGATCCGTCAGGTAACCGAGCGTGAAGCCGAGCGCGATGTCGGCGAGCGTCGCGAGGAACCCGCCATGGACATTCCGGCGCACGTTGCAGTGCTTGTGGAGCACGTACATGCCGAAGCGTCGCGCGGCCCCTTCACCTTGCATATAGACCGGGCCGAAGGTTTCGATCGCGGGACTGGCCGTCGGCATCGGCCGGAAACCGGCCGGCACTTCGCGCGTGTCACAGATAGCCATACGCGGTCCAGCCTCCGTCGACGGTGACGACCTGGCCGGTCATGAAGCCGGCGTCGTCGCTCGCGACGTACAGCACCGCGCGCGCGACGTCTTCGCCGCTGCCGAGGCGTCGTTGCGGTGTGCGGCGTTCGAGTGCCTCGAGGGTGAGCTTGCCGTCGCGGGCGAGCTTGTCGATCAATTCCGTGCGGATGTAACCAGGGGCAATGCAGTTCACACGGATTCGGTGGCGCGCGAGTTCGATCGCCAGCACGCGCGTCATGTGATCGACCGCGGCTTTCGATGCGCAGTAGCCGAGCGTCTGCGGAATGGCATTCTGGCCGACGATCGATCCGATGTTGACGATGCTGCCGCCGCGGCCGGCGTCACGCATCTGTCGCACCGCCGCCTGGCTGCACAGGAACACCGACTTCGCGTTGACGTCCATGTGCTGATCCCAGTTCTCCTCGCTCATCTCGAGCAGCGGAACAGGGGAGGAGATGCCGGCGTTATTGATGAGCACGTCGACGGGCCCGAGCGCAGCAGCAGTGGCCGCGAACGCCGCGTTGACCTCGGCCGCGTGCTCGACGCGGCAGCCGAGCGCGAGCGCGCGTCGGCCCAGCGCGCGAATGGCGGCGGCGGTGTCGGCGGCGCCGTCCGGCGTGGTGGCGGTGACGGCCACGTCGGCGCCTTCGCGCGCAAGGGCCAGCGCAATGTCACGGCCGATGCCGCGGCTCGCGCCGGTGACGAGCGCGATTTTGTCGGGAAAACGCATGCAGGCTCGGGAACAGTGGGCAAACCCGGACTATAGCCTTGACCGCCGCCCGCGTGCCAGCAGCGTCCCGGTCGCCGCCAGCGCCCCGTTGGCCACCACGTCGGGCCCGGCGTGCCCGACGTAACATGGAATCGGGCGCGAGTCCGTGCCCCGTGCCGGCGCCGTGTCCCCGCGTTAAGCTGACGCCCCCGACGCCTCGGCGGCACAGCGATGCCGCCGGCCGCCCAGCGTCACCGAAAAGGACAAGCCCATGACAGATTTATTGCTGACCACGCTCGCCGACGGCGTGCTGACGATCCGGATGAACCGGCCCGCGAAGAAGAATGCGCTGACGGGCGCCATGTACGAGCACTTCACGCAGGCGTTGAGCGACGCCGAAGTCAATCCAGCCGTGCGCGTGGTCGTCATCGGCGGCGTGCCCGGCGCGTTCTCGGCCGGCAACGACCTCGAGGATTTCATGGCGGCGCAGACAGCCAGCGGACCGCGTCCCGCGCACGGCCTGATTCGCGCCCTGACGGCGGCGACCGTGCCGCTGGTCGCCGCGGTCGACGGCGTCGCCGTCGGCATCGGCACGACGATGCTGTTCCACTGCGATTTCGTCTATGCCACCCAGTCTGCGAAATTTTCGCTGCCGTTCATCAATCTCGGCCTGTGCCCGGAGGCAGGTTCCTCGCTGTTGCTGCCGCGCCTGGCGGGCTATCACCATGCGGCACGGCTGTTGATGCTCGGCGAGCCGTTCGACGCCGCCGAGGCACAGCGGCTCGGGCTGGTGCACGAAATCTGCCCATCGGACACCGTCGACGGTCGTGCGCTGAAAACCGCGCTGCAGCTGGCGGCCAAACCGCGCCAGGCACTGCGCGCGACGAAGGCGATGCTGAAGCGCCCGGAGGAACCGGTCGCTGCGCGCGTCGACGCCGAAATCGAGCGCTTCAGCGCGCTGCTGGCGACGCCGGCGGCGCGCGAAATCATGGGCGCGTTCCTGGCCAAGCGCGTCCCGGATCGCACGCTCATTGATTGACGGCCGGCGCCGGGCGCCGCTACGCTCGGGCCGCCGTCGACGCTCGCGACGGTGGCCCCGCGGGCCCTGCCCGCCGGTCGGGCCGGAAGCGGCGTTCACCGCCGCCACGGCCACCTTCATAAAACTATCAAGCGCAGCGCCGCGCAGCGGCGCGCCGGGGAGCTCCAATGAGTAACGTCTACAGCGAACAGCATCGCGCACTGCAGGACCAGTTTTCGACCCGCGGGATGGCCGATCGTCTCGAGGAGATGATCGTCAAGCCCGTCATCGAGGACATGGACAAGGCTTTCATCGAAAGCCGCGACATGTTCTTCCTGTCGACCGTCGACCAGCACGGCTTTCCGACCACCTCCTACAAGGGTGGCGACGCGGGCTTCGTGCGCGTCGTCGACGCACAGACGATCGCGTTTCCGAGTTTCGACGGCAACGGCATGTTCTTTTCGATGGGCAATATCGCCGCCCAGCGCAAGGTGGGCATCCTGTTCATCGACTTCGAGAACCCGCACCGGCTGCGTCTGCACGGCGAGGCGTCGGTCAGCGCTGACGATCCCTTGCTCGCGAGCTATACCGGCGCCGAGCTCATCGTGCGTGTGGCGGTGACGAAGCTCTGGATCAACTGCCCGCGCTACATCCATCGCTACAAGAAACTCGATCAGTCGCGCTACGTGCCGCGTGCCGATACCCACACGCCACTTGCGGTGTGGAAGCGGCTCGATGTCGTGCAGGACGTGTTGCCACCGAAGGACATCGGCCGCCCGGAGCAGGAAGGCGGTCAGATCACGATGGATCAGTACATGGAAAAGCTGATGAAAGGCGAAGCCTGACTTGAGACGGCGCGTTCGCCGCGGCCTCGTGCTGCTGGGGCTCGCGCTGGCCGGTCCGGCGCTCGCAGCGCCCACGGCCGGCGAGTTGCGCGCAACCTGCGAGACAGCGCTCGCCGATGCTTACCGCGGTGAAGCGGCGGCGATGTGCGACTGGTATGTCGCGCCCTGCGGGGTGTGCGGTCCGGACGGGCCGCCGCCGAAGGACTGGTGCCTGCCACCCGGTCTCGCCGATGGCGAGCTTGCCCAGGTGGTGGTCGACGATCTGCGCGGTGGTGATGATGCCCGGTCTGCGCCGGATGCTGTCAAAGAGATCCTCCGACGTCGCTTTCCCTGCGACGCGGAGGAGTGATTCAACGATTCCTCAACGTTCCCCTCCTGGCCGCGGTGAATCGCGGGCAGAGTCTGGCAGTCACATTCGATACCAGCTCTTCCCCCATCCTCCGGTGCGGTTCGCGTCTATGCTTGCCACAGCGGAGAACTGGCACGTCCTGGTGCCGGCAGTCGCATCTTCATCCCTGATGCGACTTCATCCTGGATTGTGCGCGAGCGGGCGCCCGAGACTCTGGATATGGTTCGCGAGTTCGGGGGTCGCCCGGCCGTCGATCAGCAGATTGTGATCGCGCTGATAGCGGCGTATCGCTTCGGTGGTGCGGGGCCCGATCATGCCGTCCGGCGTACCGGCGCCATAGCCAAGCCGGTTCAGTTCGCTCTGAATCGCCACCACCACATTGTTGTAGCCCCCGGTCGGCTGTCCCGGTGCCGCGGCGACCGGCGCCGCCTGCTGTCCGTTCTGCCACACGGGCTTGCCGAGATTGACCTGGCGGTCGTTGGTCAGCGCGCCGGTCAGCGCGCCGCCGGCGGCACCGATCAGCGCGCCGGTCGCCACCGACATGCCGGTGACCGCACCGAGCGCCGCGCCTGCGCCAGCACCGATGCCGGCGCCACTGATGGCGCGCTCTTCGGGCATGCTGCCGCAGGCCCCGAGGGCAATGGCGCAGATGCCGAGCACCGCGTTGCGGCTCTTCGATCGAATGGTGGATGTCATGCGGTTCCTCCTGTGCGTCGCCACTGTGTTGAGGCATCCTTGTGGCCGTGGCCTGCATGGTGCCTTCGTCATTCCCCGAAGTGATGTGAGCGCGGTCACAAAATGTAACAATTGCGTCGGCAGCGACGGGCGCTGCTGACGCGCCGCGAATGAGCGCGCACCTCAGTGTGAATGGGAGATGAATTGATGAACCAGCCAGCCGTCGCCATCCCGGGTATCCCGCAAGCGCTCCACCGGGGCATCGACGATTTGCCGTGGATGCCATTGGCCGAGGGCGTGAGCTTCCAGTTGTTGCAGGTCAACGTCGAATCGGCGCTGTGGGTGCTGCGCACGCGCTTCGCGCCCGGCGTCACCGTACAAAGGCACCGGCACACCGGTGAGGTGTATGCCTTCACGCTGTGCGGCGCCTGGAAGTATCTCGAATATCCCGAAATCAATCGCGCCGGCTCCTACCTGTTCGAACCCGCCGGCTCCATCCACACGCTGCACGCGCTCGCCGACAACACCGAAACCACCGAAGTCTGGTTCGCGATACGCGGCGCGAACCTGAACCTGACGGAGGATGGCAAGGTCGAGAGCGTGCTCGATGCGGCCAAAATCCTGAAGATCTACCAGCGCGAGTGCGCGGCCCACGGTCTGCCGAAGCCGGACGTGATCGGCGCGTGAACGACGCGCGCGCCCGGTGCATGCAGGTGCGCAGTTGAGCGTGGGGGAAACATGAACTTCGAAAAAGTCGTCTTTGCGTTTTTCGTGCTGCTGGCCGCCGCGCTCAATGTCAGTTTCGTCTGGGGCGATGCCGACAGCGCTATTCACCACCCGGCCTACGAATTGTTCGCGGCACTGGTCGTCAGCCTGATTGCCACCGTGCTCAAGCTCGGTGACCGCACGCACATGGGAGCGGTGCTCCTGGCGACGAGCCTGGTCGCCGACCTGTTGTTGATCGGCGCGGCAGTCACCTGGGGGATTTACAGCCAGGTGCTCAATGACGCGACGTCCGCCGAAGCCGCGATCTCGGTGGTCTCGCTGGCGGCTGGCGCGCTGCTCGCGAACACCGCCTCGGTCGTGCTGTTGATTGTCGAGACCGTGAACCTGCGGCGCTGAGCGGGCGCGGACCGTGAATACGGTGTTCTTCCTGTTCCTGCGGCGCATGCGCACGCCGCTGCTGCTGCTGATTGTCGTCTACGCGATTGCCATCGGTGGCCTCGTGCTGATGCCGGGTGTCGACGCCGCCGGCAAGCCGTGGCATTTCGATTTCTTCCATGCGTTCTATTTCGTCACGTACACGGCGTCGACAATCGGCTTCGGCGAAATTCCGTATCCGTTCTCGCCCGCCCAGCGCATGTGGGCGACGGTGTCGATTTACATCACGGTGCTCGGCTGGCTGTATGCGTTCGGCGCGATACTCGCATTGCTGCAGGACCCTGCGTTCCGCCGCGCGATCGCCGAGCAGCGCTTCGGTCGCGCCGTGCAGCACCTGACCGAGCCGTTCTATATCGTCTGCGGTTTCGGCGAAACCGGCGAGATGATCGCGCGCATGCTGATCAAGCAGCACATGCGCGTGGTCGCCATCGAGCGCGACGCCGATCGGGTTGCTGCACTGGAGTTGATGGACTGGGGGGTCGATCTGCCGGCCCTGTGCGCCGATTTCCGCGATCCGAACCGCCTGCTGCTCGCCGGTCTGCGTCATCCGTACTGCCGCGGCGTGGTCCAGATGTCGCGCGACGACGAGGCGAACGTCGAGGCCGCGATTTCCGCGCGACTGCTGAACCCGCGGCTGAAGGTCGTCTGTCGCGCGACCTCGAACGCGGCGCGCGCCAAACTGCCGTCGTTCTCGGCCGACGAGATCGTCGATCCGTTCGAAATCTTCGCGACGCAGCTGGCGCTCGCCCTGAACAAGCCGAGCGCGCACGCGCTCTACGAGGCGCTCGGCAGCCTGCCCGGCGAGCCGCTGCCGGCGCGCCTCGAGCCGCCGCGTGGGCTGTGGCTGATCTGTGGCTTCGGCCGCTTCGGCTCGACGGTCGCGCGCTATCTGCAGGCCGAGGGGATCGCAACCCGCATCATCGAGCCGAACCCGCAAGCTGCGCCACCGCAGGCGATCATCGGTGTCGGCACCAGCCGCGAGGCGCTGGAAGCCGCCGGCTGTCGCGATGCTGTAGGCATCATTGCCGGCACGGATTCCGATACCAGCAATCTCGCGATCGCCATGACGGCCCGGGCGACGAACGAACGCATCTTCATCGTCGCGCGCGAGAACCGCGACATGAACCATGCACTGTTCCTCGTCGCCCCGGTCGACCTGATCGTCGACACCAGCCGTATGCTGGTGAATCGCATTTTTGCCGATTTGACGAACCCGCTGCTGCGCCGCTTCCTCGAACATGTGCGCGCCCAGAACGAAGACTGGTCGTCCGCGCTGCACTCGCGTCTCGGACTCGAATGCGGTGGCCGCACCCCGGACACCTGGGAAGTGAAACTCGACGAGACCGAGGCCCCGGCCGTCGTCGCCGCGCTCGCCACCGGCCGCGCCATCCGCCTCGACCACCTGCTGCGTCAGCCGCAGGCGCGCGACGAACGCGTGCCCGGCATTGCGCTCGCGCTGCAGCGGGAAGGTCGACTGACGGTGCTGCCATCCCCCGACATCGAACTGGCGCGCGGCGACCGCCTGCTGTTCTGCGGGCCGCTCGGCGCCGCTTCAACGATGGAATGGGTGCTGGGCGCGGCGAACGTGCTCGAGTACGTGGAATCCGGCGCGGAGTTCCCGGATGCGTTCGTGTTCCGGTGGCTCGACGCGAGACGGCGCCGCGCGGAGGCCGGTTGACCTGCGCGGCGGAGGCCCGCTCCCCGTTCAGTCCACGAGCACCGGCGCCCGTCGATGCCCGGTCAACTGCTCGAACGCGAACGCAAGGCGGAACAGCGTTGGTTCGTCGTAGGGCTTGCCGACCATTTCGAGGCCGACGGGCAGGCGCTCGTCGGCGAGCCCCGCGGGCACGGTGATCGCGGGCAGCCAGGCCTGTGAGGCGATCAGCGTGTTCGTCGGGTAGGTCAGCGTGGTCCAGACCTTGCTGTTGATCTGCTCGCGGGTCGGCGGCACGACCTGCACGTCGGGGAATATCAGCGCGTCGAGGCGATGGGCGGCCATCAGGTTCACGATCTGGCGCTGAAACAGTTCGCGCGCGGCGAGGCGACGGAAGTACTGCGGATCGTATTCCGGCAGTGCCGGGCCGACGACGCAGGCCTCGAGCAGATCGAGCATCGGGTGGTATTGCCGCGTGTCGAAGATCTTTTGCAGCGAGCGCACGGGCGCTTCGCGCTGAGCGGCGAGAAACGCATCGAGATCGTGCCGCGAACAGTTCACGTACATCGACGTGTCGCGCAGGTGCAGCGCAAGGTCCGGGATCTGGACTTCCATGATCGCAGCGCCGGCGGCAGCCATCGAGACCACTGCTTCGCGCACGAGCCCGTTGACGGGCTCGGCGTGCGGATCGCGATCGCTGCCGAGCGCGTTCGTTACAAGGCCCAGCCGCGCGCCCTTGAGGCCGTCGCGATCCAGCACTTCGGTATAGCGCTTCGGCGGCCGCGCGATCGCATGATTGACCGTCAGGCTGTCGTTCGGATCGTAGCCGGCGATGACGTCGAACACGGTGACGGCATCGCGCACCGTGCGGGCCATCGGGCCGACGGTGTCCTGAAAGAACACCAGTGGGGAACTGCCGGCCCGGCTGACGACCCCCGGTGTCGAGCGGATGCCGACGAGATTGCAGTGCGACGCCGGCACCCGCACGGAGCCGCCGCAGTCGGTGCCGAGGCCGACGGTCGCGAAGTTCGCCGCGATCGCCGCGCCGGTGCCCGCGCTGGAGCCGCCCGGATCGCGGGTGGTGTCGTACGGATTGCGCGTTTCGCCGCTGCGCGAGGAATACGCCCACCACGAGGTCGCGAAATCGGGCAGCGTGGTCTTGCCGAGCACGATCGCGCCCGCGGCGCGCAAACGGTCGACGACGGTCGCGTCGCGCGCCGGATGATGGTTGCCGAAGGCGACACTGCCGTAGCTGGTCGGGATGTCGGCGGTGTCGATGTTGTCCTTCAGCAGGACGGGGATGCCGTGCAACGGCCCCTGCAGCTTGCCGGTGGCCGCCAGCGCTTCGTCGAGCGCGCCGGCCCGCGCGTGGGCCTTGCCGTTCAGCGTCACCACCGAGTTCAGCGCCGGGCCCTGCTGGTCGTAACGGCGAATCCGCTTCAGGTAGCCGTTGACGAGTTCGCGCGCCGTCACTTTGCCGGCCCGCATCGCGCGGTGAATACCTGCGATCGTAGCTTCCTCGAGCTCGAAGCCGCCTGCTTTGCGTTTCACGGCCATCCCGCTTCCCTCCGGATCAATGCGCCCTTGCGCGGACGCGACGATTGGGTTTGTATGTCGATTGACCGTAGCGACCACGCGATTGATGTGTCAATCCCCGAATCGAAGCAATCGACCGCCCAGGAGGACAATCGATGACCATGCCCGGACTGCTCGTCTCCACCGAATGGCTGGCCGGCGAACTCGGCGCGCCCGATCTGCGCCTGCTCGACGCCACCGTCTTTCTTCACGTCAACACCGACGGCCCCGGCTACACGACGGAGAGCGGGCGCGCGAAATTCGACGAAGCGCACTTGCCTGGCGCGCAGTTCATCGATCTGATCGGCGAATTCTCGGACCAGGCCTCGGCGGTGCGTTTCACGATGCCGTCGGCCGCGCGCTTCTGCGAACTGGCCGGTGCGCATGGCATCGGTGACGGCAGCCGGGTGGTGATCTACAGCACCGGCAGTCCGATGTGGGCAACGCGCCTGTGGTGGATGTTCCGCTCGGTCGGCTTCGATGCGTGCGCCGTGCTCGACGGCGGCTTCGCGAAGTGGCAACGCGAAGGGCGCGCCACGAGCACCACCCCCGCCACGTTCGCGCCAGCGGTCCTCACGCCGCGGCCGCGTCCCCGGCTGTGGGCCAACCGCGATGACATGCTGCACGCGATCAAGGACCCGGCGGTCTGCACGATCAACGCGCTGTCGCCAGCCGTGTATACCGGCGAGAAGAACATGTACGGGCGCCCCGGCCACATTCCCGGCAGCGTCAACGTGTTCTACGACACGCTGATCAACGCCGACGACGGCACGTTCATGCCCGGTGCGAAACTGAAACCGCTGTTCGAGGCGGTCGGCGCCTTCGCGAAGCCGCGCGTGATCTGTTACTGCGGCGGTGGAATCTCGGCGACGATGGATGCGCTGGCGCTGACCCAGGCAGGTCATCCGGACATCGCGGTCTATGATGGCTCGATGATGGAATGGGTCGCCGATCCGGCGCTGCCGCTGACGCTGGGAGCGCAGGCCTGATGCGCGCAGCGCGGCGGGTCAAGGCGCACGCCTGGTTGCTCGCGCTGGCAGTCTTCGGAGCCTGGCCGGTCGCTGCGTCCGCGAGCGAGACCATCGGCCTGTGTGTCAACGACGCGACGCGCGACACGCTGCACAGCGAGATGCGGCAACTACTCGGCGCGCTGCACGGGATTCACCTGGCGCTCGCCGAACGGGATTTCGAGGCGCTGACGGCACGCGCCGAGGCCGTCGGCAGCGCGATGACGGGGCAGGTCGAAGGCAAGGGGCACGCGCACCAGCATGCGCATCCGTCTGGCCTGCCGCATGATTTCGTGAAGCTCGGCCGGGCGACGCACGCGGCTTTCGACGATCTGGCCGACCTGAGCCGTGAAGGCGGCCGGCCGCGCGAACTGCTGCCGGCGCTGGCCAAGGTCACCGCCGGCTGTGTGGGCTGCCACGAGCAGTATCGCCTCGTCCCGGCTGCCAACTGCGCAGCCGACTGAGCGCACGCGCTCAGGTCACCAGCAGGTAGATGGTCTCGACGAACTGCCGATCCACTTCGTCCATCAACTGATCGGCGTCGAAGTCGATCGGCAGCCCGAGCTTGGTGAACACCATGCGGTCGAAGTCGCCCTGCGGGGCGACCATCTCGCAGAAGCTTCCCGTGCCGGAGTAGTTCGCTATCGTATCCGCGACGTTCAGGATCGCCGCGTCGACCGGGGCGTGCTCGGCCTGATCCGGCGCGTGATGCCAGCCGATGGCGTCAGCGATCGTCACCGGCAGACGCCAGTTCGTCAGCATCATGCCGCCGAGCTGGGAATGATCGAAGCCGAGCTCCTGCTGTTCGAGCGCGCGCAGCATGTGCTCGTCACCGCGCGAGGCGCGGATCGTTTCTTCGGCGATTTCCGGATAGCGGCGGTTGATCAGCAGGGTCCCGATGTCGTGCAGCAGCCCGGCGACGAACAGCCGCTCCGGATGCAGCACGCGCAGGCGCTTGGCGATCGCCTGGGCCATGAGCCCGGTGTAGACGCCATGGCGCCAGAACGAATTCATGTTGGTGACGGCGCTCGAGAGCCGCGAGAAGGCTTCGACCGCACAGATCGAACACACCAGCTTCTGCAATTCCGCCATCCCGACCAGCATCACCGCGCGCGACACGGTGTCCACGCGTGACGGCATGCCGTAGTACGGGCTGTTGACGAGCCGCAGCAGGCGCGCAGTGAGACCCGGATCACGGATCACGACCGCCGCGAAGTCCTCGATCGAAGCGCGCTCGTCCTGCAGCAGCGCGTTGACCTTCAGACAGACGTCGGGTGGCGAGACGATCGGCGACAGATCGTCGATCAGCGTTTGGGCAATCCGTGCCGCGGGCGAGAGTTGGGGTAGCGCTTTCGCGGGGGTGCTCACGTTATCTTTTTCCGGCAGACGAACATGCCTTGCTGTAACGGCAGCCCGTTGAACCGACTTTAGCCGTTGCGCCGGGTGCGTCCCTGGCACGGGGCGGGCGCTGGGCGCTGGGCGCCGTGGCACCCGCGGCGGCAGTGGCCTCAGCCGTGCACCAGGCGACAGTGTTCGCGGCGCAGCCTGTGTTCGAAGTGGAGCCCGAGCAGGGCTCCGGTGCCGGCCAGTGCACAGCACTGCTCGATGTCGGCGCGGTCGCGCGCGTTGGCGCCGGCGTAGACGTCGAGCGCGCGCTGGAGCATCCAGCTGTCGTAGGTGAAGAGGGCGCGTTCCGCGCGCACCTCGTGGGACGTGCCACGCCCGAGCACGACGGCATGCCGCCCCAGGTCGCGCGGGACCGCGCCGGGCGGCGCGTCTGCGAGCCAGCGCTGGAGAGCCGTGTGCTGGGCGAGCAGGATGGGGACGTAGTCGCGCGCCAGCAGTGCCATGATCGGCCAGAACGTCGCGGGCAGCGTGGCGCTGGCAAAGGGCAGCGTCTCGCTCGCCGCGGGCACGGCCCGCAGTCGTTCGAGAACCTGCACGACGCGCGGCGCCCGCGCGCGCATCACGGCGCCCGAGTTCGGATCGCGCAGCAGATGCGCATGCAAGGGCCCGTAGAGCGCGAAATCGGCGAGGCTCGGGGGGCCGCCGAGCAGGGTCGGCGCGTGCGCGAAATGGGCGTCCAGCAGGGCGAGCAGCTGCAGGTAGTCGGCTTCGACGGCCGGCGCCGTGTCGGCGGTGATGCCGAGCGGCCCGAGCCAGCCGCTGAAACGACGCGCGATCTTCGCCCCGATCGCGCGCTGCGCGTCGAGGTCGAGGTCCGGATCGTTGTTGCGCCCGAATTCGAGCGCGGCGAATTCGCGGTCGTATTGCCAGCGGTAATGCAGCGCCGGCATCTTGATCCATTCGTCGCAGAACAGTTCGAACACATAGCAGAGGAAGCGGCCCGCTGCCGACGACGGGACGGTGGCAGGCGACGGGTGCCGCGCTTCGAGCGCGTCGATCATGTCCGTCGTGTCCTGCAGCACCGCGTTGTCGGGCGTCAGCAGCACCGGGATCACCGGATAGCCCACCCGCGGCAGGATGTCCTGCTCGAAGCGCGCACGCGTCGCGAGTTCGCGCCGGCAGGGAATGCGCTTGTAGGCGAGCCAGGCGTCGATCTTCGCCGTGTAATAGGAGACGTCGGCGCCGAGCAGGCGATAGTGGCCTGCCGGCGCCGGGGTCGAATCGACCCTGAAACTGACGTAGGGGGTCTGGCCCTCGTCACTCATGTCGCATCGCTCAGGCGGCGGCGGACTGCTTGTTGCGCGCGTGGTTTTCCTGCAGGCGACGCAGTTCCTCCCAGCCGAGGTAACCGCAGAAACCGGCGTCGTCATAGAACAGCACGGGGCCGTCACAGATGAACAGGTACTCGGTGTCTTCGAGCGCGGTCGTCGCGCCGTGAATCATGCCATTGGGCTCGTAGATGTAGTCGCCGGCGTCCAGCGTGCCGTCGCGCACCTGCAGCTTGCCCTTCAGAATGAAGGTGTGCGAGGCCGACAGGTGCTTGTGCTGGGGGGCAGTGAAGCCTTTCAGCCAGCGGAACATCACGGCCCAGCGACCGCTTTCGGCGCCGGTGTAGAGCACCTTGATGAACGCGCGCTGCGGGTCCATCGGCTGCGGAATCCACTCCTGTTCGCCGGCACGCACCAGCGTGTCCATCAGTTCGGGATTGATCGGGGAAATGTTCTGCGGTAACGCCATCTGCGTGCTCCGGGGTGGGATGAGCGGCAATTGTTCGCGCCAGCGCAGTGCGGGATCAAGCGCCGGAAAAGACGCGGGCGCGGATCGAACGACAGCGGCGGCGGACCGCCCCGGCGGTGGCTCAGCCCACCGCGCGCAGGAAGGCCGGGGCCTTGTCTTCCTCGATGTCGAAGGCGGGGCGCTCACCGAGCTTCTTGAGTTCCGGCAGCACTTCGCGGGCGAAGGTCGCCTGGTTCGAGCGGCCGAGTTCGAGCGGCATGCCCGCATAGCTGAACACGCCGTTGAAGCCGCAGCAGTCGGTGCGCGAGTGGATGTCCTTGATCTTCTCGAAGCACTGTTCCGGTGTGCCCCACACCTGCAGGTTCATGAAGAAGTCGGCCATGCCGTCGATGCCCATTTCTTCGATGGTCTTGTTCAGGTTCGTGTAGTACTCGTAACCCTTCGTCGTCGAGAAGTGGTTGCTGTTCATCTCGTAGTGCTGGACCACTGAACGCCAGTAGCCGGAGATGTACTGGCGGGCCATCGCTTCGGCCTTGCCGCCGTCCTTGTCGCACATCACCCAGCCGGCGACGAGCGGACGGGGCGCGGCGCGGCCGTGCATCTGCATGAACAGATCGTTGTAGTCCTTCAGTTCCTGCGCGTGCACTTCCCACGGCTTCTGCGGGATCACCAGCACGCCGATGCCGAGCTTGGCCATGATCTGCGAGGACTCCGCGGACACGGCGGCGGCGTAGGTGCGGTTCTTGAAGGACTTGAACGGCTCGGGACGGATACGCGCGCGCGGCTGCTTGACGTGTTTGCCGTCGTATTCGCAGTAACCCTGTTCGAGCCCTTGCAGGATCATCTCGGCGCTTTCGACGAAGCGCTCGCGCGAGTCGCCCATGTTGAGGCGGAAGCCTTCGAATTCGACGCGGGCCAACCCGCGGCCGATGCCGAACAGCGCACGGCCGTCGCTCATGCAGTCGAGCATCGACATCTTCTCGGCGACGCGCATCGGATCGTTCCACGGCAAGACGACGACCATCGTGCCGAGCTTCACCTTGCGGCAGGCGCCGCCGATGAAGGACAGGAAGTCGACGACATCGGGCATCATCGTGTAATCGGTGAAGTGATGCTCGATGCCCCACACCGAATCGAAGCCCTGCGACTCGGCCATCAGCGCGAGCTTCATGTCCTTCTGGTAAACGCTGTAGTCACTGTGCCCGGCTGCGTTGTCCGGGTTCTGAAAGATGGCTGCCATTCCCACGTGCATCGTTAGCTCTCCTCGTGATGGGCGCCGGTGCCGCTCGGACGGGCAGGGCGCGGATGTTTGACCGTTCAATTCTACGGGGCGGGGATCGACTGACCCGCCCCGATGCTGTCAACTCATTGTCATTTTGTGCCATTCGCCGCCGGGCCCGCGCTGCCTGCCCGGCGCTCGCCGACCGCGTCAGAACCTGACCGGCCCGTCCTGCATGAAGCGTTCGATCACATTGGCGGTGATGCGCGAGACATCGTTGTCTGCGTCCATGCACGGCAGCGACTGGCCCCAGGCGATGCTGCCGGTCGAAAACACCGCGCCGCCGTTGGTCGTTGCACACAGCGTGAGATCCGAACGCACCTGGAAATCCTGCGTGCCGCCGAGCCCCGGATAGTTGAACATCACTTCTTCGACGACGTGCGGATAGGCATCCGAATGGCCTTCCGAGCATGCGAGCAGGTAGGTGTTCGGTGGCGTCCCGAGCCCGAGGTCATAGCGGTCGAGTTCGATGCCGGCGGCACCGTTGCCGGCGAGTCCGAAATCGCCGAACACTTCATTGTCGACGCCGTCGAAGACCCAGGACACGGCCGGATCGTGGCTGTCCGGCAGGCGCCGGTAGGGCCTGGACTCGTCCATGCCTTCGCTGGTGAAGCCCACCCCGGTGAGTTTCTGCGGGGTGCGCCCGCGGATGCGCCAGATGCCGCCCTTCTCGCCGGTGGTCACCATGTAGTATTCGCCCGGTTCAGCCTGCCACGCGCGGGAGCCCGCATCGAGCTTGCGGATTTCCATGCACCACGGTTCCTCGTCGCGGAACGCGACGACCCAGTAGTAGCCGTTCGCGCCGAGGTACATCACGCGACCACCTGCCGCGAGGTATTCCTCCGTCGCATCCATCATGCGTTCCGAGTAGTACTCCGAGTGCGTGCCGTTCAACACCACGTTGTACGGCTTCAGGCAGGCGACGCCGTCGCGATGCAGATCCTCGTCGGTGATGATGTCGTAGGCATAGCCCTTCTGTTCGAGCCAGCACACGATCGACATGTCGGCCGGGAACTGCCACGGCACGCCGGTCGACGCCATGCGGTATTTCGGCCGCAGGCCCATGATCGGGCGCAGGTACGACGAATAGCACACCCCGCCGTTGTCGCTGTGATGGTCGTAGCTCGAACGACCCCATTCGGGGTGCGCGGCGAGCGCGTAGTCGAGGTCGGCCAGCACCAGCGGATGGCCGGTGATGAGGCCGACCGTCGGCGAGTCGATCACGAAGCGCTCGTTGGCGTACGCGAGATAGCTCGCCGTCGGCATCAGCATCGCGATTTTTGCCTGCGGCGTGCGCGGCCGCACGAAGAAGGTGATGTGATCTTCGGTGCCGCCGCCGCGCAGCCGCGCGGCATACACGCCACTCTTGAGATCTTCCGGGATCTGCCACTCGAAGCTCGGGCACCAGCCGCTGTCGATGATGGCGTCGTCATGGAAGGCGATGCCGCCGTACTGCGACGGCGCGAGGCGGAAACTGTCGTCGCGGCCGCGCCAGTTGTAGCCCGTCATCGCGCGGATCGGCCGGTTGCGACCGATGCCGTGCAGGCCGTGCGGGCCGGTATCGACGAGGCGATCGCCGATGCCGTGATCGGTGTAGCCCGCGGTGGTGTCCCAGCGCGCGATCAGACCCTCGCGGGGCGGTTCGGCGCCGGCGCGGAGCTCATCGAGTTCGCGCCGCGTCAGCACGCGCGCCTGGAGACCTGCGCGATCGATCTTGCCGTTGAACAGCGCGCTGACGAAATCGCCGCGCGGCGCTTCGCGGTCGTGCACACCCGCGAACAGCGCCGGCCGCGCGAGGCGTGCCGGCATCACGCCCACCGTCGCGCTCAGGTGACAGCTGTCGCTGCGCGGCACGATCGGCGACAGCAGGCTGTTGTACGAATTCAGCACCGGCTCCTGGTACAGCGTGACGCTGCGGGTCGCCGCATCGAAACTGGCGGCGACGAAATACCAGTCGCGCGCGAGCAGCGGCGTGTCGGCCGCCACTTCGCTGACCGCGGTGCCGTCGCCGAGCCACAACGCGAGCCGGCCGGCATCGTTGATGCCGAGCGCAAAGCCGCGCTGCTCCGTTGCGGAATACTGCGTCACCAGGCCCTGCCGGCCCTTGCCCGGCGTCGTCGGCCAGATGAAGGCATGCACGGTGAAGCTGCCGTCGGGCAGGCAGCGGCCGTCCGGATCGGGGATCTCGATGAAACTGCCGAGCTGGGTGTACTGGCGCATCACGCGCAGTGGACCAGGGCAGGGGCTCGCGACCTCGCGCTCGATGAAGCCGGGGCCTATCGGGTTCTCGTCACCATGGATCAGGCGCACGATGCGGACTTCTGCCTCGCTGACCCCCTCGGCGCTGATCATGAAGCGCAGGGTGTCACCCGGCTGGACGCTGATGCGATCGCAATATCCCGTCAGTAATGCAGCACTCATCTGGCTCTCCTCAGCTCGCCATCAAATCGTTGACATGCCGCATGAAGACGGCGTGATAGGCTTCGTTCGCGCTGCGATAGACCGTTTCGTCGATCGGTGCCGGCGGCAGCTTCGGATCGATCGGCATCCGGATCAGCTGCCATTCGCGCATCGCCACGCGCGAGTAGAGGGCGTAGGAGGGCGGGCGGCGAAAGAAATTCAGCACGCGCTCGAGCGCGTCGCTGTGTCGGCCGAGCGGTTGCCGACGATGCTCTTCGATGAGCTCGGGCGTGATCAACGCCTTGATTTCCTGTTTCAGGCGCGCGTTGAACAGCGCATAGGTCTGAACTTGCTTGTCGGCCTTGGCCGGTCCCATGACGGTCTCCTTGAGATGGCGGTTTCGCCGGAGTATATCGGTGGCGCTGGCGATCGTCAGGGCGGATTTCGGCAATGTTGCAGTGCGGATTCGAAGCGTCGAAGATGCATGCCGCCGGCCACCGTGCGTGGTGCCGACACCGGTTGGCCCAGGCGCGGGCAGTCGCCGCCGGTGCGGCCCGCGAGGCGTGTTGCACACTGTCAGCCTGTAGCACGAAGCGACCGGGGTCGCGGAGGATTGTCGTTGGTATCCGCAGTCGAGTTCGTGCTGGCGATGGCCGTGGCATCGGCCCTGGTGCTGGCCACGGTGATCATTCACTACGAGGCGATGCGGCTCATCACCGAACTGTTGCCACGCCTGCGCATCCGCCCGCGACTGCGCATCATGATCGTGATCCTCGGCGTGTTTTTCGCGCATACGGTCGAAGTCTGGGTCTTCGGGATCACCTATTGGGTGATGAGCGGCCCGCTGGCGCTGGGCACTGTGGGGGGGCACACGACCGGCCATTTCTTCGACTTCATCTACTTCTCCGTCGTGGTCTACACCTCGCTCGGCTTTGGCGACATCCAGCCTTTCCAGCAGGTGCGCCTGATTGCCGGCGTCGAGGCGCTGGTCGGCCTGTTGATGATCGGCTGGTCCGCTTCGTTCACCTACCTGATGATGGAAAAGCTGTGGGATGAACATCGCGAACGGCGCGGCAGCCAGCGCCCGCCGCCCGACGCATGATGGGTCGCCCGTCGCGCATGCACTTGCCGCCGGGCGTGTGGGCGCTCGGCATCGTGTCACTGTGCATGGATGCGTCGTCCGAGCTGGTGCATGCGCTGCTGCCGCTCTATGTCACCGGCGTGCTCGGCGCCGGCGCAACGGTGCTGGGCCTGCTCGAGGGCCTGGCCGAAGCGACGGCTTCGATCGTCAAAGTGTTCTCGGGCGCCCTCAGTGACCGGCTGGGCCGACGCAAGCCGCTGGTGGTGATCGGGTATGCACTGGCGGCCGTGACGAAGCCGGTGTTCCCGCTCGCCCACTCGCTCGAACTCGTGTTCGGCGCACGCTTTCTCGATCGCGTCGGCAAAGGTATCCGTGGCGCGCCACGCGACGCGCTGCTCGCGGAGATCACGACACCCGCGCAGCGCGGCGCGGCGTTCGGGCTGCGCCAGTCGCTGGATTCGACAGGCGCGTTCATCGGTCCGTTGCTTGCGGTGGGTCTGATGCTGTGGCTTGCGAACGACGTGCGCGCCGTGCTGTGGGCGGCGGTAGTGCCGGCGGCACTCGCCGTGATCGTGCTGACGCTGGGCGTGCACGAACCCGCTGCCGTCGGCGCGCACATCGGACGTCGCCTGCACTGGCGTGATGCGCGCGCGCTGGGGCGCGCGTACTGGGCCGTCGTCATCGGGGGGGCGGTGTTCACGCTCGCACGCTTCAGCGAAGCCTTTCTGATCCTGCACGCGGCGGCGCTCGGCATGGGCGCGGCGTACGCGCCGCTGGTGATGGTGGTGATGAGCGCCGCCTATGCGCTGTGTGCCTATCCGGCGGGCCTGTGGGCCGATCGCGGCGATCCGCGCACGATCCTGGCCTGCGGTCTCGGCGTGCTGGTCGCGGCCGATCTCGTGCTCGCCCGGGCCGGGGGGCCGGGCGTGGTGATGCTGGGCACGGCGCTGTGGGGCGTGCACATGGGGCTCACGCAGGGCCTGCTGTCGAAACTCGTGGCCGATGCCGCACCGTCGTCGCTGCTCGGCACGGCGTTCGGACTGTTTCACCTCGTCAGCGGTGTCGCGCTGCTGGGCGCGAGCGTGATCGCCGGACTGCTGTGGGACACCCACGGCGCGTCAGTGACCTTTCTGGCCGGCGCGGGCTTTGCCGCGGCGGCGGCTGTGCTGATCAAGTGCTTTCATCCCACACCGGCCCGCTGATCACGGGTGCCCTGGTGCCGGCAGCGTGGTCTGCGCGCACGGCGTGACAGCGGTCGCCCGCTGCCGGTAAGGTGCTGCGCGTCGCAACACCAACCGGAGCACCTCATGGCCAAGGCGTATTGGGTCAGCGCGTATCACGCAGTGCATGACGAGGAGAGGCTGGCGGCCTACGCGAAAATCGCCGGACCCGCGATCCTCGACGCGGGCGGCAGGTTTCTCGCGCGCGGCATGGCCGTGCGGGCGTATGAAGCGGGCCTCCTGCAGCGCACCGTGGTCATCGAGTTCGAATCGCTGGATCAGGCGGTCGCCTGCCACGACAGCCCGGCCTACCAGGCGGCGCTCGAGGCGCTCGGCGATGGCGTCACGCGCGACCTGCGGATCGTCGAAGGCGCGTGAATGCGCCCTCGTCGGGGGCCCGGGTCCGGTCGGCGCGGGCCTTGTCCGGGGGCGGCTAGGGATACGCGCGATCGACGTCCAGCACGCGCACGATTGGCGGCTGCGGAAACATCGCGCGGAACCTCGCGCTGAAACCGGTCTCGGCGCGAAACGCCCGATAGGCATCGTAATGGCCGCGCGAGGCCCAGCGTTCGTAGACGACGATGTTCGCGCGGTCGTCCTGGTTGACGAGCAGTTCGAGTCCTTCGCAGCCGTCGAAAGCACGGGTGGTCGGCAACGCTTCCTGCAGCGTGGCGAGCACCTGATCGCGGGTGTCGGCCGTCGCCGGAATGTCGAGAATCACGATCGTCGTCATGGTCTTACTCCAGTTGTGGGATGTTCCCGGTGCATGGCGCCGCAGGTCACCCTACCGCGCCAGGGTGCGCTGTGGCATAAATCGAGTATGAGCGAACAGACCCCACACAGACCATGAGCGGCGCGCGCAGCGAACGCCTCGTCGACGAAGACGCCGCGGTCGCGCTGCTCGAGAGCGGCATGACGATCGCCATCGGTGAGCCGACGCCGATGGCGCTGGTGCGCCAGATCGTCCGGCGCGAACTGCGCGATCTCGTCGTCATCGCGAGCGGACTCGCGCTCGACATGCTGATCGCCGCCGGGTGCGTGCGGAAGACCCTCAGCTATTACGCTGGCGGCGGTTTCGGCGTGCCCGTCGCGCCCTCGTTCCGGCGGGCGGCCGAACGGGGCGACATCGAAGTCTGGGAGTGCGACGAGGGCATCCTGACCAGCGGCCTCGAAGCGGCCGGCAAGGATCTGCCGTTCCTGCCGTGGCGCGGCGGCGTCGGCACGTCGCTGCCAGCGGTCAATCCCGATCTCAAGCTCATCACCGATCCCGTCCGCGGCGAGACGCTGCTGGCAGTGCCCGCGATCAGGCCCGACGTCGCGATCCTGCATGCGGCGCAGTCGGACGCGTTCGGCAACGTGCAGCACCATGGCGGGCCGGGCTGGATCGATCTGTTCCTGCAGCGCGCGGCCACACGCTGCATCGTGCAAGTCGAGCGCATCGTCTCGAACGAAGCGATCCGCGCCAATCCGTGGGCGACAACGATCGGCCGCGCGGATGCAGTCGTACGCCTGCCGTGGGGTGCGCATCCGTGGTACAGCCGAGGTTGGCACGTGCAGGACAGTCCGTTTCTCGCCGACTACGTCGCTGCGGCGACCGCCGCCGCGGAGCGTGACGAGCGCGAGGCGCTCGAGCGCTGGCTCGATCACTGGTGTCGCGAGCCCGCGACGCACACCGATTATCTCGAGCGCGTCGGGCTCAGGCGCCTGCTCGCGCTGCACGAGTATTGAGGCCGGCATGGAAGCGGACATGACGGCAGACTGCTCGATTGCCGAGTTGCTGGCCTGCTTCATCGCGCGGGATTTGAACGACGGCGAGGAACTGCAGGTCGGCATCGCGCTGCCGATTCCGGAAGCCGCGGTGCGGCTCGCGCATCTGACGCACGGCCCGAACATGGAGCTGATTTTTCTCGGCGCGCGCATGAACGTGCACCACCTCGATCACCTGCCGATGCCGGCCTTCGGCTGGGACAATCGCGTCGTGCGTTGGACCGAGTCCTTCAGCGACCGCGGTCACCGCTTCGACCAGGTCAAGGACTGGCATCGCCGGGTGTTCTTCGTCGGCGGCATCCAGGTCGATCCGCACGGCAACACGAACCTCATCGGCGTCGGCGAGGATTACCGCCGGCTCCGGTTTCGCGGGCCGGGTTCGGTCGGTACGCCGACACTGACGACGCACGTCGGGCGCTACTACATCGTGCTGAACAGCCATACCCCGCGCGTCTTCGTGCCGCGCTGCGACTTCATCAGCACCGTCGGCTGGGGCGAGGGCGGCGCCGATGCGCGCCGCCAGCTCGGCCTCCCGGGCGGCGGCCCGAAGTACTGCATCACGCCCCTGTGCATCATGGATTTCACTGAAGACGACAAGCGGCTGCGGCTCAAATCACTGCACCCGGGCGTGACGCTCGACGCGGTGCGAGCCCGGACCGGCTTTGATCTCGTCATTCCCGATCACGTGCCGGAAACGGCGGCGCCGAGTGCGGAAGAACTGCGGATGCTGCGCTCAAGAGTCGACGTGACGGGGGCGCTGCGGCGGATGTAGAGGCGCGCGCCCGACGAGATGCGGACAGCCGCAGGCGCGTGCGTCGACGCCGCCACAAAGGTGAACAACTGAAAAATGCCCCGTTTTCATGCCTGGTCGGCAGGGAGGTCGTTGGCTGTTCTCCACTACAGTGGGACCGACCGACAGGGCAGCAGGGAAGCCTGTCGGATGCCAATCGCAGTGGATGCGCTTCTGACAGGGAGGACGGACCGTGGGCTGGAACGTGGAACTCGACGTCGAGCGCGGCTGGATCGCGGCTGTCTTCGCCGGGGCCGTCACGCGCGCGGACAGCGCGCTGGCCACCCGGCGCGCGCTGGCACTGGCAGCGTCGGGCGACGCGACTGGTTTTCTCGTCGATGTCAGAGAGGCATTCAGTCGGCTCTCGACCGGCGACATCTACGCCATTCCTGCGATGTGGGAGCACGGCGGCGCCGATCGCGCGAGCGCGGTGGCGCTGGTGATCGCCGATGATCCGCAGATGCGACGCGACGCCGAGTTCTTCGAGAATACCTGTCGCAATCGCGGCTGGAACGTCTGCGTCTTCGATGCGCTCGCACCGGCGATGGCGTGGCTCGAACGGCAGCGACCGGCCGCCGGCAATACCGCGTCGGCCTGAACGACTCGCGCGCGGCTCGCGCAGTACAAGATCCGGGATCGAGTCGCGCGGATGCATCACTCACCCATCGACCGGCGCCTCGCAAGCGCCCGACATCCGACGCGCCCGCGACGCTCCCCACCCGACTGTTCACCCGCATTGCCCCCGTTTGCGGTTTGCGACGGCTGTCGAACTCGCGTCAAATGTCGACCTGTCGGCTGCCCGGCGGGCATCGGGCACACTTCAAAAAATCAATCGAGGGGAGTAATTCCATGGCCGCGAAGCAATCTCATGGCATCGGCGTTGGCGTGTTCCAGGTCATCGCGGACCTGCACACCGGCGATCCGGCCGTCATCGCCAAACATGCCGAAGCGCTGGGCTTCGATTCCTATTGGCTGCCGGAGCACGCGGCCATTCCACAGGGCTCCGAGCACGTATACCCCGGCAAGGTCGAAGGCGGTTCGGCACCCGACTACCTGTACAAGATGCCCGACCCGCTGATCGGCCTGACACGCGCCGCCGCGGTCACCAGCACGATCAACTTGGGCACCGGTGTTGCGCTGGTGCCGGAACGCCATCCGGTGCTCGCCGCGAAGGAAATCGCGACGCTCGATCACTACTCGAAGGGACGTTTCATCTACGGCATCGGCGCCGGCTGGAACGAGGCCGAGTGCACGATGATGGGCGGCGACTTCGCCCATCGCTGGGCGCAGGTCAAGGAATACATCCTCGCGATGAAGAAGCTGTGGACCGGCGAGTACGTCAGCGCCGAAGGCAAGTACGCGAACTTTCCGCCGAGCGTGTGTCGGCCGACGCCGTGGCGCAAGCCGCACCCGCCGGTGATGCTCGGCAGCATCGGCTCGCCGAACGTCTTTCGCCGCGTGGCGCAGTGGGGCGACGGCTGGCTGCCATTCGTGGTCAATCCGCAGGAAGTCGCCGACGGCCGCGCGGAAATCAACAAGTTCGCGAAGGAACTCAAGCGCGACCCGAAGTCGATCAACATCACCGCCTTCGCGCCCGATGGCATGTTCCGCACCAAGGCCGACATCAAGACGCTGGCCGACGCGAGCGCCGACAATGTCGTGCTGTGGCTGCAGGGCCAGAGTGAGGCCGAACTGCTGAAGGAACTCGATCAACTCGCGGCCGAAGTCTTCGGCTGACAGGTCGCAACGTGCCGCGCTGCCGCGCTGGCGGCGGCGCGGCCTCCGTGCCGTGTTGGCCGCGTCTCTGCTCGTTGTCCCGCTTCCTCGCGGGGCACGTCCGCCAGTCGTCCGCCGCGCGCCGTCGATGGCCGGGTCCGGCGCGGTGCCGATAGGCTGGGCTCGGGGTCTGTGCTAGTTTGCGGCCAGCCCCCAAGCAGAGGAGTATCCCGATGCCCCAGTCCTCCCCCGGCGCCGCGATCGCGCGTCACCATCACATCACGTTGTGCACCGGTGACGCCCAGGAAGACTACGATTTCCACACCAAACTGCTCGGCTTCAAGAGCGTCAAGAAGACGCTTCTCTACGACGGCACCGTGCCGATTTATCACCTCTATTACGGCAACGACCACGGCACCGAGAGTTCGCTGGTGACCTGCTTCCCGATGGGGCGCAACGGTCCGAAGGCGCGGCCGGGCTCCGGCCAGATTGCCCGCATGCTGCTGTCGGCGCCGCCGGGCTCGCTCGACTACTGGCGCCAGCGCCTGCAGCAGCACGGGATCGACGTGACCGACACCGAGCGCGTGGGCGAGCGCTGCCTCGACTTCCGGCATCCGTGCGGGATCGAGTATTCCATCGTCGCCGTGGCCGGCGACGACCGCGAGCCGCATACGCGCGGTCCCGTGCCCGCGGACATGATGTTGCGCGGCACGCATTCGATCTGCGTCAGCGTGCGCGATCTCGACCTGATGGATGAATTCATGCAGCTCGGCTGGGGCGGGCGGCGCGTGGCGGACGACACGGCGTATGCGCGCTATGCGGTCGGGGAGGGCGTCAGTGGCGCGCTCGTCGACTTCATCAGCGAACCGCAACGCAAGCAGGGCAGCTGGACGCTGGCCGGTGGCGCCATCCATCACATGGCGTTCCAGGTCGGCACGCACGCCGAGCAGAATGCGCTGAAGGCGAATCTCGAGGCGCTCGGCTTCACCGACACTTCGGACGTCAAGGACCGCGGCTATTTCGATTCGATCTACGTGCGCACGCCTAGTGGCGCGCTGTTCGAAGCGACCGTGTCGCATCAGCCGTCGTTTGCGTGCGACGAGCCGCCCGATCGGCTGGGCATGGAAGTGATGGTGTCGCCGCAGTTCAGGGCGAGTCGCGATGAACTGGTCGCCCAGCTCGGCGCGCTGCGGGACTGATGAGGATCTGGGTCGACGCAGACGCCTGCCCGGTCGTCATCAAGGAAATCCTCTACCGGGCGGCCGATCGCGTCGGCATCGAATTGATTCTCGTCGCCAACAAGCTGTTGAAGGTGCCGCCGTCGCGCCACATCAGCAGCCGGCGCGTGCCGGCGGGCTTCGATGTCGCCGATCGTTACATCGAAGAGGCGGTCGAACCCGGTGATCTGGTGATCACCGCGGACATCCCGCTTGCGTCGGCCGTCGTCGACAAGGGCGGCGTTGCGCTGAACCCGCGCGGTGAACTCTATACGGCCGACAACGTGCGCGAGCACCTGAGCCGGCGCGACCTGCTCGACGAGCTGCGCGGGCTCGGCCTCGCCGGCGGCGGTCCGCCTCCGCTCGATGCCAGCGATCGCCGCAACTTCGCCGGCAAACTCGACACGGTGCTGACCCGCGCGCTGGCGCGCTGACACGCCGCCCGTCACGCGCTCCGGCCGCGGGATGCGTGGCCCTTCCGTCAGTTGTCCGGCCGCAGCGCGAGCACGTTGGCGCGGTTCGCGTGCAGTACCTTCTCGGCCGTGTTGCCCATCAGCTTGCCCTTCAGGCCTTTGCGACCCGTGGTGCCCATGACCACCAGGGAAACTTTCAGCTTGCTCGCCACACCATCGACCACGCGTTCCGGCGGCCCGGCCTTGAGCCGGATGTGCTTCTCCGGTATGCCGAGTTCGAGTGCGAGGGCGGCAATTTCCTTCGCCAGCAAGCGGTGCGTCCGGCGCTCCAGGGCCCGGCTGTCAATCAGATCGAGATCCTGCGCGAGCGTGGACAGCGGCACGGCATACACGACGTGCAGTTCGGCGCCGAGCTGCGCCGCGACGGCGGCGGCATCGGCCAGCACCCGCCGGTTCAGCGCCTTCTGCACTGAGTCGTCGGCACCGAGATCCACGGTGGCGAGCACTCGCCCGGGCTTCCTGCGCAATTTGTCCCGCACGATCATCGTCGGCACGGCGGCTTCCCGCAGCAGGTGCCAGTCGGTGGGGGTGTAGAGCAGGCTCTCGGTGCGGTTGCCGGACTTGACGATCAGGTCGCAGCTTGCGGGTTTGACGTTCGCCTTGACCCACTCGCCGATGTCTTTCGCCCACACGGCCCGGGATTCGATGACAACGCCGTCTGCCGCATGGCGCGCTGCCGCCGCTTCGAGCCAGGTCTGCTTGTCCTTGAGCAGGGCAGCCTGCAGGCGACGACTCGCTGTCGGCGAGATCAGCTTCGGTTGTTCGACCATCGAGTCGTAGACGAATCCGGTGAACACGAGACGGCCGTTCGACCCTTTCATGAGATCGAGCGCCGCGCGCAGGGCAAGCTGCTGGCGATCATCGCGATCGGCAATGACCAGGGTATGGCTGAACTTCATCGATACTCCTCGCTTACGGGGGCGGGACCTGCGAACAGGGTGCCCGAATGGCACGCTGCACATCAATCTTCCATGAGTTCAGCACACGTTCGGGATTTCAGACTTGATCGAGCACAAAAACGGCATCGAACTGCGTGGGGCCGGCGCTGATGAGTGCAGTGGCGCTGCGCGCGAGGGCGCGCAGACGGCGTCGACGGCAGGGCGCGCTCAGCGCGGGATGGGCCGTCTGAGCATGATCACGAACGGGATCATCAGCACGAAGCACAGCGCGATGGCCCAGTAGAGATCGGCGAACGCCTGCATCTGCGCCTGGCGCAGGATCTCGCGCGCCACCAGTGCCGGGGTCGACGCATCGCCCGGGTCGAAGCCGGTGCGTTCGAGCCACTGCGTCCAGTTCGGGTTGAATTCGGAGACATGGCCTCCGAGCAGGTTCCAGTGCACCTGTTCCTGCCGCACGAACAGCGTGCCGGCCAGCGCGACGCCGATCGCAGAGCCGAGCGTGCGCGTGACGCTGTAGAGCCCGGCGGCCTCGTCGGCGCGGTCGCGCGGCACCGTGTCGAAGGTCACGACCGAGATCTGGCCGAAGATCATCGCCATGCCGACTCCCTGCACCATGCCCGGCCAGATCAGACCCCACATGTCGACCGCCAGCGTGAACTGCGCCATCGCATAACAGGCCACGGTCGTGAACACGAGACCGAGGCCGATGATCTTGCGTGCATCCACGCGGTTCACGATGTACGAGCCGATGATGATCATCAGCACTGCGCTGACCGCGCCGCGCGGCAGGAAGACGAGGCCGGCGGTGTCCGCCGGATAGCCGAGCAGACGCTGCGTCAGCAGGGGCAGCAGGGTAATCGTGCCGTACATGGCCAGGCAGTAGCCGGCAATCAGCACGCAGCCGAGCGTGAAATTGCGATTGCGGAACAGGTGCAGGTCGATGATGTTGTGCGGGATGCGCAGGCCCCGGATGACGAAGATGACCCCGCTGAACCCGCCGATGAGCGTAAGTCCCATGATCAGCTTCGAGGCGAACCAGTCGCGGTGATGCCCGAGGTCCAGCACCGCCTGCAGACAGCCGAGCGCAAGCGACATCAGCACCAGGCCCGTCCAGTCGGTCGCGCGCGGGGCGCCGCGCGGGGTTTCGGCGATCTGGCCGAGCGCGAGCAGCAGCGCGATCGCGCCGATCGGCACGTTGATGTAGAACACCCAGCGCCAGTGGTAGTACTCGGTGATGTAGCCGCCGATCGTCGGACCCACGATCGGCGCCACCATGATCGCGATACTCCAGATGGCCATCGCCTTGCCGTGCTTCTCGCGCGGAAACGCGTCGAGCAGCACCGTCTGCGACAGTGGAATCAGCACCGCGCCGAAGGCGCCCTGCAGCAGCCGGAACAGCACCATCGAGCCCAGGCTCCACGCGGCCCCGCACAGGCCCGAGGTGATGACGAAGCCGGTGATCGACGTCAACAGCACGGTGCGGCGGCCGTAGCGCGCGGACAGGTAACCCGTCAGCGGCATCACGACGATGGTCGAGATCATGTACGAGGTGACGATCCAGGTGATCTGATCGGGCGTCGCACCGAAGCTGCCGATCATGTGCGGCAGCGAGACATTGACGACAGTCAGATCCAGCACTTCGAGCAGCGCCGTCAGCATCACGGCGACGACGACGGCGAAGCTCGGTGCGGGCGAGCCGGCGCTCACGGCGGCAGCGTGGTGTCCACGTGGACCTCGGCGCTCGCGCCTACGCGCAGCGGCGTGGCGGGATCGGTCGGCGATGCTTCGAGCGCGATGCGCACCGGAAAGCGCTGCGTGACCTTGACCCAGTTGCCGGTCGCGTTCTCCGGCGGCAGCAGCGAGAACGTCGCGCCGGAGCCGGCGCTGAGACTCTCGACCCGCCCGGCCAGTTCGAGATCCGGGTACATGTCGATGCGCACGCGTGCCGGGTGGCCGGGCCTGATGCGCGCGAGATCGGTTTCGCGGAAGTTGGCCTCGATCCACCACTCCCGCGCCTCGACGAGCGCGAACTGCGCGTGGCCGGCGCGCACCATCGTGCCCTTGCGCAGACTCAGCTCCGTGACCCAGCCGTCGCTGGGGGCCGCGATATGCGTGAACGACAGTTCGAGTTCGGCCTGCTGCACGGCGGCCGCGGCGGCACGCAGCCGCGCATTGCGCGGGCCGGTTTCGCCGAGGGCGTTGCGCGCGCGTTCGAGTTCGGCCGCGGCCGAGGCGACCATCGCCCGCGCTTCGTTGTAGGCCGCGAGCGCGTCATCGAACTGCTGCTGGGGCACCAGGCGACGCTGGGCGAGCGTCTGCAGCCGGGTGTAGGTGCGCCGTGCATTGTCGGCCGTGACCTGGCGCTCGCGCAGGTTCGCGCCCGCTGCCCGCACTTCGGCGCCATCGGCGCCGGTGTCCTGGGCCGCGACGTCGAGCCGGGCCCGCGCCAGCGCGAGCTTGGCCTCGAACATCTTCGGGCCGAGATCGAACAACGGCTGTCCTTCGAGCACGAACTGGTTGTCGATGACGTGGACGGCCCTGGCCGGCGCCGTCACACGCGACGAGATACGCGCGATGTGGGCCTGGACGTAGGCGTCATCGGTGCTCGGATGGAGGGTGCGGTATTGCCAGTAGCGGACGAACCCGGCGGCCGAACCCGCGATCAGCAGGACGGCAAGCAGCCAGCGCAGGAATTTCAACGGATCACCCTCATTCAGATGAGCACACCCTCTCGGCCGGCTGCCGACAGCAACGGCGCATGGTACACGCCGGCTCCGGGGTCGGGGAGAGCGCTGGGCGCCCAGCCCCTTTGGCGCCATAATGGCGCGGCCGGCAGGCACATGACCTGCGCCAGGCATTCACGACAAGATTGAGGGGGCATGATGAAGCGTTTGATGGCGGCCACCGCCGCGTTCCTGCTGACGATGATGCTGGGTCCGGTGCAGGCGGAATCGCCTGCGGGCATGCAGCTCTACGTGTTCTCGTCCGGCCGGATGATGCTGTCCAAGGGGTTCCTGCAGAACCTCGCGCCGATGGAACCGAAGATTGAAATCCCGATTGGCTTCTTCGTCGTCAAGCATCCGAAGGGCAACGTACTGTTCGACACCGGCAACAACGACAAGCTGATCACGGATCTCGGCTACTGGGGCAAGCTCGCGACGATCTTCGAGCCGAAGATGAAGCCGGAAGACGCGATCGACGCACAGCTCGCCAAGATCGGCCTGAAGCCGGACGACATCAAGTATGTCGTCGTCAGCCATATGCACCTCGACCACGGCGGCAATGTCGGCAAGTTCCCGAACTCAACGCTCGTGATCCAGGACGATGAACTGGGCTTTGCGATGTTTCCCGATGAACCCTTCGCCGCCGGCTACATCCCGGGTGACGCGCAGGTGCTGCGCGCCGGTGTCGGTTCGTCGAAGCCGAACGCGATGGAGATCCTGCGTCTGAACGGTGACCTCGACTTGTTCGGCGACGGCAGCGTGCTGATTCACCGCTCGCGCGGTCACACCAAGGGCAGCCAGATGATGCTGGTGCGCATGCCCAAGACCGGCTCGGTGATTCTGACCGGCGACGCCGCGTATTTCCGCGACAACGTCGAAAAGAACCTGATCCCGAACATCGTGCTGGCCTACGATCCGGTCGGCATCGTGCAGGGCTACGACTGGATCCGCCGCATGATGGCGACCGAGAACGCGAGCTTCTTCACCGCCCGCGATCCCGAGGCGTACAAGACGCTGAAGCACGCGCCCGAGTTCTACGAGTAAGAGGCGCTTCCCATCAGCAGCGGTACCGCCAACGGGCAGCCGCTCGTCCGCGCCGCGGGCCTCAGTTTCGACTATGGCCCGCGGCGTGTGCTCGACGACGTCAGTTTCACGCTCGATCGCGGCGAAGTGCTGGGTCTGCTCGGACCGAATGGCGCAGGCAAGAGCACCTGCCTGCGCCTGCTGACCGGTTACCTGGTGCCGGCGGCCGGCCGCGCCGACATCGGCGGCCACGACGTGCGACAAGACGGCCAGGCGGCGCGCCGCCTGCTCGGCTTCGTGCCTGAAGACACCACCCTTTATCCACACCTGACGGTCGACGAGACCCTGCTGCTGTTCGGGCGCCTGCGCGGCCTCGATGAGGTCGCGGCGCGGCGCGAACGCGACCGGGTCTGCGTGCGCCTCGGGCTCGGTGAGGTGCGTCGTCGCAATGTCGGCAAGCTGTCACGCGGTTTCCGCCAGCGCGTGGCGATTGCGCTCGCGCTGCAGGGTGATCCACCGCTGCTGGTGCTCGACGAACCCACCAACGGACTCGATCCCTGGCAGATCCTCGAACTGCGCGAACTGGTGGCCGAACTCGCGCCGACGCACGCGATTCTCGTCACCTCGCACGTGCTGGCCGAGATCGAGCGACTCGCCACGCGTGCGCTGATCCTGCACCACGGCCGGCTGCTCGGCAGCCGCGCGGTGAGCCGCGACGAGCCGGGCGCGCTCGAGCGGGAGTTCCTCGCGATGACGGCACCCGCCAGGCACTGAGCGATGCGCGGCATGTGGCGGCCCCTGCTCGACAAGGAATTGCGCTCGCTGTTCGTGCAGCCGATCGCGTGGGTCCTGATCGCCGTGTTCCTGCTGGTGATGGGCTATACCTTCGTCACCAATCTCGCGCTCACGCGCAGCGCATCGCTGATCCGCATCGTGTTCCAGGCGGCGGTGCTGCTGCTGCTGTTCGTGCCGCTGCTGACGATGCGCCAGTTCGCCGAGGAACGACGTCACGGCACACTCGAACTCCTGCTCGCGACGCCCGCGCGCGAGCGCGATCTCGTGTTCGCGAAGTTCCTGGCCGGCATGACGCTGATCGTCGCGATGCTGGCGCCGACCCTGGTCTATCCGCTGGTGCTCGCGTGGCACGGCCAGCCGGACTGGGGGCCGGTCTACAGCGGCTACCTCGGCCTGCTGCTGCTCGCCTCGATGCTGAACGCCATCGGCCTCGCGCTGTCCGCGCTGACGTCGAACCAGGTGGTCGCCGCGACGCTGGCCGTCGGCCTGTCGCTGTTGCTGTGGATGATCGACACCTTCGCCGCGGTGCTGCCCGCGCCGTGGGACGAGATCGTGCTGCAGACGTCGTTGCTCGCGCACTTCACTCCGTTCGCGACCGGCGCGATGTACCTGTCGGACGGCGGGTTCTTCGTTTGCGGCACGCTGCTCGGGCTACTGCTCGCCGTGCGCGCGCTGGCACGACGCTGACATGGAACACGCAGGCCACGCCATCGAATGGGCCGATGCGGGCTGGGCCGCGGGCTGGCTCGTGGCGGTGGGCGTGCTGTTCCGGTGCGGCGTCACCCTGCCGCTCGCCATCGGCGGCAGCCCCTGGCGCCGGCGGCTGTGGGCGACGTCGGTGGTCGTGGTTGCCTGCGCGCTCGCGGCCCTCGCGGTCGCTGCGCTCGCGCTGCACGACACGCACGTCGATCTCACGCGTGAGAAGGCCTATACGCCGTCGCCGCAGGCGCTGGCGGTCGTCGCCGCACTGCAGGCACCGGTCCGTGTGACCTACTTCTACCAGGGGCAGGATCCGAACGCGCAACGCGCGCGTCAGATGCTGGCACTGATGGCCGATCAGAATGCGCTGCTCGAGGTTGCCACGGTCGATCCCGAGAAGCAGCCGAGCCTCGCGGCGACTGCCGGCGTGCGCATCAACAATGCCGCCCTGATCGAAGCCGATGGCCGGCGCGTGATCGTGCAGGGCACCGACGAACTCGAATTCGCGATCGGCATTCAGCGAGTGCTGCGCGAGCGTCGCGTCACGCTCTGCTTCATCGAAGGCCACAACGAGTACGCCGTCGACAACGAGGAGTACCACACGCATCTCGATGCCGCGGTCGGCCACAGCCATGACGACTCGGCCTCGCTCGTGATCGAAACCCGCGGACATGGCGTGGGCCGCTGGCGTCGCACGCTCGAAGGGCTCGGCTACGACATCGAGCGCCTGCCGCTGGCGACCGTCGCCGTCGTGCCGGCGCACTGCAACGTCGTCATCGACGCCGGGCCGCGCACGACCTGGCTGCCGGGCGAAAGCGCCGCGTTGCGTGCGTACCTCGAACAGGGCGGCGCCGCCCTGCTGCTGCACGATCTCGGCTTCGTGCTGGAACCCGGCCTGGCAAGCCTGGTGTCGGCACTCGGCGCAGTACCGCGCCAGGCAGTCGTGGTCGATGACGTCAGTCATTACGGCACGGACGCGGAGATGGTCGCCGTCACCGGCTACGACGCTCACCCGATCACGGCGAAGGTGTCCTATACCTTCTATCCCGGCGCGCGTCCGCTCGCGCTGACGACGCCCGCGCCCGGGATCAGCGTCACCCGCCTCACCAGCAGCAGCCCGGCGAGCAAGGTGCGGCCGGTGGCGGCGATCGAGCAGCGCGCAGTCGAGGCAGTCGCGACAACGGAAGCGACCGACGAGGCGGCCGGGCCGCAGGTGCTGGCGATCGCGAGCGAAGGCCGGCTGACGCCGCAGGCCGCGCCGATGCGTGCCGTACTCGTCGGCGACGCCGACTTCCTCAGCAATTCGTTCTATCCGTACATGTCCAACAGCGATGTCGCGCTGGGTCTGGTCCGCTGGCTCGCGCGCGAAGAGGCGTTGACGCCGGTCAGGCCGCGCGTGCCGGTGCCGCCGCTGGTGCTGCTGACCGAGTCGCAGCTGCAGGTGCTGTACGTCGGCGTCGTCGGCGTGTTGCCGCTGCTGTCGCTGGCGCTGGGTCTCGTCGTGTGGTGGCGTCGCCGATGAGGACCGCGTGGCGCGCGGCGCTTGCATTGCTGGCGACGGGCTACCTGGTCGTCATGCTCGTCACCGGCGCGCGGCCGACGCGCGAGCAGTTCGTTGCCTTCGAGGCCGCCGGCGTGATGACGCAGACCCCTGAGCACGTGCGCGGAGTCGAACTGCGCGACGGCGCTCGCACCTGGCAGATCGAGCGCCGCGACGACGGCTGGTATCTCGATGACGCGGCACTGGCCTCCGGCGTCGCCGGGCGCCTGTCGCTGGCCCTCAAGTTCCTGCACACCGCGCGGCCCGTGCGCACCCTCGACGCGGCCGACAGCGCCACGGCGGACGCGGAGTACGGACTCGCCGCCGCCTCGCCGCGCGTGCGCGTGACGCTCGAGGATGGCGAGAGCCTTGCGCTCGAGTTCGGGGGCGTGACGCCGGACGGCAGCCTGCAGTATCTGCGCGTCCAGCCCCCGTTGCGGATTCACCTGATGTCGAACTTCGTCGGTGAAGAATGGCGCGCGGTCGTCGCGGCCTTGCCGTGAAGCTCGTGGCGCTGCTGCGGGCAGTCGCGCTGATGCTCATCGCATCCGCTTCATCGGCGCATGAAGGTGGCGTGAGCGGTTACGCCGCCGTCCACCTCAACGACAACGCGCTGCGCTATGAATTGACCCTGTCGGCGCTGCCCGCGCCGCTGCTGGCGGCCGCCGACCACGACGCGGCGCGGGCGCTGGGGGCGGCGCGCGCTGCGTTGCGTGCCGGCCTGCGCATCAGCAGCGAGGGCGCGCGCTGCGAACCCGTCGAGGCCCTGGCCCCGCCCTCGGCTGACACGCGCGTCAGCGTCACCCTCGTCATCGACTACGTGTGCCCCGGCCCCATCGTCGCGCTGACGCTGCACGACGACAGTTTCGACGTGTTCGGCCCGGATCTGCACATCCTGGGCCGCGCGAGCCTGGCCGGCGAGACGCGCGAGTTCACCCTCGCTACCGAGTCGCGCGAGGTCGCCCTCGCATTCGGCAGCGGGGCGCCGTCATCGCCCGTCGCGCGTGGCTTTACGGCTTTCCTCAAGCTCGGCGTCGAACACATCCTGCTCGGCTACGATCACCTGCTGTTCCTGTTCGCGCTGCTGCTCGCGCCGTCGCGCTGGCAGACCACGGTGCGCATCGTCACCGCCTTCACCCTGGCGCACAGCGTGACGCTGGCGCTGACGGCGCTCGACGTGCTGCGCCTGCCCGGCGTGCTCGTCGAAGCCGTGATCGCGGGATCGATCGCGTACGTGGCAGCCGAGAACCTGTGGGCGAAGAATCCGCTGTCGCGTCGCGTGTGGGTGACCCTGCTGTTCGGCCTCGTCCATGGTTGCGGGTTTGCGAGCGTGCTGCGTGAGATAGGCCTGCCGACGACGGGCCTGTGGCCCGCGCTGCTGGGTTTCAATGTCGGCGTCGAAGTCGGACAACTCGCCGTGATCCTGCTGGTCCTCCCGTTGCTGCACGCGATCCGCCGCCTCAAACGCGAAGCGGTGATCAGCGCCACGCTGTCAGCCGGTGTCTGCGCCGTGGGAGTCTGGTTGCTGGTGCAGCGCGTAGCTTGACGTCAATCGGCACGGCGGGCTCATGCCCCAACCTACGACACTGCGCAGAAAGACCACAGAGGCCGCCATGGCGGCGATGGCCGTGTTGCCGGGCTTTCCAAAGGAACAGGCTGACCCATTCGTGATCTTTTCGATGAGGGCGGAGGCTTTACAGGCCGCTTTGATTGCCTTCGAGAACCCGCTCAGCAAACTGGCCAGTGCCGCAGTGCGACCATCCTGCACCGCTCCAATTCTCGCACCGTGGTCCCCAGCAGCAATTCAAACCCGACTTGCTCTTATTCCTCCGTGAGCTCCGTGGCTGGGTGATCTTTTCTCCCCGCCACTGCACCGCTGCGCTGCCGTCCGAATCTGCCCTATGATCGGCCATGAAGAAGGGAGACGTGATGCCTGTCAGGTGGGGACTGTTCGTCTGGTCGCTACTGGCGACGCCGGTGCTGGCTGAAATCTACTCGTGGAAGGACGCCGACGGGCAGGTGCACTTCGGCGATCGGCCGCCGGCCGGACAGGCGACCGAAGTCGTGCGGCCCCGGATCAGCACCATCGAGACAGCGAAAATCGTGCCGGTGAAGGCGGTGGCGGCGACGGCCGGCGTCGTCATGTACAGCGCCGAATGGTGTGGCGTGTGCAAGCGCGCCAAGCGCTATTTCACGGAGCACGGCGTCCGCTATGACGAACGCGACATCGATCTCAACGACGGGCACCGCGCGGATTTCGAAGCACTCGGCGGTCACGGCGTGCCGCTGATCCTCGTCGGCTCGCAGCGGATGGACGGCTTCGATGCCGGCCTGTTCGAGACGCTGCGCGCCGCGGGCGGGCACTGATACGCCATGTCGGTCGACACCCCCGCCCAGCCCATGACACCCGCCGACACGCTGCGCGCGCTGCTCAGCGGCCCGCCGATCACCACGGAGCGCGCGCTCGCGTTCTTCGATGAACTGGCGGTCGTCGACCTGACCTCCCTGCGCGGACGCTGGCGCGGCGCTGGCCTGCCGACCGGCCATCCGATGGACGGGCTGCTCGAAGCGACGGGCTGGTTCGGCAAGGAGTTCATCGATGTCGAGCACGTGCATCCGCTGCTGTTCCAGGACCGCCACGGCCGGGTGTTCAGCGTGCGCCCGCTGCATGTGCTGATGAGCCTCGCGCAACTGCTGCCGTTTGCGCGTTTCCACCGCCTCTCGGTCCCGCTGGCGAAAGTCTGCAATGGGCTGTTGCGCACGACCTCGAGCCACGCGCGGCTGCGGATGACAGCGTGTCGCGGCAGGATCAGCGCGACGATGATCTACGACCATCTGCCGACCCACGACGTCTTTCGCCGGGTCGACGATGACACGGTGCTGGGGCTGATGGATGCGAAGGGGATGGCGTACCCGTTCTTCTTCATCCTGCGTCGCGAACGCCCGGCGCGTTGAACGGTAGCGTCGGCGCTAACTGGCGATACCGAACCACAGCGCGAGCCACGCCGCCAGCGCAATCACGAGCAGCCCGCCGCCGGTCCACAGGGCGTAGCGCGCGCCACCGTTGATCCACGCGAACAGGATTTTGCTCACGGTGTTGGTGGTCATCCCGATCAGCACGCAGCGCGCAAGCGTTGGTGCATCGACCAGGCCGCCATGCGCGAGCGACAGGGCGGAAGTCGCGGCCGCATGGGCGTCCGCAAAGCCCGCCAGCGCGATGCCCAGCGTGGCACCGGCCAGGCCGTACTGGCGCTCGACGAGGCCCACGGCGGCCGTGACGCCCGCAAGCAGCGCGGCGAAGGCGAGTGACGGCAGCACGTGAAATGCATGGCCGTCGGTGTGCGCCGGCGCGCCATCGCGCTGCGACTTCAGCGCGATCAGTGCCAGGACGAGCGCCGTGACGAGCATCGCCAGCAGCGGTACCCGCAACACGGCCAGGCTCGGCGGATGGATCGTGGTGGCGATCAGCGCGAGCTGCACGGCGGTTGCGACGGTGGAGAACCAGGCGCCGGCGACGCAGCTCGGCAGCAGGCCCGGCTCGCGTCGCGCGCCGGTGCCCAGCGCAGCCGTCGTCGCGGTGCTCGACACGAAGCCGGATAAGAGGCCGCCGAGCGCGAGCCCGATGCGCGGGCCGAGTGCACGCAGTGCAACATGACCCAGGCCCTGGAGCGTCATGAACAGCACCGCGAGCGCCCATAGACGGCGCGGATCGAGGCCACCGAGCCACGCGGTCGGCGTGGCGGGAATCAGCGGCAGCACGACCAGCGCGGCGCCCGCGAGCAGCAACGCATCGCGCAGTTCGGTCGGACTCAGCAGCTCGGTCGAAAAGCGATGCAGTCCCTGACGCGCGTAGAGCAGGCTCGCGACGACGACGGCAGCGCCGGCGGCGAAGCGCGGATGTTCAATCGCCTGCACGCCGAGCAGGTAGGTCACGAACAGCGCCAGTTCGGTCGTGATGCCGGGATCTTCCGAGCGCTCGCGCGCATAGCGGATGGCGGTCAGCACCAGGATCAGCACGCCGCCGAGCAGCACGATCCAGGGCATCGCCAGGCTCTGCGCGACCGCGCCCATCACCGCCGCCAGCGAGAACGTGCGCACACCGGCAAAGCGGCGGTCGGCACCGAGTCCCTTGCGTCGTTCGCGCTCAATCCCGATCAGGAGTCCGGCGCCGAGCGCGGCGGCGAAACTCGGCAGCAATTCGAAGGTGGCGGGCAGCTGATCGGGCGTCATCGCGAACACTTTACGCGGCCTGCCTGCGGTCGTCTTGATCGGACCCCGGCGTTCGTTTCATCGGTGGCGCACCGCTGGTACATTCCCCGTCTGCCATTTTTTCCGGAGCGCCACCGCGATGGTCGACAGTCTCACGCAATTTCTCGACGCCCTGCCGTCCGATCAGCATGCGGTGGACTACGGCACGACGCGCCTGACCGCCGGCGATCTCGCGCAGGCGAGCCGGCGCGTCGCCGCCGGGCTCCGGCAACTGGGCCTCCAGCCCGGCGATCGCATCGCGCTGTGGCTGCCGAACATCCCGGCCTGGCTCGAGTGCTTCTTTGCCTGCGCACGGCTCGGCGCCATCGCGGTGTCGGTCAACACGCGTTTCCGTTCGCACGAGGTCGAGGACATCCTTGGTCGCGCCGGCTGCCGCGCACTGGTGCTGTGGCCCGGTTTCAAGGCGATTGATTTCCGCGGGATTCTCGACGCGGTGCCGGCGTCGGCCCTCGCCGCGCTCGAACACGTGATCGTGTACACCGAAACGCCTGATGAAGCGCCGTTCACGCTGCCGGGCAAGACGATCACGCCGTATGCGGCTGTGCGCGCTGCGGCCGAGGATCGCGCAGAGCCGGCGCCCGCGACGGCGCGCTGCGTGATCTTCACGACCTCGGGGACGACGAAGGCGCCCAAGTTCGTCTGCCACGCCCAGGCCGGCGTGGTACGCCATGCGCGCGATGTCGCCGTGGGCTTCGGCCTGGCGGTGCCGGGTTCGCGCGTGTTGCAGGCGCTGCCGCTGTGCGGCGTGTTCGGTTTCACGCAGGCGCTCGGGGCGCTCGCAGGCGCGGCACCGATGCGCATGCTGTCGCTGTTCGACGCCACCGAAGCCGCGCGCGTGATGCACGATGAACACGTCACACATGCGAATGGCGGCGACGACATGCTCGATCGCCTGCTCGCCGCGCGCCCCGAGGCCCACCCGTTTCCCGCTCTGAAATTCTTCGGGTATGCGAAGTTCAACCCGGCGCTCGACGACCTGGTGACGCGCGCCGAGGCGCGGGGTGTGACGGCCTGCGGTCTTTACGGCATGAGCGAGGTGCACGCGCTCTACGCCCTGCAGCCGCGCGAACTGCCGGCGGAAGAGCGCGCGAAGGGAGGGGGCGAACTGATCTCGCCCGATGCCGCCGTACGCATCTGCGATCCCGACACGGGGCGCGAACTGCCGGCAGGCGAGCACGGCGAAATCGAATTGAAGGGGCCGAGCCTGCTCCTCGAATATTTCGGTGACGCCGAGGCGACGCGCGCGGCGTTCCGCGACGGCTGGTTTCGCACCGGCGATCTCGGCTATCTCGAGGGGCCGCGTCGTTTCTGCTACGTGACGCGCATCGGCGACGTGCTGCGGCTCGGCGGTTTCCTGACCAGTCCGCAGGAAATCGAAGCCGTGCTCGAAACGCATCCGGCGGTGCAGGGTGCGCAGGTGGTCGGCGGTACGCTGGGGCATGAGCCCGTGGCAGTCGCCTTCGTCGTGGCCGAGTCGGGGCAGGACCTCGACGAGGGCGCGCTGCGCGACTGGTGCAAGGCGCGCCTCGCCGGTTACAAGGTGCCACGACGCTTCGTGCGGATCGACGCGTTTCCGACGACGCCGAGCGCCAACGGCACCAAGATCCAGCGGGCAAAACTGCGCGCGATGGCAGCGGAGCTGCTGGCCACGGCGTGAGGTCACCCGCCTTGCCAAGCCGCCCCGGGGCGCCGACCATACGGCGCACCGTCATCAGGCTGTCGACAGCGGTCGGCGCGCCTGGCCCACACCACCAACGAGGGGAGATACATCATGCGACGCGATATCGAATTCAACGCGGACGGCGTCACGCTGCGCGGCTGGTTCTACACACCGGACAAGGGCAAGGGGCCGTTCGCCTGCGTCGTGATGGCGCACGGCTTTTCCGGCACCAAGGAAATGACGCTCGACAAGTTCGCCGAAGTCTTCGCCGCGGCCGGTCTCTCGGTGCTCGTCTATGACAATCGCTGCCTCGGCAGCTCCGGCGGCGAGCCGCGCTCGGAAATCGATCCGACCTGGCAGCGTCGCGACTACCGCACCGCGATCAGTTACGCGCAGAGCCTGCCCGAAGTCGATCCCGCCCGGATCGGCATCTGGGGCACGAGCTATACCGGCGGCACGGTGTGCGCGGTCGGCGCGATCGATCGTCGCGTGAAGGCGATCGTCAGCCAGGTGCCGTTCATGCGCGGTCACCACAACCTGCAGCAGTTCCTGCCGATCACGGCGGTCGAGGGCTTCCGCAAGATGCTCGACGACGATCGCCTGCGTCGGATCAACGGCGAGCCATCGGCGTACATGAAGATGTGCTCGCTCGATCCGAATGAACCACACGTGTTCCCGGGCACTGCGACCTACAACTTCATTCATCACTTCGTGAATTCGGATCCGAACTGCACCTGGGAGAACCGCGTCACGCTGCGGTCGATCGAGTACATGATGGAATACGACGTCATGGGCTACATGGAATACATCAGCCCGACGCCGCTGATGATGATCGTCTCCGACTACGACACGACGACCCCGACCGACATCGCGCTGTCGTGCTTCGACAAGGTGCAGGGGCCGAAGAAGCTCGTGGTGATCAAGGCCGATCACTATGCCGCCTACATCGAGAAGTTCGCCGAGACCAGCGTCGCCGCGCGCGACTGGTTCGTCGAGCACCTGTGAGACGGGGTGGTGTGCCGCGCGCCGCCGCGGCACACTGCGCTTACGCACTTTCAGCTTGATTTCAGGAGTGCTCCCTACACTGGGTTTCACGGTCGCGGCGTCGAATATCGGCGTCGCCCGGCATACCCACTGTTGTCACAAGGAGGCCTCATGAAATTCTTCGAACCCTGCCCCAGTTCCGTATTGCCCGCATTCGCGCTGTTGTTGGTCTCGGGTGCCGCGCTGGCGGACGTCGGCTTTACGCAGGCCGAAGCGCTGCGGCGCAGCGGCGAAGCCCTGCCGCAGGCGCGCGTCGTCGACATCGTCAACAAGGTCCGCCCGGGGGAGATTACCGATCTCGAACTCGACCGCGATGGCGGCCGTCTCGTCTATGAAGTCGAGATCAGCGATGCGCAGGGCCAGCAATGGGATGTGGAGCTGGACGCGAAGACGGGCACGGTGCTCGGCGAGCAGCAGGACGACTGATGGCGGACACGGGGCAGCTGACAGGCCATGACTAGTCCGCGTGTGCTGGCGGCCGTGCTCCTCGCCGGCGCGATGGCCGCCGTGTTCGCGGACGATATCGGTCACGAGGCAGCGCGCCGCCTGCGACAGGAGGGACGGATAGTCCCGCTCGGCGACATCCTGGCTGACGTGACCGCCCGTCATCCCGGACGCGTCATCGAGACCGAGCTCGAACGCGACGATGGTCGCTACGTCTACGAAATCGAACTCCTCGGCGACGATGGCCACGTCTATGAGTTCGAGTTCGATGCCGCGAGCGGTGAACGGCTCGGGTTCGAGCGGGAGCACTGATGCGTCTGCTGCTCGTCGAGGACGAACCGCGCCTGGCCGCGCGCCTGCGCGAACAGTTGATGGCGCTCGGCTATGCCGTCGACCACGCGGCCGATGGCGTCGATGCCGAGTTCATGGGCACGAATGTCGAATACGATCTCATCGTGCTCGATCTCGGCCTTCCTCTGCGACCGGGGCTCGAGGTCCTCGCGCACTGGCGCGCCGCAGGTCTGCGCACGCCTGTACTGATTCTCACCGCGCGCGACGGCTGGCAGGAGCGCGTGGCGGGCCTCAAGGCCGGCGCCGACGACTATCTCGGCAAGCCGTTTCACGTCGAAGAACTCGCGGCCCGGTTGCAGGCGATTCTGCGCCGTGCCCAGGGTGACGGCGCGCCGCAGATCGCGAGCGGCGATGTCGCGCTCGACGAGGATCGCCAGGCGGTCAACGTCGCCGGGCGCGCGCCGCAGGCGCTGACGGGCACCGAGTTCCGCCTGTTGCGCTGCTTTCTGCTGCATCCCGGCAAGGTGCTGTCGAAGAGCTTTCTGACCGAGCACGTCTACGACCAGGACTTCGATCGCGACAGCAATCTGATCGAGGTCTATGTGCGACGCCTGCGCGAGAAGATAGGCGAAGACAGGATTGCCACGCGTCGCGGCCAGGGTTACGTCTTCCTCGCACGGGATCCGTCATGACGACAAGCTTGCGCGGGCGTCTGCAGCTCGCGCTCGGCGCCTGCCTCGTCGCGTTCTCATTGCTGCTGTGGTTCGCCGGCAACCGGATGCTCGAAGCGCTGGCGCGCGATCTCGTGGCCGCGCAGCTTGCCGACAGTGCCGAATCCCTGCTCGCCGCGCTCGACTTCGACGCCGCCGGTGTCCCCGCACTGCGGCAGGTGGCACCCGAATACGCGCAGCCGTTCTCCGGACATTACTTCCGGATCGAGGCCAACGACCATGCGCTGCAGTCGCGTTCGCTGTGGGATGAAAATCTCGAGCTGGCCGCGCCGGCGACGGGTCGCTTCGAACTCCTGCGCGTCACGGGTCCGCAAGCGCAGCCGCTGCTGGTGCGCGCCGCCACCTATGTCAAACAGGCGCGCGCCGTGACGATCGTGGTCGCTGCGGATCTCGGGCCGATCGACACCTATCGCCGGCGCCTCGCGGCGAGCGTGCTGGTGTTCGCCGTGGTCGCGGTGCTGGTGCTCGGTATCGCGCAGCACTTCGTGCTGCGCGTGTCCCTGCGGCCGCTCGCGCGGATGCGCGAGGCGCTGCAGGCTATCGAACGCGGCACGGCCGAACGGCTGCCGGAGGATGCACCGGCCGAGGTATTGCCGCTGGTGCGCGAGGTCAATCGCCTGTTGTCGACGCTGAGCCGGCGGCTCGCGCGCTCGCGTCACGCGCTCGGCGATCTCGCCCACGCACTGAAGACGCCGCTGCAATTGCTGCACGACGATCTCGCGCAGCTGTCGGCGCCGCCCGAAGCGGTGGGCGATGCGCGTCGACAGGCGACGCAGATCGGCATGCTTGTCGAGCGAGAACTGCGGCGTGCACGGCTCGCCGGTGCCGGTGCAAATACCGCGCGCTTCGTGCTGACGCAGGATCTCGATGATCTCTGCGCGACCATGCGCCAGCTGCATCGTGATCGGCAGATCGCGATCGACGTCGACCGCCGTGGCGAACGCGTGGCCTTCGGCGATCGGGAGGACATGCAGGAGCTGCTCGGCAATCTGCTCGACAACGCCTGCAAATGGGCGCGACACCAGGTGCGGATCGACCTCGACGCGGCCGGCGACCTGCGCATCGTCGTGGCCGATGATGGGCCGGGAATCGAAGAAGGCGCGTCGGCACGTGCGATGGCGCGCGGTGTCCGGCTCGACGAATCGCGTCAGGGGCATGGCCTGGGCCTTGCGATCGTCGGCGACATCGTCGCCGCCTACGGCGGCGAGTTGAGCTTCGGGCGCGATGACGCGCTCGGTGGCCTCGCGGTCCAGGTGACGCTGCCGTCGGACACCGCGGTGGCCGGCGCCGGCTGACACGTCGTGGTGACGACGCGGGGCAACAGGCAGCCGAATCGTCGCGCGGCGCTACCAGCGCGCAGCGCGGATGTCACCAGCGCTCACGCAGCGGCGTCGCGCTCGGCCTGCTCCAGTGCTTCGGCATGGGTGAGCCACGCGCTTTCAGCCGCGTCGGTTTCCTGCTCGATGCGCGCCTTCTCGAGCAGCAGGCGCTTCAGTTCGTCCTTCTGCGCGGGTTCGTAGACCTCGGGATTGGCGAGCTTCGCTTCGATTGCGGCCTTCTTGCGGTTCGCCTTCTCGAGCGCGCTCTCGGCCAGACGCACCGCTTCGCGCAGGGGTTTGAGCTGCTGGCGCAGTTGCGCGCCCTGCTGGCGGCGCTGTTTGTCGTTGGTGCGGTCGGCGGGCTGATCACCCGCCGACTTCGGGTCCGCCTGCTCGCGACGGCCGCCGGCCAGCCAGCGCGCGTAATCCTCGAGATCGCCATCCCACGCGTCGACCTTGCCGTCGTGCACGAGCATCAGCGTGTCGGCGGTGGTGCGCAGCAGGTGCCGGTCATGGGCCACGACGATCAGTGCGCCTCCGAAGTCCTGCAGCGCAAGCGTCAGGGCGTGTCGCATGTCGAGATCGAGATGGTTCGTCGGCTCGTCGAGCAGCAGCAGATTCGGTCGCGCGTGCATCAGCAGCGCGAGCACGAGCCGCGCCTTCTCGCCGCCGGAGAATGTGCCGACCGGGCGCTTGACCATGGTGCCATCGAAATTGAAGCCGCCGAGGAAATTGCGCTGCTGCTGTTCTGAGCCTCTCGGATCGATGCGCTGCAGATGGACCAGCGCGCTCTCGCCCGCATCGAGCTGTTCGAGCTGGTGCTGGGCGAAATAGCCGACGGCCAGGTCCTTCGCACCGTGCAGTTCGCCGGCCTGGGGGCGGATTTCGCCGGCCAGCAGCTTGATCAGCGTCGACTTGCCGGCGCCGTTCGCGCCGAGCAGCGCGATGCGATCGCCGGGCGTGATGGTCATTTTCAGCTTGTTCAGCACGCGCCGTTCGCCGTAGCCTGCGTCGACCTCGTCGAGCACCAGCAGCGGCTGCGGCAGTTTGTGCGGCGGCTTGAACGCGAAACTGAATGGCGAATCGATGTGCGCCGGCGCGATCATCTCCAGGCGCTCGAGTGCCTTCAGGCGGCTCTGCGCCTGACGCGCCTTGCTCGCCTTGTAGCGGAAGCGGTCGACGAAGTCGCGCATGTGCGCGACTTCGCGCTGCTGGCGCTCGAAGGCCGACTGCTGGCCGGCGAGCTGCTCGGCGCGCGCGCGTTCGAAGGCACTGTAGTTGCCGGTGTAGAGCTTGAGCCCACCGCGCTCCATGTGCGCGATCACGCTGACCACGCGATCGAGAAAGTCGCGGTCATGGGAGATCAGCAGCAGCGTGCCCTGGTAGGACAGCAGCCACTGCTCGAGCCAGATCACGGCATCGAGATCGAGATGGTTCGTCGGTTCGTCGAGCAGCAGCAAATCCGATCGGCACATCAGCGCGCGGCCGAGATTCAGGCGCATGCGCCAACCGCCCGAGAACGAGGAAACCGCTTTCAGTTCGTCGCCCGGCGCGAAGCCGAGGCCGACGAGCAGGCGCGCGGCGCGCGCCGGTGCCGCGTAGCCGTCGATGGAGGCCATGCGCACGTGCAGTTCGCCGAGGTGTGCGCCGTCGCCGGCTTCCTCGCGCGCAATCGCGGCCTGCACCTCGCGCAGTTCGCGGTCGCCGTCGAGGATGTACTCGAGTGCGGGCCTGGGGTCGGGCGGCGTCTCCTGTGCGACGTGCGCCAGCGTGATGCCGGCCGGGTAGCTGACCTCGCCCGTCTCGGTCGCGAGCTCGCCACGGATCAGCGCGAACAGGCTCGATTTGCCCGCGCCGTTGGCGCCGGTCAGGCCGATTTTCTGCCCGGCGTGAACAATGAAGTTGACGTCCTCGAACAGCACCTGGCCGCCACGGCGCAGGCTTACATCACGAAAGGCAAGCATAGGCGCGAAGTGTAGAGAGTCGGCGCCGCGCTTCACAGCCCGGCGCGCGAAAAATGTCCTCAGTCGCGCGGCGCGGCCGTCGCCTGGATGCCGTAACGCGGCCGGTAGGTGACCGAGGCGAGCGGGACTATCGGGTGGCCCGGCACCGGCCGTACGCGGAACAGGGGCAGCAGCCGTGCTAGCACGAGCTGGATCTCGAGCATCGCCATGCCGGCACCGATGCAGGTGCGCGGTCCCGCCGCAAACGGCAGGTAGCAGTAAGAATGGCGCGACTCGCTGCGCTGGGGGCTGAAGCGGGCCGGGTCGAAGCGTTCGGGGTCCTGCCAGTGCGCAGGATGTCGATGCAGCGCATACGGCAGCACGGCGAGGTAGGCGCCGGCCGGAATGCGGTAGCCGCCGAATTCACAGTCCGTGCCCACCGCACGCGAAATGCCCCAGACCGGCGGATACAGCCGCATCGATTCCTGGACCACCTGCTTGAGAAACGGCAGCCTTGGCAAATCGGCGGCGAGCGCCGGCCGCCCGCCGAGTTCGCGCGTCAGTTCGTCGACGAGCATGGCCTCGATGTCGGGGTGCTGCGCGAGCAGGTGGAAGGTCCAGGCCAGCGACACCGCCGAGGTCTCATGCCCGGCGAGCATCAGGGTCACGATCTCGTCGCGCACCTGGCGCTCCGGCATGCCTTCGCCACTGTCCTCATCGCGCGCCGCGAGCAGCAGGCCGAGCAGATCTGCGCGCGTCTCGCCGCTCGCGCGTCGCCGTTCGATCAGGCCGTAGACGATGCGATCGAGGGTCGCGAGATGTCGTGCGAAGCGGCGGTTGCCGGCAGTCGGAATCCACGGGTAGAGCGTCAACAGCGCGCGGACGGTCTTCGGATTGACGTTCATGACGTCGAGCATCTCGGCGACTTCGTCCGCGTGCGCCTCGATGTCAGCGCCGAACAGCGTGGCGCCGACCACGCCGAAGGTGAGCCTGCTCAGTTCGCGATCGAGGGCGAACGGCGGCGTCGGCCCGTGCGCGCGCCAGCGCTCGACCAGCGTCTCGATGCACGCATTGATGGCGCCGTCGAACGCATTGACGATGCGATGGTGGAACATCGGCTGCATCAGCCGCCGCTGCCGGCTCCACGCCGGCCCGTCGCTGGTGACGAGGCCATTGCCCATCGTCAGCTTCAGCACGCGGTAATCGATGTTGTCCTTGTTGAACTGCGGCCAGGCCTGCGTCATGACCCGGCGGACGTCGTCCGGATCGTTGAGCATGTAGATGTCGAGGAAGCCGCGCCAGCGGAACACGTCACCATGACGCTGCGCGAGTTCGGTGAAATAAGTCGCCGGATTGCGGCGGTAACCGGCGAGACTGCCCCAGTAGCCCGGGCCCGGCGGGGGCGGCAGTGGCATCGGCCGGCTCAGGCCGATGCGCTGGGTCGGGCGGCGAGTCGCGTATGCCAGCGGCGGGTCGCCGCGTGGCTGTCCGGAATCCCGATGTCGACCCACGCCACGAAATCAATCGCGCAGAAGGCGGTGATGTCGGCCATCGTCAGCTCCTCGCCCACCAGCCACGGCGAGGCCGTCAGCGACTCCTCGAGCCAGTCGAAGAAGCGCGCGAGCGTCTGCCGTCCACGGTCGACGAGGCCCGGGATCGCGGGAATCGGCTGCGCGCCGCCGCCCGGAATGCTGCGCGCGACGAATTTCGGATGCTGGTTCCGGAACACTTCGGAGCCGGCAATCATGCCTTCGAACTCGGCCTTGCGCTGCAGGCATTCGACGAGCGCCCGCTCGACCGGCGTGCGGCCCAGCAACGGGCGCCACGGGTAGAGTTCTTCGAAGTAGCGGCAGATCGCCATCACTTCGTCGAAGCGTGTGCCGTCGTCGAGCACCAGCGTCGGCAGCAGGCCGCGCGGATTGATCGCGAGAAAGGCCGGCCCGAGATTCTCGCCGTCGACGATGTTGATCTCGACTTTCGGCACCTCGATGCCTTTTTCGGCAAGGAAGATCCGCGCGCGGCGCGGGTTCGGCGCCATGGCGCAGTCATAGAGCTTCATCGGCAGTCCCCTCAGCGGAATTTCGGGATCACTTCCTCAGCGAACAGCTGCAGGTGATCGTTCATCTTTTCTTCCGGATAACCGGGCGGCACCGTCCAGGTGTAGTAGCGCTCGATGCCGGTGGCTTCAGCGTAACTCGCAATCGCGTCGACGGCGTGCTGCGGCGTGAGGACCTGCAGGATACCCATCTCGGCGAGCTGGGCCGGCGTCGACACCGGCGGGAACAGGGCCTGGCCGGCTTCGCCGAGCCACTGGTTGTACATCTCGATCTGGTACAGCACGTGCGGTCCGATGTCGGCGAGCGTGCGCGCCGGATCGCGCGACACGACGAGCCAGAAATGGCCACCGATCAGGCGACCGGGGCCCTGCTTGCCGAGACGCGCGCGCTCTTCGCGGTAGACCTTCACCAGCTCGCCCATGTCGCCGGTGCCGAGATAGCCGTCGCCGATGCGCGCCGCGCGTTTGGCCGAGGCCGGCGCAAAGCCGCCGATCCACAGCGGGGGCGGATTCTGCACCGGCATCGGGGCGAGTTTCGCGCCTTCGACGGTGAAGTGCTTGCCCGCGTAGTCGACGGTCTCGCCGCGCCACAGTGCGCGAATGATCTCGAGCCCTTCGTCCATCCGCGCGCCGCGGTCCTGGCTGCGCAGGCCCAGCCCCTTGAATTCCTGGGGGCGATAGCCGACGCCGACGCCGAGTTCGAAACGGCCGTTCGAAATGATGTCGATGGTCGCCGCGTCCTCGGCGACCCGCACCGGGTGATACAGCGGCAGCAGCAGCACACTGGTGCCGATACGGATGCGGTCCGTGCGCGCGGCGACTGCGGCGGCCAGCGGCAGGATTGACGGCGCGTGGCCGTCTTCGCAGAAATGATGTTCGGTGAGCCACACGTCGTCATAGCCGATGGTCTCGGCCCAGGCGATCTGGCGCAGCGTCTGCGCGTAGATCTCCGGGTACGGGCGTGCCCAGCGGGCAGGATTGCGCAGCGAATACCAGAGGCCGAAGCCGAGGCGAGGATGGCTCATGAGATCTCCGTCAGTGGCGGGGGGTGATCGTGACCGGCATCCCGTAGCGCGGCTTCAACGTGACTTTCGCCGCGGGTTCGAGCGGATGCCCAGGCACCGGCGTTACCTTGAAGCGCGGCAGCAGGTTCGCGATCACGAGCTGGATCTCGAGCATCGCCATGCCGGCGCCGATGCAGGTGCGCGGGCCGGCGGCGAACGGCAGGTAGCAGTAGCTGTGGCGATTCTCGGTGCGCTTCGGGCTGAAGCGTTCGGGATCGAACTGCAGCGGGTTCGGCCAGAAGTCGCGGTGACGATGCAGCATGTACGGCATGATCATCATGTAGGCGCCGGCGGCGACGCGAAAGCCCTGGAATACTTCGTCCTGGTGGGAGCGCCGTGCAATTGCCCACACCGGCGGGCGCAGGCGCATGGTTTCCTGCACGACCTGCTTCAGATAGGGCAGTCGCACCAGGTCGCCGCTGAGCGCCGGCTGTCCGTCGAGTTCGGTCCGGAGTTCGTCGAGCAGACGCGCTTCGACCTCCGGGTGCTGCGCGATCTGCTCGAAGGTCCACAGCAGCGCGTTCGCCGAGGTTTCGTGGCCGGCGAGCAGCAAGGTCACGACCTCATCGCGAATCTGCTTCTCGTCCATGCCCGCGCCGTCGTCCTCGTCGCGCGCGCTCATCAGGCGATCGAGAATGTCGTCGCGCCGTTCACCGCTCGCACGCCGCGCGTTGATCAGGCCGTAGACGATGCGGTCGAGCCGGCGCACCGCGTCGTGCGAGCGCCGGTTGTGCGGCGTCGGCAACCACGGAATCAGCGTCAGCAGCGCGCGCAGTTCGTGCGTGCTGATGTTGATGACTTCGAGGATCTCGGCGATTTCCTGCGCATAGGGTTCGACGTCGACGCCGAACAGCGTGGTGCCGACGACCTTGAAGGTCAGCGTGCTCATCTCCTGTTCGAGCGCGACGGTGGTGCCCGGCGCGAGCTGCGCCCAGCGCGCGGCGAGTTCATTGGTCAGCGCATTGATCGGCGCGTCGAACGGATTGATCGCGCGGTTGTGGAACATCGGCTGCATCAGCCGGCGCTGGCGTGCCCACGAGGCGCCGTCGTTCGTCACGAGCCCTTTGCCGAGCGAGCCGGACAGGATTTTGTAATCGATGGTCTGCTTCGAGAACCGTTCCGACGGCGCGGAGAGGATGCGCTTGACGTCGTCGGGGTGATTGACGATGTGGATCGTGATCGGCATGCGCCAGCGCAGGACGTCACCATAGCGTTCGATCAGATGCTCGAGAAACCTGAGCGAGTCCTTCTGGTAGTCGACCAGGCCGTAGAGCAGCGGAGTCGTCGGCGGTGGCGGGGCCGCGGCGAGTTCGACCGGTTGTCTTTCGTTCATGGCGCGTATTCCAGAAAGCCCCGGCTGATGACGTTCCTGCCGTCGGCGCCGACGACCCTGAAGCCCGCGTTGCCGGGAGCGGATGATTCGAGGTTCAAGCTTAGCATTGTCGGCATCGGGACCATGCCGCTGAAGCGGCCGCCGAGGCGCCGGACCCGGCGCGGGTCGCCGGCGGCGCAGATCGCGATCAGCCGCGACGCCGCCAGGGCGAGCGTCGCCGTGCCGTGCAGGATGATGTCGGGCAGCCCGGCGGCGAGCGCGGCGGCGCGGTCGGTATGGATCGGATTCCAGATGCGCGCGCACTCGGTGTACACGTGGGCCGCGTTCGCCGGCACCGGCAGCGGATCGACGGTGGCGTCACCGGCCGGCCACTGCGGCCACGGCGGCGCGGCCTCGAGGGCGACATCCGGCCCGTCGACTGCCACGCCCCGATAGAGCGTGCCCTGATAGGTGCGAAACACCGTGTTGCCGAGCTCGTCGACGGTGTCGAGGCGTTTCAGCAGGTAGGCGCCGGGCCTGCGCTGTTCGACGGCAATCGCGGTGGCGGTCGTCAGCAGGCGGGTGCCGGGGGCGACGGGCTGCAGCAGGTGGATGTCGTGATCGGCGTGCACGGCGCGCGTCTGCTCGGCATCCGTCATGCCGGCGGCAAACGGACCGTAACGCAGCGCGAGGATCGAGTCCCATTCGACGCACACCGGAAATACCGGATGCATTGCGAGGCGCGCGGTCGTGTCGAGATAGCATGGCAGCGCATCGCCGAGGCCTGCGGCATAGGCCATCAGCCAGCGCGCATCGACTTCGTGCGGCAGTGCCGCAGTGTGCGCGCCGACGAGGGCACTCGACAGTGGCATGATCATCCTCCCCGGGCGGGCGCGACGGGCGCCGGTGCGTTATCGTAGCCGACGTTCAAGCACGCAGGCACAACCGTGACACTCCTTCATTTGCCCGTGGCGCCGATGCTGGCGCTGCTGCTCACCGGCGCCGCGTTCGCGGCATCTCCCGATCACGACTACATGGCGGAGCTGATGGTCGAGGCTGCGAATGCCCGCGCGCCTTATCCGGATCTCGTCCGCATCAATCCCGCGCTGACGACCGACGATCTCTACGCGGTACAGCAGCGCTTCGTCGCCGCCCAGGTGGCGGCGGGCGCGCGCATTGCGGGCTTCAAGGGCGGGCTCGTGCCGCAGGCCCCGATCGGTGGCGTGCTGTTCGCCGATGGCCTGCGCGAGGCGCCGCGGTCGGTGTCGCGCAAGCATTACCACAGCCTGCTCGTCGAAGCCGAAATCGCCTTCGAGTTCTGCACCGCCGTCACCGCACCGCTGATCGATGTCGCCGCGGTCAAGGCGGCCGTGTGCCGTCTGCGCCCGGCGGTCGAACTGCCAGACGCCGCGATTCCCGATCTGGGCGCCATCAAGAGCGATCTGCCGCGCCTCGCGCAGGCGCTGATCCCGACGAACATCGCGACCCGCGACGTGGCGCTCGGCGCGCCGCGCGACGCTGCCGCCCATCCGCTGTCGGCGCTGCACATCGTCACGATGCGCAACGGCGAGACGCTCGGCGAGCGAACCGCAGGGGACGCGAACGATGCGATGTGGGAGTCGGTGCGCTGGATCGTCAACGAGTTCGTGCTGAAGCACGGCTATCGGCTCGAGGCCGGGCACATCGTCATGCCCGGCAATCTGACCGGCCTGCATCCCGGCGCACCGGGTCATTACCGCGTCGATTATGGCGCGCTCGGCGTTGTCGAGTTCGACGTCGTCGACTGAGAGGAGATGTGGCGGCGGCGCGCCCGCCGCCGGTGACCCGCGCCGGGCGGCGCTACAACGGCGCCAGCGGCCGCATCTCGAACTTGCGCGTCAACTGCAGACGCAACCCGTGACTGGCGAGAGAGTCCGGCAGAGCGGCCAGCTTCACCGTCAGCTGCAGTTCCTTTCGCACCGGCAGTTGCCCCGGTGCTTCCAGCCAGAACAGGGTCTTGCTGCGCTCACCAGGGGCGAGGACCACGGCAGCGGTTTCGGTATGCAGCACCCGTTCGCCACGTCTGAACACGAAGTCGAACGCCAGTGGCACCGCTTCCGTGACCGTCGCCGGCTCGGTTTCCGACGGTGCTTCCAGCAGGATTTCCGCGTAATAGCGTCCGCTCTTGTCGAGGTAGAGCGGCAATGTGGTGCCGCCCGTCACGGTCGCCGGCAGGACCCCATTGATCATCAGGCGGCCGACGGGCTGGGGCACATAACGCGTACCCTGGGCGATGACTTCCGCCGCCAGACCGAGTATCAGGAACAGGATCAGCACTGCGCGCATCGTATTGCTCCTTGACTGAACCACTTCTGCGTTACGCAGCGTGCGCCCACCCGGATGAATGGCTGCTGAGTCCTCAGCGCGCGGGCGCCGGTGGCACGCGCTCCTCGATCGGTGCCCGCCAGCCGCTGGCGGCCTTCGTTGCCGGTGTCGGCACGCTGTCGGCGGGCGTGGAAATCGGCGCACCGGCGTCGGCTGCCGCCGTCGTGGCGACTACCGCTGGTGGTTCGCGCCGTTTGCGCGTGAGCAGTTCGCGCGCCGCCATCGCCTCGGGCTGGCCGGGGTTCAGGGCTTCGGCGCGCCGCAGGTAGGTGTCGGCGCGCTGGTACTCGCCGGCCTCGATGTCACGCTGGGCGAGATCGAGGTAGCGCCGGGCGATGCCTGCGATCCCCTGCTGGGCGGTCACGTTCGTCGGGTCGAGCGTCAGCACGTCGCGGTATTTTTCGTAAGCGTTGTCGCCGGGCGGCAGCGTCAGGCGGGCGGCTTCGAGATCGAGGGCCGCCCGGCCCAGCAGGTCTTCGACCCGCGCGGCGAGCGTCAGCGCCGGATTGGCCACGGCGAGCGGATCCGGCGCGGGCGCCGGCACGACCGTCGGGGCCGGGATCTGGTTCGGCGCGGACACGACGGATGAAGGGGCCGACGGCAGCAGCCTCAGCACGCCGACGAGGCCGAGCGCGAGGAGCAGCGCCGCACCGACCGCGAGCGGGCCGCGACGCGCGCGGCGGGTGTCCGGCGCGCTGGTCGCCGCGGGCAGGACCCCGTTCGTCGGACTCGGCAAGGTGGGGACGTCGACGCTGCGCACGGTCGGCGGCCGGGTGCGTCCCGCCGCCGGCTCGTCCGGCAGCATCGTGAACTCGCTGCGCCAGGCGGCGATGGTCTGGGGCCGGTCCTGCGTACGGAAGCACAGCGCGTGGTCGACCGCCTTCACGAAGTCCACGCTGTAATCGCGGCGATGGTCCTGCAAATCCGGCTGATAGGTATCGCTTTCCTGCTGGGCCAGCGCGTGGCTGCGTTCGACGGCATCGGGCGGCGGCCGCCCGGCCATTGCCCGGTACAGCGTGGCGCCCAGGCCGTAGATGTCGGTCCACGGACCCTGCTGATCGCTCTTGCCGGCATATTGCTCGATCGGCGCATAACCGGGCGACACGAAATTCGTCAGGGTCTTGGCTTCTTCCGGCGTCGCGTGACGGGCCGAGCCGAAGTCGAGCAGCACCGGTTCGCCGTTGGTGCGGATCAGCACGTTGGCGGGCTTGATGTCCCGGTGCACGTAACCCTGGGCGTGAATCGTCTCGAGGCCGTCGAGCAGGCCGGGCAACCACGCGAGCAAGGCCTCCTCGGGCAGCCTGCGCTGCTGCCGCAGGACGCGATCGAGCCCTTCGCCTTCTTCGTGCTGCATCACCATGTAAGCCGTGCGATTGTGTTCGAACACGTTGTGGACACGCACGATGTTGGGGTGCTCGAAGCGGGCGAGCGTGCGGGCTTCGCTCAAGAAGCGGTACAGGCCGGTGGTGTACTCGTCGCTGAGCTGGGTGGTCAGCGGCTGAATGGTGTTGTCGGTCTCCCGCCGGGCCAGATGCCCGGGCAGATATTCCTTGATGGCCACCGAGCGATGCAGATTGTCGTCGGTCGCCAGGTAGGTGATGCCGAACGCGCCCTGGCCCAGTACCTGGTCGATGCGATACCAGAGGATACGGGTGCCGGTCGGCAGCGCGTTGCGATAGGTGCTCAAGAGGGACATGCCGGCGCGATGGTCCGGTCTTGCCCGCGCCGCGTCAACTTCACTGTGTGCGGATCCGGGCGCCGGGTCGGCGGTTCCCTGCCCAATGCGGTACCTGTCGCTGTCCATGCCGTGCGTCCTGCCGGGACATCTGCCGCCGCGGCGGCCGAATCCATTCAAGTTATCAACAACTGTAACGCTATATTCGCTAATAACAGTGGATAAGCTATCTTGTGCCCGTGTGAGCGTAAACCCCGGCCGCCGTCGGTGCCCAAGCCGTCCGCCGCCACGTCAGGCAATGCCCTGGCTCCGGCCAGGCCCGATAACAACATCGCGAGAACACAGCCATGCCGTCCTCAGTGAGTTCACTGCGCTACAACGCGACCGCCCCGTTCCGGGTGCTGATAGTCGACGATGAACCGGCGCAACGCGCGCTGGAGCGCGAAATCCTCGAGCCGCCGCGTTACCTGACGACCGAAGCCTGCAACGGCCTGGAGGCACTCGATCTGATCACCCGGCACGACTTCGACGCAGTCGTGCTGGACAAGCGGATGCCGGGCATGGACGGCGAGGAAGTGTGCCGGCGCATCCGCGATGAACTCGGCGAGGCAATGCTGCCGATCATCATGGTCACCGGCAGCAGCACCAGTGAGATCCTGCCGGCGGGACTGCGCGCCGGCGCAACCGACTTCATTCGCAAGCCCTACAACGCCGACGAGTTCGCGGCACGCGTGGAGTCCGCGATCAATCGCAAGCGTCTCACCGATCAGCTCGACAGCGCCGAGGCCGTGCTGTTCGCACTGGCGCGCATGGTCGAAGCAAAGGATGGCGACACCGGCGATCACTGCACGCGCCTCGCCCATCTCTCGGTGCGCTTCGGCCATGAGCTCGGGCTCGACGCCGAACAGATTCTCGCGCTGCGCCGGGGCGGCGTGTTGCACGACATCGGCAAGCTGGGCATCCCCGAGCGCGTGCTGTTGAAGCCCGGCGCCTTGAACGAAGCCGAGTGGCAGGTCATGCGTACCCATACGGTGATCGGTGAGCGGCTGTGCAGCGCGCTGAAGAGCTTCAAACTGACGGTGCAGATCATCCGCTCGCATCATGAGCGTTGGGACGGCAGCGGCTATCCCGACGGCACGCGCGGCAACGACATCCCGCTGCTCGCACGCGTGTTCCAGATCTGCGACATCTTCGACGCCCTCAGTCACGCCCGGCCGTACAAGCCCAGCCTGCCGCACGCCGAAGTCGTGCGCATCATGCAGGAGGAGACTGCGCGTGGCTGGCGCGATCCGGAGCTGATGCGCATCTTCCTCGCGATGCTCGAACGCGATGCGGCGGCGTTCGACCAGACCATTGCCGACGACGACCTCGGCCGCTCACTGTTCGAGGACATCCAGCGCACGCAGGAACCGCTCGGGACCGCCGACGCGCAGCCTGCCGCGCGGAGTTGATCCGCCCGTGCCGGAGCGGCACGCGGCGAACGATGGCGTCGGGGCGAGCCTGAAGATCCCGCAGTGGCTGCTGCCCTGGGTGGTCGCGGGCGCAGTCCTCGTCGTTTTCCTGCTCAGCCTCATTTCGCACACGCATGCCGAAGTCGGCGTGATCGTGCTCGGTACCCTGCTGCTGGCGATATGGGCGCATGGACAGTTCGCGCTGCGTCGACAACTCGCGCTGCTCGCCGACGCGATGCGGCGGGCGGGCGGGGGCGAACTCGGCGTGCGGCTCGCCCCGAATCCAGACGCTGACTGGGCCGGCATTGCGCAGGCGTTCAATGCCACGATGACGAACCTCGAGCGCGATCGCGGCCTGCTGGGTCTGCGCGAGAGCGAGCTGGGTCAACGCAACGCCGCGCTGCTGTCGCTGCGCGAGGCACTGGACAGCCACGCGATCGTGTCGGTCACGGACATCGACGGCGCGATCGTGTTCGCCAATGACAAGTTCTGCAAGGTCAGCGGCTATGGCGCCGATGAACTGGTGGGACGCAATCACCGGCTGCTCAAATCGGGCGCCCACGACGCGGCGTTCTACCGCGACCTGTGGCGCACCATCCGGTCTGGCAGGGCGTGGCACGGCGTGCTGCAGAATCGGCGCAAGGACGGCGGTGCCTACTGGGTGCAGTCAAGCATCCTGCCGGTGCTGGATGCCGACGGCGCGCCGAAGCAGTACATCTCGATCCGCACCGACATCAGCGCCCGCGAGCGGCTGCGCACGGGACTGGAAAGGCTCGCGACCGCCGAGCATGGTCCCGATCTGTTCCTGCGCATTGCACAGGGCATCAGTCTCGGTCTCGACGCGCGGCTGTGCGGACTCAGCCGGCTGTGCCCCGACGGTGGCAACCTCGAAGTTGTGGCCTGCTGGCACGACGGCGAGCCGGTACCGGGCTTCACCTATCCGCTGCACGGATCGCCGTGCGAGCGCGCCATCGACCAGAAGACCCCGCTGGTGATCGAGGAACATCTGCAGGCGTTGTTTCCGCTCGCACGCGCACTGGCGGCGCCCGGCAACGAGAGCTATCGCGGCCTCGTGCTGAGCGGTCACGACGGCGCGCCGCTCGGCGTGCTGTGGGCGATCAATGACCGGCCTGCCGCGCACGATGACGGCGAGGCGGCGCTGCTGGCGGTGGCAGCGAAGCGCGCGAGCGCCGAACTGCAGCGCCTAGAGGCTGAAAGCGTGCTGCGTGAACAGGAATCGCGGCTTGCGCTGGTCATCAGTGGTGCCGGGCTGGGCGTGTGGGACTGGGACCTCGTGACAGGCGCTGTCCACATGAACGATCGCTGGGCCACGATGCTCGGCTATGAACCCGGTTCGATTCGCCCGCACATCGACAGTTGGCGGGACCTGACACATCCGGATGACCATGCGCGCGCCGAGCAGAGCATCGCGCGGCATCTCGCGGGTCAGACGGAGGTGTACAGCGAAGAAGTGCGGCTGCGCGCCCGGGACGGGTCCTGGGTGTGGGTACTGGACAACGGCCGGGTGACGACTCGCGATGCCGAGGGCCGGCCGTTGCGCATGACCGGCATCCACCTCGACATCACCGAACGCAAAGAGGCCGAGCGGGCGCTGGACGCCGAACACAACCGGCTTGAACTGGTGATCGAAGCGGGCAGTCTCGGCTTCTGGGACTGGCATGTCGCGAGCGACCACGTCAGCGTCAATGATCTGCTGCGACAGGAGTTCGGCGCGCCGGCGGCCGGCATCGACCGCATGCTCGACTGGTTTCGGCTCATTCATCCCGACGACCGCGCAGGCTTCCGGCAGGCCACGATCGACTGCCTCAAGGGCCGGCATCCGGTGCTCAAGCGCAGCGCGCGCTGGCACACGGAGCGGGGCTGGGTGTGGATCAGGACCGAAGGCAAGGTGACCGAACAGGGGCCGGACGGGCGCGCCCTGCGGATGATGGGCGTCCACAGCAACATCGACGAGCAGCGTATCGCCGAGTCGCGCCTGCGGGAGCAGGAAGAACATCTGCGGCGGGTCGTCGACTCGGCGGCGCTCGGCACCTGGGAGCTCGATCTGGTGGCCGGCTCGGTGCAGATCAACGAGCGCCTGCTCGGCATGCTGGGTTACGCACCGCGCAGCCGGATCGATCAGGCCGAACTGGTGGCGCTGGCCCATCCACAGGATCTCGCCAGCATCGAAGCCGCGACGCGTGCACATCTGGTCGGCCGGGAACCCTTTTATTCGACGGAGGCGCGCCTGCGCTGCGCCGACGGCACGTGGCTGTGGGTGCTGGCGCGCGGGCAGGTCGCGCAGCGCGACGCCAACGGGCGTGCCACGCGTCTGGTCGGCATCCATCTCGACATCAATGAACGCAAGCAGGCCGAAGCCGCACTGATTGCCGGCGAAGCGCGGTTCCGGGTGCTCGTCGAGAACGTGCGCTACGGCATCTTCCTGTGCGACCCGCAGGGTGAGGTCGTCTATGCCAATCCGCCGCTCGAGCGGATGTACGGTATCTCCACGCGGGAAGCGGGCGACACTGACTGGTATGCCCTCATTCACGAAGACGATCGCACGGCGACGATTGCCCAGTGGGAGGCGCTGCGCGCCGGCCTGATGACAGGATTCGATGCGGAGTTCCGGTTGCGCCGGGGCGACGACGACATCCGCTACGTGCACAGTGCCGCGCATGCGGTGCATGTCGATGGCCGCCTGATGGGTTTCGTCGGCGCGGTCGAGGACGTGACGGAGCGCAAGACTGCCGCGCTCCAGCGCGACCGCCTGCAGATCCAGTTGCAGCAGGCGCAGAAAATGGAGGCGCTCGGGCAGCTGACCGGCGGCATCGCGCACGACTTCAACAATATCCTCGCCAGCATCCTCGGCTATGCGTCGCTGGCCTGCAGCCGCTATGCGGGTGACAACCCCAAGCTCACCGAATACCTCAATGCCGTGATGACCGCCGGCGAGCGCGCGCGCGATCTGATAGCGAAGATGCTCGCGTTCAGCCGCAATGCGCCGAACGAAAGCAGCGTGTCGATGGACGTCGCGCCGATGGTGCGCGAGGTGGCGACGATGCTGGCGTCGGTGATTCCGTCGGGCATCGAAATCGAAGTGGCGGTCGAACCGGGTGTGCCGCGCGTGAACATCGGTGCGACCGACCTGCATCAGGTCATCGTCAATCTCGCCGTCAACGCGCGCGACGCGATGGGTGAAACCGGACACCTCGACATCACGGTGCGTTCAGTGCGCTGCGAGCGCGAGGTGTGTGCGGCCTGTCTCGAAGTCGTCAACGGCGATTATGTCGAGATTTGCTGCCGCGACGACGGCGACGGCATGGACGTCGACCTGCTGAAGCGAATCTTCGACCCGTTCTTCACGACCAAGGAAGTCGGCAAGGGCACCGGCATGGGGCTGTCGGTGGTGCACGGCATCGTGCACCGTGCCGGCGGACACGTGCTGGTCGAATCGGTCAAGGGGGTGGGCACGGCGTTCCGGCTGCTGCTGCCGGCAGCGCAGGCCGCGTCTGCCGCGTTCGTCGACAACGCCCGTGTGCCGGGACAGGTGCCGCCGCCCGTGCGCGGCGCGCGCGTGCTGCTCGTCGACGACGAGCCGATGGTACTGTCCTTTCTGCACGAACTGCTGGACGGTCAGGGCTATCGCGTCGAACTCGCGCGCGACGGTGCGGAGGCGCTCGCGCTGCTGCGGGAACGCGGCCAGGAATTCGATCTGGTCATCACCGATCAGACGATGCCGCACCTCTCGGGGGTGGGCCTCGCGAAGGCCGCACGGCAGTTGCGGCCCTCGCTGCCGGTGGTGCTGTGCACCGGCTACAGCGACGCGGTCGACATCGGTTCGGCGCGCCGACTCGGTGTGCAGCGCTTCCTGCGCAAGCCGGTGGAGACCGACACCATGCTGCGCGTGGTCGCCGAACTCGTCGAACGCCGCGCAGTCGTCAGTTGACGGCGCGCTGGCGACCCTCCCAGTAGGGTTTGCGCAGCTCTGTCTTCAGGATCTTGCCGGCGCCCGACAGTGGCAGCGGTTCGTCGCGAAAATCGATCGAGCGTGGGCACTTGAAGTCGGCGATCAGGGCCCGACAGTGCGCGATGATCGCCTCCGCATCCCGCGTCGCGCCGGCCCTGGGCACCACGATGGCGTGTACTCTTTCTCCCCAGCGTGGGTCCGGCACGCCGATCACGGCACACTGCGCCACGGCCGGGTGCTGATGCAGCGCGTTTTCGACCTCGGTCGAGTACACGTTCTCGCCGCCGCTGATGATCATGTCCTTCAGGCGGTCGCTGATATAGATGAACCCTTCGTCGTCCATGTAGGCCGCGTCGCCGGTGTGCAGCCAGCCACCGCGCAGCGTCTGCGCCGTCTGTTCCGGCATCTGCCAGTAACCGAGCATCACGTTCGGACCGCGCGCGACGACTTCACCGACCGTGCCGCGCGGCACCTCGCGATCGTGTTCATCGACGATCTTCAGTTCGATGCACGGAATGGCGCGGCCTGCGGCGCGCAGGCGTCCGGCGTCGGGGCCTTCCTTGACGTGATACCGGCCCTCGAGCACCGTCAGCATCGGCGCAGCCTCGGTCTGCCCGTAAAGCTGCACGGGGGAGCAGCCTGGCAGCGCGTCGAACAGGCGCAGCAGCGTGGCTTCCGGAATCGGTGACGCGCCGTAGTAGAGGCGGGCGAGTGCTGCCAGGTCGTAGGCGCTCGACTCGAGGTGATCGAGCAGCATCTGGATCATCGTCGGCACCAGCAGGACATCGGTGATGCGGTGGTCCTGCAGGGCCTGGGCGCAGGCCGCCGGTTCGAAGCGCGGAATCACGTGATGGCTGCCACCGAGCGTGGTCACCATGTAGACGCACAGCGCGTCGGCGATGTGAAACATCGGCGCCGCGTGCAGGTAGCTCAAGGCTTCCGGCGCCTGCATCATCGCGGCGAGCTGCAGGCTGTTCGTGACGTGGTTGGCGTGCGTCAGCATGACGCCCTTGGAGCGACCCGTCGTGCCGCCGGTGTAGAAGATCCCGGACACGTCGTCGCCGGCGCGGCCGGCCTCGGGCGCCGGCGCGGCCTGCGCAAGCAGGGTTTCAACGCGGGCGAAGCCCGGCGCAGTGGCCTCACCGAGCGTCAGCACCGTGAGGTCGGCCGCACCGGCCAGCTCGGCGGCGAGGGCCGTGAAGTGCGCGTCGACGATCAGCAGCCGCACACCGCCGTCGGCGAGCGCATAGGCAATTTCGGGTGCCGACCAGCGCGTATTGATGGGCACGATGATGCCGCCGGCCCAGGGCACTGCGTAGAAGGTCTCGAGGTAGTGGTCGGAATTCAGTGCCACGATGCCCACGCGGTCGCCGGCCGCGAGCCCCTGGTCCTGCAACACCCGGGCGTAACGCGCCACCCGATCGGCGAATTCCCGCCAGTTGCGCTCACGGCCTTCGCAGCGTGTCGCGAGTGCAAGGGGCCGCTGTTGCGCATTGCGCAGAAGAGCTTGGGTGACGCGCATGATGACAGGCACTCCGGAATCGGGTTGGCGTGGCGGCAGTGACGCTGCCGCGCGCGGCGCGGGGCGCCGGCGCGACTTTATAGCGAGAACCGCAGGGCGCGGGCAAGCACGCCCACGGGTCGCCCGGGACTGCCGATCCCGATAAACTCGCGGGATGCTCGCCTTCCCCGCCATCGATCCGATCGCCTTCGAACTGGGGCCGCTCGCGGTGCGCTGGTATGGCCTGTCCTACCTGGCGGGCATCGGACTGACGTGGTGGCTGCTGCATCGTCGTTGCGGAAGGCCTGCCGCGCGTGACTGGACGGCGGAGGAGGTGTCCGATCTGGTGTTCTACGCGGCGATCGGCGCCGTCCTGGGCGGCCGGATCGGGTATGTGCTGTTCTACAACTTTCACGAATACCTCGACAATCCGCTCGAGCTGTTCGCCGTGTGGCGCGGCGGCATGTCGTTTCACGGCGGCTCGCTCGGCGTCGTCATCGCGCTCGCGCTGTTCGCGCGGCGCGTGCGCAGGCCGTTTTTCGGCGTCGCCGATTTCGTGATACCGGCGGTGCCGATCGGCCTGTTCCTGGGCCGCATCGCCAATTTCGTCAACCAGGAGCTGTGGGGTGCGCCGAGTTCGGTGCCCTGGGCGGTCATGTTCACGCATCCCGCCGCCGGAGGCGTGGCGCGTCATCCGTCGCAGCTCTACGAAGCGCTGCTCGAAGGGCTGCTGCTGTTCGTGATCCTGAACTGGCTGCAGGCGCGAACACCGGCGCGCGGCATCGTGTCGGCGACGTTTCTGATCGGCTATGGTCTGTGCCGTTTCGCCGTTGAGTTCGTGCGCGAGCCCGACGCGCACATCGGCTACCTGTGGCAGGGATGGCTCACGATGGGCCAGGTCCTGTCGCTGCCGATGGTGCTCGCGGGTCTCGTCATCCTTTTCCTTGCCATGCGGGCGCCAGCGTCCGCTCTCACGCGATAGCAGGTCCGACGATGCGTCAATATCTCGATCTGATGCAGCACATTCTCGAGCACGGTGTCAGCAAGGGCGATCGCACGGGCACCGGGACGCTCAGCGTGTTCGGTCACCAGATGCGCTTCGATTTGCAGGCGGGGCTGCCGCTGGTGACAACGAAGAAACTGCATCTGAAATCGATCATTCACGAACTGCTGTGGTTTCTGCGCGGTGACTCGAATACGCGTTACCTGAAGGAGCACGGTGTCAGCATCTGGGACGAGTGGGCAGACGCCCATGGTGAGCTCGGGCCGGTGTACGGCGTGCAATGGCGGAGCTGGCGCGCGACCGATGGGCGCACGATCGACCAGATTTCGGACCTCGTGGCGCGCCTGAAGCGGGACCCCGATTCGCGTCGACATGTCGTCAGCGCGTGGAATGTCGGCGAGATCGACGCCATGGCGCTCGCGCCCTGCCACGTGATGTTCCAGTTCTACGTCGCCAACGGCCGCCTGTCCTGCCAGCTGTACCAGCGCAGCGCGGATGTCTTTCTGGGCGTGCCTTTCAACATCGCGTCTTACGCGCTGCTGACGCACATGATCGCGCAGGCCTGCGGCTATGCGCCCGGCGATTTCGTGCACACGCTGGGCGATGCCCATTTGTATCTGAACCATCTCGAGCAGGCGCGCCTTCAGCTCTCGCGCGAACCGCGCGCGCTGCCGACGCTGCGGCTGAATCCGGCGGTGACATCGATTTTCGACTACACCTATGCCGATTTCGAGATTGCCGGCTACGACCCTCACCCGCCGATCGCGGCGCCGATCGCGGTCTGAGCAGCGGAAGATGGGCGCACGCATCAATATCGTGGTGGCGATGGCCGACAACCGCGTGATCGGGCGCGACGGCGGCCTGCCGTGGCATCTGCCCGCCGATCTGAAACAGTTTCGCGCGATCACCTGGGGCCACCCGATCGTCATGGGCAGGCGCACGCACGAGTCGATCGGGCGCGTGTTGCCCGGCCGCCGGAACATCGTGATTTCGCGCGATCCGGCCTGTGCGGCCGCCGGCTGCGTGGTCGTGCCCGATTTCGACGCCGCCGTCGCGGTCGCGGGCGACGTCCCCGAACTGATGATTGTCGGTGGCGCGGCGGTGTACGCCGCCGCGCTGCCACGCTGCACGCGTCTGTTCATCACCGAAGTCCATGCCAGTGTCGAGGGTGACGTGCGCTTCCCAACCTTCGCGCGCGAGGACTGGCGCGAGACCTCGCGCGAACCGCATCTGGGCGCAGGGGAGTTCGACTACAGCTTCGTGGTGCTCGAACGCGCCTGACGCGCCCGGCACCGAATCTGCGCGGAGGCCTTCAGTCGCCGTCGGGCGCTACCGGCTGCAGACTCGCGACGCTGAAGCGTGCGCCGTCATCGACGCGCCAGGCCGTGAGGCTTCCGCCCCACACCGCGCCGGTATCGAGCGGCACCACGTTGTACTGCCGTTCTTCGTCCGGGCTGAGTCGCAGCGTCGACCAGTGACCGAACACGATGCGTGCGTCGCGGCTGCGGCGGCCAGGCACCGCGTACCACGGCTGCAAGTCGCCGCGCTGTCGCCCGGGCGCACCCTTCGCCTTCAGATCCAGACGGCCATCGCGCGTCACGAAACGCAGGCGCGTGAGTCCGTTGATGATGAAACGCAGGCGCTGCGCACCGCGCAGATCCTCATCCCAGCGATCGGGCAGGTTGCCGTACATGCGCGCGAGGTCCTGCGCGAATTCAGCGCCGCGCAGACGCGTCGCGACTTCCCCGCCAAGCGCCAGCGCCTGCGACAGCGTCCACTGGGGGGGGATGCCGGCGTGGACCAGGGTCAGGCCCAGGACCGCATCGTGGTGGATCAGGGGCCGGCGACGCAGCCAGTCGAGCAGGTCGTCGCGATCGGGGGCCGACAGGATGTCGTCGAGCGTGTCGCCGGCGCGCAACTTCGTGCCCGGCACGTGGCGGCACGCAAGCAGATGCAGATCGTGGTTGCCGAGCACGACCACCGCCCGCTCGCCGAGGGCGACGACTGCGCGCAAGGCCGCGAGTGAGGCCGGGCCGCGGTTCACCAGGTCGCCGGTGAACCAGATCCTGTCGCGCGCGGCGTCGAATTCGATCATGCGCAGCAGCGCGCCGAGTTCAGCCGCGCAGCCCTGGAGATCGCCAATGACGTAGGTGGCCACCGGAGGCCGTGCGAGCGCTAGTGCAGGACGTTCGGCACGGCGAGCCGGAACATCGGAATCGTGGCTTCGAAGTCCACGCCATCCTCGCCGAGCATCTGGTAGCTGCCCTGCATCGTACCGACGGGCGTTTCGAGCACTGCGCCGCTGGTGTATTCGAAGCGGGCGCCGGGCGGAATCAGGGGCTGCTCGCCGATGACGCCTTCGCCACGCACTTCCTGCACGTGGCCGTGCGCATCGGTGATGATCCAGTGGCGGGAAATCAGTTGCGCGGCGACCGCGCCGACATTCTCGATGGTGATCGTATAGGCGAACACGTAGCGGTTGCGCGCCGGTTCCGACTGATCGGTGATGTAGCCCGTGCGGGCGGAAACCTTGATGTCGTGGCGCTGGCCGCTCACTGGTGTGCTTCCCGGTCGATGTTGGCTGAACTGTAGGGTGTCCACGCGCGCCGGTAAAGCGGAAGCCATCCTGATCGCCGCCACATCGTCGCCGCGCCGCGCGCCGACGTGCTCACGGGCCGCGGCCTGCCGACTCCATGCGCCGCAGTTGCAGGGCTTCCGACAGGTCCGACTGTTCGATCTGCGCGCGACCCGCGAGGTCGGCAATCGTGCGGCCGATCTTGATGATGCGATGATAGCTGCGCGCGGTCAGACGGAAGTGTTCGAAGGCCTCGGCAAGGAATTCCTGCGCGGCGGTCTCGAGTGGCGCGTGTTGCGTCAGTTCGCGCACGTCGAGTCGCGCATTGAGTTTCTGCTGGCGTTCGAACTGGCGTGCATGCGCCGCCGCGACACGCGCGCGTACGACCGCAGTCGGCTCGCTGGCGCGCGCGTTCCCTGGGCGCAGCCAGTCGCGCTCGCGCGGCACTTCGGTCTGCAGATCGATTCGATCGAGCAGCGGGCCTGACAAACGCGCGCGGTACTGGCGAATCTGCTCGGGGCTGCATCGGCAGTCCGTGCCGGGGTCGCCCGCATAGCCGCACGGGCAGAGACGCGTTGCCTTTTTGCCGGGGGTGCAGTTCTGCGCGAAATCAATACGTTCCAAACCGTATGACTTCGAGCCGCAGACAGTGGGGCAGCACATCCGCCGCGCGAGGCTCCAGCGCGGCCTCACGCAGAAAGAGGCAGCTCGCGAACTCGGGGTGAATGCCTGGACGATCCTCAACTGGGAACTCGGACATACAGAACCGCAGTCGGGTCACAAAAGATCTATTCTCCAATTTTTGGGGTATGAGCCGCCGGGTGCGGACTAGGCGAAATCGCGGGACGTCTTACGGGTGCTAATTCGGGGCAATGCGGGGTATCCCGATCTACAGCACCCGAAAACTGCTGCATCCCTCCGGGTTGCAGCCTTTCCCTCGTATTTGGGTGTTCGCCCCAATCCTTGGGTAAAACCAAATGACTATTGTTGTTTGATGGATACACTTCCCGCAGCATGCGGCTGCCAGGTATCGATAACTTTCCATCGACTCGCAGAAGTCCTCATGCTACGCATTCTGCGTAGTCGGTTCACCGCGGTGCGCGAATATCCCGGGCCTTACGCAGTGATCGAGGAAGGCTAGACCGTGGGCGGCAAATGAAGGACCTGCATGACTTCGGCCACAGAATCAGTCCCAATGGAGTCATTCGGCTGATGCACCAAGCGGGGCCGCTCGGAAAACCGACGGTGCTCGAAGATGCGTATGGCACACAATTGTCACACGCGGTCCGCGATTTCTATAGCAGGCCCGGCATGTGTGTCATTGCGCTTGCGTACATCGATGATCGAAGTTAAACCTTAGTCTGAATACGGTTTTCTGGCATGAATTGCGCGTTGCTGCTCGGTCCAACAGATTTTTAACGAATCCACCGTGCGCCACCGCACATCGGCAAACTAGATGACAGAAGTCGGACGTTGCCTCGCGTAGTGTCAGCGCTCCACACAGAGGCAATTTCGAATGACGATTGGAAAACTACTTGAGCGCGCTATGCAGGCGATCGTGGCATTGCGATGGACCGCTCACCAGACGGGGAAAGTATCGCCAGAAGTTGAAGCGGAAGTGCGGGAAACGCTGAAGCTACTATACGGGGAGAAGCAAGCGATCGAACCAGATCCGCTTCCGCATGAACATGACGCCGATGGACCGGTGGGGTCTCGCGAGTCGATGTTGGCATTCACCTAGCCACCGACATATTGCGAACCACTGAGCCCCGCTTCGGCGGGGCTTTTCGTTGGTGGATCTGAGACTGCTCAGACGAAGCGCCGCGGGCTCAGAAATGAGTAACCTTGGTGGTAAATAACGCTATCGGGCGGAATATCCCGTTCGCTTGCGACAACCGCATGGCGAGTCAGGTTCTGCCTGAAGTACGCATTAGCCGTCACTCCCTTGCCAGCGCACTTAGCACCTCGCTTCCTTGTTGCTCTGCCGCGCATCCGCGGTGTGAAATGCATACATGTAATAAAGCCTATTTCACCCAGGAGAGCCGTATGCGTCTAGAAGCATTCCACGTTACCCGAATCAAGAATGACCATCTCGAAGTACATGGCGCCGATCGTCGTGGTCACGGGCGGCGGCGGTGTGGTTCAGGTCTTTACTGCCACAACAAGCAGCGTGGAATTGAACGGCCTTCCCGCCGACTAATCTATCCGCGGATGCCCAGCGCCGTTGTTGTCACCGGCGCACTAAACGTGACTATAGCCGTCGACTGTATAGCGCCCACGATTGATCTGAGTGAGTAGAGAGACTCATTTTTGGGGCATTCCATGCGCGCAGCGGGTACATGAAGTACGAGAAGGACTAGCCCCGTCCCGTCCGGCGGCGGTGCAGAAAGCACATACAGACAGGTAGTTAAGCTCCGATACAGTCCAGCCCCGTCCATTGCAAGCCGAGATAATTTGACGGTATCGTTGACAGTACTGAAGCCAATACCGTCAAAGGTGCGTGCATGCTGACCAAGCACGAGGTGAAGCCGACCGGGGCCCAAGGAAAGGGGTACCAGCTGACCGATCGGGATGGCCTCTACCTGTTCGTCACGCTGACCGGCGCGAAATCTTGGCGCTATCACTGCCGCGACGGTCCGCGCCGCCAACCTGACGCTCGCCCAATATCCAGAAGTGACACCGAAAATCGCGCGGCAGTTGCTGCTCGAGGCACGCCGGCTTCAATCGCGGGGTGTCAACCCCGCCATCGCGAAGCGCCGAGAGGGGCAGGCTAATGCGCACGCCTCGATCATCACGTTCCGTGGCCTGGGTGAGGCTTCGTTCGTGGTGGCGTGTGCCGGCAAGTCAGAAAGCTACCGCACGACCATGAGCACTTGCCTGCATGATGACGTCTACCCGGTAATCCGAAATCGCCCGATCAAAGCGGTAGAGCCAGCTGACGTGCTGACAATCATGCGTCGGTTCGAGATGCACGGGGCGTTGCATTCGGCCGAGCGAGGGCGCTCCCTGGTGTCGCAGGGAGCAGCCAGTGGCTATTTCACGCGCCGAGGCTGAACTTCGGTGGCGCGTCGAGCGGGGGCGGCATGCACCCTCTACCCGTTATTGAAGGAGGAGTACGAAATGAGCATCAATCAAACAAAGCTCGATGATTTGGTGCTGCGCGCCGTCGGCGACCTGTCCGGCGGCTACGCCGGCGTGATGATGAGCCTTGGCCACAAGCTGGGACTTTACTCGGCCATGTACGGCGCAGGCCCTTTGACGCCGGCGGAGGTCGCGCGACGCGCGGGTTGTCACGAGCGCTATGTCCGTGAATGGCTGCACGCGCAGGTCGCCGGACTCTACGTGGACTACGACGCGGTGAGTGGCAAGTTCGAACTGACGCCTGAGCAGGCGCTCGTGCTCGCGGATGCAAGCAGCCCCACCTTCATGCCACTGGCTTGGCAGGTACCGGCGTCGATGTGGTTCGACGAAGAGAAGTCGCTCGCGGCCTTTCGCAGCGGTGACGGCGTCGCGTGGGGCGAGCATGACGAGCGCCTGTTCTGTGGCTCGGCCGCGTTCTACCGGAATACTTATCGCGGCAACCTGGTTCAGCACTGGCTGCCGGCGCTCGATGGTGTTACCGAGCGGCTGGAGCGCGGCGCGGTGGTGGCTGACGTCGGCTGCGGTCAAGGGCATTCCAGCATCCTGCTAGCGCAGGCGTTCCCGCACACACGGGTACACGGCTACGACGTGCATGCCGGCTCTCTTGCAGAAGCGAGCGTGCTCGCCGAGGAGGCAGGCGTGGAGGATCGCGTTCATTTCGCCGAGGCGCGCGCCAGCGACTACGCCGGCCAGAACTTCGATCTCATCTGCTTCTTCGACTGCCTGCACGACATGGGGCATCCGCTCGCCGCGGTGTCACATGCGAAAGCGGCCCTTGCCCCGGGCGGCACGGTGATGGTAATTGAACCCTTCGCCAATGACAGCCTTGAAAACAACATCAACCCGGTCGCGCGTATCTATTACGCAGCTTCGACCACATTGTGCTGCGCGCATGCAATATCAGAACGGGGCACGCACGTCCTCGGCGCGCAGGCGGGCGAGCAGCGTATCGCGCAGATTTTTCATGAGGCTGGCTTCCAGTATTTCAGGCGCGCGGCCGAAACGCCGTTTAACTTGGTGTTCGAAGCGCGGGCGTAGGAAGCGGACAGAACTCGTGACAATGTTCTAGGGCTCGCTCGAATTCCTGGCGAGGATGCTGGCGCCGCGTCGCACCTAGCAGGCACGGGATATAGCTTCAGCGGACCGTGATGCGCTTGCCGATATTGGCGTTCCATCGACCGCCGGTTCGGGTAAGGATCGCCGCCTACGGGAGAAGAGCTCGACATCACGAGTGTGGTTATTAAAGCTACCTGGCCACTTTGCAACTGACATTGCCCCTCGAGTGCAAAAGTGCGGACTGAAGTAGACTTCATTACTGCACCAAATACGTGGAAAATGGTGATGCGCCGCAGCTGGCTCACCACATGCGCATTAGTGCGAGTGTTAGCTAGCTCGTCCTCGCACTGTCTCGTAGCCGAGACAGCAGCCCGATCCTCATTTCTTCGTACAAAGTCCCCACGCCGCCACTATGCAGATATCGGTTGTCGTCGCTGTAAAATACGGTTGCACGGTGGTATATCTCAGACGCGATATATTTAGCGTCGCCACAGCGTGGGTCCAGGCGACTGGCAATTTGTCGTAGCTTTGAAACCGCAGGCTTATTTGGTTCCGCGAGCGGGTTCTCTCCGAGCACCTACTCAATATCAAACGCCGCTCTTTCTATAACGGCGGATATGATTCCTCTTGTTCGCCATCCGAATAAGAACGAGCTGATCCAGAGATTTTTCTTCGCGTGAATGTCACGCGGTGTAGGGGCTTTTTTCTTCATCGACTTATTGTTTGATACCCAGTAAAAGCTGCCCTGCGGCAATATTGGGGAGAATGACCACGGCCCCGCAGTCATGTTGGTCGCTCTGGATACTGTAGGTGGTCTGCAGGCTGTGCAATATCGGCGCTCCAATACGCCCTTGCGTGCGTTCGTATGAGAGTTCGCGAGCGGGAAGTACGACAGTGTGTAGGAACGCGCGCAGCTCAAGCGGTTCGGATTTTTGTCCACGGAAGCATGCCCAAGCCAGCCCGACAAGAATCGCCGTACGCGCGCGGCCGGTACGCTTAGGCACCAAGCCAGCGCATGGCCGCATCAAGGTCATGAAAAAATTTGACCTTGCATGAGCCGGAGTTGGCGACCCTAATAAAGTGGTTAGTTAGTGAATCCGGTTTGTATTCATATAGACAGAAGGCGGCTCGGATGCCGCGACCGCTTAGATTGCGAACGAAGTCGCCATGCGCCCCAGCGTCCACCTGCTCCATTGAGCGCTCGGGACGATCACCTTCAATCAGCACTCGGTAGACCCCCTTGTCGCGGATAGTCACAAGGATATCCGCCCACAGCGGCATGAGCTGTTGAAGACAAATTACGAAGCGCGGGGCAAGCTCCACATGCACTATCTCTCCAAGGAGACGAACCTGATACACGTTGGTCATGGCTTAAATCCCCTTGGCTAGGATTGGTCCTGTCGAGCTGGTCTATCGCAACAATCACACGATTAGACGATGTCGTAATCGGCAAGGCCGCTCCAGCCGTCTGGATGGCTTTGCGTTCGAAAAATCTGATCACGACGTATGAGATAGTGAGCAGCGCCGCTCCAGCCCTCGGGGCGAGAAACGCATTTATATATCTGGTTGCCTCGGATTTCGAAATCCGGAAGCGTGCCCGCACCGAGAGGATGGTTCGAAGTCCTATACAGCCGGTTTTCACGGATTTCGTAGTCCGGTAGTCCCGACCATCCG